>Ga0326727_10000358_pt1 | contig 190577 bp, 160 predicted proteins | sample MB2enrmetagenome_FD_207643 | JGI IMG/M metagenome (GOLD analysis project Ga0326727, IMG submission 207643) | Lab enriched peat soil microbial communities from McLean, Ithaca, NY, United States - MB29MY | ecosystem: Environmental > Terrestrial > Soil > Wetlands > Peat | place: USA: New York... | reverse complement strand
AGACGCAGAGATTTAAGAAAGTCAAAACCGGAGAACGCTGAGGGGGCGGAGGTAACCGGCGTTGCCCCGGGGTCCGGCGAAGGGTGGGAGTACCGTTTGTTCACCGCAGAGACGCAGAGACGCAGAGATTTAAGAAAGTCAAAACTGGAGAACGCGGAGGGGGCGGAGGTAACCGGCGTTGCCCCGGGGTCCGGCGAAGGGTGGGAGTACCGTTTATTCACCGCAGAGACGCAGAGACGCAGAGAATTAAGATAGTCAAAACCGGAGAACGCGGAGGGGGCGGAGGTAACCGGCGTTGCCCCAGGTTCCGGCGAAGAATAGGAATACCGTTTGTTCAGCGCAGAGACGCAGAGACGCAGAGAATTAAGATAGTCAAAACCGGAGAACGCGGAGGGGGCGGAGGTAACCGGCGTTGCCCCGGGTTCAGGGAAATGGTTGACAAGGCGTTTTAGCCCCTTGGTCAGGACGCGCTCGTTGAAATTGATCAGTAGACCCACTTTCTTGCCGGATAATTTCAAGTATGTGAGTAGCTGTGCGGAATGGACGGGTAACAATTGGTCTACTGTTTTGAGTTCGAGAACAACTGCATCTTCCACCACCAAGTCCATCCGAAGGCCGCAAGTCAGCTTGATTCCTTTGTATGCCACGGGCAGTTCCACCTGGCGTTGAAAACCCAGGCCCCGTTGAGTCAATTCATAGCATAGACACTCTTCATACACAGACTCCATCAACCCCGGTCCTGTAACCCGGTGCACTTCGATGGCCGCGCCAATAATGAGTTCGGTCAGTTGGTTTGCGCGAGGCTCCGTGGAAACGCAGGTTACCTCTGCCCCCTCTGCGCTCTCCGGTTTTGACTTTACCTCTCTCATTTCCCTCAGAATTCTCTGCGCCTCTGCGTCTCTGCGGTGAATACTCTCTTACTCCCTAGGAGCAGCCTTCCACTCCAGGACTCTCTTCAGTATGTCATCCTGCTTCAATCTCTCCGATTCCGCATGGAAATTCAGCAGCACGCGATGGCGCAATACGGGGATATATAACGACCGAATATCTTCGTAGTTCACGTGGTACCGGCCTCTCATCAACGCCTTGGCCTTCGCCGCCAGCACCAGGAATTGCGCGGCGCGCACGCTGGCGCCGTAGTTGACGTACTTCTTTACAAAATCGGGCGCGGCATCGTCGCTCGACCGGCTGGCGCGCACCAGGTCGATGGCGTGGCGGGCCACGCTCTCGCCGATCGGGACCATGCGCACCAACTGCTGGAAGTCCAGGATTTCCTCCGCGTTCGTAACTGGGTCGGCATGCGGGATGGTGGTCACCGTCGTCAGATCCACCACCCTGAGTTCCTCGTCCGCCGACAGGTAATCGAGCACCGTGTTGAACAGGAAGCGGTCGAGTTGCGCTTCGGGCAGCGGGTAAGTGCCTTCCAGCTCGATGGGGTTCTGCGTGGCCAGCACAAAGAATGGCGCCGGTAGAATATAGTTGTTGCCGCGCACCGTGCAGGCTCTCTCCTGCATGGCTTCGAGCAGCGCGCTCTGCGTCTTGGGAGGCGTGCGGTTGATTTCGTCGGCCAACAGAATGTTGGCGAAAATCGGGCCGGGCACGAAGGTCCACGTACGCCGGCCGGTCGCGCTGTCCTCTTCGATGATATCCGTGCCGGTAATGTCGCTGGGCATCAGGTCCGGCGTGAACTGAATGCGTTTGAACGCCAGGCCCAGGGTTTGCGCCATGGTGCGGACCAGCAGCGTCTTGGCGGTGCCCGGCAGACCGGTGATGAGACAATGGCCTCCCACAAACAGGCCTATCATCACCTGCTCCAGCACTTCCTCCTGGCCCACGATCACGCGGCGCACCTGCGTCACGATCTCGGACTGCACCTGCCGAAAACGCGCGATACGCGCCTTTAAAGCTTCTGGATCCAACTGTGTCGTCGCGGTAGTTGACATGTCGATTTCATTCTCGTTTCTTTGCGAGGTGCGTCCGGTTACTTCTCCGGGCCGCTCAATTCCAACAATAACTTTTGTGCCGGCCGGAAGCCCGGAGCCGCTTCCAGGGAGGCGAGCAACTCGTCCTTCGCCTGCTCGGTCTGGTGGTTTTGATTATAGGCCCGCGCCAGGTTGAAGTGGGCCTGCGCCGGGTCGATCGGGTCGCGGGCCAGCACCGCCTGGAACTCGCGGATGGCGCCGGCGTTGTTGTTCAGGTCGAGCAGGAGCAGTCCCAACTGCTGGTGCTGGGCGCCGTCCATCGGATAGATATAATTGACGCGCTCCAGCACCGCGGCGGCTTCTTTCTTGTTGCCGCCGGCCTGTAAGTCGTCAGCCAGGGTCTTCAGCGTGGAAGGATCGCGGCCGCCGATCTTCATATACCGTTCCAATTCGTCAATCGCAGCCGCCTTATTATTCTTGGCGGCATATGCCTGGGCCAGGAATTCGTAAACGCTGCCGGCTTCCACATAGTCCGGAAACAAGTCGCGGGCCTGAGAACCGAGTTTGATCACGGTGTCGTAGTCTTTGGCCTTGGCGGCTGCCGCGATGGTCTTCACGTCGTCGGTCCACTCGGGGAAACTCTCCACGGACTTCTTGGTTTCGGCTTCCACCATGGCGATGAACTGCTTGTCGAATTCCGCCGGCTCCATCTTCAATTCCTTGCGGATCACCGTGGGCGTGTCGACATCATTGGCGTAATCTTTCAGCATAGCCAGGATGGTATCCCAGCCCCACTTATCGGTGATGAAATCGCAGATGCGGCCCGCCTGGTAGTAGCTCACCAGCACCTGCGCGGGTCCGCGAGGATGGATGAAACCGCGATCCAAATCGCTGATGGGCAGCAGTTGCTTGTCTTTGATGGCCATCAGCACATCGGGGATCATGCGGTCGCCCCACTCCCGCGAAACGGCAGTCTCTTCATGAACCGCAATGCCTTCGGTGAACCAGCGCGGCACGTGCGAATCCGTCATGGTGAGGGTGAACACGTGGCTCATCTCGTGCCACAAGGTGGACGCCCAGTGAAAATCGCCCGGCCTGCGGCCCGACGGGCTGTCCATGGCGATGGCTCCGCCGAAACTCTTGGCCGTAAACGTGACGCCCAGCGCGCCCATGCCGGGCATACCCAAAGCGCGGACTGCGAAGTCGTCATGGTCGGGGTAAACTTCCACGGTTACGGGCTTGTCGAGCTTCAGCTTGTATTTCTTCTCATAAGTGGCGATGCACTTGTCGATTTCCGCCTGGAAGTAGATACGAAGCAGGCCGGCTTCCTTCTTACCCAATTTGAGAACCGTAGTGGGAGTCTTGAACTCGACGAAGTTCTTGTAACTCTCCAGAAGCTTGCCCGTGTTTGTGGTGGCGCTATCCTGCAGGCCGTTGTTGAACGCGATGCGCAGTTCCTTATAGGCTTCGTCGTTCTGGCTGAGACGCATCAGGTTGAGGCCTAATTCCGCGTGGGCGGTGTACAGGGTGGGGTCGAGCGCGATGGCCTTATGGAAATACTCGATGCCCTCTTCGTACCGACGGTTCATGACGTAGAAATGGCCGATGGTTTCGTACCCGCGCGCGTCGTGCGGCTCCCAGGAGCTTTCCTTCTTGCCGCTCAGAAAATCGATCGACGCCAGAATACCTTTCGCGACGGGCGAATTCGGGTCAATTTCCAGCGCCTTCTTGGCTTCCTCGGCCGCCTTCTCGTTGTTGTTGTCTTCGAGCGCGATCCGCGCCAGCAGTTCCTGCGCTTCCAGCAGCTTGGGATTCCATGCCAGCGCCTGGCGCGCCATTTTCTCGGCGCTGCCCGAAAACTCGTCGGCGGCGATCAGCGCCAGGCCGAGCTCCGCGCCCGCATCGTCTTTCTTGATGGCCAGGGCTTCGCTGAAATGTTTCGCGGCGTACTCGATATCTTCCGCGGTGCCATGATCCAGGAGCATCCGGCCGAACTGCACAAGGTAATCCGGGTTGTCGGGGTACCGGCCCACGAGGGCGAGAAAGACCTCGTTGGCGCCGCCGAAATCGCGCTGCTTCCAGAGTGCTTCGGCTTGCTGGAGAGTCTGGGCTGGAACAGCCAGGACGGCCAGAAACAGCACGGCGCCGAGCCGCAGGACCCTAGCCGGCATATCTCACACCCTTTCTACCGCGGGACCCGGGGGGTGCTCCGATAAGACCATGTCTGCTTCGTTGCGCTCCGGCCCAGAGGGCGCCCCCGTGCTCAACGTACTGTCCAAGTACGCTTCCGCGGGACCCGGAGGGTACCCCGCTTCGCGCGCCCGGCCCAGAGCGCCCCACGCACGGTTTTCTCACGCGCCTGGCCCGGAGGGCACTCCCGACACGGTGCGAGAAATGCCGGCTAATCACTTGTCGATCGCCTCCTGGAGCCTGGCGAGTTCCAGAAGGAGCCGCGTCAGTTGCTTCTTGTAGTCGTCGGCCGCCATGCCGGCCTTCTCGTATTTCAACTCGTCGATGGCCTGCTCCACTTGTTCTTTCTGCTCCAGCAAGGCTCTCTTGGCGGGGTCTTTGGCGGCAGCCGCATTGGCTCCCAGCCGCACTACCGTAAAGGTAGACGCCAGCTTGCCTTCACCGGTCTCGGGGTCGGGACCGTTTGACGCGGCGGGAACGCCCATGCCCTTTCCCGTGTCCTCCAGTACGGCATGCTCGGTGGCCAGCCGCTTCTGGGTGTCGAAGAACTCCTTGGTCTTCTTCTGGGCGTAGTGGAAGGCCTCGAGCGCGGAGACGGACTCGTTCTTGTCGACGTCCGCCGCCGGTTCGCGCAACGCTTCCGCCCAATAGCGCGCGAATATGGTGGCGTTCTTCTCGGTCCCCGTTTTGGTGGCAGCGATCACTATTCGGTTAGGCTTGCGCAGGAATTCGATGGATGCCCCGCTGCAACTGGTGGCGTTCATCACCAACTGGCGGCTGGCCGGAACGCGGTCCATCAGGCTGGCAAGTTCCAGGCCGGTGATGTCCGGACCGGGAATATTGAATTTGTAATCCACGCCATCGTAGGTGCCATGACCGATGAGCATCACCACCAGCGCATCGGTGGGTTTGGCCTCGCGCGCAATGGCTTCGAAGCGCGAGCGGATCTGGTCGCGTGTGGGCGCGATCATGGTGATCACGTTGCTATCGCCGCCGGCCTTTTTCAGGCTGGAATCGATATCGTTGGCCCACCCCTTGAAGCGCTGGTCGTAATCCGGCTCGCCGCCCAGTCCCGAAATGGTGACATAGAACGTCGCCGCTGGAGCGCTGAGAGCGGCGAAGAGAAGTAAAGCCGTGAGGCGAAATTGGCGGGCTGAAGCCCACCCCACCAGAGTCATACCACACCCCATCGCCGCCGAAGCAGCCATTCGGAAGCGCGCAACGACAGCACTAAAAGGAACAATACCGGCATATCCCAAAGGTCTCTGGTCTCCCGCGTAGTGATGCCCGCTTCCGAGTACGATATTTCGCTCGCAAGCTTGGACGCGTCACTCGGCTTGTAGTACCGTCCGCCGGTCTGCTCCGACAGCTTCTCGAGCAGTTCGCGATTCTGCGAGGTATGGAAGTTCTCGGCCACGCCATCCTCCCGGCGGAACGTCAACAGATCGCGGCCCAATTCATCCTGCTCGCGCCCGGCGATAATTTCGGCTATGTACGACCCCGGCTGTTCGGCCGACCATTCGCCGGTGTACACGCCTTCTTCCAACGGTTGCGGCGTCAGTTCCAAAGTGGCCATGGAGCCGTCAGGCGCGGTGAAGCGCGCCTGCACCTTGGCGTTGGTCACGGGATTGAACTGCTTGTCGCGAACCTCCACGCGGATTGGCACGCGCGTGTCGTCGGCCAACATCTGCTTGGGCGTTCCGGCGGTTACCTGTCCCGGCGTATCGGTTACCAGGTAGCGCATCAACTGCTGCCAGAAGGTGGCGTGGGTGCGGTCGGCGTGATCCAGCCACATCTTCCACCGCCAGCTCCCGGAGGTGGCCATCACGGCGGTACGCCCGCGGCCGTAGTTCTCGGTGACCAGCAGAGGCGCCGGCGCCTTGCCCTGCGGCTTCGAAACCAGCAGCGTGGTGGCGCCGGGTTTGGGTTCCCCCACTTCCTGATAATCCGCCAGCAGCGGGATGGTCTTCCACCGCGCCAGGTTCTTGGCGGGGTCGTCGTCCAGCCGGCAAATGATGCTCTGGGCACCCTGCGGCGTCAGTTCCACGGGCGTTTGCACGCGATGGAACGTGCCCTTCGAAGGGGGCAGCCTGGTGGGTACCAGGTCCGCCAGCGGGGACGACTGATATCCGCCCTCGGAGAGCGCAAAACGTCCGCCGGTGAACAGCAGGCCGCCGCCGCGCTTGTCCACGAAATCCTTAATCAATTGCTGCTGGGTGGCGGTGAAATAGTTGGCCTCGGTGGAGCCGATAATCAGCGCCTGGAACGGGAACAGCTCCTCGGGTTTCGATGGGAAGCCGTCCGCCAGATCGGTGGGCTTCAAACTGGGAGCCAGATCGAACTGGGTCAGCAGCTTGTTCTCGGTCACCCGATCGATGGTGGCCAGCTCAATGCCCAGGTCCGGATAATCCTGCACCGCGCGCCGGATAAACTTGAACTCCCACTGCTCCTCGCCGTCAAAGTAAAGAATCCGCGGCTTGCGATTCTCCACGTTCACCACGCGGGCCACGGAATTATTTTGGGTATTCTCTTCCCCGGAGACGGGTTGCACAGCGATTTCCAGAGTCTTCGGCCCGGCATCCCCCACATTGAAAGCTACCGCTTCGGTTTGCGCTTCGCCATCGGCCTTCAACGTGACGTCCTGCGATGCCAGCACCTTGCCGCTATCGCGAATGACGATCTTGCTCTTACTGCCGGAAAGCCCGTAGCTCTGCAGGGTCACCAGCGCGGTGAGACGCGATTTGGGCAGCGCGCGGGGCGAGATGACGGCGTCGGTCACCTCCACGTCGCGGTCGGGATGCTCCTTGCCGAACCCGATGGTGTGCACCGGGATTCGCTGCCGGCGGATGGCTTCGATGGTCGCGAGATCGATGCCTCCGGAATTGTCGGCGCCGTCGCTCACGAGCACGATGGCGCCCAGAGGCAGCGAAGAAGATTCCGCGAGCACGCGCTCGAGAGTGTCGCCGATGCGCGACGCCGGCTCGGCGCCGGTAACCTGGTCGAGACTGGGGATGCGCGCCGGCTCCTTGCCGAATTTGTAGAGGCGCACCTGGAATCTCTCGCCGAGCGATTTGAGCAGCCCGCTGTTCAACACGGCTTTCGCCGCGGCTTCGCGCGTTCCGGAGGAATCGGCAATCGACATGCTGCGGGAGTCGTCCACCAGCACCGCGACCACGTTCTGCTGTGGCCGCAAGGTGGCCACGCTCAACGCCGGATGCCACAGGAGAAACAGGATCAGGGCCACCATGCAGGTTTCCAGCACCCAAATTGCCATGGGACGCAAGCCGCTGAGCATGCCGTGGTTGCGGCGAACCTGCCAGAAGAGCAGTCCGGCGGCAAGCAGAATGCCGAGGGCCATGAGCCACAGAGGCCAGGGCGTCAGGAAGACGAACGTGCCCTTATGGAAGATGCTGAGCGGGTATTTGAAGAGGATTTCAAACATGAAGTCCAAGGTCCGGGAATATGCCGACGATACTGTAGACGTGGTTGTGGCGTCTGGGAGTTACAGACAATCCAGCACTGCGGGGAAGTTCGACATGCGGGCGCATTTCCGCAAAGCCCTCGTATCAGGACAGGATAGCACGGGCGTTGAGTGGTGAAATTCCACTGGCCCTTCCCACCCCGGGAAAGGTCCGTACGCGCACCGCGGAGAGCAGGCGAATGCCCTGTCCATTGTCTCCGGAAATCACCCAGCATATAGCGCGTGCCAAGAAGGCCGCGGATGACTTGCAGCTGTAAGCCTCCATTTCCGGGTTCATTTCCATCGCCTGACCGCTGCCATCGTTTCGCGGTACTCTAATCAAAGTATGCGCACTTTGATAGTGGCGGCGGCGCTAGCGGCATGCGCCTGCGGACCGGCATCCGAAGCCGGCGTTCCCGAGTACGGCTACGATGTGGTTCACGTGTACCCCCATGACCGAACCGCCTTCACCGAAGGGCTGTTCTACCTCAACGGATTCCTCTATGAGTCCACCGGCCTCACAGGCCAGTCTTCGGTTCGCAAGGTAAAGCTGGAAACCGGCGAGGTGCTACAACAGCAAGAGCTTCCCGAAGGTTACTTTGGCGAAGGCATCGTGAAGTGGAAGGATAAGCTGTACCAGATGACTTACACAACCGAAGTCGGGTTTATTTACGATTTCGACACCTTCCATAAAACGGGCGAGTTCCATTATCCCGGCCAGGGGTGGGCTTTTACTACCGATGGCAAGCAGATCTACATGGATGGCTCGCGCGATGTGAACGCCGAGGCAAGCGACCCGGAAATCCGCATCTGGGATCCCGAGACACTCAAAGAAACCGGGGTCATTCACGTCACCGATGAAGGCCGCCCAGTGGAGAATTTGAACGAGCTCGAATGGGTCAAAGGCGAGATCTACGCCAATATCTGGCAGACCTACCGCATCGCGCGCATCGACCCGAAGACCGGCCACGTGGTCGGCTGGATCGACCTGACAGGCATCCTCAGTCCCGCCGATGCCCAGGGCGTCGACGTGCTTAACGGTATCGCTTACGACTCCGCGCACGACCGCCTGTTCGTCACCGGCAAACACTGGCCCAAGCTTTTCGAGATCAAGCTGGTGAAAAAGGGGACTCGCTAAGCGGTGACGTGGGGAAGCAAGTTCACCGCAGAGGCGCGGAGACGCAGAGTCTGAAGAAAAGAATTTGGAGAGCGCAGAGGTGGCAGAGGTAACCTGCGTCTTCCCGGGGCGTTCGCGCTTGTGTACTGCGTCATGCAGAATGCCGATTAAACCTCGAAAACCACTCCCTAACGGTCGTGGCTCAGAAGCCGCGGAATCCTTGACGTCCATACCGAGCCGCGACCGCAGGGAGCGGTTTGCACCTGCATACCAGGTGGGATTTCGGACGCACTACGCTAGTTGCTGCAGGTTACCTCTGCCACCTCTGCGGCCTCCATGGGTTGTTGTTCCCCTCGGTTGTCTCAGAGACTCTGCGTCTCTGAAATGCTAACGCGCAGAATCTTCGCGCGCCGCGACGTTTCTCGCGAACCGAGGCCGCTGAGACGCCGATACCCAGGAACTTACCACTCAGCGGCCTCCGCCATCTCCGGGCTCTCCGGTTTTGACTTTGCTTTTGTTTTTCTCCGCGTCTCTGCGGCTCCGCGGTGAACCTGGTTTTGCTTGCGGCTCCGCCGCACTGCGTCTACGCGGCGAACTCTTCGACTTACCCCGCGTCCGGCACCACGAACTTGGCAGGCTTGCCGGCCGCCTGCGCCACCCATTCGGCGGCGATATAGCCGCTGCGGACCGCGCCCTCCATGGTGGCCGGCCAACCGGTGCGCGTCCAGTCTCCCGCCAGGAAGACATTCGCAATGCCGCAATCCGGAGTGGGCCGCAATTGCTCGGTTTCCGGCGCGGCCGAAAAGGTGGCGCGCTGTTCCTTGATCACGTGGGCCTTCAGCAGTTGGGCGTCGCGGACGCGCGGGAAATAGAGGCGCAGGTCGCCGATGGCCATATCGACGATCTCGGCGCGCGATAGCGGAGTCAGGTCGCGCGAAGCGCTCACCACCAATTGCAGATAGCGGCCGCTGTCTTTGTTGAACATCCATTGCATGGTGCGGTCGAGCAGCGTGGCGTGCGGCAGGGTAGTCACTTCGCGGTCGAACCACAGGTGCACTCCGGTGATGGGCGAATGCTCGAGTTTCGGCGCCGCGAGTCCCGCCGCCTCCAGCCGCTCGAAAGGCAGCGCGCATACATAGTGGTCGGCCGTGAGGCGTTCTCCGGCCACTACGAAGCCGGCGGCATCGATGTGTTCAACCGGTGCGCGGAAGTGCATCCGCACGTTGCCCAGGCGGCGCCAGGCATCGGTGGAATAAAGCTGTCCTAGAGGGATGGAGGGAATGCCCATCTCGTAGGAATCGGCGCGCGCCAGAAAGCTCAGCCAGAAGACCTGGAAGCCGTGGATCGCGGCCATGCGTTCCAGATCTTCATTCACCGCGCTCACCAGGATCTGGCGCCAGAAACGGTCGATGGCGTGGGGAGTCTGGCGTTTTTGCAACAGCCAGTCGAGCATGCTGATGCGGTCCAGGTCCTTGCGGCGGGTGCGCTCGCGGCGGATGGCCAGCAAGGCTTTGGCAATGCCGATTTTGTCGTGCCGGTCGAGGCAATGCAGGCGCAGAAACGACTCGGCGAAATGAAACGGGGCCGGGAATCGGCCGCGCCGGAGCACCGAAATGCGACCTCCGGGCTCCAAAAAGTAAAATTCGCGGTGGAAGCGGATGCGGTCGCGGACGTTCAGCCTGGTGTAAAAATCCAGGAGATTGACGCAGCAGCGCAGCAGGATGTGCTGGCAATTGTCGACCGTTTCACCCTCAGTTTCCGCTCCGCCCACCCCGGGCAGCGTGTAAGATGTGGCCCGGCCACCGAGGAACGGCCGCGACTCAAAGAGTTCGACGTCGAAACCGGCGCCGCCTAGCGCGGCGGCCGCCGACAAACCGGCGAGCCCGCCTCCCGCGATGAGGACTTTGGCCATTCTGATGTCAGTATGTCATGGACGCTCACGGCCGAGAAAAGTTAGGCGTATCGTTCCTAAACTTTCGCCCGTTTTGTGCGTCTTAAATGCAAGATGACACAGTCCAAAGCGTGGAAGTTAGCGCTGGCTCTGGCGCTATTGCCAGTCTCGCAGGTCCTGCGGGCGCAAGATCTGGCCAATGTGATTTTTCTCGAACCGATCGACAAAGTAGAGACGGCCTCCGCCGAGATCGCCGCGAAAATGCCGCGCTACCGCAAGGCGGCGGACCAGGCGAAGTATTCGCCGTGGCTGCATAACGCATCGGCGGAACGGGCGCTGCGGCTGTATCGCACCGCCTGGGAAATCGATCATGCGGGGGGCGGTACGCCCGACTACTACGTGGCGCTGGTGCCGGGTGGCAACCATGCGACGGTGGGTTTCCAGCTACAAACTGGTGACAAGATCGAAGACCTTCCACGGCAGGCATACATATTGCTCGACGCCGACCCGGAACTCTTCGAAACCACCCTCTTGCACGAAACCGGCCACGTGGTGATGGACATGCTGGCGGGAGGCCGAAGGCTCGACGGAAATGAACTGGCCGCGATTCCGCACAGCACGGCGGCGATCACGGACCGGACCACGGCTTTCAGCGAGGGCTACGCTATCCACCTGGAGACCATCGCCGCACATCTCAATCGCGACGCGTACACGCGCGGGCGGTTCCACCGCGAACAGGTTCTGTTCGGCGAAGGGCCCTGGCGGACCTCGGAGTATTTTCACCAGTCGGCCGACTTGGCCAGCTTTTCGCAAAACGTGGCCCGGTATCTCGACGTGCGCGACAACAATTTCGCTTTCGAAAGCGCGTTTCAGGGGCCCGATTATCTGCGCGTCCAACTGGAAAAAGCGCGCGATTTCGCCACCCTCCGCGATGCCGATCAGTTGCTCCAATCGGAGGGATTCTACGCCAGCTTCTTCTTCCTTTGGACGATGCGCGGCGCCTCGGTGCCCGCCGAAAGCGTGATTGCCGGGCGCGAAAAGCAAATCATGACGGCCATGAAGGCGATGTTCGCCGCCGGCGGCAGCGACATTTCGAGTCCGTGGCTGGTGCGGCTCGTGGTGCAGTACATGAAGAGCTTCCCCGACGAGAAAGCGGCCCTCGCCGACGCCTTGAACGACCTGAGCCACGGGGTATTTGTCGACCCTGGCGCCGCGGCGCTGTGGCGCGATCACTACCTGGCGACGCTGCGGCTGGACCAGAAGAACATGAACCAGCAGGGCATCGCCGCGGCTCGCAAGAAATGGCGGGAACTTGTGTTGGCCGATCCGCAGGTGCTCAACTCGCTGCTCGGTCCGGAAATCCCGTGCAGCGTGCCCGGCACGAAAGTGCGGCTGGAAGCGTTCGGAGAGGATTCGCCGGTACAGTTCGACGTGAATACTGTACAGTCGGCCATCATGCGGATGGTCCTCGGAATCACCGCTGAGGAGGTGTCCAACTGGATGTCCCGGCGGCCGTTTGCCGGCGTGGAAGATTTCAAACGGCGCGCCGGGCTGCGCGAGGCGACGCTGGCTGGTCTGAAGTTTTAGGGAGCGGTGCTGCCGATACGCTGCCTGCGGCGAGGGTCCGCGCGCTCACGGGTGCTTAACCGCTTTGGGGGTTCCGAGTGTTCAGTCCCAGCAACCGCTCCCTTACGGTCGCGGCTCTGTTACGGTTGACTCGTGTCTGCAGCTACTTACAGAGCCGCGACCGTAAGGGAGCGGTCCGCGGACGCCCATTCCCCCAGATCGGTTAAGCCCCCCGCGCTCACCCCACAATGCCGTCAATCGTGCCTTGTGCGATGGGGTGGTATCCGGGCCGCGCTTCCGCGTAGATCGCCCGCGCGAGGGCTTGCCCCTCGGGCGTTTTCATCAGCTCGGTGTAGATCGGCTTAAGGAATTTTCTTCGCCCCACGGACTTCAGGAACGTCCCCACCTTTGGATATGCCGGCTGGTAGCCCGCCTGCACCGCCATCAGCAGCCATTGATGTAAGATCTCCGAGTTTCCCGATTCCGTGAAGTGGAATTCGCGGTCCAGGCGGGCCATATCCGGTGGATTTTGGGACCGTAGGAAATGCAGCCACTCTTGCGTGGACCAGTCGCCGGTATCGGCGGGCCAGCCCGATTCCACGCGCTCGAAGGCGTCGGAATGCGGTTCGGCAGCGCCCGCGGGAATACCGGGGCGGAAGATCCATTCGTCCAGCGGCACGGTTTCGGACCAATCCCCGGGCAACTCGCGGCGAACGTACTCCAGGAAATCCGCGGTGGTGATGCTCTGGAATGCGAACCGGTCGAAATAGGCGCGCAGGAAGGCATCGAAGCGTTCGCGGCCCACCTGGTGTTCGATAGTCCGCAGCAGCAGCGCGCCTTTTTCATAGGGCACCAGCGTGCAGCCATCGTCGGGATCGCGGCCGGTGAGGTCGATATGCAGGACGCGGTCCTGTTCGCGCAGATCGGCCATTTCGCCATCCAGTTGACGGCGGCCCAGCACCGCCTCCATGGCCGCGCGCGCGGGGCCGTACAGGCGTTCGAGCACGCGGCGCTCCACGTAGACGGTGAAGCCTTCGTTGAGCCAGAAATCGCTCCAGGTGGCGTTGGTCACCAGGTTGCCCGACCAGGAATGCGCCAGCTCATGCGCCACCAGCGAGACCAGGCTGCGGTCGCCGGCCAGAATAGTGGGAGTCGCAAAAGTGAGCCGCGGGTTTTCCATGCCGCCGAAGGGAAAGCTGGGCGGAAGCACCAGCAGGTCATAGCGGCCCCAGCGGTAGGGGCCGTACATCGCCTCCACAGCGCCGATCATCGCCTCGGTGTCGGCGAACTCGTAAGCCGCCGCACCGATCAGCGCCGGCTCGGCATAGACGCCCGAGCGCTCACCGAGCGCGCGAAATTCCAGGTCGCCGGCGGCCAGCGCGATCAGGTAGGAGGGAATCGGCTGCGGCATCCGAAAGTGAATGCCCGATACCGCTCCCTCACGGTCACGGCTCTGTAACTGCTCGGCGCCCATGACGGCGCGCAAGCCGGCCGGCACGCGGATCTCGGCCTCGAATGTGACGCGCACCGCTGGGGTATCCTGCAGCGGGATCCAACTGCGCGCGTGTATGGCTTGCGACTGCGTGTAAAGGAAAGGACGGATCTTGCCGGCGGTTTGCGGCGGATCGAGCCATTGCAAGCCGGATGCCTGGGGCGACGTGGAGTAATCAACTCGCACCCGGGAGGCGCCGGGGAGCATCTGTATCTTAAGCGGCGCGCCCAGAATCGGGTGGGCCGCGCCCAACTCGTAACCGGCGGCGTTCTCCACGGAATGAATTGTGAGGCCGCGCGTGTCGAGCACGAGTTCGCTGCCCGAAACGCGGTCCACGTGGAGCGTGGCGGAGCCTTCCAGGGTGCGGCGGCCGAAATCAACGTCTAAGTCGAGTTCCAGGTGGCGAACGCGAATCAGGTCCGGGCGGGACCACGAATGGATATCCATAGGTTCCATGGTAGAATCGTTTCTACCCATCCTCCTAATCTCAAAGACAAGGGTAACAACGAGAATACGCTCCTATGCAGACTCATGCACCTAAGAGAGTCCTGGCAGTGGTCTCCGACCTTTTCTTTTCGGTGAAACTGACGGAAGCGGCGAAGCGCTGCGGGCTGGCCCTGGAGTTCGTGACAGACCCCAAGACACTCCTGGAGAAGGCCAAAGAGAAGCCCACGCTGATTGTCTTCGATTTGAATTTCGACGGCGTGGAGCCGCTGCAGTTGATCGCCAAATTGAAAGGACATTCGGCGACCAAAGGCGTAAGCCTGCTCGGTTACCTTTCGCACGTTCAAGTGGAGCTGAAACAGTCGGCCCAGGAAGCCGGTTGCGACATGGTGCTGGCGCGGTCGGCGTTCTCGCAGAATCTGACCCAGATTTTCAAACGGCATTCGGGAGTGGTGTAAGGGAATATTCCGGCGGGCTGAAGCCCGCCGCACCCTGAAGAGGGAGTTGCAAAATTCAATGGCGCGACCGCTCCCTTACGGTCGCGGCTCTGTAAGCACCCTCCATTCAACGTGCTTCTACGGAGCCGCGCGCGTAAGCAAGCGGATTCGGGAATTTTGCAAGTTCCTCTGAAGTCTGCCCCACAAATCACCCCTGAATTTCTTTCACCATCTCGCCGGTGACTCGCTCCCACGCCGCGATCAGTTTATCCCAGCGGATATTGGCGTCCTGGTCGATCACCTGGCGTGCAGGATCGGCGTCGAACCACGCGATGGTCCTGCGGATGCCCTCGCTGAATGGCACCGTGGCGCAATAGCCGGGCACGAAGCGCTTGATCTTGGAGTTGTCGAAAACCACGCTGACCGACTTATCCCCCACCAGGCTGCCCAGGTTTTCGGCATAACATGCGGCCAGGAGATCGGACGGCATGTGGACCAGTTGCGCCTCCACGCCCGCGGCTTCCGCCGTTAGCCGGTAGAACTGGTCCCAGCACATGACTTCGTCGCTGGTGATGTGAAATGCGCTTCCGATGGCCTGCCGATGGCCCAACAAGCCGACCAACCCCTTGGCGAAATCGCTGTTGTGGGTGATGACCCAGAGCGAAGTGCCGTCGCCCGGCACAATCACCTTCTTCCCGCGGCGCATGCGGTCCACGATGGTGTAGGATTTCGGCCAGCTATTTACCGCCAGCGGAATCTGCGTGTCGCCATAGGTCAGCGAGGGCCGCACGATGGTGATCGGGAATCCCTCTTCCCGGTACGCTTTCATGAGGAACTCCTCGCAGGCGATCTTGTCGCGCGAGTACTGCCAATAAGGGTTCGCGAGCGGCGTCGATTCGGTGATCAGGTAGTGGCCCGGAGGCTTCTGGTACGCGCTGGCGGAGCTGATGAAAATATACTGCCGGGTGCGCCCGCGGAACAACGCCAGGTCGCGTTCCACGTGTGCCGGGGTGAAGGCGATCCAGTCGACCACGGCGTCGAACGCGCCGTTTCCCAGGGCGCGCGCCGCCCCGGCCGGGTCGTCGATATCCGCGGTCACGGTGCGGACGCCCTCGGGCAAATCGGCCGCGTGCTGGCCGCGCGTCAGCAGCGTGAGATCGATGCCGCGCGCGGCGGCCAATCGAGTGCATGCCGTGCTGATGATTCCGGTGCCGCCAATGAAGAGAACTCGCATGTAGCCGTTGTAGCAGATAATGGCGGGATATGCGCACCGATTACAATCAGGTGGCCGGGCAGAACGTGGAGCGCCTGGCGGCGTTGAGCGACGGCGTTTTCGCGGTGGCCATGACCCTGCTGGTGCTCGACCTGCACGCGCCGGCGATGGAGGCCATCCACAGCGAACTGGGCCTGTGGAACGCACTCCGCTCGCTGGGGCCGCGCCTGCTGATGTTTGCCATGAGTTTTCTGACCCTGGGGATTTTCTGGGTGGGGCAGCAGACGCAACTCAACCATCTGGAGCGCTCCGAACGCAGCCTCTCGTGGATTCACCTGGTGTTTCTGTTCGCCGTTTCCCTGACGCCGTTTTCCACGTCGTTGCTGGCGGAGTTCGTCGAATACCGCGTGGCACTGCTGGCCTACTGGCTTAATATTGTGCTGCTGGGCGGGACGCTGTTCTTCAGTTGGACCTGCGCCACGGGCAACGGCCTGGTGAGGAGCGACCTGCCGCCGGCCACCGTACAGGCCATCCGGAGGCGCATCGTGATGGGGCAGAGCCTGTACGCCTTTGGGGCGGCGCTATGCCTGGTAAGCACATATTGGAGCATCGGCTTCATTGTGTCGGTGCAGATCTGCTACGCACTGGGGCTGCGGATGCCGCGGAGGAGGCGAAAATCCCGGGAGTTTTGACGTTTTCGCGCGCAATAGCGTCGAACGGCACATGGGGGATCACGAACCGAGCCCCGATTCACTGCGCTGTACCGGGCGCATTTTCCCGCCGTGTTCCGTTTCATGTTCGTCTGGCGATTCACCACCCCGGAGAATTCGATCCCGGGCGAGGCGGCCTGCCGGCCTTCCCGGGTGGCGTGGCGCGCAGGTTCCGGGTCGTAGGCGCCCAGCAAAGTCCCTGTAGGGCTGAAAGCTTTGCCGGTCGCGCCTTGGATTCCATAAAAGTGGCTCCCCTGGATGAGGCCGCGCTCTTACCGCGCAACCAAGGCCGTGTGGAATTTACTCGCCGCATGGAGCATCGCGAGGACGTGGCGCAATTGCGCAGGCCATCGCCGCGCTTCCGGCGGGGGCTGAGCCGAAAACGGCCCGCGCGGAGCGGACGGACCTGGATGCCTTCTTCTGTTTCGACGTAACTTACGATTGTAGACGCGAAAGGCCTGCACCGCCTCTCGCGATGCAGGCCTCTCACCCTTTCGATCGAGCTTCTGCTAGAAAACGAATTTAGTGGTCAGCACCACCACGCGCCCGGAAACCGTGGAGCCTTGGAAAGAGCCATAGGCGCTGGTCGGGGGCGAAACGGCCGAGGTGATCTCGCCGAACGATCCCGACGAAATACTGCCCGAGGGGTTCGCGAAGCTGGGATGATTGAGCACATTGTAGGCGTTCAACCCGAGCGCCAGAGACGCCCGCTCTTTGATTCTGATATTCCGCGTAAGCTGGGCATCGATATCGAAATAACCCGGTCCGCGGAAGCTGTCGGGTGCGATGTTGCCCCAATCGGTCTGCACCGGCGCCGCTATTCCAGAACTGGTGGAATAGGTGGCGAAATCGGTCTTGGGCATGCACGGCGTATTGATAGCGCTGGTGCCGCAACTGGTGAATGCCGCGCTGGGGGCCACCAGATCGGCCAGGATCGTCCCGATGCCGCCCGCCGAGTTGATCTGGGAGGGAATCTTGCTATCGGTCACGCTGAACGGCGCGCCGCTGTAGATATACATTTTGCCGCTAAGCGTCCAGCCGCCCAGGAGCGAGTTCACCGCCTTATTGTCGAACCGGTGCGGTTGGGTCCAAACGAAGTCGGCCGAGACTTGATTGCGGTTGTCGAAGTTCAAGTCGCCATAGCCGGTGGCTACGTTATAGGGGTTGTACCAACCCACCGTTCCCAATGTATGGCTCCAGGTGTAGTGGATCTGGCCCGTCAGCCCATACGCGAACGTGTGCTTGAACTGAACGGTGCCGGCCTCGTAGTTGGAAATGCCATTGGTTTCGTACTGCGACACGCTCAGGAAACGCGGATCGGGAGCGGCCGTCGGAAGACCGTCAAAGCCGCCGCCGTAGCGAGTGACGCCGCTCGCTCCGGTGTAGGCGTCCAGGTTATAGCTTTCCTGGAGGTTATAGCCGTGATTGCCCACATACGTCAGGACCACGATGTTGTGCGGCGAGAGCTGCCGCTCGATCTCGAAGTTCCATTCGACATCCTTGGGAGCGGAGTAATTCTCCGGGGCGGAGTTGAAGCTAGGCAAGGAGAAGGCGATTTTACCCAAGGCCGCCTTGATCTGGGCCAGCGTGTCGCCGGCAGTGAAGCCCGATTGGAAGGCATTATTGGAAGCGATCGCGGAGAAGGCCGAGCTGTTCGGATCGGTGGACAGGCCGACCGTGCCGAACGTCACCGACGGCGAAAACTTATTGGGCGACTGGCCCGCGAAGGTGCCCGCGAGACTGGCCGAATATATCGTCGAGAAGAGGCCGATGCCCCCACGTACCACGGTCTTGCTGTCTCCAAACGGCGACCAGGCGAAGCCGAAACGGGGCTCTGGAACCACCGTTTCGATGTTATAGAAGGCCTTGTTCTCGCCGATCTCGATGGTCTGATTGTACGGAATGCTGGCGGAGCCTTGATAGCTCGACGAATTGAACGGACTGCTGAGCAGCGCGAAGCAGTGGTCGACACAACTCGGGTTGGGGTCCATCTCGAAGCGCATGCCGATGGTCAGCTTCAGATTTTTCAGCACGGCCCACTCGTCGGACACGTAGAAGTCTTCCGAGGGGAGGCGGAAGTGCACCGCTTCCCACTTGGGAAAGGATTGCCCGAAATGGCTTCCCAGCCCGGCGCCGCTGTAGTTTAACGTCCCGTTCGCAAAATCGGCAAGGTCGCTCAGGGAGTACGCGCCGACGATCGAGCTGCTGGCGATACTGGTGTAAGTGACCTTGTCGTACCGGATACTCGCCCCGGCTCTGAACGTGTGTTTGCCTTTGGTCCAGGAAAGGTCGTCAATCAACTGCCCGTGGCCCACATTGCGCCCGGTCGGGAGCCCGGCTCCCACGGTGGTAAAGCCGCCGCCGTTGGCGCCTCCATCGCCGACCGCGATTTCCTCCGGCATCAGGGAGGTCGTCTTGCTGAAATCGGCCACGCCGAAGATGGCGCTGTACCAGAATGCCGACCCTACGAAATTGTTCACCAGGGTGGGAGTAATGACGTAGGTGTAGTTCACCGAGCCGGTATCCTGCGGCTGATTGCTCACCGAGTCGAAAACCGGGGCAAGGGGGCTGGTACCGGTGGCTTGCAATCCGAAGTCGTAGTTGTAGCGGAAGAAGAGCTTCTGCTTGTCGGTGACGTTATAATCCACGCGGCTCGTCACAAGCCCCTCTTTATTGAGTTCGGTATCGTTGATGCCGAAGGCCAGGGCGCACGATGTGTTCACGCCAAAGGTCCCGCCCGTTCCCGTGGGTGTGCCGGTGAAGGTCCCGGTGCCGCATCCCATGTGGCCGTTGCCATCCTGCAGCGGCCCGCTGCCATTGGTCACCGCAACCGCGCGGTTGATGCCGGGAGCGGCGTTCACCAGCGAGAAATAATCCTGGTACAAGGGCACCGAGGCAGCCGGCACATGGGCCAGCGTATAGGTCTCCAGGGCCTGCGAAGGGATCGAGATGACGCCTGACGCCGGAAGGACGTAGCGCAATGCCTCGTAGTCCTGGAAGAAGAAGAGCTTGTTCTTCTTGACCGGACCGCCAAACGAGCCGCCGAACTGCTGCGAAACCGAGCGGCCGCGATGAACACCCTCTAAATTGTTGAAGAAATCGTTGCCGTTCAGAAACTCGCCGTTGTAGTTGTAGAAGGCATTGCCGTGAAAAGTATTGGCGCCGGATTTGCCCACCAGGTTGACCTGGCCGCCGGCCATGCGGCCGTATTGAGGACTGTAGGCGTTCAACACGACAGCCGCTTCGGCTACCTCGTTGGCGCCCAGCAAGTTGTTGCTCGCGCCGGAGTTATTGAGGTTGTTGTAGGGGTCCATTTCGTCGCTGCCGTTGAGCGTGAACAGGACCGAGGATCCCGGTATTCCGTTGGCGTTCATGTTGCCGCTTCCGCCCACCACCGAGACCCGCACGCCGGGCACGGTCATGGCGAGAGTGGTCAGGTCGCCCCCGGGCATCGGCAGGTTGACCACCTGGTTAGTTGTGTAGCCGGTCTCCAGGTTGGCATTTTCGGTTTGCACCAACGGCGTCTCAGCCACGACGGTGACCACTTCGGATGTCCCCTTCACATCCAGCACGATATTCATTTCCGCCACCTGGCCCACCAGAACGCTGAATTTCTGGATCTTGGACTTTAGGCCGGGGGTTTGCGCCGAAACCTCGTATTCGCCCGGCTTCAGCAGCGAGATACGGTATTGGCCTGACGTGCCGGTAACCTCCGTCCGGACCTCGTTGGTGTCGGTGTTCTTGAGTGTGACGCTGGCGGAGGGTACAACGCCGCCCGTAGCATCTTTGACGACGCCCGCCACGTCACCGGTGGTGAGAGTCTGGCCGAATGCCGCTGGCGAGAGCGGCAGCATCGATAGAAGACCGACAACGGCCAGCCTGGAAAACTTGAACCCTGTTGTGTTTCTCATCAGACAACCTCCTAGTGTTCGCGATCTAACTCCGAAGCAATTACCAAAGCTGTGCGCTAGACAGAAGTAAACCAGTAAATATTAGAAATCGGCAACAGACCCAGTCTGTAGGATGTAAGCCAGTGACGAAAGCGAACGTAGCTCAAGAGATCGACTGGAACCGGCGGGGTTCCTGCCGGACGAGAGACACTATATTGCGGAACAGCCGATGAAGGGTGCCAGTACACTTAAAACGCCAACCCCCGTGGACAAGCGCTCGCGAGAGCTAATTCAGTTTTAACGTTTGCAGCGAGATTCTGGGATTGTACACCGATACCGGGCGTTTGGCAAGCAAAAACTTCGTCCCACCACGGCGAGGATCGGCTTTTTTGTCAAAAACCGACCGTCCGCACCAGCAGGCCAGCCAAAATCCCGCCCACCATCGGCCCCACGATCGGTATGGCCGCGTAGCCCCAGTCTGAGCCTTCCTTCTTCGGAATCGGCAGAATCGCGTGGGCTATTCGCGGTCCCAGGTCGCGCGCGGGATTGATAGCGTACCCGGTGGTTCCGCCGAGGCTCAGGCCAATGCCCCATATCAGGCTGCCCACCAGGTACGGTCCCAGGCCCGCCGCCGGGCCCGTGGCCGAAACGGCCTTGGAGAATATCGCATCGGCCACCAGTACCAGGACGAAAGTGCCGATGATCTCGCTCGTGAGGTTCGCGAGCGGAGCGCGGATCGCCGGAGCGGTACAGAAACAGGCGCGTTTTAGATCGGCCTCTGGCGTTTCGCGCCAATGCGGCAGGTAGTGCAGCCAAACCAGGCACGCTCCCACAATGGCGCCGGCCATCTGCGCCGCAGTGTACCATCCCACCTTGCTGAAATCCCCGGAGACCACCGCGGCCCCTACGGTCACCGCCGGGTTCAAATGGCCGTCGCCTCCGCAAGCCATAGCGGTCAGCACGCCTGCCATTACCGCGAAGCCCCAGGCTGTCGTAATCGCCATCCACCCCGCGTTTTCGGCCTTGGACTTTCTCAGCAGAACGCCGGCAACCACGCCGTTACCCAGGAGGATCAAGACCATGGTCCCCAGGAACTCTCCCAAAACTCCCTTCGGCATTTATTCCTCCAGCCAGTCGAACGACCGGGTGACAGCCTTTTTCCAGAAGCCGTACATTCGTTCGCGCCGCGCGGCGTCCATTTGCGGGTTCCACGTCCGGTCCACCGACCACTGCGCGCGCAGATCGTCCACGCTGCCATAGAAGCCCGTGGCGAGGCCCGCCGCGTAGGCTGCGCCCAGCGCCGTGGTCTCCCGCACCGCCGGACGCACCACCGCGCGGTCCAGTATGTCGGCCTGGAACTGCATCAGGAGTTCGTTCCCCACCATGCCGCCATCGGTGCGCAGCACGCTCAGAGCGACGCCCGAATCCTTCTCCATGGCCTCCACCACTTCGCGCGTCTGGAACGCCGTTGCCTCCAGCACCGCTCGCGCCAAGTGGCTCTTATTGGAATAGCGCGTCAGCCCCGCGATCACCCCGCGGGCATTGTGCTTCCAATACGGGGCGTACAATCCCGAAAAGGCCGGGACGAAGTAAACCCCGCCGTTATCTTCCACCAGCCTGGCAAGCGATTCGATCTCAGGGCTGGTGGTAATCAACCCGAAATTATCGCGGATCCACTGCACCAGCGCGCCGGTGATGGCTACGCTGCCCTCGAGCGCGTAGTGCGCCGGCTCGCCGTGGAGTTGGAACGCCACCGTGGTGAGCAGGCCGTGCTTGGAGTGCACGATGTCGCGCCCGGTGTTCATCAGCAGGAAACATCCCGTGCCGTACGTGTTTTTCGCCTCGCCCGCCTGAAAACAGGTCTGGCCCACCAGCGCCGCTTGTTGGTCGCCGAGGATTCCGGCCACCGGAACGCCCGCCACGGCGTCCAGCGTCGCTGCGCCGTATACTTCGCTGCTCGAGCGGATCCGCGGCAGAATCTGGCGCGGAATCGAGAACGCGCTCAGCAGCTCCGGGTCCCAATCGAGAGTCTGCAGATTCATCAACTGGGTGCGGCTGGCATTGGTGCAATCGGTGAGGTGCAGGCCGGTGAGGTGCCACGTGAGGAAGGTGTCGATGGTGCCGAAGAAAAGTTCGCCCGCCTCGGCCTGCTGGCGCGCGCCGGGGACATGGTCGAGCAGCCAGCGGATCTTCAGCGCGCTGAAGTACGTGGCCAGCGGCAGCCCGGTCTTGGCGCGGAAGCGGTCCGGGCCGCCGTCGCGCGAGAATTCGGAAACATCGTCTCCCACGCGCGTATCCTGCCACACCAGCGCGTTGGCAATGGGTTTGCCGGTGTGGCGATTCCACAGAACGGTGGTCTCGCGCTGGTTGGTGATGCCCAGGGCCGCCAGGCCGGAAGGCTTCAGGCCGCGCTGCGCCGTGGCCTCCGCGATGACCTCGCGGGTCCGGAACCAGATCTCCTCGGGATCGTGCTCCACCCATCCCGGTTGCGGATAGATCTGCTCGTGCTCTTTCTGGGAGCTGGCTACGATGCGGCCGCTCCGGTCGAAAACCAGAAAACGTGTGCTGGTAGTGCCTTGATCGATGGCGCCGATGAAGTCTGCCATGGCTCCCTCACTTGGGGATTTCCCAGCTTAGCAAGTCGTCAAAGAGGAAGTCAGGAGAGGTGGGAAGCCGATCGCGCAGCGTCCTGCCGCTCCGAGACGCAAATGCCAGCCGGATCGGAAACCCGGACGGGAAATTTGAAATCCGCGGCGATATTTTCTCTACCGGAGCGGCTGGGGATGCGGCCCGGGTGTCCCTGGACTCGGAAGTCTCCTCGGGCTTCGCGGCCGCACCCGCGTCACCACGGGGACCCCTTGGCCCAAGCATGCGCACCAGAATTCCCAGAGCGTCGTCATCAAAGTCGCCCATATCTCCGAATTCGCCGCGCGATCAGCGCGCGCCCCGACTCATCGGGGAACCGTCCTTTTCTTGGCGGGCCGCACCGAGGTGGAGACAGTCTCTAACCTCCTGAGGTTGGAATCAAGATGAGCTCACCGTTGTCGAGGCAAACCCTTCCGGATGTTTTTCTTTGCGAGCTCCGCGCCATTGCGAGACAAACTCTTGTTCACGGCTTCGTCAATGGCGGACCCAACAAGGGCGTAACTGAGGCCGACACGCAGCCTCGTGCGCCGGGCATTTGACTTCTCCGGCGTGCCTCAGCGAGCTTCATGCAGAGCGACGAATTGTTTCTCCGTGCCTCCTGACGCAACGCCTCGAACTCGCGACGGCCCTCGCTCAGATAGCGGTCCACGAGGTCCCGATTCGCCATATAGAAAGTCAGGGCGCCGAAGATCTGCTCAAGCTCCAATGCCGGAAAGGACTCGGCAATTCCCTCGGGGGATTCTCCCCTCAGAAACGCGTGGACTACCGAGCTCGCCGGCGAAGGGTTCGCGAACATTCGAGCGAAACCGGAGGCAAAGACTCTCGGAAGTTCCTTCAGTTACCGTTATAAGGGCCCCAACGAGAACTTTGTTCCCGCTGTGTCGGCAAGTCCGTTCGATTCAATTCGCTGTTCGTTTCAACCGGTTGAGTGCGGGGTCTGCCGGTTCCCGCGCTCCGCCCACCGCGTATTCCGGCCTCTGACCCTGGCTTCCTCGACTCCCATATCCCGCAGGGATATCAAGGCCGGAGCCTTGGCTAGTTGGTCAGCCCCACACCGTACCTCCTCAGAAGTCTCGCCAACTGTCGAGGGTCTTCGGCAAGGGACCGATCTTCAACGATCGTCAAACCATCCTTTGCACGGTCATACAGCGCGACGCAAAGCGCCGAATCGTCGTGGCGAGACCGATAGAGGATTCCGTCCGGTTGATCCATGTGCTCCCACAGGGCGCGCGACCAAAGTTGCGAGCCCGCGTAGTCGCTGGCGATTGCCAGTTCAGCCGTTACCCCCAACCGGGCGAGGTTCGAACCGTGCATCGGCACGAGTCGAAGGCCCTGGCGCACCTTCACGGTCGCGATGGCGCGCCCGGCCAGGTCGTCGAGCGCCAGAATCCTTACGGGTGGATTGCGAAGAAAAGTCTCGGCAAAGCAAACTTCGATGGTCGTACCGAAATAGCATACGCGGAACCGCCCGGCAGGATCGTCGAAGCGATGAACGGGCTGGTGGCCGCGGGCTGGGCCGAACCAAAGCACGTTCCTTGCTTGGGCGTGAATTCGCATCCATTGGGTCCCGGCTCTCACACGGCTTAGCGGGAGATGCTTCGGAAGGACTGGTGCGGGCGTCATGCGCGCCTTACGCTGCCTGTTCTCCAAATGAGGCGGCGATGGCGACGGCCCTTTCGATCGCACCGCATTTCAGCGCTTCGATGATGGTCTTGCCCCCCAGCGCCGGCGCGGGGGCGATCAACGCAGAAAGTTGGGTCCAGGGACTTCGAATCCGGAATGCCCGCAGCACCTCCTCAAGGCCGGGAACCACCCCGTCGGAAGTGAACTGGCAAGCCGGATATACGTACTCGCCGGATCCGCTCGGTACCGCCAACAGAGCGCGCCGGAGGCGGCGCTTGTCCACCGCTTGCCGGGTGATGCCGAGAGCGCTCGCCACCTGAGTGGACGAGAGCCCTCCGCCCCCGCCGGTCAACAATTCCCGCTTGACGGCGGCTCCGTGCGCCATGGCTTCCACGAACGGATCCACCGCGGACAGATCGAGAGCCAGCGGCACCAGGTCCGACAGAAGGCATGCTACGCCGCCGACATCCGTGGGAGAGGACAGGGCAGACTGAAGCGCCTCCGACGATGCGGCGGAACTCAAGCGCCCAAGCATTTTCACGGATCGCTTCAGGAATGCCTGCGCGAGGGCCTGACGGGCGCCGTCCGCGGTAGGAACTCGGGTGCTGCCGGCCTTTGGCAAGGCGGCAGTGTTTCGGCTCGATCTCATTCGCTTCTCCCGCCTTTAGTTTACCATGTCCATTTTATGGTGGAAGAGACAAGAGCAACCAAGCACGACCCTCCGGGGAGCGAGGCGTATGCGGCGAGGTGGTCCGACGTGTCCTTCGCTTCCCACCATCCGCGCGCCAGCCGGTACTCGTCGCGCACGGTGCCGTCGGGCACTACCCGCTTGCCGCCCGAATAAGTGGATAGCTCAGGCACGAGGGTCCAGGCGCGCCGCTTGGCTGCCTTGTCGAGAAGGTTCTGGAACGGACCCTTAAGACCGAGTTCGTGGACTACGAGCTGGTCTTTGAGATGCTGCAGGTCCTTCAAGTAAGTCTTGACGATCGGGTCGCTGGGCGCCAGTTCGAGCATCGGACCACTATGGTAACAGCCGGAGCGGATAAGTTGGAGATACGTCAAACGGGCACGAGGCCAAGATCGAACTCCAGTATCTCGCAAAAACGCAAAGGTGCAAAGAAAAGGAGCAGTTTTTCTTTGCGATCTCCGCGCCTTTGCGAGACAACCTCTTGTTCACGGCTTCTCAATAGCGGATGCCCAACAAGGGCGCAACTGAGGCCGACACGCGGCCTCATGCGCTGGGGGTGTGACTTCTTCGGCGTGACTCAGCGAGCCTCATGCAGAGCGACGGATTGTCTCTCCACGCCTGCTGACGCAGCGCCTCGAACTCGCGACGGCCCTCGCTCAGATAGCGGTCCACGAGGTCCCGACTCGCCATATAGAAAGCCAGGGCGCCGAAGATCTGCTCAAGTTCCAATGCCGGGAAGGACTCGGCGATTCCCTCGGGAGATTCTCCCCTCAGAAACGCGTGGACTACCGAGTCTAGAGAGACGCGGGTGCCTTCGATGAAGTAGCCCCCCTTCTCGGTGCTCGATATAGTCCTTAGCCATAGCGCAATCCGCCCTCAGTATAATGCCAACGCCAAGCTTCTTCTCACCAAACCCGCCAACGCCTCAATGAAGCGCGGCGAATCGTTCAGCCCCGGCGCCATCCGGAAGTCTTCGATTCCCAAGCGGCGCGCCTGCTCACGATGCTCGATCGAGATCTCATACAGCGTCTCCACGTGGTCCGAAACGAAGGAAATCGGCGCCACCACCACGTGTTTGCGATTCTCCGCCGACAGCCGTTTGACGGTCTCGTGCATCGACGGCCCCAGCCATTTCGCCGCCCCCACCTTGCTCTGGTAGCACAGGTGCTTGCGGCCCGGCCAGCAACCGCGCTGCCACACCAGCTCCGCGGTGCGCTCGATCTGCCGCTGGTACGGATCGCCGCGCTCGATTACGGCCACCGGCACGCTGTGCGCGCTGAAGACGAAGTCGGTCTCGGACAGATCTTCGATCCCGGCGAGCGTTTCATTTACCGCGTCCACCACCGCGTCCACATACGCGGGGTCCTGGTGGAATTCTTCGACCCTGCGGACTCGCGGCGCCCATCCGTTGGGGTGAAATTTTCGCTGCCACTCGTTCAGGCTGCTCCCCGTGGTGGTCTTCGAATATTGCGGGTAGAGCGGCAGCAGCACTACTTCGTCCGGCCGATGGCGTTCCAGCAGACCGATGGCCTCCTCGGTGAACGGATGCCAGTAGCGCATTGCCACCACCACGCGGACATCGTAATCCACGCGCAGGGCCGCTTCGAGCGCGGCGGCCTGCCGCAGGGTGTTTTCCAGAATCGGGCTCTTGCCTCCGATTTCCGCGTAATGGTGCTCCACGTGGCGCGCGCGCGTGGCCGAGATCAGCTTGGCCAGCGGTTTGCGGGCGATGCGAGCGAAGGGGAAATCGATGATATCGGGGTCGCAAAACAGGTTGTAGAGGAACGGCTCGATGCTCCGCGGCGAATCCGGCCCACCCAGTTGAAACAGGACTACCCCGAGTCTCAAAGCATCTCTCAATCAGGTGAGTTTACACTATTATTTATGGGCTTTCGATTGGCCTTCGGATTTCTGGCGCTGGCCTCCCTGGGGATGGCCGCGCAATCCTCCGCGCCGGCCGCTTCGGGGTGCGGCGGCACTCCCGCGTACTCCACGTGCGAACTGGTCTTCGAACTCAGCGGCCCCGACGCCGCCAAATTCCCCGACGTCTACCGCACGGTGGAACTTTCCGTCAATTTCCGTTCGCCGCGCCAGCGCAGCTACCCCTTGCCGGCGTTCTGGGACGGCGGCCGCCGCCTGGTGGTTCGCTTCGCCCCCACCGAAGCGGGCGAATGGGACTACCTGGTGAACAGCAACGTGCCTGCCTGGGACGGCAAGACCGGCAGTTTCACCGCGGCTGCTTCCGATTCCAAGGGCTTCATCCATCCCGCCGCGCTGCACCATTGGGCCTATAGCGAAAAAGCCAACGGCCTCGATCAGGGCCACCTGTGGATGGGCGTCAGCGAGCCGCGCTTCGCTTTTCTGGATGACGCCGCCTTCCGCGCCGTGGTGGACGCGCGCGCCGCACAGAAATTCACTCATCTGCGCGGCCCCATTTTCGGCCAGGGCTCCGACCCCGCGCTGTTCCAGGGTCCCGATGTCCCCAACGTGGCCTTCTTCCAGCGCCTCGATCAGCGCGTACGGTATCTCAACCAGAAGGGTCTCATCGCCGACCTGGTGCTGGTCCGCCGTCCGGGCGACCTGCTCCGTTTCTTCGCATCCAAGGATCAGCTCCGCCGCTTCGCCCGCTACCTCGCCGGCCGCTACGCCTCCATGGATGTCACCTGGCAGCTCGTGGAACAGTTTGAAGGCGAGGTGAACGCCCGCGCGCTGCTGAAAGATTTCGGCGCCGAGTTGAAAGGGGCCGATCCCTATCAGCACCCGCGCACTGCCGGCGCCAGCGTCACTTCGGCGCCGCTGCTGGACGATGGCTGGATGAATTTCGCCGCTTACGGCTCCGCGGACGACGCCGTAGGCGCAGTGGAGCACCAGCTCTTTCCGGTGCCCTTCGTCAGCCTGGGCGTGGGCCGCGAGGATAGCGGAGCAGGGAAGTCCGGCCCCGCCGATGTGGACGCCGCGACCTTCCGCCATCGCCTATGGAACGCCACCATGGACGGGCAATCCGTGACCTACGCCAATACCGGCACGGGCCCGCAGTATACCGATTCGCCCGGCGCGAAGGCCATGAGCGTGTGGTGGGACATTCTGTCCGGCACGCGTTATTGGGAGATGGAGCCGTACTTCGACGTGGACAACGGCCGCGGCCTGGCGCTCGAAGGCGTCGATTATCTGATCTATATCGAGAAGCCGGGACCGCTCGAGTTGATCGTCCAGAAGCACTCCTATGACGTTTTGTGGATCGACCCCGCCACCGGCGAGTCCGTCCGCAAGAAATTCAGCGGCGACCATTTCACCATGGAGCCGCCCGACCGTTCGCACGATTGGATTCTCCGCGTGGCGCGCCTGTCGCACATCGAGGGCATGAACAAGTCGTACAAATTCGAATCGCGCCAGGACGCGGATGAGAATTTCCTGCCCATCGCCCTGCAGGAGGTCGAGGCCAATACGCCTAAGGTGCCGTTCGTCATCGAACAACCCACGGGCGATGTCTCGATATCGAAGCCGGCGCCGTTTTCCGCCAAGATCACGCGCGAAACCCGCGCCACCCGCTCCATGATGTGGGTGTGGACCGGCGACGCTTCGGGCCAGGGCCAGGGTTATCGCGTGCTGGCCACCGGCCAGAAGGGCACTTTTCAGGTGCCCGCCGACCTGGCGGCGACTTATCCCGCGGTGATGCACCTCCGCCTCTACGGCATGAATGCCAATGGCAAGGTCTACGAAGTGGATGCCGGCTGCGGGCTCAACCAGTGAGCCCCCTGATTCTGGCGGTGGACACTACCAGCGAATACGGCAGCCTGGCTCTTCTGCGCGACGGCGTGGTGGAAGAGGTGTTGCTGCACGCTCCCAAGGGGTTCGCGCAGGTGCTCTATGGGCACCTGGCGGACCTGCTCGGGCGCCACGCGCTGAAGCCCGGCGATATCGACTGTTTCGCCGCCGCGTCGGGGCCGGGTTCGTTTACCGGGGTGCGGGTGGGGCTGGCATGCGTGAAGGGTTTGGCGGAGGCGGTTGGCCGGCCGGCAGTCGCGGTGTCGAACCTGCAGGCGATTGCTTCGATGGGCGCCGCTCCGTTGCGCGCCGCGGTGCTGGACGCGCGGCGCGGCGAGGTGTACGCCGCGGTCTACGATGCCGCGTCGCGCCTGGTCGCGCCCGAAGTGGTCGCGCCGTTTGCGGCGTGGATCGAGACGCTGCCCGAGGGCGAGTTGGAATTCGTGGCTTCCGGCTTCACGCCGCCGCTCGCGGGCACGCGATTCGAGCGGGCGCCCGTGCGGATTGCCCCGCGCGCTTTGGCGGGCGCGATCGCGCGTCTGGCATCGCGGGCGGAGCCGCAGGATCCCGCGGCGCTCGATGCCAATTACGTGCGCCGCTCGGATGCCGAGCTGCTGTGGAAGGATTCGCTCTGAGGGGTGGGGCGGGCTTCAGCGCGCCGCTGGAGAGTTGGCCATCTCCCCCTTGAATGGCGGGCTGAAGCCCAATGCTGTTCACTTAACGGACATCTGGGCGAGCTTCGGTGGGGCAGGCTTCAGCGGGGATCCGCCCTTTGGGCAGTCTCTAGCGCCAGAAACCGTGCCACTTGCAATATTACTCGACTTGCGCAGAAATGCCTGCCAAACGAGGAGATGAGTCGTATCGAGCGGCAATCACTACCCGGAACTAAGCTCGCCCAGATGCTGCAGGAATTGCCGCGCGTTCAGTCCGCCGGCCGCAGAGCGGGCTGAAGCCCGCTGCAGACTCTACAGTAACCACATGCTGGAAGCCACAGCCCAAGCCATTGATTCTGAGTTGCTTGCTGACAATTCCACATGTTTGTTTCCCTGCGCAATGGTTACTGGCGCTAGAGACGCTCCCGCACGGGATCGCTCCCCGCTGAAGTCTGCCCCACAGCGCAAGAATCAAGGTTCTCCCGGTCTGTCAGCGCAAATTGAACAGTATTGGGCTGAAGCCCGCCCCACCCGGTTTAGAACACAGCGGTAGTAAGCCAGCGGCCCGCGCTACTTCGCCGCCGGATCGCCGTGTTCCATGAGATTCTTCAGCCGCGTGAACTGCTCTTTCAGCACGCCATCCACCGGCGCCGCCCAGGTAGTCATCCCCGTCGCCTGATAGCCGGCCACGGCGTAAGTGACTTCCAGTTTGGTCCCGCCATCCGCGGCCGTCAGTTGAATCTGCATGCTGCCGGTAGCGGCGATCAAATGCAGCGGACCCAGCGCACCGTGCAGCACGATGGTTTTTCCGGGAGTAAGATCCACCACTTCCATGAATTTCACGCCGCCCCCGGCGGGGAATTTTTCGCAGAAACAGCCCCCGACTTTCTCTTCCAGGCTCAGGTTGTGCGCGTCGTGCGAGTACGAATGGGCCGAGCTCCACCAATCGCCCACCCGGAAAATCCTAGCGTAAACGTCCTGCGGCGGCGCCTGGATGTTGACCGTCTCCTTCACCGTGAATCCGCTGGCCGACGCGTCCACCACATCCGCCGCCAGCCAGTTAGGCACGACCATGCAAGCCAGCGCCAAAAATCCTAGTCCCCATCTGTTCGTCATGAATGACCCCTCCGCACTCCTATTCCGCGTTCGCGGTGCTTCCTTTATTCGCAAAAGACCCGGACCTTGGTATTGTGCTCATCGATGTCGAAGGTGAAGGTATCGAGATGCTCCAGCAGCTCTTCGAGATTGTCGGCGGTCACCTGGTTCAGGTCGAAGGGCACGCCTTCGTGGCGCAGGTGGCAGTTCACGCGGTCGCGGGCCTCGGGAGGAATCAGGCTGGCCAGCTTCACGCCCGCGCGCAGCAATTGCATCGGCACGCGCACGTTCACTTTCACCGGACCCTTGCGGCCTTCGTCTTCCACCTGCACGCGCAGGAATTGCGGCTTCGGCCTGGGACCGGATGCCGCGCTACCGGCGCCGCCGGAATCGGCCGGCCCTTTTTCCAGGGCCGCCAGCAGACGGTCGGCCTCATCGGCCGTGATCTTTCCGGTGGCCAGCATCTCCAGAATTTTGCGGCGATTCTCGTTCATGATACGGCTCCTCAGGAAATGTGAACCAGCACCGAGCGATCCCGCTCGGCGATCTCCACGTGCGTGCCGCGCAGCGCGGTCAGCACGTGCCACAGCAGGCGGCCGGCGCGGAAGGGATCGATCCCCGCGATCAGGCAGCCGATAAACGCTACCGGCGCCAAAAGCAGCAGCGGCGACAGCAGCACGACCAATAGCACGAACGGAACTCCCACAGAGTACTGCCTCTTCATTCTCGACTCTCCAATTCCCGGATGGCATCCTGCGCGCTGATTTCGCCGCGCTGCAGCCGGTCCAGGATTTCCGTCCGCGATGGCGTGGGATTGCTCTCCACGAATGGCAGACTGTTGGCGATCCGCGTCAAGCGCGATTTGATGGTGGGATAGCTGACCCCGAATACCTGCTCCATTTCCTTGATGGAGCCGTGCGAGCGGACAAAGGCCGTGATGAAAACCTGGTCTTCCATGCTCAAGCGGGCCAACTGCGGAAGTTCGAAGCAGCCTTCGACAACGATATCCTTGCCGAGCAGGCGGACGCGCTCGACTACTACCGGTTGTCCCTGCGTCAAATGGGTCAGTTCCTGCCAGTCGGAGGGCTTGGGCCCCCGACCTTCAATCGCCATAATTCACTTGTACATCAATTTTATTGATGTTTCAAGATAAATTTCTTAAGTTTTTTGAAAGTGGGTCAGCCCTGCGAAGATCGCCTTTCAATGGAACAGAAGAGGAATTGAAGCCGTTATCCTTGTCAGGCGAGCGCGGTGCGCGGCTGTTAATGTAGCGAGCCGCGACACTCCACCCGTTTCGGAGGTTCGAATGGACGTCCAGGACGCTCAACGAGAAATGCGACTTGTCTACATTGGCGGGTTTTGGGGACAGATTGTCAGCTCCGCAATTTGGCTGGTATCCGCGACGCTAGGTACGTGGGTCAGCCCAAGAGCGTCTATCCTGACCGTCGTCATCGGGGGATTCTTCATCTTTCCACTCACGCATATGCTGCTGCGTTTGTCGCCCCGCCGCGCGTCCGTGACCGCGGAGAATCCGTTCACGAGCCTGGGGATGCAGGCCGCGTTTGTGCTGCCGTTTTCGATGCTGCTTCTGGTGCCCGTAGGTCTCTACCGCTTGAATTGGTTTTTCCCGGCCCTGATGGTCCTTGTCGGCGCGCACTTTTTGCCGTTCGCTACTCTCTACGGGATGCGCATGTTCCTGTTCCTGGCGGGAATCCTGATCGTCACAGGGGTCGCGATCGCAGTCTATTTTGCGGAAACGTTCAGTCTGGGCTCATGGATCGGCGGACTGGGCCTATTCGTTTTCGCCTGGATTGGGCGCTCTATCGCGACGGGCGAAGCAGACCCACCGCCAGTTTTTTGATTTATTGGCAGGTGCCCCGTCGCGGCATTCATCACGATCTGGATGTCCACCACGCTGACTGTACCGCGGGAAGTGAAGGCGTAGGTTGCCGGAGCGATTCCCAGGGCTTGCTTGATGAGCTGTTGCACGTCGGCGACGCTGGGGGTCTGATCGCCAGTGACTGTGCAAGTGGGTGGCGTGATGGTTGTGGTGTCACCCGAAGGTGGGACTTGTCGACGACCCACCGCCGGACACGCTTGCCTGGTTGACTAATGGTGACGTTATATCACAATGTGCTTAAACTTTCGGACGCGCCATGGAGAACCGATCGCTAGTCCGCACATAAGTGATCCCGCCCATGCGGCCGATCGGCCGTAACTTGTCGGGATCCACCGCGCCATGGTCGATCACGCTGTCGTCCACATGAAAGCGCAGCACCTCGCCCATGACGAGGCTGCCTCCGCCGGGCTCCGTGCTTACCGTGACAACCTGTAACAATCGGCACTCCATTTGCACGCGCGATTCCTTTACGCGTGGAGGCTTCACTAAGTCGCTCGGAATCGGGGTGAGGCCGGAGACATCGAACTCGCTGACATCCGGCGGACAATCGCCCGAGCAGGCTACCATCTGCTGGGCGAAGTCCTCGGAGACCACGTTGACCACGAATTCGCCGGTAGCTTCGACGTTGCGCAGGGTATCTTTCTTGGACCCGTCGCGCCGGATGGAGTTACAGAAACAAATCACGGGGGGCCTGGGGCATACCGCGGTGAAAAAACTGAACGGCGCGAGGTTGGCGACGCCATCCAGGCTGACGGTGGAGACGAACGCGATCGGGCGAGGCAGAATCACCCCCACGAGCAGCTTCTCTATGTCGTGGATACTGCTCGCGGCCGGGTCTACAATCACTTACTTCTTCTCCTTCCAACTGGCCCAATATTCCGGCCATTCCACCTGTTCTCCCGCCGGCAGCACGTGGATCGGATTGAGCCCATCGAGCATCACGGCATACTCGTCGGTATGCGTCTTCTTGCCCTGGTTAGCCAGCGCCTTGGGATGCGGACCGTGATGGATGCCGCGCGGATGCAGCGTGGCGTAACCCGGCTTAATGTTGTCCTTACTGAAGAAATCGCCATCGTGGTAGAAAATGAATTCGTCGTAATCGGTATTGCGATGAAAGAACGGCACCTTCAGCGCCGCTTCGTCCTGCTCCAGCGGACGCGGCAGAAAACTGCAGACTACCGCGCCTTCCGTCACGAAGGTGCTGTGCGCGCTGGGCGGAAGATGCGCGCGATGGCTCATTATCGGCCGTATGTCGCGCATGTTCAGCTTCCACACAGTCAGGTCGCCCTTCCAGCCGACGACGTCGAGCGGATTGAAGGGATAGAAGACCTTGGAAATCTCGTCGTCCACCTTGATGCGCACTTCCCACTCGCGGGCTTCTTCCAGCGGGCCGTCCAGATGAGCGTCCGGCTCGGGGACCGTCACGACGCCGGGGTCGTAAAGCGCGTGATGCCCGATGAGTCCTTTGTCGGGCGGCTCGAACTCGGTGCGCGATTGGATAATCAAAAAGAAATTGTCCTGCGTCTCCGGCACGATGCGGTAAGTCACGGCGCGCGGAACCACTAAGTAGTCGCCCGGTTCGAAGCTCAACGGCCCGAAGTCGGTTTCGATTGTGCCCGAGCCGCGATGCACGAAGACCAACTCGTCGCCATCGGCATTGCGGTAATAGAACGGCATGGGCTGCGAGCGGCGCGAGCAGTACAGCGTCACATCGTGGTTGCCCAGAAACGCAACCGGCATGCCCTGCGGGTCGCCGCAATCGGAGGGAGTCAGGCGGTTGAGATCGAACAGGTGCGGGCGCAGCTTCCCCTCGAAGCGGACCCAGCCGGTGGGCGGATGCGCGTGATACAGGTGCGCGCTCTTGCCGTAGAAACCCTTGCGCCCATGCTCTTCTTCGAAGGTGCCCGCCGGGATGCCGACGTGCGCCTGCGGTGCAAACTTGCCCCTCTTGAGTGGATACATACGCCCTCCTTAACCAGCATACTTCCGAGCCTCATGCCAGGGGTGTGCGAAGCGTGCCGATTCTTTCGATTTCGAATTCCACCACGTCGCCGCGCCGGACCTCGGCCTGCAGGTCGAGCCGGAATGCGATCACGTCGCCCGGTAGAACGATATCGCGCCGCGAAAGCGTCTCGATGGCCTGTTCGAACTTGGAGCGCAGGTTGCCCGTGTGGGTTTCGCCCGAAGTTTGGCCATTGATGCGCACCGACGCTTGCAACGCATAGGGGCTGTCGAGCTCTTCGGGGGTGACCAGGTACGGCCCGAGCGCCGAACGGCGGGCTCCGAAATCGCTCAGGCCGGTATATCCCGCTATGTAGGGCCGCGCTTCCAGGGACTGGATATCCATCCCCGGTTTGCCGATCACCGCCGCCAGTTTCATCTCGCACTGCGGTTGGTCGCGGCAAACGATTTCGGTGTCCGTGCCCACGCGGGCCGGGTTCAGCACGGGGGCGCACAACCGCACTTCTTCGGGCCGGTAGACGATGGTCTCATCGTTCGGGCCGCGCGGCGGAGGGTCGCGCAGCCACCAATCCACGGGCGGTCCGGATTCGCAAAACAGTTCCTCGGCAGCGTGGATGGAGCGCAGGCCCGCGCTCAAGAACTCCAGCATGTCGGATGGCGCCAGTCCATTGGCCAGGCGTTGGGGTTCGGGCTCGCCCTGTAGCGCCAGATACCACGCGGTGGCAAAATTCACGTCGACGATGTATCCCCCATGAAACGCACCGACCCGCCAGTAGCGCCCCACGTGGGTAGCTACCTCAAATGTACAAAACCTCACAGTGCATCTAAGATACCGCGAAAGGAACCGTAAAAACATCTTTAGCCGCCGATAAACGCCGATGAACGCCGATAAGGAAACCTCAAAGCCCAGCTCTTGTTATCGGCGTCGATCGGCGTTCATCGGCGGCTAATTCATTCTCCGCCGCAACTACAAATTCCCCCGCAGCCCCTGCTCCCGCTCGATGGCCTCGAATAGCGCCTTGAAATTGCCTTTGCCGAAGCTACGGCTGCCCTTGCGCTGGATCACCTCATAGAACAGGGTGGGCCGGTCTTCCACCGGCCGCGTGAAAATCTGCAGCATATAGCCTTCGTCGTCGCGATCCACCAGGATGCCCAACTCCCGCAGCGCGCCGATTGGCTCGTCGATAGGTCCTATGCGCGCCAGCAGGTTTTCATAGTAAGTATTCGGCACGCGCAGAAACTCCACCCCCTGCCGCCGCAGCGTTCCCACAGTCTCGATAATATCGTTCGTCGCCATAGCGATGTGCTGCACTCCAGGCCCGCGATAAAAGTCCAGATACTCCTCGATCTGCGATTTCCGCTTGCCCCCGGCCGGCTCATTGATGGGGAACTTCACGCGCTCGTTGCCATTCGACATCACTTTCGACATCAATGCCGAATACTCGGTGGAAATGTCCTTGTCGTCGAAATGCTTGAACATGCGGAAGCCCATGACGTCGCGGTAAAACTCCACCCAGCGATTCATTTCACCCCACCCCACATTGCCCACCATGTGGTCGATATGCAGCAGCCCCACCGGCCGCGCCACGGTGTCTTCCGTTTCCACGGCGCGATAACCGGGCAGGAACGCGCCGTTGTAATGGCGCCGCTCCACGAAGGTGTGGATGGTGTCGCCATAGGCCGCGATGGAGGCCACGCGCGCGATGCCATCGGCATCGCGGAGGGTTTCGGGCTCGCGCACGCTGTGTGCGCCGCGCCTGGTGGTCTCGCGCCACGCCGATTCGGCGTCGTCCACCCACAGCGCTATGTCGCGCACGCCATCGCCGTGCAGGCTCACGTGCCCGGCAGCCGGATGTTCGGGCGCGAGCGGCGTGGTAAATACCAGGCGAATCTTATTCTGCACCAGCACGTAAGAAGCGCTCTCGCGCGTGCCGGTTTCCGGACCGCGATACGCCGCCAACCGAAAGCCGAACGCGGCGCGGTAATAATAGACCGCCTGGCGCGCGTTGCCCACGTAGAATTCCACGTGGTCGGTGCCGTTGAGCGGCAAGAAATCCTTCTCAACCTGTGCGGAATGCTCCAGAGCTTGCATAACTCCTCCTGAATGCCTCGATACAAAAACGATTATCTTCGTCCGTTCCGGTGGAAACGCGCAGACAATTCGGCAAACCGAACGCCTTAAGCGGACGCACCACCACCCCTTGCGACAGCAGTTCCTCGAAAACGCGCGTGGCCTCCCCCTCGGAGGGCATGGCGATCATCACGAAATTCGCTTCCGAGGGCGCCAGCGGCAGCCCCAACTCCCGCAGCCCTTCGGTAAGATAGCGCAGGCCGCGCGCATTCAGCTCGAGCGAGCGGTGCAGAAATTCCTTGTCGGCGAGGGCCGCGATACCCGCCGCTTGCGCCGGCGTGGAGGGTTCGAACGGCAGCTTCACCTTGAGCAGGTTGCGAATCAGTTCTTCATGCGCGAACCCGTAGCCGATGCGCGCGCCCGCCAGTCCATAGGCCTTCGAAAACGTGCGCAGCGTGATTACGTTGTCGTAGCGATAGTGCATCGAGTCCGGGTAGCGCGGATTGTCCTTGGCGTATTCGAAGTAGGCTTCGTCCAGGATGATCAGCACGCGTTCCGGCACATGTTGGTAGAAGCCGTCGAACTGGTGCCGCGTGAAAATCGTGCCTGTGGGGTTATTGGGGTTCGCCAGGTAGACGATCTTAGTATGTTGGTTGATTTCCGCCGCCAGCGCCGGAAGATCGTAGTGCCAATCGCGGTAAGGGACCGTGCGATACTTCACGCCGCGGGAGCGCGCCAGCACCTGGAAGCCGATGAAGGCGGCTTCGGTAGTGAGCACTTCGTCCTCATCGCACAGGAAGGCGCGGATGATGTTGGACATGATGCCCTCGGACCCGCTGCCCGCGATGACATTTTCCACTTTGAGATCGAACTGCGCCGCCAGCACCTCGCGCAGGCGCAATCCACCATCGGGGTAGAGATTCAACGCGCCGAGCGTTTGCGCCATCGCTTCCACGGCTTTTGGCGACGCCCCCAGTGGATTCTCGTTGGAAGCCAGCTTGGCGATGCGCGTGAGCCCGTATTGCTTGCGGACGGATTCGATGGTGCGCCCCGCTTCATAAGGCCGCAGGGCTTCAATATTCGGAGGTACGAGTGGCACCGGTTCCATTCTACCGCCCCATGCCGCGTGGGGCGGGCTTGAGCCCGCCTCTGGCTTTGGACATTTACTCCCTGAATGGCGGGCTGAAGCCCGCCCCTGGACTTTGGCCTTTTCATGGCACGCAGGTGGCCGACCCGGTGGGGCAGACTTCAATCCTCCCCAAAGGGGACCCCGAGCTTCAGCCGGCCTCGGGGAATTTCCTCCGGCTTCGTGCCCTTCGGTGCGCCCGTAGCGAAGCCGGACAAATTCGTCAGGCCCCGTGGAAGCCGGCTGCAAGCCGGCTGCAAGCTCTCCAGTAACCACATGCTGGAGGCCACAGCCCAAGCCATTGATTCTGAGTTGCTTGCTGACAATTCCACGTGTTTGTTTCCCTGCGCAATGGTTACTGGCGCTAGAGACGCTCCCGCACGGGATCGCTCCCCGCTGAAGCCTGCCCCACTAAGACGGGCCAAACTCCAGGGGGCGGGCTTCAGCCATCCCCTTGGCGCTGGCCGCCCAGGAAGATGCCGGGAAACTGTTTCAGAACGCTGCCGCACTGGCCGCCGCCGGCAAGTACGCGCAAGCCGAACCGCTGCTGGCGCGCGCGTTGGCGCTGGAAGACGCGGCGCCCGGCCCGGACCGGAACCTGCTGGTGCCGATTCTCGATGCGCTGGGGTCGGTGCAACGCGTCCAGGGGCACAATGCCGATGCCCAAACCGCCTACCTGCGCGCCCTCAATACGCTCGAAAAATCGGACGGCGACGGAAGCGTGACGCTGATTCCGCAACTCAAGCTGCTGGCGGCGGCCGATGCCGCTCTCGATCGCGGTAACGAGGCCGAGCAACAACTGCTGCGCGCGATCTCCATCCGCGAGAAGGCCGCCGGCGCAAACGATCTCGACCTGGCCGGCGATTGCGCCGAATTGGGCAGCTTTTATCTGGCCCAGAAGCGCTTCGCCGTGGCGGAGCCCAATTTCCGCCGCGCCATCGGGCTCGTCGAGCGGAAACTCGGCCCCGAAGATGCATCCCTGGCGCCGCTGCTCGACAACCTCGCCGATGTCTTCATCAAACAACAGAATTGGCCGCCAGCGGAGCCTCCGCTGCGCCGCATTGTGTGGATTCAGGAGCGCGCCGCCGGTCCGAGCGACGTCAAGCTGGCTCCCAACCTGGACAAGCTGGCGCTGCTGCTCTTGCACGAGGAGCGTTTTCCCGAAGCGGAGGCGCTGTACCGCCGTTCTCTGGCCATTTGGGAACCCTCCATGGGGCCCACCAATCCCGACTTGACGACGGCCATTGACAATCTGGCCGTTTCGCTCGCCGCGCAGCAGAAATACGCCGATTCGGAGCCGTTCTACAGGCGGTCGCTGGCGCTGCGCGAGAAGGCCACAGTGCAGAACCTGAACAATCTGGCGCTGGTGCTGGAAGGCTCGGGCGACAACGCCAACGCGGAAAAGCAGTACACCACGGCGATCGCGATCGCGGCGAAAATTCCCTCGCTTCCGGGCGAGAAATCGGTAGGCGAAAAGGAATTGTTGGCGAAGACCTGGACAACTACAGTACGCTCCTGCGCAAACTGAAGCGCGACGAGGAAGCCGCCAAGGTGGAAGCGCGCTTGAAGGCTCTGGGCAAGACCGCGCCGCAGTAGATTCACCGCGGAGCTTTGGACTGGGGGGGCCAGTCTGGCGGGGAAGAAACAGAGTCTTGACGGAGCGTGCGTGCCCTGGAACGCGCAGAAAGCGAAGCCCTTTATTTCCAACAAACCGAGGATTTTGTTTCTTGGGAGACGCCGAGACGCTGAGAACTCTGCCTCCTCTGCGCGCCAACCTGAGGATGACGCGGCTGCCACCAACGCCGGGGCCCCGCAGTTCCTGTACTACTAACGGCCAAAATCTTCGCAAGCCGCGACGATTCTCGCGAACCGAACCCGGTGAGACGCTGATACCCCGGGCCTATACCCTCCGTGTCCTCTGCCACCTCTGTGCCCTCCCGGTTTTGACTTTGTTTTCCTCCGTGTCTCCGTGTCTCTGTGGTGAACCTTGTTTGGTTGCGGCTTCGCGGCGCTGTGTTCCTCAGCGTCTCCGCGGGGAACAATGCCTTACAATAGAGCTTACCGCTCCCACACACTGCATGCCGAAGCGAATCGCCATCGTCGAGGATGAGGCTGAGCTCGCCTCGCTCATTGAATACAACCTCGTGCGGCACGGATACGAATCCCACATATTGACCGGCTCCAAGGGCACTCTCAAGCTGTTGGAACAGGCCAAACCGGACCTCATTGTGCTCGACGTCATGTTGCCCGATGCCGACGGCTTCGAGCTGTGCCGTCAGATCCGCCAGTCTCCCGTGCTGGCGCGCATTCCAGTGCTGTTCCTGACGGCCCGCTCCGACGAAGTGGACCGCGTTCTGGGCCTCGAAATCGGCGGCGACGATTATATGACCAAGCCCTTCAGCCCGCGCGAACTCATCGCCCGCGTGAAGGCCCATTTGCGCCGCGAAGAGATGGACACCGAACCGCCGGCCATGGAAATTGGCCCCTTCCGCCTGGACCGCAAGGCGCGCCGCGTATTTCAGGCCCAATCCGAACTGTCGCTCACCTCCACCGAATTCAATCTGCTGGAATTTTTTCTCACCCATCCAGGCCGCGCCTACAGCCGCGACCAGCTTCTGGAGTCGGTGTGGGGAGAGCAGCGCTTTGTCACGCCGCGGACCGTGGATGTACACGTCCGCCGCTTGCGCGAGCAGATCGAAGAGCAGCCCGATAATCCCCGCTACCTTACCACCGTGCGCGGCTTCGGCTATCGCTTCGAGGAAGCCGTTTAGCGGCGAGGTGGACGAACGCACTCTTCGCGCCAGCAGCTTAATCCAGAATTCACTACACCTTAACGAATCCGTAACTCGACCACTGTTAGGTTTGTACCAGTACCATGAAGAAAATTCTATTGATTGAAGACGACGCGGACTTATTCTCCCTTCTGAAGTACAACCTGGAAAAAGAGGGCTTTTCCATGAGCGGGTTGCAGACGGGAAAAGGAGCCATCGAGCTCTGCCGGCAGGTGCGGCCAGACTTGATTCTGCTGGATATTATGCTGCCCGATTCCGACGGCCTGGACATCTGCAAAGGCATTCGCAAGGATGCCGATCTGGCCGCCATCCCAGTCATCTTTTTGACGGCCCGGGCATCCGAGACGGACCGCATCGTGGGCCTGGAACTGGGCGCCAACGATTACGTGGTGAAGCCGTTTTTCGTGCGCGAACTGATCGCCCGTATCAAGCTGCAGTTCCGCAATCAGTCTTCGCCGCCGCGGGTGCTGGAAGCGGCCGGATTGGAGCTCGATCCCGCCAGCCGCCAGGTGCGCCTGAACAACGTTCCCCTTTCGCTGACGGCCACGGAGTTTCGCCTCCTGGAGTTTCTGATGAGCCGTCCGGGGGTGGTCTTCAGCCGCGAACAGTTGTTGAACTCGGTGTGGGGGCAGGACCGCGCCATCACCGACCGCGCTGTGGATGTGTACGTCCTGCGGTTGCGGCAGAAGGTGGAATGCGACCCCGCCAACCCCATCATGATCCACTCCGTTCGCGGTTTCGGCTATACTTTCGAGCCGCGCCGCGCCATGGCCGTGTAAGCTGTGGTGCCTGCACTCTTGCTAACGTGTAGGCATGGAAAAGCAGGCGTGCGTCCAATACACCATTCGCGGAGTTCCTAGAGAGGTGGATCGCATATTGCGCCAACGGGCTAAGCGGCGCGGAGAAAGCCTCAATCAGTTGCTGGTCGACGAACTGAGCGCGGCCACCCTCGGGCAGCCGAAGCGGGCCGACTTCAGCGATCTCGTCGGAGGGTGGACCCCGATGCCGCGTTTGACGAGATCGTGGCTTCTCAGCGGCGCATCGACCCGGACAAGTGGAAGTGAGGGTCGCCCTCGATACCGATCGGCTCACCGACCTCCTGAGGGGAGATCGCGCGCTCGCGGAGCGGTTGGCGGAATGCGAGGAAGTCTGGGTCCCGTTGATCATCTTGGCTGAGATGGCCAAGCCTACCGTTGCCGTACCGCTGCCCGATCGCGAGACCGCCGAACAGTATGCCCGCCTCTTCGTGCAACTCAAGCGAGCCGGTACGCCGATTCCCGATAACGACCTGTGGATTGCCGCCCTCACATTGCAGCACGATCTTTTGTTGATCACCCACGATCGTCATTTTGCCTGCATACCCCAACTGTTGCGAGAGTAACTCAGCCGGCGGTGTATACTCAGCAATGGAAAAGGAACCCCACCCTAAAATGAAACCAATCCTGTTAAGTACTCTCCTGCTGACTGCCATGACGGGGCTTGCCACAGCCCAGGTGAAAATGGACGAGTTGAAGACCCCCAACACCCAGAGCCCGAACGCCGATACGTCGGTCACCATAAATGGCAAGCAGATCTGGATCTTCTATCACGCACCCTCAGTCCGGGGCCGCAAGATATTCGGAAGCGCCGGCGCGCTGCAACCCGAAGGCACCGTTTGGCGGCTCGGGGCCGATTATGCCACCGTGCTCCATACAGACGCCGATTTGGACCTCAACGGACTGGCGGTTCCCAAGGGCGACTATGCCCTCTACGCAGACCTCGATAAGGGCCAATGGAAGCTCATCGTCAATAAGACGTTGATGAACGGTACCCGCCACATTTGGGGAATCAACCGCGATGGCAGCACCACCGACAATCCGGCGACTGAGGTCGGCCGCGCGGCCATGACCATGGGAAAGCCCGGATCTCCGGTGGAAACCCTCAAGATCACGCTTTCCGGCACCGGCGGCGCCAAAGGCAAATTGCTGGTGGAGTTCGAAAACGTGACGGCGTCGGTGCCCTTCACGGTGAAATAGCTACTTTCTGTCGCGAAACGACCGTTCGGCGGCGGAGCAACCCCTCCCTCACGGTCGGGGCTCCGATGGCGTCATTGATAATACGAGTCTTCCGATCAGAGCCGCGACCGTTAGGGAGCGGCCTTACGCGCAGAGACCGAGTTTCGCGACAGAAACTAGCTAAAGGGCTATGGGGGGCTGGGTGGGGAGGGCTTCGGCCCGCCAATGACAGCCCTGGAGGCTGTAAGAATCTAACGGTCCTTTCCGCCAAACTCCTCCATAATGGCGGCGCATGCCGGCGTCGGCTCCTGCGGTGTTTTTCCCAACTGGCGGACGTTCACGGTTACCGGCTGCCACTTGTATCGAAAGGCGGTCCTGGTGCAGATTTCCAGGGCGCCGCATTGCGCCAGCTTGCGCGCGGCGGTGACATCGGTATTCGCCGCCTGCGGCCAGAATTGGCCGTGAATCGGCGCTTTGCACGCCGGCTTTTGGATCGCCTCCGGTTCTTTCGCGAGGCAGCCCGCCACCATCAGCACGCAGAGAATTATCCGTTTCACGAACCTATTTTCAGTGAATGCCGCCCGCGAAATGGGGGAGTTGGGGTACGAAAAGTACCACGGCGAAAATCATTTCGGTACCATCGCCGTTGCTACACTGGGAACGAACCTGCCCCATGAAGCAAGAGGCCTCATTCTTCGACGACCGCGAAGCCGTTCTGATCTTCATCGCCAAGAAGTTGCGCGATGCAACCCGCCTGGAGTCCGTGCTGACCGAAGCCGGCGTGGACTACGGAGTGGAAGCCGACGAATATCGCGGCGGCGTGGTATTCGCCACCACGCGCATCGGGGCCTTCTTTTACGTGCTCCCGGAAGCCGTGGCGGCGGCTCGCGAAACCATGGAGCGCGCCGGCTTCAAGCCTTACCTGGAACCGGTGCCGGACAAGTAGCTATCGTCCGTCGTCGTCGCGATCCTGCCGGAACATCCTGTGCGCGTCGTCCGGCGTGCCGATCATCTTGAGCAAGGTCTCCACGTTGACCGTCACTTGAATCACCGTGGCCTCGTGGCGCTCGAAAGTGGCGATCAGCAGTTCGCTCGACTTGCCGATTTCGCCGGCCAGAATGTAGCTCGATTCGCCATTGGGCCTCGAATGCGTCACTATCAGCGGATGCAGGCCGCCGCGGCAGACATCGTTCATGAGACGGTCCAAGTCCGCACGGCCGTTGGAGCCGGAAGGCGACGGCAGATCCTCGAACACCGCCAGTTTGAAGCCGCTGGTCCCGGCCGGACGGGCCACCTTGACGACAAGATTGGCCACACCCATTAGCGGAACGTGGGTGCGCTTGACGCCATAGTGGTTTTCAATAGCCTTGACGACGCGGTCGAATTCGCGGTCCGCACCGTACGCGGCACTGCCCGCGGCCAGAAATAATGCAAGCACCAGAGAGCTCATTTCGCGTCCTTCTTTCCGTCGCCGGAGCCGATTGTGAAGTCGAACTGGGGAATTCCGAACTGCCCGCTCAGATCGGCCAGTTGCGTGGGATCGAGCGTACCCACGACGCTTACGATGGTCAGTTCCAGGGGCTCCGCACAGAGCACTACAATACCACCCAGATTGCCGTTGCCGCCGACCTTAAAGTAGACGTCCACCTTCTCGCGGTCCTTCCGCGACGTAACCCCCACGACTCGCGACCACTGCGGGCCCTTCACCTGCGCCCGGATCTCATCCAGATCGGCCATATCGTATTGGCCTTCATGGGAAAACTGGTAGCTTCGGACCACGATGCTCTGGAGCCCGGAGAGTATCTTTTTGGCGCTGGCCTCGTCGCCTTCGCCGGAAAGAAACCGGGCGGCCAGCTTGAGCAGGGAGCCGTCAAGCGTCACATCCACGGTTTCCTCGGCCTTATCGGCCAGCTTATCCAGGCTGGCGGGCAGCTTAATCTCCTGCGCCCCGAGCGGCATCAGTACAGCCGCCATCAGAATTGCAGCAACTTTCATGATTCCTCCTGACTTGTGAAGCATCTCACTCATCAGCTAAGTACGCGCCGCCATCGGGCCGGAATGCAGTTTCTTGCGGCGCCCGGCTCCGCTAGACTATTAGGAGCTTCTATGGACTTCGCGAGGGATCTGGGTACCGCGCTGCGCCACGCCAGGGCGCGCACCGATGAGTTGTTTGCGCTGGTGAAGCCTGACGCCATTTACGATCGGCCCATCGCCGAACGCCATCGCATCGTGTTTTATCTGGGTCACGTGGAGGCCTTCGATTGGAACCTGCTGCGGGGCCATCGGCCCGACGTCCGTTCGTTCCATCCCGAGTTCGACCGCCTGTTCGCCTTTGGCATCGATCCTCCGCCGGGGCAATTGCCGTCGGACGAACCGCGCGACTGGCCTTCCGTCTCCGAAGTGGAGGACTACAACCGGCGGACACGCGCCGAATTCGATGCCCAGTTCGGCCAACTGCCGGAGCAGTTATGCCACGTGGCTATCGAGCACCGCCTGATGCATGCCGAGACGCTGGCATACATTCTGCACAACATGGAGTACGAGAAAAAAGTGGCGCCGCGCGACGCCGCTTCCACTGAAGAACCGGCGGGGGCGATTCGGCCCCGGATGTTCGATTTCGCCGCCGGCAAGGTCCAGCTCGGCCTTCCGGCGAACCAGGGTTTCGGATGGGATAACGAATTTCAGGCGCACTGCGTGGACGTGCCGGCATTCTCCATCGCCAAATATAAGGTGACCAACGGCGAATACCTGGAGTTCGTGCGGCAGGGCGCCGCGACGCCCATCTTCTGGCGCAATCGCGGGGGAGAATGGCGCTATCGCGGAATGTTCCAGGATGTGCCGCTGCCCCTCGATGCCCCGGTCTACGTGACCCATTGCGAGGCGGAGGCGTACGCGCGATGGCGCGGGCTGCGGCTGCCGTCGGAAGCGGAGTTCCAGCGCGCCGCACTCGCTGGCGGTATCTCCTCCAACGTCGATTTCCGCCACTGGGACCCCATCCCGGTGAATGCCGACGAGACGACTGACGATGGCGCCGCTCCCCAACAGATGGTGGGCAACGGATGGGAGTGGACCTCGACGGCCTTCGCGCCCTTCCCCGGATTTGAGCCGCTGCCGTTCTACACCAACTACTCGGAACCCTTCTTCGATGGCGCGCACTATGTGTTGAAAGGCGGGTCGCCGCGCACCGCCGCCTGCATGTTGCGGCCTTCGTTCCGCAACTGGTTCCGGCCGGCATATCCCTACATCTATGCCACCTTCCGGCTGGTGGCATCATGATGCAGGCGCCGGCTCCGGAGAACGAGTTCGTACGCGAAGTGCGCGCCGGCCTCAGCGGCTTCGGGCAGAAAACGCTGCCTTGCCGCTATCTCTATGACAGCGTCGGCTCGGCGCTTTTTGAGGCCATCACGCATCTTTCGGAGTACGGGCTCACGCGCGCCGACGCACGCATCCTGCAGACCCACGCCGCGGAGATTACCGGCTGTCTGGCCGGTCCGCTGGCGGTGGCCGAACTGGGTAGCGGTAGCGGCATCAAGACGCGGCCGGTGCTGGAGAGCCTGCGCCGGCAGCAATCCTTGGCGTGTTACCCCCTGGCGTATTACCCCATCGATCTCTCCGCCACGGCGCTAGAGCATTGCGTGCGGGAACTGGAACCCTTCGCGGCGGTCGCCCCCATCGAAAAAAGTTACCTGGAGGGGATGGGCGAAGTGGCGTTTCGCCGCCGTGCGGGCGAGAAATTGCTGGTGCTGTTCCTGGGCAGCACCATCGGGAATTTCGAGCCCGATGCGGCCATCGAATTTCTTAACGCGCTACGCTCCCTAATGGAGCCTGGCGACGGTCTGCTGCTGGGCACCGATCTGGTGAAGCCCATGGACCGTCTGCTGGCGGCGTATGACGACCCCGCGGGCGTCACGGCGGCCTTCAATCTCAACCTGCTGGCGCGTATCAACCGCGAACTGGACGCCGATTTCAACCTGCGCCACTTCCATCACGAAGCGCGCTACCACGCCGAAGCGCAACGCGTGGAGATGCACCTGCGGTCGCGCGCCCAGCAGACGGTGCGCATCGGCAAGGCGGGGATGTCCGCCGAATTCGGCGCCGGGGAGACGATTCTGACGGAAGTATGCCACAAGTTTCGCGCGGACCAGATCGCCGGCATGGCGCGGTCCGCCGGCTTCCGGCTGGATCGCCGGTGGGTGGATGAGGAGTGGGGCTTTGCCGAGAGCTTACTGAGAGTGTAGTGTCTCCCTAAGAACTAGCCAAGGGCTCCGGTAGAGAATCAGAAGCGGGCCCTGCTGAATGGCGGGCTGTCGGAAGTCAGAGTGGTTGAAGTCTTCAACCTGACCTTGGGGAAAATGTTGAGTACTCCTGTTTACGATCTTCGACCTAAGAGCCCGTGGCAGAAGTGCAAAACACCGCTTGCTTACGCGCGCGGCTCGGTAGGATCAATCAGTTGCAGAGCCGCGACCGTGAGGGAGCGGGTTTCACCACGGGCTGCTAAGAATCTAACAGCCTGATTCGATGCCCGCGTGGATCGACTGGAACTATCTTAGGGAAACGATACACCAGCTTAGGCCGCCGGACATTTTTGACGTTCCGGATACTCCAGGAGCAACCGGTCACGCGTATACGCCCAGGCTACACGACGGCCGCCCAAAAACGATATAGGCATTGGCTTCTGCACAATAATCGATCCTACTGAGCCGGCATGTTTGACATCTGCCGGCAGATCCCCGACTTCATAGCAAAGATGATGCAAGCCTCCGGAGTACTTGAGAAACGCGGCCACCGGCGATTTCGCCTCCGCGGGCTGCACCGGTTCGAGTAAAGGCTCGTCCGGAGTCAAGCGGCGCACAAATGAAACCCACACCCCCTGTTCGGGTACATGGATAATCCGTTCGTCCCAAGCGCCGCCCAGGGACCGCGCCAAGCGCTCGGCCGCTTCCGGAATCGAAGGCACAACGAATGCAATGTGGTGTAGCTTCGCGGTGGGATCGATCATTTTCCGCCGTTCGCCGGGAGGCTGGCGCGTAGAGCAGCCATTTCGATCCTTACAAGGATTTCACCGGGTAACGATGAGCGCAAGATGCGCAAGGATAAGCGACTCGGACTGCCGGAAGTGAATCGAGTCTACCGGAGTTTCTATAATAACTTAAGATAACTGGCTGGCCATAAGTCCCGTTTATATAACGTTGGTTTACCAAACAACGCATTGCCGGCCCGCAAACTAATTACCTATAATCAGGTTTTCGTTTCGACTAATTGTGGAGAGCGCCGATTGAACTGGAATCTGGTGACCCCCTTTTTCCGTCAGGCTGTGGACCAGCCGTGCCGGTCGGCCCTATCCGTCGGCGGGACGGAGTTCTCCTACCAGGAACTGGCGGCACGCGCAAACGCAATCGCGGCCTGGCTCGATGGCCGCAAGGAAGAGCCGGCGGCTCGCGTTGGCATCCTGGCCGCGCGCAGTTGGGAGGCATATGCCGGCCTCCTGGGCGCCTGCTGGCACGGCGCCGCGTATGTCCCCTTTAATCCCCGCCTTCCCGAGGCCCGCTTGGCCTGGCTCCTGGAATTCACCGGCCTCGATGCCCTGATCGTCGATACACAGGGGTTGGAGCGGCTTTCGGGAAGCGTGGCTCGTGCGTGCCCGCGTCATATTCTGGCCCCCGCGATTCATGCGCCCGGCCGCAGACCCGGCCTCGCCTATGCAATTTGTGGCTCTGAAGCCCTGCCATGCGATGGTCCTTTAACCCGGCCCGCAGACCGCAAAGCAGGTGATCTTGCGTACATTATCTTCACTTCCGGCACCACGGGGACACCCAAGGGGGTCATGGTTACAAATGGAAACGTGGCTGCGTTTCTGGCGGCTCTTCGAGAGCGGTATGCCTTCGGCCCTCATGATCGCGTCGCCCAGGCCAACGAACTCTCGTTCGACAATTCGATCTTCGATGTCTTCAACGCCTGGTCGGCCGGCGCATCCCTGAACATCGTGCCCGCGGCACAGGCAATGGGGCCGCTCCACTTCATTCGGAGCCACGACCTGACTGTGTGGTTTTCGGTGCCTTCTACCGCCATCTTCATGCAGCGCATGAAGATGCTCTTACCCGGTACATTGCCGTCGCTACGCTACTCGGCTTTTGCCGGAGAGGCCTTGCCGGTAGCTACCGCGCAGGCCTGGCGTGCGGCCGCTCCGAATAGTATCTTAGACTGCCTCTACGGCCCCACCGAGACGACGGTTGTCTGCACCGGGGACCGGTTCTCGGACGAAGTCCACACCACCGAAAGCCGCGGCATCGTCTCCATCGGCAAACCGTTCCCCGGAATGGAGGCGAGGATACTGGACGAATCGCTAAATGTCGTGCCCCAGGGCACGCCGGGCGAACTCGCATTTTCGGGCAGCCAGGTGGCTCGCGGGTATTTTCGCAATGCCGAGCAAAGCGCCGCGCGGTTCCGGCTACTCGATGGAAATATCTGGTACCTGACCGGCGATCTGGCCTATCAAGACCAAACAGGACTTTATCACCACCTTGGCCGCACCGACAATCAGGTGAAGGTGAATGGCTATCGCGTGGAACTGGAAGAGGTGGAGGCTCACCTGAGGACGGTCTGCTGCACGGATTCGGTGGCCGTGGTTGCCTGGCCCATGGCGCACGGTACCGCAGCCGGCCTGGTCGCGTTCGTCAGCGGCGTGGAGACTGGGACTGGAGAAATCCGGGAAGGCATGAAAGCCCGCGTGCCTGCCTACATGGTTCCCGCCCGCGTGCATTCTTTGCCGGCTCTGCCGGCCACCGCCAACGGTAAGTGCGACCGCAAGACTCTGATCGGGTTGTTGGAGCAGGGCGCCCTATGAGCGCCACGTTGATTTCGCCCATGGCGGCGAAGCCCGCGCCAGCCGCCAGCCGTACTCCCTGGAGGTTGATCCCTGCCTTCGAGACGAAGCCCGCGTTGGTGCGCCTGGCGCAGACGGTCCCGGGAAAACTGGCCATGCTGGCCATCTTCGCGGGGATGTACTGCCTGCAAAGCGAAAGCTGGCTGGGCATGTCGGTCTTAATTCTGCTGATCGCATTTCTGCCTAAATATCGCCGGGTTCTGGTCGCTTGTGGGACGGCTTATTGGCTGCTGTTCCACAGTTCCTGGTTCAACTGGAGCATGGTGCGCAAGGTAGCTGAGCGAGAGGGCGCGGTCGTCAATTTTGCCTGGCTCATACCCATCGCCACCGCCACGTGTCTTGCTTTTGCAGGGGGATTCTGTTGGACTGTCTCTCGCTGGCGGAACGTCCGGGTAATGCGCCGGCCGGTCCTTCTGCTGGGATTTGGTTACGCCGCGCTACTGCTGGGAGCTTGTTACGCGCCAGTCACGCCCGTGGGGCGAGTATATCTCTGGAGCGCCGTCGTGCTGCTGGGGAGCTATTTCTGGTTTATCGGTTACACTCTCCTCGACCGGAATTCCAAGGACCGGGATCCACTGGCATTGCAGATGGGCGGCTGGTTTCCCTTCTGGATCGGCAGCTCAGCTTCGCTCACTCCCTTTCCGAAAGGCGCGGCGTATCTTCGCAAAATCGAAGCGCGCACTCCCGTGGATTTCGCCGTCACCCAGATCAAAGGCCTGAAACTGCTTCTGTGGACGTTGATGCTGAGTGTGATGCTCGCGGTGTTCCGCACGGTCACGCACGGCTGGCTTCACATCCCCGTTTTGACGGAGGCGTTCGCGCACAGCGTCGCTCGCCAACCGTATCCACGTTCCATCGAATGGACCAGCCTGATCTCCGATTTCCTGGAGACCATGCTGGCGCTCTCGATTTGGGGAAACTCCGTAGTCGCCTGTTGCAGGATGGCGGGCTTCCGGGCCTTTCGGAATACTTATCGGCCTTTTCGGGCTCGGACGGTCGCCGAATTCTGGAATCGGTATTACTACTACTTCAAGGAGTTACTGGTGGAGTTCTTCTTATACCCGGCTTTCGCCAGATACTTCAAGCGGCACAGGCGTTTGCGAGTCTTCTTTGCCACCTTCTGTGCGGCGACCTTGGGCAACATGGTCTTCCACTTTATACGCGACATCCACTATGTCGCGGAGTTGGGCCTTGCGCAGGCGTTGATTGGGTATCACGTTTACGGCTTTCAGTGCCTTGTTTTGGGAATAGCGATCGGGATTTCGCAGCTCCGTGGCAGGAAACCATCGGCAACTGGACCCTGGCTGCGCCAACACGCGGCGCCAGCCGCCGCGATGTTGGGCTTCTTTTGCCTGCTGCACATTTTTAACGACGTCGGAAGGACCTGCCCCATTCGGGAACATTTTCGGTTTCTATTCAGTTTATTCGGCTTTTCTTAACGCGATGCCAAGTGAGGATTACATGGACGAACGCACAGATGTAAGAACACTGATCCGAGGTTTATTGGACAAGAAAGGAGATGCCCCGGGTTTTGGCGATGGAGATTCCCTGATCTTCGGCGGCCGCTTGGAATCGATCGACGCTTTGGAAATCGCGTTCTTCCTGGAAGAGCGTTACGGAATCGATTTTGCCCAAATTGGCTTCGATCAGAATCGGCTCGATAGCGTGGATGAGATTGTGGCCCTGATAGGCGCCACGCGGGTAGGAGCGTAGCCGGCGGGCCGTCCTCCTCGAATCTTGTCAGCGGCTGCGGCGAGGGCGCTAGTAACAAAAGATAGCTGTGTCGCCGCTAACTCGAGAAACCGTGGAGTTGAGCGGCCTGTTCCGGGACAATCTATGGTGCATGCGACTGCTCAGTCTCCCCGGCGGCCTGGAAGTATTTTCCCTAAATCCCGATGAAACGCGCTTCGTGCATGGCGAGGTGTTCCGCGCGCGTTGCTACTTGCGCCACGGCATCGAGTTGCGGGACGGAGACTGCGTGTTCGACGTTGGCGCCAATATTGGGCTGGCCACCGTTTTCTTTCATTTGGAACGCAAGTGCGTGCGCATCTTTGCTTTCGAACCCAGCCCGGCGGCTTGCGAGTGCCTGAAGGCCAACATTGCGCTCCATGGAGCCGACGCCCGCGTCTTTGAATGCGGACTGTCTGCCGCGCCGGGTACGTCGGAATTCACGTTTTACCCCGCCAACTCCGTGATGTCGGGATTCCACGGCGATCCGGAAGTTGACCGCAACACTACCAAGACCTTCATGATCAACAGCGGATACGCGCCCAGAGATGCCGAGAGGTTCGCCGGCTTTTTGTTCCGGAAAGTGACGTTTCCCTGTCGCTTGCGGACGGTCTCCGAAATCGTGGACGAGGAATCCGTGGCGCGGATCGATCTATTGAAAGTGGACGTCGAGAAGAGTGAGAGAGAAGTTCTGGCGGGGATCCGGGACGAGCATTGGGGCCGGGTCGGCCAAACCGTTATCGAGGTCCACGATGAGAATGGCGGTCTTAATGAGGTCCGGGGCCTCCTGGCGAAGCACGGTTTTGAGGTAACCACCGAGCAAGATCCGCTGCTCAAAGGAACCGCACTAGTCACGGTGTTCGCTTCACGGCACAGATGAGGGCGGTTCCCATGCGAGTCGTCTGGGATCGATGACCTTCCGCGGACCGCCGCGAAATAAGAATTTCACCGCGGAGCATCGAACTGGCGTGGCCTGTTTGGTGGGCCAGAAACAGAGTCTTGACGGAGCATGCGTGCGCTGGAACGCACAGAAAGCGAAGCCCTTTATTTCCAACAAATCGAGGATTTTGTTTCTTAGGAGGCGCAAAGCTGCGGAGGAACCCAGGGAAGGCACGGCGCCTTAGCGCCGGCCTGGAGAGGCGCAGGTCACCTCTGCCCCTCTGCGCTCTCCCATTGTCCTTGTAGTTTTTTCTTTGCAATGCTAACGCGCACCATCTTCGCGCGCCGCGACGATTCTCGCGAACCGAGGCCACTGAGACGCTGATCCACTCCGGGCCTATACCCCTCCGTGTCCTCCGCCGCCTCCGCGCTCTCCGGTTTTGACTCTGCTTTTGTTTTTCTCCGCGTCTCCGCGCCTCAGCGGTGACCTTGTTTTGGTTGCGGCTACGCCGCGTTAGGTCTCAGCGCCTGCGCGGTGTAAATCCTGCCTCGAAGATCCTCGAAGATCGCACGGATTGATGTGACCCCACAGAATGTGGTAGGCTCACCTCTACAGCGTGTCCATGTCGCCCCGCTTACCCGGAGTAGGCACGGAGATGCCGCTCAGGGGACCAGGAAGAATCCGAAAAGGCACTCAAGTGCGCACATGCCAAGAAAGGGCATCGGCGGACTGCCACACCTCGAGGGTGCCTTGAAATAACGCCGGCGCCGACAGGATCCGGCCAACCATAGGAAAGGAGAACGATGAACAAAGTTATTCTAGCTCTTGCGACGGCGGCTATCGCGCTGCGAGCCGCAGGCGCAACCGACCCACCGGAAGTCAAGGAGGGCCTCTGGTCGGTCCACACTCAGTCGATCAATAGTCCGGGAGACAAGAAGAGCGAAGGAACCTATACGCTCTGCCGCGACCACGCGTTCGACCAATCCGTGCGGGCCCGCGAGAAAAATCTGAAGGGCTGCACCACCGTGAGCGAAAGCTTCCAGGACGGCAAATACTCGAGCGAAATTCATTGTACGGCCGGGAAGACCGCAATCGACAGCAAAGGAACCACCGTTTTCGAGGGCGAGACATCGCTACACTCCGAGAGTCACGCTACTTATACTCCGGCGTTGGGCGGAGTGAGCGAGAGCACCATCATCATGGACCAGAAGTACGTCGGCAGTTGTCCGGAGGGAACCGAGCCGGGCGACCGGACGAACTCCGACGGAACGGTTATACACTTAGGGAAAAACTGACACGGATAGTCTCCGCGGCGATCTCGAAGGAACGCAAGCGCAGTGCGTGATCGTAGAGGTCCGAGGTGAAGATCAGCTCGTCCGCGCCTGTCTCCCGTAAGACTTGCGCGGTCTTTTGCCGCACCGTCTGCGGCCCGCCGACGACCGCGAGGGCCATCCGCGAATCCACCAGAAATTTCTCCGCCTCGCTCCAGATTCCTTCCATGCTCTCGACCGGCGGCGGCACGAAAATCGGTTGCCGGCGGATCAGCTTCACTTGCCTCTTTAGCGACGAAGTGGCCAGGCGCCGCGCTTCCGTGTCCGTCTCCGCCGCCACCAGCGGCACCCCTACCATCACGTAGGGCCGTACCAGGTATTGCGAGGGGGTGAAGCCCGTGCGGTACGCCTCGATTGCTTCCATCAGCAGCGCCGGCGCGAAGTGGCTGGCGAATGCGAACGGGAGCCCCAGCGCGGCAGCGAGTTTGGCGCTATAGGTGCTCGACCCCAGGAGCCACACCGGCACATTCGTTCCCGCACCGGGAAAAGCCACCAGCCGCTGGCCCGGTCCCGCCGGAGCCAGGTATGCGAGCAATTCCGCGACTTGTCGCGGGAAGTTTTCTTCCGCCGTGTCGTAGCGCAGCGCCCGTGCGGCCAACTCGTCCGAACCGGGCGCGCGTCCCAACCCGAGGTCGATCCGCCCCGGATACAGCGTCTCCAGGGTGCCGAATTGTTCCGCGATCAACAGCGGCGCGTGGTTGGGCAGCATCACGCCGCCCGACCCGACGCGAATCGTGGAAGTTTGCGAGGCCACGTGGCCGATCAAAATAGACGTCGCGGCGCTGGCGATTCCCGGCATATTGTGATGCTCGGCGATCCAGAAACGCGTGAATCCCCACCGCTCCGCGTGCCGGGCCAGATCGACGGAATTGCGAAATGCTTCCGCGACGGTACCCCCCTCGCGTACGGGAGCGAGATCGAGCACGTTGAAGCGAGGCGTCATTCTTGTTGGATGTTCTCGCGGGGGCGGAGGGTGCGGGAGAGGGAGTACACTCGATATATGGCGGCCTTGCCCGGTTCTCCCGTGGTGTCGATGGAAGAATACCTGAGCACCTCCTACGACCCCGACATGGAGTTCGTGGACGGCGCTCTTGTGGAGCGCAATATGGGTGACTGGTTGCATTCGCTGGTTCAAAGCAATTTCCTCTATGCACTCCGCCGAAAGTACCCGCACCTGAAGGTTGTCGCGGAATTACGCTCCAAGACCGCGAACACACGCTACCGCATACCTGATGTGTCCGTTCTCCTCGCCCCGCCCACCACCAAATATCTGCTGGACGCAGCCTTCCTGGTCGTGGAGGTCATTTCCGAAGACGACGTAATGAGCGTCATCATCGCGAAGCTCAAGGAATACGCCGCCAAAGGCGTACCGAACATCTGGCTGATCGATCCGCGCATGCAATTGATGTGGGCCTACCGCCCGCCGGCGCTCGTGGAGATCGAGGGCGAGGCGATCACGACCGCGGATGGTTCCGTCGAGTTGTCCCGCGCCGAAATCTTCGCCGAATAGCGGCCCGCGTCACTCTTCCCGAAGAGCATTCATCGGCTCCAGCCGCGAAACTTTGCGCGCGGGCAGGAATCCGGCCAGCGCTGCTAGCAAAGCCAGGATTCCGGCGGCCAGAGAGAGCGTCCAGGGGTCGTTGGCCTTCGTCCCGTAAAGAAAGCTCTCCACAAAGCGCGTGGTCCCCAATGGCCGCGGCCAAACCGATCGCCCAAACTCGATCCCATGGTAGCGCTGCGAGGTGAATAAAAGCGGTATCCGGAGGGCACGCTTCCGGGCTTCGTTTCGGCTTGCGGATGGCTGCGGCAAGTCACAGGGGGACACTACTCGATTCAGATTCGGAAGAGGCCTGAGGCGCGGAACGCGCATCCATCACCCTCATACGGTCCGCCGTGACGCCCCACTTTTCCGGCGGCTCTGGGCGTGCGGTCGCCATCCGGAAGTTGGTACGCATAGTGGGCCAGCGCCGATTCGTTCGGGGGATGCCGGTCGGATTAAGAGTTCGAGTCCACGCCGGGGTCAATGTCAAGTGGGGCCAATCCGTAAGTGGCGTCTGAAATGCCCGTAATGAAATCAATCAGATAGCGAATAGTCGGGAAGACGCAATTTGGGTCCCTACCTTGGACACGTTTCGAACTTTTGCGGCGTAAAATGCCTTCCGTTCGAACTGGAGCATCACATTCTGGAACAATGAAATCCCAGTACAATCCGTTGCCCCGTCCAGACTGGGCACCCAGGCTGGATGTAATTCGAACTGCTCATCGGGCGCAACGCGGCTGACACCCGTGCTCGGCTGAGCCTACGTTTGGCGCCTTGCTGAGGCATAATGAAGTTGGAAGCCATGAATCAGACGGTCCAGTTCGGCGACATGCAAGTCGATGGCCCCTCGCTCGCGGCGGTGTGCCGCCGCTATGGTGTCAAGGAACTTTCACTGTTCGGGTCGGCAGTCCGCGGCGAGATGCGTCCGGAAAGCGACGTTGACATCTTGGTGGAGTTCGAGCCGGGGGTACGCATGGGCTTGATCAAGTTCGAGTCGCTCGTCGACGAGCTGGAGTCGCTGGCAGGGCGCAAAGTTGATCTTGTTACCAAGCGCGGATTGAAACCGTGGGTGCGCCCTACGGTCCTCAAAGATGCCCGCGTCATCTATGCGGCATGAGCCGTCGTTCCTGAAAGACATTCTCTCGGCCTGCCGCAAGATCGAAGCGATCGTCGCGGCATCCTCCGAAGATTCATTCCTCAAAGACGAGGTGTTACCGGCTGCTGTCCTGCATCATTTGACTGTGATCGGCGAGGCGATCAACCGCCTGTCTGTTGAGTTGAGGGAACGGCACCCTGAAGTGCCGTGGAGACAGATCGTTGCCGTGCGGCACCGGATCGTGCACGCCTATTTCGATCTGGATTGGCAGATCCTTTGGGACGCGGCCACTGGCGACATTCCCGAACTCCGACGGCAGGTGCTCAACATCCTCGCAACGGAATTTCCAGAATCCGAAGCCGGTTGAAAGCGTTGGGTCTACCCCAAGAAGGATTCGAACCTGAAAACAAAGAAGTTGTCAGTTTGGCTCAAAATAATTCTTCTGTTTTCAATCGGGAGAAACTTGGCTCCCCACCTTGGACGGCCGGCTGTTAGGCGCCGGCATTTAAGTACTCCCTACAGAACTCATCCGGAGACACGATTCGCTTGTCGGGATAAACCGTCCGACCGAAGTCGGTGAGGGCGCGGTCAGGTGTGAGCAGCACATCCAGTTCGGTTAGGTATTCCAGAAGGGCATCATCAAACAGGTCGTCACTCGCGCGCCGCCCCTCATAACTATACTCCGTGTACCACCACAGGCGAGCAACTCGGAGGAACACATGAGCGGCCAGGGCCGGCAATCGCGCGAAGCCTCCGTCTACGATCTCCGAGGCTCGGGCGGCGGGGTTCGGGGCTTTCGCCTCCGTGCAGATCGCCTCGACACGGCTTAGCACAAGCTCTCTAACCGTGCTACTCCTGATGAACTCTTCGAGCGGACTCGGACCCTCCTTCGCTCGGTCGCGGTCACGATACATCTGCTGGAACCCGGTTCTCCAACGTTGGTCGTCCGTCTTCGCCGTTCTGGTCAGTTCTGCGCCGCGGTTGAACCATTCTCGATCAGGCACCCTCTCGCCGGTTGCGATGTGATTGACCCTCTCAAGAAATCCGCGAGCCATGCTTGCGGCCAGGAAGGGGCCCGCCGATTGCCCTGTGACCTCGTCGAGGATCCTCCAGAAATGGTGATTTAGTATGCGCCCGTTGAAGATTGCGAGGACGAGTGTAGCGAGTGTTGGAAGTTGATCCGCCCTCGTCGTCGCACCGATTGAGAACATCTCGGCAAGGGTTTCAGGCGCGAAATAGGTAACCAAGCGACGGGCTGCGATACATGTATCGAAACGTGCACGGACATCCGGATCCCAACGCAATATCGCGTCGAGACCTGAGTTATCCACGAGCATGCGGACTCTATTGCTCATTCTGCCTACCCACGAAGGTTCGGAGCGAGCCTGCGCCTCGCCGAAAGGCTGCGCAACTCTCGTTGGGGTTGGCCTTGATATGAGCGAGCTTGGTCGGTCTAAGACGAGCCCCAGCGGCCCGGGCCGGCAACCATCGTGTTTACAACCGATTTTGGCATATCCAGAACCGGGCAGGTCGGCCCTGCAGTGCCCTCGATGATCCTGGCCGGTTGAGTTCGAATCCAACCTGGAGTTTGAAGAATTGGCTCCCCACCTTGGACGACTTTAGAACTCTGGCAACAGTTGGGCTAGGCGTCGTTTGTCCATAACCAGCTCACGGCAAGTCACTTGGCTGCGATTCGTTGGGCAGGCCTTGAATCGGGGGAGAGACCAGGACCCGCCGAGGCTCCCGGTTCCCGTTACCACCCGAGGGAATTCCGACAACGGGATCTCATCCAGCCGACACTTTCCCAACGCCGTTTCGGGTTACCTTCCGAGTGCCCGACGATACATTCCCTATCCTGCCATCAACTTCAAAAGCATTGAGTTGCTGGGCTAAGCAACAAACGCGGAGGTTTCAGATGGAAGTTTTTGTGCGAACCGTTGGATCAAGCGTCCGGCTGGCCGCCGGCGCTATTTCTTTAGACCCGCCTGCCAGTTGAGGACAACCGTGAAGGGCGCCACTTCCTGATTCTCCGGCACCAGGAACAGGAAGCGCTTGCCGTCCGGTGAGGGTGCCCACCGCGTCATACCGGGCTTCTGGGCCCCTCTGGGGGGAGCCCGGAAGAGGAACTTCGGAACACCCGCTTGAAAGGCGGATCCTGCGGAGATCTTAGCCGCCATCAGCTTTCCATCCAGGTCGATGTAGTACAGCTCCTTGCCGTCCGGCCGCCACATGGGACTGGTACCACCATTATCGGAAATCAGCCGCTCGACGCCGGTATTCGAGATTCCTTGCGGAAGAGGGTCTGGCGGGAAGGGCCGAACGTAAACTTCATAACGCCCGGACTCGTTCGATACGTACGCGACCCATTGTCCGTCAGGAGAGAAACGGCTGTCAATCTCATCGAATTTCGTCCCGAGTAACGGCAGCGGCTTCCGGTCGCCTTGAAGCGGAAGCACCCACAACTTGAATTTCCTTTCCCCTCCAATACTGAGGTAAAGCAGGAATCGGCGGTCCGGCGACCAGCTCAAAGCTCTCTTCGCCTCGTTGGACCTGAATAATTCCTGAGGGTCCCCCGCCCCGCCCACTTGTTTCTCGTAAATGTCTTCCATCTGTCCGGGGCGCGCTGAACTGAAGATGATGCTGCGTCCACCCGACGGGGCCCAGACTGCCGACTCGGCGTCCGCCGACCCGCCAAGTTCAAACCGCGTGCTGGTACCCCGTGACATATCGACCATCCACGGAGACAAACTGAGATCGGCTTCGGCCTTAGACATGAGGGCTTCGGTCCCGTCCGGCGAAAGAGCGACGTTGACGTAGGGGGCTGGACTTCCCACCGTGCCCTGGACGTTACCTTGTGCGTCGAACCAGGTGAGCCGGCTCTCCACATTTCCAGGTGACCAATAAACCAGCGTTCCGTTGGCGGAAACGGAGAACGTGCCCGTGTCCCAATACTCTGCCAGCGGTTCTTGCACAACGCGGACTGCGTCTCCGGAGATTTTCAGATGACCGGCATCAAATGGCTGCGCCATCAGAGTTTGCCCACGCAAGAAAAGCAGCTGCCCGAAGCCGGGGTCCGAAGAAGGGGCGTATGCGCCGCCGAGATTTGCCTGAACGAATCTGCTGGAATCCTGCTCCTCCGGCTTTACATCTAGCGAGCCCGCCGAGATGGCGATATGCGTGGAGGAATCGCGCGTGTAGATGAAGTGTCTTCCATCGGGGAGGAAATGCGGTTCCGTATGGGCCACGTCTCCGTGCGATTTATCGAGAGCGGTAACGGGCGTCGCAACGCCGCCCGCCGCAGAGACCCGCATAATAGGCCCCCCAAACTGCCCGAACAGGATATCGCCGTCAGCGTTCCAGGTGCCGCCGATTCCCGTCAAATTCAGGCTGCACACCATTTCCGCCGGCCCGCCGGAAATAGCGATCTTCCGTAATTTTCCGCCGGAGTCAAACGCGATGAGCCGTCCATCCGGCTTCCAGAACAACAGACTGCCCACGGATTCCGTGCCCGGCAGCGGCCGCATTTCAAGCGAATCCATGGCTCGAAGATAGATGCGTGGTATGCCGTCGGCTCCGCTTGCCCCAAAGGCCAACTGCCGCCCATCCGGGGAAAGCGCGAGCGCCCTGGTTAACTGCAGCGGCGGCTTCTGGGGCAGGGCGATCTGGAGCCGCACCGGCTCTGCGCGAACCGTGCTCTTGACGCCCGTCTCGTGCAGCAACGCGAGCACCGTGAATCCAGCCGCAGTGATGCCGAACAGCGCCCAGGGCAGCGCACGACGCCAATGAGCGGCAGGGGCCGCACTGGCAAGTTCCGCAGGCCCTGGGCCCACATCGCGAATCCACTCGAGTCCCAGTTTGACGTCTTGTGCGGACTGAAAACGATCGTCCGGATCCTCGGCCAAGCACGCCTTCACCACGTGAGCTAGCTTTCCGAGCAGCGAATCGAGCGGTGGCCGCCCGCCCTGCTGCGCCCGTGAGCCGGTGGCCATTTCCGATATCACCAGACCCAGCGCATAGATGTCGGTGCGCGCATCGCATGCCTTGCCATCCCTTTGTTCCGGGGCCATGTACGCCGGTGTACCCATTACCGCGTTGGCCGCGGTTAGTGTCTCATCCTGCGTCGATTTTGCCAGCCCGAAGTCCAAAACCTTGACGCCGGCTTTCGTGACCATGACGTTTCCGGGCTTCAGGTCGCGATGAACAATGCCTTTGGCGTGCGCGGCGGACAGAGCGGAGGCGATCTGCGCGCCATACTGGATGGCCTGCTCCATCGGCAGTCTGCCGCGCTTCAAGCGCGCGGCCAACGTCTCACCCTCCAGCAGTTCCATCACCAGATAGTCGGGCCCAATATCGTGAAGCGTGCAGATGTTGGGGTGGTTCAGTGCGGCGATGGCCCTCGCTTCGCGTTCAAACCGATCGGTGAACTTTTCTTGCGAGACCTTTATGGCAACTTCGCGGCCCAAACGCGTGTCCGTGGCGCGGAACACCTCTCCCATGCCGCCGCGGCCAAGGGCAGCTTCGATCCGGTAAGGGCCCAACTTAGATCCGGCAATCACCAATGTCCGCGTAGCGCTGGCCATCAGTTCAAATGCCGGCTGATCCAGTATTCCACCTCCGGACTCCTGTGCCAACATCGCCAGGACTTCTTGGCGTACATCGGCATCGGCATTGGCGAGCGCCTCGGATCCGCGATTGCGGGCAAGGTTGTAGAGATCCTCGATTTGTCGCCAGCGTTCGGGAGTCATTCCGTGCTCACCGTTACCCAATCATATTTCTGCCGTTTACCGCGACGCAACTTCCCTGGCCGAGAACGGCATCTGCGCGATCCAGACTAGTTTACCCGGTTAAAAGGCAGATAGACCCTGAGTGACGGGGCATCCGGAAACTATCCCGCACCCGAAGCCTCGCTGGTTTCTCGACCCGGAAACCAAAAGTCGAGACCTGGAAGCCAAGCTGCGTCCTAATGAGACGCTGACTGTGGGACCGCATCAGTCGGTGGCTGAGCGCGGCCACCCGGACGGTAACCACGCCCCGCGGACACCACGACACTAACGGAGGCTATATATTTCAATTACATAGCGGTGGGGAGTTCGAAAGTCAAACTGGGGTCGCTCGTAACTCCAACATTCTACAGGGACGTTTGAATGGCTCCTCAGGTAGGATTCGAACCTACAACCATTCGGGTAACAGCCGAGCCGCTTGCAGGCGCCTCGCGTTGCAAACACGAGACTTATGCGGACAAAATGCTGATTATCCCACTAATTGGGGGGGACTATGGGGGGACTCCCACAGTGGCCAGGAGAAGGAGTCGCAGGTATCCGGCGAACCGCGCGGCCTTCAGCCCGACTAGCCGCGCCAATACAAACGCGAAAACCGAAAGTGTTGAAGGAGCCGATAAGCAAAGCGCTGAAGGAGCCGATAAGCAGAGATGAGGACATAACCTCATCGGGGTGAAGCGTGGATAAGGGGGCTGACGATATCGAGCGGGCCGGGTTGGTTGCACCGGCGCAGCAGGCGCGAGACTCCATAGCCATGGCGGATGCCAACGCGATCACGCGGGACGTGATCCTGGGACGGGCGGCCGCGGAAGCGCAGCGACTCCTCGCCGCGATTGTGGAAAGTTCAGAAGACGCCATCCTCTCCAGCACGCTCGCAGGTGTCATTCTCACGTGGAATCGCGGCGCGGAAGCGGTCTTTGGCCACACCGCAGGAGACGCGATCGGGCAGCACGTGTCCATCCTGATGGCCCCCGAAAGGCTGTCCGACCTCGCCTATTTCACTGGACAGGTATCGCGAGGCATCACCGTCTCCCAGTACGAGAGCTTGTGCCGGCGCAAGGACGGCACGAAGTTCCAGGTATCCGTTACCGGGTCGCCCCTGGTGGATGCGGACGGCGAGGTAGTGGCCCTTTCCGCCGTGCTGCGCGACATCTCGGAGCGCCGGGAGGCGGAGCAAGCCCGCGCTTTCCTGGCATCGATCGTAGAATCTTCGGATGACGCGATTCACGCCATAGGGCTCGATGGGACCATTGTCGGTTGGAACCGTGGCGCGGAAGTGCTGTTCGGTTACTCGAGCCAGGAAATCATCGGAAAGAAGGCCGCCATTCTCGTTCCGCCTGGCGATACCGGCGAAATGGGTCAATTTATGGAAGCCATTGGGAAGGGGTTGACCATCCGCCCTTTCGAGAGGGTTTTTCTGAGGAAGGATGGCCGCAAGATCGATGTCCTGATCTCGATCTCCGCGATCCGCAGTCCAGCCGGAGGGGTAGTGGGCATTGCCGCAATCGTCCGCGATATCAGCGAGCGCAAGCGGGCGGGGGAGGTACTGCACGAGAGTGAAGATCGGTTCCGCGTTATGGCCGACTGTTTGCCGACGATGATTTGGGTGACCGACGCTGAGGGGGGGAATCAGTTCATCAACCGAGCCTACCGGGAATTCTGCGGGACGACCTGCGAACAGGTGGAAGGGGGCAAGTGGCACTTGCTCATTCACCCGGAAGATGTGACGGAGTATGTCGCGGCATTCCAGCGGGCGGTGAGGGAGCGCGCACCGTTCAGCGCCGAAGCCCGCATCCGGCGTGCCGATGGCGAGTGGCGCTGCCTTGGCTCGCGAGCCGCACCGCGAATATCACCGGGCGGAGAGTACCTGGGGCACGTCGGCCTTAGTGCGGACATCACCGATCGCAGGCAAGCCGAACAGGCCACGCGCGATTCCCTGGAATTTACTCAGGCTACGATCAATGCGCTTTCTTCGCACGTATGCGTCTTGAACCAGGCGGGCACAATCGTCGCCGTGAACCAGGCCTGGAAAAGTTTTGCGGCAGCCAACCGGAGAGTAGACTGCGGCGAGGTCCAGTCCGAGTCCCAACGCGGCGAATCCTTTGGCGAGGGCGCCAACTATCTGGCTGCGTGCGACCGGGTAGTTGGCGCTGAGGCCGGTGAGGTTGCTCAGATCGCCGCCGGCATCCGCGCCGTTCTGCATGGTGAACGCGAACAATACTCGATGGAGTATGCCTGCCATTCCCCCCACGAGCAGCGATGGTTCGTGGGCCGAGTCACGCGATTCTCGATCGACCGCATTCCCCTGGTTCTGATCGAGCACGTCAACATCACCGAACGCAAACTGGCGGAGAACGCGCTGCTGGAATCGCGAGAGGTCCTTAACGCGGTTCTCAATGCCATACCGGCGCGGGTCTTCTGGAAAGACAGAAACCTGGCGTTTCTTGGCTGCAACACGCAATTTGCCCGAGACGCCGGGTTCGATAACCCCGAGGACCTCATTGGAAAAGACGACTATGCCGCGGGTTGGCGGGCGCAGGCCGAACGCTACCGGGCCGATGACCGTGCTGTGATCGAAAGCGGGGTCGCCAGACTCTCGTTTGAGGAGCCGCAGACGGCGCCTTCGGGAGAGCGGATTCACCTGCTGACGAGCAAGCTCCCGCTTCTGGACGGCAACGGGGTAATTGTCGGCGTGGTGGGGACCTATTATGACATCACCGAACGCAAGCGGTCCGAGGATGCCCTGCGGGAAAGTGAGGAAAGACACCGGACCATCCTCCAAACGGCTATGGACGGGTTCTCGGTCAGCGACATCGAGGGGCGTCTGCTCGAGGTCAATGAAGCCTTCTGCCGGATGACCGGCTATAGAGCTGAGGAGTTGCGAACCCTTTCCGTTGCGGACCTGGCAGCCGGCGAAATACTCGGTGGCATTGTCGTCCGCACTCGCGAGATCATGGCGCAAGGGGCGGCCCGTTTCGAGACCCGGATACGCCGCAAGGACGGCAGTGTGTTCGACGTGGAGATTAGTGCCCGGTACGTGGATCGAAGTGGCGGGCGGATTGTGGCCTTTCTGCGGGACATCACCCGCCGCAAACTGGCGGAGGAAGCCTCGCACGCAGCCAGACTGGCGGCTGAGGAAGCAAATCGCGCAAAGAGCCGTTTCCTGGCCAACATGAGCCACGAAATCCGCACGCCTATGAACGGCGTCGTTGGCATGTTGCAACTGCTCGGCGAAACGGACCTCACGCCCCAACAGCGTCGATACGCGCGCGTGGCACAGGATAGTGGGCGGTCACTGCTGATACTCATAGATGACATCCTGGATCTTTCCAAGATAGAGGCGCGTAAGATCGTTCTTGAGAACCTGAGCTTCAACCCATACGACACCGTCCAGGACGTCGTCCAGCTTATGCAGGTCCAGGCAAGCGGCAAGGGGCTTTCCCTCCGGGCGCACGTGTCGCCGGATATTCCGCGGCTGATACGTGGCGATGCACATCGCTTGCGTCAGGTGTTGACCAATCTCGTCGGCAATGCCATTAAGTTCACCGAGAGCGGTCAGGTAATGGTGGAGGCGGCACTGGAGAGCCCGTGCGGCCATGCGGCAAGGATTCGATTCAGCGTCACCGACAGCGGAATCGGGATACCCCGGGACCAGGCCGCGGCCATATTCTCTCCATTCGCGCAGGTCGACTCCTCCACAACGCGCAAGTACGGCGGCACGGGACTCGGCCTGGCAATCTGCAAGCAGCTTGTCGAGATGATGGGGGGAACCATCGGTGTCGCCGGCCGGGAAGGCCGGGGATCGACTTTTTCTTTCACCGCGGTCTTCGATGTGGCGCCCGCCGGTGAGCAGCGACCCCCGAGCCATCGACAGGACCGGCGCGTCGGTGCGCCGGTTAGTGCGGATCCGAACAGGCGTGCGGTGCGAATCCTGGTGGCGGAGGACAACGCCACGAACCGCGAGGTAGCACTTGCGCAACTGCAGAAACTGGGATATACGGCCAGTGCAGTCACCAATGGCGCCGAGGCCGTCGAAGCAGTAGAGCGCGGCGGCTTCGATCTTGTTCTGATGGACTGCCAGATGCCGGTTATGGACGGCTTCGAAGCGACCCACCGCATTCGCAGCTCAGCTAAGACCGGTATTGCCGATCTGCCGATCATAGCCGTCACTGCCGACGCTATGCCGGACGACCGGGATCGATGCTTCACCGAGGGAATGAACGACTATCTTGCCAAACCGGTGGAGTTGGGTCCGCTGCAGGATGTGCTTGCCAAGTGGCTGCCGGTATCTCGTGCCGGTGACGGGGCGCCGGCGCCAGGGCCGTTCGACGGGCAACTGACACAGACCGTTTTCGATGCGGAGGGTCTGCTACGGCGGGTGATGGGAGACCGCCAACTCGCCCGCAGCGTGATCCAGGGGTTCCTCGAGGGTGCTCCCGCCCAATTGAATGAGTTACGTGCACGGCTCGTTCAGGCGGACGCCCCCGGCGCCCGGTTGCTGGCCCACCAAATCAAAGGTGCGGCAGCCACGGCTGCAGCGGATGGTCTTCACGCTATCGCGCTGGCGATCGAGCGGGAAGGCGCCGCTGGGCAGTTGGATAATTGCAGCGAGCTACTGCGCCTGGCGGTCGAGGAATTAGGGCGGTTCGAGAGTACTCTGGAACGGGCCGGATGGATATAGATCTAAGTTGATGACACTTGGTATAGGGACAGGAGAACAAACGATGATCGGTCTTGACGACGAGTTGGCGACGGAGTACCTGGCTGAGTGCCGCGAGCACCTGGCTACCATTGAGACGGACCTTCTCGCTCTTGAAAAGGGCGGAGCGGAGGTGAGTGAGGAACTGATAAATCGCGTCTTTCGGGCCGTGCATTCGATCAAAGGAGGTGCGGGGTTTTTTGGTTTAGTGAAGATTCGCGACTTGGCACACCGGGCGGAAGACGTGTTTGCGCTGATCCGCTCTCGTGACTTGATTCCCACGCCGGACCGGGTCCGCGTTCTGCTGCATGCCACCGACCGGCTGATCGAACTGATTCAGAACCCTGGGGAGAGCAACCGGGCCGACATCGCCGGCATCGTTACCGAGCTAGCCCAGCTACCCGCCGGCCAACGGGCCACTGTCGAGAAGTACGGTGCTTCCGCCGGCGGCCATGGGCAACCAGGCGGCGATCGTTTGTGTTCTCTTCTGGTGGAGGACGACTTCGCCAGCCGGCTTTTGCTGCAGACCTTTCTTTCCCGCTATGGCGAATGTCACATCGCGGTGAATGGCAAGGAAGCCGTGGACGCCTTTGGCTCGGCTTTGGGTCGAGGTCAGAAATACGATCTGATATGCATGGACATCATGATGCCGGTTATGGACGGCCGCGAGGCAGTGCGCCAGATACGGGCCATGGAAGAATCCCGGGGCATTTTCTCGACCTGCGGCGTAAAGATCGTCATGACGACGGCGGTGACCGACATCAAGGAAGTCATCCGATGCTTCCAGGAGCTTTGCGACTCCTACCTCATGAAGCCCATCGATCTGACCCAGTTGCTCAGCCAGTTGAAGTCCTTTCAACTAGTCCGGTAACGCGTATGGGCTGTTCGACTGCCTGCTCCGGTTACTGAACCGCCACTGCTTGAGAAATCGCCGCAGCCTGTTGCCACCGCTCTGCTTCCTCCGTGCGCTTCTTACCGGCGGCGTTCTGGCGAGTGGCGATCTCGCCGAGGGCGCGCCGCTTCGCTTCCATCCGCACGTGGGAGTAGCGCGAGAGCATGGCGCGGGAGACGTGCCCTGCGAGGCTCACGATCGCCTCGCCAGTGCTAGGCTCGGCGAGTTCCGTGAAAAGCGTGTGGCGGTTACAGTGACGGCTAATGCTAATCGATCCGCTTCGGCCGGATGGCCGCCAATTCGTTGCTGCAGGTGGGTGAAGTTCAGCTCCACGGCCTCGTGCCGCCTCAAGCCACAGGCGAGCAACACAGCCAGAAGAGCACGGTACCGTTTGCCCTTCAATCGCTCGGTATCGGGACACTGCCAGAGGGCTTCTCCCTGCTCGGCCGTCAACCAGTTTCCCAATCGCACCCCCAGCTTCTTGACGCCTTTCACTCGCCGGATGCCGGAAGCCAGATCAGGGCTGAGCAGACCGCAATCGGCGGCTTCGTAAGCGAGCCTCCGCAGGGCCCCGAGGCGTAGATTGACAGTTCCGGGAGCCAGCTTCCGCGATTCCAGATGCATGCGATAGCGGACGACAACGGTTCTACTGAACGATAGTCTCGGCTCAGAGCAGTACCAGTCAACGAACTCATCAGTGGCGTGGCGGTAGCCGCGCTGGGCGTCGCGGGAACCCAGGCTGTTCAGAACCGCTGATTTCGCTTGGTCGAGATCGGGTAGGCGCAAGATGGTCTTTGGGGCGGGCCGCCGTTTCTTGAGGGAACGTTTGTTTGCCATCGTCAGCGGTCCTCCTCGACCGCCAAACGATCATGCAACAATACAAAGTTGCTGACGGATGCGCCGTAATCCAGGACTTGGGCGCTTCCTGATCGACCTTCCACACGCCTGTCGAGTATAATCGCTCGGCTGCCGTTCCTTTATCGGCTGCCTTTCCTTAAAGGAGGAAATTCATATGCGAATGTTGCTGAGAGTATCGATTCCCGTGGAGGCCGGAAATGCCGCCGCCAAGGCTGGAACCCTGGGCTCCACGATCGAGGGAATACTGGCCGATCTCAAACCGGAAGCAGCCTATTTCTTAGCGGACGACAGCGGCAATCGGTCGGGCTCCATCGTTTTCGACATGAAGGACACATCGCAGATTCCGGCGGTCGCTGAGCCTTGGTTTCTCGCCTTCAACGCAAAAGTCTCGCTGCGGCCGGTCATGACCGCGGAAGATCTTGGCAAGGCGGGTCCGTCGATTGGCAAGGCTGTCAAAATACGGGAAGTAGCCACAACTGCAATTCGCGAAGGTGATGACCACAGCGGCCACGATTGCCGCTGTGATCATCGGATTCTGTCCGGATACGCCGTAACACAGGAACAATCGCCTCCCCAACGCCCGAGACCCGCTGAAAGACTACAATAGAGCGAATATGGACGGCGGCGAACTGGGACATTTTCCCTTTTTTAGCGGCCAGGTGCCGTTCGTCCCGGTGGTGCCTTGGGCGCACGGATGGGACCCGCCCCAGGTTCGCCCGCGACGGCGATCCGCGGGCGAACAAGGGCCGGAACCGATATGGCCGGCGGGAATCCCGCGCGCGGATTACTGTTGGTTACCGCCCTCGAAGCCCCGACCGAAGCAGCGCGTTGCGAGCGTCCTCTGACAGGACCACCTTTCGTTTCGTCAGCGTCTCAGCGCCCGAAGGGCTCCCCGTGCTACACCCACCCATGTTTGCGCTGCATGGGGTAGCCAGAAAGCCGTGAAGATCGCCGTCGTCTGTGACGCCAAAGCCGACGATTTCTCCGGAATCGTTGATCGCGAAGGCGGTAAGCAGGTACAAAGAGGAATCCGCCGGTACCAGGGTGTTTAGGTCGGTCATCACGCCGTTGCGCCACACATAAGCGCGGGGATTACCGCCGGCCGGACCGGGTGCGCTTACGGATGCGCCAACCACCACACCTCGATTGTTGACTCCCGTGGCGACGCCGACCAGATCTCCCTTAAGCACGCCCAGGTCGGTGATGATTCCGTCCTCCCAAAGGACGGGGTGAAAGGTCTTGTTGTCGCTCAGAGTCGCCTGACCGGCTACTATTCCACTGTTATTAATCGCGCAGCCGAAGTTTCCCGCCCCCAGGACAGCCGTATCGGGGTCCGACCCGCCTAGGCTGGGCAAGCTGTGTGGAGTCCCGTCGCTTTCCCACAGCACCGCGTGCGGCGCCGCTGAGAAACCCGGAACCACCGTATTGGCGCAGGAACCCGACGCGCCAACTGTTTGGCCAGCGTCATTGATGCCGAGAGCCATGCCAACGGTGTCGCCGGGCAACGGCGAGAGTTCGCGAATCTGGCCGGGCGCGGGTCCCCATACCACCGCTTCAAAATTGAGCACCTGAGGCCCCGTGCCATTGGCCGCTACTCCCATAGCGCAACCCGTACGCTGGTTTGTCTCGGCGATACCGGCCACTTCGCCGAGGTTGTTGATTCCCCCGTAATTGGAATTCGTTCCGCCCAAAGTAGGCAGCGGCGTCATCACGCCAAAATCCCACAGAAACGTCAGGCATTGCTTGCCGGTGCCGTACCCGCAGAAATTCTCGTTATTCGGGTCATTCTTGGCCGTCTCCGCACTTCCGATGATCTGGCCAAACTTGTTCACGCCGCCGGCACCACTATTAGGGCCGCCAAGTCCCGGCTGGCTGATGTCGGTCATAGTCCCCCAGTACCACGCCACGGCATGCTGAGTGCCGTTCGGGGCAGTGTCGAGTCCGGCCACGAGCCCGGAATTGTTCAGGGACGTGGCTTGCCCGAACGGGTTGCCGGCCGGCCCCAGGTCGGTCAGCGTATACTGCGTCTGCGCTTGCGCGCCTTGTGGAACAGACAGAGCCAGCGCGGAAAGTAAGCCCAACGCCGGCAGCGAGTTGAGTGAAGTGAATCTCATGTGATGTTTCTCCTCCACCACAGACAGCGCAGGGCGGAGCGCAAATCGATAGCCGGTGGAAGAAATTATTTTTGCGAGGAAATTGTTAGAATAGGGCGGCGAGGAGGCTGGCTGTGGGGCAACCGCGGAGCGGAGTGACGAGCCTGTTGCGCCAATGGAGCGGCGGGGATTCGGACGCCCTCAATGAGTTGGTATCCCTGGTGTATCAGGAACTGCGCCGGTTGGCCCACTACCATCTGCGGCGCGAACGCAGCGGGCACACCCTCCAGACCACGGCTCTGGTGCACGAAGTCTATCTCCGGCTGTGCGGACAGGACGATCCGCGGTGGGAAGACCGCGCGCACTTCTTCGCGGTCTCGGCGCGTATGATGCGGCGCATTCTGGTAGATTACTCGCGGCGGCGCGGCGCGGAAAAAAGGGGCGGCGACGCGGTGCCGCTGGAATTCGACGAGGCGTTAGCGATCCCGATGCAAAAGCCGTCCGGCCTGATTGCGCTGGACGGCGCCCTGGAGCAGCTTGCCGCATTCGACCCGCGGAAATGCCAGGTGGTGGAGATGCGGTTCTTCGTAGGGCTCGGCGCGAAAGAAATCGCGTTGGTGCTCAATACGTCGGAGGCCACGGTACGGCGGGATTGGACGATTGCCAAAGCCTGGCTGTTCCGCCATCTGGAAGGATCGGCTAGTTTGTGAACAACGCAGAGAGCAATTCGGAATGGGCGGAGGTGGAGCGCGCGTTGGGGGCGATTCTCGAACTACCGGAAGCGCAGCACGCCGATTTCCTGGCAAACTTGCCGGCAGCCGAGCGAGTCCAGGTGGAGTCTTTGCTGCGAGCACACTTTCGCGCCGGCAGCTTCCTGGAACGCGAAACGGGTGCGCCATCGTCCGGCGGCGAAAGCCGCGGTGAAATAGCCATAGAAGCGAACACCACCATCGGATCGTATCGCGTGGAGCGGACGATCGGCGCGGGTGGAATGGGAGTGGTCTATCGCGCCCTCGATACCAAGCTCAACCGTCCCGTGGCCATCAAGTTCCTGTTCGGCAACCTCGCCGATCCGGTGGGCCGCCGGCGCTTTCAACGAGAAGCGCAGATGGCATCCTCTTTGAACCATCCCCACATTCTCACGGTCTACGATACCGGTGAGTTCCGAGGCTGCCAGTATCTGGTGACGGAGTTCATCGACGGCGGCACCCTTCGGGATTGGGCGCGCGGCAAGAAACCCAACTGGCGCGAGATTGTGGAACTGCTGTCCGGTGTCGCTGAAGGTCTGGCGGCCGCACACAGCGCCGGTATCCTGCACCGCGACATCAAACCGGAAAACATTCTGGTGGGCCGGAACGGCTACGCCAAGCTGGCCGATTTCGGTCTGGCAAAGCTCGAAGTCCGTACCGCACCGGAGACGGTGATGCAGACCACCCGGTCCGAGACCACGCGGCCGGGTTCGATCCTGGGGACGCTGGCGTATATGTCGCCCGAACAGGCCGCAGGCCGGCCCACGGATGCGTGCAGCGACATCTTTTCGTTCGGCGTGTTGCTCTACGAGATGCTGGCAGGGCAGCGGCCGTTCCGCGGCGCCACCGATCTGGAAGTGTTGCAAACCATTATCCATGGCGCGGCTCCGCCACTTCCGGACAATGTGCCGCTGCCATTACGAATGGTGGTGGAGAAGGCCATCGAGAAGGCGCCCGGGGAGCGCTACCAGACAGCGCGGGATCTGGCGGTAGATTTGCGGCGATCGCTGCGGCAGCAATCGGATGGAACGGGAACATCTGCAGCCGCGGCAGCAACTACGGTGGCGAAGCCGCACCGGTGGCGCGTGGGCGCCTGGCCGTTCGCGGCGCTGGCAGTGTTGGTGGTGGGTGGCGGGCTTTGGGAGTGGCTGCGGAGTCCCGTAGCGGAGCCGCCGCGGCCGGTGGTTCAGTTCAACATATCGGCCCCGCCGGAGACGATCTTTACGCCCACGATCACCCGCCAGCCGTTTGCGATTTCACCGGACGGGAAACGGCTGGCGCTCACGGCAACCGGGGCGAACGGGTCGAATCTGTGGATTCGCGATCTGGCTTCATTGGAAATGCATGCGGTGCCGGGAACCGAGAATGTGTGGTCGATGTACTGGGCGCTGGACAGCCGGTCTATTTATTTCTCGGTGAGAAGGACCTTGAAACAGGTAAACCTGGACAGCGGTTCGCTGCGGACGGTGGCGGAACTTCCGGCTATCCCTATGCTAGCGGCCTGGCGTCTGAATGGGGACGTGCTGCTTTTCACGGGGCCGGGCGAGCTATCCGAGGTGCATCCCTCGGATGGTAGCGTGCAAGAGGGAAAGGCGATCCAAGGTCTCCGTTGGCCCCAGTTCCTGCCTGGCACCGACCGTTTGATTTACGCCGTCCACGACTCTGCATCGCAGCAGACTCACGTTGCCACGGTAGACTATGCGAACCCGAAGCCGCTGATGCTTATGCAGTCCGACACGCGGGCGATCTATTCCGCCTCTCTGCATCCGGGTGAGCCGGGATACCTGCTGTTTGTCCGCGGGGGCGATCTGCTGGCGCAACGGTTTAACGCGGACCGGCTACGGCTATTTGGCGAGCCGGCGTCGGTAGCGCAGAACGTGCTGTACTTCTCGCCGAATCTGGGCGCCAGTATTTCGGTATCGGGGAATGGCGTACTGGCGTATCAGACGGGCTTTCCAAATGCCGAATTGAAGTGGTACGACCGGGCGGGAAATGAAAAAGGCAAAGTCGGTCCGCCGCTGCAACACTGGGGGCACGTGCGGTTGTCGCGCGATGGACGGCGAGTGGCGGCGACGGTGTGGAGCCCGGACTTCGGAGCAATGAGTCTCTGGCTGTTCGACGCCGATGGAAGAAACAGCCGGCGATTCACGTTTCCGCCGGACGTCGATCTCAGGCCCGTGTGGTCTCCGGATGGGACACGGCTGGGAATGGGGACGTCGCCGGGTGGCCCGCCGCACCTTGGCTTGATCGATTTGGTTGGCGGCGCGCCAGAACTTTTCCAGAGCGATTCAAGGCCTCACATGAGTCTGCCGACGGACTGGTCGAGAGATGGCCGGTTTATCGCCATGGACGACGGGGTTGGGCAGGAGCAGCATGAGACGTGGATCGCGGATGTGGCGAGCCGCAAAGTGACGACGCTTTTGACTAACAAATTTGCGCAATGGGGCGTGGCGTTCGCACCGGACGGCAAGCAGATCGCGTTCGTCTCGACGGAATCCGGACGGCCGGAAGTTTATCTGCAGGCATTCGAGCCTTCGCCGGAGCCGCACGCGGTGGGCGAGCGCCGGCAGGTTTCGCGGGACGGCGCGTGGCTGACGCGATGGAAGGCCGACGGGCGCGAGCTGTTTTTTCTCGGCCTGGACAACACAATGAATGCCACCGAGGTTCAGGGGACCCTGCAGGTTGGCGAGCCGAAGGGCTTGTTCCGCGTCGCCGGGGTGACGCAGTATGCGACGACGAGGGACTTTCAGTTTGACGTTTCACCAGACGGGCAGCGATTCATCTTGCCGACGACAGGGACGGTGGCGCCGCCGCCGGTGACAGTGATTCAGAACTGGCAGGAGAAGTTCCGGCGGTAAGGCGCGCCCACGTAGCTTACTGGGGCTATTACGACAGATTCTAGTGGATGCGCGGGGAGCCGGATGCCGTGGTCTGGCACAGCAATGCGAATGACGCCAGGAATAGCAGCAACAAACGGCGGCTCATAGCTTCACGATTCTACCAGAGCACCTGCGCGAAGATATAAGGATGCCCACTTCCTCTTCACCGCCTGCCTTCCTCTTCGATCTCGACGGCACCCTCATCGACAGCGTATATCAGCACGTGCTCGCCTGGAGGGAGGCGCTGGAGCACACCGGCATGGAACTCTCGGTGTGGCGGATTCACCGGCGGATCGGGATGAGCGGCGGGCTTTTCGTCAATGCGCTGCTGCGGGAGGTGGGCGGCGACCTGACCAGCGTGGACTCCGAACGTTTGCAGGTCCTTCACGGGGAGGCTTTCAAGCGCCTGGTGTCGCAGGTTCGGCCTTTGCCCGGCGCCCGCGAACTGCTCCGGGTTCTCGCCGCCGAGGAAGTGCCCCATGCCATCGCCACCAGCGGCCGGATGGACACGGCCCACCTCTCGCTCGAAATGCTGGGCATCGCTTCCGGCTTTCCCGTGATCACGCGCGATCAGGTGCGCTACGCCAAACCCGATCCGGACTTATTCCTCGCGGCCGCGGACCGGCTGGGCGTGCCGATCGAACAATGCGTGGTGGTGGGCGATAGCATCTGGGATCTCCTTGCAGCACAGCGGGCGCACGCGCTGGGAGTGGGGCTGCTATCGGGCGGCTACGGCGAGGAGGAACTGGAGCGCGCGGGCGCCTACCGCGTGTATCAGGACCCTCGCGATTTGCTCGATCACCTGGACGAATTGGGCGTGCGGAGGCAGCGGGTGGGCTGAGCGCTTCAGTCCTTCAGGAGAGCGCGGATTGCCTCGTCACCCCGCCATTTTCGAGCGCGCTCCCATCCGGACCAACACTTTTCGGTAACGGCCGGTTGCGGTGGCCAAGGCGGCGCGCATGCCCGAATTGGCGATCGCGCCGCACTCGGCTCTACGCCTCGCGGGTTACCGGATTAGGTGGGACTGGAAGGCATCGCGCTGGTTGCGCTCGAACTGGGACTCGGTCTCGCGGCCATGGTCCCGCTCAAGGGACTGCTGAGCCGGTACATCTTCGACGCCGCCCAGCTCAGCGCGCCCCTATGTGCGGCGGTGCTGGCGATCCTGTTCGCGGCCGCACTGGCCGCGGTCGGCGTTCCGGGGCCCTACGGGCGGCGCGAATCGATCCCATCCGCATCCTGCGCGGAGAGTGAGTTCCGCCGCAAGATCGCCGTCAACGATTTCACATAGCGGACGGCGAAGCAGTCGACCGGCTCTGCGGTATGCTGCTCCGCGAAACGGAACCGGTCGAGCAGGGCCTTTGTTGCCGCGGCAGCCGCGGACTTGATCAGCGCCGCGCCAACGCAGGCGTGTGGGCCCGTCCCGAACGCCAGATGGCCGGAACTGCGGCGGTCGAATCGAAGGCTGTGGGGCGCGGAGAACTCGTCGGGATCGCGATTGGCGATATCCAACCGCAAGATCGCATGTCCATTTTGAGGGATGCCGCAATCGCCAATGGTCACGGGAGCAGCCGCCTGGCGAAATTGAGCTTTGGCCGGTCCCGTGAATCGCAGTAACTCGTCGATCGCTTTCGGAAAGTCGGCAATCTCGGCCGGGTGTTCCAGCAGCGCCAGCCAGGCGTTCCCGAGAAACGCCGGGAGCGAGTGCGCCAGGGCGATGAACATCTGCATATTCCATGGCGGCGCGGCCTGAAAGGAAGCGGCTAACTCCACGGTGGCTTTCTGCGCCGCCGCGGCCAAGGTCTCGTCGTAGGGCTCGCACGCGGCGTCAAAGATGCTGCGCGCCAGGCTGGAAAGCCGATGGCAGCGGTCTGGAGGGATTCCCGCCGCGATTCCCGCCACCTGGAGCGACCACGGCCGGGCATACCGTTCCACCAGGTCCACCGGCTCGCCGGTGGGAAGCGCGGCGGCCAGGAGATTCGCCGCAGGTGCGAATCGCTCTTCCAACTGCTGGATTCCGGCGGGCGCGAGGGCGCGAAGAGCCTGCGAGCGAAACTCCGCGTGGATACCGCGGTCGATGGGAACGGCTGCCGCGGAGCGCGCCGCCGCGGGTATCAGGCGCGCTTCTCGAAGCGCCGCGGAGACGTCCCGATAGCGGCTGAGGATCCAGGCGTTGAGCCGGTGATCGAAATAAGGATCGGCGGGCGGTTCGGTTGCCCAGAGGTCCATTTAAGGCTGAAGGGTCAGGGTCGCCTTTCCCGCGGGACCGGAATAAATAAGCTCGACCGATTTGATTTTGTCGCTGACGCCGTGGTATGCGAAAAACAGCAGGCCCGCTTCCGGCAGCCCGCGGTCTCCTTCCGGCAGGGCGGCCTTTTCGACCTTCACTTGCATCGCGTGCACCAGCGGCAGGGGCATCTTGGGAGGTGGCGGCGGCGGGTCGCCTGGATTAGAGCCGGCGCCTTCGTTGCCGGTGGAGAGGCTGCTGGCTTTGGGCTTCGGGGGTTCGGGCGGCAGCCAATTGGGATCTTTGAGATTCGACAGGACCATGCCGAAAGGCAGGCTGGGCAGGGCCTTCTTGCCGTTGATGCGCAGCGAAAAGTCTTCGACGGAGAGCCTGGCGCGCTGTCCGGCGGCTCCGAACAGGCCGGTTTCCACCACGACGTAATCTTCGGTGGAGAACTCGCCTTGAGGCGTGGGGACGGCGTGCCGCATAAATTCGGCCCCAATGGTTACCGCGCCCACTCTGGCGTGCGCCTGGTAATCGTTGGGACCGCCTCGTGGGGGCATGCGCGGCACATCGTTGGGATTAAAGGGCGGGCTGGCTGGCTGTTGCTCTTGTGCGCAGAGGCACAGGGCTACCACCCAGAGACTGTTTCTCAACACACGGGAAACTGGCATACGTGTTTCCAAATTAGCATGGCGGAGTCGCGTTGGGGTCAAGCAAATTCTCATCGAAGAATGAGCCTGGCGGCGGGAGCGGAGTGGCCGGTAGACGTCCTGCCGGTTCCGTCCTTCGAACGCTACCTCCTCGCTGCCTTCCAGAAACGCCTGGATCTGTTCTAGGCTCAACCTCTCGTTTACCTGCATGCTGACGATCAACCCCCCCGGCATGCCGGATCTCAAACGCCCCAGGCTCATCCTTCGATGAGAAACACGTCAACCCTCCAGGCTCATCTTGCATGAGATAAGACTCGAGCAGACGGTCTGGCGCGATTAACGATAGAATAGGTGGCTTATGAAAACGACGTTCGTTGCACTCGCGATGGCGGCCTGCGCTTTTGCGCAAAACCCGCCAAAGCCTTTGAAGGATGGGATCTACGCAAATTTCAAGACGGAATTCGGCGACATCAAGGCGATTCTCTTCGAGAAGGAAACGCCGCACGCCGTCGCTCTGTTTACCCGGCTCGCGCAGGGCCTGCAGGATTTCCGGGATGTCGACGGCAAAATCGTAAAAAAACGTTATTACGACGACACCACCTTCTTCCGCATCGTGCCGGAGGATGCCGTGCAAGCGGGAAGCCGGGACGGCACGCCCACATATAACTGCGGGCTGAAAATCAAAGACGAAATGTTGCCGGGAATCAAGTTCCGGGCCGGCAGTTTGGCGATTGCCAATCCCGGACAGGCCGATTCCGGGGGCTGCCAGTTCTTTTTTGCCGTCGAGGCCAAGTCCACTTGGGACATGAAGTACACCATCTTCGGACAAGTGGTGGAGGGGCTGGACGTGGTGTATAAACTGAATAGTGTTCCGGTACACGGCGAACGTCCGGTGAATCCTCCGAAGCTGATCAGCGTGACCATCGAGCGCGTCGGGCCGCCGCTCGCCCAGAAGCCGAAAAAGTGAGAGCGTGGCGCACATGAGCGGAGCACTCCGCGGGATCTTCCGGCAGGTGTGCCCGCGGTGCCGGCAGGGCGCGATCTTCCGAGCCTCGCTGTGGCGCGGTTACCTGGCGATGCACGAGAAGTGCCCCGTGTGCGGTCTGAAATACGAACGCGAGCCGGGATATTTTCTGGGCGCCCTGTACTTCAGCTATCTGCTTTCCATCCTGCCCGGCCTGGCGATTGTGCTGCTGCTGTGGCGATGGAGCGGCTGGCCGTTCGACAAGGTGATGCTGGGCGCGTTTTTCTGCTATCTGCCGCTGGTGCCCGCAGTGACTCGATGGGCGCGCGTCATCTGGATATACGTGGACCGGTACTTCGACCCCGATCCGGTCACTTGAACTCCAGCGACCGCACGATGCCGTCCGCGCCTTCGGCGCCCAGGGGCATCGCCTGAAATTCGATGTGGACCGCGAGGTTCGTCCGCGGGCCGCATTGCAAGTCTTTCACGCCGGTGAGGTCGGGGATGAGGAATACGTGCGCGGAATCGTTCACGCGCACATGCAGCCTGGCCAGTTTTCCCTGGCACTCGATGGATTCGAGAACACCTTCCACCACCGGCGGACCGAGCGCTTCCGATAGCCCGTTGAGCGCCGATACTTCTTCGAGGATTTTGGTGTACGGCCGGCCTTGCTCCAGGTAATTGCGCGCGGCAATGGCATCGCCCAAACGGTACGCGGAGTAGGCCATGCCGTAGAAGTAGCGCGAGGCCTGCAGGGGTTTCAAGGGCCGCGCCAGTTGCAGTTCCGACATGGCATCGCGCCACGCCCCGGCGCGCAGCAGGGCGAGGCCAAGTTCGTAGTGCGCTTGTTTCAGCGACGCGTCCAGCCGGATGGCGTTGCGCAGCGCCGTGACGGACTCTTCCGGATGGGCGGTGACGGCCAGCGCATCGGCGTAGTCGAGGAACATGCGGGGGTCGGTTGCGCCCATTTCGGCGGCACGCGCGAAGTGGGTGACGGCCTCCTGGTTATGCCGCTCGCGCCAGGCGAATCGCCCCAGGGCAGCCTCCACTTCCCAGCGTTGCGGAAAATCGCGCGCCACCTGGCGGTACATTTCGCCGGCCTGGCCGAGTTTGCCTGGCGACTCGGCCAGCAGTTCCGCGAGCGCCAGGCGCGCCAGCATTCCGCAGTGCGGTTCGATCTCGGGCGATTCCACGGATTTCTCGAGCGGAACCTTGAAGGCCGCGCCGTGCAGGTACTGCCGGCTCACGTACTCCTGAAGGTCGCCTTGCACCTCCACAGGGCTCTTGCCGTATGCCTGCTCGAAGGCCGCAACGCTATCGGCGGTGTTCAGGGCATGCAGCATGGCGGCGAGGTGCGGGCGGTACTGGCCATCGAGGGTGAGCATGTGGACCAGCGCCCAACTTTCGGCGTAGAACATGCCGGCGCGCGATTTTTCGTTGTAGAGCGGCGAATCATGGCCGGTGGAAAGCAGCACGTCGAGCGGGATCCAGCGCTCCTGGAGCAGCACCCGCCCGCGTCCCGGAGGCGCCAAGCCGACCACCACCTTGTCGCCCACTTGTTGCAGGGTGGAATACAACTCAGCCAACCCCTCGTTCAACCAGAGGGGCACCGTGCCGAATTGGCCGACAAGCAGGTGGGTGTATTCGTGGGTGGCCACCCGGTATTGCTCCGCATCGGCCTTGCTCATCACGATGTAGTCGTGCTCGCTGCCATCCTGGTGGAAGGCCGTGGCCACTTCGCTGGGGCGGTAGGGCTGGAACTCTTTTTCGCTGTGAAAAGCGACGATGCGGACCGGTTTTCCCTCGGCCGATTTCAGTCCGAAGACCTGCAGGAAGAAGCCGCGGACCTGTTCGAAGTGGCGGACGAGGTCGCGCCCGGCGCGCTCGCCGGCAGTGGTGAAAAGCTCAAAGTTGGCGGACCGGATCCGCAACCACTGGGTTCGCAAGCCAGGATCGGGAGCGGCTGCAGACGCCACGGCGGTCAGGGACCATATCAGCGCCATGCGGCGCGCGGTCCGAATCATGAAGACGAGTGTATCATCGGCTCCGCGGAGCCTTCGAGCATCGCGGCGATCTCGCCATGCAGGCGGGCGGTGAGCTGGGCGCGAGCGTCGAGCTTGAGGCCGGCAGTGGGAATCGGATGGCCCACGCGCACAGTGACGCGGCCGCTGCGAATGTGGCCCGAGCCCATGGGCAGGAGCGCCCGCAATCCTACGATCGCCACCGGGACCGCGGGAACGCCGGCTTTGATGGCGATGTAGGCGGCGCCTTCCTTGAACGGGCGCAGTCCCGTGGCCGATCGGCCGCCTTCCGGAAAGAGCAGCACGGAAATGTGCCGCTGGGAAATGATGCGCGCGCCCTCGGTCATGCTTTTCAACGAGGCGCGCGCGTTGGAGCGATCCACGGGAATGTGGCCGGCCCATCGCAGGTGCCATCCCAGAAAGGGGATTTTGTAAAGACCTTTCTTGGCGAAGAAACGAAACTGGTGCGACAGCGTGGAGAGCAGCGCGGGGATGTCCATGTAGCTGGCGTGATTGGAGACGAACACGTAATTGGTCTGACGGTCGAGCTTCTCGACGCCTTCCGCGCGCACGCGGATGAAGCTGACGGCCAGCAGGATTTTGCCCCAGAGGCGGGCCAACCGGTGGGCCGAATCGCCGGTGCGGTCAAAGAAAGAGGCCAGCATGGAAATCAGGCCCAGCACGATCGTGGAGATGGCGATCAGGGGGACGGAGAAGAGTGCCGACCGGAGAAGACTCATCGCTTCGAGGATAGCAAGGTGGGAGCTGTCAGCTATCGGCAAAGGGCGCCGCGCGGGGCGCGGACCAGAATTCTGAACATCGGGAAGAAGGATTGCACCATGGAGACGCAGCGCCGCATAGCTGCAACCAAAGAAAATATTCACCGCAGAGACACAGAGACGCAGAGAGAAACAAAAGCAAAGTCAAAACCGGAGGGCGCAGAGATGGCGGAGGACACAGAGGGGTAAAGGCCCCGGGTATCGGCGCGCCAGCGGCCTCGGTTCGCGAGAATCGTCACAGGGCGGCAACCAAAAGAATTTTCACCGCAGAGACACGGAGACACGGAGAGAAGCAAAGTCAAAACCGGAGGGCACTGAGATAGCGGAGGACACAGACGGGTATAAGCCCGGGGTATCAGCGTGTCAGTGGCCTCGGTTCGCAAGAATCGTCGCGGCGCGCGAAGATTGCGCGCGTCAGCATTGCGGAGACACGGAGGAAAACAACGTCAAAACCGGAGGGCGCAGAGGTGACCGAGGACACGGAGGGGTGTAGGCCCGGGGTATCAGCGTGTCAGTGGCCTCGGTTCGCAAGAATCGTCGTGGCTTGCGAAGATTCTGGCCGTGAGAAGCGCAGAGGCACAAAGGAAAACATAGGCAAGAAGGCCGCCGCCGGGGTGGACCCGGCAATATCGTCCCCAGGTTTTGAGAGCACGGGACTACCCGATGACGCTTGCGGCGACGCTGTCGACCTTAACGGAATGAAGGCTGGGTTCTGACGGCGGGGACACCCGCTGCCACAGCCTGGCCTATCCGCATAGCCTTCCAGTCGTAAGCGAACTCTTTGCCGCAATCCAGACAGGTAACATACGTACCATTCCGTTGTATTCCGGAAAGTGCGGGGCCCGCGCTTCGGCGCGCGGGAGTTAATGGAAACGTGGTTCGCTGGTGGGAGCACCCAAACAGCGTATCGAACAGCGACTGAAGCATATTCAGCCTCCCTCTGCTATTTATTAGATACGCCGAACGCCGGGTAAGTTTCAACAGCCAAATACAGATCGGTACTAGGGCGTTGTATGTAATAGCACTTCTGCCAGGTGTTTGTTGCGATGTAATTCGAGTTAAACCATACTTAGCCGAACAGCTTAGAAGCAATCGACCGTGCAATCTGCCCGCCGTGGCTCCTGCCGTTCTCGATGAAGATCTCATTGGTGTGCATTCCCGCCACAATGACGCCGGCAAGGTACACGCCGGGAGTTTCACTCTCCAGAGTCTCGGGATCGGTCCGCGGACGCTGAGTGGCGGGCTCCAAGGCGATTCCCGTAGCGTTCAGAAATTCCAAATCCGGACGGTACCCTACAAGCGCGAAGACGAAATCGTTCTTGAGGGAAATTTCGCCTTGTGGTGTCTCCACACGAATCGAGTTGGGGAGAATTTCAACAACGCGGGAATGAAAGTAAGCCGGGATTTCCCCGTTCTTGATGCGGTTTTCGATGTTCGGGCGGATCCAATATTTCACGCGGTCGGAAATACCGGCGCCGCGATGAATCAAAGTTACGCGCGCACCGGTCCACCACAACTCCAGCGCCGCGATGGCGGCGGAGTTCTTGGCGCCGATCACGGCAACGTCGTGATTGTAGTAAGGGTGCGGCTCTTTGTAATAATGCAGCACCTTATCCAATTCCTCGCCCGGAACGTTGAGCATGTTGGGCACGTCGTAGTAGCCGGTGGCCAGCACGATTTTGCGCGTTTCGAGCACGTGCGAACAGCCCAGCCGGTCGGTAGTATGCACGCGAAACGCGAGGTCGCGGCCTTGGATGCGGTCGACGCGCTCGTACTGGCGGATGTTCAGCTTGTAATGATCGGCCACGCGCCGGTAGTATTTCAGCGCCTCCGCGCGATTCGGCTTTTCGTTCAGGCTGGTCATCGGAATGTCGCCGATTTCGAGCAGCTCCGGCGTGGTGAAAAAGGTCATGTTAGTGGGGTAATGGTAGATGGAGTTGACCACGCATCCCTTTTCCACCAGGACCGTCTTCACGCCGCGCTTTTCGAGCTCGATGCCACAAGCCAGGCCCGTAGGACCGGCGCCGACCACCAGGGCGTCGAAGGATTGGCTCACAGTTTGCTCTCAATTTCGCGGCGGACGGCATCGAGCGCGCCATCGAGCGCCGCGGCGTCTTTGCCGCCGCCTTCGGCCATGTCGGGACGGCCTCCGCCTTTGCCGCCGGTGGCCTGCGCCACTGCGCTCACGAGCTTTCCGGCCTGCACTTTCGACGTCAGGTCTTTGGTAACCGCCGCGATGATGGCTACGCTGCCATTGTCGGACGAACCGAGCACCACCACCGCGCTCTTCCACCTATTGCGCAGGGAATCGGCCAGCGACCGCATCTGCTGCCGGTCCATGCCATCGATCCGCGCCGCCAGCACGCGCGCGCCATTCACCGTGCGGGCCTGCTGTTCGAGCGCGCCCACGGCCGCTTGCGCCAGCTTCTCCTTCAACTGGTCCATTTGCTTGGCCACGGCGCGCTCATTGGCCAGCATCTTCTCGACATGCTCGACGAGCTCGGGCTCGGACGCGCGCACCAGGCCGGCGATGCGCCGCAAGGCGCCGGTAGTCTCCTGATATTGATGCAGCGCGGCCTCGCCGGTGATGGCCTCGATGCGCCGCACGCCGGCCGAAATGCTGCCTTCGTAGACGATCTTGCAGACGCCGATATCGCCAGTCCTACGGACATGTGTTCCCCCGCACAATTCGCGGCTGAAGCCCGGCACGGTGACGACGCGGACTTCCTCGCCGTACTTTTCGCCGAACAGCGCCATGGCGCCGGTGGCAATGGCTTGATCGAGCGGCAAAATCTTGGTCTCCACGCCCTCGTTGCGCAGAATCTGCTCGTTCATGAGCCGCTCCACTTCTTCCAGCTCAGCGCGGTCCATGGCGGCGTAGTGGGTGAAATCGAAACGCAGGCGGCTGGGCTCGACTACGCTGCCGGCCTGTTTGACGTGCGTTCCCAGCACCTGCCGCAAGGACGCGTGGAGCAGGTGCGTGGCGGTGTGATTGCGCCGCGTGGCGTCGCGCAGCGGTACGGCGACTTCGGCGCGCAGCACATCGCCCACGCGTAGGGGAGCGGTGGCCACTATGCGATGCACGCTCAGCCCCGGAACGCCGGGGAAGACGCTTTCCACGTCGGCCACTTTGCTGCCTTCTGCGGAATAGAGCGCACCGCGGTCGCCCACCTGGCCTCCGGTCTCGGCATAGAACGGCGTCTGATCGAAGACCAACTCGCCGTGTGCGCCTTCGGGGATTTCGTCCACCGGTTGCTTCTCTCGCAACAGGCCGATCACGCGCGAGGTGGATTCGAGGTCGGTGTATCCCAGGAATTTCGTGCGCCCCCGTTCGAGCAGTTTCTGATACGCCGGTACGACGGCGCCTCTTTCCGCGCCCTTCCAACTGGCGCGGGCGCGCTCGCGCTGCTGCTCCATTTCGCGATCGAAAGCTTCGCGATCGATGGTGAGACCGCGCTCGCGGGCCATGTCTTCCTGCTCATCGAGCGCCAGCCCGTAGGTGTCGTACAGTTTAAACGCGACGGCGCCGGGGATGGTGTGGCCGGTCACCTGCTGGACGGCCTGGTTGAACTCCTTCTCGGCGGTCAGGAAGGTGGTGGCGTAGCGGTGCTCCTCATCTTTCACCACGCGCGCCACGCGCTGCACGCTCTCCATCATCTCGGGGTAGGGGCCGCGCATCAGCTCGGCCACGAAGCCAGTGAGCTTGTACAGGAACGGCTCCTCCATGCCCACCATGCGGATGTTGCGCATGGCGCGGCGCATGATTTTGCGGAGCACGTAGCCGCGGCCCTCATTGGAAGGCAGCACGCCATCGTGAATCAGGAAGGCGGCGGCGCGGCTGTGATCGGCGGCGATGCGGAGGGCGGTATCGACACGCGGGTCGGAACCGTGGGTGAGGCCGCAGACATCGGCGGCTTCGAGGATGATGGGATGAATGAGGTCGGTTTCGTAATTGGAAATCTTGCCCTGCAGCACCGCGGCAACGCGCTCGAGGCCCATGCCGGTATCGATGGATGGGCGCGGTAGCGGCGTCATTTTGCCGGACGCGTCGCGGTCGAACTGCATGAACACGAGGTTCCAGATTTCGACGAACCGGCCGCCGGCGTCATCGGGGAACTGTTCGCCCTCGCGGCCAGGCTCGGCAGCTTCGATGCCAAGATCGTAGTGAATTTCGGAACAGGGACCGCACGGGCCGGTCTCGCCCATCTGCCAGAAATTGTCCTTCTCGTCGAGGCGGAAAATGCGGCTCTTGGGAATGCCGGTCACCTTCTGCCAGAGCAATTCAGCCTCGTCGTCCTCGCGGAAGACGGTGACGTAGAGCTTCTCTTTGGCGAGCCCGTAATCCTTAGTAATGAGGTCCCACGCGAACTCGATGGCTTCGGCTTTGAAGTAGTCGCCGAAGGAGAAGTTGCCCAGCATTTCGAAAAAAGTATGGTGGCGGCGGGTGTAGCCGACGTTTTCGAGGTCGTTATGCTTGCCGCCGGCGCGCACGCATTTTTGCGAAGTGGTGGCGCGGGAATAGTCGCGCTTCTCGACGCCGGTGAAGGTGTCCTTGAACTGGTTCATGCCCGCGTTGGTAAAAAGCAGCGTGGGATCGTTGGCCGGCACCAGCGAAGAGCTGCGCACGACGCGGTGGCCGCGGGCGGCAAAGAAGTCGAGAAATAGCTGTCTGATTTCGTGACCTGTCACGGGGGTTCCTTGTGGAGTGGACTAAATTCAATTGTACCGGAGTATTCACGGCGGAGACGGGGAACGCCAGCGCGGTATAGGCGCTGCCGAAGAAGATATTCACCGCGGGGACGCGGAGACGCAGAGAAAAACAGAGTCAAAATCAAAACCGGGAGAACGCGGAGGAGGCAGAGGACGCGGAGCGGTATAGGCCCGCGGTGTCGGCGTCTCGGTGGCCTCGGTTCGCGAGATCGTCGCGGCTTGCGAAGATTCCGACCGGTAGCAGTTGCAGGGAAAAACAAAGTCAAAGGCAAAACCGGAGAACGCGGAGGAGGCAGAGGACGCAGAGCGGTATAGGCCCGCGGTATCGGCGTCTCAGTGGCCTTGGCTCGCGAGAATCTCGCGGCTTGCGAAGATTCTGCACGTTAGCATTGCAGGGAAAAACAAAGTCAAAGGCAAAACCGGAGGACGCGGAGGGGTATAGGCCTGGGGTATCGGCGTCTCAGTGGCCTCGGCTCGCGAGAATCGTCGCAGCTTGCGAAGATTCTGCACGTTAGCATTGCAGAGAGAAACAAAGTCAAAGGCAAAACCGGAGGACACGGAGGAGTCCAGGCCCGCGGTATCGGCGTCTCAGTGGCCTCGGTTCGCGAGAATCGTCGCAGATTGCGAAGATTCTGGCCGGTAGCAGTGCAGGGAAAAACAAAGTCAAAGGCAAGAGCGGAGACACAGCGGGGTATAGGCCTGGCGTATCGGCGTCTGAGTGGCTCGGATTTGGGAGAATCAGCCGAGCTTGGGAGCCGCGCCTCCTTCCCGGATTGGGTCGCGGCGGAGGAGGCGTTGATAGCCGGCGCGCCCCCGGGCGATCGCAATGGCTCGGGTTCTTTCTGGGATTGCATGGCTGCGGGCGCGCCATTTTTCCGGATGGCGGAATCGCAGTCTTTTAATTTGTTGGAGTTGTGGGTCGGCGATGGGTTCGTTTTTGGGTTTGTTTGCGTTCGACGGGGGATTTGGGACTGGTAAGCAGTTGGCATGTTTCAGCAGTAGCACGGGGGACAAGCGCCCGGCAGAGGCGCATGATTGTTAGAGACTGAAGACAAGGCGCCGAAAGACCAAAAGTTCTTGTGAACGGGCTTAACGCGCCGCGTTTTCGGGGGCGTATTCGGCGGTGAGCTTGCAGTATTCCAGGAACATTTGGGTACGCCATCGGACGATCATGCCGAAGGCCAGCAAATAGAACAGGGCGCCCGTCTGCTCGACGGTAAGCAAGGTATCGAAATAGCCGCGCGCCAAAAGGCGTATGGCAGCCAGTCCCAAAATGACCGTAAAGAAGGCGTTGGAGCGCTGCATCATGATGGCATCGCCTTGCCGCACCAGGCGGGATGTGAGCAGCAGCGGGTAGGCGAGGGCGACGGCTCCAATGAGAAATGCAATGCCTCCCCACGTCAGCGGAACGCGAAAGGCGGGGACAAGGAACATGCAGAAACCGGTGGCCATGCCCAATGGCGGGATCACGATCTTCTTAATAGAGACAGCGCCACGAGCCTCACGCACGCGCCATGTCATGACGGCGGCCAAGCCTATGACGGCTCCAATGACAGCTCCGCTGCTGGGGAGGACTATTGTGGAAATAAGAAGGTCCAAATGGTATTGTAACCGACCTGCTTAGCCGCTGTGTTGCGCGCGAATCGAGGACCGATATTCGGCACGAGTCCCGGTTGGAGCCGCTAGCATATAGCCTGCAGTTGAATCGTCTGGTTCGAGTTGGGTCCGATTTGAACCGCGTGACCCTGCGCCTCGAAGCGTTTGAGGTACTCGGGATCGTACAGCACGGCATCCCGGTGCCGACGCTCTGTTTCCATGCCAGCAAAACGTAATCTCCGGGCGGCATGCCGATGAACCCATAGTGTCCGCGGAAGTCCGGGACGGTATATCTGGACGCTGCACGGGCACGTTGCGGATCCGCTGGAAGGACGGCGGGCCGCTGAGAGTAGCCGCGGCCGGGCCGTCACGCGAGGGGCGGTTATGAACGGCATTGGAGGCATTGAACGGGTTCGAGCTTGGGAACGCGGCGGGCAGACTGGAACCGCATTTTGGGAGTTCGCGGCCCCAGTCGATGGGTACCAACCTCTAATGATCCCAGACGCAAGTCTCCGATTCGGCCGCTCGCCAGGTTTGCCGTGTGAGGAGATCAATTCCTGGTCAAGGGGCTGACGGGCCTATGGGAGAAGTGGATTTTTGCGGGGACCGAGAAAGGCACTTCTCCGGAAAGCCACATATCCGGGAAGTACTGGCTATTCGTCCGCTGCCCATTTGGGGCGGAGGGTCCCAGTCGGATTGCCGCTCTTTGCCAGTAAACCCACATCGTGCCTCGCTCGACCTGCGAGCTATAATGCTCCTAATCTTTGCTTACCGGACTCTATGCTGGAGAAATTAAGGATGCGATCAATCATGTGCCTTCTTGCATGCTGCATCGCTTACGGGCAGGGAGCGGACCCGTCACCTGCCTTCGAGGTGGCGTCGGTCAAGCCATCCCCTCTTCTGCGCGGGCCTAGCCCGGCAATCTGCAAGGGCGGCCCCGAAACTAACGACCCTGGCTTCTACACCTGCACAAATTCCGATATTTCGTTCCTCGTGGCTGGCGCTTTCCAACTTCACGGTTACGAATTTCCGTCAGCCGACAGTTTGGACCGCAGGAAGTATGAAATCTCCGCGAAGGTTCCGCCGGGGACCACCAAAGAGCAGTTCCATCGGATGTTGCAGATGCTCCTGATCGAGCGCTTTAAGCTGCGTTATCACTACGAGAAGAGAGAAATGCAGGTGTATGACGTGGTCGTGGCCAAAGGCGGGTTGAAAATGACGCTGTCTCCGTCCCCGCAGCCCCCAGCGCGAATCGACCAAGATCGACGGGAGGAGCCGCCACGTCGCCGTGCCGGCGATCTAGGCTTAGATGCTGAGGGTTATCCGATAGTTCCGCCACTGGGTCGCGAGTCGCAGTCGATAAGGAGTGCGAATGGCCGTGAACGCTGGGCTTCTACCGATACCGAAATAAAGGAAATCGTCTCATTTGTCGCCGTGGAGATGGGCGGACCAGCCACCGATTCTACCGGGCTCAAAGGTAAGTACGATTTCACTTTGTCTTGGGTGAAGGATGAAAACTCAACCGCAGGTGGGCCCACGTTCGTTGAGGCACTTCAGGAACAACTCGGACTTAAGGTGGAGCGAAAGAAAGGTCTGGTGGAGGTCTTCGTAATCGACCACCTGGAAAAGACCCCGGCAGGAAACTAGCAGGCGCTATCCGCTCTCGGCCGGAGATTCAGCTAACCCCAAGAATGTGGTGGAAAGATGGCTTCCTGGAAATGCGCCGCGAATGTCGAGCTTGGTAATGCCAGTTCTAGAAACCCCACTCTTCGGCCACTGCTGAATACGACAGCCTGTTTAGGGCTCATCGTTCAATTGCAAACGCCCGATGCCGGGTGCACCATGGGGATGATGCCGATGCATCATTCGTTGGGCGTAGTCGTCGTCTGTGCATCGTTTTGCGCAGGCTGATTTTGGCCGGGTAGCCAAGGACCAAGAGCAGCCAGCACGGAAAACTGACGCTGTGTCGATTGAGGCGCACGCCAGCAACCTAGGGGTGCTCGATATTTGCGAGGCGCTTCAGAACATCGACAGACTGAATGGCTCCATCGTTGCGGTACGGGGCTATTACCGCTTCGCTATGGAACTCGGCGGTCTTTACGGGCGGAACTGTCCGAATCAGTTGGTCCTGGACGGCGCACAGCGTGTACAGGGTTTTTATCTTGAGGGCGGCCCAATGGTTGATGACAAGGAGCTGGTTGCAGTTACGAACAGGATGATACGGGAAAAGAACGTTCGCGAGGCCATTCAGCTAACCATAGTCGGGGTGGTAAGGGCGCGGAGGGCCGATTTGACCGATATAGATGGGCGCAAGGCGCGTATGTTTGGGCACCTTGGAGTCTATCCAGCGCAGATCACCGTTCGGGCAATCCGGGACATATCTGTGGTCGACGCGCCTGAGTTTCCGTCAAACATGCAGCCGAAACGTCGATTTTGAAAAAGACGGCTGGAAACCGAAAGGACGGCGATTGTGGGCAAAAACGGCGTTCCCGGTAACTACCCTTGGGGCGGAAAATGCCCACACGGCAAAGGAACAGCCACAGCAGAACGGGCTTCATCGGCGGCCTTCAGGCCTTGGCCGCGGCACTTCGGCCAGCCGGTCAGGCAGCTACCGCGCGGGCCTCGCCAATCGCGCGCTGAGCTCGGCGGCCAACAATCTCTGGTACTCTACGTCATAGCTCCAATCAGTTGACCGCTCCTGCGGAAAAGGAATCGTGGCTTATGCTAAGCCGTAAGTACGTTTTGTCGCTGGTCCTCCTTGCACCCTCAGGCCTCGCCCAAAGGACGCCCATACAGATCGCGGCGGACCTGTCCGAAGCGCCGCGCAAGCTGCTGCACGCCGAGATCGATATCCCGGTTTCCACAGGCCCGCTGGCGCTCATTACGCCGCAGTGGATTCCCGGGCATCACGGTCCTGGCGGTCCCGTCGCAGACCTTACCGGAGTGGTCTTTACGGCGGGTGGGAGGACGCTTCCCTGGCGGCGCGACGATGTCGACCTTTATGAGTTTCACCTTACCGTTCCCGCGGGCGTCAGTTCCGTCCACGCGCATCTGGATTGCATCGCGCCTGCCGACACCAACAACCAGGCCGTGCTCGAATGGGAGAAGCTGCTGCTGTATCCCGCAGGCATCCCGGTGCGCGAGATTCCGATTCAAGCCTCGGTGAATGTGCCGGCCGGATGGGGGATCGGGACTTCGCTCACGCCCATCTCCCCGTACGACCCACAGCACCCGGCCGGCGGCATGGTTCACTACGCCGCAACCACGGTCGAGATGCTCGAAGACTCGCCGATTATGACGGGGATTTACTACCACGAATATGCGCTCGCGCCGGAGTTCGCGCCCAAGCATTACATAGATGTCTTCGGCGAAGCGCCGGAGGACGTGGAGATCCGCCCCAGCGTGCTCGACCACTGGAATCGGCTGGTCCACGAGGCTGGAGCGATGTACGGCGTTCCGCACTACCGGAGCTACCATTTCCTTCTCGCGCTACGCGGCACGGCCGGCGGCGGCGGCCTGGAACACCACGAATCCTCCGACAACAGCCTGCCCGAGCGGGCGCTGACCACCGACGAGTACGAAATGGCCGCCAGCGATCTTCTGCCGCACGAGTTCACCCATTCCTGGAACGGGAAGTATCGCCGTCCGGCTGGCCTGGCGACTCCCGACTACGCGACACCGATGAAGGGCGAACTGCTGTGGGTTTACGAAGGCCTGACCGACTACCTGGGCGGTGTGCTGGCCGTGCGCTCCGGAGCGATCTCTCCGGCGCACTATCGCGAGGCGCTGGCGCTCGACGCCGCGACGATGGATTCGACATCCGGCCGGGCGTGGCGCAGCACCGGAGACACGGCCATCGCCGCCTCAGCGTTTCGTGGTGGAAACGCGTGGGCAAACTGGCGCCGGGGCGTGGATTATTACGAGGAGGGCAACCTGCTCTGGCTGGACGTCGATACTACCATCCGCAAGCTCACCGGCAACGGCAAGAACCTCCGCAATTTTATGGCCGTCTTCCTCAACAAAGGCGGCGGCACAACTCCTACAGTGGTCCCCTACGACTTTAATGAGCTCGTGACCGACCTTAACGAGGTGGTGAGGTACGACTGGGCCACCTTCCAGAACGGCCGGGTCAACGGCATTAACCCGCATGTCGACCTCGAGGGTATCGAGCAGGGCGGTTATAAGCTGGTTTACACCGACAAACCCAGTGACTACGAGAAAGCCGTGTTCGCCTTGCGCAGCCCCGCCAGGGACGTTTGGTTCTCAATCGGAGTGGCGCTGGACGCCGATGGCACAATCTCGGACGTCCGGATTGGCGGTCCGGCAGACCGGGCCAAATTCATTCCCGGCGAGAAGATTATGGCGGTCAATGGAAAGGTCTATTCGAAGGAGGTGTTGCATGCCGCCATCCTGCATGGCAAGGCCGCAAACGAACCGATGCACTTTATCCTGCAGAACGAAAAACTGGTGACCTTAGCTGACCTGGACTACAAAGATGGCGAACGCTATCCCACGCTGGTCCGAAACGAGGGAGCACCGGCATATCTTGACGACATCACCACGCCCCTCGCGAAGCCGTAAGCCGTCTCGGCCACGGCCTTAGTGCGAAACTCCATGCACGGCAGGCCGTGCACCTCGGGTTCGATCGCGTCGTGCGCCGTTTCCAGTTCGCGCCCGCACCCGGAGCACACCAACTTTCGATGGCCGCGATTGCGTCAGCGGTCCTCTGATTTCGGTATGGTAAGCGCGGCTTGGGCAGAGTCTTGGGGAGCGAATTCGGCGACTATTAGCACGAATATTTTCGTTTTAATGGGTCGGGGCTAGTACCGTTTTATGGCGCGTCCCATTAGTATCTTAGAGCTAACCGCAAGAATGCGGTCGAAAGATGGCTTTCTGGAAATACACCGCGAATGTCGCGCTTGGTAATGCCAGTTTCAGAAACCCAGCTTTTGTCCAACTTCGTCACTCTCTGCGAATCTTCATGGCGCACTCCAGCGAATTGCTCCGACCTTGGCGTTAAGATTTGAGAAGGCAGTAGAGGTGCAACCATGAAGGCGTATGTCCCCATCAGCATGGCAATATTAGCAGCGAGTTTGGCGGTTCCCGAGGCCCTCGGCCAGCACGCGCAGGCCGATTTGGACCGCATGCCCATTTACGGGATGCCGTCCACAGAGTCGCCAGAAAGGGTACCGTCGGCAACCTTCTGGATCCCGGATGGCCCCTACCTGGGAATTGACGCACAGGACATCGCCGACGGCCGCACCGGGGCACGGGAGGCGCACGGCGTCACGGTGACCCAGGTGGAAGCCGGCAGTCCCGCGGCCAAGGCCGGATTCAAATCAGGCGATATCGTGCTCGACTACAACGGTCAGGCCGTGGAGGACAAAGCACAGCTTGCACGATTGGTGAAGGAAACGCCCGCGGGCCGACAGGTGAAGATCGGCGTGTGGCGCGCGGGCGCCAGATTGACGTTGACCTCGGCCGTGGAAGCTTTCGAGCACCACCCCAACTCCTGGCCCGCCCTGATCACCAAAGTTGAGCCGGAGCTTACGCCGGAAGCACGGAAAGCAGGAATCGAAGGGACGGTGTCGGTGTATGCGGAAATTGGGACAGATGGGCGAGTCTATGGCGCCCGCGTGGTGGAGGGATTGGGGTACGGACTCGACGCCAAGGCTATGGAGGCCGTCGCGCAGTGGCGTTTTAACCCCGCAAGGAAAAACGGAGTCCCAGTCATAATTGCTGCCACTTTACAGGTCTACTTTCGGCGCCAGCAGTAGCGGGCCTTCATTATCGGTCTTCAGCGGGTTCCCTCACTCGCCGGAGAGGTTCTTGTGAGCTTTCTAAGCGCGAGAAGCTTTTCGCACCGCCAGCGAGACCCGCAGTTGTCGTAGGCCATCGCCCAAACTCACGATCCGAGACCATGTGAACCGGCGCCGGAGTGCACGGCGCTGAAGAACACTTCCCGATGCCCGGCCATACGACCACTGCTGGAGCTTCGGCACTGCGGCTTCAGGTCCGTCCGGTGAGGAATGACGGTTTCGCCAATCCACCTGCCAGGATCGCTTCCCGCTACTTCAAAGGCATCGCTAACTTCAGCGGTGGATTCTCGCCCGCCGTGACAGTCAACGGCGGAAAGGCCTTTTCCTGCGATTTGAGAGAATCGGGATCGGCCATGAGTTCGTCGGTCGCACCCGGCGTGGATGCGAACCGCCTCATAGACCACCGGGATGCCTTGCTGACGAGTGATGCTCAGCCCGCGCTTTTCCAGTTCGTAGGCCAAGGCCGCCTCGTAGACCGACTCCAGCAATCCCGGACCGAGACTGGTGTGCGCGCGAAAGGCTGCACCGACCACCTGTTGAGCCACCGGCATTCCCGCCCATTGCGATGCAGCGTAAATCTCTCGCCAAGGCGCCAAGAACGGCCGCCAAGAAGAAGACTGGCCGGTTGCATGGATGGTGGAATCACGGGTACGCTCCAAAGATCATGCCGGATCAACCGAGCGTTTTGTACAGCGAGTTCCTGGAGGATGGTTATGACTGTGTCGACCGGGTTACCGCGCTGCTCCTCCGCGAAAAGGTAATCCGGCCGTTACTGGCCGCCAGCCAGCGGCCCGAGGCACCGGCGAAAAGCGAACCATTCCACACCAGTGGATCACCATTACGAACACCTCCGTGCCGGCATGCGCGACCTCTTCACGGCTTTGGGGATTGCCGCGTAGGATCGACAATTCTTGTTTCATCTTTTCCCATAAGGGTCTGGATTTGATTCAACGCTTATGGGGCCCGGCTCAGTTCCGGGGAGGCCTCCATGCCCGCCGCATCGAAATACTCGCGCCACCCATTTATCCACCTATACAGCGTGATGACGATCCTCTCAGAAGGGCTTATAGCGCTCGATCCTTCCTGCAGGTGAGCTTAGCGGTAGGCGAAGACCATCGCATAGATGATCAGGCCTATCAACACCAGGCCAATGGTAAGAGCGGTAAAGCCGAGCCTCCGCCAGAACCTGATGTCGCGTGGCGCGGGCGCGGGCATCATCATCCCGGCCAGCTCTCCACTCTCCACCAGTTGGCGGTATTCCCTTGGACGGTCCCGCTGGAACTCCTCGAGCGGAGTGCCTTCCGTGAAAATTACCGTGTCCATGGGGAATCTTTCGGGGCGGAAGTGCGTGTTGAAGAAGTGCACCACAAAGATGAAGCTTACGGCCAGAAGGGCTTCATCGCTATGGATGGTGGTGGCGACATTGATGGCCCAACCCGGGAACAGGCGCGTGAAGATCTCCGGAAACCAGAGCAAAAGGCCGGTCCCGCCAATAACGGCTACGCCCCAGAACACCGCGAAATAATCGAACTTCTCCCAATATGTCCACCGGCCGTATTCGGGCCGCGGGCCGCGGTTGAGGAACCATCGCAGGGAGCCGGCGAGCTCGTGCCAGTCGCGCCGGTTAAACAGCATGCTCTCTTCGCCGGTGATGAACTGGCGCCAGCTTTTGCCGCTGGCGCGCTTCTGCTTCGTCAAGTCGTACAAGTGAAGTCCGAAGTACGTGAAGGTAAGGCTGGCGCAGAACCGGTGGAGCAGTCCCGCGCCTTCAAATCCGCCCAGCAAATGGGCCAGGACTTTGGCCCAGCCGGCGTAAGAAAACTTCAGAATCATGCCGGTCATAGCGAGCCCCAGAAAGCTCGAGACCACCATCAGGTGGAGGTTGCGATGGAACCGCCGGAAGCGGCGCACGTAGGTTCCGCCCTCCGTCTGTCCATTTTGCATCTGCCTGCGGTAGGCCAGCGATCGGGGCAGCCAGAGCGCGGTGTGCGCGCCCGAGACCACCAGTGTACCGATCAGCAGGCCGGTCATTCCCCAGAAGGTGACGAAGAGAAACGGGTACTTTTGCGGGTCGTGGTGGGTGGCGTGTGTCAGATAGCCGGCGAACTGGCGGTGGGAGCCGGTATGGCACTTGCCGCAGGTGGCGACGATGTTGTTCCGGCTGAGGTGCGAGCGTGGATCGTTGACCGGCAGGATGTCGTGGGCCCCGTGACAGTCGTAACACTTGGCGGTTGCCATGCCGCCCAGTTTGGAGACCTTGCCGTGGAACGTCTCGAAGTACGCCTCCGTGATCTGTTTATGGCAACGGCCGCATTGGTCCATGATGTTCAGCCGGAAATCGGAAAGGTCGGTGCGCTTGATGCTGTGGGCGGAGTGGCAATCGGCGCAGACCGGCAGCGGTTTCCCGCTTTTGGTGACGTTGGGGCTGTGGACGCTGGCGGTGAACAACTCATAGATGCCGCGGTGGCATTTCGCGCAGGTTTCGGGGATGTTGGCGCGGTTTACGCTGGAACGCGGGTCCGCGGCGGGCAGTTCGTGGTGCGAGGTGTGGCAGTCGGCGCAATTGGCGGTCACGGTCAGGCCGGCCTCCAGAAGCCCCGTGCCGTGGATGCTCTCGCGGTAATTGTCCACGATATGCTCCTGCTTGCCGGTGTAGCGAACCGCGGCCTTGTGCCCCTGCTGATGGCATTTGGCGCACAGGGTGGGGACGTTTCGCGAAAAGGTCGGCGAAGCGGGGTCGACCATGCCCAGAACGCCATGAGTGCCATGACAATCCTGGCACAGAGGTGCATCGGGACTGCCCTGCGCGGCCAGAGTCCCATGCGTGCTCTCCTGATACTGGGCCGACTCCTTTTCGTGTTCGTGGCACACGTTGCAATCCACCTTGTCCTTGATGGTGATGCAGGCTCTCGGGTTGGACGGGGTTCCGCCGGTATGGCATTGCACGCAGGTGATGCGGGAATGGCGCGAGCCGGCCAATTCAGCCGCATTGACGTAAAGCGAACCGGATCGTCCCGCATCCGTCCACTTCAGGTTGGGATTGGAGTGGCAACTCATGCAGTCGCCGTTGGACATCCCCTCGTTGTAGAAGACCTTGCGGATTTTGTGAGGCTCATGGCAATCGACGCACGCCGGGATCAGGTTCGCCTGCTTCTCCCACAACTCGCCTCGGATCACCTTTTGGTGCACGTGCTCGATGTTCGCGTGGCACTTGGTACACGTTTTGGCGATGTTCGCCTTGGCGATCGAGGACCGGGGATCGGTGTGGGGAAGCACGTTGTGGGCGGTATGGCAACTGGTGCAGACCGCGGTAACAGTCAGACCTTGTTGGTAGAGGCCGATACCATGGATGCTGTCCTTGTAATTCTCGGTGATGTTGGTCTGCGGGATGGAGCGCGTCTTGCTGACTTCGCTGTCCTCGCGATGACAGGTGCCGCAAAGGGCCGGAACGTTGATGGTGGCTACCGGCGACTTCAGATTGGATGGGGGCTGGATGTCATGCGGCGATGTGCCGATGTGGCAGAGCTTGCAGTTAGGGGCGTACGGATCGTTCTGCGCCGCCTTCTTCCCATGGACGCTGCCGCTATACTGGCTCTTTTCTTCACTGTGGCACAGGCCGCAGTCGACCGGCGCCAGCTTTTCCGGATGGGGCACTTCTTTGACGTCGCTGTGGCAGGCGACGCACTCCAGGGCGGCATGGGGGGACGCTTTCAACGCGGCCGCATTGAAGCCTGGAGGCACGCCGGCTTGACGCTTCCCGACACGCGGGCCGGAATCATGGCAGCCGGCGCAGTCCTCGGAATGCAGTTGCGCCGTTTGCTGGCCGCGGAGGCCGGCGGTCAGGAGGGTCGCAATGGCAGCGAGCCGGAGTAGGTTCACGCCCTTCATGGTGTGGTATTTTTCAACGAGTCGCCCCGACTCGACACTACCAAATAAGATATAAAGACTCCTTAATCCTATACTTTGTTGAAATCCGCGTCAAGATGTGAAAAAAATCTGTTCACAAATCCAATTTAGGTGTACGCTCCCAGTATGTGGAAGCGTTTTCGTGGCGTACCGGTCATTGTGCTGGCTGCCTGGAACCTGGCTTCTTGCAACGTCGCCACCAGGAAAGCCGCGACACCCGTACCCGAAGCGGAGCAAGTAGTCAGCGCGGCCGTGAAGAACCTATACATGGCTGCCAGTGCGGCGGTTCCGCAGTCCCCGGCGCAGCGAAAAGTGATCTTGGACATGTCCAAGGCGGCGTCGAACGGGAAGGAACTGCTGCTGGTGATGCGAGCGGCCGTGGGAGTATTTCCTGCCAATGCCGGGCCGCAGGAGCGACAGGCGGAGAACCAGGTGCACTCCATCGTGACGGCCAAAATGATGGAGGCTGGCACGCTGGACCAACTGATTGAGTACGCGACGCAGTACTCGGTCGACCCGGCAAGTGCCCGGTCGTTCGTCCAGCGTATGTTTCAGCTTGGTCAGCAGCAGTCTGAGGCCCGCGACTGGTATAGGATCAAGACGGCTGCTTTCCACCTGAAGGTGAGCGACCTGGAGCGGCAGGCCCAAGCCAGAGCCGACCAACTGGCAGGCCGCGCAGTGGATGGGAGGTCGATGCAATGAGAGTCTTAGTAAGTGGAAACGCACCAGGAGCGGAGGCGGCAGCACGGCGTTCGATGCGCCTCGCCTTGATTCTGAGTGTGGCGCTTCTTGGGGTGGCGGGCGCTTATTTCGGAACTTTGTATCTCATTGCCCACTGAATCGGCGCCAGCCTGGCGTCGACCGCCAAGCCCGATGCCTGTCTTAACAGGGGTTCGCTTCCGCACGGGAATCCAGTTCGGGCGGCGGTGGACGCGTCGCCCGGGGTGTGCTCCGCAGGCACTTTGACAAGTACTCAACGCGCCCGCATTGCTCGATACGCGCTGTTCGACCGCTCGTCTATCCGGTGGCGCCGGATCTCCCAACACCCCTTGCACCACCGCGGCCAGACTTCCGCGACCGTCTAGACGCTGCCACATCATCAACCGGACCACCACGGTCAGAGAGCAGATGCCCCGAGCAGACAAGCCCAGGAGCACTCGCAGTTGGCCGAAAAATTCTGGCGGAACTGCACAGCCCGTCGAAAAAGAGCGCGGCCAGGATCAAGGAGAAAGCGGGGGAGCTGCTGGACAGCCGGAGCTCGCTCGACTGGTTGTCCCAATCGAGAAGTACTGCCGCCACCTGCCTAACTAACTTCTGATTCGGCTTCCGACGAATCTCCTCCCATGGTACCGGGCAGTGGACGAGTACGTGTACGATCGGGTACGGAACTTTCTGAGAAAGCGGCACAAGGTGTCCTTGCCAGGCACCCGCCAGTTCTCATCGAAGCGGGTGTATGGGGCGCTGGTGGTGCTACGGCTCCAGGGTCCAAGGGCCGCACGTACGTGAGTCTACGATGAAGCCATTCGGAAAGCCGGATGCCTGAAATAGGCACGTCCGGTTTGATGAGCGGGGATGGGAAACGGGGCGGCGCCTGTCGTCGGCACCCGCGCCCATCCTCGACTCTACCCGCCGAATGTTCTATAACTTCCGCCCGATGACCGCGTAGTCCAGAGCCCCGAAGAACGCATCGCGGAAATCTTCCGGCGGCGAATTCAGCGCAGGCATCGATTCCCTGGCGGGCGAAAGCCGGCGCACCTCGATATTCCCCACGCCAAATTCCTCCAGGTAGAAAATCAGCAGCGGATGCGGTACGGGACGCGTGTGCGTGGGGTCGAGATAAAAGTGCGTCGCGAAAATTGCCAGGCACTCCGGATTGGGCGTTTCGATGGCGATGACGCCGCCGGGCGCGAGCCGGCTGGCGCACAGGCGGATCAACTCAGGCAACCGCTCGGGCGGCAGGTGCTCCACCACCTGCGAGCAGAAAATGCCGTCGAGCGAGCCTTCCGCGAGGGCGGCGAGGTACGGGTACACGTCCGCGATTTCGGCGTCGAGGCCTTGCGCCCGGCACACGGCCACCGACTCGGCGCTGAGTTCGACGCCGCGAGCGGGAACGCCCGCATCGCGCATCATCTTCAGGAATTCGCCGCGCCCGCAGCCGATGTCGAGCACGTTCTTGCAGCCCTGGAAATAGGGCAGGTAGAATTGCTGCCCGGCCGCGACGTACTCTTCGGAGCCGCGGAAGCGTTCGGCGAAGCGCGAATAATCGAAGGCCAGCGGCGCGGCGGCGGGCGCCGGCGCCGTTTCGGTAGTGAGCGTCACCGGGGCCGCGATTTGCGCGCGCTGCCGCACCAGCCGCAGCTCGGAATGAACGATGCGCTCGATTTCGGTGCGCATCTTCTCCAGGTCGGCCCATAATCGCTTCTGAATATCGAAGGCGTGACGTTCCAGCGCGGCGTGGAAATCCACGTTGTGGGTGCGCATCAAGTCGCGATGGCTGGCTTCCATCAAGGTTACACGATGCTGAAACCCGCCCTGCAAATCGGCCACGCTGCGCAGGAACTGGACTTCGTTATCGGCCAGCTTATGCTCCCATTCCGCGCGCCATTCGGCCCAATGGTCGCGCATGTCCTTCATCTCATCGCCGATGCGCTGCTGTTCCGCCAGCCGCCCCCCCATTTCCGAGAGTGCGCGATTGGCCTCGCGCTGCGCTTCCAGGGCGGCGTCGGCGTAGGCCACGATCTTGCGGTTGAACTCCACCTGTTCGCGCACGTGCCAGTCGAGCACGCGGGCCACGAAGCGCTTCCACGCCTGCACCACGGCGTTCAACAATCCGCCCGTGCGCGGGTTCACGGTGCCGATGGCGGCCACTTTGCCGAGGGCCGCGTCGCGCGCATGCACCAGCGGGAGAAGATCGGGCAGGGCGATATCGGCGCCCGCGGAGGTCTCCGGATGGCGGGCGCGCACGCGCTCGCGCACCTCGCGCAGGATGGCGATCAGCTCAGCGTTTTCCACGCGGCGTCCTCTGGGTTGGGTTCCAGGTTGCGGTCATCACCGTGCTCAGTCCGCCGCGCGGCGTGAATTCGCCGATCACGGTTGCAAATTTCGGCCGGGCAGCCTTGACGACGTCCTGGAGCACGCGGTTCACCACGTTTTCCTGAAAGATGCCCAAGTTGCGGTACTCGTTGAGATACATTTTGTACGATTTCAGCTCCAGGCACACCTTGTCGGGGACGTAACGCAGCACCAGCCTGCCGAAATCCGGCAAACCCGTCTTGGGGCAGACCGAAGTAAACTCCGGCTGCACGATTTCGATTTCGTAATCGGCATACTGGTTGGGCCAGGTCTCGATCTCGGGCAACTCGGCGTGAACTCCGGACTTCGCGTGTTCGTCAGTATAGGCTCGTTTCATGTGAGGGCTTTCGACAACAGGTCCAAAAAGAGGCCGACGTCGGCCACCACGCCGACCGCCTGGCCGGTGCCGCGATCGCTGACCTTGGTGGCGACCGCGGGGTTAATGTCCACGCATACAATTTTCACCCAGCTCGGCAGCATGTTGCCGGTGGCGATGGAATGCAGCATGGAGCCCAGGCAGAGCACCAGGCCGGCGCCTTTCAATTGCGCGGCGTAGGCGTCCTGCGCGGCGTTCATATCGGTGATGGTGTCGGGCAGCGGCCCGTCGTCGCGCAGGCTGCCGGCCAGCACGAATGGAACTCCGGCGCGCACGCATTCGTAAAGAATACCGGTGCGCAAACGGCCGCATTCCACCGCCTGCCGCACCGAGCCGGCGCGGTAGATGGCATTGATGGCGCGCATGTGATTGCGATGGCCGTGTTCCTCCTGCCGGCCATCGGAGAGGCGGATGCCGAGGGAGGTTCCCAGCAGCGACGCCTCCACGTCATGCACTCCGAGGGCGTTGCCGCTGAGCACGGCGTGGACGAAGCCCCCGCGGATCAGCGCCGCCAGGCCCGCCACTCCGCCGGTGTGGACCACCACCGGGCCGGCCACCGCCACCACCTTGAGTTTCTGTTCGAGCGCGCCGCGAACCAGCGCCGCGGTCTGCCGCACGGCCGTTTCCACCTGGCGTTCGGAAGAGATGCCGTTGGACATGAAGGCGAACGAGAGGCGGTCGCGCTCCTTGGATTCCGGGGTGACGCGGATGCCGCGCAAGCCGACCACGATGCGGTCGCCCTGGCGCAGGTCGCGCAGACGGCGGCAGTATGCCCGGCCTTCGTGGACTACGATCATGGCGTCCATGCGCTGGTTTTCGGTTTCGATCCACCGGTCGCCGATGCGCACGTAGGTGCGGTGGTTGGTGGTGGAGTAGAAATCTTCGGGCGCGCAGCGGTCCCGCTCCACGGTGCGCAGTTCGGCGTCGCCGGAATCGACGGGCGCGCAGCCCAACTCGAGCAGGCTCTCGAGCAGGTGCGCCAGCGACGTGGCGTCGGGCGTCTCCACCAGCATGCGCAAGTAGGAGCCTTCGACGTTGGTGCGGCCGATGCGGAACTCCTGCACTTCGAAGCGGCCGTGGTATTCCACGACCTTATCGAAGATGTTTTCCATGATGTGGGAATCGATCAGGTGGCCTTCGGCCTCGACCACTTCTTGAAATGGCATCAGACTTCTATTGTAAGGCCGCACGGAGGAGCGGTCAGCGATCGAGCAGGGCGGGGTGTCAATCTGGCTGACGCCCGCAGCCGGCCTGGAGTTTGGCCTTTTCATGGCTCGCGGGTGGTCAACCCGGTGGGGCAGACTTCAGCCTGCTTCGGGGAATTTCTCCGGCTTCGTGCCCTTGGGTGCGCCCGTAGCGAAGCCGGAGAAATTCGTCAGGCCTCGTGGAAGCCGCCTGAAAGCCGGCTGCAGGCTGAAGCCCACTAAGAAAAGGCCAAACTCCAATGGCGGGCTGAAGCCTGGCTGAAGCCCGCCCCACGAAGAGTGCAGCGCTGTCGGATGGTGGGGCGGGCTGCAGCCCGCCAGCCAGTCAGTGGTTCCATAAATCGCGCCGCGGGCGCGTCAGGGGTGCTGAAAGCTCTCATTGCATGAGCTGCATGTAAGCCCGGCGGGCGTCGGTGTCTCCGGGGTAGGGGTGCTGTAAATACAACTCCAGCGCGCGGCGCGCGCGGGCGCGATCGCCGGTGCGCAGGAAGTAGTCGCCCAGGGTGCGCGCGCAGCCCGGAAGGCCGGGATCGTGCTCCACGTGCAGACGGCACTCGGCGTCGAGGTGGTCCAAGACGCGGCTGGCGTCCAGCGCGGCCATACCGGGCGGAAGATCGCGCACGAAAACCAGCGCCTGCGGATCTTCATACACCAGCTTCCAATCGGGCAGCGCCAGCACCAGCGGGTAGAGCGTCCCGGCGTTGTATTCGAAAGCATTCGCCACAATCAGCCCGATACCGTACTTGGCCAGCAGGGCGGCGCGCGCCGGCTCGTTGGGCGGAGCGGCGAGGATGGTGCGGTAATCCTGGAATACCGATTCGCTGAGCGCGCGGCCATCGATAAATACGCGCTGGCCTTTCCAGATCAAATAGCCGCCATACTCATACGTATTGAAAAGCGGCGCTGCGGCAGGGTGCTCCGCCAGGAACCCCGCGGCGCCGGCGGGGAAGCGCCATTCCGCCGCGCGCAGTTGGAACAACCGGCCGCTCGCGCATCCCCAGACGAGTCCGCAGGCGAGCAGCAGCGCGACGGCGATATGCGCCGGCGCAGGCAATCGGCGCTTCCAGGGGAAGTACGCCGCGATCAGCACGGGCGCCAGCAGCCCGATGAGCAGTTCGTTGCGGAACGCCGTGAGGGCCGCACCCGCGAAGGCCGCGAAGAGTATCCAATCGGCCGGCCGCACGCGCTTCCAGGAGAACATTAGCGCCAGGGCCGCGCCGTAGAGCAGAAGATCGAAGGCATAGGGAGGACCCCACAGGTCGGCACGGGACCATTCGATCAGGGTGGATTGCAGCGGGCTCTGCCGGTAGCGCAACACCGTGGCCAGCGCCTGGTACGCGTTGGGATTCAGACCCGAGAGCACCACCGCCAGCCCGCTCATCAGCAGCACGCGGCGGGCGTCGGGCGCGCGGCGCAGCAAGGACTCGGCCGCATACGCGCCGCAGACGGTCCAGCCGAGGAAGAAGCCGCCATGGCAGTTGGCCCAGACCACCGCCAGCACGGGCAGCAGCCACAGCCGCCGCCGGCTCTCGAAAATCGCCAGGAAGGCCGCGGTGAAAACGTAGCTGAGGATGCCCGGACGGTCGCGGTCGAATTCGATGGCGAGCGCGGCGGCGGCGAGCGCGGCGGCCAGCCCCCACAGCGCGGACCCGGTGCGGCGCCATGTCACCCAGCCCGTTAATCCGCACAAAATCACCAGCAGCAGCGCCTTCCAGAGGACCACCGCGCCGAAGCCGCCGGCGCTGTATATCAGATACCAGACCACCTGCGCCAGCCATTCGTGCGTGAGATTGAAGTGGCGCGTCGCGGCCTCCTGGGCCGAGACCGGCGCAGCGGAAACGGTGGTGTACGCGAACGGATCGGGCACCGGCAGGCGATGCCGGGTGACGATGTATTGGCCGGTCTTGAGGTGCCACCAGAAATCGGGATCGGAGATTTCGGTGGAGAACAGGCCCAGCAACAGCAGCGCAGTGAGCGCCAGCAGGAGGGGCAAGAGCCATCGCGGAGCAGGCTTGGGAGCGGTAACGGACTTAGGCAAACTTCGAGGATAACATCGCGGTCTGTTGCCTCAGGCTTCGATATCGATGGCTCGATCTATTCGGACCTCAGCCCCGTCAGGCGACAGCGCGGTCGCGCGAATGTTCCAGCACCATGGTCTGGAGGGATTCGAGCGCTTCCACCACGCGTTCCATAAAGTCGTCGGTACGCGCCATGGAGGCGCGAATGGATTCGATGGCGGCGGCATGCGACTGGACGGTGACTCCGAGGGCATGCATTTCGCCCAACAGGGAGGCCTGCGTGCCCGCGGCCTCGTGATGGCCGCCTTCCACGATTTCGCGGGCGGCGTGTTCGGCGCGTTCGCAGGCAGCGGCAAGCCGGGGCTCCAGGGAGGTCATCTGCTCCTGCACGGTATTCACCGATTGGGAAATGGTTTCGAGCATCGACTTCTGCTCGGCGCCAACCTGCTGTAGAGTCTCCACCACGGCGTTCTGGCGCTCCAGCCGCGATGCCAGGCGCGATTCCAACTGCGGCAGATCGGCGACCGCTTGCTGCATGCTCGCCAGCGTACCTTCATGCTGTTCCAGCCGCGATGCCAGGCGCGATTCCAACTGCGGCAGATCGGCGACCGCTTGCTGCATTCCCGCCAGCGCACCTTCATGCTGCTCCAACCGCGACGTCAGGCGCGATTCCAACTGCGGCAGATCGGCGACCGCTTGCTGCATCCCCGCCAGCGTACCTTCGTGCTGTTCCAGCCGCGATGCCAGGCGCGATTCCAACTGCGGCAGCTCGGCGACCGCTTGCTGCATCCCCGCCAGCGTACCTTCGTGCTGTTCCAGCCGCGATGCCAGGCGCGATTCCAACTGCGGCAGCTCGGCGGCCGCTTGCTGCATCCCCGCCAGCGTACCTTCGTGCCGCTCCAGCCGCGATACCAGGCGCGATTCCAACTGCGGCAGCTCGGCGGCCGCTTGCTGCATCCTCGCCAGCCTACCTTCATGCTGTTCCAGCCGCGATGCCAGGCGCGATTCCAACTGCGGCAGATCGGCGGCCGCTTGCTGCATTCCCGCCAGCGCACCTTCATACCGCTCCAGCCGCGACGTCAGGCGCGATTCCAACTGCGGCAGATCGGCGGCCGCTTGCCGCATCCCCGCCAGCGCACCTTCATGCCGCTCCAGCCGCGACGTCAGGCGCGATTCCAACAGGGGTACTTCGGCCGCCAGGTGCTGTAAACCGGCCGCCGCCTCGCCATATCGTTCTTCGAGTCGTGACGCCAGGTGGGACTCCATCAGTGGCAGCTCAGCGGCCACATGCCGCAATGCCGCCGTCGTCTCGGCATATTGCTGTTCCAGGCGCGAAGCCATGCGGGATTCGAGCAGCGGCAACTGGGTTGAGAAGTTCCGCAACTCGGCCTGCAATGCGTGGTCGGGCTGGCGGGGCAACACAGCAACTTGGACACGCCTGGCGGAAAAGACGAGGATCCTGAACTCCATCTGCACCTGCTGCACGCGCTGCCAGCGGCTCGCGGGGTCCTTGGCCAGGCAGGTCAAGATCAGACGGTCGAGCCCCGTGTCGCCAATCGGCTCGGGCGTGAAGTTTTCCAGGGACTCCGCCAACTCCTCGGGGCTGTAGCCCGGAAACGCGCGCCGTCCAGTGAACATCTCATAAAGCAGGGCGCCCAGCGAGAAGATGTCCGTTCTCGCATCGGGTGCGTGGCCCGCGAGCCGCTCGGGAGCTGTGTACGCAGTTACTTCCCCGGCGGCGCCGGCCTTCGCCGGGACCAATTCCACTCCGGTTGCAGTGAGTATCACGGCATCCGGAGTCAAGGCCCCGTGGAAGTAACCTTCCTCATGAGCGTGCCGCATAGCATCGACAATTTGCGAGGCGCAACGCAGAGCGTCGTTCAGCGGCAGGCGTCCGGCAGCAAGGCGCTGCATCAAGGTGTCAGCGTTTGGGGTCATACTGGGCGATACCTTCCCGAGTAAAGGTTACCGGAAGTGTCTTCGGAAGGCCAAGTTCTCAAAGGAGATAGCCGTACCAACCTGATACCTTAGTTAGTTTCTGTCGCGAAACTGCCGTTCGGCGGCGGAGCAACGCCTCCCTCACGGTCGGGGCTCCGATGGCGTCATTGATAATACGAGACTTCCGATCAGAGCCGGGACCGTTAGGGAGCGGCCTTACGCGCAGAGACCGGGTTTCGCGACAGAAACTAGTTAAGGGTCGCCCGGGCATCGCGTGTACTTAAGCAGTACTCAAGATACTTACCTAGTACTGGAAGGACTGGTTATGAGACTGAAGCCGGTTCAAACTGAGCAAGAGCGGTACTTCAAGATGCAGCATTCGCCGGGAAGACAATGCGACATTTGGCCGTGGGCGCCGCACCGCTGCCCGCGCTGCACCCGCCTGGACACCATTCCCATGCCGGCCGAGAACCTGCTGGACAAGCTGATCGGCTGCATCCGATACTCTCCCTTCAGGTGCCGGGCCTGCCGGTATAAGTTCTACCGCAGGTCGGCAACGGTCCCCCAACGGCCCGCACCGGTGAACCGCACGCCGGCGCGGAATGTGGCAGTATGTCATAGGGATCCAGCGCATACCTTGTGGCGGGTGGAACGCATCATTCGCGTTGCCGAGGGTACGCGTCTCCGAAGGGGGTAGCAGTTATGACGCCGAAGCCCGGGCTGGAACAGCCCGCAGCGATCGAGTCGCGTATTCTGGAGGTGCCCGCCGCGGAGGATGCGGGCACTATTATTCCGATCACGGTTATCCGAGGCGCCCGGCCCGGTCCGGTGCTGGCTCTGATCGCCGGCAACCACGGCTACGAATACCCGCCCATACTGGCCCTGCAGAGGATCCGCGGCCAGATGGATCCGTCTGAACTGAGCGGCCGGATTCTGATGGTGCACACGGCCAACATGCCATCCTTTTTGGGGCGTACGGTTTACTTCAGTCCGGTCGACGGTAAGAACCTGAATCGCGTGTATCCCGGCAGAATCGACGGCACGGTCTCGGAACGGATCGCGTACGCCATCACTACCGAAGTGATCGAGCAGGCCGACTACGTGCTGGACCTGCACTGCGGGGACGGCAACGAGTGGCTGCGGCCCTACGTCTACCAGCACGTCACGGGCAACGCCGCCATGGATCGCGCCATCGCGGGGCTGGCGATGGCTTTTGGGATCGACCACGTGGTGGTGGACCGCGGCCGGCCCACCGATCCCGCGCATTCGCTCTACTGTTCCACCACCGCGATCACCCGCGGCAAACCGGCCATGACCGTCGAAAGCGGCTCTCTGGGAGTATCGGACGAGGAATCCGTGGAGCGGATCGTGACCGGGATTCACGGCGTCCTGCGGGAGTTGCGAATGAAAGACGGCGGTCCCGAGCCTCTGCCGCAAGCCGTCTACCTGGACCCCACCGCGGTGGTTATAAGCCCGGAAACCGGTATTCTCTACTCCCAGGTGGAGTGCGGCCAGACGGTGCCCAAGGGGGCGCTATTGGCGCACGTCACCGATTTCTTCGGCAAGACGATAGCGGAAGTGCGTTCGCCCCTGGACGGGCTGGTGCTGTATATTGTCGCCACTCCGCCCATCACCAAGGGGCAGCCTGTGGGATGCATCGGAGTACCGCATCCGTCTCTCAATTGGCTTCCCGTACCGGGAGGCCGTCCGTGAGTTGCCGCTTCATTGCGTGATCACGTCGACGGCGGTGCTCTTGAGCGTGAGACTGGTGGACGATATGGGAACCACCAGCGGCCGGAAGCTGTAGGAAACCACCACCTGAACCTGGCTGCCGGGGTTATTATTCGGAGTCCAGGTGACCGAGACGGTCAAGCCGGTCGAGCTGAGGCCGACGAGGTTGCTGTCCGCGTTCGCCTGAATAGTCGCCACGGATGCGGCGTGCCCGCTGGAGCTGCCGTTGGTGGCGGCAAAGCGCGCGGCTTGGTGTGCGGCGTAGGTCACGGAGTTATAGGTGAAGCCCAGGCGGCCGAAATCCATGGCGCCCACCAGAAGGAGAACGAACGTAGTCATCACCAACGCCCCTTCGAGCATGGTGCTGCCGCGGCGGCCCTTCATTGAGCCCTCATAGTGGTCATGGCAACCACGGCGCCGGTGTACCCCAGTTGGGGATAGCTGAAAAGCGCGCTGACCGTGGTCTTAACCGTAACCTGCACGTAAGTGCGGACAGGCCCCGAAGGGCAAGTGCCGCCGCTGCACTTGACCGTGTTCCCGTTGGAGCACTTGCAGACTTGCGCCGCGGTGGCCGTGAGACCGGAAATATCCGGCGCGGCGTTGAGAGCGGCGCTCTCGATACCGGAGATATTGGCGGCGTTGCCGGTGTTGAGGCTGCCGAACTGGGCACCGGCCCGCGAGGCGTCGGCCACTGCGATAGCGGCGCGCATCAGCATGGTGTAGTCCACTACAGCGGCCAGCAGCAGCAGCAGCAGGGGCGCGATCAGCGCGAATTCGACGGTGGCGATGCCGCGTCGCGATGGCATATTCATTCGCATAGGCCCACGCTGCCCTTAATCGGAGACCCGCCCGGCAGCGAGGAGTAATTGTTGTTCAGGGTGACGCCGCCGGTGAAACTGACGCTGTCGGCCACAATGATGGTGTAGGCGGCGCTCGCTCCGTTCGAGAACGCGAGCGCCGTGGTTGGAAAGTAGAGCGCTCCGGTCAGGGTCGCGTTGGTGCCGCCGGCCAGGCTGCTCGCGGCCCCGCCAACCACCGTGGGGTCCTGGAAGATCAGGATTCCGGCGTATGTTCCGGTAGTGGGCGCGGTAAGGGTTTCGGTGGTCCCATTGTTAAAATTTATGCCACCGTAGGAGTATCCCCCTCCATAGGTGTTGTAGAACATCACGCCGGTGCCGGTTATCTGGGCGCCGCCGGCAAAAGTGAGGCCGCCGCCTTTCATAATGTAAGTTCCGGAATTAAGAGTGGCCGTGGCGCCGTTGGCGATAGTCAGCCCGTTGCAGTAAGTGCCGGGATTGAGCGTGACCGTAGCGCCGTTGCCGACACTGTAGCTGGTGTAAGTGCAAGCGCCCACGGTGGGCGCCGCCAGTGAGGAAAACGGATTGCTCAACGGGGAAACTCCTTCGGTGGGCGAAGGGCTGATGGTGGCTCCGTTGTTGACGGTATATTGTCCGACTACGGAGATGGTAGGCGCAGTCAAACGGGCGCCGCCGGTCGCCGTCAGGGCGGTGCTGCTGTCGGAATCGACCATGATTCCGCAGGAGGACGAGACGTTGACGCCGTTGCTCACTGAAAACGCGTTGCTCATGGTGGGGTCGAGCGCAAAGAAGCACGTTGTGCCGCCGCCGCCCCTCTGCGCTACCGCGCGCGCCCTCACCGTACCCGAAGAGAAACCCAGCACCGGGATGAACAAGGTAGGGACAGTCTGCGAAATGAGCACTTCCACAGCCGAGCTATTGGTAGTGGAGTAACCCGAGGTTGGTGGGTTATTGACCGTAACCGTCACGGAGTTCTGACCGTTGGTAAAACCATTGGTCGAGGCGTCGCCCTGGGCCGCGGAGACCAGATTGGCGGAACCGCTGGCAGCCAGTTCCCGAGCGCCGCCCAGCGCCGCGGCATCCGCGGCGGCCTGCATGCGAACCTTCATGTACTGCTCGCAGCCGACATTGATCGCCAGGCCCAAAAAAGCCAGCAGGATCGCCATGCTCAAAATCATCGTGACCAACACGAATCCACGCCGCGACGCCTGCACCCGGATTGTCCGCCGGTTTGCGCTCATATTCCTTCCGTCTCGAATGTAACAGCTTGAATCGGCCTCGGAAATAGGCGGCCGACCCTATATGCCATGTTATTTATACTTAGTGCGGCGCTACGTATTAAGACCCACTGCCGCAGGGTTGATCACATTGCCATCGGCCCCGATCGAACCTGCCGGGTAGCTCATGCCACCGACGGGAGGGCCGACATATCCCGGCGGGAAGCTCGGCATTTGGCCTCCAGCCAGATAATAGTTGCTCCAGGCAGCGCCCTCGTTAACAGTCTGGGTCAGGTCCGCCGTAAGTTGCGCGGCGCCTTCCGGTCCACAATTGGCGTAGTACGCCAGGTCGGCGGCGTTGACCGTTTGGCCGCTGGGCAACTGGATGAAGTTGGCCAGCGGTTCGCTCCATCCCTGATCTTGTCCGAAGGCTGGCCTTTGCACTACCGTACCCCCCAACAACGAGGCCAGTTGCTGGGCCGTCTGATCGGACGCGTAGTAGAAATTCGGCATGATGTCGGTCCCCACGGGAGTGGTTTCCTGCAATTGGGACGGAGTCGTGACATACGTCGGATTGAAGGAACCGTTCATGATGGCGCTCACCAACGCCTGAATGCCGGGCGTTTCCGTGATATTCGCGGCAGTTGCCGTGCTAGTAGCTACGGCGCCGGTTGCCGCCGGGGTGGTTGTCTCCGTCGTGGTGGCGGCGGAGGCTGGCGTTGTGGCCGCAGTGGCAGCACTCTGCTTCGGCGCGAAAATGCTCGCGGCCGGCACCACCTGTGGCGTTGAGGAGCCGGTAGTGGCCCCGCTGAGATTCTGAAACAGGCTCTTGAAGGGATCGGTTGACGTGGGTTCCGGCGACAGGAATGTCGGCTTGGTGGCACTGGGTGTCGACGAGGAACTCGGCTGTCGAGTCACCGGGTTGCCCCTGTTTGGCTCGAGGGCGACGGCGGTATGCGACGGGATTCTCATACGTCTACCCACTTGGCATTTCGTTCGCCGTTGGTAATCTATTGAAAACAGAGACACCAGCGCGCAGGCGATTGCCAAATTGCTGCCGCTCCGGCAAATTTTTGGCGCGCCCGCGTAACCAAATTCGCTTTCGGGAGTAATTAGAGGGAAGGAGCTCGGGATGAAATTGCTGGCGATTGCAGTGATTCTGGTGTCCGCGGCGTTCGCGCGGGTGGACTGTTTCCCAGGCCGTTGGGCCCGCGAACAGGCGCGTGAAGCGCGCCAATTGGCCCGGGAGGAAACCCGCGAAGCACGGCGGGAAGCCCTGCGCTACCGGATGGAAGCCAAAAGGTACGCCGCGGAGGTTCGGCGCGAGGCCCAACGCTATCGCAATGAGTTGCGCCGGGAGTTGCGCGACAACCTGCGCCCGGACCGCCCCGATTCCACCGGCATGAGGCGGATTTTCTAGGGTCTTGCACCAGCAGGCCCGCGCTACCATGGCATCTATGAAAGATGCGGTGGCAGCCGCCTATGAGCGCATACGGCCTTACGTGCGCGAGACCCCGGTGGAGGAATCCGCAGCCCTGGCGGATGGCGGCGCGGCCACGGTGTACCTCAAGCTGGAGCACCTGCAGCATACCGGCTCCTTCAAATTCCGGGGCGCCTGCAATAAGATCGCGCTGCTCACGCCGGACCAGGCCGCTCGCGGCGTAGTGGCCGCGTCCAACGGAAACCACGGGGTGGGAGTGGCCGCGGCGGCGCGGGCGCGCGGCATCGCGGCGGAAGTCTACGTTTCGGCGCAGGTTTCTCCGGCCAAGGCGCAGCGCATTGCCGCCCATGGCGCAATCATCCGTCAGGCCGGCGACGACCCTCTGGCCGCGGAACTCGCCGCGCGGCGCGCCGCGGAAACTTCGGGCCGTGTCTTCATCTCGCCCTATAACGACCTCGACGTGGTCGCCGGCCAGGGCACCATCGGGGTGGAACTCTATCGCCAGGCGCCGGACCTGGACGCCGTATTCGTGGCCGTGGGCGGCGGGGGGCTGATCGGCGGCATCGGCAGCTACCTGAAATCGCTCTCCCCGCGGACCGAAATCGTGGGCTGCTGGCCGGAGAATTCGCCGGTGCTCCACGAGTGCCTGCGCGCCGGCAAGGTGATCCACGTGGCCGAACGGCCTACGCTTTCCGAAAGCACCGCCGGCGGACTGGAACCGGGCTCGGTTACCCTGCCGGTTTGCCAAAGCGCCATTGATCGCGCCGTCCTGGTATCGGAAGCGGAAATCCGCGCCGCCATGCGGCTGGTTTTGGAGGCCGAGCACTGGCTGATCGAGGGCGCCGCGGCGGTGGCCGTCGCGGCATTTCGCCGGGACCTTCACCGTTGGGACGGCAAGCGCGTGGCCATCGTTCTCTGCGGCCGGAACGTCTCGCCCGAAGTGTTAGCCCAGGTGCTCTAACTTTGACCTGTGGGGCGGGCATCAGCCCACTATCCGGCAGGCGGACTGAAGTCCGCCCCACGGTAACCGGGATATACTGAGTTCCAATTGTGATGAATCGAATCCTCTTATTTGCGATACCCGCGGCTGTGGGGCTTCTGCTCGCCCAACAGGCCTCCGCCCAACGCCTGACCGGGGACATGGTCCGCGAGATTTCCATGCGCAATATTCCCGGGACCTTCACCTCAGGGCGCATCGCCGACGTCGCGGTCGACCCCAAGAACCGCGACATCTGGTATGTCGCCACGGCATCCGGCGGACTGTGGAAAACCACCAACCGGGGCATTACTTTCGCACCGATTTTCGACGATGGCGGCTCCTATTCGCTGGGCTGCGTGACTATCGACCCCAAGAATACCGATGTGGTGTGGCTGGGCACCGGAGAAAATGAATCGCAGCGGGCCATTGGCTGGGGCGACGGTGTTTACAAGAGCCTCGACGGCGGCAAGACCTGGAAAAACGTGGGTCTTCGAAACTCCGAGCACATCGCCAAAATTCTGATCGATCCGCGCGATTCGAACGTGGTCTACGTGGCTTCCCAGGGGCCGTTGTTTTCGCCCGGCGGCGACCGCGGCCTGTATCGGACAACCGATGGCGGCCAGACCTGGACGCCCATCCTGCAAATCACCGAAAACACCGGCATCACCGACATCGACATTGACCCGCGCAACCCCGACGTGATGTACGCGGCGGCTTACCAGCGCCGCCGCAACACCAGCGTGATCGTGGCCGGCGGTCCCGATGCAGGAATTTTCAAGACCATCGATGGCGGAAAGAATTGGAAGAAACTCACCGAAGGCCTGCCCGCCGTCGACCTGGGCCGCATCGCCCTGGCCGTCTCGCCGCAGAAGCCCGACGTGCTGTACGCGCTCATCATGACGGCGCGCAGCAACAAGATGTCGGGCTACTACCGCAGCGAGGACGGCGGCGAGCATTGGAGCCGCGGCGCCTACAAGGAAGTGCAGGATCCCGAATATTACGGCGAAATCTTCGCCGACCCCTTCCAGTTCGACCGCGTATACGCCATGAACGAGACCGTATTCGTGACCGAAGACGGAGGCAAAACGGTGCAGAACGCCTTCGGCGGAGGGAGCGGAGGCCGCGGGCAGGCGCGGCCTCCCGGCGATACCTCCAGTCCGCTGCATTCCGATAACCACGCCCTGGTCTTCGACCCCACCGACCAGAATCACCTGATTGAAGGCAACGACGGCGGGCTGTATGAAAGCTACGACCATGGCCGCACCTGGCGCCATTTCACCAACATTCCGGTGACCCAGTTCTACCGCGTGTCGGTGGACAACGGCCTGCCGTTTTACAATGTGTACGGCGGCACTCAGGATAACGGCTCGCAGGGCGTTCCCTCGCGCACCGCTGTCGCGGCCGGCATCCGCACCAGCGATTGGATGGTCACCGGCGGCGGCGATGGATACCAGTCGCGCGCCGACCAGGAAGACCCTTCCATCGTCTACACCTGCTCCCAACAGATGAATTGCGTACGTCTCGACTTGAAGACCGGGCAGAGCACCGGCATCAGCCCGCTGGCCGGCCGCGGGGGCCGCGGCGGCGGAAACGGCCAGCCCCAGGCCGGCAAAGTGAACGACCCGAAACTTCGCGCCCGCTGGGACATTCCGTTCATCGTCAGCCCGCACAATCGCACGCGCCTCTACATCATGGCCAACCGCTTGCTCGAGAGCGACGATAGCGGCGCCACCTGGCGCGAGGTGACCGACGACCTCACGCGCAATATCGACCGCAATACCCTCCCGGTAATGGGCAAGGTCTGGGGCGCGGACGCGGTCTGGAAGAATGAATTCACGGACGAATACGGGACGGGCACGACGCTCGCAGAATCGCCCCTGAAAGAAGGCCTGCTGTTCGTGGGCACCGACGACGGCCTGGTGCAAATCTCCGAAGACGGGGCCAAGACCTGGCGCAAAGTAGACCAGTTCCCCGGCGTGCCGGACATGACTTACGTGACCGACGTGCACCCTTCGCCCATCGACGCCAACACGGTTTTCGTCACGCTCAACGATTTCCAGCGCGGGAATTTCAAGCCCTACGTGATGAAGTCGACCGACCTGGGCCGCACCTGGACCGCCATCGCCGGCGACCTGCCGAGCGGCGACCCGGCCTGGACCATCGTGCAAGACCATATCAACCCCAACCTGTTGTTCCTGGGCACCGAGTTCGGCCTGTGGTTCACGGTGGATGGCGGCGAGCGCTGGATCAAGATCCGCACCGGCATGCCGCCCATCCCCGTCCGCGACCTGGCGATCCAGAAGCGCGAAAGCGACCTTGTGGCGGCATCCTTCGGCCGCGGATTTTTCGTCCTGGACGACTATTCGGCGCTCCGGCAAACCACCCCGGAGGTGCTCCAGTCGGAGGGCGCGCTGTTCGCGCCGGGCCGCAAAGCCCGGCTCATCGACGAGCTTGGCTATTACCGCGCCACGGGCGACAATATGGCCTCGCCGAATCCGCCCTTCGGCGCCATCCTGAGCTATTACCTGCGGGACGACGGGCCCACTTCGAGCAACGCGGACGCCCCTCGCCTGGTGCTGCAGATTGAGGATGCCAACGGGAGATTGGTGCGGCAATTGGACGCGTCGTCAAGATCCGGCCTGCACCGCATCGCCTGGGACCTCCGGGAATCGCCGCCGCAACCTGCGCCAACTGCGCCCGCTGGACCGGGGCAAAATGCCGCGGCGTTCAGCCAGCTTCTACCGGGGGTGGCCGGCCAGGAAGCGCCAGCCCCGGTGGCCGGCAGCGGAGGCAGAGGAGGCCGTGGAGGCAGAGTTGGCGCCATGGTCAAGCCCGGCACCTATACGGTAACGCTCGGCAGGCTGGCTGCCGACATTTTGATGCCCATCGGCGAGCCGCAAAAGGTGGAAGTGGCGCCGCTCGAAGCGTCGAACCGTTAGATCGGGTCGTGCCGGAGCCTGGCCCACACGAGCACGTCTTCGTAGACACCCCATTTGCGTGCTTTCTGTCGCAGGCGCCCTTCCTGCTGAAAACCCAGCTTGGCCAGCACCCGCCCCGACGCCGGGTTGCGGGCCATGTGATAGGCACAGATCCGGTTCAGGCGGAGGCCTGAGAATCCGAAGTCGACCACGGCGCGTGCGGCCTCGGTAGCGTAGCCTTGCCCGGCGTAGCGTGCCTGGAGCCAGAAGCTCAGGTCCCCTGCATCGTGCTCTCGGTCGATCGCGGCGATCTTTTTCGGCGTTCAGCACTTTCTGCATCCGCTGGGACTTCCCGGAGTTCCGCTGGAGAAACAGATACCCCCGTTGGTTCCCGTTCGCGCCTACATCGACTATGTGACGGGCGCGTGGTTGCCGGCGTCTGCTTTCTGCTGGCGTGGAAGACCCGCGCTGCGGCCACATATATGGGCACTTGGATTCTACTCCTGGTTGTAGCGATCTGCGGACCTGTTCTGATCGGGGCGCTGGCAGACCCGAGCGCCGGCGTGCAGGTAGAGGGGATCAATTACTTCGCCGACACGCTTCTATTTGGCGGAGCGATTCTTTCGCTGGCCGGCACCGACCGGAAGTAACCGGCAGTGGTCCGGGACCGTGTCCGGATTGCCGAAGATTACCGGCCAACGTTGCATTGCGGCCGTTTGGTCGATGCGGCGCTCAAAACCCTATCGACAGGCACTCATTTCTCTTTTCGTTCGAAACTGTCTTACTTGATAGGGCCCCGAAGCCCGCTTCTGGCGGACTGCCGAAGTGGGGCGGCCAAGTCACATAAAACCTCTTGTAGTCCGCGTCCTCATTGTGCAGAATGATTGGGTGCCGCCTTTGGTGACTCTTCGCGCATCCACTGCAAATCGGGCAGAGATTTGCCGGTAATGCCGACAATCCGCCGGAAGGCTCTCTGCCTCGACCTCTGCCGCACGCACGATTCAACGCGAACGTGGTTCAGGGCACGGGTCAAAACCTCACACTAAGAATAGCCAAGGGCTGCGCCCTTGAAATCCTAAGGAGAGGGTGTCGAGGTATCCCTACCTACGCCTCTTTGCGGCTTGGCGGCTTTGCGTGATAGCGTTTCACGTTCTGTCGAGTTCCAATCCAACCGCCGTTCCGGCCGATATCGAAACACAATGTCACGCAAAGTCGCAAGGCTCGCCAAGAGTTTCATCTTGGCCCGCGATTTCAATGGGATGCGCGGAACATGTAACATGTTACAAATTGTGGGGCGGCGATGAAATTCTGAGAGATGATTTCTCAGATCTGGCCGTGCTAGAAACTAATTGCGACAATAGACCAATGCGCCTACGCGATTACGCACCGCGGCCCTCGCATATCAAATGGCTCCTCGATTCCGACCCGTCCATCCGCTGGCAGGTCATGAGAGACCTCACCGGTGAGGCCCCCAACACAATTGCGGCCGAGCGGTCGCGCGTCGCAACCGAAGGCTGGGGAGCCCAACTTCTCGCCCTTCAATCTCCTGCCGGCGACTGGGGCGGGCCGAAGGAGGACCTTATTGCTCTCTACACTCTGGTCGTCTTGAAGGACCTTGGTCTCGACCCGGCTAGTAAGGAGGCTCGCAAAACGATCGACCGCGTCGACAAGCGGCTCGTGTTTAAGGCGCACAGCAACCGGCCTTTCTTTCACGGCGAAACCGAGCCCTGTATCAACGGCCGAATTCTCGGTCTCGGCTCGTATTTCAAAGAACCAGACGACGCACTGGCCAATCGGCTCCTGGGCGAGCAACTCGAAGATGGCGGCTGGAACTGCGAAGCATGGCCGTTCTCGTCGCCGAAACGCCCTCCAAGCCGGCGCTCTTCGTTCCATACCACCATCTGCGTGCTCGAAGGACTGCTCGACTACGAACGAGCAGGGCGCAAATCGGCGGCCGTCACCAAGGCCCGGAAGAGGGCCGAAAGCTATCTGCTCGAGCGCCACATGTTCCGCTCGCTCCGAACCGGTGAAGTCATCGACAAACGTTGGCTCCGCTTCTCGTTCCCGACGTTTTGGCACTACGACGTCCTTCGCGGACTCGATTATCTGCGAAATGCAGGCATCAAACCTGACAGCCGCGTCCGTGAAGCCATCGAAATCGTGATCCAGCGCCGCCATCAGAACGGGCGCTGGCCGCTTAATCTCCTTCATCGCGAACATATCCCGTTGGAGATGGAGATCGGCGTCGGCAGGGCAAGCCGCTGGAACACACTGCGCGCACTCCGAGTCCTGCGTTGGTGCGACAACTTCACGTGGTAGTTGCGACGCCGGCCCCGTGACACGCCGTTCCATCCCGGGTTGGCTTGAGGCGGCGAGTTTGTTCCGTTAAACACGACGTCATAAATAGTTGCGTGTCCGCTCCTGACGATTGCGGCTCTGTAACGATCTGGACCCGAGACGCACGCAGTAAGTAAAGACGCTCTGTTTAGCGGCAGCCTGTGTCACCGTTTCAACTCGGGATGTTCCGACACGCTCAGAATATTCCCGTCGGGATCTTTAAACCACGCGACTCTCGCGCCGGTAGGCGCGGTCCAGATACCCAGCTCATCCTGCTTCATCGGCGGGTAGCGCTCAAAGTGGACTCCGGCCTCGGCCAACTCTTTCACTGTTGCCGCGATGTCCGGGACGTTCCAGCCCAGGACCGTGCCGTGGGCCGGTGGGAGCTCTTGCGCCATGCCCAGGCGCAGCATGATGCCATGGGCGTCAAAGATCAGCGCGAACGGCGGCTCCTCGGAAAGAAGAGTCAGACCGAGCGTGTCGCGATAGAATTCCTTGGCGCGGGCCACGTCGACGATGGAGACGAATCCGACTATGTCGTATTTGCCGAGCCTCGATAGTTGTGCCATGCGGCTATCATGAGGCTATCCGGGCGGCTGCCGCAAGATCGTTGTTGCGCCACAGTATGTCGCGATTGCGACAAGCATGATGCCGTTGCCTCCCAATTGCGCCACAATGGAGGTCGATTATGCTATCCAGACGTGCGTTGCTCGGCGCCCTGGGCGCGGCGGCTCTGCCGATGCCCGCCAAAGTGGGGCAGGTGGAAATCGGAGTCTGCGGATCGGCCGACGACTTCGAAAAGGCGGAACAGTTCGGGTTCGACTACTTCGAACCGGCCGTAGCTGCCACCGCGGCGATGAGCGAAGCGGCGTTTGCCGACTTTGCCAAGCGCGTTTCAAAATCGCGCATCCGCTGCGAGTGCTTCAACAGCTTCATACGGACCCTGATGGTGGTGGGCCCCGCGGTGGACCGCGACGCTCTGACCGCCTACATGAGTTCGGCGCTCGACCGCTGCCGCGCGCTCGGCGCCACCATCGTGGTGTGGGGCAGCGCCGGCTCGCGCAACGTGCCCGAGGGCTTTTCGCGCGACCGCGCGTGGCAGCAGATCGTGGCGTTCCTGCGGATGGCCGGGCACATCGCCCAAGCGCGCAACATCGTGGTCGCCATCGAGCCGCTGCGCAAGCAGGAGAGCAATATTATCAACACCGGCGCCGAGGCGTTCCGGCTGGTGCGCGAGGTGGACCATCCCTACGTCAAGATGATCATCGACTACTACCACCTGGCGCAGGAGCACGAAGATCCGCAGATTTTGGAAACAGCGCGCGAAGCCATCGTGCACCTGCATTTCGCCAATCCCAACGGCCGCGTCTGGCCGAAGGACCCCACGGAAGATCCCGGGTACGCGCCGTTTTTCGCGATGGTGAAGAAGACCGGGTTTCGTGGCGGGCTTTCGATCGAAGGGAGGGGCACGTTCGAAGCGGACGCGGCCGGCAGCATGGCCTTCTTCCGCAAGGAACTGGGATGAAGACATCCGACGTGCCCGGCGGCGCTCGAACTGTGCGCACCGAATGGGCCGAATGGGACCTGACGAACGAGACGTGGAAGGCGCCGTCACGCGTGACTCTCGAGGAATATCGTCCCGATGGCAGGCTCCGCGTCTCCGAGGGCCGCAATCCCGATGGGTCGGTCTACCGGTCTACCAATTTGTACGACGATGCGGGCCTGCTCACGGAGACGCAGTTTGAGAGCGGCGCCGCGGTCGGCCGAGGGACATACTCGTATGACGATGGCGGACGCCTGATCCGCCAGGTGTCCTATGCTCCCGATGGATCCGAGCGTGTCGCCGAAGAGCATACGTACGCAGACGGATTGCATACGCGGGTGTTCCACGTGCCCCAAGTGGGAGGCACCACGGATTTTTACTGCGCCATCGACGGGGTCGATTTATACTTCTCCGCCCCGGGCGCCACCACTATGACCACGGTTTACGACAGTGAAGGGCGCGCATCGGAAGCACTTCTGAAAGACGCGGATGGCAACGTTCTGCGGCGCTTGGTCCTGACTCGCGACGAGTCCGGCAGGTTGGTGAAAGACGAATTACTTCTCGGCGGCCAGCCATTGGTTCCGGATATCCCCATGTTCGGCGCCGGAGCATCGCTGATGACCAGCGAGTACGTCTACGACGAACGGGGCCGCCGCGTGGAAATAGTGCGGCGGATGTCCGGCTTGTCGGTAGACCGCGAGACGATCCGCTACGACGACCGCGGCAATCGGACGGAGACGACGACCGAACACCAACACCGCGAGGCGAACCTGATCGAGGGAAATATGGAGTACGGGGCGCCCACGGTCAACCGGCAGCAGGCACGCTTCACGTACAAGTTCGACGCGCGGGGGAACTGGACGGAGCGTGTGACGTCGCAGCGGTACGGGGAGAACCCGGATTTCACGCCCTGCTCGATCGAGCGCCGCGAGATCGCTTACTACCAGGAGTTATAGTAACCATTCATAGGCGATGAGACGAAAGACGATTGTCCTGCTGGCAGTGGGGTTGGCCGCGGTGGCATCCCTGCTGTTCCTGGTCCGGCCGTCGCGATTCCCGTTCCAGCCGGTGCGCACGGACCCCGCGCTGCAGGCGTCGCTTAACGGCGTCACCGACGCTTACCGCAAGATCATCGTGCTGATGGATGACGCCGATACGCTGGACGATGCCACCAGGGCACGGGCCACCGCGGCGGGCCGGATTCTCTACTGGCAGAAGCAGCATGCGCTGGAAGAAATCGGCACCACGTTGAGCGGGAGCGGAAGCCGCAACACGGATGGAATCCGCCAGGTAGTGCGCTACCTGACCGCGGACCAATCGCTGCATGACGCCGACAAGCTGGCGTTCGCCGATCTGGTGGAGGAACTGCTGGACGCGGTGACACAGCCGGGGGGCCAGCGGGAGCGCGATCTGGCGGAATCCCTGGGCAACCTGTGGGACAACCTGAAGTCGATCCAGGAGGCGTACCGGGAGGAAGTGACCCGGATCTTCTCGCAATTCGCCACGCGCGGCGCGGCCGGCAGGCGCGAAAAGTGGGACGCCTACGTGGAATTCCTGCGCTCCCTCACCAACCGCGACAAAATCCTCCAGGAAATGGGCGACCTACTCGCACCCGAACCCACCGGCTCGCTGCGCGGCGGCAGCAACGAAGTGTTCGGCACGGATTTCGCACCGAAGACCGTGGCCCTGACCTTTGACGATGGGCCGCACCCCAAATACACCGAGCAGATGCTGGCGATTTTGCGCAAGTACGGCATCAAAGCCTGCTTCTTCGAACTGGGGCAGAACCTGGGGACGGTCGACGCCAACGGGAACGTCAAACTGGCGCCGACCGCGGAACTCGCGCGCAAGGTCCTCGAAGCGGGCCACACGATCGCCAATCACAGCTACTCGCACCCGGTGTTGCCGAAGTTGCCGGACGCGCAGCGCGAATCGGAAATCGACCGCACCAACCTGCTGCTCGAGGAGATTCTCGGCCACAAGACCGACCTGTTCCGGGCGCCCTATGGCGCGCGCAACAAGGAAATTCTGGCGCAGGTGACCGAGGAAGGCATGAAGAGCGTGATGTGGAATGTGGACTCGCTGGATTGGGCCGACCCGATTCCGGAGTCCATCGCCATGCGGGTGTTGCACGAGCTGAACCAAACCCACAGGGGCATTGTTCTATTTCACGACGTCCATAAGCAGGGCGTGCTGGCGCTCTCTCCGATCATCGAGGAACTGCTCCGCCAGGACTACACCTTTCTGGCGCCGGAGCACGGCAAATTCGTGAAGAGCACGCTGCCGCCGGCTCCGGCGCGCACGGGCGAACCGGCCACCGCCGCCGCGCCGCACGCTCCCGGCGAAGAGAAGCGCAGCTTCTACCGCGATAGCTGGGCGGTAATCATTGGGATCAACGACTACGAGCACTGGCCGAAACTGCGCTACGCGGTGAACGACGCGAACGGGATCGAGGAGGTGCTCACCGGCAAGTTCGGCTTCAAGAAGGAGAACATTCGCAAGCTGCTGAATGGCGACGCCACGCGGCAGCGCATTATGCAGGTGCTGGGAGACGAGCTTACCGATAGCAACAAGGTGCAGCGTGAAGACCGCGTCTTCTTTTTCTTCGCCGGCCACGGCACCACCCGCACGTTCGAAGACGGCCGGCAGGTGGGTTTCATCGTGCCGGTGGACGCCGACCAGACCAACTACGTCTCCACGGCCATCAGCATGGCGCAGATTCGCGAGGCGTCGGACCTGATTCCGGCCAAGCACGTCTATTTCGTGATGGACTCCTGCTATAGCGGGCTCGCGCTGTCGCGAGGGTCGGGCGCTTATTCCAAAGATCGCAGTTATCTGGATGAGATCACGCGGCGCGAAGCTCGGCAGATTCTCACCGCCGGCGGCGCCGATCAGCAAGTGGCCGACGATGGGCCGAACGGCCACTCGGTGTTCACCTGGGCGCTGCTGCAAGGCTTGCAGGGCGAGGCCGACCTGGATGGCAACGGGGTAATTACCGCTTCCGAATTGGGCGCTTATGTCAGCCCGATCGTCGCCAAGTTCGCCAATCAGACGCCGGCCGTCGGCAACCTGGTGGGCAGCGAGGGCGGCGAGTTCGTGTTCGAATTGCAGCCGGAGTTGCTGACCTCGCATAGCACGCAGGAAGATTCCAAGGCGATGCAGTTGAACGCGGAGCTGACGGGCCTCGAAAAGGAGATCGCCGCCAAGCAGGCGGAGCTTTTGAAGCTGCAGCAGAGTATTCAGTCGGAGAGCGCCAAGCTGACGCAAGTGACGCGGGCGGACGGTGCGCCGGCGGCGGCGCCCGCGGCCGCGCCAATCGCGAAGAAACCGCGGACTCCGGCTTACGAGCTCGACAATCAGGGTTTGGAGCTGTATCGCCAGAAGAAGTACGACGAGGCGCTCCGGAAGTTCAAGGCGGCAGTGGCGCTGCGGCCCGGCGACCCGGTGATCATGAACAATCTGGGATTCATGTACTACGCGATGGGCCGCTACGACGATGCGGTGACGAATTTGCAGAAGACGCTGGCGCTCGACCCCAAGCGCAAAGAGGCGCATGAGAATCTGGCCGACACTTACTTGAAAATGGGCCGCCGCGAGGATGCCAGGAAAGAGTACGAGCAGTTCCTGGCGCTCAATCCCGCCAGCGGCCGCGCCGACGAAGTAAAGAGGATATTGAAGACCCTGGAGTGATTGGCATGTGCACTCCGTCAGTAAGTGCTTCGCAAACGCACATTAGAGTGAGACCCGCGGCAGGCGGACTGAAGTGCGCCCCACAACGGCCGTCAACTGAAGAGGTATTGCGCGCGGCTGACCCGCTCGCGCACCCGCACGCCGTAGGCACAGCGCACCACGCAGTCCCGGCAATTCTCACAGCGGACGCTTCTAACTTCCGGCGGCAGGCATAAGAAGCGGCTGTGGCCCATGCCGAAATCGCCGTAACCTTCGGCATAAGTCACAAAGCGGACCAGGTCGGAAACCGGCAGCCCTCGCGGGCATGCGCCGGCGCAAGTCCCGCACATGCGGCAAACCAGCCCATCGATACGGTGGTGGAGCGCGGCCAGGGTTTTCTCATCCTCGGGCGTCCATGGCTCTCTCATCGCGCGGACATTTTCCACCAACTGGTCATGGTCGGTCATGCGCGGGATGGCGGTGGCGAAACGCTGGTCGCGCAGCGCCCATTTCAACGCGGCGATATGCGCGTTGGGACGTTGCCGAATGGCATATAGCGGCTCGTTCGGGTCCTTTGGCCTGTACCCGCCAGCCATCACCTTCATGGCCACCAGGCCGATGCCGGCGTCATGCATGCGCCGCAGATTTCGATCGAGATCCTGGATGGGACTTTCCTTGGCGAAGTAGTCGCGCGGCGTCCCGCGGGCAAAGTTATAGATGGTCAGGACAACGTCGAAGTGGCCGCGCATCACAATGAAATCCACGATGTTCTGCAGTTGATGCGTGCTCAGTCCCTTGAAGCGGATCTTCCCCTCTTTTTGCGCCTTCGCCTGAACGGCCAGCATCTCGTCGGTGATCTGCTCGGGCCGGTCCTTGTTGCCTATGTACCAGACGTCGAAGTAGTCGACGCGCATTTGCCGCAGGCTGGTATCCAGGTCGGCCGCCAACGCCTTCGCATCGCCGGCATAGGAACGCCCGCAGAGTATCACGTTGCCGCGACGGGAGCCGAGCGCCTTTGCCAGCGCGATCTCGGCGTTTCCGTTCTGGTAGTTCAGCGCGGAATCGAAGAAGTTGATCCCGAGATCCAAGGCGTGCTCGTAAACCGTCACATCCGAGACGCCCTCGTTGCCGAATCCGACTTCGCTCACTTTGAGGCCGGTCTTGCCGAGCGTTCGATAGCGTACCACCGGCGCGAGCTTGGCCGTGGATTTCGGGGATGGCGAGGTTGTCTGCCCGCCGGCCGGCGCGGCCACAACGGGGAGCGCCAGTCCCGCTCCCAGAAAATAGCGACGGGATGGTTTGGTCATATCTGAATGGTAGTGCCGAATTTCTTTCGCAACATGGGCCGGAAGTTAACCTGCTTCCGGCCCACACCCTCCCACCTTCTCATTGTTCGGCGCCAGCGGCGTCGACCGGAATGAGGCTGCTGGTTCGGTCTTCTTCGAATGTCTGTTTGTGTTTTGCGTTTGCCGGCCCATACCGCAAGACGAGTCCGGAAAGGGATAGTCTCAGCTCGCGGACCGAGCGGATCCCTCCACTTGGCACCACGACCAGCGAACTCGCGTTCGATGGCTCGTCGGTGACAGTCTCGGCCAGGATCAAGGCTACGGTCTGGCGCCCGTGCACGAGGTGCAGGATCGCTTCCGCGCGATCCAGACTGAATGAGTAATTCCCCGCCGGCAGCGTGGCCTTACCCCAGTGAGCCTCGAATGGCAGTGTAAACTTGCCGATGTATCCTTGCGCATCTGCCGGCCGTGCCCACATGAAGCATGACAGCAGGGCCAGCGCCAAAGAGCTGAACGTGTAGCGTCCAACGGTCTTCATAACGATTCTCCTTTGAACTTTGGTTTCTTCAGGCCAACCCTCGGGTTGCCTTCACCCTCTAATGCGGGAAAACAGGCTCGGAAACTGTCATGCCGGCAGGAACTTTTTTTCTGCCCGTACGTCTTCCGTGGTGGGTAAGATATAAACAGGTCTTATATAGGTGGTAATCGAATGGAGCCGCTATCGCACCAGGTAACCCAACTATTACGGGCCTGGAGTGAAGGCGAACCGGGGGCCCTCGACCGGCTGACGCCACTGGTGCACGAGGAGCTTCATCGCCTGGCGCAGCACCGCATGGCGCACGAGCGCGCCGGCCACACTCTGCAAACCACCGCGCTGGTGAACGAGGCCTACATCGCGCTGGTGGATTCGGTGCATGCCAACTGGCAGAACCGCGCCCATTTTTTCGCCGTTTGCGCCCAGGTGATGCGGCGCATCCTGGTGGATTGGGCGCGCTCCCGCGCCACGTTCAAGCGCGGCGGCGGCGTACGCCTGGAGGGACTGGAAGAAGCGCTTGTGGGCGCGCCGGAACCTGACGCCGGCTTGGTGGCCCTGGATGACGCGCTTCGGGACTTGGCGGAGTTGGATGCGCGCAAAGCACGCGTTGTGGAATTGCGTTTCTTCGGCGGGCTCACCACCGAGGAAACCGCTGCCGTGCTCAAGATTTCGCCGGAGACCGTGCTGCGCGACTGGAAATTCGCGAAAAGCTGGCTGCGGCGAGAGTTGACCCGGGGGAAGGCCTGTAGTGTCTGAGCGCTGGTCGCAAATCGAGCGCCTGTATCACGCCGCGCGCGAGCTCGGCCCGGCCGAGAGAGCAGCTTTCCTGGAGCAGGCTTGTCCCGCCGATGCGGCCGTCCGGCAGGAAGTGGAATCCTTGCTGGCCAACGGCGAGGACGACGATGAATTCCTGGAGACGCCGGCCCTGCGGGCCGTAGCCGAGGTGCTGGAGGCCGTCACCGCATCGCGAGCCAGTGGCGATTCCTCGCTGGTGGGCAAGACCATCTCTCACTATCGCATTGTGGCCGAACTGGGGCGGGGCGGCATGGGCGTGGTCTACAAGGCCGAAGACATGCGCCTGGGGCGGCCCGTGGCGCTCAAGTTCTTGCGCGAGGGCAGCGCCGGGTTTGGCGCCGGTTCTCCGGGCGGTTCGCCGGCGGCCCGGGCGCTGGAGCGATTCCGGCGCGAAGCACGCGCGGCCTCGGCACTGAACCACCCCAACATCTGCACGGTGCACGATGTGGGGCAGCATGAAGGCACCCCTTTCATCGTGATGGAGTACATCGAAGGGCGCACGCTCAAGCAATGCATCGAAGACGGGCTGCTTCAGACTTCGACAGTGATCGACCTGGCGATCCAGATTGCCGACGCCCTGGCCTCGGCCCACGCCAAGGGGATCGTCCACCGCGATATCAAGCCAACCAATATTCTGGTCACGGCGAGCGGGCAAGCCAAGATTCTCGACTTCGGACTGGCAAAACCTCAGCCCAAGGACCGGGAACAGCCAGGGGCCGGGACCACCTCATCCGCCGCGCCGGCCGCCAGCCTCGCCGATCCATCGCTGACGAACCCCGGCACGGCCGTGGGTACCGTCGCCTATATGTCACCGGAACAGGCGCGCGGCGAGGAACTGGATGCTCGCAGCGACTTGTTCAGCTTCGGCACCGTGTTGTACGAGATGTCCAGCCGCCGCAATCCTTTTGCGGGAGATTCGGTGTCGGCAATCCTCCATCGCATTGTGGCGGAGCAGCCCATGCCGCTGGGGGAATTGAACCCGCAGGCGCCGCCGGAGCTGGAACGAATTGTCAACAAGGCGCTGGAAAAAGACCGCGACCTTCGCTTTCAGTCGGCCGCCGAATTGCGCACGGATCTCAAGCGCCTGAGGCGCGATTCCTCGGCGGACCGTTCGCCGGCCGCGGGGGTTTCCAAGGCGCGGGCGAAGGGCGGCATCCTCGCTCGACTGGTGCACCGCTGGCGGCTAGCCGCCGTTCTGGCCACTGCCGCGGCGGTTGGCGTTTTGGGCTGGCTCCAACTGCGCCCGCTGCCGCTGCCGCGGATCGGAGAGTACAAACAACTCACCAACGACGGCGTCATGAAGACCCTGGTGGCAACCGACGGCGTGCGCCTGTACCTCAACGAAAGCTCCGGTGCGGCGCGTTGGGTTACGCAGATGGCAGTCAACGGCGGCGAACCGGCCCGGCTGCCCATGCCCTCTCCGCTATTCCTGCCCTTCGACGTGTCGCCTGACGGCACCAACGTTCTGGCCGCCGAGATCAGCACATATGGGGAAGGCCCTCTGTGGATCGCGCCCGTTTTGGGCAACTCCCCGTATCGCGTGGGCAACTTGGAGGCATCGTCGGGGGCCTGGTCTCCGGATGGCCGGCAGGTCGCGTACGCCAGGCGCGGGGAGTTATTCGTCGCCCAAAACGATGGAAGCGGCGTGAGGAAGTTGGGCGAGGCGCCGGGAGAGGTGCGGCGGCCCGCCTGGTCGCCAGACGGCAAACGAATCCGCTTTACGGCCGCCGATGAGGCGCGCCATTCGGAGGCGCTGTGGGAAGTATCCGTCCAGGGACTTGCCGCCCATCCCTTGTTTCCGAAGCAGGACGCCACCAACCGTTGCTGCGGCCGCTGGACTCCCGACGGCCGGTATTTCGTCTTTTCTCAAGCGGGGCAGATTTGGGTTTTGCCGGAGGCCCGCGGGATCGTCCGCCGAGGCACTCCTCAGCCAGTTCAGTTGACCAGCGGCGCAATCGCGTTCGACGAGGCTTTACCCTCCAAGGATGGAAAGCGGCTGTTTGCGACGGGCTACGCTCCTCGCGGCGAACCAGTCCGCTATGACGCTCAGAGGAGGAGTTTCGTCCCGCTGTTGCCGGGCATCTCAGCGGATTTTGTGGCGTCTTCGAAGGACGGCAAATGGATCGCTTACGTGACCTTTCCGGAAGGCGTGCTATGGCGTAGCCGGGCCGACCAGAGCGAGCGGGTTCAGCTTACCCAACCTTCGGCCAATTCCTATCCAGTCCTTCCGCGCTGGTCGCCGGACGGAACCCGGGTTCTCTACGGTGTAGGGGCCTCCCGCCAGTTGACGCGCGCCTATATCGTGCCGTCCTGCGGCGGGCAGTCCGAGGAGTTGAGCGCCGGCGCCAACCAGGGGATCGTGGACCCCAACTGGTCGGCCGACGGCAAGAGAATCTGCTATAGCGGAGACCACGGCGCGGCGACCCGCCTTTCCCGGCCGAATATTCACGTGCTCGACCTCCAATCGCGCCAGGCTACCGATGTGCCCGGATCGGAGGAATATTTCTCGCCCCGCTGGTCGCCCGACGGGCGCTACCTGGCGGCTTTAAGCCTGGATTCATCCCGCCTCGGCGTTTTCGATTTCTCCACGGGGAAATGGCAGGATGTGGGACGGGCAGGGTTCTTCAGTTTTCCCTGTTGGTCGCACGATGGCCGGGCGATTTACTATGTTCAGGGAACGGTCAATCCCGCAGTGATGCGTATTCGTCTGGAGGGCCGCGGCGCCGAGCGGGTTGCGGACCTCCGGGATATCCACCTGACAGGCTTCTACGGCTTCTCCTTGTCTCTGACGCCGGACGATCAGCCCATACTGACGCGGGATGCCGGTGCGGAGGAAGTGTTTGCGCTGGATTGGAAGGAGCGGTGATGCCGCGGGCCGAAGGCGGCGGGTTGGAGTTCCCGCTTCTAATCGGCCAAGCTTCGCCGGTCGGGACTTCCCAGGATCGGTAATCCGGGTGACGCCTCTGCCTTCCGCATTTCGTCTCAAGTCTTACCCTTTCTGAAACGGCCGCCGGGCGAATTACGACTGTTCGGGCGCCGGCAGGGACTGAAGATCGTCTGCAAACCGCCGCATCAGCCGCGCCAGGTCTTGAAGATCTTGTTTACTCCACTTCGCAAACAGTACGGCCGCCATTCGTTCGCGGGCCGCATCGATGGCGCCTGTCATGGCTTTGCCTTTGGCAGTGATTACGGCTGCGCGTACCCGGTTATCGGTTTTCGAGGGATGCCGCTTGATGAGGCCGAGACCATCGAGTTTGGCGATTTGCCGGCTTACGGTCGTGTAATCCCTGCCAACTAACTCGGCCAATTCAACCACGCCAATAGGGCCTTTACGCTCAATCACGATCAGCAGCGGAAAGAGCGCCCGGTCGAGTGAAACTCCCGCTTCCTGAAGTAGCGCACTGTCACGCTGCGGCCGGTTCATAAGGCCCACCAGATCGACAAGCGCGTGGTGAAGCTGGCGAATCTCTTTATTCACGATGCATCCTCCATTGACAGCGTAACATGCAATGCGTGTATAATACACATATAAATCGACGGGAGCAAAAATATGAAAGCCGCAATCGTAGTGCAAGCGGGCAAAACGCCCATCTATGGAGATTTCAAAGAGCCGGTTCCGGCGAATGGAGAAGTTCAGGTCACAGTCAGCGCCGCCGCGCTTAGCAACGTGGTCAAAAGCAGGGCGTCCGGCACGCACTATAGCTCATGCGGTCAGCTACCTTTCGTTGTGGGGATTGACGGGGTGGGCCACCTCGACGATGGGCGGCGCGTGTATTTTGTGCTTCCGAAAGCGCCGTTCGGGAGTATGTCGGAGAAGACTATAGTTCGGCCTTCTCAATGTGTTTAGCTGCCGGACGATCTGGACGATGTGACCGCTGCCGCCATAGCCAATCCCGGCATGTCGGCATGGGCTGCGTTCAAAGAACGCGCCAAATCACGGCAGGGGAAAGCGTTCTTGTTAATGGGGCAACAGGCACGGCGGGCCGTCTGGCCGTTCAGATCGCCAAATATATGGGCGCAAGGAAGGTTGTGGCGACAGGCAGAAATGCGGAAGCCCTGAAAGCGCTGTTTGCCTTGGGGGCCGATGTGACAATCCCGCTCGGTGAGGCGGGCGATTCGTTTGAGGATGCTTTAAAGGAGCAATTCGGCGGCGATGGAATCGATGTCGTTTTGGATTACCTCTGGGGACAAAGCGCCGAACGGATTATTATTGCCGGGGCCAAGACGGGAAAAGACGCGGTACCGATCCGGTTCGTACATATCGGCTCGGTGAGCGCGCCGAATATTACGCTTCCTGGCGCGGCCCTTCGTTCTTCGGCCATCACGCTCATGGGAAGCGGCGTCGGCAGCATCTCAATGGACAGCATTGTGAAATCGATCGGCGAATTGATGCAGGCAACTGTATCCGGCGGCTTCCAAATCGCGACCGAGACCTTTCCGCTCTCCGAAGTGGAACGCGTTTGGGCTGCGGCTAACGGCATGCCGCGCACCGTGTTTCAGATGCCGTAAGCCCGGGCTCGATGGCATTGCATAAAGGACCCTTTAAGAGACGGCATACTCGGAACCGGCCGGGCGCGGCGAGCCACAGCGTATTCCTGCTGTGAAACGCCGGTCATGGAAATTCGCGGCGGGGAAACGGTCGGCGCTCGGCGCGGCCAGCGATTCCAATCCCGGCCTCATCTCCCAGAAGGGGACTTGAACGAAGTGGCCTGAGCGAGTGAAAGTCGCCTGAGCCCCAGTGGGCGTCAGCGGTCGTCCTACGGTTGCTTGCGCCGGCATTGGGCTTGAACGTCGCGTCGGTGTACCGTCCGAGCGCCGCAGGAGACTGGCGTGTTTCCCGCTCCTGATCCGGCCGAGTTTCCCACACGGGGACTGGAGGGCCTTTCCGACCGCTTTGGTTTGGGCGTTGGGCGGCCGACCAGACGGCGAAGGGTGACGTACCAGTCGGAGCGCGGACCAAAATGGTCCGGAGCCTTTTTGATAACCCCCTTCCCTTCAATAGCGACCAGAACGGCTCGGACCAATTTGGTCCGAGGGAACGGTGAGGCCGTGCCCGATCCCCTCCCTCCGAGCCGCCTTTGGCCGCCTCCGATCTACGGTTGTGGCGCCAGACGGGATCGTCGGTTGCCACATGAAAGCAAGGGACGTTTATTCGGCCAAGTGCGCCCGGCAGATCCCAAAGAGCTACTTTCCGGAAAGCTTACATATCCGGCCAATCCACATGCCCGCTTTCGTCTAACTCGAAGACGAATCAATTACTTACGGCCGCGTGCAGAGATTGGACCGGATATGTGAAAGTAAACCGGCCAAACTGCCTGATTCCAAAGCCGCTTACGCTTACTTTTCACGCAGGCAGAATTTGGCCGGCTTACTTACTACATATCGGGAGCAAGGCCATGTGCAGGCGAGTGCACTGCGGGACCATACGCAGGTGGCGCCGAAGCGACCTTCCCCTTGGGCGTCGTGCTGACTAGGGGCCATAGGTTAAACTGGGGCCGTGAGTCGCGACGTTAATCGCTTCCCGGTTCCGGCGCTGAACAGCGTCGCACAACGGGCAGGCCGTAATCCACGTGCTGCGGCGTTCGTGCCGCGCAGTTCCGGTAATCTCATAGTGTGCCCGACGGCCGACGCCAATGGCGGTCTGTACATCGACCGGCCACCCTCGGCTTTGCTAGAGAGCAACGCACTCCCCGAAACCCTCGGCCAGACCGTGTGGGAAGCACTCCTTTCGTTCCGTTCGTTTTCTGAGCCAGTCAATCTGAGATCGTGGAAGAAGACTGATTGGCCGGCATTTCAGGCTTCAGGCATGAAGACCGTGAAACAGTTCGAGGAGAGTTTCGTTCAGGTGTCCGTGGAGGCGTTTCCCGGACGGATTGTTCGTGGGTCGCTATATTTCCAACGGCTGCGAGTTCGAGGCTCTTGGGGAACTGATTCCCCAATTTTCACCCGGCCACAATATAACCGGGTCGGTTGCGGTCTCGGCCAAGCTGTCTACGAGCTGCCGTTCAACGGGGCAGGCCGTCAGCCGCACCAGCGTTTCCGGCTTCAACGCCAGTACCATCGTGCCCACTTTCGCGATACACTACTGGCTTGCACTGGCGTGCGTTCATTTGAACCATTCTCCTTGGGGCCGGCAAGACCCGAACGGGGTATTAGCGGCGTGAGGGCTTGGTGGAGGCAATCGCGAATCGAGATAATTGCCTGGCTATGCGAACGTGGCGTATTGTCGGCGCACAAGCAGAGTAAGTGAGAACATGGCAAGATCTCCTAGCCGCGCACAACCTAACATCGCCACTTACGCCGTAGATCTCGTTGCGGCGATTGGCTCGCATACAGCATTCTCCTTAACGGGTGGCATGGCGATGCACCTGAACCGCGCCGTTGCCGAGCATCGCGAGCTGAAGCCTGTTTATTGCCAGCATGAGCAAGCATGCGTCGCGGCGGCAGAAGGCTATGCGATGGCTGCCAATTTCCGCAATGCTGGTTTCGCTGTTGTTACGGCGGGCCCAGGAGTGTCAAACACGATTACTTCCCTACTCTCGGCCTACGCAGACTCAACTCCGCTCGTCGTGCTGGCTGGTCAAATCAAAACGGCTGACGTCGACAGGTTCTCTACCCGTACACATGGCGTGCAAGAGATTCGCTCGCGCGCACTGGTGACGCCTTGCGTGAAAAGATTCCTCACACTGAAAGCTACGGGATTTCGGGAGGCGATGATTGAAGTTTTGGCGGAGGCGTTTGCCGGCAGACCGGGACCGGTGTTCGTCGAGATACCGCTGGACGTTCAAGCCACACGTCTGACTTATACAGAAAGCGACATTGCGAACGATGCGGAATGCGTCAGACTAAGGGTGGCCTCGGTACCCGGAGAAGATATCCGCAAGATAACCACTTGCCTTGGGTTACTTCTGAAATCGAGGAAGCCTCTTCTATACGTCGGCAATGGCTGCCGCATCGCGGGTGTCGAGCAGGCGGTGTGCGACTTCATCGCGAGGTACCACATACCCGCGGTGTTTTCGTGGCTTTCGTTTGATATTTTGCCGTCTTCGAACCCGTTGCACTTCGGTTGCCCGGGCGGCTTAGCTCCGATATCGTCTAATGAAATCCTTGGCGCGGCGGATACCGTCGTTTTTCTCGGCGCAAGACTGGACCTGGGAACAACGGCGTTTCAACGCGAAACTTTCGGTGGTCAGGCAACCCGTTACTTCGTCGACGTTGACCCCAGCGAACTGGCAAAGTTCAAGGGATTCGAGAGAACGACTTGCGTCCAGGCCGACTTACGAGCGCTGCCGGCAGCGATTGCTCACGGACTGCTGGACGCAGAGATCTCAGCTGAAGATTCGTGGCTGCCCTGGTGTACGGATCGTCGCGACCGCTACCTCGCCGAAGAGCGCCGCCGCCTGACATCCGACCGACTGAATGTCTACGGCATTGCCCAGCGGCTGTCGCAATGGTCTGATGGTAAAGTCGTTGTACCGGCAAGTTCAGGCTATGCCGAAGAGACATTTACCCGCTTCTTCGTGCCGGGTAATGGTACGCGCTTCTTTAACGGTGCCGGCTTGGGCTCTATGGGTCTCGGTTTGTCTCACGCAATCGGCGCGTCCTTCGCCACAGAAAGGCAGGTTTTCTGCCTTGAGGCGGATGGTGGCCTAATGCTCAATCTTCAAGAAATCGCCACCCTGGTTCAGTACGGGCCGAAAGGCTTCGTGCTGTTTGTCCTCAATAACGGCGGGTACGAGTCCATCCGCGTTTCCCAAATGCATCATTTTGGCGCGGTGAGCGGAGTAGACCGCGATTCCGGGGTTTACCTACCGGATTTCGCTAAGATTGCCGATGCTTTCGGGATCCGCTACATTTTGGTGGAGACGCCGGACGCGCTTGACTCGCTATTGCCTCGACTGAGTGCCGATGCCACCCCTATTTTCATAGACTTGAAGATCGATCGATTTGAGTATCGCGGTCCGGCCGTGAAGACAATGATGGGGGAGGACGGCAAACCATTTAGCACTCCACTCTCGGAAATGACGTGGTGAGCCGCTTAAAGCGGTTATCGGCCGCCGACACGAAGGGGCGGCTCATTTGGTAAAGTTAGGTTCAATGGGTCTTAATTATGATAAATATCAATGGCATTGCAGTGGGCGACGGTCAACCCTGTTTCATTGTCGGCGAAATAGGGATCAACCATAATGGAGATATAGAACTTGCAAAGAGACTGATCGATGTAGCGGAAGCCGCCGGTTGCACTGCAGTCAAATTCCAGAAACGCACACCGGAATTGTGCGTCCCGACCGAACAACGGAATCTGATGCGCGACACACCTTGGGGTTACATCTCCTATATGGAGTATCGCGAAAAAGTGGAATTCGGTAAGGAGCAGTACGACGAAATTGACGGTTACTGCCGCGAGACCGGGATCATTTGGTTTGCATCGTGCTGGGACAAGCCCTCAGTGGACTTCATCCAACGCTACGGTGTACCGTGCTACAAAATCGCGTCGGCCTCACTAACGGACGACAGCCTGCTGCGGCACACAAGGACCACCGGGAAGCCAATCTTGCTTTCCACGGGGATGAGCACTTTGGCGGAAATCGATCACGCAGTGGGAACTTTGGGCGACAAAGATTTGATTATTCTCCACGCGGTGAGCACTTACCCAGCGCACTATAGCGAGCTGAATCTTAGGACGATTGTGACATTGAGAGAGCGCTATAAAGTACCCATTGGTTACTCAGGTCATGAAACTGGTCTCCCTTCAACACTTGCAGCCGTCGCCTTGGGCGCTTGTGTGGTTGAGCGGCATATCACAACGGATCGGGCCCTTTGGGGGTCGGATCATGCCGCTTCGCTTGAACCTTCCGGCATCACCCGTCTGGTCCGGGATATCCGCCTTGTGGAATCCAGCTTTGGCAACGGCGAAATTGCAGGCGAATCGAGCGCGAAACACCTATAATCGCTAGGCTTCGGCGGAGTGAGTGACATGTTTGAAAACGTGAAGGCGGTCGCCATGGACGTGGACGGTGTTCTGACCGACGGCACGGTGTGGTGGGGGCCCGGCGGCGAGGAATTTAAACGTTTCTGTTACGCGGATGTGACCGGAATCCCGCGCGCGCAGCAGTCGGGTATTGCACTGGCGTTGGTTTCCGGAGAGTCCAGTCCCGGAAGCATGGAGATCGTACAGCGCTTCGCAGATAAGCTAAAAATCGCAGATGTGTATAAGGGTTGCCATGACAAAGCCGCTGCGGTTCGGAACTTCGCCGAAAAGCACGGGTTTCAACTTCCAGAAATCTGTTTTATCGGTGACGATGTTCAGGACATCCCGGCTATGATCATAGTCGGAGTTGCGGCTGTGCCTGCGGATGCGCACCCAGTTGCAAAAGCCAACGCTCATTTCACGTCTTCCCGCAAGGGAGGCCGAGGAGTCGTTCGTGAAATCCTTGACTCAGTTATGGAAGAGCAGGGATTGCTCCCAAAAACGTAGTCGGAGTTGCGGCTGAACCTGCGGATGCGCAGCGAGGCTACAAAAGCCAATGCTCACTTCATTGTAGGCCGAGGAGTCGTGCGAACGGCCCTTTTTGGAAAGTTACATATCCGCGACCAGGGGCCGCTTCGCGCGGCAGCCGCCGACTCGCGGAACCCTCCGGCCGGCGCAGAATCCTCAGATACGGCGTTGAACCGAGCTTCCTCGACCCGGACAGCAGCAAAGGCTTCGAGGAAACCCTGCCGCATTAAGACCGATAAGTCAGCCCGGCCGACCCAGGCTCACCAAGGGTCATGCTGGCCGGATACTCCTGGCGTCAAAGGCGCGAACTAACCTACTTACTGGCGGTAGACCGCGACCGCCAGCAGCGCCCCGATAAACAGCAGTTGCACTGCCCCGCGCGCCGCGACATTCATTGCCGGACGCCCCAGAATCGTCAGCCGTTCGCGCGCCGCGCGGGCGTTCGCCGGAAACATCGCCACCAATAAAAGCGCGAGACAGACGGCCGCCGCGCGCGCCGTGAAGGGAATCAGCAGCCCAGCCGCCCCCAGGATTTCCAGCACGCCCGTGGCACTGACGATGAGCCCCGGCACGGGGAGAATCCGGGGCACCATGCTAATGAGGTCGAGCCGGCTGCGTCCCCAGTGCGCCGACGCGGTTACCAGAAACATCGTACAAAGAGCCGCGCGGAGCGGAGTGCCCCAATTATCCAGGGCGGCCACGCCAGCCAGCCCCGCGCACCGCAGTACGGCGAACACCAACAGCAGTACGATGGCCGGCGCCATTACACAGTCTCCCCGCGCACCAGGTCCTCGTACGTCTCGCGCCTGCGAATCACGCGGTATCCGCTGCCTTCCACGAGCACCTCCGGCGCGCGCGGACGCGAGTTGTAATTCGAGGACTGCACGAATCCGTAGGCTCCGGCAGTGCACACCGCCAGAAAATCACCGGGCATTGCATTGGCCATCTGGCGGTCGCGCGCCAGAAAATCGCCGGTCTCGCAGACGGGCCCCACGACGTCCGCGGTCACCGGCGGCAGGGTATTCTTGCGCACCGGGATGATTTCATGGTGCGCGTGATACAGCGCGGGACGAATGAGATCGTTCATGGCAGCGTCCACCACCACGAATTCCTTGGCGCCGTTTTTCTTGCGATACAGCACGCGCGTCAGCAGCACTCCCGCGGGACCGGCGATGGACCGGCCGGGCTCGACCATCACAGCCAGCCCGCTATCGCGCAGCCGCGCCTGCAAACTCTCCACGAACGCGGTGATGGCCGGCGCCTTCTCGCCGCCGTGATACGCCACGCCCAGGCCGCCGCCGAAATCCACGTGGTTGATCGGATCGCCCTGGGCGCGCAGCGCGGCGGCCAGCGCCAGCACTCGGTCCACGGCTTCCAGAATCGGACTGGGGTCGAGCATCTGCGACCCGATGTGGCAGCTCACGCCCTCCGCCGCCAGATTTCGATATCCGCGCGCATGCTCGTAGATTCGCGCCGCTTCCGCCATGGCGATGCCGAATTTATGCTTGCTGAGACCGGTGGAAATGTAGGGATGGGTGGCGGCGTCCACGTCGGGGTTCACGCGGATAGAGAAGCCGGCCTTCACGCCGCGGCGCGCGGCCATGGCGTCGACCAGCGCCAGTTCCGCTTCCGACTCGCAATTGAAGCTGTGTATGCCGCTGGCGAGCGCGTATTCCACCTCGGCCGCAGTTTTGCCCACGCCGGAGAAGACCACCTTCGCGGGGTCGCCGCCGGCTTGCAATACGCGAAACAACTCGCCGCCGGAGACGATGTCGAAGCCCGCGCCGGCCTTCGCCAGCAGGGCCAGCACGGCCAGCGACGAGTTGGCCTTCACGGCATAGCAAACGGTATGCGGCAGATCGCCGAAGGATTCATCGTACGCCCGGTAGTTCGCCAGCAGAGACTGACTGGAGTAGACGTAAGCCGGAGTGCCCACGCGGGCGGCGAGATCGGCCAGCGGCACCTGCTCGCAATAGAGGTCGTTCTGGGAATAGGAAAACATCGCCAGTTGTCAGTGGAAAACTCAAGTATGGCACGCGGCGGCGCGCTTCAGCGCAGCCACTTGAGCCACACCGGCAGGGAGTGCAACTGGTCCACGTGGTCTGGCGCGGAATCCCCGGCGAAGCCCTCCAGCCGGAATTTGCCGCGCGAAGCCTCGCTGAGCTGCTGCATCCCCATGGGGCCCCATTTCAGGACGGCGCGGCGCGGCACGCCGAGATGCTTTAGCAGAAAGTCGGCGGTCTCGGTGGTGCTGGCGTAGGTGCCGGGAAAAATCTCCGAATGGGTCAGCATGAAACGCTTGCGGCCGGCCATGGCGTCGCGCCCCAAATGCAGCCAGACCTGCAGATTGTCCTCGGTGAGGGAAGATTCCAGCGGACCCGGCTTTCCGTCCGAGTAGTCGGTATGGACACCGTCGATGCAGATTACCGCATTGACGCGGGCGTAGGATTCCGGGCTCTTGAGAATCTGGCGGAGCGCGCCGCATCCGGCACTCCATCCACCCAGGATCACGCGCGCGAACCTGAGGCGGGCCTTGGCTTCGGCTTCCTTGACAAGCCGGGGAAAGCGCTGCGGATCTTGGAACAGCCTGGTATAGACGCCCGAACCCTCCCCGGCCAGCACGCTGACGGCGGCCATGCGGTTGCGCTCGGCGGCGACCTCCGGGATCCACGTGTCGCCGTGGAAAAACACGAGCAACTCCGGCCGCCTGCCGAGTCCCGAGGGTACATACAGGGTTCCCACGTCGAGCTTTTCCCGCTTCCCCGGCGGCGTTTCTTCCGTGAGGCGGGTGTGGGCGCGCGTGTGCTCCACCATGGGCGAAGGATTTTGCGGCTGCTGGGTGAGCCACATCATGAACGCAAGAGTCACCATGCGCCGCATCCTACCAGTTTATCGTCGCGGTTTGGGAGCACCGTTCTTCGGACGTGCGTTCCCGCACCGAGCCGGGCTGGCGACAATACTCTTCACTTTGCGCTGACAGACCAGGAGGACCTTGATTTCTGAGCTGTGGGGCAGACTTCAGAGGGACGTGCAAAATTCCGCCTGGCGGCCCGGCTGTCGCCAGGCTGGCGGGCTGAAGCCCGCCCCACCAAGAGTACAGCACTGTCAGATCAGAGGGTGGGGCGGGCTTAACCCGGGCTGAAGTCTGCCCCACGGCTCAGGAATCAAAGGGTATTAGGGCTACCGGGCGCGGCGCAAATGGCTATGGCTTTTACCGTACATAAAGTAGATTGCGAGGCCGATGACCAACCAAACCACCAACCGGCCCCAAGTGATCCAATCGAGCGAATACATCATTGCGAAGCAGACAACTACGCCCAGGATCGGCACCAGCGGAACCACGGGAGTTTTGTACGGGCGTGGAAGTTCGGGATTGGTCTTACGCATCACCATCACGCCGATGCACACGATCACGAATGCCAGCAAGGTACCGATGCTGGTCATGTGCCCCAGGCTCGAAATGGGCAGGAAGCCGGCGAAGAGCGACACGAAAATCATGAACATCAAGTTGCAGCGGTACGGCGTCTGGAACCTGGCGTGGATTTCGGAGAACATGGGAGGCAACAGGCCGTCGCGCGACATGGAATAGAACACGCGCGATTGGCCCAACAGCATGACCAGGATGACCGAGGTGTAGCCCGCTATGATGCCGGTCACGATGGAAGTCTGCAGCCATTTGTACGGGAATAACGTGATCACCGTAGCCGCCGGTGAGGCGTCGCCATGGAAAGTGCGATACGGCACCATGCCGGTAAGCACGCGGGCGAAGAGAATATACAGCACGGTGCAAAGGGCCAAAGATCCGATGATGCCGATGGGCATGTCCCGTTGCGGCTTCCTGGCTTCCTGTGCGGCAGTGGACACGGCATCGAACCCAATGTACGCAAAGAAAATCACCGCCGCGCCTTGCATTATGCCGCTGATTCCGAATTCGCCGAATTTCCCGGTGTTTTCAGGCATGAACGGAACGTAGTTCTGGGAGCGAACCAAACCGAATCCGATGCAGATCACGATAATGACGATGGCGACCTTCAGCACTACGATGACGGCGTTCACCCTGGCGGATTCCGAAATACCGATCATCAGCAGGACGGAGATGGCGCAAACCACTACGATGGCCGGAAGATTAATGATGCCCGGCGTGGTGTCCCAAGGGCAGTGCATCAGATTGGGCGGGAGCTCCACGCCAAACATGTGGCACAGCTTACTCACATAGCTCGACCAGCTCACCGCGACCGTCGCCGCGCCCACGGCATATTCCAGCACCAGGTCCCACCCGATGATCCACGCCAGCAGTTCGCCCATGGTGGCGTAGGCATACGTGTAGGCGCTGCCGGCGATGGGGATCATGGTGGCGAATTCGCTGTAGCACATGCCCGCGAAGGCGCATCCGATGGCCGCCACCACGAAGGAAAGCACTACCGCCGGGCCGGCGTGATCGGCGGCCGCGATCCCCGTGAGAGAGAAGAGTCCCGCGCCGATGATGGCGCCGATTCCCAGGGCGATGAGGTTCACCGGTCCGAGGGTTTTCTTGAGGTGATGTTCCCCGCCTTCGGCTTCGGCAAAGATCTTCTCCAGCGGCTTCTTTTCAAAAAGGCTCATCGCGTCGGCGTTCCCCTCGTGCTCACAGGTTTTTGGGATAAGAAACGATACCACACTCGGCGGGGATTTTGGGCAACGCCCGACTTGGTCGCAGGTTCGCCGATTGAGTGATATAGTCACAACTTGATCTCTATATGGCAAATCTTCTAATCCGTAAGCCTCTCAAGATGTTGATGGCCGAAGCCGGCGAGACTGGCGAACACAGCCTGAAGCGCACCCTGGGCGTGTTCCAGCTCACCGCACTGGGCGTGGGCGCCATCATCGGCGCGGGCATTTTCGTGATGGCGGGGCTGGGCGCGCATTACGCCGGGCCGGGCCTGATGTTGTCCTTCGTATTATCCGGGCTCGGCTGCGCGTTCGCCGGCCTGTGCTACGCGGAGTTCGCCGCCATGATTCCCCTGGCGGGCAGCGCGTACACCTATGCGTACGCCACCATGGGCGAGATTTTCGCCTGGATCATCGGCTGGGACCTCACGCTGGAATACGCCATGGGTGCGAGCACCGTGTCTTCCGGATGGTCCAACCACTTCATCGAGTTGCTGAAAATCTTCAATATCAAAATGCCTCTGTGGCTGGCCTACGATCACTGGACCGCGCTCAAGACCGCCGAAAACATCATCGCGCGGCAAATGGCTTCCGTCGATTCATCGCTGGTGCCCGGCACGCAGGAGTTCCTGAAACGGGTCACCGCAATCGTGGATGCGCAATCGCCGGATCTGCTGCAGCGGGCCCACGCCCTGTTGGGCGCACCCCACATCTTCGGATTCGAATTCGGTTTCAACCTGCCGGCCCTGCTGATCGCCTTGGTGATTACAGCCATTCTGACTCGCGGCATCAGAGAGAGCGCGCGCTTCAACGCCGTGATTGTGACCCTGAAGGTCGCGGTGGTGCTCTTCGTCATCGGCTTGGGGTGTTTCTACGTTTCGCCCAGCAATTGGGGCTCGAGCTGGTCGACTTTCGCGCCCTTCGGGATGTCGGGAATAGGGGCGGGGGCGGCGTACATCTTTTTCGCCTACATCGGGTTCGATGCGGTATCCACCACCGCGCAGGAGGCCAAGAATCCGCAGCGCGACCTGCCCATCGGGATCATCGCATCGCTGCTGATCTGCACCTTCCTGTACATTTCCGTGGCCGCCGTGCTCACCGGCATGGTGCCGTGGCGCAACGTGAATATCGAAGCGCCCATCGCGCAGGCTTTTCTGGACCGCGGGCTGAATGCCGCCGCCAACGTGATCACTCTGGGCGCTCTGGCGGGCCTTTCCAGCGTGATGCTGGTGATGCTGTTAGGGCAGACCCGCGTGCTCTACGCCATGGCCAATGACGGGCTGTTGCCCGCCAGGTTTTTCGCCGACATCCATCCCAAATTCCGCACTCCCTGGAAGAACACCATCCTGGTGGGCTGCCTCGCGGCTGTAGTGGGCAGCGTCACGCCCATCGACGACATCGGCAAGATGGTGAACATCGGCACCCTGCTGGCCTTCGTTATGGTGTCGATCGCGGTGATGATTCTACGCAAGACGGACCCCAATCAGGCCCGTCCGTTCCACACCCCGTGGGTGCCGCTGGTGCCGATTCTGGGCGTACTGTTCAACGGCTACATGATGTACAAGCTGGGCTGGATCAATTGGGCCCGCCTCTTCATTTGGCTGGGGATCGGAATGATCGTGTACTTCAGCTACGGCAGGCATCACAGTAAAGTGCAGGCCGCCGGTGGGAGGCGGTGAGGCGTCGGTTGGCGGTTGGCTAAGTACACCGTTTCAGAATTACGGTTACGTACACCGCCGATATGCCACGTACCGCTCCCTGACGGTGGCGGCTCGGTATGCGGCCTCTTTCGGAGCCACGACCGTGAGGGAGCGGTTCAGCGGAAATACGCACCGAATTTCTGAAACAGTGCACTAAGGGATGGCGGGCTGAACCCGCCCCACCAGGAGCAAAGCGCTGTCAGGGGGTGGGCGTGGCACCTAGCGCGAGCCACTCTTCCATGCGCTCCCGTAGTCCGCGCGCGCTCGCGGGTTCTGGCAGCAATGCTCCGATGATGGCTACTGAATCGGCGCCCGCGGCCCATACGTCGCGAGCGTTCTCCAGCGTGATGCCGCCGATGGCCACCAGCGGCTTTTCGACCAGCGTGCGGCATCGGCGGATTTCCTCCACGCCCACCACCGGGCCGGGATTGCGCTTGGACGAAGTGGCGAATATAGGGCCGAGGGCCACGTAATCGACGGGTTCGCCTCCGGCGGCTGCCAGTTGGGCCATATTGTGGCTGGAATATCCTAGCGTGGCCTCGGAGCCGATGAGTTTGCGGGCGTCGCGCGGGGAAAGATCGTCCTGGCCCACGTGCAGGCCGGCTTGGAGCAGCAGGGCGAAATCCGCGCGGTCGTCCACGATGAGCGGCGTGCCGTTCTCGCGGCAGAGCCGGGCCACCTGGCGAGCCGCGGCGAAGAAATTGCGGCTCCAGTGGCCCTTGTGGCGGATTTGCAGGATGCCCGCACCACCTTCCAAAAAAGCCGCCGCAGCGGTCTCGATGGCGATTCCGCGGCGGTCGAGCGATTCCGTGTCGAGAATCGGATAGACGCGCGGCAGTTTCATGGACGGCGCGGCCGACTAAGCTGGCGGAGGCGGCGGCGCCGGCTTATCGGGGGGCTTGTCGGTTTTGGCGCCGGCTTTCACGGGGCTGATCAGGATATGGGCGTTGCGGCCTTCCAGCCGGGGCTGGCCTTCCACCGTGCCATGCGGAGTCAGGTCCGCGGCGAACCGCATGAGCAATTTCTTGCCGAGATCGGCGTGCGCGATTTCGCGGCCGCGGAACTGCACCACCGCCTTCACCCGATTGCCCTCCGCCAGGAAGCGTACGGCATGCTTCATTTTGAAGTCGTAGTCATGATCGTCGGTGTTGGGACGGAATTTCAGCTCCTTCACCTGCACCACGTGCTGCTTCTTCTTGGCGTCATGCTGCTTTTTTTTCTGGTCGTATTGGTAGTGGCCGAAATCCACTGCCTTGGCGACGGGTGGAACCGCCGTGGGTGCGATCAACACCAAATCGAGGCCCAACTCCTGGGCCTTTCGGAGAGCCGCGGAGGTGGGCATGATTTCGGTAGTGCCGTCCGGAAACACCGCGCGCACTTCACGCGCGCGAATGGATTCGTTCACGTTCTCTCTGCGGTTCTGCCTGCGAGGAGGATAGTTTCTGCCTGGATACATTGGTTATGCGTTTGTTGTGAGGTTGCCGAAGTGAGCGGAAAAGGGATGTATACCCCAAGGAGTGCCGGGGCCGGGAAGCGGGTTGGTGCGAGTGCGAGACAAGTGAGAATGCGTCAGTCTTAGTGTACACCAAAAACCGCCGGTAAAGTCAACATGGTGAGTTCATGGGGTGCGCGACATAAAGGTGGGGCTACTTGCAGATCCTCAACAAAACCGCAGGAATTTTAGCGTACCGCTACGCAATGGCCTGAGGGCCGCGGTCAAAACAAATGGACGTCTCGGTTGCCGCGGGTTGGCTCCGGTGCAGGCCTATTGTTTCGGGCCACCGCGATCCGTGAAAAATCAAGTCGCGCTGACAATTCCACTCCTGTGTCGCGCGCCCGAGTTCATGCCCGATCACCGGGGACTTTCCGGCCCCGCAGCCCCGGCCGGCACGCCACGTGCATCCGGACCTGCACTTTGTTTATAATCGGGCCTGATGAAAGCTTTAATTGTATTGCTCGCCACAGGGGCCGTGATGTTGGCTCAAACTCCGCCCCCCGCCAAGTCGGCCTCGCCGGCTACCAAATCGGCCGCACCCGCAGCCAAGGCGCCCGCCGTGAATCCGCTGCTGCATCCGGAAAATTTGAAAGCGATCGCGCCGGCAACTTTTCAAGTGAAGTTCACCACCACCAAAGGGGATTTCGTGGTGCTGGTGCATCGCGACTGGTCGCCGCTGGGCGCCGACCGCTTCTATAACCTGGTGAGAAGCCGCTACTTCACGAATGTTGCCTTCTTCCGCAACGTGCCCAATTTCATTGTGCAATTCGGAATGGCGCCCGACCCCAAGGTCGGCGCAGTCTGGCAGACGGCCACCATCAAGGACGATCCCGCGAAGCCGGGCGTGCACAACACCAAGGGCACGCTGGTCTTCGCTACGGCCGGCCCCAACACCCGGGCCAACCAGTTCTTCGTGAATACCAACGACAACACCCGCAGCCTCGACTCCCAGGGGTTCACCCCCTTCGGAGAGGTGACCGAAGGCATGGATATCGTACTTGGCCTGTATGCCGGTTATGGCGAACGGCCCGACCAGGGTCGCATCCTGAATGAAGGGGCAGCGTATCTCGATAAGAACTTCCCCAATCTGGACAAAATTAAGACTGCAACCATCGTGCCCGCGGCAGGCGCGGCGCCGGCCGCCACGAAGTCCACAGCGCCGGTGAAGAAGTCGACCGCACCACCGCCAGCCGCCAAGAAGTAGCTACTTGCCCAGCTCGGCTTGCAGTTGGCGGAAAGCTGCTTCCTCGTAGTTGGTTTTCAATCGTTCTCGGGCCTCGGACTTGGGATCTCCCGGCCGGGGCCCTTCCCTCTTGAGAGCGCGGCCCAGCAGGGCGGTGGCTTCGGCGTCCGAAGGATTCCGATCAAGGACCGCGCGAAAGCTCTCCGCGGCATCCTCAAACTGCTTTTGCCGCCACAAGCAATAACCCACGTTGAAATGGTAGTCCGGGTCGCCGGTGTCCCCCTCCAGCGCTTTGCGAAAACTGGCGAGCGCGGCGTCGGGCTGGTTGAGGCGGGACTGCGCCGCGCCCAGATCGTCAAAAACCTCGTTCAAAGGCACTGAGGCGGCAACCGTCCGGAAGCACTCTTCGGCTCCGCTGAAATTGGCCATGTTGTAGCGGCAGAGTCCCAGAAAAAACTGCGCTTCCAGGTAGTGCGGATCGGGGCGGGAAACGCGCTCCAGCCAGCCGGCGGCGATCTTGTAGTCCTTATGTTCCCAAAAAATCTTGCCGAGCTGGAAGCACGGCTGGGAATAGTGTGCGTCGAGGCGCGCGGCGCGGGTGAAGAAGAGATGGCGCTGGTCGGGCGAAGTGGCCAGGAGTCCGCGAACGTAGCTTTCCACGGCATCCAGCCGTACGGGAGGACGCGCCTGCAGGAATTCGTCCAGGGAGGGGAGCGATTTCCAATGCATCTGCTGCAGCACCTGCCAGCCCAGGCGGTACTCCAGCGTGGCCAGGTCTTCCAGCGGACCGGTCTCGCTGAATTCGGGGCCTTGCGTGGTTCGCCGCAAATCGAGAATGCGGCCGGCGATGCGGAGCGTGTCTTTCGACGGCATTTCGTAAGCGCCGTAGATCACCAGCGACGCGTCCAGCGATTCGCCGATCTTGAGAATCGAGGCATGGGTGAGCTCCGCGCCGGATCGCAGAGAGAGGCGCCGATAGCCTTCCAGGCGGTCTTCGCGGTCGAGCACCAGGACGCCTTCCTGGGTCGTGGCATCGCGCACCGTTTCCGCGATGCTCTCGCCGATCCAATCCAGGTTCGCCGAACCGGCGTGATTGAAGAACGGAAGGGCGAGCACGGTCTCGGCATGGAGGGTACCGTAACCTATAGCCAGCAATATCAGCCAACGGGGCACTTTTTTCAGTCTAGCAGCGAATTCCGCGCGCCTCGTGTGATATTCTACGCCCCGGAAGGAGACTCTATGCTATCGATGATCGGACACGCAATCTTCGGGCTCATCATAGGCTTGCTGGCTCGTGCGGTGATGCCGGGTTACCACCACATGGGTCTCATCCTGACCATGATTCTGGGGTTGGTGGGCGCATGGTTGGGCGGATTAATCGGCCGCGCGACCGGTATGTATCGGGAAGGCCACCCCGCGGGCTTTTTCATGGCCTTCGTGGGCGCGTGTATCGTGCTGTTCGTCGCCGGGCGCGTTCTGTAAGGTCATTGCGCGGCGCGGAGTGAGGATTCTGAACTCGGTGGAAGAAAGATTTCACCACAGAGACACGGAGGCTTAGCGCGGCGAAGCCGCAACCGAAACAAGGTTTACCGCAGAGGCGCAGAGAAAACAAAAGCAAAGTCAAAACCAGAGAGCGCTGAGGTGGCGGAGGACGCGGAGGGGTATAGGCCCGGGGTATCAGCGTCTCAGCGGCCTCGGTTCGCGAGAATCGTCGCGGCGCGCGAAGAAATCAATGCATAGCATTGCATTACCGTGCGTAATCTTTATATAAGTCCGCCACCCGGCCCGATTCGGCGTCACCGGGATGCACCACTACGCGCCAGCGGAAAACCAGTTGTTTGCCTTTGGGCAGTTGCCAGTGGCTCTCGGGCTGCGCGGGGTCGAACGCATGGGCCCCAAAGGGATCGAGCGCAAACAGGCCATAGTCGCGGGCGTGCCAGTAAGTGGGATGACGCGGATTTTGCGGGTGGTCGAAAATGGCGACGCCCAGCTTTTCCCCTTCCACCTCGCCCGAATAGTCCACCCAATCGGAGCGCTTGCCCCACACCTGCGCCATGGTGGCGCGGCCATCGGCATTCACCATCTTGCCGCCCTTCTTCTCGGTAAGCGTCTCGGCCAACCGGATGGCGAACGCGCCTTCCTTGGTGTCGCCGAAGGTCAGGTCTTCGGCCGCGGTGAGCGTGATTTCGAAGTCGACGATGCGCAGCTCGGGGTCGGAATGAAAGATCATCTTGCGGCCTTCGACGATCAGCACTTTGCCGCCGGGGTCGCGCCATTCCATGGTGGCGGAGAGAGTGCCGGAGCGGCCGCCCTCCTGATAATCGGCGTTGCGCACCACGATCCGCCCCATGTTGGGATGCTTGTACGAAGGATCGTTCTCCCAGAATTTGACGCCGTTTACATCGTCATAGGAAAACCACAGCCCGGTGTGATGCAAATGGTCGGTGCTGTCGCCGGCGGCCGCTTCCATGGGGAAACGGCGGGTCACAATCTTGCCGGACGCGGAGCGGATGGGCGCGAGATACGGCTTCCCGCTTTCCTCGCCGTAATGGAAAACCGTGAAAGGCTTGCCGTCGACGTTGACGGAAATCAAGTCCTTTGAAAAGCGGACCTGGGCCGGAAGGCAACCGGCCGCGGCCAGCAGGATACCGAGTTGAAGACGCATTTTTTACTTTCTGCCGCTGCGGTCGCTCGAAGGCGGCACAATCCCTTTCAGACGGAAATAGACCGACATATAGCCGTATTCCTCGTTGCTGTGGATGACGTCGACAAGCAGCGTGCCGAACTTGGAGCGCTGCCCCACCATCTCGCTGGCGTTGGCGTCGGTCAGGCTGCCCCACGCGGCGTCGCATACCGCAAACGAAGCGGCCAGCGCGGCCACGAGGTCGGCCTTGGTGGTCTTGGAGGCTGCGTCGCCCTGCTTGGGCGCACCCATCGCGGTGCTGCAGAAGCGCGTCTGGTGATCGGCAATGTGGGCCAGCAGCTCGCTAAAGCTGCGGATGTCGGGAGTCGGCTTGAAGCTGTAGTCCGCCTCCGGCATGGCCGCGGCGGCGCGCGTCAGATAGCCTTTGATGGAATTGTAGGAGGCCTTGGCGTCGGCGATCACAGGGTTGGCGGTCTGCGCCTGAAGCGAACAGACGCCGGCAAACGATGCGGCAAGCAGCAACAGGGATGAACGTGTCATAGGTCCTTATTCTACCGATTCTTCTCAGGGCTTGGGCAGCCCCGATGTGCCTGCGGGCAAGCTAAAGCATGCCCTACCTCGCCACCGCAGACAATGTGAAGTTATTTTTAGCGTGGTAGCTTACCGGCCCGTCCCATCCACCCGGCGCGCCAGGTACAGGTACGTCATTTCGTCGGGGTATTCCGTCCACATCATGGGGTCCGGATTGTTGCCCCAGATCAGGTCGGGGATTTTCACCGGCGCTTCGGCCCATTGGTAGCGGGCGATCTCGCGCTCGAAGACCGGCTTGTGCATAAATTCCACCGAGCGGCGCAGCACCACGAATCGCGGAGGAGTTTTGGCGTCGTCTTCCGCGCGAAACGCGGGGATTCCGCCGCGAATGGGATTGGGCAGGTAGAACTCGAGCGGCAGATCTTCGTAGTCGATCAGGATTTCGTCCGTTGGCGCGGCGTTCTGGCGCAGCCACTCCACCGTCATGCGATTGGGATCGGGCCGGTCGCCGAAAACTTCCGAGCCCAGAATCGATAACTCCTGCCGCCATACCCTTGCTGCAGTGTATGCTTCAGGCGGGGAGCCTACCAGGCGTCCCGGAAGGCTCAGCCATGGGGTCGCGGCCAGTACCAGCGCGCCCAACCACGCGATCCATGCGAAGCGTGCGGGGCAGGCGCGAACCAGAAACCACGCCCCGAGCAGGCTGCCCAGTGGAGCGGCCATGATGACATAGCGGAGGAACCCTTCCGGCGAGACTAATGGAACCCACAGTAACAGCAGCACCACCACGGCGCAGGCGATCGCTACCGCGTGACGTTCGGCACGCGCCAAGTGCTTCCAGCGCCAGTTCACCAGGATCGCCGCGGCCGCCAGCAGCAGAAAAGGCGCGACATATTCATTGACATTGAATAGGTTCATGAATAAGATATCGTACCGGCCGCGCGCGGGTTGCATGTGCCTGCCCCAAAGCTCGTAGTAGAAGAGGAACGGCGCGATGGCCGCCGCCAGGGCCGCTCCCGTCGCCAGCGTTTGCCGGAAGTCGCGCCGCCGCGCCACTAGAGAATCTACGAACAACACGGCAAATACCGGCCACACCGTGCCGTAGTCCACCTGGAACCAGCACCAGGCAGCCGCGACGAACGCCGCGGCACCCCAGCGTTCCGCGCCCTGCCAGCGCAGGTAAGCCATCAAAGTGGCGACTAAGAGAAGCGACGACAGCGAGTAATAGCGGCACTGCCGGGCATGCAGAATCCAGTAAGAGTTAGTAAGTAATAGCAACGCCGAGATAGCCGCCATGGGCCAACTGCCGCAGTATCTTCTTACCAGCCGGTAGAGCAGCAGAACCGTCGCCAGGCCCGCCAGCGCGAATGGCAGGCGCGCGCCCAGAGTGTTGTGGCCGAGTAATTTCAGTCCCACGGCCGCCACCACGAATTGACCCCATGGCTGCCACTTCCACGTGGTATCGGGTTTGAAATCACCCCGCCGGACGTAATAATCCACAGCCGCTCCAGGATCGCGGGTGCGTTCCCCGATGGTGTCGGTATCTTCCGTGGCGAAGTAATCCACGGTGACTAAGTTCACGCCGTCGTATGCCAAAGGCCGGCCGAACTTCAGCATGCGCGTGGCCAATACCGCGGTCGCGGCTTCGTCCTGCCAAAGATACTTTTCGGTAAGCCCCCAAAAGAGCAGCACCGCGGACAGGCCGGCGAGGATCGCTTGCGTGAGGATTTCGCGGCGAGGGCTGGTGCCAGGGGGCGCCATGCTCAGTGGCCTCCGCCGTCCACGCGGCGGGCGATATATAGATTCGGAGCGGCGTTGGGGTCGTCGTTCCCCATGGGGTCGGGGTTGTTGCCCCACTGCACATCCGGCGCCTTCAGCGGCACGGCCTCCCATTGGTAGCGCGCCTGTTCGCGCTCGAATACCGGCCAGTGGACGAAGTCGGCCGCGTGGCGCAGGATCAAGAAGCGCGGCGGTGTTTTGGCGTCGTCCTCCACGCGAAAAGTGGCGATGCCTCCGCGAACGGGGTTGGGGAGGTAATACATCAGCGGGAAGTCTTCGTAATTGATGAGGATTTCGTCCGTTGGGGCGGCGTTCTTCCGCAGCCAATCGATCACCAGGCGGTTGGGGTCGGGCTGATGGCCGAAGATTTCGGTGCGCAGGTCTTTCAACTCGGCGCGATACCAGACGCTGCCCTCCCACCATTCGGGCGGCGGGAAAACTCTGCGCAAAGGCACGCTCAACCACGGTGTAAAGATCAGGACCGCCGCGGCCAGCCAGGCGAGTTTCCAATCCCGCCCCAGCAGCCGCATCAAGAGCCACGCGGTGAGCATCGCGCCCACGGGCGCCGCGATAATAACGTAGCGCACGAAGGCATATACCGTGACGCTGGGAATCCAAAGCGCGAGGGCAAGGAGAATGGCGCACCCCGCGGACACCAGGCGGCGCTCACCCTCGGGCAGCGATTTCCAGTTCCGCGCCAGCACGAAGAGCACGGCCAGCAAGACCAGCGCGGGCGCCACGTACTCGTTGCTGTTGAAAAGATTCTGGCGGAAGCGTTCCAGCCAGGTGGTGTCGGAACCCGAGCCGCGGTGCAACAGATCGTAGAAATACACGAACGGCACAAGCGTGGCGCCCAGAATCGCGCCGGCCGCCACCGTGCGCCGGAACACGCGCGCGTCGGCCAGCAGCGCTTCCAGAAACAACACCGCCAGCACGGGCAATACCGTGCCGTAATCCACTTGGAACCAGCACCAGGCCGCGGCGATAAACGCCGCCGCGCTGCGTCCGCCCCACTGCCAGCGCGCATACGCCACCAGCGTCAGCACCAGAAAGAGGCTCGAAACAGAATAATAGCGGCACTGGCGGGCGTGCAAAATCCAGTAGCTATTGCATGCCAGAAGCACGGCGGAGAGCGCGGCCGCCTGGAAACTGCCGAACTGCTTGCGCACCAGGTGAAACAGCAGAGGGACGGTGGCCAGGCCCGCCAGGGCGAAAGGAAGCCGCGCCGCGAGAGTGGTCTCGCCCAGCAGCTTGATGCTCACCGCGGCGATAGCAAACAGGCCCCACGGCTGCCATACCCAGGTGGTATCCCGTTTGAAATTCCCCTGCTCGACATAGTAGTCGATAGCCGCCTGAGGATCTTTCGTGCGGCGGTTGACGCTGGCATCGTCGTCTTCGTCCTGCATGTCGATGGTCAGCAGGTTCTTGCCGTCGTAGGCCATGGGACGGCCGAATTTCAACATGCGGACGGCCAGCACCGCGGTGGCCGCCTCGTCTTGCCAGAGATATTTCTCGGTGAGTCCCCAGAACAGCAGGATGGCGGCCAGGATCCCGATAGCGGCCTGCGCCAGAATTTCAGACCTGCTGCTCCTGCCCGGCTGCCGCATCTTAGGTGAGCCTCGCAAAATACCGTGACACAGAGCCCGCAAGGCCAAAAGCCCGCAGCCAAAAGCCGGTAGCTGACTGCTTTCCACTGACTGCTTCGCTTGCGGCCGGGCAAGCTGAAGAGGGACTTGCGAAATTCCGCCAGGCGTCCCGGCTGTCGCCATGCTGGCGGGCTGAAGCCCACCCCACAGAGAGTGGGGCAGGATTTAGCCCGCCCAGTTTGCCCTCCCCGCGGCGCCGCTCGGGGCAGTCTGTGGTTCCATGAGGTGAGGATAGCATGCGGGTTCACCTGCGCCGATACACGGCCAGATGATAGAGCGACTGCGGCTGGTAGGCCTCGGCGGCGGCATCCCACCGGTACTCGGTGCTTCCATCCTCCATGATATCGGCGATACCCGCCAACCTGTAATGCTTCGGCCCGTAATCGGCCCACCAGTTGAAAATGCGGGCGGGCGATTCGGCTCCCAGGGATAAGGTCTCCACAATGGGGAAGCGCACGACGTAGGCGGGGGCGTTGCGCTCCAACTCGCCGACCATGTCGTCCTGCATGCGGAGCGCGAAAGGCTGCGGTTCCACGAGCGGCTCGACGTAGAGAAAAGACGTGGCGGAGTGCCGGTGGGAGTAGAAGTAGATTTCGGGCTCCGATCCGAGCACTGCGATGAGCTCTTGGGACTGGGTGTGATCGCGGATGTACGCCGCTATCGGGACGGCTTCGGGAAACGGATCCTGTCCGTAGAGTTCGCGGGAAATCTCCACCGGGCCCATGTGAAACAGGAAGTCGCGCTGCACCGCGAGCGAAAGTATCAGCGCCGCGGCGAAGATCCACGCCGACATCCTTCCGCGCACGCATGAGCCGGCCAGCAGCGCTACGGCCGGAAGCATGAGCACCGCGTAGTGCGCCCGGAAATACAGGCCGGGGCAAACCGCCGCGAACGAAAACAGCAGCAGACCCGGCACCAGAAATCGTCTAGCGCGCAGTGCCAGCACGAGTCCCACGGCGGCCAGAGCCCACAATGCGGCGCTCTGCCGCAGAATGGGTCCGAATGTCTCCGCGAGCGCGGCCGCGCCATCCCGCAATGAATTTTCCGAAACGTAGCGGCTGGCGTAGGTGAAGGTCCAGAACCAGAAACGGCCGAAAACACCGGCCCACCAGAGAATCAGGCAAGTCAGCGCGAACGGCGCGGCCGCGCCGGCCAGGAATAGCGGGAGCTTCCTCCACTGGCGTCCGGCCACCAGGTACGCCGCCGCGAACAGGCCGAAGAGAATACCGTGCTGCTTCATCACGAACGCCACGCCGAAAAGCACTCCGCTGCCGAATAGCATCCATCGGCGCTCCGTTTCCGCTTCGCGCAGCAGCAGCCACAGCCCCGCCAAAGCCGCCAGTACCACGAAGTGAGTGGCATGGGCCTGCGTTCCCATGACTCCCTCGCCCACCGAGAGCAGTGCGTACGCGGCGCACGCCGCGAGGCCCGCGGGAACCGAGAACAGCCGCCGTCCCAGAAGGTAAATCAGCACGATGGCGCCCGCGTTGACCAGGAGCAGGCCCGCATGAATGGCGGTAATCGTCTGGCCGAACGCCGCCATGATCAAGGCGTACGCCGCGTAGGTACCGGGCAGCTTCATATTGCACGCCAGCTTGTATGGCGGGATGCCCTGGAGCATCAATTGCCCGGCGTAAGCGTACTCCCCCTCGTCGCGTTCGAGCGGCGCGCCGATCAGGTGGATGCGCAGCAGCGCGGTGGCCAGAATCACTAGCAGGACCACGATCCAGGGTCGGAACTTGGTCAACCGGCAGCCTCGTCGAACACTTCACGCGAGCCCAGGGAGCGCCAAAAAGCGTAGACCGCCATCCCCGCCAGCAGAGCTACGGTCGCCAGTCCGGCCGGGGCGTACCACGTCTTCCAATCGGCGCCGACCCCGATAGAGTCGAAGGTGTCGATGAAGAAACAGGCCACGACGATGGTCACCAGGCCGTAGCGCAGCAGTACCAGCAGCAGGACCGCGAAGATGAAAAAGTAGACCGCGATTTTCGCCTGCCAGTTCGACGAAGTGAGGGCGTTGCCATTGACAAACGTAAAGAACATGGCGGCCAGTGTCGCGGCTATCAGATCTTTTTTCACCAGTTGCCGCAACCCCGTAAGCGCGAAGAAGATCGCCAATCCCACACCCAGCGAGGCACTCATGGTATTGGCGTGGAATGCGATCCAGTGGCGGGTATCGATCGCCGCGCCGAGACCGCTGAAGCTGCTGAGTCCCGCGCCCGTAAAATAATCCACCAGGCCGGCGGTGGTCCAGACAGCCGCTCCCACGGCTGCACCGATCAGGATGTGGGAACCCACTTGCGCATCTTTCCAGCTTCCCGCCAGGATGCGATTCCATGTCACGATGGAGTGCGGCCAGTGGGCGCGAACCGAAGGTTCCAGCGCCAGATAGAGCAGCCAGTATCCCGCGCCCCAGATCAGCCAGATCGCCATGCTGGTCAGCGCCAGCGAAATCATATCGGAGCTGGGCACGGCGTGAACCGTCCCCACCCACGCCACCATTCCCAGCAGGAACCGCGCAATTCCGATGCGCAATGCGCCCTTGCGGTCGATCCGCCCCAGCTTCCAATTGCGGCGCGCCAATAGAACCGCCGCAAGTACCCCCGAAGCGGCCATCGCCAGCAGCACAATTCCCTGAACCTGGGACGTCAGCGACGTTGCGGTGGCGCCCGGCGGGTCGCCTTTCCAGGTATCCAGCACGTGTACCGTGGTGACGCGTCCTTTCCAGGACGCCATTTCGACCGTCAGATCGAGCGTGGGAATCTTCGGATGCGGCCCTTTCCAGGTATGCAAGTCGTCGGCAGCGCCGAGCGGTGCGAACTTCGGAGCGGTCTCGGTGAAATTGGCCATCTCCAGCCCGGCCATGCGGAAGACCGCTTCAGGCTCGGCGGGCTCCGCCATCGGCGCCGCGTCCGGCTTCGGGATGGCGGAAAACCAGCGGAGTTGGCCCGCGGCATTCAGGCTCACCTGCACCATGCCGGGACTTGTCGGCGGCGGGTTGGTGGTGTCGATCTCCCCAAATGGCGCGGCCAAAAGCAAGCGGGGGCTTTCCCGGTAGATCGCGAGAATGGGAGGCTCGGAAGCCAGCCACACGTCCCACTTCCGCGGTTTGGGAAGCTTGTTGAGGTGCACCAGCAGGCCGGGCGACTCGGTCAGCCACACGGCTGAATCGGCGGGCCTTTGGGTGTAGCCGAAAGACGCGGCCGCTTCCCGCGCCTTGCTCGCCAGAACCTCCGGCGCATTGTCCATGGGCGTTTTGAATGCCGCGACGGTTTGGCTTTGCAGCACGATGGCCGCCACCAGGCAGATCCCCAGGCCAACGAGGCAAAGTAGAGCATACCGGCGAGGCATCCCCTCTTGTTGGCCGGCGGCGGCCACCAATTCCGGAGACGGCGTCTCACCCGCCGCCAATGCCGCCGCCAGAGGGTCGCCGCCCGGCAGCGCCATGGCCACCGAGAGGGCGCTGGACGGCCGTTTGGCGGGGTCCGGGTCCAGGCAGCGGCGGATGGCTTTTTCCACCATCGGGTCGATATCGGCGGCGGTGGAAGTCATGCTTGGCAGGCTGATGGATTCCTCCATTTCGAGCAACTGCCGCACGTTTTTGGCGTCGAACGGTTTCTTGCCGGTGAACAGCTCGTAAAGCACCAGCCCCAGCGAATAGATATCGCTCTTGGCGGTGACTTCCGAGCCCTTGAGCTGTTCCGGCGCCATGTAGGCCGGGGTGCCGTTGCGCACTTCGGCCCCGGAAAGCTGGTCGGCGATGGCAGCCAGCCCGAAATCCATGATGACCACTTCGCCGCGCTTGTTCATCATGATGTTCTGCGGCTTCAGATCGCGATGGATCACGCCGCGGTCGTGCGCCGCTGCCAGCCCGGCGCATAGCTTGCGGGCGGTTTCGAGCGCCTTGTCATAGGGCAGCCGGCCGATGCGGAGCAACAGCGAGGCCAGGTCTTCGCCATCCACATATTCCATGGAGATGAACGGCATGCCTTCGATCTCGCCGATGTCGTAGACCCGGCAAACGTTGGGGTGGGAGACCTGTCGGGCCACGCGCACTTCGCCGTGGAACCGCTCGAGCAAACGCGGATTGGACGAGGCCTCCACCGGCAGGAATTTGAGCGCCACGGATTGGCCCAGCATCATGTCGGTAGCGCGATAGACCTCGCCCATGCCGCCGCGGCCGAGCAGTCCGATGATGCGGTAGCGGCCGCCCAGCAGGGTCCCCGGGACGAACCGGCCTTCGTCCACGACGGTGCCCGAGGTGATCTGTGAAACGCTGGAGGAAGACGGCGCAGGCACGGCGGGCGGCGCTTCCAGTGTGGTCTCGACGGTAGACGGGTCGATCTTCCGTTCCATTCCATCGATTCTAGCGCGTGGGAACGCGGTGGGTTTTGGCCGCATCGGCCGCGGGAGGCGTGCTCAAGGGAATGTGCGCTAATTTCAGCTATCCTGGCGGCCATCAAGGGCAGGGGAGTGATCGCGCCCGGGCGGCTCTCTCCGAGTAGGCGACGATCCGTTCAGAACGTCCTCACCCCGGCGTGTATTTGCAGTAGACTCAGCACATGGTCCGTCACATTGCGCCTGTGTTGTTCGCCATTGACATTCCCGCTACGCTCGCCTATTACATCGACAAGCTTGGCTTCGAATGTCTGGGGACGTGGCACGATCCGCCGGTCTATGCCATCGTGGCGCGCGACCAGCAGGCGATTCACTTCCGCTGCGCCGAGCCTCCCACAGCCAATCCGGACAAATATCGGGACGAACTGCTCGACGCGTACCTGTCCGTCGAAGATGCCGACGCACTCTATGCCGAGTACGCAGGCCGAGGCGTGGAATTCACTCGGGGACTGGCCAACACGCCGTGGCACTCGCGCGAGTTCGTGGTGAAGGATTGCGATGGCCGTCTGCTGGCTTTCGGCGCGAATCTGTAGTCTTCTCGCTCCTTCTTTCCAGAAGTCCGACCTTGCGGGTGAGTAGCTTTCTGGAAAGTCTGCACCCGGCTTTGCGGACGGATGACGCACATATAGGGAGTTGGCCGCACCAGGCTGGAGCCGCTGGGGCTCCTATAGGAGTTCGAAGTTTAGTTTTAGTCTGATTCAGAACGGGGCCGCCCTTTGGTCCCTTCGCCTCATGGGCGTGGTGGATGGCCTGACTATCGTGGGTAAATCGCAAGTTTTCATGTCCCTTGTAGAGATGGTAGGTTTCATGGACTACGATGTCCCCTTCCCACCGGGTCTGTCCCGAGTGGCCGTATCCAACCACAGGATAGAAGCAGCCGCCACCAATTCCTTCCAGCCGTTCCAGTCATTTTTCTCACATGCGCTCCATTTCAGGCGACAGCTTACGGCCGAAACTGCCGCCACCGCCGCCAGTTGTTCCGAGGCGCCGCATTTGCTCCATCTGTTCCCGTTGTATTTCTCGTACGCGGTCCATCTTGGGCGACGGTGGCGGCCATGTTTGCAGGTGTTGAAGTGCTCGCTCGGCGTTCTCGAGTGCGCCTTCCGACAAGGTGTCAACAAGGGCATGCAGGTTCGCACGGTTCGTTCTCGTATTATCAGTCTTCGGACCGAAACGAGGGCACTACCGATCGAGCGGCGTCGCTGATCCGCATCGAGAATCGAGTAGACAGCCCAGGACACGGTCAGGAAAGGATCATGGACAAAACGGCCATTGGGTAAGAACCCCGGCGGCTTCGGCACCCAGGCCGGGCGCCATGGTCACTTTCCAGAACCCCCACTTTTTTGGAAGTTGTTTCCGAGTGCCGGACAAATCATTCCCTATCCCGCCATCCACCTCAAAATAGGTCTTTTGGTTGAAAATTACCGACGAGCGGCGCTATTTCCCCGTTGGCACTTTTCGCTGTAACTCGTCCGCGAAGTTCATCAGAAAAACCACGCGGCTCTGCGTCTGCTGCCCCTCCGCGGTCTCCACCGCGCAGAATCCGCTGCCGAACTCCGCGATGAAGGACCCCGACGGGCAAAAGATCCAATTTCGCTTCCACACCCTGCCCCACAGCGCTCAGATCTACACCTGCAAATCAACCGGCCAGAGTTTCGCGTGGTCGGGCCCCGACCCCGATGCGATTCTGGCGGACTCCGCGAACAAGCTGACCGTGCACCATTACAAAGGGCCCTCCTGGGAAGCGGCCGATGGCAGCATGGTGCGCAGCGAGGGCGCGCTGGCGAGGCATTTCTTGCCGGTTAACACGAGCGCGGTTCATTGGCTGGAGCTGCCGGCGAAAGATCCGTCCAGGCAATTCGCGAAAGTGACGTTCATTCACAGGATTGACACGTCCGGCGGACTTCCGCCCTCCGCCAAGCCCTGCGACGCGCAGCACGCCGGCGATCAGGAGCGCGTCGACTATTCCGCCACCTACCTGTTCTACGTGCCCAGGCGCTAACCCGCGGCGGCCACGATCTTGGGCTCCCGTCTTCACCCTGTTCGGCCGAGCTTGCCGATTCCCCGGCGCTAACCCGCGGCGGCCACGGCCTTGGGCACGTTAGTCGCCGCCTTGACGGCCGCTTTTGGATCGGGCCGGATAATATCGATGCTGCCCTTGAAGTAGGCGCCATCGTCGATGCTGATGCCGGCGCTTTTGATGTTGCCGATCAGGCTCCCTTGCTCGCGGATCGCAATCTTCCCGGTGACCTCCACGTTGCCGTGGACGCTGCCGAAGATCACGACCTCGCGCGCCCGAATATTGGCCCGCACCTTGCCGTTGGGACCGACGGTCAGGAGGCTCTCCGATTCCACCACCCCCTCCACGTCGCCATCCACCAGCAGCTCTTCGCGCGTATGAATCTCGCCCTTGATGCGCATCGAAGAGCCAATCGCCGCGGTAAGCGGGGCTGGCCGCATGGTTGTCTGCATGGGTATCGGGCCTTGCGGAGCGGCCGGCTGGGGCGCGCTGCCGCGAATCGGTTCCGGGTATTGGGTGGTTCCCGGTTCGTCTTTGGATTTACTCCACACGTTTGGCCTCCTGAGCGTTTTTTACAGCGGAAGTATGGAACCCGACGAGCTGCATTCTCAGTGCCAACCGGCTATTGGGTAGGGAAACGTGCGTTTTCGAACGCGGAATCAGGTAAGTTTTACCCGGCTGCCGCCGTTTCGTGCGCACAAAATGGCGTTCGTTCACGTTCTTAAGCGAGTTCAGTTCTTTTTTCGGGTTCGGCCAGAATCTCCATGATTTTCCCGAAGCGGAGAGCTCCCAACCGTCTTTCCGCCGGAATGAAGCGGAACGATCCGGGCGTGGCGGGGGCATGCCGGGCCCAGGCGCACAAAACCGGGAGGTCACACACCTCACCATCGTTCGGAATCGCGCGCGGGCTGCCTTTCCGGCTGAAACCGACCCACTGTCGCCCCGTCCGAGCCTCCAGCTACAATCAGAAAGTGTCCGGCGTCTACGTCGCGTACCCTTTTTGCACGCAGAAGTGCACCTATTGCAACTTCGCGTCCGGAGTGTTTCCGCGCGCGCTCGAAGAGCGCTATCGCCTCGCTCTGGCGGCCGAAATCCGCGCGCACGTTTGGCAGTGGCAGCCGGAAACCGTGTACCTGGGCGGCGGGACGCCCAGCTCGCTCCTTCCCGACGAATTGGCTTCCTTCCTCGCGCTCATTCCCGGACGCCCCTGGCTGGAGGCCACCATCGAGGCCGCGCCCGGCACCGTCACCCCGGAAAAGGCCCGCGCGTGGGCCGCGCTCGGCATCGGCCGCGTCTCGCTCGGCGTGCAGTCCTTCGTCGAGAGCGAGATCCGCCGAACGGGACGGCGGCATACCGCCGCAATCGTCGCCGCCGAAATGGCCACACTGCGTGATGCCGGCATTGGCAATTGCAATATCGACCTCATCGCCGGGCTTTCCAGTCAGACTGCCGCGAGCTGGCGCGAATCGCTCGACTGGATCGAGCGCCTGGCGCCCCCGCACGTCTCCGTCTACATGCTCGAAGTCGACGAAGACAGCCGCCTCGGCAAGGAGCGCCTACTGGGCGGCGTCCGCTATGGCGCGGCGGACGTTCCGGATGACGACCGGACCGCCGATTTCTACGAATTCGCCGTCGAGCGCCTGGCCGCGTTGGGGATTCCGCGCTACGAGATCTCCAATTTCGCGCGGCCCGGCTGGGAGTCGCGCCACAATCTGAAGTATTGGAAGCTGGAACCCTACGTGGGGTTCGGCGCCGACGCGCATTCCTTCGATGGCGCGATGCGGCGGCAAAACCCCGAGTCAGTCGAAGAGTACCTCACCGATGCGCCCGGCCCCGCCGAGCCCGGCGACCTGCCGCACGAGCGCTTCTTCGTGGGGCTCCGCCTCGCCGCCGGCATCCGGCCGTCGCGCGAAGAGTGGGACCGCTTCCGCCAGCCCATCCAGCGCTTCGTCGAGCAGGGTCTGCTTGAGACCGCCGGGGGCATGCTCCGCCTCACCCCTCGCGGAGTGATGCTATCGAACGAAGTCTTCCAGGAATTTCTCCCTCTATGAAGACCGCCTTATGAAAATCATCGATCTGCGCAGCGACACCGTTACCAAGCCCACGCCCGAAATGCGGCGCGCCATGGCAGAGGCCGAGGTTGGCGACGATGTGTACGGTGAGGATCCCACCGTAAATCTGCTCGAAGAAAGGGCCGCCGAGGCCGCCGGCAAACAGGCGGCGCTCTTCGTCCCCACCGGCACCATGGGGAATACCATCGCGGTGAAGCTGCTCACCGAACACGGCCAGGAAGTGATCTGCGATTCCCGCGCGCACATGCTGGACTACGAGATGTCCATGGTCGCATGGTTCTCCGGCTGCGTGATCCGCGCCATCCAGACCACCGACGGAATCCTCTGCTGGGACGAAATCGAGCGTCTCATCAAGCCCGTGAATCCCTACTCGGCGCCCACCGGCCTGGTGGAAATCGAGAACACCCACAACATGTGGGGCGGTAGCGTGTACCCCATGGAGACGATCTACGAGATCTGCGAGGGCGTGCACGACCGCGGAGTGAAAGTCCATATGGATGGCGCCCGCATCTTCAATGCCGCGGAAGCCACTGGCCTCCCGGTCCGCGAGATCTGCGCTCCCGCCGACACGGTGATGTACTGCCTCTCCAAGGGTCTGGGAGCGCCGGCCGGTTCCATACTCGCCGGGCCCGCCAACCTCATCGCCAAGGGGCGGCTGTACCGCAAACGCCTGGGGGGCGGAATGCGCCAGGTGGGCGTGCTGGCGGCGGCCTGCCTGGTCGCCCTGGAAGATTCCCCCAGGAAGCTGGCCGCCGATCATGCTAACGCGCGGTTCCTGGCCGAAGGGCTGGCCCGCATCCCGGGGATTCAGATCGATCCGCGGAAGGTGGCCACCAACATCGTGGTCTTCGACATCAGCGGCACCGGCAAGAGACCCGCGGCCATAAGCGTGCTATTGAAACGCGACGGCGTGCTAATCAACGGGATTAATGATCGGCAGATGCGCGCGGTGACTCACTACGACATCACCCGTGAAGATTGCGCACACGCATTGGCCGCCATCGCGGAGGCAGTTGCTTCATAGAACCGCAGGTATCCCCCGCTAGAGGGTCGAAACGTCTTACTATGGTTATTCATCCTTCAAACACCCTGACAGGAACGGAAGTGTAAATGTCGAGACCGGTTGGAAAGCTGTGCGGAATCTTGCTGCTGGCAGGCAGCTCTTTGGCGTTGGCGCAGCAATACACATTAACCACTGTGGCCGGGGGCGCGCCACCCCCCACGCCAGTCGCGGCCACGAGCACGTCCATCGGACGAACCGGCCGCGTTGCCCTGGATGGCAAGGGCAGTACGTACTTCAGCGCCGGTAACAACGTCTTCAAGATCGACAGCGGCGGGAATCTAACGGTGGTGGCGGGCAACTCCCGCGCCGGATATTCCGGTGACGGCGGGCCGGCACTGCAGGCGCAATTGAACGGGCCGCAGGGAATCGCGCTGGATTCGTCGGGCAACCTGTATATCGCCGATTCGATCAACAACCGAGTCCGCATCGTCAACAGCGCGGGCGTGATCAACACTTTCGCCGGGACGGGCGCTGTCAGCCAGGGCGGCGGCGGCACGTTCAATGACGGCGGGCTGGCCATCAATGGCCTGTTGTATCTGCCGAGCGGCGTATGCCTGGATACCTCGGGCAACGTGTACATCGCCGACACCGGCGACAACCTCATCCGCAAAGTGACTACGGACGGCATCATCAACTCTGTTGCGGGCGACGGATTCGGCGGTTTTTGGGGCGATACCTATTCGGCGATCACGGCCGGATTGCACACCCCCACGGACGTTTATGTGGACTCCTCCGGCAACATCTTTATCGCGGACTCGGCCAATGCAGCTATCCGCGAAGTTACCGCCTCCACGGGCATCATCAACACGGTTGCCGGCAACGGGTCCATCGGCGACACCGGCGACGGCGGGCCCGCTACCAGCGCCAGCCTCGTGACTCCGTACGCGGTCACGCTGGATTCCTCCGGCAACATCTACTTCGTCGAGAATGGCGACAGCGTAATCCGCAAAGTCACCGTTTCCACGGGCGTCATCACCACCATCGTAGGGAACGCGACGGCCGGTTTCAGCGGCGATGGATCGACGGCCACCAAGGCGCAGTTGAATTTCCCCACCGGGATGGCGCTCGATTCATCGGGCAACATTTACATCGCCGATTCGTTGAACTTCCGCATCCGCAAGGTCAGCGGCACCACTATTTCCACTATTGGAGGTAACGGCGTCTTGAGCTACTCCGGCGACGGAGGTCCGGGGACTTCCGCGCAGCTCAACACGCCTCAAGCAGTGGCCGTGGATACGTCCGGCAATTTCTACATCGCCGATACCTTAAATAACGTAGTCCGCAAGGTGACCGCGACGGGCGTCGTCAGCACCGTTGCGGGCAACGGCACGGCCGGTTACGGCGGGGATGGAGGTGCGGCCACGGCCGCGCAACTGAACCGTCCTCAGGGCATCGCGGTGGATTCCAGCGGCAATATCTACGTCGCCGACACTCAGAACGCGCGTGTCCGCAAGATTTCCGGCGGAACCATCAGCACCGTTGCCGGCAACGGCACGCCCGGCTACGGCGGCGACGGCGGCGCGGCTAGCGCGGCTCAACTGTTCGTGCCCATCGGGTTGGCGTTGGACGCTTCGGGCAATCTCTACATCGCCGATTTCACCAACAACCGGGTTCGCAAAGTTTCCGGCGGCACCATTACGACGGTAGCCGGCGACGGGCTCTCCGGGTATTCGGGCGACGGCGGCCCGGCAACCAGCGCAAAGCTCAACGGGCCCACGGGTGTCGCGGTGGATGCGAGCGGCAACATATATATCGCCGACCTCAATAACAATGCCGTCCGCGAGGTGACCGGCGGCAATATTATGACGGTGGCGGGCAGCGGTCTTCCGGGGGTGAGCGGCGATGGCGGGCCGGCTACCGCCGCGCTGGTGGGTAATCCGAGCGGTATCGCGGTGGATAGCGCGGGCAACTTCTATATCGGCAGCGGAAGCGCAACGGTGCGCAAAGTTTATGCGGGTACGGGCATCATTATCACAATCGCCGGCAATGGGACGCGCGGCTACACCGGAGATGGCGGTTCCGCGACTCTCGGCGAATTGAACGGCCCCATATCCGTGGCGGTGAGTTCCACGGGCAACGTGTACGTGGCCGATTCGGCGAATAACGCCATTCGCCTGCTGACCTTCGGCGGGTACGAATTGTCGATAACCGCGGCGGTGAATGCCGGCAGCAATCTAACGGGCCCGGTCTCCGGCGGCGAAGTAGTGGTCTTTTACGGAACAGGAATGGGCCCAGCCGGTCTCACGGTGAGTTCTATCGGATCGAACGGCTTGTACCCTACCAGCCTGGCCGGCGTGACGGTGAACTTCGGCAGCTATCAGGCGCCGATTCTCTACATTTCCCCCACTCAGATAGCCGTGGTGGTTCCGTTCGAAGTCAGCGGCGCGACCACCGAAGCCTTCATTCAATACCAGGGCCAGTTCTCCTCGCCGTTCCCGGTAGCCCTGGCGCAATCCACCCCCGGGATATTCACTGCCAATCTTTCCGGCCAGGGATTAGCTGCCGCCGTCAACGTCAGCACCGGCGGCTATAATACCGCCGCGAATCCGGCCAACGCCGGCGATTACGTGGAGATCTACCTGACGGGAGCGGGTCAAACCAGTCCGGCCGGCGTGGACGGCCAGCCGTATGCCGGGCTCGCCTCGTGTGCCCTTCCGGTGAGCGTGACTATTGGCGGCATCAGCGAGGCTCCGCAGTATTGCGGCGGCGTGCCCGGCGAGATTGCGGGATTGACGCAAGTCAACGTGCCCATCCCGACTGGATTGTCTGCCGGCCTGGTTCCAGTGAGTGTAACTGTGGGCGGCGTGAGTACGCAACCAGGCGTAACGATCGCGGTCTCGGGGCACTGAGTTAGATTTCACCGCAGAGGCGCTGAGACGCAGAGAAAGAACACAGGAACACAGGGAGAGCGCGGAGGGGGCAGAGGTAACCGGCGTTTCCCCGGAGGCAGCCGCATAGATTGCAGCCTATACGGCGAATGCACCCGGAAAACGCTGTGCTCCCCGTCCTCCGCGGTTGTGCCTTTTCTCCGCGTCTCTGCGCCTCCGCGGTGGTGCGTTACTTCCGCATGACGATCGCGGTTTCGGGACACTGAGTTAGATTTCACCGCTGAGGCGCTGAGACGCAGAGAAAGAACACAAGAACACAGGGAGAGCGCAGAGGGGGCAGAGGTAACCGGCGTTTCCCCGGAGGCAGCCGCATAGATTGCAGCTTATAGGGCGAATGCCCTCGGAAAGCGCTCTGCCCTCTTCCTCTGCGGTTGTGCCTTTCCCGGCGTCTCTGCGGTGGTGCGTTACTTCCGCGTGACGATCGCGGTTTCGGGACACTGAGTTAGATTTCACCGCTGAGGCGCTGAGACGCAGAGAAGGAACACAAGAACACAGGGAGAGCGCAGAGGGGGCAGAGGTAACCGGCGTTTCCCGGAGGCAGCCGAATAGATTGCAGCTTATAGGGCGAATGCCCTCGGAAAGCGCTCTGCCCTCTTCCTCTGTAGTTGTGCCTTTTCTCCGCGCCTCCGCGCCTCCGCGGTGAACTACGGTTACTTCTTCAACGAGGCCATATCGATCACGAAGCGGTACTTCACGTCGCTCTTCAGAAGGCGCTCGTAAGCTTCGTTGACTTGCTGGATGGCGATCATCTCGATATCGCTCGCGATCCCCTTTTGGGCGCAGAAATCGAGCATTTCCTGGGTTTCCGGGATGCCGCCGATGCAGGATCCGGCGAAGCTGCGCCGCCCCATCAGCAGACCGAAGACCGCGACCGGCAGCGGATGTTCCGGCGCTCCCACCAGCGTGAGCGTTCCGTCCACTTTCAGCAGGCCGAGATACGCGTTGATATCGTGACTCGCCGATACGCAGTCCAGAATGAAATCGAAACTGCCGCCGTGCCGCGCCACGGCGTTCGCGTCCTTTGAGACCACCACTTCATCCGCGCCCAACCTGCGGCCGTCTTCTACCTTCCCTGGGGACGTTGTAAAAAGCACTACGTGCGCTCCGAACGCATGCGCGAACTTGACGCCCATGTGGCCGAGCCCGCCAAGGCCTACGACACCAACCTTCTGCCCCGGGCCAACCTTCCAGTGGCGCAGCGGAGAATACGTGGTGATGCCGGCGCACAACAGCGGAGCGGTGGCTGCCAGATCCATTTTGGGCGAGAGCTTGAGGGTGAAAGCCTGGTCCACGACGATGCTCTCCGAGTAGCCGCCGAAAGTCTGGCCACCCATGTACTTGTCCGCCCCGTTGTAAGTGAAAACGGGTGTGTTGAGGCAATACTGCTCGAGGCCCTGCCGGCAGCTCGAGCAGGTGCGGCAGGAATCCACCAGGCAGCCGACCGCGGCCATGTCGCCTACCTTGAATTTCGTCACGGCGCTGCCCACTTTCGCCACCCGCCCGACGATCTCGTGGCCGGGCACCACCGGGTAGACGGAGTTGTGCCATTCGTTGCGCACCTGGTGCAGGTCTGAGTGGCAGACTCCGCAATAGAGAATCTCGATGGCCACATCGCCGGGAAGCGGTTCGCGGCGTTGGATGGTGAAGGGCGCGAGGGCCGATGTGGCGCTCTGCGCCGCCCAGGATCGGGCGGTTTTGGCGCCGATATTTGTAGACAAGGATGGTGCACTGACGGTCATCTATGAATGTTCTCCTTCCTCTCCATTGAACTCCGAATGAGGCCGCGGCTCAATGCCGAAAACTCCGGATGACTTGCCTAAACCTACAATCCGTGCGACAACAGTGCTCAAAAAGACACGATCCATGCTTACGGTGGAAGAATTGGCGCAAACGGCGGGGATGAGCGCGTCGGCGTTTCATCAGAACTTCAAGGCGGTCACGTCCACCTCGCCGGTGCAGTATCTGAAGACCAGACGGCTGCACAAGGCGCGCATGCTGATGGTTCACGAAGGGCTGCGAGCGGGGATCGCCGCCGAGCGCGTGGGGTATGAGAGCTCTTCGCAGTTCAGCCGCGAATTCAAGCGGCTTTTCGGGTCGAGCCCGATCGAGGAAACGGCGCGGGTGAGACGCGCGCTGGGGGTCGCGGAACCTACGATAATGGTGTTGGAGCGATAACCATGAGGACCCGCTTGGAGGACCTGATCGCCACAGCGGAGCGGCAACTGGCTGCGCGATCGTACGACGCGGCGGTCGACACTTACCGCACGGCGTTGAGTGAGCCGGGCGCCGTGGAGGCGGGCGTCGAAAAGCTGCTGGACGCTGCTTACCGTACGCGCGATGAGGCACGAGGCATCGTGAGGCCGGTGGAACCACCCGCACCTCCACCCGCGCCGCCAGCAGTAGAAATGGCCGCCCCGCCCATGGAACTGCCCGCGGAACCGCAATTTCAACCGGTGCCCGAACCCATACGGCGGGCGCCGGCCGTCGACGACCGCCCGATCGAACCGCCAGCGTTCCATCTGATTGAAGACGATCCCTCCATTCTCGAAAGGCCGCGCCCGGACCGCTATGTCGAGATGGATGTGCGAAGCATCCTGAATCCCACGCCGGCGCCGGAAGCGGCGGATCCCGCGGGAACGGCGACGCGGATATTGATCGCCATGGTGATTGCCATAGGAGTGGTTTTGGTGGCGTATTACGCGAAATAGCGAATTTTTCTCTTGACAACCATGTATCAGTTAGTGATATATCTATAACTGATATGCTGGGTACATTGGAACCTCCGCTCACTCCCGCAGTCTTCTTCACGCTCTTCGCTCTTGCCGGCGGGGACAAACACGGATACGCCATTATGCAGGAGACGCGGAAGCTCTCCGACGGCAGCTTCCGCATGGGTCCGGCGACGCTGTATACCACCGTGCAGCGGCTGCTGGACCTCGATCTGATAGAGGAAGCCGCCGGAGACAAAGACGCCGACAGCCGGCGGCGTAATTACCGCCTGACCAAGAGCGGCCGCGCGCTGCTCGATGCGGAACTGGACCGCGTGGAGGCGCTGGTGCGCAAGGCCAAATCCATGCACTGGAAACCGGCGCAGGTGAAACCATGAGCGCCACAATCTATCGGCTGCTGTTGCGACTCTACCCACACGAGTTCCGGCGGCGTTGGGAAGAGGAAATGGTGGATACCTTCGCGCTCCAGTTGGCGGACGGCTGGATCGATGCATGGTCATGCGCCCTCGCTGAGTTGTTGCCGACCGCCAGGGAAGGCGTAGTGATTCCACTTGTTTCGCTGGCAGGCAGCGCCACGCTGTTTTTCGGCCTGACGTGGGCGCTCGTTAATCCAACCCTGCTCGTTTCGCTGTACCATCACGCGCTCCAAAAGCTTGGTGGCTGAGGCCACCGAAATCAGAGAGGACCAAAACCATGAAGAAGCTGCTGTATACGCTCGTAGTGTGCGCGCTCGCCGCCATTTCGGCGACGGCGCAAACCAGCCTGTCGGGAACCTGGCAGATCGAATATCACGACAAAAACGGCAAAGAGGTCGACACACCCATGGTGACCCTTTTGCAGAATGGAGGCAGGTTGGACGGAGTTTTCGGCAAATACCATTGGAAGGTGGAAGGCACTGTGGTTGGCGACCAGGTGGTGTTTTCGTTCCATCCGCCGCAACGGCCGGATATCACGGTCCGCTATCAGGGTACGCTGCAATCGGCCAACCAGGTCAGCGGGACGATGGCCAGCGAGGTGCAATCGGGCACTTTTGTGGCAACGCGAAAATAGTAGCCAATCGGGCAGCTAATCCGCCGATTGAGCCAGTCTTCCGATTAATTGGCATCGTGGCCGGCTGGAAGTGAGCGACAATCAATATGCTTCCTCAAGACCATGCTGGCCCTAGAACGGCTGTGGCGCGAGCAGAGCCGGATTCCTGTGCTCGCCATCAGCGGCGCGATCATCCTGGTAGTCGCGGTTGTGGATTGGTGGACTGAGCCATACGTATCGTTGGGTTTCCTCTACCTGTTTCCCATCATGTTCGCGGCGGCCTTCCTGCCTCGCTGGATGATTGCGCTGATGGGGGTTGCCTGCGCCGTGCTGGCCGAGCTGTTCAGCTCGCTCGAACCCTCTTTCGTTCGCTTGACCTTTGAGACTCTGGCGCTGGCGGGTTGCGGGCTGTTCGTCGGCGAGCTGGTGCGAAACCGGCGCCTGGATCTGCAAGCTCAAGAGCGGTTAAAAGCCTTGGTGGAAACCAGTCCGGCGGCCATCGTGACGGTTGGCGAACAGGGTTTTATCGAGATCGCCAATCGCGCGGCGGTGGAACTGCTGGCTCCACGCGTTGGCGATTTGATTGGCTATCCGATTGCCGCCTTTCTGCCGGAACTGCACCATGCACTGCGGTGGGAAGAAGCGCCGCAGTTTCGGGCTTCGATGCAATGCCGGGGTCAACGCGGCAACGGGGAGCCTTTCACGGCGGATGTCTGGTTTTCCACGTATCAGGAAGGACGCTCTTCCCATTTGGCGGCCATCATAGCGGATGTCAGCGAGGAAGACGCGCTGAATAGTGTGCCGGGGAACGCGCCGGCTGCCGGGCATCCCGAACCGGGCGTATTGAATAGCCGGGAGACGGAGGTCTTGCGGCTGTTAGTTCAGGGACTTACCAATAAAGAGATTGGAGCGCGCATGGATATTTCGGAGAGCGCCGTAAAGAACACCATGCAGCAACTGTTCGGGAAAACCGGCGTGCGAACGCGGAGCCAGCTCGTGCGGGTGGCGCTCGAAGAATATCGAAACGAGCTTTGAGGAACGCGACCGCTCGGTTGAAGACGCGCCCCAAACCATTGGTTCCATTGGTCCGTTCGCACTGCGTCTTCATGGCCTTTGGTGGGCCTCGGCAGCGGATGTTTATTTCGACGGATCCTCGCTCTGGGCTGGCGGACGAAACAACGACCGCTCGCCGCAGGCCCATGGGCACTCCCTCAAGGTCGGGCTCCGTAAGGATTAATCGTTCGATTGGCGGGATGGAGCTGAATTAACCAGCCCGTTGGCCGACCCGAGAGAGCCTTCCAGCGCCACGCGCACAAGTTGCCCGCGAGTGCGTACTCCGGTTCGGTAGAACAACTGCTGCACCGCCGTCTTGACGGAGCTCTCCGAAAGGCCCAGATTCTCGCCAATCTTTCGATTTGTCAAGCCACCGAGGATGCCCAGCAGAACTCTCTGTTCGCGGTCCGTCAGCAGATTCGAGCAGGCTTCATCGCCCGATGCCGGGAAGTGGCCCACCGACTCATCGGCCAAAAGGCGGATGACTCGCGGATCGAGCCAAGCTCCGCCATTGGCCACCACCTTGATGGCCAGCACCAAACGGTGGGGCGGCTCGGATTTCAGGAAGATTCCCGAAGCGCCAAGCTTGATGGCAATGGCGGAGCTTTTGATGTCGGCCGAGTCCGCGACAATCAGGAAGCGGCCTTGAAAACCATGGCGGTAAGCCGCGGAAATGAGCCCGTCGCCTCCCTCCATGGCGTGATCGAAATCCAAGAGGATGACATCTATCGGTGAAACGCTTAAGATCTCCAACGCTTCAGAGAGCGTACCGCATTCTCCTACCACCAGCAGGTCCGGCTCCGATGCCAGAAAGTGAGCCAGGCTCGCCCGCAAGAGAGCCTGGTCGTCCAGTAAGAGCAGACGTATGCGGTTCTCCTGTGTCGGTTGGCTCAAAACGACATCCTCCCTTGTTACTGGTTGTCAGCTTAAGACGAATTCCAGCCGTTGCCAATACGTTCGACCGAAAGATCGCCTGAATACCGTTAAGAATGATCGTCTGTCTATCGACTGATCGAAAGAGTAGAGCTTCTGAACACAAGATGACTAGCCGCCAGGGCCTGGACCGCGATATTCAACGGATGTGCCCCGAATCTTATGACGAAATCTCCAATCACCATCCGCGGCAATAGTCCGGGGTTTGTGATGTGGCGCACAATGTGCGCGATCCTGGCCACGGCAGTCCTGCTGCCGGTTGTCTCGGCGCAGACCTCCTTCTCTTTCACGTGGCAACAGATTAAGGACAAGTTCGAGGGCGCCAATCCCACGTTGCGCGCGGCACGGCTCAACATCGACGAGTCACGCGCCGCCGAGATCACCGCTAACCTGCGGCCCAACCCAACGCTCACGGGAACCCTCGACCAGATCAACCCGTTCGACACGGCTAATTCGCCGACTACGGGAACTTCAGGCTACCGGCCGCTTCAGTATGCGCTCCCCTACGCCTCGATCGGCTACTTGCATGAGCGTGACCATAAGCGCGAACTCCGCCTGGAAAGCGCGCGGAAATCCACCGACATCGCCGCGTCCACCTATTCCGACCAGGAACGCGGGCTGCTGTTCAATCTGCGAAATGCCTTCGTGCAGGTGTTGCAGGCCAAAGCGTTCCAACAAAACGCCAAGGAAAACCTGGACTATTGGGACCGCGAGCTGGCCGTGAACCGCAAGCGCCTGGCGGCCGGCGACTTGGCGCAGGTAGACCTGGACCGGCTGGAGCTGCAGCGCGTGCAATTCGAGTCCGACATGGAAACGGCGCTGGTGAACCTGCGCACCGCCAAAATTCAGGTCCTGACCCTTTTGGACGACCGGACGCCCATCGAACGATTCGACGTCACCGGCCCCTACGATTTCGCGGACCAACTGCAGCCGCTGGAAGAATTCCGAAATGTCGCATTGCAGGGGCGGCCCGATCTAAAAGTCGCCATGCAATCGGTGGAGTTGGCCAAAACGAACCACCAATTGGCGATGGCCAACGGATCGACCGATCCGACTTTCAGCGTCGATTTCGCGCGCAACCCGCCGATTCCCGTCTATTTCGGCTTGAGCGTCACGATTCCGCTGCGGATCTTCGACCGGAACCAGGGCGAGAAGGCGCGGACCGAGATCGATATCCGCCGCAACGAACGCGCGGAGGATGCCACGCGGGCGCAGGTATTCTCGGACGTCGATTCGGCCTATTTTACGCTGGTCAGCGCCTTGAACCTGTTGCGGCCCTATCGGGACAAATACCTGAAGTTGGCTGAAGACACGCGCAACAAAGTCGCTTTCTCCTATCAGAACGGCGGCGCCTCATTGCTGGATTACCTGGATGCGGAGAAGGCCTGGCGCGATACGCGGCTGGCCTACCTCAACCTGATTGGCTCTTATCTGACCGCGGCGGCCCAAATGAACATGGCGGTGGGCCGGGAGGTGATTCTATGAACCGTTGGTATCTTCTCGAAATTGGCTTGTGTGTTGGTCTGGCGCTTTCCAACGCTGCTTGCGGAAAGCACGTATCGGCGCAGAACGCTCTTCCCGGGCCGCAGCCCTCGACCGTGGAAAGCGACATGGACCCCAACAACCTGAAAGTGGACCATCCGGAACAGTTTCCCGTCGCAACCGCCGGCGAATACCTGGCGGCGCCGGAATTGAATGTGACCGGGGTGGTGAATCCCGACGTGTCGCGGCAGGTGCCGGTGCCCTCGCTGGCTTCCGGAAAGATCGTGGAGATCGACACGCGTTTGGGCGACGAGGTGAAGCAGGGGCAGCTCCTGTTCAAAGTTCGCAGCAGCGACATTGCCGGCGCGTTTTCCGACTATCGCAAGGCGGTGAAGAACGAGGAACTCACCAAGATTCAACTGAACCGCGCACAACTGCTGTACGACAACGGCGCCATCGCCAAGAGCCTGCTCGAAATTGCGCAGAACGCCGAAGATAACGCCAAGGTCGATCTGGAAACGACTTCCGAGCATTTGCATTTGCTGGGGTCCGATCCGGATCACCCGACCGGCATCGTCGAGGTGCCCGCTCCGGTTTCGGGAGTGATTACCGACCAGGAAATCACCATCGCGTCCGGCGTGCAGGCCCTGACGCCGCCCAACCCTTTCACCATTTCCGACGTGTCGCATGTCTGGATTGTGTGCGACGTCTACGAAAACGACCTGTCGCAAGTGCACCTGGGAGAATACGCGGATATTCGCCTGAACGCCTATCCCTACCGCGTGCTGCGCGGGCGGATCGGCAATATCGGGCAGATCATGGATCCCAATTTGCGAACCGCCAAGGTCCGGTTGGAGGTGGAAAATCCCGGTTTGATGCGCTTCGGCATGTTTGTAACGGCCACCTTCCACGGGGAAGCCAAAGAGAGGCACGCCACCGTGCCAGCGACGGCGATTTTGCACTTGCACGACCGCGACTGGGTGTACGAGCCGCTGGATGGCGGAAGATACCGGCGCACGGAAGTGGTGGGGGGCAACATGCTTCCAGGGAATCTGCAGGAAATCGTTTCCGGCATCAAGTCGGGCGCACGGGTGGCGGCCAATGCGCTGGTGCTGCAGAACACCATGGAGCAATAGATGATCCGGAGCCTGGTCGATTTCGCGCTCAACAATCGTTTTCTGGTGCTGGCGCTGGCGCTGCTGCTGTTTGTGGCGGGAGCCATCGCGTTTCACCAGCTCCCCGTGGAAGCGTACCCGGACGTGGCCAACAACTACGTGGAGGTCATCACGCAGTGGCCGGGAATTTCGGCCGAGCAGGTGGAGCAGCAGGTGACCATCCCGCTCGAAACCGTGATGAACGGTATCCCCGGCGTGGCGCATCTGCGATCGTTCTCGATCTTCGGGCTCTCCGACTTGAAGCTGGTGTTCGAGGACGGGACCGACAACGGCTGGAATCGCGAGCGGGTTTTGGAGCGCCTCACGCAAGTCACATTGCCACCGGGCCTATCGCCGCAGATGGGCACCGATTGGAGCCCGGTGGGACAGATCTACTTCTTCACGCTGCACAGCACCAATCCGCAGTACGACGTGATGGAGCTGAAGTCGATTGAGGACTGGATCGTCGAGAAGAATTTGAAGTCGGTTCCGGACATCGTGGACGTAAACACGTTCGGCGGTCCGACGCGCGAGTACCAGGTGCGCGTGGACCCCAACAAGCTGATCGCTTACGGGCTGAGCCTGGCGCAGGTGGAGCAGCAGCTCACCAACAATAACGTCAACGCCGGCGGCAGCTTTCTGGAAGCGGGGCTGCAACAGATCAATGTGCGCGAAGTCGGGCTGGTGGGCGACGTGCACGACATCGAAAACACGGTGCTGACTACCAAGAGCGGCACGCCGCTGCGCGTGAAGGATATCGCCGTGGTGGCACAGGGGCCGAAGATCCGGCTGGGACAGTTCGCGCGGGCAATCCGGCGCGAGGACGGGAAAATCATCGACAACGACGACGTGGTCTCGGGGATCACGCCGATGCGCAAGGGCGCGGACGCGGAAGCGGCGCTGGAGGGACTGCACAAGAAAATCGCAGAGCTGAACGACCACATTTTGCCGGCGGGAGTGAAAATCGTTCCCTTCATCGACCGCAGCGAACTGGTGCACCACACCACCAAAACGGTGCTACACAACCTCACCGAGGGCATTATCCTGGTGGTCATTATCCTGCTGATTTTCCTGGGAAACGTACGGGGCGCCATCATTGTGGCGCTGACCATTCCGTTTTCTCTGCTGTTCGTCGCGGGTTGCCTGAAGCTGAAAGGCATTCCAGCCAACCTGCTCTCGCTGGGCGCGCTGGACTTCGGAATGGTGGTGGATGGCGCGGTAGTGATGGTGGAGAACATCGTACGCCATCTGGGCCATCGCGGAGAAGATCACCGCACTCCCAAGGAGCGGATCTTCGAGGCCGCTCACGAGGTGCAGCGCCCGGTGTTTTACGCGATCGGCATCATCATTACGGCCTACTTGCCGATTTTCACGCTGCAAGCAGTGGAAGGCAGGCTTTTCAAGCCGATGGCGTGGACGGTGGCCTTCGCTTTGCTTGGCGCCCTGATGTTTTCCATGCTGGTGGCGCCGGTACTGGCCAGCCTCTTTTACCCGAAGGGGACGCGCGAGTGGGTGAACCCGGCGATGAACTGGCTGACGGGCCTGTATCGCGGGGCTCTTCGGTGGGCCATACGGCTGCGCTGGTTTACGGTGGGGGTTGGCGTCGCAAGTCTAGCCGCGGCGATCTATCTGACGGTGGGCGGAGTGATCGGCTCGGAGTTTCTGCCGCACCTGGACGAAGGCGCTTTGTGGGTGCGCGGCACGCTCGCGCCCAGCACGGGGCCGAGCGAAGGGATACGGGTGGCGAACCAGGCGCGCATTTTGCTTTGTTCATTCCCCGAAGTTACGGAATGCACCAGCCAGGTGGGCCGTCCCGACGACGGCACCGACACGACGGGCTTTTTCAATACGGAGTATTTCGTCGGCCTCAAGCCCAAGGAGCAGTGGCGGCCGGAGTTTCACCAGAACAAAGAAGACGTAATCGCCGCCATGAACGCGCAGCTCGAGAAGATGCCGGGAGTGCTTTGGAACTTCTCGCAACCCATCGCGGACAACATGGAAGAAGCTGTCAGCGGAGTGAAGGGGCAGCTTGCCACCAAGATCTACGGGGACGACCTGGCGGTGCTCGAGGACAAGGCCGACCAGATCGTCAACGTGATGCGTGGGGTCAAGGGGATTGAGGATCTGGGCGTGTTTCGCGTGCTGGGCCAGCCCAATCTGAACGTGACCGTAAATCGCAAGCAGTGCGCGCGCTTTCAAATTAATGCGGCCGACGTGCAAGACGCTATTCAGACCGCCGTGGGCGGCAACGCGCTCACGCAAGTGCTGCAGGGAGAAGCGCGTTACGACCTGGTAATGCGCTATCTGCCGCAGTACCGCAACACCAAGGAGGCCATCCAGGATATTCGCCTGCTGGCGCCCAGCGGCGAGCGGGTTTCGCTGGCGCAACTCTGTAAGATCAACCAGCGCGACGGCGCTTCGGAGATTTACCGCGAAGGAAATCAGCGCTACATTGCCGTGAAATACAGTGTGCGCGGGCGGGATTTGGGCGGCGCGGTGGAAGAATCGATGCACAAGGTGGAAAAGCAAGTGCAACTGCCGCGGGGATACCACATCGACTGGGAGGGCGAGTATGAGAGCGAGAAGCGGGCGGAGCGGCGCCTGTTGTACATCGTGCCGCTGACGGTCCTATTGATTTTCATCCTCCTGTACACCATGTTCCGTTCGCTGAAATGGGCATCTCTGATCATGCTGAACGTGATGCTGGCGCGCATTGGCGGGCTGCTCGCGCTATTGGTGACGCACACCAATTTCAGCGTTTCTTCGGGTGTCGGTTTCCTGGCGCTATTCGGAGTTTCGGTGCAGACCGGCGTGATCATGCTCGAATACATCAATCAGCGGCGCGCGCGCGGGGCCTCGATCGAAGAATCGGCCATCGAGGGCGCGGTGTTGCGGCTGCGGCCCATTATGATGACCATGCTGGTGGCCACGCTGGGGCTGCTGCCCGCGGCGCTGTCCCACGAAATCGGGTCGGATTCGCAGCGGCCGTTCGCCATCGTGATTGTCGGCGGGCTGATTTCGGATTTGGTGATGAGTATTTTCCTGCTGCCGACGCTGTACGCTTGGATGGCGCGGGATCATGACGTGCTGCCGGAAGTGGAGGGTGAATTCGAGTAGCGGCGCCCGATCACTTCTTATCGGCGTTCATCTGCGTTCATCTGCGGCCAATAAATCTTGTTGAGAGTTTCGCGTAGGGCCGAAACACAATTATTAGCCGCCGATGAACGCAGATGAACGCCGATAAGTTAGATTTGCTGACAGAGCGCGTGCTGGGTGCCGTCTTCGAAGTCTCCAACAGTTTAGGGGCCGGATTCCTTGAGAAGGTCTACCAGCGCGCACTACTTCGGGAACTCGCTCTGCGCGGGATTCGAGCTGCCGCCGAAACGTCTTTTGTCGTGACCTACAAGGGTCACTGTGTTGGGGAGTACTTTGCCGACATCCTTGTGGAAGACGTGTTGGTGCTGGAACTGAAGTGTGTGGAACGCCTGGCCAGCGAGCACACTGCGCAGTGCCTCAACTATCTGCGGGCTTCCGGCCGTACCGTCTGTCTTCTGGTGAATTTCCAGAAGCCCAAAGTCGAGTGGAAGCGGGTTGTCAATGGGTTTCCACTGCCAGAGGCGCCGCGCACTGTATAATTGTCCCGAATGAAACACATTCGGATTCTTCTGTTCGCCGGCGTGGCGCTGGCGCAGAACCGGCTTACGCCAGGCACGGCGCCGTTTATCACGGTCAACGCACCGGTGGTGGCGTTGCAGCATGTGAGGGTCATCGATGGAACCGGGGCGGCGCCACGCGAAGACCAGACGGTGGTCATCGACCACGGCAAAATCGCCGCGGTAGGGCCGGCGGCCGTGATTCCCGTGCCCTCCGGAGCGCAGACCATCGACCTCACCGGGAACACCGTGATTCCCGGTATCGTGGGCATGCATGAACACCTGTTTTACCCTTCGGGCGACGGCATCCCCACATACAATGAGCAGGCCTTCAGCTTTCCGCGACTCTACCTGGCGAGCGGCGTGACTACCGCGCGCACCGCGGGGAGCCTGGAGCCATACACTGACCTCAGCGTGAAGAAGTACATCGACGCGGGCCGCATGCCGGGTCCGAAAATGTGGATCACGGGGCCGTATCTGGAAGGCCGCGGCGCTTTCGCACCGCAGATGCACGAGCTCACCGGCCCGGACGATGCGGTGCGCACGGTGGAATATTGGGCCGCGGAAGGCGTGACGTCGTTCAAGGCCTACATGAACATCTCGCATGCCGAGCTCAAGGCGGCGGTGGATGCGGCCCACAAGCACGGCATCAAAGTTACCGGCCATCTATGCTCCATTGGGTTCCGGGAAGCCGCGGGCATCGGCATCGACAACCTGGAGCACGGCCTGCTGGTGGACACCGAGTTTCACACCGGCAAGCAGCCGGACGTCTGCCCGAACGCGTCGCGGGCGGAGATCGCGCGGCTGGACCTGAATAGCGGCCCGGTGCTCGACATGATCGCCGACCTGGTGGCGCACAACGTGGCCATCACGTCCACGCTGGCGGTGTTCGAAGCGTTCGACGGCAGCCGGCCGCCGCTCGAAAAGCGCTTCGTGGACGCGGTGACGCCGGAGGCCGCCCTCAGCTATCTGCAGGCGCGCGCCACCGCGCGCGGCGGACCGGATGCGCCGGCATACGCCGAGCTCAAGAAGGAAATGGATTTCGAATACGCCTTTGTGAAAGCCGGCGGCCTGCTGATGGCCGGCGCCGACCCCACGGGCAACGGAGGCGCGCTCGCCGGTTTCGCCGACCAGCGCAATATCGAGCTGCTGGTGGAAGGCGGATTCACGCCGGTGCAGGCGATTCAGATCGCCACTTACAACGGCGCCAAATTTCTTGGCGAGCTGGATCGCATCGGCACCGTGACGGCGGGCAAGCAGGCCGACCTGGTGGTGATCGACGGCAACCCCGCGGCGAATATCGCGACCATTCGGAAGGTCAAGCTGGTGTTTAAGGATGGCGCGGGGTACGACCCGGCGAAGCTGCTCGATTCGGTGAAGGGCGCGGCGGGGATGCACTGAGAAGAGGAAGTCAGGAGTCACAATGGCGAAGACGGAATTGAGATTGATAGTGGGTGCGTTTCTGGCGGCGTGTTTTTGCGCGGCGCAGGAGCCGGTCAATTATGAGATGGAAGAGGGCTTCGTGGACGCGCACGGGGTCCTAATTTACTATGCGGAGATAGGACGCGGCGCGCCGCTTATGATTGTGCATGGCGGGCCGGGAGCGTCGCACGATTACTTCCTGCCTTACCTCCTGCCGCTGGCGCGGCACAATCGCCTGATCTTCATAGACGAGCGCGGCTCGGGAAAATCCGAGAAGTTGGAAGACCCGGGCGGCTACACCGTGGGGAACATGGTGGAAGACGTGGAAGCCGTGCGGCAGGGTCTGAAGCTGGGCAAGATGAGCCTGCTGGGCCACTCCTACGGCGGCGTGCTAGCACAAGCGTACGCGCTGAAATACCAGAAGAACCTGACTCACCTGATTCTGTGCAGCACGTTTTACAGCACCACGGAGATGAATCAGGTATTTCAGAAAGAGCTGGCGGCCATGGATCCGCAGACGCGCCAGAAGATCGAAGCGATGGAGAAAGATGGGCTGTATGGCAAGGGCAAGCCGTGGGAAAGGAACCGTTATCCCAACGATTACATGACCGCGGCGTGGGGCAATGGTTATTTTCCGTACCTTTATCAGAAGCGCCCCGACCCTAATTACGACCCGATCGCCAACGGCGTGATGTCGTGGGACCTGTATCGCGAAATGTGGGGCTCGCATGGCGAGTTCGTCATCGACGGCAATCTGAAGTCGGTGGAATACGGCGATAGGCTGAAGACGATCGCGGTCCCAACGTTGATTGTCGCGGGCGACCACGATGAATGCGACCCGGCGCAGTCGAAAGAGATGCAGCAGAAGATCGCGGGGTCGAAGCTGGCGATTCTGCCGCAGAGCGGGCACATGACTTTCGTGGATCAGCCGGGGCTGTACTTGAAGGCGGTGGGGGACTTTTTGAAATAGAATTGGAAGATGCGGCGCGCCGTCATCTTACTTGCGATGATGGGTGCGAGTCTGGCCGCGCAGCCGGCGAGCCTTGAAGGCACGGTGGTCGATCAGACGACTGGTAAGCCTCTGGAGCGGGTTCACGTTACTTTGACGCTGCAGCGCGGCGATAGCGTTTATGGCGCGCTGAGCGACTCGAAGGGCCACTTTTCGGTGACGCAGATGTCGCCCGGGCAGTACAACCTGAGCGTGGAGCGCACCGGCTACGTACAGTCGGCGGACGGCGCTCGCGTGAGCCTCAAGCCGGGCCAACAGCTCACGGATTTGACGGTGAAGATGGCGCGCGCGGCGATGCTCGCAGGGCGCGTGGTGGATCAATCCGGCGATCCCGTCGCGCACATCAATGTGCGGATGATGCCAGGGCCGCCTACTAAGTTGTCGCCGTCCCTGACGCAAGGTGAGTACGGACAGACCGACGACCGCGGCGAATTCCACATACTCACCGGACCGGGGAAGTACTATCTCGAAGCGGAGCCGGCGCGTGGACCGACGGGCGGGCCGCCGGAGGCGCGCAGCGACGGCTCTTCGGAGACGTTTTACACTCCCACTTACTATCCCAGCGCGGTTACCAGGGATCGAGCGGCGATGGTGGAAGTTACTGCGGGCCACGACGTGGAAGGCCTGGAGATTCATCTGGCTGTGGCAGCATCCCAGCGGCCGCTCAGCGTCAGCGGTGTAGTGACCGGAATACCAGTGGGCAATGGCTTCACCCTGGTGTATTTGGCTGGCAGCACGGAGCAGTCGATAGGGGCGCCGGCCTTCGTTGGCGCCGATGGTAAATTCTCCGTTTCCGGGTTGGAGCCTGGTGTCTATGACGTGACGGCGGAAAGCCTGGGGACAAAGAAGCTTTTGCTTGCCCGTACCAGGGTCAAGCTGGAAGCAACCGACGTTACCGATGTGGAATTGGCGCTGAGCGAACCGGGCGAGCTAACGGGCACTCTGGAGATGGTGGGCGGCACACCGGCGGCAGGCCCTTCCGCGGAAAAGCGGAAGGTGCGTCTGGAGGCGGCCGGCGGAAACCCGCTCTACAGGGCCGGCAATGTCTCCGGAGACGTGGATTCAGATGGCTCCTTCCACATCGCCAACGTAGTGCCGGACAGGTTCCGCGTAGTGGTGGGTCCGCTTCCGGAGACCGCCTACATCAAGACGCTGGAAGTGGACGGCGCCGCGGTTACGGACCAAGCGATCGAGGTATACAGCGGGCACATTCCGCGGGTGAGGATTACGGTGGGGCTCGACGGCGCCTCGATCGCCGGGAAGGTTTTGGACAAGGATGGCGCAGAGCTGGGAGATGGTGTGAACGTAATGCTGCTGGCGGATCCGGAGGAAGTCATGCAGACGGCAAAGTCAGAAGGCGGTAAGTATATCTTGCAGGGGATTTGTCCCGGCAAATACCGGCTGATTGCCGTCGAGGTTAGCGAAGGCTCCGACATCGGCAAACTGTTCGACGCGGCGGAGGAGATCGAAGTGCGGCCCGGTGACCGGATCACTAAGGACTTGAAACTTACAGCTATGGAGACAGCCGATGCGAAAAAGTAGCTGCGTCTGTCTGTTGGCTGTGACAGCCTTCGCGCAACAGACAGCGAGCGTAACTGGCACGGTCACCAATTCGGTAACTGGCGCGCCTGTGCCTCGCGCACACGTCACGCTGCGCGGACAGAAGAACTTCGGGGCGTTGACCGACGGGGACGGTAAGTTCTCGATTGCGGGAATCGTGCCGGGGCGGGTACGCTTATGCGGCGGAGCGCGTGGGCTTCACCAGTGAGGTAGGCTTCACAAGTGAGAAGCACATCGGCACGCCGACGGTGGATTTGAATGCGGGCGACAACTCGCTGAATTTGAAACTAATACCGGTGGGGTCGATCGCCGGCCGGGTATTGGATGCCGATGGCGAGCCGGTTCAGTTGGCGAATGTGACCGTGGAAGGCCCCGACGAAGAGGGAGCCACTACCGATAACAAGGGCCAATATCGTGTTGGCGGCCTCAGGCCGGGAAAGTATCGCGTTAAGGTCTTGTTTGAGCCCCGGAATTCTCCGCCGGAAATTCGCACCGACGGCTCCAGGCAAGTCCACTACAGGTCGACGTACTATCCGGGCGTTCCGGCTTCGAAAGCGGCAACCAGAGTTACCGTTCAGGCGGGTAGTGAAGTGAGCGGCATCGATATCCCGCTGTTGAGCACGCCGATTGTCAAGGTGAGCGGCAAGGTTCTGGATATTCCGGCCGGGGCGAAAGAAGTGTCCGTCCACGTAGGGTACGATCCAACTTCGGGCTCCTCGACCTTCATTTCCCCGTCCGTCGCGAAGGATGGGTCATTTGGTGTTTGGGGACTCGACCCGGACAAATACACCTTGTGGGCGGAGACAGGCGGAAAGGGTGGCCTGCAATCCGGGGCAATCGAACTGGAATTGGGAACGACGAACATCGATCATGTGGAACTGCGTCTGGTGCCGCCCTTCGATATCTCCGGGCACGTGGAGTTCGAAGACGACCAGGCGCGGGGGGCGTCCAAGATAGTGCCTGAGAGTTCGCTCGGGCCAATGATAAAAGAACATAGCGCGCACTTGTGGGATGAACTGCGTTCCCAAAGCACGCAGGCGGAGATTGGCGACGACGATTCCTTCAAGTTCGAGAAGGTGCAACCGGGGCGCTATCACGCGGAAGTTACCCTCGGGCACACATATGTGAAATCGTTGAGTTTGGGCTCGGTGGAATCCGGCGATGGCACTCTGGACGTGCGGAACGGGTCGGGTGGAGTTCCGCTGACGCTTCTGGTGAGTGCGGACTGGGGCGAGATCGGCGGGACGGTAAGCGACTCCGATGGCCCTGTGGCCGGGGCGATAGTTATGCGGTTCCAGGACCGGATCTCCGTGGTCGTGACTGCGGACGCCAACGGGCGCTATACGATGAGGGACATTCGGCCGGGGACGTACAAGTTGCTTGCCGCCGACGAGAGAGTCAAAGACCTCTGGAGAGATGACAGTGAGTTGGAAGATTACGAGAACGGCATGGTCACCGTGAAGCTTCACGCGGGCGATAAGATCACGCAGGATTTGAAGCTAACTCCCGTGAGTAAGTTATAGCTTCAAAGAAAGCCGAAAAACCGTCGGACTTAAAGAAGCGAAGATCATAATCCCAGACCGGCCGATTTTATCGAATTATTGACTGTGTCAACTATTGGCGGGCTGAAGCCCGCCCCACCAGGCCCCAGTCGTCGAGGGAGGTAATGCGGCCGTCGAGAGTTTTGATCTCGAAGCTGACGGCGCCGCCGCGCACCGTGACCAGCGTGTAGCCGAAGAACCAGCCGTCCTCGTATTTCTGGGACGCGCGCAGATGGCCGCCGGCGCTGGGGGCGCAGAAGTACGTGACGCCATCGAGCGAGACGTGCAGGATCTGGTGCACGTGGCCGGCGATCACGTATTGGACGCCATACTTGCGGGCCAACCGGTGCAGATCGAAATTCGGATTGGCCAAGGCCGCATAGACCAGCCAGGACGGCCGGTGGGACACGATGAACTTGACGGGCTGCGACTGATGCCGCTCGAGATCCGCTTCGAGGAAGGCCATCTCCCCGGCGGCGAGTTCGTCGGTGCGGCTGTTATCCAGCACGGTGAAGTGTGCCGTGCCGAAATCGAAGCTGTAGCGGGGCGGATGGCCGGTGTACTTCTGGAAGAGCTTTTCGGAGGCCGGCGACCAGATGTCGTGATTGCCGGGCGCGAGGTAGATGCGAATGCGGGCGTAGGGAGCGAGCGTGCGCTTGGCCTCGCGCCACTGCGATTCGGCGGCCGCATCGTCGAGGCCCTGGATGGTATCGCCCACGCCGAGGAAGAAGGCCGGTTTCTCGGCGGCGGCTTGCTTCCAGACTTGTTCCCAGACGCCGGGTTGGGCTTCGCCGGTGCGGTCGCCCAGAAGGACGAAGTGGAACGCGGGCGGAACTGCGTTCTGCGCCAGCAGGGCCAACACCGCGGCAACGAAGAGGATCGGGGCCCAGAAGCGGCGCATGGTTGTATTCTCTCAGAAAGGCAAAACTGGCCGATAAGAGGGTATGGATATTCTCGGGATCGCGCAACAAGGGCTGCAACAGGCTCAGGGACAGTTCGAGAAGGCTGCCCAGCACGTGGTGCAGGCGGGCCTGAATACGGCCCCATCGCAAACTCCGTCCGACACGGTCAGCCTCAGCGACGCGGCGGTATCGGTGCTGAGCGCCCAGAATCAATTCGAGACCGACTTGACGGTGGCCCACACGGGCAAGGCGATGGAAAAAGCCACGCTCGCCTTGATGCAGTAAGGTGGCAGTCACCCCATTAGGGCGGCCAATTCGTCACGCTTCAAGGTTCGCGCTAGATCGAGCGGCGTGCTGTTCGATTTGTCCCGGCGGGTCAAATCGGCGCCGGCGGCGATTACGGCCTGGAGTAATCGGGCGTTGCCTCGCGACGCCGCCTGATGAGCGGCGGTCCAGCCATTGGCGTCCGATATATCGGGGCTCGCGCCGTGCGCCAGCATCCACAGAGTCTGCGGAATCTGTCCCCAGCGGATCAAATCGTTCAGCAGCGGCTTGCCGTTGGCCGTGGCGCGGTCCAACTCCGCGCCGTGCGCCAGCGCCCGTTCGGCCAGGTCGTAGCGCTTGCGCCAGACGGCATGGCCGATGGCGACGGTGGCGTCCGCGCCGCGCTCCAGCAGCAACTCGAACATAGCGGCGTCCTTCGCGCCGCTCGCGAAATAGGCCGCGTCCACGGTACTGCCCCAGGTGCGTGTCTGCGCATTAGGATCCGCGCCGGCATCGAGCAGGAGGGTCGCCACGCGCAGTGCGTCGATCTTGGGAAGCCGCGACCCGGCGGCGCACTGCAGCGCCGTGAGCGCGCCTGAGTCCCGTTCGCGAGCGAACTCCGGGCGCGCGGCGAGCGTCTTCTTCACCAGCTTGGCATCGCCCAGCGCCGCGCCCGTGAATCCGTCCACGCGGGCTCCCGCCGCGCGGAGACGGTCGACATACTCGGGTTCGCCCACGAAGGCCGCGACGATCAGGGCGCGGGCCGCCGGCCATGCGCCGGTGAGTTCCGGATTGGCGCCGTGCGCTAGCAGCCACTCCAGACAGACCAGGCGCTCCGGCCCCGGTTTTCCCGCCACCGAGTGCGGGTCGGTCTGCATCAGGTTGTGAAGCGGCCGGTAGTTGCGCCAAACGGCGTTCAGGTCGGCGCCGTGCTTGTGTAGCAGCTTCACCGCCGGAAGGAGGGCTCGTCCGGCGGCCGTCCCGATCATGCGCGGAATTTTCACGGCGGCCGGGTCAGCCTCTACGGCCGCCCTGATCGCCGGCATGTCTCCAACCTGTAACGCCTGTAACAAATGCATGAGTTGCTTGCCAACGTTTCGCCCAGGATATCGTAAAAGTATATATGGCCGAAATCCTCGCCGACCTTCGCCACGCCCTGCGCGCGCTGGCCAGAAGCGGCGGCCTCACCGCCGTCATGATCCTCTCGCTCGCTCTGGGAATTGGCGCCAATACCGCCATTTTCAGCGTAGCCAACGCGCTGTTTCTCAAACCGCTGCCTTACCCGGAGGCGGACCGGCTTACGGTGCTCTGGCTGCGGTCGCCCGGCATCGGAATCCCGCAGGATTGGCCCTCGCCCGGCCAATACATCGACATACTCACGCAAAACCACTCCTTCAGCGAAATTGCCATTTCGCGGAGCCGCAACCTGACCGTCACGGGTCTCGACAACCCCGAGCGCGTCGACGGCCTGCTCACCAGTTCCAACCTCTTTCACCTGCTGGGCGCGAAGGCGCTGTACGGCCGCCTGCTGCTGGCGGAGGACGACCAGCCCGGCAAGCCGCCGGTGGCGATTCTGAGTTACGGAATCTGGCAGCGCCTGTTTCATTCGGACCCGCACATCGTCGGGCGCGGCATTACCCTGAACGGCGATCCGTTTACGGTAGCCGGAGTTCTCCGCCGTGAATTCCGCCTCAATCACGAGGCGATGCAAACCGTTGGCAACACCGACCGGTGCGACATTTACCTGCCTCTGCCGCTGGGCGCGGACGCCGTCAATCGCCGCGGCGACGAGAACTACAACCTCACCGCGCGTCTCAAATCCGGAGTCAGCGTGGAACAGGCGCAGGCCGATATCTCCGTGATCGCCGCGCGGATTCGCGAGAAGGATAAGCGCGACCGCACATTCACCATCAGCGTGGTTCCCCTAGTCGACCAGGTAGTGGGGAACCTGCGCCACATCCTGCTGGTGTTGTTCGGCTCGGTCGGACTGGTGCTGCTCATTGCGTGCGCCAACGTGGCGAACCTGCTGCTTTCGCGCGCCACGGGACGCGAAAAAGAAGTGGCCATCCGTACCGCCCTGGGCGCCGGCCGCTGGCGGCTGGCTCGCCAACTGCTGACGGAATCGGTGGTGCTCGGCATGGCGGGCGGACTGGGTGGGGTGGCCATCGCGCTGGCCGGTTTGCAGGTGGTCCGCACCATCAACCCCGGCAATATTCCGCGCCTCGAAGAAATCACCATCGATGGCGGAGTGCTGGCCTTCACGTTCGCGGTATCGCTGATGACCGGAATCTTATTCGGCCTCGCGCCGGCTCTGCGGGCGACCCGTCTGGACCTCAACTCGTCCCTGAAATCGGGCGGACGCGCTTCGCAAGGGGCCGGCGGTTTCAATACCTCGCGTCATCGCCTGCGCAGCCTGCTGGTGATTTCCGAAGTGGCCGTTTCGCTCATTTTGCTGGCTGGCGCGGGCCTGCTGATTCGCAGTTTTATCCGCCTGCAGGCCGTCCCGCCTGGATTTCAGGCCGATCATGTGCTCTCCCTCCGCGTGGCTGCCCTGGGCGCGCGCTACAACGAGGACCCGCCCGTGATCCAGTTCTACCGGCAGGTGGGCGAGCGGATTCTCCATCTGCCCGGAATGAAGTCGCAGGGGAGCGTTTCCGCGCTGCCTCTGACACCCGCAGTGGGATGGGGCGGAATCAATGTGGAAGGCTATACGGCGGCGCCGGGGCAGGAATTGCAGGTGGATTTCCGGTTGGCCAGCGCCGATTATTTCCGGACCATGGAGATTCCGCTGATCGCCGGCCGCTTTTTCACGGCGCACGACACGCCGGAGAGCCAGAGCGTGACCATCGTCGATGACAAATTCGCCCGGCGCTTCTGGCCGCACGGGGACGCCATCGGCAAGCACGTCTGGTTCGACCCGAAGAAGCCCGTTACGATTGTGGGCGTGGTGGGGACGGTCAAAGAGTACGGGCTCGATACCGAAGGCAAGATCGTCACTTACTTCCCTGTCGGTCAGCAGGGAGGCAACATCATGTATGTCGTGGCCCGCGCTACTTCCAACCCCGCCGCGATGGCCGCGGCGGTGGTACGCGAGATCCACGCCGTGGACCCCGGCGTCGCCGTCTACGATGTCCGGACTATGGAGGGGCGTCTCCACGACTCGCTGGCCCGCCAGCGTTTCGCCACGACCATGCTTACCGCCTTTGCCGCCTTCGCGCTAGTGCTGGCGGCGGTGGGGGTATACGGAGTGATGTCGTTCCAGGTAACGCAGAGCGCCCACGATATCGGCGTGCGCATCGCACTGGGAGCGCGCAGCGGCAACATATTCAGCCTGGTGGTGCGGCAGGGCATGACGCTGGCCGGCGCGGGTATCGTACTGGGGCTCGCTGGCGCCGCGCTGCTCACGCGCGCCATGGGCACTCTGCTCTTCGGGGTGGGTGCGCACGACGCGGCGACCTTCGCTGCGGTGACCGCGTTTCTGCTGCTCACCGCGCTGCTCGCGAGCTACATTCCGGCGCGCCGCGCCACGCGCTTGGACCCGCTCGTGGTGCTGCGCGAGGAGTGACGCGGGTTTCCGTCGATCTGTGTATTGGAGCCGCCAAATCGCATGGGGGCAAGCAAAATGCATTTGAGCCGCCGATGAACGCCGATTAACGCCGATGAAACAGAATTCTTGGTATCGGCGTTTATCTGCGTTCATCGGCGGCCAATAATCTCTTTGCCTCGACCCGGGGTGAGCCCGTTGGTTGCACGCCGCGGCACATGCCATGCGCTCCCGGAACAAGCCCCGTTCGCCTTGGCAGACTGAAGCCCACCCTGCCAAATCGGCTAATCGGTTGCACCAAGTTGCAGGACCCAAGCACGAGTGCTCGCGCCACGGAGTGTCAGTAGCCGCGACGCCCGTGAGCGTCGATAATAAAAATAATGGCTGATCCAGTGCCGGTCGCGTGGCCGGGAGCCCGCGAAGCGGCACAACCCCACGCAAGAACCCGTACCGCCGCCGTCGTGTTGGCCGGATTCTGTGCGTTCCTCACGTTGTTCGCGCCGCAGCCGCTTTTGCCTCTGCTGGCGAAAGCGTTTCATGCTTCCGCGGGGGCCATCGGGCTGGTGGTCACCGTCTCCACCATCGCAGTGGCCCTCACCGCCCCGCTCACGGGCGTGGTCGCCGATCGTTTCGGCCGCAAGAACGTCATCGTTCCGGCGGCATTTTTGCTCGCTGTCCCCAGCGTCCTGGCGGGCCTCTCCGGCAGCCTGGGACAACTGCTGTTCTGGCGCTTCTGGCAGGGCGTTTTCACGCCTGGCATCTTCGCCGTGACCATCGCTTATATCAACGAGGAGTGGGATCAGGGCGCCGGGTCGGCGATGTCCGCCTACGTTGGCGGCACGGTGCTGGGCGGATTCAGCGGAAGAATGGTAGCCGCGCTGGCTGCGGCGCAATTCTCCTGGCGATGGGCCTTTATCGCATTGGGCCTGCTCAACGCGCTGGGCGGCGTGGCCATCTGGGCATGGCTGCCGCAGGGCCGCCGCGCGGAGCGGCAGCGGCGCCGGACCTCCACCGCGCACGCCATGCTGCGGCACGTGCGGAATCCCCGCCTGGTGGCCACTTACGCGGTGGGTTTCTGCGTCCTCTTCACTTTGCTCGCCACCTTCAACTACATCAATTTTTATCTGGCGGCGCCGCCGTTCCGCTTGGGCACCGCGGCGCTCGGCCTGCTTTTCACGGTGTACCTGGTGGGCGCATTCGTGACGCCGCTCGCGGGCCGGTTCATCGACCGCTTGGGCCACCGCTTCACTCTGTCGCTGGCTTTCAGCGGCGGCATCGCCGGAATCTGCCTGACCCTGCTGCCGAGCTTGCCCGCGGTCATCCTGGGCCTGGCGATGTGCTGCACCGGCGTATTTATCGGACACTCGTCGGCATCGAGCTATATCGGCTCGGTGGCGCGAGAGGCGCGCGCTTCCGCCGTGGGCCTGTACGTGATGTGCTACTACGCCGGCGGCAGTGCCGGGTCGGCATTGTCGGGCCATTTCTGGAACCGCGGCGGATGGCCCGCCTGCGTCGCGCTGGTGGCCTCCGTGCAAGTGCTCACCATCGTCACCGCGACGGTGTTCTGGAAGCCCGCGAGCGTGCTAGCCTTCCACCAGTTGCCGCACCAACACTAGCTGCCCCAGGTGATAAGACGTATGGTCGGCGATGGTCAGCGCTTCGCGCAAGAGCGTCTGCCCGCTGCCCCAGGGGAATTTGCGGCGGAGGTTCTGCGCCGGGTCGAGGATCAGAACTTCGAATTCCGCGAGGTCTTTGCGGTACCGGCGCACCGAGGCGCTCCACTGGCTGGCTCGCTCCGGCGCGGGCGATTCCGGCCAGTAGCCTTCGGGGAATGGCGGCGACACGTAATCCGCCGACTGGCTGAAGCGCAGGATATCGGCCTGCGCCAGGCGAATATGCTCCAGCAACTCCCATGCCGAGTGAGGCAAGCCACTCGGCCGGACGCCGGCGCGGTCGAGCGGAAATCCGCGGACCGCTCGATCGAACGTCATGTGAGCGTGGCCGCCGCGGAGGACGGCAACCAGGTGTTCGCGCAGTGCCGTATCGGCATTGGGGGATTTTCGAGGGCTCTTCATCGTGCTAGACTCTCTTCCAAAGGAGGCCCGTGCCATGATCGCGCCTCAGGATATTTCGATCTTTCTCAACAACGCCTTGAAACCGACCCACTACCAGGCTGAACTGGACACCGAGGCGCCGCTCCCGGAGTCCATCCGCGAAATGCCCGAACAGGTATCCGGACATCTGGTCGGCCTGGACGCGCCGGCGGTCCATGACATTGAGGCCGCCTGGAAACGCGTCATGATGATGAACGCCACTCACGTGTTGTATACGTTCACCTTCGACCCGGGCAATCACACATTCCTGGCGCACAAGCGGTAAACCCGGCAGCTACGACTGCGTAACCGTTACGCCGGCCTTGAGGGCTCTGGCGGGTGCGCGATAATGGCCCGCCGGCGTCCGGAAGGCGACGTTCATGCGATTCCAACTGTTGATCACCGCGATGGCCAGCGTCAGGTTGGCAAGCTCCGCGTCGCTGAACTGCTTGCGGGCGGTGTCGTAAACTTCGTCCGGCACGTGCCCCTCGGTTACCAAGGTAACTGCCTCGGTCCACGCCAGTGCGGCGCGCTCGCGTTCCGTATAGCCGGGCGATTCGCGCCAGGCATTCAGCATGTAAAGCGCCTCCTCGCTCTGTCCCAGCGCCCGCAGATCTTTCCAATGCATGTCTATGCAGAAAGCGCACCCGTTGATCTGCGAAGCCCGCAGACAAACCAGGCCGAGGAGCGATTCTTCCAGCCCGGACTGGTGCACGAACTCGCTGAGGTGCAGCAAGGCATCGCGGACGCCGGGCGCCACTTTCATTCGGGATTCCACTTGGTCCCCTCCTTGCGTATATGATTCGGCGGGAGCCCGCGCGGTCTCGGGGAATTTTGGTGCGAATCCGCACTCAGTTGGTCATCAGGGCGACGTGGTCGAGGCCCACGCCGCGGGCAATATCGATGACTTCAGCCACGTGCTGGAATTCCAGGCTGTTTCCGCCGCGCACGAACAGCGGGTGACCGGGGTGGTTGGCATATAGCCGTTGCAAGCGGCCGCCTAAGTCCGGCAGCGCGACGATTTCCTGGTTGAGGCTGACGGTGCGGTCGCCATTTACGGTGACCACGATGTCGCCCGAAGGCTCCGCACGGGCGGGGCCAGCCGCGGGCTGCGGCAGCAGCGTGTTGAGACCTCGCGACGTGGTCGGGGTGATGACCATGAAGATGATGATCAGCACCAGCAGCACGTCGATCATGGGGGTGACGTTGATATTGGCGTGATGGCCGCCGTGAGAGCCGAGTGACATTGCCATATGTAGGTCCTCGGGTGATTGGACACTGCGCGCGGCGAATTGTTCCCTGCGATGGTGTTACGCCCGCGGCAGATGGCGGGCGATGGGCTCGTAGGCGAGGCCGTGCGGAGTGTCCGCGCCGTAGATCAGGAAATCGGCGGGGCGGCGTCCGGGCCGGTCGCAGAACTGGCGGTGCCAGGTGGCATCGAGGGTAACGACGACCTGGTCCGCGACTTCGGCAAACTGATCGCCGGTGATATCGACGATGATGCCCTCGGTTTCGATCCAGGCGTGGCTTTGGCCGTCGACGCGGCGGATTCCGTTGACGTACTCGGCGCCGGGGAATCCATTTTCGCGCAGGTAGTGGCCCAACAGAAAGCAAACCGCGCCGCAGACACCTTTCGGGAAAGCGGAGACGATGAAGCGGACCTCGGGGTCCACCTCGAGCGGGTCCGTGGCGCAAATGGCGGTCCGGAATCGCGTGGCGAGGGTGCGGAGCGCGGCGATTTGCTGGGGCTGGCGCATGGGGCAATACTCCATTGTGTCCGGGGGTTGCGGAAAGGGCAAGGGGTTCGCTACAGTGAAGGAGTCAACCCCCGCGAGCGCCCGTAGCTCAGTTGGATAGAGCGTCTGGCTACGAACCAGAAGGTCGGCAGTTCGAATCTGTCCGGGCGCACCACCCAAAGCAAATCCCTTCTTGGCGTCACTACCGGCATAGTCGGCTGCCCGACTCGCGCGCGCTCGATGGTTCCGTTTTCCGGGCGTGCCCCGCGCGCCAAGGGCCTGTAAACGGCAGGGATCGGTGATGTGGCGAAGGGTCAGGGGGTCGTCGCGGCCGTCAGAAGGACCAGGCCCTCTACGGCAGCGTAATCGCTCGCGTTGTGAGTGACGAGGGGAATATTCAACTGTACTGCCGCGGCTGCGACCCAAGCATCGGCAAATGAGATTGATTTGCCCTTCTTCTCACAGCCGTGCTTGATCCGCGCCCACGCGCGGGCAGTTTCGGTGTCCGGTAGCAGCGGCGTGAAGCGTGCGAGAAAGCGCGCATGAGATCGCGCCGGCTGGCGCCCCAGTTTGCCTCCATGCCGTACTCGATTTCGGCCATCGCGATTAGCGAAACGGCCAACGACCTGCCGGCAAGAACGGCTTGCTAGATGGGAGCAAGGGAATGAGCCTTGAACAGAAAAGAAATGACATCGGTATCCACCACTAAAGGCGTTGCGGAGTTCATCAAAGTGCGACAGGCCGAGAGCTTTCCTTGCGAAGCGCCCGGATCAGGGCCACGAATTCCTCGGCCCCTTCCGGGTCATATTCGGTATCGGTCTTCAGTTCTTCCAGGCTGACCGGCGGTTTGAGAACAAGGCCCGCTGGAAGTCGCACCCGATCCGCGCCAGTTTCCGCTTTGTGGGCTCGCTGTGGCATCTCGACTCCAGTTTAGTTCACCAGGCCGTCCGGGCGTGGTCCGCACATTCTACGGCCCTGTAACCCAGGCAAGGGGGCCCCTGCTTTTTCCCCGGCCCCTTCGTACCAATATGATTGAGACACCTTTCTCTCCTTTAATTACTGTCGAGGGCGGAGAAAGAACTCATGTTAGATGTCCAAGTCGAATCTGAAATTGGAACCAACACAGGCGGAGTCGGCAGTTCGAATCTGTCCGGCGCACCACAGAATCAATCAAGACCTGTCATCAACCTCTCATCGATTAACTCTAGTCGTTCGCTGGCGATCTGCTCCGGCTGCTCGCAGTCGGGTGGCGGAGCCGTCCCGGTTCAATTCGTCCGCCGCGTGGCGCACCCCCGCGCGCGTAACGCGTGCGGCTGTCGTCGAGCAGCGGATCGACTAGCCGCCCTGGTATCCTGGAATTGCTATGGCACGCCCGACCGGAAAAACAAATGGCGCCACGCCGCCTGCACGGAAGCCTACGGGCCGGGCTCCGAAAGTGCCCCGCATCGCGCGAATCGCGCAGCGCCTGGGCCGCATGATTCCCGAAGAGGAGTTGCGGCGGATTCCGAGGGACCTCTCCAGCCAGGTCGATCACTACGTTTATGGGCTGCCGAAGCGGTGAGGCGGGTCTTCGCCGACACGCTCTATTGGCTCGCCATCTTCGTTCCGGGCGATGAGTGGACCGAGGCCGCCCGCGCCGCGGATCTCGAGGACACCTCGCTGGTCACCACGGAAGAGGTGTTGAGCGAATTCCTGACTGCCGTTTCCGCCCACGGCGATCACATCAGACGGTTGGCATGCCGCCTAGTGCGCGAGATCCTCAACGACGCCGCTATCGAAGTGGTCGTGCAGTCGCACGAGTCCTTCCTCGCCGGGCTGGCGCTGTACGAGAGGCGCCCCGATAAGCAGTACAGCCTCGCGGACTGCATCTCCATGAATGTCATGCGGCAGCAGCAGATTCAGGAAATCCTTACCCACGACCGACACTTCTCGCAGGAAGGATTCGTTCGGCGCCTGGATCGGCAAACCTGACCGTCCGGGAATGCTACGCTCCTTCCGGCAGAGTCGCATGGACGCGGAGCTATACTCGGGCCGAAGGCCCGAACTTTGGCCCGAAGGCACTTCCGCGAATGCTCCTACGAATCGACTTCAAGCAGTACCTGGTGCTACACATTCGCACATGAGACCGCCACTCTTCTGGCTGCTTATTTTCCCCGTCGCTATTCCGTGGCCCGCGCCAGGGGCAGATCCCAACGGCCAAACGGAACTTTCTGTACGCGCCATCTCCTACCGCGCCATTCCGCACGAGCGAACTGCCTACCTCAGTCTGCCGGGCAGCAGCAGCACGAACTGCTACGGTAGCACTACTGACTCGGATTCAGCGTGCTCCGCGCATTCTACGGGACCGGGCCGTTCCGGTACAATGTGGAATATCGTGAACGTCGTCGGGTTGGCGGCGAAGCTTCCCTATGCTACTTTCCGTTCGATGAGGAACGGCGAATATCGCTTATCCGTCCCTTGAATGTGCTTTTCGAGCCAATCCTTCAGGAAAGTCATGAGTTCGATCGAAATAGATGCTTCTCCGGCTTGAAACGTACTTTGGAAATCCACTACCTGCTTTTTAAGCGCCTCGTGCGCTGCCTTATGAGCGGCGAAGTCGGGGTAGCCGTGCAGTTTCATCAATCCTTCCTCTTGCGCAAAGTGCGTCACGGTGTACTGCACTAATCGATCCAGTATCTTAGTCAGCACAGACTTGGACTGGCCGGTACGCATGGCTTCGTGAAGTTCTTCCGCGATCGCGAAGAGTTTCTTGTGCTGCGCGTCAATGCTCGCGATGTTCACGCTGTAATCGTTCTTCCACTCAAACATACGCTCTGTTTCTCTCCATTCAAATGCAAATTCGATGAGGATCCGACACGAACCGGTTGCGTTCCCGAAGCAGGGGATCTTTGTCGCCGGGCAGTTCAGCCAGGAGACACGGGCGTCCCACTTATGCTCGCACAACGGCTGATGGAAACAAGACTTGCTGTGGCAACTAGGCCTATAGTATCTGAAGATATTGGCACGGTTTCGAGATTATGCCAAAGCCGCGCTCGCCGATGAGCCTTTTCGACCGCTGCCATTCGCGTCGGCAGCGTCGGCAATGGCAAGGAACTTCCTACCGATACGACCGGCTTCACGGATCGTGTGTTTGCCCCGATGCACCTGCTCGGGTTCCGGTTCGCCATTCCGCGCCCCCTCTAGTACTACTGGGTCATAAAATATCGAATGGATTCGCCCTCTCCCCACCGGCGTATTCTGAGGAGGTATGACTCCACAGCCTGACAAGGAGCAAGCCGCGAGGGAGATTTATTTACTTCTCCGTT
>Ga0326727_10000357_pt1 | contig 190665 bp, 162 predicted proteins | sample MB2enrmetagenome_FD_207643 | JGI IMG/M metagenome (GOLD analysis project Ga0326727, IMG submission 207643) | Lab enriched peat soil microbial communities from McLean, Ithaca, NY, United States - MB29MY | ecosystem: Environmental > Terrestrial > Soil > Wetlands > Peat | place: USA: New York... | reverse complement strand
TCGGGGTTGGGTCTGCGAACGGTCTTGTTCATGGCCCCAAGCTTGAAAAGTCGCGGGACCGTTGTCCAGCAAAAACCCCTTACGTCCTCTTCCTCAATTACTTATGGAGTGAGATGAATTGGCGCTGGGACGCGGTTTGGTGGGCAGTGGTCAGCTAGGGTGAGGTCAACGGGGGGCGTTACGGGAGGAACCCCTTAGTTGCCCTCGGCGGTCTTGTGCCAAACCTGCTCGCCGTTGCCCTCCTCAAAATAGAGGACGCCATTGACCTCAGCAAAGCTCAGATACTGGTGCCAGGTGCACTCGCCCGTGGTGCAAGTGGCTTCGAGGCGATGAGGCTGGGATGAAGGACTGCGGTCGGGGGCGTGCGCGAGGGCTTCCTCGAGGACGCGCCCGGAAGGCCGTTGCGGCGGATCAACCCCGAGAATCCAGAGAACGGTTGGGGCCACGTCAATGTTGCCGGTAGGGAGGTCGTCCTGCATGCCCTGGCGGAAATCCGGCCCCGCGGCAAAGCAGATGTTGTGCATGTCAAAGGGGCTCAAGCTTCCGTGCATTCCCTGGCCGGGGCCGTATTGGCCGTAGTCGGAGCAGATCAGACCAGGCGTACCGTTCGTGCTCTTGTCCGGCGTCCAGCGCAGGGAGAGCACGATGTCTGGCGCCGAGGCCGAGTCTAAGCGGACGTCGTGCAGCCGAAAGGCGCCTTGGACGGGTGTTTGCGTGAAGACCACCCCGCAGAAGGGCTGCGCTTGCAGGCAATGAACGATTCGCTCGACGACGTCAGGCTGATGACGGGTCACATAGAGAAAGACCGAACCCCCATTGCCGATGACCATGACATCTCCTTGGCGGGCTTGTGCCTGCGGGAGCGCCCGGTAGGCGCGGAATCCAAGCCCGTGGAGTGTTTTTGCCACATCCACGTCTTGCCCGATCGTCGAAAAGCCGTGATCGGAAACGACGATGACGTCGGTGTCGGGGCCAAGGCCCTTCTGGTCGAGCGCGGCGAGCACGCGGGCCAGCGCCTGATCCGCATTCCTGATGGCCGCCAGTGAGGCTGGCGAACCGGGCCCGGTTTCGTGCTGGGAATGATCCGGCTCACTTAACCACAGCAGGGAATAGGCCGGCACTTCCTGCTCCCAGAGCGGTCCAGTCAGCGCCCGGACCGTCCAGACATCCCAATTGGTAGTCGTCAATGCTTCGGGGGGGAACTCGCCCAACCTGCGGGCGTATTCCTCCGGCAGCACTTTGCCTGCGAACAAGGTAACCCCGAGCGCATGCTCACCGCGGGCGGCCCGGTCTTGAAGCAACGCGACGCCCTTTGCGCCGGCGATCGCTGTTCGCAGGCCGTGGCCGTGCAAGGTTTCCGCTACTGTTGGGAACGCCAGGTAGTGACCGCCGGTCAACCGGTCACCCTGGCGGACGGTAGCGAGCGATTCTGTCTGGACCCGCTTTGAGGCATTAATGGCGGGGCGAAACTCCTTGTTGCCGATGATCCCGCTTTCACCCGGGTACACGCCAGTGGCCAGGGCTGTCCCGTTCACCTCGGTTGTGCTGAGATAGACCGGGTGATGATTCCTGAAGGTCACGCCCCGGCGGGCCAGACGGGTCAGGGCCGGAGTGGTTTGCTCGGTCACGAAGTCCGGGCGCATGCCGTCCCAAACGATTACCACGACATGAGAGGCTTTGCCGGCAGCAGGGAGGTTTGCCGGGGCAAAACTCAGCATGAGGACGGTGAATAACCCAAAGGAGCGATGCATAGGGTTTGCTTAGCAAAACCGCAGTGGGCGGGGTGTTTGGCTCTGCTCTGCTGGCGGCGAATATCTCACGAACTTATTGTCACGGAGTTGTAACGAGTGGAAGCGCGGTGACGTGCTGGGGGAGGCGGTTGAGGGGCTTTGGGCTGGACGAGGGTGGCGGTCGGCACGGGTGCGTTCAAGGGACGACATGGCCGTCATAAGACCAGTTGATATCGGGCTGGCCAGGATCAGCCGGTTTGCCGTCTCGCTGGATACAGACGTGGGAGTACTTAAAGTGCCCGGCGTGGCCATCGCTGAAGACGATGTCCCCGCCTGCCTCATGGCGTGAAGAAAAGCGGGTGGTATAGACTTGGGGGGTGGCGAGGTCAGTCGAGCTAACGGTGGAGCCGTAATAGGGGCTCTCGCATGATTGAAGCCGGCCATCAGAGAAGAGGACAAAGGCCGCTGGATGCGCGACCATGGAGGTCTTCAAGGGGGCGCCATCCGGCAGGCCGTCCGTTCCCTTGGAGTTCATGCCACAGTGGAAGATCACGCGGGAGCCGGGGTTAAGGGTAGGATCGAGCGGTTGGGCAGCGCCGGTTGGGCAACGGTAGATGGTCTTGGTGTTGTTGAAATCCGCAGGGCCGGTTTGGCTCAGGGCATACTGCCAGAGCGGTTGGCTGTGCACGTACGGAGGCAGCGCATTGAACCAGGCATCGCGGCCATAACTGGTGCCGTTCTGGTTGTCGAGGTGCTCCACGTCGGTGAGGTCCAGCCAGCGCGGGTTGTCTTCGTTGTAGTCTCCCGGTGTGCCGGGGGTGCCGTTGGGGATTTTGGTTTTCGGGAACACCTGGTCGTTATCGTCCAAATACATCGTCTCGGCAAGACCCCATTGCCGGAGATTGCTTAAGCAGGCCACGCGATTGGCTTTTTCCCGGGCGCGCGCCAGGGCCGGCAGCAGCAAGGCCGCCAGAATGGCGATAATAGCAATCACCACCAGAAGCTCGATCAGCGTAAAGCCGCGTCTTTGTTTCTTTCGGTTCATCAGTTTGTTGATGGTTGCCAGTGTTGGTTCCTTCCAGTGATTCGGCCCCGGACAGCGAATCCGGAGACCCAAACTACAGGTTACCGTAGCTGAGAGACCTCCCGGCCGCATGTTACAATCAGGTTACAAGGAGCACGGGCCGTCACAGAATTGTAACCGATTCGTGACTAATTCGTCACTGGCGAGGGATCCGGGCGCGCTTAGGTTAGCAGCGAATTTCCAGCCGGCTTTCCCGGAGAACCGGGCGGCGGGCTTGGAACGAACAGGACTCAAGACCAAGACAAACAAGATGAAACGTCATTTTCTGACCGCATTTGCAGGCGCCATCGTGGTGATGGGTGCCAACGCGCAATTCGCGCCCGGCAAGTTGGCCGTGTTGCAAGAGGGGGACGGAGGTTTCGCCCGCGGAACCACCTCCCCGTCGGATTTCGCCAACAAACAGAACCCGGTGTTCATTGATGAGTTTGACGGGGGCACATTCAATAGCAATGGGCCTTCCTTTCAGGTAGCCATCCCAACGAATGGAGCGGATGCTTTGTGGGTGAACGGCAACGCGGGCACCGAGGGCAACCTGACCCGTGCGGCGGACCGCAGTGTGCTGGTTTTTTCGGGCTACAGTGGCGACATCCTTTCGCTCAGCCCCGGCACGGCACCCTCGAGTCTCGCTTACGACCGAGGGATCAGCGTGATTGATGCGACCGGCAACAGCTTTCTGGCCTACCGCGGCGGCGCTTGGTACGGCATCTCGACCGGCAAGACGAATCCACGGGGCGTTGCGACGGATGGGACCAATCAGTTCTGGGGTTGCGGCAACGGTTACGGTAGCATCTATTACAACGCGAACAGCGGGGCCGATCCCATTCAGTTTCAGAACATCGCGCTGACCTCGGCGGTGAAGATCCGGAACAACGCTCTCTATACAACGGTGAAGGGCAGTGAATCCGTCAACCTGTACCCAGCGGGGATTTACTCCTTTGTGGATTTCTACAACAACCCGGTCCCCTATCCCAACGCCGCGTCGTACTTGCAGCTTGTGGTGCCGGCGGCAGCGCCCTATACGAACTGCATCGGGTTCGACATTGATCCTTCAGGCACCGTTGCCTACATGGCCGATACCAGCTTCGGCATTCAGAAGTATGTGAAGGCCGGCGGTTCCTGGAGCCTAGCCTGCAACTTCTACATCCCCGGTTACTACGACGCCACGAACTTCCAACGGTTCCAAACCAACGAGACCAGCGGCGCCGTCCAGGTCGGCTGCTTCAGCGTCGCCGTGGACTGGAGCGGCGCCCACCCGGTGCTCTATGCGACCACCAGTGATTCCGGCTGGAACAGCAATAATCCCTACTACGGCAACCGCGTCATCCGACTGGAGGACACCAGCTCAGTCACCGGTGGCGGCACGATCACCAATCCAGTGATGACCGTTGCCATAGCGCCGGTGACCAACTTGGTTTACAAGAGTGTTGACTTCACCCCCGACCTTCGGCCGCTCATCACCGCCAATCCGGCCAATTGGTCGGCGGCGGCGGGAGGTTCGGTCACCTTCACTGTCGGGGCCCAATCCACGACCGCGACGACCTATCAATGGCTGCAGAACGGCACCAACCTGTCCGACCAGACCAGCTCCACCCTGGCGCTCAGTTCGGTGGATCTCGGGCTGAATGACGCCACCTACCAGTGCATCATCAGCAACAGCTACGGCGCGGTGACGACAGCCCCTCCGGCAGTCCTGACGGTGACGGCCTTGCCGGTAGCGCCGTCCCTCGGGGCGGCGCAAAATGTTACAGACCTCGCGGGGGACAACATGACCTTTCCGGCAAACGCGGCGGGGACCGAGCCGAAGACGTACCAGTGGTATTTGAACGGCAACTTGCTGGCGGACACCAATGAGTTCAGCGGGACCGGCACATCTTCGCTGCACATCACTGGTGCTCAGAAGCCCGCCGACGAAGGGGACTACTCGGTGGTCGTCAACAACATTACCGGTATGCCGGCATCCAACCGGGTGGCGACTTTGGCGTTGGTTTACCCGAAGCCGGTGTTTAGTCTCGAGCCGGGCTCAACCACTACGATCCTGGGCGCCGACATAACCCTCAACTCGGCAGGCTACGGCAACTCTCCAGGCTATCAGTGGTATGTGGGGAACAAAAGCGCGACAAGTTTGACCATGTTGTCAGACGCCTCGGGCAAGTACACCGGCTCGGGCACGTCTGCCCTGACCATCAACAATGCCGCCTTCACCGACCAGACGAATTACTTCGTGGTGCTCACCGATCTGGGTGGCTCGGTCACGAGTTCCCCAGCGGCTCTTGCCGTCGTGTCGGTGCCACCCCATTCGGCGGTGGCCTATGGTACCGCGGGCCAGGTCTATGCCCAGAACTTTGACTCGGTGCCCATCCCTAACGCGGTCATTTACAACGCGGCCAACCCGCAGCCGATGACGGTGGTCACCAATCTATCTACCGGCAAGACCGCCAGCTATACCTACTCGCTGGCCAATCCGTTTGACTTCGCTTACCCAATCATCCCCTCGGGCTTTGTTGGGGGGCTGGGTCTGGCGGGCAAGATGGATGGGTGGTACGGCTGGGCGGGAACGCTGACCAAGCTCGGGGCGAGCGTTGGTGACCAGAGCACTGGCGGTTTGATCAGCGAAGGCGGCGCATACACCGGCGCTGTCACGGCGGGCAGCAGCGTCACCAATCGCGCCCTGGGCTTGCTGGCGACGAGCACCACGGGCCCGACGGCCTTCGGAGTCAAGTTCCTGAACCAGACAGGCAGAACATTGTCTTCGATCAACCTCAGCTACACCGGTGAACTTTGGCGGCAGCAAGCTCGGACTCAGACCCTGGCTTTTGGCTATACAGTGGATGTGTCAGCGACCAACCTGCTCTCGACCAACGTAACGGCTTGGGTGCAAAGTCTGGACGTGGGCTTCCCAGCGAGTCCCGGAGGCTTGGAGATACTGGACGGCACCCAGTCCTCAAACCAGGTGAGCCTCGCGGTGACTAGCCTGGCGATCACCAACTGGCCGCCCGACGCGGCCTTGTGGTTAGTCTGGGTGGCGTCGGACAGCCAGGGCGGGGCACAGGGCATCGCCATAGATGATTTGCGCTTTTCGGCAGGGACGACGGCGGCTTCCTTGAGTATCCAGTCATCAGGGGGCAATGTCATCGTGTCATGGCCGCAGTCGGCAGGGGGCTACGCACTTGAGAGCAGCGGGAGTCTCGTCCAACCCGGTGGCTGGTTGCCAGTGGACCAAGCCGTTGTCCCGACCAACGGGTGGAAACACGGTTACGATGCCGGCCACCAACGTCGTGCAGTATTTCCGCTTGCAGCAGTGAGCGCGCAAGGGCTGCCGGGCCACTTCATAGGGCTGGACAAAGAGAGTCGTGGACGTGTCGCCCGCGGAGGCACGGCTGGCGGGGTAAGTCACACAAACGTAACACGAACGCCACATGCCGGTCACCTGGACGAGTTTAGATTACCAGTACGTAAATGTGGTTATGTTGCAGCGATCTGTCTGAAGCGGAGAATAAGAAGTGATAACAAAACTCGGCCTTGCGTTGCCCGGCTATGTGGCCAAGGCTTTGTCCATGCAGCCATTCGAGCAGGATCTGGCGGAACTGAAGGAAAAGCTTCTGACTATGGCCAGCCATGCCGAGTCGGGCGTGGGAAGAGCGATCGAGGCTCTCGGCAAGCGCGATTACGACCTGGCGTTGGTGGTTCAGGCGGATGATGCGGTCATTGACCGTTTCGAGCTTGAGGTGGATGACCTGGCCATCAAGCTGCTGGCCCAGGCGCCGGGGTCCGCCAACCTTCGGCTCATTACGGTCGCGATGAAAATCTCGCAGAACCTCGAACGGGTCGGGGACGAGACCACTACCATCGCCCGGCGCGTGCGGGACCTTTGCCAGGAACTGCCTTTGAAAGTCGTCGTGGACATTCCCCGCATGGCCAACCTGGCCGTGCAGATGCTTAGGAGCGCGCTGGATGCCTTCGTCAACCAGGACCCTGCCGCCGCCCGTGCCCTCATCCCGCAAGACAGGGAAATTGACTCGCTCAACAAACAAGTTCATCGGCAACTGGCGGAGCAGATGATCAAAGACCCCGACACCGTGCTACGCTGCTTGAACGTGATGGTGATCTCGAAGAGCCTCGAACGCATCGCTGACCATGCCAAGAACGTGGCGGAGGAAGTGGTCTATCTTTGCGAGGCGCGGGACATCCGGCACAATGCCGTCACCGGGATGTAACCTGCTTGTCACAATGTCGCCATTGTCGCTACATTGTCCCGGTGGTATCCATGAGCAGCGTGAGACTGAAGATCCTGGTAGTGGATGACGAGCCGGAAGCGGTCGAACTGCTGGACTTCAACCTGAAGCAGGCGGGGTTTAGTGTTATTGCGGCCACGGATGGCGCCCAGGCGCTCACCAAGGCGCGGTCGGCTCTCCCCAGCTTGATTGTGCTGGACTTGATGCTGCCCGAGATTGACGGCCTGGAGGTCTGCAAGATGCTGCGGCGCGACCCCGCCACTGCCCGCATTCCCATCATCATGCTCACTGCCAAGGCGGCCGAGATTGACCGCATCATCGGGCTGGAACTGGGCGCGGATGATTACATCACCAAGCCGTTCAGCCCGCGCGAGTTGGTCTTGCGGATCAAGAAGGTCCTCCAGCGCGGGCGGGCAACAGGCGCGGAGCCCGAAACGCTTAAGTTCGGCGAGCTGCTGATAGACCCGCCGCGGCACCTGGTCAAGTGGCGGGGAAAGCGCATCGAGCTGACGGCGACCGAGTTCAAGCTGCTGGTGCTGCTGGCCCAACGCCGCGGGCGCGTGCAATCGCGGGAACAGTTGCTGCAGGATGTCTGGGAGTACAATAGCTTCATTGACACCCGCACCGTGGATACGCACGTCCGTCGCCTCCGCGAGAAGCTCGGGGCCGCCGCCCGGCACCTGGACACTATTCGCGGGGTTGGTTACCGCTTCGTCGAAGCGACCGAGTAGGTGAGGGTTTCTTACACTTCATGGTTTGGCCGTTCGTAACAGCCCTTGCTCTGGCTGCGCTGGTTGCCATGCACCTTTGGTGGCGGAGCCGGTTTTCGCGCGCGCGGGAGGCTGCGCGGAGCGAGGTTGAAGCACTGAAGGACGAAGAGCGGCGGGCGACCTTGCAGGTCCAAACCCAACAGGAAGTCCTCTTCAACAGCATGCTGGAGGGCTTGCTGCTGTTGGACGAGCAGGGGCGCATCCAGCTCGCCAACCGCGCTTTTGCCACGATGTTTGGAGTGACGGCTGACATCCGCGGCCGGACCATCATGGAGGCCATGCGTCTCCATGAACTGGCGGCGCTGGTCAGTTCCCTCGACACGCAGAAGCAAGTGCTGGGCTATGAACTAAAGCTGCCCAGCCTGAACGAACGCTGGCTGCAGATCAACGCCGCCGCCATCTTCAATGGCCAGGGCCGGCGGCATGGCACCGTCCTGGTCTTCCACGATCTGACGCGCTTGAAGCAGCTTGAGACCGCACGCCAAGAGTTCGTCGCCAACGTGAGCCATGAACTGCGGACGCCGCTGTCGCTCATCAAAGGCTATGTCGAGACGCTCCTCGACGGCGCCAGGGATAACCCGGAGGTCGCCACGAAGTTCTTGCAGACCATCGACCGCAACGCGGAGCGGCTCAAGCTGCTGATCGAGGACCTGCTGACCATCTCGGAGCTGGAGTCGGGACGGGTCAAACTGAACCTGCAAGCCGTCGCGCTCGCCCCCGTCGTCGCGAAGGTCTTGGGTGACTTTAAGACCCGGGCTGAGGCCAGAGGCGTGAGCCTCGCCAGCCAGGCTCCCGAGTTGGCCGTCCGGGCCGACGTTGACCGTCTGGAGCAGGTGCTGGGCAATCTGGTGGACAACGCCATCAAGTACGGCCGCGCCAAAGGCACCTTGACCGTAGGCGGGCGTGCGGTGGAGGGCGGGCAGGTCGAGGTGTTTGTCCAGGACGATGGCCCGGGCATTCCGCCCGAGGCCCTGGAACGCGTCTTCGAGCGCTTCTACCGCGTGGACAAAGCGCGCTCGCGTGAGCAAGGGGGCACCGGCCTGGGACTGGCCATCGTGAAGCATATCATCCAAAGCCACGGTGGCAGAGTCTGGGCGACGAGCGTGCTGGGCCACGGTGCGACCTTCTTTTTCGTTTTGCCGCAGGATTCCGGTGCCCTCCAGCCGCCGCTACTGTGAACTCAGTCCTCGTTTGGCAACCTCATTCGGCTTATTGGGTGACGCTAATGAGGCTGCGGCGAACGTTCGCGGGGTCCTTTTGCCTCATCTGAGGTCAGAGGAGACACGAGGCGGGTGTCAGACCGGTAGCCGCACATCCGACGGAGCCGCGCTTCGTTTCGCTCGGAAAGGACTTCGCCGACAGTCTTGAGGAGCGCCGTCGCCTCGACGGGCTTCTCCATGAGGGCACTTACGCCCGCAGCCACGGCGGCGGAGTACTGGTTCGGCATACCGGTGATGATGATCACCGGGACCAGTGGATAGCGGGTGGTCAGGCTTTCAAAGACATCCCAGCCGCTTTGGGAGGGCAAGTTCAGGTCCAGGAGCAGCAAATCGGTTTGTTCCGGCAGAAATCGAGTGGTCGCTTCTTCACCGTCCTGCGCCAGTCCGACTTCGTAACCGGCGGTTTCCAGTACCCGCTTCATGGCGTGACGCACAGCGGCATCGTCGTCAACCACGAGCACGCGCCGCCGTTTGACAACGAATTCGCCACCCACAGCTCGCTCGAGACCGCAGGGGCGCTATCCACTTGCACTGACCAGCGCCATTTGCCGCACTCGCTCCCATGTCGCAAAGAAGTCCTGCAACCAATTATTTATAGTTGCTCCGATTGGCTGGATGCCTAAAGCACTGCTTGGCTTCCATGGAGGTTATTCGTGGCCGCCGTGCTGGCGAAGCAATGCCGCCGCATCCTCGTGTCCGCCAGCCACCGCCTTGTGCAAAGGCGTTTCGCCGTCGGTGTCCTTGGCATTGACCTCGGCTTTGTTGGCCATCAGCAATTCCACCACGTCCTTGTAGCCCCAGCACACCGCCATGTGCAAAGGCGTCCTGCCGAAGTTGTCCTTTGCATTGACCTCGGCTTTGTTAGCCAGCAGCAATGCCGGCACGCCCTTGTGGCCCTGAGCCGCCGCCCAGTGCAAAGGCGTCATGCCGACGTTGTCTTTGCTAAAAACCCAATCGGGATTGTCTTTGAGCAGCGCCTTGACCTTTTCCAAGTCGCCACCTGCCGCCGCGTCATGAACATTAACCTCGGCTTCATGCGCGAGCAGCAAATCCACCACGTCCTTGTGGCCACTAAGCGCCGCATAGTGCAATGGCGTCTCGCCGTACTTGTCCTTGGCATTCACCTCGGCCTTGTTGGCCAGCAGCAACGCCGCCAGGCCCTTTTGGCCCTGAGCCGCCGCCCAGTGCAAAGGCGTCCAGCCCCTGTTGTCCTCGGCATCGACCTCGGCTTTGTCGGCCAGCAGCAAGGCCGCCACGTCCTTGTGGCCCTGAGCTGCCGCATAGTGCAAAGGTGTCCAGCCCCTGTTGTCCTTGGCATTGACCTCGGCCTTGTTGGCCAGCAGCAAGGCCGCCACGTCCTTGTGGCCCTGAGCCGCCGCCCAGTGCAAAGGCGTCCAGCCCCTGTTGTCCTCGGCATTGACCTCGGCTTTGTTGGCCAGCAGCAAGGCCGCCACGTCCTTGTGGCCAAGCAACGCCGCCAAGTGCAAAGGCGTCGCGCCGTCGTTGTCTTTGCTGTAAACTAAATCAGGATTCGCTTTAAGTAGCGCCTGGACCTTTCCCAAGTCGCCAGTCTTGGCCGCGTCGTGAATCTCGCCGCACACGCCGAGGCTGCTCCACGCCAGCGCGACCAGCATGACGGCGGCGTGGCGGGGAATTTGGCAGTGGCAGAGTCGGCTGAAGAAAGAGTGCCTTTTATTCATAGGGCTGTTGATATGAGCTAGCTGCCTGTCAAAGCCATTCCGCATATTCATCACCCGTCACAATCCTTCCGATCCGGACCCCTGTCGGCGTTTATTTCGTTGGGGCCTATGAATGCTACCACCGATCACCAACCGCCGGATAACCGGTGACCGGGTTGCACTTGGTTTCGTCGAGCATTCAACCCACTGCCCCTCGTTTGCACAAAGGGGTTGTCCATCGGCGGCTTTCATAGCCGGTTTCGTGCCACGGGCATGAGCAATTATTGTTCGATTGATGTGCAGCACTTTTCGTGATCCAGAACCCAGATGAGATTTGCGGATGGAAGTTTTTGTTCCACACATGATTTAGGGAGAACCACCCGCGGTAGCTTAAGGCAGGACGTTCCAATCATCTTGCGGCGACGCCCGGAGTTCTTGTTCTCGCTCCTCTTCGGCGGCGGTCTGGCTCCAGGATTTCCCCGCTACGGAATTCTGAGGCGTAGTGCAACCATAGGTGACAACCAGAGCCGCCAGACAAAGGATGACTCTCGCAGCTTTGACCATTCGTGTCTTCATAAGACGCATGATTTCGTAAACTTGCTAGTCTGCTTCATAGTATGAGCAGGCCGCCAGAGCTTTACCGGTGGCCGCCGCCCCCACCTCCTCCATCGTAGCCCCCACCGCCGCCTCCGCCGTGACTAGCCCCGCCTCCCCAACCGCCATGGAAGAAGCCGCCACCAGCATATCCGTGCGAATAGCCGACTTGATGAGAGGAGCCGGGCCAACCGCCGGTAGCCGTGCGGCCAGAGAAGCTCCGGCCGAGAAATCCGCGCGCGTTGTTGGCGCCACTGAAATTCGAGAAGGGGGAGTTCGGCGCACGGTTGGCCCAGAGCCGACTCTCTCCCCCAAGTGTCAGCAAACTGCGGTAAATGGTGGGCACACTTGCGCGTTGTCCGGCCGCCACGGCGCCCGTGCGTGAGTTGTATGCGCGCGCGTACCCGGCCGCTAGTTCCGCCCCAGCCATCGGGCGCGTGCCAAAGCCTCCGCCGGGACTCTGCCGGGCATAAATATTACTCGCGGTGGTTGCCGTGTCACTCCGGCTCCAGGCTGCGGCTCCGCCCTCAGCGTGCCAATTCCGGTTGGGTCCCCACCAGGGCCTCGGCGGGCGGCAGCGCCACCAGCCGAATCGGCCGAAGCCGCAACCCCAGCCAAATCCGAAATCGAAACACCAATCGTCCCACGGTGTCCAACATGGGTCCCAGCCAAACCCCCAGGTGCAAGGCCAGCCGTACCAGACGCCCCCGATCCAGGGCGGGTAATCGTAGCCGGTGCCATAGGCCACGACGCCATCCTCGACTTCCGTCCCCCAATAGCCGGGGGTATAGCCTTCGTAAACAAAGTCCGGTGTTGCGCCATAGACCTGCACATAGGTCAAATAGTGCAGCGGAGAACTGGGCGGGATGGAATATATCACGGCCGGTACGGAGGTCGCTACCGTCCATGGTCCATTGATTGAGGGGGCGGCATACCAAACGCCATTCTGACAAGCATACCATGATTGGTCATCCACCTGGATGATGGGCGTGCCGCTGTTCACAACATAATAGAGCGGTGTGCCGGCGATCGGCTGAAACCTCGGGGGGCCGTCGATTTGTAGGTCCTGCATCTGCGTGTTGCGCGGCACTGTCATGCTTTCGGGGATGCTGTTGGCGATGAGCGCCTCGGTCGCCTGTTGCGTGCCCGCTACGCTGGCCTTCACGTTCTCTTTCGGACTGGTGTCGGGGATGTTGGCAAAGTCCGGCGGGAGGTGATCGGCCGGCATGAATTGCCAGGGCCCGTCCAGCGAAGGCGCGCGAAACCAGCGGCCCGCAATCAACACATAGGTTCGCTGGTCGGTGAGCAACTCGAATACGTTGCCGGTGGTGTTGGCAACATAGAACAGGTGCGTGCCGGCAACGGGAAGAAAGTTTGGCTGGCCGTCAAACAGGATGAGTTCCGTCGGGCTCGTCGCGACATAAATGGTGGGCGCGGTCGCGCTGGTGAGCGAGGGCGGCACGTTGGCAGGCGCGCCAGTTTGCCCGTCCAGCAGGTCCACTGGCGTGGGCGACGCCATCGCTTGCTTCTCAGCTTTCGCCGCTCCCTTGGGTGGTCCGCTCGCCACATGCCACGGCCCCTCGAGGCTGTGTGAAGTCATATAGCCATCCCAAATGCGAAGATAGATCTGCCCGGTTCGGTCCCTCAACAAGAGCAGCCTTGAGTTGATAACCCGCTGCAACTCCGTTCCCGCAACCGGCCGGTACACTGGCGGCCCGTCAATATAGACCAGGGTAGCGGGCCTGGTGGAAAAGATGATCTTCGGCGGAGCGTTGTTGAGGGGTAAGGCGGAACCCTTGAGCTGTTGCGGCGCGACGGCGAGGCTGTCTTCCATGTGGTCCAACGCAAGCCCCTCAAGTTGCTTCGGAAACGTCAGGCGCAATAACTTAAGGTAATCCTGAATACTTTGCCAGGCAGAAGGAAAATCCCCGCCAACAATCTGGATGTTTTCCAGCGAAACTGTGCGCTTGGTTTTGTCCACCAAAGTGAGCGCCTGGAGCGCTACCACCCCGTAGGTCGGCTCCCGTTGGCCGGCGCTTTGGACCCCCACAGCGCTGCGGGCCATGAGCTGATGGCCGTCCCAGGAATCGACCACCGGCTCGTATATGGTGTAGGTGATCGCACCGCTGGCAACGACGCGGGGCCAAACGAAGCTAGCGAATGCGGCCGGCGCCGTGGAGTAATAAGCAGGGCCGCCCCCGGCCTGCGAAGTATCCTGCGTGGCGCACGAGGGAAGCACAACCACCATACCTGCCGTGAGAATCGTATTGAGGATGTGCTTCATATCTGCCTCGCTCGACCCTGGCCTACGTATCCGGCAACGGTCCCGCCGTGCCGGGTGGTCTGGCGCTGGAATGCACAGGCTCAGTCATATGTATTTGATCGCTAAAGCGGAAGGAGGCATTCAACTTACGGCGACCAGCGATACCTCCTCGTTGCGTTCATTGTGCACAACGCCCGTCGCGTGTGGATCAAGCATCGGCTTTCCGTCCACCAGGAATCTATACTGATGGTGACCGTGCGTTAGCAGCACTTGGAGGAACCACCAACCGTCCACCCGCCGCTTCATGGGGAGGGAGGAGGAATCCCAGTCATTGAAATCGCCGGCAAGATTTACGGATTTCGCTCTGGGTGCAGCACAATAGAAATTGACCGGTTTGGCCATCTCCCTGGCCGAATAACAGGTGCCGTGCGGATTTGCTTGTAGAGTGTCCATAGGAAATTCGAGGGACTTGGTGTTAAGCCTCCTTCCTTGGCGGGCAAGACGTTCGCTTGCAGGGATTGAACATTGGCATAAGCAGTGGGTCTGCTCGCCGGAACAGTCTTTAGCGCGTGCGTTTGAACCTGATTCGGTTTTGTCCTGCCTCCCCCCAGGTCCGCTCCTGAACCGCCGCCTCGCAGCTTTTTCCAAGGAAGGACCACCGCGGTGCCGGCCATGCCCAATAGTGCGGGGCCGCGCCAGGCGCCTCCGCACATCAGGAATGTGAGTTGCCTGAACACAGCTTCATAGACTGTAGCCAGTGCTCGCCGCCGAGGCTGGACTGTACCTGCACGCTTAACAGGAATTGCGGGTGCGGACACCTGGTGGCCTGTTAGGGCAATCGGGCACTTGACGCCAGATGTTCTAGGTGGTTGTTTCATCGGCAAATGCCCCAGGTCTTTCTCGGGCACGCTCAGAACCGGACAGGGAGCGACCCGGCGAAGTTGCTCAGCGGCGTCGCCATGCATCAGGCTGTGCCACCAGGAATACTGGGGAATCCTTGTCACAATCAGGTCGCTTCCAGCGCGGCTGAGCATTTGACCGACGACGCGGGCGCTGGGCTTGTCCATCTCAGGGTGCAGGTCCACTTCGATTACCCCAAGGGCTTCCAAGTTGGCCCACTCGGCTAACTGAAGCTCAATCGTTTTTGATTCCCTGTCTTGAAGCGGAGACTGCTGGGTTGTTTTAGCGGTCGCACTCTCTGCGAACAGGCCTGGCGCGTAGCGTATGGTAATCTTCGCGCCCAGCCTCTCGGCCAAACCCTTGGCCCATTTCACTGTCCGTCGGGAGAATTCCGTAAGATCAACCGGCACCAAAATGTTCTTCCAAGGCAGCGTCCGAACGGTTCTCGTCGAGAGCAGCAACTCATGGCGGAGAGTGAGGGTCAGGCATGGTTGCTGACGCACCACCCGCTCCGCAACGCCTATAGAAAGCGGGTGCTTCCGCCCTGAATCACCGTCGCTCGACAGGATGATCAAATCCATATCCAATGTTTTGGCGGCTGCGATGATCTCCTGCACTGGGTCTCCGACGCGCAGCAAGGTTCCCCCCCGAAGGTACGGGGCGATCTCAGCGCAGATTAGCTTGCTCAGCAGCCGCGCTCCCATGCTGACAACTTCGTCGTACGAGCCGATCAACCCCAGGTGATCAAGGTTATGCGTGAAGGAGTCACAGGGCACGACATGAAGGAGCCAAATTGACGCGCCAAACAACTCGGCGAGCGCCGCGGCATAACGCACCGCACCCACTGTCCTAGTGGAGAAGTTTATAGGCACCAGGATTTTGCTCACCTTGAGGCAGGAAGCAGCCACCTCGACCGGCTTCCACGTTAAACTTTCCACCCGACCATAGGCGATTGGTTCTATGACGGAATCCCCCAGCGCACGGCTTAACTCGCTTGACTGCATCCCGGTTAGGTGCCCCATATACTTAACCTCTTGTTCATTTAGCGGGCAGATCGGCGCGCCAGCCCGCTGGATAACCGCCGGAGGCGCTTCCGATAGAAGAAGAGCCGCCTGCGAACGGGCTTGGCCCCACGGGTGCCAAGGTGATGGGTTGGGACGCGCAAGACGCCAACAGTGGAAGGACGCCATGCGAGCAGAACGTCGTGTAGATTCTCATGGCGAAACTCACTTTCTTTTATTCGTTAATTCCCCAGTCACGCCGGGAGGGCAGCGCTCCGAAAACGGGAGCCGTTTCGGGTCGCCAGCATTCGCCCAGCGCCTGTGTGCGCGTGCCGGCCAGGAGGTTGTCAATCACCGTCCGTAGGTGGTTGGGGTCGAGTGGTTTCATCAGCACCCCATCCACTCGGGACTCACTGGCAAGGGCTAACTGTTCGAGGGAGTCGGCGAGGACGAGTGTCGGGCAACCCCCATCTGCGAGGCTGCATTGCGAGGCGAGATGCGAGAACTCTCGGGAGTGGATGTCGAGGTCCAGCACTAGAACATCGACGTGGCCGGAGCGAATGATGTCGAGCGCTTGACGGCAGCCGTCGGCTAAAATGACTTCGCAACGCTCGGCTTCGAGTGCCGCAACCATGGTTCGTTCAAAGGCTGAATCGCTGCCCAACAGCAACACCCGGGTTTTCACCGGTAATCCCATTTTGGCTGCCATAAGTCATTCCTCCTTCATTCTTCGTTCCAGCGTAGCACCCTGCGTGGTTGGCGTCGCTCGTGAAACCTGATCGGGGGCGAATGCACCTTCCCGGCCGCACCGGCATTTGGCGAGCGCAAGTGCCTTGTATCCTGCTGGTAGCCGCACATCCGGCGGAGCCGCGCTTCGTTTCGCTCGGCAAGAACTTCGCCAACGGTCTTGAGCAGTGCCGTCGCCTCGACGGGCTTCTCCATGAGGGCACTCACGCCCGCAGCCACGGCGGTCGCGTATTGGTTGGGCATACCGGTGATAATGATCACCGGCACCAGCGGATAGCGGGAGGTCAGGCGTCCAAAGACATCCCAGCCGCTTTGGGAGGGCAAGTTCAGGTCCAGGAGCAGCAAATCGGTTTGCTCTGGCAGAAATTGGGTGGTCGCTTCTTCACCGTCCTGTGCCACTCCGACTTCATAACCGGCGGTTTCCAGCACCCGCTTCAGGGCCTGACGCACGGCGGCATCGTCGTCAACCACGAGCACGCGCTTCTTCATAAGGCTCGGGCGCGGAATGAGTGTGTGGTTCGATCGCAGCCTCTGCGCGAGGGAAGGTGGGCTCACGGGAGCTGGATGCGATTTATGCCGGCCGGGCTGCAACCCGGCGCCTCTACGAAGGGGCCAGGGGTCATTACCTGCCCTGGGTCGCCGGTGTTCATGAGCGCGGCCTGGAGGGTATAGCGGCCGTATTCCTGCACGCTGCCATCAGCCAAGCCCACGTTGCCCATCGCGGAGTGCATGTTGTTCATCCAACCCACCGAGAGGTTGTTAGGCGGGAAGTTGGTGCCCAGCGAGACGAAGGGGGTGCCGGTCGCAGGGGCGGCCAGATAGGGCACGCCTGGTGGGTTGCCGCTGCCCAGGTTATGGTCGCCGGTGAGGAACATCTCAGGATAGGTTTCCTGGGCATCCACCCCGATGAAGTAGCTCGTGTTCAGGTCGTTGGTGTAAGGCACCGTGCTGGCGGTGCCGACGGGGATCACGCCCGCGAAGGAGGTGGCCACCTGCCGCAGGCTGCTCTCATATTCCGACGGGCACATGAGAATCTTCGGCGTGCTCAACTCGTTGGACATCACCAGGAAGATGCCAAACACGCCCCGGCTGGTTATCTGGGAGGCTGTCAGCACTCGCTGGCCGATGTAATCCTGGTAGCCCCCGTTGGCGACGCTCACCCTCATCGGATCCTGGTCGTCGTTATCAATGGCCCAGGTCCGGAACGCCAGGCCGGCCTGCTTAAGGTTGTTGACGCAACTAATGCGCTGCGCTTTGGCTTTAGCGCGAGCCAGCGCTGGCAGCAGCAGGGCCGCCAGAATAGCAATAATTGCGATCACCACCAACAACTCGATCAGAGTGAATGCTCCGATCCACTTGTTTAAAACCATTTCTCGTTTCATACGTCTTAAGTTTGCGGCGGTTGCGCGCCCACCGTGGGTTTGCTTTCCGCTGAGAACTCCTTATGCTTGTTTCATGCCAGTGCTCGGGAGAGCCGCTGTTTGCGTGGTTTCCGAGGCAATTTGAGAGGGCGCGGCCATGACGCAACTCGGGATTGAAACATACGGTGCCACCGGTGGTCTGGGGCAAATCACGTGTTGTGGAATATCAGTTGACCCCAATCTCTTTCGTGGATTCAGCGCGCCAGCCCACGGGATTGCCGTTGGGCATGCTGACCAGTTCTCTTTTTGGCGCATCTGCCGGCAGCTTCCAATCGTCGTCCAGGTGGACTCTCGTCGTTCGACCGGGCTCGATCGTCACCGGCACCTCAACCCAGAGGTAATCCTTTGCTTGAGCCTTCACGAGGTAGCGGCCGGCGGGCAGAGCTACTCGACGGGGAGCTTGCTCGTAATGCCCAATCGTGTTGGCCACGCGCTTCACCAGCTTCCCGTGAAGATCATAGATCCTATAATCGGTGTGTTGATACCAGACGGGATCTTCGCTGCCCTGATTCTGATCATCACTCTGCTCAACCAGATTGGAGAAGACCTGCAGTTCACCGCTAGAAGCTGTTCTCTCGCTGCCAGCAGGGTTGGGCCCGACGGGCGCAAGAGCAACCGGTGTTGAAGAGCATCCGACCAACAATGAAACCACGCCGGTGCCCAGCAAAAAATAGACACTTTTCATAACTCCTCATTCCTTTCTTAGAACGGTTTGGCCTATCATACGTCTTTACTTTGTGAACGTCGTGCGCCCGCCGTGGATTTGCATTCCACTTGCTATTCTTTATGCTTGTATTATGCCAGCGCTCGGGGGAGCCGTTGTTTGCGTGATTTCTGAGGCAAATTGAGAGGGTAAGACGATGACGCGGTTTAAGACTGGAACAAGCGGTGCCACTGGTGGTCTGGGGCAGACCACCCGGTGGAATGCGTCCTTGAGGGTCCGCTTGGCGGGCTTTGCCATGGCCGTCATAGCGGTTGCATTCGTGATCATCCGCATAGACACCAGTATCTGGCGCCGGCAAGCGCAGTTGCAGGAGGAATTTGCCGCCGTCAGGGCCGAGAGGTTCTATTTCGGGGTCAGTTTTCGCGGCAGGCTCCGGCAGATCAGAGAGGCTTGGCTCGACCTGTATCTCACTGGCAACCCGGCCGACCGCGACGCCTTCCATCGCAATGCGCTTGGGCTCAGGGAGTGGCTGCGAAGCAAGGAAGGGAGTTTCCAGACTCCGAGCGAGCAGGGGAGGTTCCAGCGATTCGAAGCGGCCTACGGCGACTTCATGGGCCGCCTGAACCGGCTGATGGAGAAGAGTGGTCGGCGGCCAAAGCGCGAGGATTTTGCCGTAGCATATGAGGAATTACGGGCTGAATCCCAGCCGGTGCTGGACCTGTGCGACGAGGTGGTGAAAGTCGAACACGATGAATTCGACCAGTTTCTCGGAAGCTCCGACCAGACCCTCCTCTCGTTGCAACGGCTGCTGCTGCTGTCGTTGGTGCTGTTGATTGTGTCGGCCTCGGCCCTGGCGGTGGTCGCCTACCGCGGCATGATCGCCCCGCTCCGTGCCCAACTGAGCGAGAGCCAGGCGATTATCGAGCGCCAGGAGAAACTCGCCTCATTGGGTACGCTGGGCGCGGGCGTAGCCCATGAAATCCGCAACCCGCTCCAGGCGATTAAATTCCGGCTGTTTAGCCTCAAGAGTTCTCTGCCGTCCGGGCTGGCGGACAATGAGGACGCGAAGGTAATTACCGAGGAGATTGATCGCCTGGACCGGATCGTGAAGGATTTCCTGCAATTCGCCCGGCCCTCGGAACCAGAACTGGTCCGCGTCCCGGCCGAACGAATCCTGCAGGAGGTGCACGAGCTGATGAAGTCTCAGCTCGAAGAGGCCGGAATCCAGTTGCGCCTGGAGAGCCTGCAGGCGGCCTGGGTACAGGCCGACCCGCACCAGATCAAACAGGTCTTGATCAACCTGGTCCAGAACGCCGCCGACAGCATCGGAACCGAGGGCACGATAACTCTTCGCCTTAAGCGGGATCTGGCGAAGGTGGGTGGCAGCACCCGGCCCGTGGCTGTGCTGGCGGTCGCTGATACGGGCAAGGGCATCCCGCCGGAAGTCCAGAAGCGGCTGTTCGACCCGTTTTTCACCACGAAGGAGGATGGCACCGGTTTGGGCCTGGCCATCGCGGCGCGGATCGCCGAAAAACATGGCGGACTGTTACGCTATAGAACCCAAGTGAATCGGGGCACGATGTTTGAGATTGTCCTGCCCGCATTGGAAGACGATGCAACCAAGAATACTGCTGATCGAGGATGACCTTAGCACCGCTTCGGCGTTGAAGAAGGTGTTACAGGCCGAAGGCTACGACGTGGACCTGGCGGAACGCGGGGATGACGGGCTGACGCAGGCGACGGCGCGTTCGTTCGATTTGGTCCTCACCGATTTGAGGCTGCCGGGCCTGAGCGGCCTGGAGTTGGCCGCCCGGCTTCACGCCGCCAAGGCCAAGCTGCCGATCATTATGATGACCGCGCACGGCACGACGGACACCGCGATCGAGGCGACCAAGCTCGGGGTCTATGAATACCTGGTCAAACCGTTTGAGGCCGACGAGTTGCTGGACTTGGTTGCGTCAGCGGTTGCCCATTCCCGGCGCATGTCGGAGCCGGTCGCTATGGGTGAGGCGCGGTCGGCGCGCTTCGCTATCATCGGCAGCAGCCGCGCGATGCAGAGCATCTACAAAGAGGTGGGGCGCGTCGCCGCCACGGCCACAACGGTCCTCATTCGCGGGGCGACCGGCACCGGTAAGGAACTCATAGCGCGCGCCATCTACCAGCACAGTGACCGGGCCGATAAGCCCTTTATCGCGGTGAACTGTGCGGCGATTCCCGAGACGCTGTTGGAGAGCGAACTCTTTGGGCACGAACGCGGCTCTTTTACCGGCGCGCAGAGCCGGCGCATTGGCCGTTTCGAGCAGGCGCACGGCGGCACCATCTTTCTGGACGAGATTGGGGATCTCAACGCGAACACCCAATCCAAGTTATTGCGCGTGCTCCAGGAGAAATCCATCCAACGCCTGGGCGGCGACGAGACCATCCACGTGGACGCGCGCGTGCTGGCCGCCACGCATCGGGACTTGGAGGCCGCCATCAAGGAGCGGGAGTTCCGGGAGGATTTGTATTATCGGCTCAGCGTCGTCACCATTCATCTCCCGGCCCTCACCGAACGGGCGGAAGACATCCCCGACCTGGTGAAGTTTTTCATCCAGCGCTACGCGATGGAACTCGGCTTGGACGCGCCGTCGGTTGATCCCGAGGCCCTCGCCTTCTTACAGAAGCAAGACTGGCCCGGCAACGTCCGCGAACTCGAGAACGTCGTCCGCCAAAGCCTCCTGCTGGCCAAGCCCTTTGGCATCAGCCTGGAGCACGTGCAGCAGGTGTTGGGCAAGTCCCGCAAGCCGGCGCCCGTCGCCGGCCAGACGCATGCTGCTTATGTCGCCGACCTACTTGCGCGCGTGCAACGGGGGGAGGAGCGCGAAGCCTACGGGAAGATGGTGGCCGATCTTGAGCCGGAACTCTTCGCCCAAGCCATCCGCCTGGCTGGCGGGAACCAAGCCAAAGCCGCCCGGTGGCTGGGCGTCACCCGGCTCAAGCTGCGCGAGAAGCTGACTCAACTCGGCCTGCACCCGTCCAAGGGCCGTGACGACAGCTCGGTGCAAGGCCCCCTCTGATGTGCAGGCGGGAAGCTCGCCGTGGCCATACTGCGGCAGTGCCTCCAAGGGGGTCGCGTAAGCTTGTTATCTTGAGAAGCTTGTGAAGATGGCGCTGCCTGCTTTCTCCTGCGTTCCAGGCACTTCTCTCCAGCTCGCGCCTGCCTCGCCTGCAGCGTTTCCAGACGGCAGTGCTCTGGAGGGATCACAGAGGAGGCCCGGTGTATCTCCCACGTTGATCGCGTAACCATCTACGGTTGAGAGATTTGCGAGGCAATTTCGGGTTCTTCCCTGTTTTCGGTGGAAACGCCCATACCCTTTGGGACACCACTGAGGATGAAAACCCGTTTGGCAGCCGCCCAGTCCTCTTTCGTCCCTATATCCTCCATGGTGCATATTGGTACGAATCGGGCTATTGTCGGGGTAACGGGTGGAGTAGCGGCCCCTACCGCCCGCTCTTACCTCCATAGCCCCACTGGAGCCTCACCGTAGCACCTCTGATTCAAATCAGAGGTGCTACGGTGAGACTCCGGGGAGGCTCCGGCTCGGCCCGCAGTACGGTCTGGTGCAGGGTTGGAGGAATAGGGGCGAACACGATGCTGCTGCGCGCCGACTTGGGCAACACGGCTGTCAATTGGCGCAATGTTCGTTGCAGGCAGAATGCGCCGACTGAGATGGGCGGCGACAGCTAGCTGGCGGATCGCACGAGGTTTGAGACATCGAGGTCAGCGCAGGTTCAGCCTGCGGAACAGCCAAACCTTGAGCCAGTCGAGGCCGGCAAACCAGATGAGGCCGGTGCCGGCTACGGCGAGAAGGAGCGGCGCCCTCAGCGGCGACATCAGGATGCCGGCCAGCGCGAGGATGGTTGCGACGCTTAGGCCGAAGACGGAGCTGGCCACCAGGAAGGGACTGGGCCGGGATTGCCAGAAGTGCCCCCGCTCGCGCAGCAGATAGACGCCGGCCTGCGAGCTGAGGATCAAGGTCGCAAAGGTCAAGGTTTGCAGGTGCGGCATGTCGAGGCCGAGCGCGTAATGGCCGCAGAGAAAGACGCCAAGCGAGAAGGCCAGTTTGCAAGCGGCGAGGGCCGTCGCCGCCAGGAGAATCGCCCGCGTGTTCCAGCGGTTCGGGCGGCGCGAGTATTCCATCCGGTCCGTCGAGAGGGACATGGTGAGGAAGTCATTGAGAAAGAGAAAGAGCACCATCAGCATGGGCGTGAGCGCTTTGTGCGTGGTCAAGAGAAAGCCGATGACCAGAAGTGCCATTGTCTCAATCTTCTTGATGAGCATGTTGAGGGTATAGGTGATGATGCGCTGGAAGACGCGCCGGCTGGTCTCGATGGCGGGCACCACACCGCCCAGGCCGGGCGTGGTCAACACCATAGCCGCGGCGGCTTTGGCCACATCGGTCGCGTTGGCCACGGCGACGCCGGCCTCGGCCTGGCGCAGTGCGGGCGCATCATTGACACCGTCTCCACTCATCCCCACGAGTTCACCACGCCGCTGAAAGCCGCGGACGAGCCGGAACTTGTCTTCAGGAAAGACGCCGGCAAAGACGCCGCAGTCAAGCGCCTCGGCGCTGAGGTCGCCATGGAGCTTTTCGGGCGGACAGACGTTGCCAGGAATCCCCACCTGCTGTGCCACGCTGCGCGCCGTAATGGCGTTGTCGCCTGTGACCATGACGACGCGAACTCCGGCGTCACGGATTGCACTCACCACGGCCTTCGAGTCCTCGCGCACGGCGTCCTCAAGGCCCAGCAGACCCACAAAGCGCAACTGGTCACTGGTGCCTTCCGCCACGCCCAGCACGCGTTGCCCGCGACCGACGATGAGAGCGGCCTGAGACTGCCAGGCAGTTTCAGCCGCGCCGGCCAGTTTCGCGACCTCCGCGGGAGCGCCTTTCAAAAAGCGGCGCGAGACACTTCCATCGCGATACACGGCTTCGGCGCGTTTGGTGGCGGGGTCGAACGGTTTGAAGTCAACGCGTTCCAACTCACCGTCCTGCCAGCCGCGGTCGGTGGCGGCTTTGATGATTGCTCCATCCACGGGATCCTGGCCGGCGGGGTCGCTGGCCAGGGCGGCGGCCCGCAGGAGATCCTCGTCAGACGAGTCCGGTGCGGCCCAGAGCGTATTTACCGTGGCCTCGTTGCGGGTTAGAGTGCCGGTCTTGTCGCTGCACAGCACGGTCATCGAGGCGATGTCGTGCAGCGCGCTGAGGCGGGTAATAAGGACCCCGCGTTTGGAAAGTTCCACCGAACCCAGGGCGGCGGCGAGCGTGAAAGTGGCCGGCAACGCGACTGGAATGGAGGCGAGCAGAATGGTCAGCAATAACGGTAGAATGTACTCAAGGGACATCCCGGCGTGGTGAGCGTAGCCCACCACGACCACGACCATTGCGGCGTTTACGACGAAGAGGTTTTTCACCACGACCACAATCTCGTGCTCCTGCCGGTTGGCCGAGCCGGCGGTGCGGACAAGTTCGGCGGTCTTCCCGAAGAAAGTGCGCGCCCCCGTGGCGCTGATTTCACCGGTGGCCTCGCCGCCGCGCACCATTGCTCCGGCATAAGCAGTTTTCCCGGGCTCAACCGTCACCGCCGCCGATTCGCCCGTGAGAGCGGATTGGTCCACAAGCAGCGAGCCGTCCTCGAGCACCACGTCCGCCGGCACAATGGTGCCCTGGCGCAGATGAACAACGTCCCCAGGCGCCAGTCCCTCTGCTGGCAGACTGGTCCACGTGCCGTCGCGGCGGACGCGGGCCAGCACATGGAGTTGCTGGCGCAACAGCGCCAGCGCCTTTTGCGCGCGGCCTTCTTGCAGCAGACTCAACATCGCATTCAAAACCAGGAGCCCGCCGATTACAGCCGCTTCCACTTGCTCGTGGAGAAAAAGCTGGATGATGATAGTGGCTTCCAACAGCCAAGGGATCGGAGCCCAGAAGCGCTTGATGAATTCCTTTAGCGGATGGACTTTCTCCTCGACGACGGCGTTAGGGCCGAATTGCTTGAGCCGCGCGGTCGCCTCGGCAGTGGTCAGGCCGCGGTGATTATGATTGGTGGCCCGAGCAGCCGTCGTCTCGCTAGTCCCACTGGTTGCGGTGTTGGCCACTGCTCAATGGATTGATCCTGGAAACAGCTCTCGAATCGCCGCGTGCAACTGAGTGAACAGGTCCTGCTTGCCGACGAAGCCGTCGGTGCCGGCCGCGCGGGCTGCCGCGCGGCATTCCGGGGTGTCGTCCGCCGTAACCATGATGACTGCCGGCGCTTGCGCACGCGCTTTGATCTGGCGGGTCGCTTCCAATCCGCTCATACCGGGCAACTGCAAGTCCATCAGCACCAGGTCAGGCGCTAGCTCCACCACTCGGCGCACAGCATGGTAGCCGTCGGTAGCAGTGCCAATAAGTTGAACGTCGTTCTGCTTTTCCAGAATCAAGCTAAGCATCTTCAGAACAGTCGGGGAATCATCCGCGACCACGGCACGAATCGGCCTGGCATCGCTCCCGGCGGCCTCGGCGACAGTATTGGGCTCCGCCAAGAGCGAATGCGCGTTGCGGCCCGGCGAATGTCTATAGCTGGCTTTCATTGCTTCACAGGAGAGTTCATCATGCGGACCGAACCTTCAGCCTCAGCGGCGCGTTAGTTGGCACCGGGGTCGGCGGGGGAGCACTCATCTTGCGCACGCGCACTTCGAGAACGCTTTGCGCCAAAAGAGTGCTGACCTCCGCTTTGCTGGCGTCATCCGGCAGCGAAAAACGGCGCTCAAAATAGCCGTGCGGGCGTTCGATTCGGAGATGCTTTCGATCATCCTGCCACGGCTGTGGACGTTCTCCAGAGATCACCAGCCCGTCTCCCTCCACCGCGACTTGTATGTCCTCCGGTTTTACTTCGGGCAAATCAATCTTGAATAGGTATTCCTGGGCGTCTTCCAGGATGTCCACAGGTGGAAACCAATCTGCCTCTTCGTTAAATATTTGGCACGCAGGGATCGTCGCCAGTTGCGCCAGCAGGCGGTTATGGGTGCCAGGTGTCATCGCATTCATAGTCGTTTTGCGCAGAACACAGTTTCATTCTGCGCTCATCGGACCCTTAGCTTTGAGCGTGCCGAGCATGAGCGAAACGGCAGTTTGGTTGATTTTCAGGGTTTCTTGCACGTGTGAAACGAAGCGGCCCGTCCTTCGTGGCACATCTGGTTCCACCGCTGGTCTGTGGCGAACCACTGGGTGGCTCTGAATCTTCATAAGAACCTCGGAAAATCAGCCGAACCGTCAGGCCGCTCGCGCTGGCACGCAAACGGCTAGGAGGTCGTTTGCCGAGTGAGTGAACTGCTCATCGGGCGCAACGCGATATAAGGTAAAGAAAGGGATAAATCATGACAGCCAAATGTCCAATGCCGGCGAGAGCCCGGGTGCTGTTGTTAAACGACGATCCGACCGCTGAATCGCCCGCAGCCGTAGCGCTTCTGGCGGAGAACTATCAAGTCTTTCTTGCAGGCAATTGTCGGTAGGCGGTCGAAATGTCCCGCACCGTCGGCGTTGACCTTCTGGTGCTGAACTCCGTTTTCCAAACCGAGGCCCTCCTGGAAATCACCGCCATGTTGAGAGCCGAGGACCAGCCTTGCCCTATTCTGGTGATCGCCCGGTCGCTCGAGCAACTCGTCTTGGCGCGCGACGATGGCGCAGACGCGGTCTTAATCAAACCCATCGAATTGAGCCGGCTAGGGAAGGTGGTCAACAACCTCCTGGCCGGCGGGGGCCTGCACCCCCTGGCCGAACGACGGCACCAAGACAACCTGGCTCCGGTCTCGAGGCCCCCGCCTCCCGGTGTGGCTGCGGAATCAAATGAGGCCGACGAAGAGGTCTCGCCTCTCGCGGCAACTTGACTAGTGAGACGCATCATCAAGATGGCGGGGTCCTTGCAGGGATTGGCATCGCGAGGGCGGAGTGATCGCTTGGAGGCGGAGCAATACCGCCAGCACGGCAGGCAATGTCTGTGCGCGGCTGGGTGGCAGCTACTCCCACGGAGGCTGGGCAAGCGGGGCAGGTCGGGGTGGCGGCTACGGTGGAGGAGGTGGCAGTGGTGGATTTGGTGGAGGCCACGGTGGCGGGGGGGCGGCCATCGGTAAACAGTACCAAGCTGCCCGCCAGCTCCTCGAATTGCTGCTTCTGAACGGCCGCGAAAACGCCTACTGTCGCGCCAGCCAGCCTGCGATCTGTCCATCTGGCAGCCGGACCACATCAGAATCGCTGAATTGAACCTTTGGTTTCCAATGGCCCGAAAGATGGGCGACGGTGGTTTTCCCCGGCTCAATCAGTACCGGGAGCAGCACGGTCACCATTTGTCTGCCTGCTTCTTCCGCTTGGGCCTCAACCTGGTAGCGGCCCGGCGGCAGCGTTACGACCGTCGGCTGCGAATCGGTCGGGTTCCTGGAGTTGGGCACATATCTAAGCACGCTGCCATTCTCGGTTCGGATGATATAGCTGGTGTGAGCGAGGCCGTAGGCGAGGGCGTTGTCCCCCATGTCATACTCCCACTGCCACTCCCGGAGGTTCTCGGCGAGTGGTTCCTTTTGCCGAGCGGAATAGACCTCGAGATAGCCTTGGCCCGAGGCCTTTTCCGGACCCGATGGCGCGGGGCCAACCGGTTCACGAATGGCGACGTTCGGGGTCGAAGCGCAGCCGGCCAGCCAGACTAAGCCGCTGGCTGCGATAATTGACGCCATACATCTCATGCATTTCATTGCTTCATTCCGTTCCATCAAGTTCTTGTTAACCAGAAGCCGTGTTACTCATGGAGTGGATGATCTGTCCACGCTGGCGCGCCAGCCGGCGATTTCTCCGTCGGGCAGGCGCACCGGGTTGGACGCGGCAAGCTGCTTGCGGTCGGGCCAGGAGGCGCTGCCTTCCAGATGCACCAGCGTAGCTTGGTTGGGCCTGATAACTACGGGGACAGTAATCTCCCCGTAACCGTTCGCTCTGGCAACAACACGATAAGTGCCCGTCGGCAGTGCCACCGGCTTCGGCGCTGCCACCAGGGTACCGCCGTCGTTTCGCACCCACTGCAACAGTTTGCCGGTCGGGGAGAGAATCTTATAGTCCGTGTACTGTCGGCGGTAGGGAGGGCCGTTAAAGTTCGCCCCCTGCCGGAAGGCTGAGAAGACCATCAGCGTGCCGCTGGAGCCGGCAACCCCGGCTGGCACCGGAGCCGGCCCCACGGGGTCGAGCACCAGCGCTGGTCGCTGCGAGGCGCAGCCCGACAGGAGGGCCACGGTGGCCAGGAGGCCGGTAGTAACGAGCAGCTTCATAACAGTACCTTCCTCTCACATTGGCCGGCGTGCAACGATTCTGAACGGAATTTAATGTGGCGTTCAGCGCGCTTTAATAAAGGCCCGATAGAGTGTAAACGTGAAGGCAGTCAGAGAGACGGCCATGCATGCCAAATGAACTCGTGCCACGAATACGACGCGGACATTCGGGCCATGGTCCGTGAGGGGAAAGGCGCCAGAGAGCATGTTCACTATGCCAACGACCGAAAATAAGTCCGAAGCCAAGCCTGCACCCGCGAAGCCAGCCGACACCAAGCCCCCTGAAATCGCTTCCGCGTCGGTTCCCGACACGCTCGCGGCGCTCCATGTGAATCCCGAGACAGGGCTCACGCACGCTGAGGCGGAGGCCCGCCGGAAGGAGCACGGCTACAACGAAGTGGCTGAACAAAAAGGGCATCCGGTCCTCAAATTCCTCCGGAAATTCTGGGGAATCTCGGCGTGGATGCTCGAACTGATCATGGTTCTGTCCGCCGTGCTCGGAAAGTATTCGGACCTCGTCGTGGTGGGCGCGCTGCTGATTGTCAACGCCGTGTTGAGCTTCATGCAGGAGAGCCGGGCTGCCGGTGTCGTCGCGGCACTGCGGAAGCGGTTGCAGGTCAATGCGCGCGTCCGGCGCGATGCGAGCTGGCAGGTCATTCCCGCCCGGGAGCTGGTTCCCGGCGACATCGTTCGCGTGCGACCCGGCGACATCATCCCGGCGGACGTGAAACTCCTCACGGGAGCGTTGAGCGTTGACCAGTCGGCGCTCACCGGCGAATCGAAGGACGCGGACAAGAAGCCGGGCGAAGTGCTTTCGTCGGGGTCCGTCGTCCGCCGTGGCGAAGGCAACGGGGTGGTCATGCTGACCGGGGCGAAGACTTACTTCGGCCGCACCACCCAACTCGTGCAGGAGGCGCGCCCGAAGCTCCACATTGAAGCGGTAGTGGCCAAGGTCGTTCGCTGGCTATTTGTCATCGTCGGTGCGCTGCTGGGCGTGGTGATCGTGCTGTCGCTGATCCGCGGCGTGCCGCTCCTGGAGATGGTTCCCCTCATGCTTGTATTGTTGATGAGCGCAGTGCCGGTGGCCCTCCCCGTCATGTTCACGGTCAGCATGGCCGTTGGCTCGAAGGAATTGGCAAAGCGCGGCGTACTGGTCACGCGCCTCAGCGCCGCGGAGGATGCCGCGACGATGGATGTCCTCTGCGTGGACAAGACGGGCACGATTACGATGAACCAACTCGCTGTCACGGGCGTGATGCCGCTGGAGCACGCGACAGAAACCGATGTGTTGTTCGCCGGCGCGCTCGCGTCGCAAGAGGCCAACCAGGATCCGATTGACCTGGCATTCCTCGCCGCTGCGAAAGCGCATCACGTATTCGACGGCGTTCCCGCAGTTACGCCCGTCTCCTTCGCGCCGTTTGATGCGAAAAACCGGAGGACGGAAGCCGTAGTCGAACAGAACGGGCAGCGGCTGCGCGTGATGAAAGGCGCCGTGCGAACCGTCGCCCGGGCTTGCGGACTCCAGCCCCCGGCGATCGAGGCGTTGGAGGCGCGAGTCAGCGAATCGGCCCTGAAGGGATATCGGACACTGGCAGTGGCACGCGGCCCCGAGACGGGCGCCCCCGCCTTGCTCGGATTGGTGACGCTATATGATCCACCTCGACCGGACGCCAAGCAACTTATCGCCGAACTCCGGGACTTGGGCGTTCCGGTGAAGATGCTCACCGGCGACGCGCTGCCCGTGGCGCGTGAGATCGGCCAAGGAGTCGGGTTGCCCAACATCCGGCGCGTCGCGGATCTGAAGGCTGCCGGCGCTCAGGCTGGCAACGAGGCGGTTGACTTGTTGGCGGGCGCCGATGGGTTCGCCGAAGTGTATCCGGAGGACAAATACATCGTGGTGCAGCACCTCCAGGCCGCCGGGCACGTGACCGGCATGACTGGCGATGGTGTCAACGATGCGCCCGCCCTCCGCCAGGCCGAAGTGGGAATCGCAGTCAGTACCGCGACCGACGTGGCGAAGGGCGCCGCGAGCGTCGTCCTGACCGAACCGGGATTGACGAACATCGTGGCGTTGGTCGAGCAGGGGCGGACAATCTACCAGCGCATTCTGACCTGGATCATCAACAAGATTAGCCGGACGATCTTGAAGGCGGCCTTCGTGGCTATCGCGTTCATCGTGACCGGCAAGTTCGTCGTCTCCGCCTTTGCGATGCTGCTGCTGGTCTTCATGACGGACTTCGCGAAGATCTCTCTTGCCACCGACAACGTTCGGCCATCCAAAAAGCCGGAAACATGGAACATAGGCGGCTTCATCACCGTGTCCGTGGTGCTGGGTGTCGCGATGCTCGTGGAGGCGCTCTTACTCTTGTGGATCGGCTGGTCGCGTTTCGGGTTGGCGACCAACAACAATGCCCTCTATACGTTCAGCTTCTTGACGCTGCTCTACTTCGCCGTATTCTCCATCGTGTCCGCGCGGGAGCGCCACTGGTTCTGCGCGACGCTGCCCAGCAAGACCTTCCTGTCAGCCCTCGCGGCGGATGCGCTCACGGGCACCGTCCTGACGTTTGTGGGTCTCCCGGGACTCCTGCCTTTGCCTTGGTGGCAGACGCTCACAATTTTCGCCTGTGCGATGGTCTCGTGCCTTGTCGTCAACGACGCCGTGAAGGTTGCGATGATTAAATGGCGCATTCCTACGGCGGTAGCCTAGAAGGCGCCTATGCACTTGCACATGTTTTTTGTCCGTCACAGGAAGCGTCTTCCCCTCTGGGCAGTTGGAAACATGCGATTTCAGATGATGTTCGTCGTGGTCGCACCCGCGCCTCTGGCTACTCAACCTCGTGCCAGCCGGCCTTAACGCACCGGCCTCACAGACGAACTTTCAGACGTTGTAGTGGTTGCTGCAACACCGACTGCCTTTTCGTGGTTGTAAGCCATGAAGTAAAGCACGGGCACGGCCATGCGACTGATGAGCAGCGACGCAATCTCTCCAGCCATGAGTGAGATGGCCAGACCCTGGAAGATCGGGTCCGCCAGGATCACGCTGGCGCCTACCACCACCGCCAACGCGGTCAGCAGCATCGGGCGAAAGCGCACCGCGCCGGCGTCCACGACCGCCTGATCGAGCGGCATCCCTTCGGCCAGGCGTAGCTCGATGAAATCGACCAGGATGATCGAGTTGCGCACGACGATGCCGGCCCCGGCCATGAAGCCAATCATCGAAGTGGCGGTAAAGAACGCTCCGAGCACCCCGTGCGCGGGCAGGATGCCGACCAGCGAGAACGGAATCGCCGCCATGACCACCAGCGGGGTTAGAAACGAACGAAACCAGCCCACCATCAGGATGAAGATCAGCACGAGCACAGCGGCAAAGGCAGAGCCGAGGTCGCGGAAGACTTCGATGGTGATGTGCCACTCGCCGTCCCACTTGATGGACGGTTCATACTCGGTGAACGGCTGCGTGGCGTTGTAGATCTTGATGGGCGCACCGGTGCCCCCGAATTGCCTGGCATCGAGCGCGCGGAGGGCCTTATTCATCTTGAGGATGGCATAGACCGGGCTTTCCACCGCGCCCGCCACGTCGCCAATGACGTAAGTCACCGGCATCAGGTTCTTGTGGTAAATGCTCTTATCCGCGAGGCCGGGTTCCACCTTGACCAGCTCGCGCAACGGCACCAGGTCGCCCGCCGGATTTGCGCCGCGGACGCGCAACGCCAGCAGGTCTTCGGGCGAGGTGCGCAGTGATTGCGGCAGACGCACCACGATCTGCACATCCTCCTTCTCGCGTGGCAGGTGCAGCAAATCCACCGCCGCCCCGCCGACGGCCATCTTCAAGGTCTGCGCGATGGCTTCGTCGCTGATGCCGTGGAGGGCGGCCTTTTCCTTGTCCAGCAGGAACCGCACTTTGACCTGGTCGGCCTCGATATACCAGTCGGTGTCCACGACCCCGTCGGTGTGGTGGAAGATGTTGATAACCTTATGGGCCAGCGCCAGGCGGCTGGCCTCGTTCGGCCCATAGACTTCCGCCACGAGCGTTTGCAGGACGGGCGGACCGGGCGGGACTTCGGCCACGGCGACGCGGGCGCCGTATTTGGCGGCGATTTGGGCGACGCGCGGGCGGACGCTTTTGGCGATGTCATGGCTCTGGGCCTTGCGCTCGCTCTTGGAAACGAGGTTGACCTGCAGGTCGGCGATGTGTGGGCCCCGGCGCATGAAGTAGTGCCGCACCAGGCCGTTGAAGTTGAAGGGGGCGGCGACGCCGGCGTAAACCTGGTAATCCGTCACCTCCGGTTCGACCCGGACGGCGGCGGCTATTTCGCGTGCGGCCTGGGCGGTAAGTTCCAGCGCGCTGCCTTCAGGCATGTTCAGAATAATCTGGAACTCGCTCTTGTTGTCGAACGGCAGCATCTTCACCTTCACCCAGCCGAGGCCAACCGTTGCCATGGCCGCGAGGAGCAAAATGATTATTCCCGCCAGGAAGGCCAGCCGCCAACGGGTTTTGGCAATCAACGGCCCCATGAACCACCGGTAGAGCCGCGTAAAGAAGTCTTCCTCGTGCTCGAAATGGGAGTGCGGCTTCCCGCCCTCGGACCCGACCGCAGCGCCCTCCGTCAGGCGGGAGTACTTCCGGCCCCAGCGCAGAATCCGAATTGCCGCCCAGGGGGTGACAATGAAGGCAATGGCCAGCGACCAGATCATCGCCGCGCTGGACCCGATGGGAATCGGCCGCATGTAAGGTCCCATCAACCCGCCGACGAAGGCCATCGGCAGCACCGCGGAGATGACAGCAAAGGTGGCGAGGATCGTCGGGTTGCCGACTTCATTGACCGCCTCGACCGCGATGGCTGCCCAGGGCCGGCCTTTGTTCTGGGCCAGGTGGAAGTGGCGGACGATGTTCTCGACCACGACAATGGCATCGTCCACCAGGATGCCGATGGAGAAGATCAAGGCGAAGAGCGTGATGCGGTTGAGCGTGTAGCCGTGGAGGTAAAACACCAGCAGCGTCAGGCCCAGCGTGCAGGGAATGGCATTGCCAACGATGATAGATTCGCGCCACCCGAGCGTCAGCAGGATGAGCAGCGACACGCCGATCACCGCAATGCCCATGTGCAGCAGCAACTCGTCGGACTTCTCCTCCGCCGTCTGTCCGTAGTTGCGGGTGATGGACACCTCCACCCCATTGGGGATGACCCGGCCTCGGAGCGCGTCGAGCTTCTTCAGGACCTCATGTGCGACCGAGATGGCGTTTGCCCCCGGCCGCTTGGCGATGCTCAAGGTCACGGCGGGCTGTTCGTTGGCCGTCGCTGAATGCGCCGCGCCCGACCCAAAGAACACATACTGGCTCGGCTCTTCTGGCCCGTCCTCAATCGCCGCCACGTCGCGCAGGTAAACGGGCTTCTCGCCGTGCACACCGACGACCACGTTGCCCGCATCCTTCGCGCTGGTGAGGAAGCTGCCGGTCTGCAGCAGGACCTCGCGGTTGTGGTCGGCCAGGGGGCCGGCCATAAGCTGCCGGTTCGCCGACTGGAGCCGCGGGACGATGTCCGCCGCACTGAGCTGGCGCGAGGCGAGCTTGGCCGGGTCGAGCAGGACGCGAAGTTGCCGGCGCTCGCCGCCGATGAGTGTCGTTTCGGCCACCAACGGCACCTGCTTCACGGCGTCGTCCACCTCGTCCACGATGCGACGCAGCGTGTAATGGTCCCGCCCCGGCCCATGGAAAGTGAGCGCGAGGATCGGCACGTCGTCAATGGACTTGGGCTTGATGAGGGGCAAGGAGACCCCTTTGGGAATGCGGTCGAAGTTGGCCTGCAGCTTCTGGTTGAGGAGGACCAGGCTGCGCTCGATGTTCTCGCCGACCTTGAAGCGGACGATGGCGAGGCTCTCGCCCTCGCTAGACGTGGAGTAGATGTATTCCACGTTGGGGATTTCCCAAAGCAGCTTCTCCATGGGCCGGGTGGCGCGCTCCTCGACCTCCTTGGCGCTGAAGCCTGGCATGGCGACCAGCACGTCAATCATCGGCACCTTGATCTGCGGCTCCTCCTCGCGCGGCAGCAGCAGGGTGGCCGCCGCACCCAGCAGAATCGAGGTGATGACGAGCAGCGGCGTCAGCTTGGAGTCAATGAACGCCCGGGCGATGCGCCCCGCGATGCCCAGGCGCGCCAAATCGGGCTTGGAAGAGTCTGTGCTCACGAGCGCGCGCTATGGCGTTTTCAGCGGTTGGCCGTCCCGCAGGGTTCCAGCGCCTTCGATGACGACCGCTTCGCCGGGAGCCAGGCCGGCGAGAATCTCAAGGCCCTGCGCGGTCTCCTTGCCGGCCCGCACGAGCCGCATCTGCGCCTTGCCATCGGCGGCGACGAACAGGATCTCAAGCTGGCCGCGCCGGACCAGCGCCGGAGGCGGGACGAAGAGGAACGTGGCCTCGCCAACGGGCAGGGCGAGCCGGCCAAATTGTCCAGTGCGCAATCCTGCGGTTTCCGGCAAATCCACCTTCATGCACACAGTGCGGGACGCCGGGTCGGCTGCCGGTGAAATCTCGGCCAGCGTGCCCGTGATGGCATCCGGCACCGTGTCCACCCGTACAACGAGTTTCGCGTCCGGCAGAACGTTGCCGGCGAGCAGGCTTGGCACATCAGCCACCAACCGCAAGCCGGCGCGGCCTTCCAAGTCGAGCAGGGGTTTGCCGGGCATCGCCAGGTCGCCCTCGTCGGCAAGCTTGCGGGCCACGACGCCGTCGAACGGGGCGAGGATCTTCGCGTAGCCGGACAGCGCCTCCGCCTCGGCCACGCCGGCCTTGCTGACGTTGTAGCGCGCCTGCGCGGTGTCGAGTTCGGCCTGGGTGGCGGCGTTTTGCTTGCGCAGATTGTCGGTCCGATTGAGGTCGAGTTCCGCCTGTCGAAACGCGGCGGTGGCCTGGTCGAGCCTTGCTTGAACCTCTTGGGAGGCAAGTTCGACCAGCACGTCGCCCTGTTTGACGGACTGGCCGAGCTTCACCGGCAGGCGCGTGATGCGCCCGCTTACCTTAGCTTCAATCACCGCCTGGAGCTTCGGCTGCACCGTGCCGATGACCTCTTCCACAGCCGCTTGCTTGACGGCTTCGATGGTCTGCACGCGGACGGCGGTGGGCGGCAAGCTCTCCCCGGTTATAGTTTGCGGTTCATGCTTCTTACTGCAGCCAATGCCGAGCACCACGACGCCCGAAAGGAACAGGCTGAGCAGGGGGGGTAGAGCCGAAGAGTGCGAGGGTTTCATTTCGATTTCAATTGGGATTCCAGTTGCGGCAGGCTGAGCGCTTTGCGCACGGCGGCGATGGCGATCTGCCGGTCGGCCTCAGCCTCAGCGCGGCGCACCCGGGCGGCGACCAGCGCGGTCTCGGCATCGATCAACTGCGTCGAGAGCGCCAGTTCCTGCTCGAACCGGGCGCGGGTCAGGCTGGCGCTTTCCGCCGCCTGGGCGACCGCCTGGTCCGTCACGCTGAGGCGCTCGTTGGCCGCCTTGAGGTCGAGGCGGGCTTGCTCGACTTCGAGGTCGAGCGCGAAACGCACCTTGCGCTGGTCTTCCCGGGCGAGTTCAAGATTGGCGTTGGCCTCGGCAACCTTGGCGCGGGTCATCTTGCCGTCCCACAGGTCCCATTGGAGCAGCGCGCCCGCCGTGTAGCTGCGGCCGCCATTGGCGTACTTCCAGCCGTAGTCATAGTCCAGGCTGCCGAAGCCGTTGACGCGCGGGAGGTAATCGCCTTTGGCGGCGCGGGCCTGCTCCTGGGCGGCCCGCTCACGGTACCGGGCGGCCGCCAGTTCGGGCCGCCCAGAGAAATCACCCGAGTCCGGCGCATTGACCGGGGGCGCCGTGTCGGCGACCTCGAAGTCCCCAGTCTCGATCCCCAACAGGTTGCGGAGCACGCGGACCGCCAGCGCATTCGCGTTGCGGGCGCGGACAAGTTCTTCGCGCGCCTCCGCCAGCCGAACCTCGATGTCCAGCAGGCCGCTCTTCAGCAGCGTGCCGCCGTCGAGACGCTTCTTCGCAACAGCCAGGCTCCCTTCAAACGAATTGACCCCCGCTTCGGCGGCCCGGATGAACTGCCGCGTCTTGAGCACCGTGTAAAAGGCGCGGGACACCTCGAAGCCGAGGGCGTTGCGGACGGCTTCGTTGTCCTGGCGGGCGGCATCGGTATTTGCTTTGGCCGCTTTGCGAGTGGCCGTGTTCTTGCCGCCCGCGTAGAGCGGAACGGTGAACAGACCCCGGGTATTCAGGTCGTCCACGGTCGGCACGTCATTGAAGTTGAGCGACGAACTATAGGCGCGCTGATTGAGGATGCTGCCGAAGGCCAGCATCGGGTTGTCGCTGCCGGTGTAGCTGGACTGGAACTGCAAGTGGGGCCAGAAGGCGGCGTTGGCCTGGTCGAGGCCGGCCTGTGCGGCCACAATGCGCTGCTGGGCCAGGCGCGCGTCCGGGTTGGAGGCCAGCGCCTGCTGCAAGGCGCGCTCCAGGGTCCACGGCTCGGCGCACAGGGCCGGGAGGGACCACGAAAGCACCAGCCCGAGAATACCCAGTTGCTTTGTCATTTTGCGCAACAGGAACCGCTGTTCTTCTCCTGCTCGCAGCAATTGCCGCCCACGCCAGCTTTCCTGAGAATGATTTCCAGTGGACAGAAGTTGGTGAATGAGGATTGGAGTAGGTTGAAGCCCACGAACGCCGTGAACCAGAGCCAGTATGGGCTGTGATAGTGTGCCAGCAACAGGCTGGCGAGAATAAAGGAACCGGCAAACCGGCGGATGATAAGTTGCATTTTCATAAGAGAGGAATCGCTCTGTTCTGGTTTAATGGAAACTGCCTGCCACGAGTGCTCCGACGATACCGCCGTAAATGGTGCTGATGAACGGATTGCTGGTCAATGGGCAAGTGCCGGTCGAGCAGCCGACAATCTTGTAGTAGGCAAAACCCAGGCCGCCGCCAACAACCACCCCGATAACGATGCGCATAATCATATTGCATCTTCTTTCCCGTTTTAACCAGTACCGAGCCGCGAACCGGCAGAAAGTGACATAGGGTGCTGACACGCCAGGCATACGCAATAGATCCAGGGCACGAACTGCCGCACCCGTTGCTCGTATCCCGCATACTCGGGGAACTGTTGCCTCAGCCAGCGCTCCTCCACCCGGGCCTTGGCATCAAAGAGCGGGGCCAGGGCCAGCGCCGCTAGCAGTGCGGGCCAGCTTCGCCAAACAAGCGCCCAGCCAACCGCGCCGCAGAACACCGCCGTGTATAGTGGATGGCGGATTAATCCATAGATGCCCGTTTGGACCAGCCGGGTGCTCGCGGCGGGTTTCGGAAACGGTGTCAGATTTCGGCCAAGGCTCACAGTGCCTGCCAGGCCGCAGCCGGCGCCGGTCACGAGCAGGACCGCACCGCAGAGAGTGGGGGCGAGGCTCTGCCACTGGTTGCGGCAGAGGATGCCTCCGGCAATAACCGCGCCCAGAAGCGCGCTCTGACCAAAAACCCAAAGCCCACCGCGTTGGAGAAAGTTGCCGCTCATGTCTGTCGCATCGCTCGAAAGGTTAATAACTTCAGGTCTAGCCACGGTTGACGGGCAGCCCGGCGTCAATCCAGGCTTGGGTTCCTCCTTCCACGAGGACACAGCCTTGCACGCCCGCACGCTCCAACTTTGCGATGGCGCGTCGCGCACGTCCGCCGGATTGGCACAGCACATAGACCGGGGAATAATCGCCGCTATGCTCGCGGCAAAATGCGGCGGCATCGAGTTCGTCGAGCGGGATGAGTTTCACGCCGGGAACATGGGCGGCGGCATGTTCGCCGGGTTTGCGCACGTCGACCAGCCGGGCCGACTGGCCGGCAGTGAGGCGACGCTGCAACTCGCGCGGGCTGATGGAAGTTTTGGTTTGCATTGTGTGCATAATCGTGCTATGAATATAAAATCATATAGTAATATGTCAAATTGCAAATCGTTGCGCCCGCTTACGGAGGATGAATTGGGTTATCTGGCCGGTCGGTTCAAGCTGTTGGGAGAACCGATGCGGTTGAAGATTCTGCAATCGGTCTGCCACCATCCGCGCACAGTCAATGACATTGTGAAAGCCACCGGCTCGACGCAGGCCAACGTGTCGAAACACCTCGCTCTGCTGGCGGCCGCAGGCATCCTCGAGCGGAAGAAGGATGGCCAGTGGGTGTATTACGGCATAAAGGACAAGCTGGTGGTGCAGTTGTGCGGAATGGTTCGGGCCCAACTGAGTGGTTGACACAGCACGTTGCGCCCTCAGAAATAGAGGAACATTCGCGTGTTGAAATCAAACTATCCTGAGTTCACAAACGCCGACTCGTGGTTCTGCAAACAATTGATATTCGGCATGCCCAGTTCAAATCCAAATTCACGCGACACACCTTATCCGTCCTCCCGTCCCGGCCGACGTGACGACACCGTGCGGCCCTGCCTTCCAGCGCGGCCACCCAAAGCCACCCCCAAAGCCCCCTTCCAAGCCACGTTCAAAGCCAGGGGAAAGTGGGGAAAGCGAGAGGCATGTGAGGGGAGCGGGGGGCATAGATATTCATGTCCGCCACGGTTTGGACGAGCTGTCCAGGCTAGCGCGCCAGCCGGCGATTGCTCCGTCGGGCAGGCGCACGGGGTTGGACTGGCTAAGTGGTCCCGGTCACAAATCCGGTGACGTATCATGAGCCAGTCCGCTTATAACGTGCGGTTTTACGCGCGGTATCGGCTTCTGGTAAGAGGTTTGCGGCCACCCTGAAGCCACCCGGAGGCTACCCTCAGGCTCTCTGGTAGCCAACCGGCAGGCACCCCGGGGCCACCCTGAGGCCACCCTGAGGCCACCCTGAGGCTATCCTGAGGCTACCCGGAGGCTCTCGAGCCTGCTGATAGCCAAGAGATTGGGCCCCAAAGCCGCCCGGGGAGCTTACCCAAGGCTCCCTTAACGCCATCCCATAGGGGGCTTGGGAACCCGCGCTGCGGCGCTTCAGGATACGCCACAGGATTTGTGACCGGGACCACTAAGCTGTGAGAGGTTCTGCCAAGAGGGGCTGCCTTCCAAGTGCACCGCGGTGATCTTGTCGGCGCGGATCATCACCGGCACGGTTACAACCCCATAACCATTCGGCTGGGCAACGACACAGTAGGTGCCCACCGGCAGTTGCACCCGCTTCGGGCCTGCCAACGAGGCGCTATTGGCATTGCGGACGGCCTGCACGAGCTTGCCGGACTGGTAAGTAATCTTGTAGTCGGTGTAATTCCGCGAGTAGGGAAGGTCGTTGAAGTGCGCGTGGGAGTCGAACGCTGAGAATACCACGAGCGTTCCGTTCGAACCGGCACCGGCCGACTGCGGGTTAGGCGGCCCAATCGAATCAAGCACCAGACCGTGATGCTGCGAAGCACAGCCTGGCAGTAGGGTGGCCGCGACCAGGAGGCTGGCAGCAACGAGCAGTTTCATATTTCACCTTCTACGCAGTTTCGCTCCCACGCAACGATTCTGAACGGAATTTAATGTGGCGTTCAGCGCGCTTTAATCCAAGTGTGGTCTATATTTCTATCATGCGACTCTTGCTGATCGAAGACGAGAGGAAAGTGGCCGACTTTGTTGCCCGCGGGCTGCGGGCGGAGCGCTTCGCGGTGGACGTGGCCGCCGATGGGCCGGCCGCGCTGCAGATGCTGGCCGCCTGCGCGTATGACTTGATCATTCTCGACTTGATGCTGCCGGGCTTGAGCGGCTCGGAGATTCTGAAGCGCATCCGCCGCGACCGGAACGAAGTGCCCGTCCTCATTCTCACCGCCCGTGATGCGATGGCCGAGAAGGTCGCTCATTTCGAGGCGGGCGCCGACGATTACCTGACCAAGCCATTCGCCTTCGCGGAACTGCTCGTTCGGGTGAAAGCCCTGTTGCGCCGAGGGCCGGTCAACCGCTCCAGCCTCCTGCTTGTCGGCGACCTCGAACTCGACCGTTTGACGCAACAGGTCAAACGCGCCGGCAAGCGCATCGAGTTGACCGCCAAAGAGTACGCCTTGCTGGAATACCTGGTCGCCAATGCCGGGCGGGTCTTTTCCCGCACGATGATCATCGAGCACGTGTGGGACCAGAGCTTCGAGGGACTCACCAACATCGTGGATGTGTATGTTCGCCACCTGCGCGCCAAGGTGGACGATCCGTTCCCCATCAAGCTTATTCATACGGTGCGCGGAGTCGGCTATTCCGTCAGCGACAGTCCGGACACATGAACACCCGCTCGCTCAGGTTCCAGTTGATTGCGTGGTACGCTGGCCTGCTGGCCGGATGCTTCGCATTGATCGGAGCGGCGACGTATCTGGTCCTGCAAACCTCGCTGGTCGGCGCGCTCAAGGAAAACCAATTGCGACGGGTCAGGCAGATCTGCCAACTGGTGCTGGAGGAAGCCCCCCGCGATGGCGAGGGGCGCGTGAGCGAACAAATCGAGGCGCGCTATGCTCCGGGCCTTAATGACCGGTTCGTGCGTGTTACGCGCAGCGACGGCAGTGTGCTCTACCGGTCGGGGCCGCCCAAGGGCCGGGCGTTCGATCCGGCTGAACTGCCCGCACTCGTCTGGCCGGCCCGGTCGGAAACCGCGCGTCAGGTCGCGCTGGGGGCCGGCCGGAAGATGCTGGTGATTGCTCGGGACGTCCAAATGCCCGGTGGTGCGTCGTATCTGGTCGAAGCGGGTGCCCCGATGGATGAAGTGCAGGCCCACCTGCGCCAATGGCTGATCTTTCTGCTCGCCGGGCTACCGGTCGTGGCGCTGGTTGCCATCGGCGGCGGCTCATTTCTGATGAAGCGAGCGTTCCTGGCGGTGGACAAGATTGCCGCGAGTGCAGAGCGGATCAGTTCACAGAACCTCAGCGAGCGCCTGCCGATCGCACAAAGCGGGGACGAACTGGAGCGCCTGTCCATTGCGCTGAACCACATGGTGGACCGGTTGGACCAGGCCTTCCAATACTCGCGGCGGTTTGTGGCGGATGCCTCGCACGAACTGCGAACGCCGTTGACGGTGTTGCGTGGGGAGCTGGAAAGCTTCGTCCAGGAACCGCAGATGCCGCCCGAATGGCGCGAGCGGCTGGGCAGCGCGTTGGAGGAAGTCGAGCGCCTGGCCAGCATCGTCGAGGGGCTCTTTGCTATCTCGCGGCTTGATACGGGTGAGGCGCAGGCTGAATGGGTCCGATTTGACCTGGCCCAACTGGCGGCCTCGACGGCGGACCAGATGTACCTGCTCGCCGAGGACAAACGCATCGAGCTAACCTGTGCGGCTTCCAAAGGTGTGTGGATCAATGGCGACCGCGCCCGCTTGAAGCAAGTCGTGGTCAACCTGCTCGACAACGCGATCAAATACACGCCCGAGGGCGGAGCGGTCATGGTGACTGTGAGCGCCATAGACAGCAAAGCCGTGCTGGAAGTAGCGGACAACGGTGTGGGAATTCCGCGCGAGTCGCTGCCCCGCATATTCGATAGGTTTTTCCGGGTGGACAAGGCGCGGTCTCGGGAACAGGGCGGCGCGGGCCTGGGCCTTTCGATTGTGAAATCTATCTGCGCAGCCCACCACGGGCGCGTCGAGGCTAGCAGCGCGCCAGGGCAGGGCAGCCGCTTCCGGGTTGAACTGCCGCTGGCCGCGCCGTCAATGAACAACCAGAAGCAGTATGATCATGAGCACTGAACCGCTGGAACCTCAACCACCCCCCGGCAGCCCCACCCAAGAGCAGCCGGAGAGACCTCTGCAGCCCTCTACCAGCCGAATTGCGGACTGCCTTCAGCAGTTGCGTTGTCGAATCTCGGCCCCTCTTCGGCGCTTCGATTGGCGCATCGTCGGCATCGTTCTTCTCGCCGTCACCGCTATTGTGGTTTGGCGCATGATCGCCGCTCTCGCAAAACCGCAGGCGGCGGCAGTCCGTGTCGTGGCAGTCGCCGTTGCCCGAGTGACGCGTGAGGATCTTTACAACCGAGTGACCATTCCGGCTGAATTCCGGCCCTACGTGGAAGTTGAGTTACATGCGAAGGTGTCCGGTTATGTGCGGGAGATGAAGGTGGATTTTGGCGACCGGGTGAAGTCGAACCAGCTTCTGGCCACGCTGGAGGTCCCGGAACTGCACGACGAGTTGCACAACGCCATGGCCACCGAGCAAAAAGCCGAGGCGGACTACACCAACACCCACCTCATCTACATGCGACTTGCGGCGGTAAACAAGGAACATCCCAACCTGGTCGCGCAGCAAGATCTCGACACCGCCGATGCCAAAGACCGCACCACTGCGGCGGCCATCGCCGCCTGCAAAGCCGACGTGGACAAATACAATACGCTGGTGGCGTACACGTTCATCACCGCGCCATTTGACGGGGTCATTACCAAGCGCTATGCGGACCCGGGCACGCTGATTCAGGCCGGCACGGCCTCCGACACCCAGTCCATGCCGCTGGTGCGGGTTTCGGACAACTACCTGCTCCGGCTGGATTTCCCCGTGTCGGTGGCCTACGTGAAGGACATGCACGTCGGCGACTCGGTTGAGGTGCGGGTTGAGTCCTTGGGAAGCAAAAGCTTCCGCGGCACGATTACGCGGACGACGGACAAGGTAAGCGAGGCTACGCGCACCATGATAACCGAAATCGAAGTGCCCAACCTTGATCTTGAGTTGGTGCCGGGTATGTATGCGGCCGTAGATCTGAAGGTCCAGAGCCGTCCGCGGGTGTTGTCCATTCCCATAGAAGCCGTTCCGTCGGAGCAGAAGTCGAGTGTCTATGTGGTGAATGATAAGGACGAAATCGAGGAACGGCCCGTCACGCTCGGGCTCGAGACGCCCACTCGATACGAGGTGACCGAAGGTCTGAAAGAAGGGGATCTCGTGATGATCGGCAGCCGGTCGAAGGTGAAGCCGGGCCAGAAGGTGGAAGCGAAACTGATCGGATCTCTGTCACAATAATGAACTCTCCTCTTACTACAGAGCAATTGGAATCCCTGCGGCGGCTGGACGGTTGCACGCTAGCCAACGCCATCGAAACCTTCGACGTGCGCCTGCGCAACGAAGGATTCACCGACGGCGGACTGCGCTGCTTCTTTCCGCGCCTGCCGCCGATCGTCGGCTACGCCGCCACGATCAAGATTCGCGGCTCGGCTCCGCCGACGGCAGCCGGTGTTTACTCCCAACGCACTGACTGGTGGGAGTATGTCCGGTCCCTGCCGGCGCCGCACATCATCGTGGCCCAGGACATCGCTTCGCATCCCGGGTTGGGCGCGCTGTTAGGTCAGGTTAATCTCAATATCCAGCGGGCGCTGGGTTGCGTGGGGATCGTCACGAACGGCGCCGTGCGCAGCATTCCCGACGCCGAGGCGCTGGGGGTGCAGGTTTTTGCCGGCAACGTGTCGGTGTCCCACGCTTACACGCACATCGTGGAGGTCGGCACGCCGGTCGAAGTGGACGGCCTCAAGGTTCACTCCGGTGAACTACTGCACGGCGACCAGCACGGGGTCCAGTCCATCCCGCTGGGCATCGCTGCGCAGATTCCGGCTATCGCAGCACGAATCTCCGCGCGGAAACGGGAGTTGATTGCCCTTTGCCAGTCGCCCGAATTCTCGCTGGAAAAACTCCGCGCCGCCATTGCCAAAGGAGGGTAATGAACCAACGTGCCGAGAATGCCGCAGCTCCTGGCTCAGGAACGATGTAACCCGGCGACCCTGTAACCCGTTCACCGATTCGCATGTCCCGTTTTGCCATACGTTATCCGTATTTGATCATCGTGATCTGCCTCATCGTGTGCGTGGTGGGGGTGGAGAGCCTGGTGCGGATGCCGGTGGATTTGTTTCCGCCGATCAAGATTCCCGTGGTGGTGGTGGCCACGTTTTATGCCGGGATGCCGCCGGAGCAGATTGAGAACGACATTACCGGCCAGTTTGAGCGGATGTTCACCCTGGCGCCGGGCATTGAGCACATGGAGTCGCGTTCCCTGACTGGGGTGAGCCTGATCAAAGTCTATTTTCAGCCTGGCTCGAACCCGGATTCGGATGTGACCGGGGTGGCCAACCTGGCGATGGCCAGTTTGCGTTATTTGCCGCCGGGGACGCTGCCGCCCATCGTGATGCAGTTTGACGCTTCGAGCTTGCCGGTGTGTCTGGTGACGCTCAAAGGCGAGGGGCTGAGCGAGGCGCAGTTGCGCGACCTGGGCCAGTTTACGGTTCGCAACCAACTGGCGGGCGTGCCGGGCGCTTCGATGCCGCCCGCCTTCGGCGGCCGGTATCGCCAGATCATGGTGTATGTGGATCCTCTCAAACTGGAAGCGCATGACCTGAGCGTCATGGACGTGGTGCGCAGGTTGAACCAAGCCAACCTTATTTTGCCGGCGGGGGACGTGAAGATTGGGCCGTATGATTACAACGTGTATGCCAACAGCCAGATCAACGCCATGAAGGATATTGACCTGCTGCCGCTCAAGACGGTGGGCGAGGCCTCCGTGCTGGTGGCGGACGTGGGCAAGGCCCAGGATGCCTCGCAAATCCAGTTGAACAAGGTGCGGATCAACGGCCAGGCCTCGGTGTATTTGCCGATATTGAAGCAAGGGGGCGATGCCAACACCATCGCCGTGGTCGATGGTGTCCGGAAGGCGATCTCCCGACTGCTGTATGTGCCCAAACGGCTGGTGACCGAGGTGGTGTTTGACCAGTCGGTGTTCGTGAAGTCGGCCATCGAGAACCTGATTCATGAGGGTGCGATTGGTTTGGTGCTGACGGGAGTGATGATTTTGGTTTTTCTGGGCAGCCTGCGGGCCACGGTGGCGGTGTTTCTCTCGATCCCGCTCTCGGCGCTGGCGGCCTTCATTGCGCTGGGTTTGGGCGGCAGCACCGTCAACTCGATGATCCTGGGCGGCTTGGCGCTGGCCTTCTCGCGGTTGATTGATAACTCGGTGGTGGTGTTGGAGAACATATTCCGGCATCTGGAGATGGGCGAGCCTCCGGAGGTCGCTGCCGAGCGCGGCGGCCAGGAGGTGGCCTTGCCCGTGCTGGCGGCCACGCTCACTTTGGTGGTGGTGATGTTTCCGGTAACTTTGCTCTATGGCGTGAGCAAATTCCTGTTTGGCGCGCTGGGCCTGGCTTTGGTGTTATCCTTGTTTGCGTCTTACCTTGTGGCGATGACGGTGGTGCCGCTGTTTTGCGCGAACTTGATTAGAGGCCCCCACTCCGGCGAAGTGGAAAACCCGCACTCCGCACTCCGCACTCCGCACTCACGGGGCTGGGGCCAGCGCTTCAATGCCTGGTTCAACCGCAAGTTCCACCGGATGCTCGACGGTTACGAGGGCGCGCTGAGCCTCGCGTTGCTGCGTCCCTTGGCTACCGTGCTGGGCATCACCGGCCTTTTCCTGCTAAGCCTGTCGCTTTATCCCCTGATCGGGAAGTCCTACTTCCCGCGCACCGATCCGAGCCAATTCGTCATTAGCCTAAAGGCTCCGTCAGGCCTGCGCCTGGAACTGACGGACCAAATCGTGGGCCAGGTGGAACAAATCGTTCGCGAAGTGGTTCCCCCGCACGATCTGAAAATCATAGTATCGAACATCGGCACCACGCCAGGCTTTAACTCCATTCTGAATCCAAACTCCTGCCCGAGCACGGCGGTCGTGCAGGTGGGGCTCAACGAAGGGCACCGCCTCAGCAGCTTTGCCTACATGAACCTGATGCGGGAGCGGCTCCGGCGTGAGTTACCGCAAGTCGGCGCCTATTTTCAGACCGGCGGCCTGGTGGATGCCATTCTCAACCAGGGCATCCCGGCGCCTCTGGATATTCAGGTCAGCGGCATGGACTTGCAAGAGGCGCACGCGATCGCCAGCAAGATTGCCGAACAGGCGCGCGCTCTCCCGGGGGTTAGCGACGTACTCGTGCCGCAGGACGTGGATTATCCCGCATTGAAAATCGACATTGACCGCGAGCGGGCGAGCGAACTGGGGCTGACTGCCAAGGAATTGGTTGACTCCTTGATTACCGCGCTGACTTCCAACGGCATGATCGCGCCGAGCTACTGGATCGATCCCACGACGGGCAATAACTACCTGCTGACGGTGCAGTATCCGGAAGACCTCGTCCGGAACCTCGGCGATCTCGGCTCGATGCCGTTACGGGCAAAGCATCTGAAGCAGGCAACGCGGCTGGATTCGGTGGTCCGCATCTCGCATATCCTCGCTCCTACCGAGGTGGATCACTACAAGATTCAGCGGACGATGGACGTGTATGTGGCCCCGTCGGGAGAAGACCTGAGTAAAGTCTATGCCGGCGTGCAAAAGATCGTTGACCGGACGCATTTGCCGGAAAACATGAAGATCACGGTGCTCGGCACGGTGCAGGCGATGCGCGAGTCCTTCAGCAGTTTTGGGGTCGGCCTGGTTCTGTCGGTGATTCTGGTTTATTTGATTTTGGTGGCGCAATTCCGCTCGTTCGTGGACCCGTTTCTGATTCTGCTGGCGGTGCCGCCAGGCCTGACCGGGGTGCTGCTGATTTTGTATCTGACCGGCACGCCCATCAGTGTGATGGCGTTAATGGGGATGCTGTTAGTGGTGGGTATTTCAGTTTCTGACAGCATTCTGATTGTGGAATTCATCAACCGCCTGCGTGCCGAGGGCCGGTCGTTGCGGGAGGCGGTGGCCCTGGGGCCACGAGTGAGATTGCGCCCGGTCCTGATGACCACTTTGGCGACCCTGATCGGGCTGATTCCGATGGCCGCGAAACTCGGCACCGGCGGCGAAGCCTACGCGCCGCTGGCCCGCGCCGTTATTGGCGGTTTGGCCGTATCCGCCGCGCAGACGGTCTTTCTGGTCCCGGCCTGCTATCTGCTGTTGCACCGCCGCAAGGCCTCCTACGTTCCGTCAACTCGGGTTGGCCCCATAAGGGGAGCTTTGGGATGAAAACGGATTCGCCACTCAACCCCGCCGCCGGACGAGGCCCGATCGCCGGCCCGGCAATACCTGCTGTGTTATGTCTCGTTTTGCCATACGTTATCCGTATTTGATCATCGTGATCTGCCTCATCGTGTGCGTGGTGGGGGTGGAGAGCCTGGTGCGGATGCCGGTGGATTTGTTTCCGCCGATCAAGATTCCCGTGGTGGTGGTGGCCACGTTTTATGCCGGGATGCCGCCGGAGCAGATTGAGAACGACATTACCGGCCAGTTTGAGCGGATGTTCACCCTGGCGCCGGGCATTGAGCACATGGAGTCGCGTTCCCTGACTGGGGTGAGCCTGATCAAAGTCTATTTTCAGCCTGGCTCGAACCCGGATTCGGATGTGACCGGGGTGGCCAACCTGGCGATGGCCAGTTTGCGTTATTTGCCGCCGGGGACGCTGCCGCCCATCGTGATGCAGTTTGACGCTTCGAGCTTGCCGGTGTGTCTGGTGACGCTCAAAGGCGAGGGGCTGAGCGAGGCGCAGTTGCGCGACCTGGGCCAGTTTACGGTTCGCAACCAACTGGCGGGCGTGCCGGGCGCTTCGATGCCGCCCGCCTTCGGCGGCCGGTATCGCCAGATCATGGTGTATGTGGATCCTCTCAAACTGGAAGCGCATGACCTGAGCGTCATGGACGTGGTGCGCAGGTTGAACCAAGCCAACCTTATTTTGCCGGCGGGGGACGTGAAGATTGGGCCGTATGATTACAACGTGTATGCCAACAGCCAGATCAACGCCATGAAGGATATTGACCTGCTGCCGCTCAAGACGGTGGGCGAGGCCTCCGTGCTGGTGGCGGACGTGGGCAAGGCCCAGGATGCCTCGCAAATCCAGTTGAACAAGGTGCGGATCAACGGCCAGGCCTCGGTGTATTTGCCGATATTGAAGCAAGGGGGCGATGCCAACACCATCGCCGTGGTCGATGGTGTCCGGAAGGCGATCTCCCGACTGCTGTATGTGCCCAAACGGCTGGTGACCGAGGTGGTGTTTGACCAGTCGGTGTTCGTGAAGTCGGCCATCGAGAACCTGATTCATGAGGGTGCGATTGGTTTGGTGCTGACGGGAGTGATGATTTTGGTTTTTCTGGGCAGCCTGCGGGCCACGGTGGCGGTGTTTCTCTCGATCCCGCTCTCGGCGCTGGCGGCCTTCATTGCGCTGGGTTTGGGCGGCAGCACCGTCAACTCGATGATCCTGGGCGGCTTGGCGCTGGCCTTCTCGCGGTTGATTGATAACTCGGTGGTGGTGTTGGAGAACATATTCCGGCATCTGGAGATGGGCGAGCCTCCGGAGGTCGCCGCCGAGCGCGGCGGCCAGGAAGTGGCCTTGCCCGTGCTGGCGGCGACCCTGACTACCGTCGTGGTGTTCTTTCCGGTCACCTTTCTTTACGGGGTAAGCCGGTTTCTCTTTTCGGCGCTGGCGCTGTCCGTAGTGCTCTCGCTGTTTGCGTCCTACTTTGTGGCGATGTCCGTCGTGCCGCTCTTTTGCGCGAATCTGATCAAGGGGCACCAGCCCGGCGAGGCGGGAAATCCGAATTCCGAAATCCGAAATCCGACCCCTGCCGGCTGGGGCCAGCGTTTCAATGCCTGGTTCAACCGCAAGTTCCACCGGATGCTTGATCGCTACGAAGCAACCCTCAGTATTGGCTTGCTCCGTCCGGTGGCCACCGTGCTCGGCATCACCGGCTTTTTCGTGCTCAGCCTGGCCCTCTATCCGATGATCGGCAAATCCTACTTCCCGCGCACCGATCCGAGCCAGTTCGTCATTAGCGTAAAGGCTCCGTCCGGCACACGCTTGGAGTTGTCCGACCGGCTCGTGGGGCAGGCGGAGGATATCGTCCGCCAGGTTGTGCCGCAGAAGGACCTGAAGATCATTGTGTCGAACATCGGTACCACGCCAGGCTTTAACTCCATTCTGAATCCAAACTCCTGCCCGAGCACCGCGGTCGTGCAGGTGGGGCTCAACGAGGGCCACCGCCTCAGCAGCTTTGCCTACATGAACCTGATGCGGGAGCGGCTCCAGCGCGAACTGCCGCAAGTTAGCTCCTATTTCCAGACCGGCGGCCTGGTGGATGCCATTCTCAACCAGGGCATCCCAGCGCCCCTGGATATCCAGGTCAGCGGCATGGACTTGCATGCGGCGCACGCGATCGCCAGCAAGATTGCTGAACAGGTGCGCGCTCTCCCGGGGGTTAGCGACGTGCTTGTGCCGCAGGACGTGGACTATCCGTCGCTCAAAATCGATATTGATCGGGAGCGGGCAAGCGAATTGGGCCTGAATGCCCAGGAGGTGGTGGATAGTCTCATCACCGCGCTGACCTCCAACGGCATGATCGCGCCGAGCTATTGGATCGATCCCACGACGGGCAATAACTATCTGCTGACGGTGCAGTATCCGGAAGACCTCGTCCAGAACCTCGCCGACCTCGGCTCGATGCCTTTGCGGGCGCCAAATCTCGATCAACCGACACGGCTGGATTCGGTGGTCCGGATCTCGCATATCCTCGCTCCTACCGAGGTGGATCACTACAAGATTCAGCGGACGATTGACGTGTATGTGGCCCCGTCGGGAGAAGACCTGAGCAAAGTTTATGCCGGCGTCCAAAAGATCATTGACAAGACGCATAAGCCGGAAAACACGACGATCACCGTGTACGGCACGGTGCAGGCGATGCGCGAGTCATTCAAGAGTTTCAGTCTGGGGCTGATTCTCTCCACGCTGCTCGTCTATTTGATTTTGGTGGCGCAATTGCGCTCGTTCGTGGACCCGTTTCTGATCCTGCTGGCGGTTCCAACGGGGCTGGCTGGTGTCCTACTGATTCTGTTTGCCACCGGCACGACGCTCAACATCATGTCCCTGATGGGCGTGGTGATGATGGTGGGCATCGTGGTTTCCAACAGCATCCTGATCGTCGAATTCACTAACCGGCTTCGGGCGGAGGGACGCCCGTTGCGGCAGGCGGTGTCGCTGGCCTGCCGGGTTCGTTTGCGTCCGGTGCTCATGACTTCGCTGGCGACCCTCATTGGTTTGCTGCCGCTGGCAACCAAGTTGGGCACCGGCAGCGAAGCCTACGCGCCCCTGGCGCGCGCCATCATCGGGGGGCTGGCAGTATCGGTGGTGCTGACTGTCTTTATTGTCCCGGCGGGGTATTATATCATCTATCGCTGGCAGGAGGCTCGCGCCGGCGGTTCAACCCCGGTGGCCGGTGGGTCACTCGAACCAACAGCATGACAAAGGCAGTTTATGACCAATGCATCTCAGAACCTCGCCTGCACGGTCTTTCTCGGCTTCACGTTCGCCCTTGCGAGCGCGGAGGACTCCCCGCGGCTCACTCTGCACGAGGCCCATGCGGAGGCGCTGCGCAACCATCCGCAAATCCGCGTTGCGGACTTGAGGGCCTTGGCAGCCCGGCAGGTAAGCCGGCAAGTCCAGGCGGCATTCTTCCCCACTCTCGCTGCCAATGTCATGTCGGTCGGTGCGGCCGACAACAACACGCGGCTGGGCGCCATCAACGCTTTGAACAGTCCCAGCATCTTCGACCGCAACGCCGAAGGACTGGTCCTCTCCCAGCTCATTACCGATTTCGGCCGAACCGCCAATCTGACCGGCAGCGCCAAACTCCAAGCGCAAGCGGAGGCGGACAGCGCGCAGGCCACGCGGGAGCAAATACTCCTGGCCGTGGATATGGCTTTCTTCGCCGCGCAGCAGGCCCAGTCGGTAACTCTTGTTGCTGAGCAGACTGTAGCCACGCGGCAGTTGTTCCTGGAACAGGTCAGTACTCTGGCCAGCAACAAGATCAAATCGGAGCTGGATATGGCCTTCGCCAAGGTCAACGTGGACGATGCCGAGCTAGTGCTGAGCAAAGCCCAGAACGACGTGCAGGCCGAGTTTGCCCGGTTGGCCAACCTGTTGGGCCTGCGCGAAGCCAAGACCTGGCGCCTGGTCGAGGAGCCGCCGCCGCCGCCCCTTTCAACCAACATCGCGGAGCTGGTGGAGGAGGGGCTGCGCTTCCGGCCGGAGTTGCTGAGTTCGCGATACTCACGGGACGCCGCCCTCAGGTTCGCCCGGGCGGAAAAGGGCCTGAGCTATCCGGTCGTTTCGGCGGTGGGCAGCGCCGGTGTGATTCCTGTTGGCGACCCGCAACTGCCGCAAAACTACGCCGCCGCCGGCGTGAGCGTGTCGCTGCCTCTGTTCACCGGCGGCCTCTATACCGCGCGCCAGCGTGAGGCGGAACTGCGCGCCCGGGCGGCCGAGGAAAGCCTGCGGGACTTGGAGAACAACGTGATTCGCGACGTTCGGATCGCCTGGCTGAACGCTCAAAACGCCTTTGACCGGCTGCGCATCACGGCCGAACTCCTGGATAACGCCAGGCTGTCCTTAGACCTTGCCCAGTCGCGCTATGCCAACCTCCTCAGCTCGATCGTGGAGGTCAACCAGGCCCAACTCAATCTGCTCGCGGCGCAGATCACTTACGCCGACACCCAATACGAATACCTGCTCCAGCGCTCCGCCCTGAGCTTCCAGACCGGCACGTTGCGCTGAAAAGACGGTAGGGCAGCCGTCTCGCCTGGCCCCGGTTCTCTTGCCGTGGCATCACCCTGACGGCGAGGCTTTTCAAATCAGGCGCTCCCAATCAGCAACCCCACTCCGAACACCAGCAACCCGCCCAACACCACCTGGATTACGGCGGATGACCAGGGCGTATCCATGTACTTGCGGCGGATCCAGGCAATCACCCCAAGTTCCACCAGCACCACCGCCACCGCAATCCAGGTCGCCGTCTTAACGTCGCGGATCAGGTAAGGCAGGCTATGGCCAATGCCACCCAGAGTGGTCATCAGCCCGCACACCGTCCCACGCGCCCAGGGATGGCCCCGGCCGGTCAAACTCCCGTCATCGGAGAGGGCTTCGGCGAAGCCCATGCTGATGCCCGCGCCAAGACTGGCCGCCAGGCCGACGCGGAACGCGTCCCCGCTGTTGAGCGTGGCCAGTGCCGCCGCAAACAACGGCGCCAGCGTCGAGACCGATCCGTCCATCAGGCCCGCCAGGCCCGGCTGGATCACCTGGAGCACGAAGAGCCGCTTCTGCCGCGCCGATTCATCTTCGCTCAACTTCATCTGCGCGATCTGTTCCGCCGCCTGTGCATGGTGTCGTTCCTCCTCCGCCAGGTCCCCCAGCAATTGGCGAACGCCCGCGTCCGCCGACCGCCGCGCCGACGCCTCATAAAACCGCTTTGTCTCCAGTTCCATCACCTCGGCTGCCTTCTGCACTGCTTTCAAGCCGAGCGGGCGAACCAGCCAGACTGGCCGCCGGCGCAGAAAACCCCGCACATCCTGGCGCCGGATCAGCGGGATGTGCTCGCCGAACCGTCCTCGGAAAAGCTCGATGAGCCGGTGGCGATGCCCGTCTTCTTCGCGCCGCATCTGGGCAAACATCTGTGCCTGCTCCGGGTAGTTCTCTTTCAACCCGTCCGCAAAATCATCGTAGATGCGCGCATCCTCCTCTTCCTGGGAAATGGCCAGCGCGAGAATCTCCTTTTCGTTGAGGCTTTCAAATGATCGCATAAATAAACTCCAGACCGGCAATGCTCCGCGCAACGGCTCCGAATCTACCGCACGCCCAAAACGCGTTCAAGCCCACAGCCCGAGCCACGGTACCCAATTGACTGGCGGGAGTCATACCGGTGAAACAGCGGGGCTCCCCGCCCAACCCCGTGGCGTTCTCTTGGCTTGAAGGTGGCTTGGGGGTGGCTTGAGGGTCGCATACTGGTGGCTTGTGGGTGCCTACCCCCTCCCAAGTATATGGCTTGTAGATGGCTTGAGGGTCGCATGGGGGTCGCCTTATGGGGGCTTGCGGCTGGCTTACATAAGCATTCGCAATACTGAGAACGGCGCCTCGCACCCCCTTGCCACCCCGGCACCACTCTGGTACCACCCTGGACCTACCCTGGTACCATAGAACAGTTCGCCGCTCTCCCAGCCATAGCCCGCCGCCTAGCCCGGTTGCATGGTTTGTCCCTCCCGTAGCATCAATACCTCTAATGGCCTTCCGGCGACCGAAGCGGCGCGCGGGCATCTTCGGTGATCTCGAACCCTTCGCCTTAAGCTGTGCTGCCGCCGCCGCGATAAGCTCCCCGGCGACTGAGAGGGCGTCGCCAGTAGTCAGGGCGACCATGGCTTCCACGGTTTGTCATTACCCCACGTCTCCTCAGTGCCTTCATCAGGGCACCTGTTTTGAACATAAAAACACTAGACAGGCTTTTGAAATGGGTGTATTCTACGATCAGTCGAAAAGCGTAGAGCTAAAAGCGCCAATGGTGTTCGTTGGGTTCTTTTGACTCCCGGGTTTTCGGCTGAGATACAGCAGTTCCAAGTAAGCCAAGAATTAGTCTTTATGCATTTTATGGATTGTTGCTGACGCCGCGCTCAACGGGGACATGACTTTGAAACTGAACATTCTAACCGTGGTTTGCTTGTGCGCATCGAGCTTGATCCTACACGGCTGCTCTTGGACTGACGCGAGCGGCACACACCATCTGATCGTTGGTGTTGGATTCGGGGTCATTACTACGACCAACCGGGCCGGCGTGGAAGTGCTGGATTCCCGCGTTCTGGGCGCGGAAGTCGGTCCGGATGGTGGTGGTATTGGTTGGATGCGGCATCATCGGGTCGGAATCGATCCAGCCTTGGCCTCAAATGTCGTCGTGTCGGTCAAAGCCAATTCCTTTGGTCTTACCGTGAAGAACTTTGACCCCTATTCCGTAAATACTAACGCTCAACAAGCGCCAGTCATTGAAAGGAAAAGCCCCAAATGAGCAGCAAACGACCTGGACACACGGCGCCGAAACTACTCTTCATAATTCCGGCGATCGTATTTGCTACGGGCTGCAAAACCATCGTCCGCGAGAACATTATCACGTCGATTGACACAGGCGTCGGCGCGTCCATCGCGGAAAACAAGCAAACTCAAATGTACGAACTCAAGGCTGGCTATATCCGAAGCCAGTTCTATTCCATTCCCACCGGCAAATTGGTTGAAAACGACGGCACGGCCAATGACACGGCAATCGTTACCTCGCCCAAAGGAGAAATCAGCAACGCCAAAATCAGCAATGCGGCAAATCTGACTCCACAGGTTGTGAGCGGCATCAAGATGCACTCGGGCTTGCAAGACCTCCTGCTCGGCTTGGACGTATCAGAAAACTTCGCAGTGGGTGAGGTGGCCGTGAACAGCCAGGCCGCCATCGCCATGTATATCGCCACGGCGCAGAATCCATCGAATGCCCTGGCCGCCGCCAATGCCTTAAGCAAATTGGCCAAGACTGTCCCGTCGGCACCACCGCTCGGGATGACAACTTTGGCCAAAGCATATACTCAGTTTGCCGCAGACCCGGCTAAAAAGGCGGAATTCGACGCTGTGGCACAAAAAGCCAACTACACGGATTTCCGGAGCTTCCTGCTGTCCAGTCCAGCCCCAACACAAGACCAAATTGAAGCCGTGCGCAGTGAATTGGAGAAGGATAGCGACATAAAATCCAAGCTGGCTGAACTGGACAAGACCACCACAGGCTCAAATTAAACACACCGGAGGAAATTATGGCCAATACAACACCCTTTGATACCCGAACCCAATGCCGCCGCATAACATTGACTCCACCCCCACCCAATCTTGATCAAAGCGTCGCAAGCGCTTGTGATACTATGGGTGCTGCGGGTTACCAATTGTGCGGGACATTCGTTTTAGGCACAGAACTGATACTCGTTTTTGAGTTGACACGCTAACCTGCTTGTATCATGAGAACGCCGAAGCTGGGATGGAATGTCATCGGTGAGCAGTAAATGCTCACGGATGCTGTTATGTTAAAGCGCAACCAAACAATCAAATGGAGGCAAAAATGAGCCTGAATGAATTCTTCAAACCGCCGATGTTTCCGGAGCCGGACAAAATCTATCTGCCTTTGGCTAAGTTTTCCGCTCCCAGCTCGGGTACCTTAAAGCAGGAGATTCAAGACGCCATTACGCAGTTGAATGCCAAGGCGATTGAGTTTTCCTCCAGCAGGAGTTTCACCCAGGATTACCTCGGTTTAATCAGCCAGGCTGAAGCGCAGGCGGCGGACGGGCATTTGCCCGAGGCGCAGAAAACCATCTGGGAAGCCACCTTCCTTCTCAACCGGGCATTGGAAAGCAACGCCGCCACCAAATTCCGCAAATGGATGATCGTGTATTACGGATGCTGGTCGCTCCTCTTGGTGGGAATCGGATGGGGATTGCAGTGTCTGGAGACTGGGGGTAATCCTCCACCGTATTTTGGGTCCATGTATTGGCGGTACGTAATGATGGGGGCACTGGGGGGCCTCACGATTGCCATTTGGGGGTTGATCGACCATTCGGCCAAACTCGACTTCGATCGCGCCTTTTCCGTCTGGTACTGGTTAAAGCCCGTGCTGGGAGGAGTAATGGGACTGATCGCAGTCCTCATAGTTTTGGCAGGACTGTTTACCGTGCAGGGCAAACCGGAACTCAGCAGCAAAACGGCATTGTATATCCTGGCATTCCTTGGCGGCTTCAGCGAGCGGTTCTTCGTTCGGATCATTGATAAACTAATGACGACATTGTTGGGGGGCGATCAGGCAACGTCATCATCATCTAAGTCCAGCGCAGTGAAGGGATCCGCTCCCGGCTCAGGGAAATAGCCGCATTTCTGGTCCAAGGGCGCCCCTGTGGTTCACGCTGCGGCGCTTGGCTGCGACTCGGTCGGATGCTGCCGGCTGGCGTTGGACAGGGCATGAATGTACTTCAGCCGCCTGGCTTTGGGAAAGTGCCTTGCCCCGGCGTTGCCACTCGCGTAAGTTTAGGCACATGAGAACGTTGAGCCTCGAAGAAGCGGAGAGCGGCTTGGGGCGCTGGTTGGAACTGGCGATGGCAGGCGAGGACATCCGCATCCGGAAGGGCGACGCGGTTGTGGAGTTGCGGCCTATGGCTGCGCCAGGGCCCTCCTCCCTGAACGAACATGTGTCACCGCGGGAAGCCCTGCGTCGCCTGCAGGCGGAAGCACGCCTGACCACGGAGCAGGCTCAGCAATACCTCAACGAAGTGCATGACGAGCGGCTGGCCGCAGAAGCTCATCGGCCTGCATGATCCATCTGGATACCAATTACCTGATGCATTCTGACTTCAACCCTTTCACGCCTCACGGCCTCAGACTGGCCGTTCCTCGTCCTCCTCCTCCTCGTCCGCCACCGCCGACAACTTCCCGAAGCTAGCTCGTGGGTCCCCCAATCCTCAACCACCCGCCGGCTGCCATGATTTCAGGGCGCAATGAAACGTAGGGAGGCGGCGGCTTTCACTTTCACGGAGCCTCTCATGGTTTCTCGTTAATCCCCCAGCGTGCGGTCCGCTGGCAGGAGGAATTCGTTGGTGATGGTGGCGACGCCGGGGGTACGCCAAGGCCAGGCTCGTTCTGGGCGGCGTTCTGCACTTGGCGCACAAGCCAGTTAGGCGGCGGCAAAACCCACCGCCTGACTGCTCGTTTGCTTTACAACTGTGTGACATCATCACTTCGTCAGTGCCTGAATAAGTTGCTTTACGTTCGGGACGCCAATTCCAGTTACCATGTCGTACCCGGGACCGGCGCTATACGCACCGTTACTTCCTGATGTGATGTCTCGGAAGCAGGATGTGCCTAAAAGCGGGTAAATTAGCGGATTAAGAAATGGCAGCAGGGGCTTACCCGCTTTTTTGCGCGCTTCATTTATCAATGCGCAAAAACCCGCCCAGGTAGGTGCGCTCCAACTTGTGCCGCCATACTGGTTAACCTTTCCGTGCAAGACGAGATAGGCACCCTCGTTTGGGTCAGCGGAGAGACTTACATCGGGAACAAGCCGGTTCTTTCCCGCTGGCACTCCATTCCCGGTCTGCCACGAAGGGCGGCTAAAGAAAATGCTTTTGCCCCCGCCCCCGCTCGCCCAACCAGTTTCGCCGGCGACGGTTCCATTTGAATTGAGTTTCAAACTGGTGCCACCGACGCCGACAACGCATGAATCGGAAGATTCATACTCCGCCTGGGTTGGACCGGCCGGGTTATGCCCGGTGGCGTCGGGATTCGATCCCGCATCGCCACTGGAAACGAAGACAGTGACGCCGGCGGCGGCCAGCTTCAAAAACTTCTGATGCTGTGTGGCCACCTCGCCGTTGGCGCCCCCCATGTAGTGCTCGCCAAGGCCAAGACTGATGGACAACTGACGCATTCCCGGCACAGTGGGTAGATCCGCTATGATGCGGTCAAGAGCCATATCAAGGTCCACGAATTGAAGCGTCCCGGTAGCGTAGATCCTGACGGTCGCGCCTGGCGCAACTCCGCTGGCCCACGAGGCGTCAAGCGTCTCTTCTCCTTCTGGTGCGGGAAGCGCTCCACCCTTGACATTGATTTTCTGGATTTGCTGCAAAGTGCACGGCACGTTGTTCGCCTTCCAAAACGCCGCGAGGTCTTTGTCGGCGGGGAACGTATCAATCAGGATGGCTATCGTCTGGCCATTTCCAGTCAGGCCCAGGCCGTTCGCGTTATAAGCATCGAGGATTTCCGACACGAGGTACGGAGGGTGATTCGCGATGTTTGGCGACGGGGACAACGCTGCATCATTGTCTGCAGTCAACGACATCCGGTTGTTCTCGTTCGGGCTCATCACCCGAATATGCTTGTAGGCTTTCCGGAACGGCTGCAATCCGATGATCGCCTGAACGGCCTTGCCCACTGCGGCTGGCAAGCTCGGCGCGTCTTGTGCCGCGGTGTAGGTGATGCCTTCCTTGGTCACGCGAACCGTTTTGACGGCCAGGCTCTTCTCGATTTGAGCCACAGGCGCACGCGCGTACACGCTGCTGCCGTCCTGTTGAACGGGCAAAATCTCGAATCCTTCCTGTTTCAACCACGACTCAAGTTTCTTCACGTCCTCCTTGGCCGGCCCATAGTTCTTCTTCAGCTCTGCGGGGGTGACAACTTCGCCCTTGGCAACTTTCTCCTCCAGCTCTGCCTGCGCCTTTGCGGGAATTTCCAGCGAGAAATGAAGAGTCATCTTTTCCGCGCGATGTTCGGGTTTCGCCTCGCTGACCATCAACCCGTTCAGCGTAAGACCTTGCTCGGCGTGAATCGGAATCACGCTGTCCTGAAACACCTTTCGATCACTAATGGATTTTGTAGTCATAACTTTGCTCTTTCGTTTGGTTTGTTTAGTTGTCGTTGATACCGTAATTTGTTCGTCAGTTGTTAATGATAGCGTCTACGATCGCCCAGGATGCGATAACACTGGCCGCGCTCGTGAAGACGCCGTAATCGCTATAGATCTTGTCCGACAGGTCGCCGGCGGTCTTGATGTCGTTGGTCGGGTTTGGAATCTGCGGGTCGGAGGCGTTGCGGATGGCAAACCACTGGGTGTTGGGATAGCCCTGCATCACATTGCCGACCATGGCGTCGTCCATGTCGCAGGCACGGCCCAATCCTTGCAGTTTGTAGGTGTCCTGTGAGTCATCAAACGCGAAGAAATCGGTGGTGACAATGGAATCCGTGGCCGCCGACCAGATTTTCGGCACCGCACGCGGATTATATTCGTGTATCCGCGCGGCATTGACGCTGGTGAGCGCCGGTGTCATGGCCGTCAAAGCCTTGGCGGGCACGGGCGTGGTATTGTAACTGTCGGCGTTCCACGGATACTTTGTCTTGTCCGCGAATTGTTGTTTGCCCGCGAGTTTCGGGCAGCAAAACTTCGTCAAGCCGGCAATGACCACGTCCCCCAAGGCGACCTCTGTGCCAATCCCTCCGCCGGTGCCGGTGGTGATGAATACTTTCGGCTGAATGGTTTTGAGCAACTCATCCATGAGCTTGCGATAGGGCGTGGCGGGGCCGTCGTGGTCCAGATGCAGGCCGGATTTGAACAGCAGCACCTTTGCCTTGCCAATCGTGCAGGGAAAATACAGGCCGAGACTGTGATGATAGCGCGCCATGTCCGGTTTGCTGTCGTTGAAGGGAGCCTTGGCTCCGGTGACCAGCGGAATGTAAGCGGCGATATTATGCCGATACTCATACCATGCGGAAGTTGGATAGCCCGGCGTGAACAACGTCGCCAGGGCCGCCGCCTCCGCGGAGGTATAAGTGACGACCACGGCATCGTAGCCCTTGAACTTTGTCAGGTCATCGGTTTCCGCCGGTGCGGCTTTTAGCGGAGCGGGTTTGGGTTGACTGGCGGCAGGCCAGGGAACGGGACTCGGCAGACGGTCGCTGGCGTTTGCCACGAGCGCAGCCTTGACGCCCGCTGCTTTGAACCGGTCCTGCGGCTGTTCCGGATTGTAGTTTAGACGCAGAACATCTGTATCAATGTTTGTTATCATAGACCTCTAAGTGATGTGAATTGTCTTGTCTGCTTTTAATCCTACTGCGACAGGAAATCTTCCGAATCAAAAACAACAGCCGAAACAACACGGCACTTTGAAGCCAAAATCCCGCGCTAATGTACAGCTTACTCCTGTCGCCAGGTTCTGTCTATAGAGTGTTTTCGAGGTTTCTATCCTCTTTGCTTGCGGCGCTGCAGCACCGTGCCGGTGGCTCACCCGTTTAGGCAGCGGGCGCGGTGCGGCGGACTTCAATGGCCGAGGCTGAAAATCTTGGCCATCATGCGCATATACCAGGCTACGATCGGGTAGCCGGCAAAAACCCAGACGGCGGCAGCGATGGACATGTACGGGCCGTAGGCCAGGCGCTTGGGCTTCAGACCCAGAGCAGTCAAGGAGAGGCCAACGACCGAACCAAGCACACTACTCAAGAACAGAGCAAAAACGACCCCTTGCCAACCCAGGAAAGCGCGATGGCCGCCATGAACTTCACGTCGCCCAGGCCCATCGCCTCGCGCGGAATCACAATTCTGTCGGTCACGGCTTCCATGTGGGGCACTTCCTCGGGGTTCAGTCTATCGCGGCCGATTTGCAGGATGGAGGATGAAAGCCGGATCTCAACTTCGCGGTAACAGCGGTCCACGAGCTCGACGGTTCGCGCGTGGAGTCGGACGGTGTCCGATGGGCGATAAAAGACCTCCTCGTAAGGGATCTCCTTACCCGGGAAAACCAAGCCGGTTTCACTCAAGATGATCCTAGCGTCGGGGGGCAGGAGAAATGTTTGGCGGCCCCACACCAGTTTCCCCATGCAGACGAAAAAGTAGATGATGCCGGCGCCGGCAGCGATCCCGAGGCCACTTTCCCACACCGCGCCGGAAACGGAGGTTTGGTCGTGGAGAAGGGGCAGGAGGCAAGAACAAATGACACCGGCCAGGATGCCGCCGATGGTGATTTCGTCAGGAATGATTTCATGCTCAGCGTCAATGAACGTGGCAGCAATCAAACCGGCGAGGAAGAAGGAGTAAATCAAGGCCAGCCAGGCCGATTGCGCGCCGAAGGCGAGCCAGCAGCCGCAGAAAAGGATGGCCGTCAGGAGTTCGACCAGAAAGTAAGGGACTGAGATCGGGGCGCGGCAATTCCGGCATTTGCCACCGAGGTAAACCCAGGTTAACAAGGGGATGCTCAGATACCAGGGGATGGCGTACTTGCAGGCAGGGCAGTGGGACCCGGGTGAAATGACAGATTGTCCGAGCGGCAACCGATGTATGCAGACATTAAGGAAGCTGCCAACCATAGAGCCGAAGACGAAAAACACCACTGACCAGAAATGGAATGGCACAGCAGACCAAACGGCAGGACTGAAAGCGGCGCTCACGATGTCTTAGCGCCGAAGGCGCCGAGCAGCTCCAAGAGGAAGGTCCGGGGTTCGCGTTTTTCGTCGCCCTTGAGCTTGGCTGGAAACTGGGAGAATTCCTGCAAGCCCTTTTCGAGTGAGGTCAGCGCCACGCTGAGGGTTGATAGTCAATAGTTGATAGTTGACGGTTCGCGGCTGATGGCCAACAGGCACCGACTGGGGGATCATGGCAGACGGATGCAGGGCAGGCAAGGTGGTTTGGCGGGTGGGTGCGGTTGCCCGAGTCTGCCGCAAGCGCGGCACATGGGTGCCAGCGGGCAATCCTCTGCGCGTGGTTAGCCCTGGTTAGCCCACTGCAAGTAACCAAGAGGGGGCGTGGATGACGGCACTTCGGGTTGTATGAACTGTCTTATATTTGGACACCCGCCTCAAGAGCCCCAGTCCCATAAGCCAGACCGATCATCGGAGCCTGGAAGACGCACGGGAGACTCGGCGGACATACACCGGAGACTCCCGAGGGATAACTTTAGCCTCCGCCGGACCTCGTAATACAAGTCAGGTTTGCGGCAGACGGGCGGAAGGCCGTATTCCCGTCTTCGTGTAGCCCATGAACAACCCTCTTGCGCTTCATGCCAATCACTTGTAGTTAATGTAAGTGAACTTGTTGTCTTTCAGCCAGTGGCGCCTATCCTGCACCCGATGGGCTCCGTTCCCTTTGGTGGCCGCGCTGGCCGGATGTGACCGGGGCCAGGTGCAAGAGTATCGGGTGGCGAAGGAACAAACCCCGGCGCAGGCTCAAGCGCAACCTGCCACCCTGCCGCCCGGTCATCCCGACCTGTCGGGCGCTCCCGCCCCCGCACTCCAATACAAACGGCCGGCAGATTGGCAGGAGGCCCCCCTGAGCCAGATGCGCGCGGCCTCCTTCCGCGTCGCCGGCAAGGATGGCAAGCAAGCGGATGTAAGCGCCATTCCGTTGCCCGGCTTGAAGGGGAGCGACCTGGACAACGTCAATCGCTGGCGCGGCCAGGTCGGTCTGCCGGGCGTGTCCGAGGCAGAGTTGGCCACACTTGCCCAACCGGTCGAGATCGCCGGCCAATCGGCCAGCCTGTATGAACAGGCCGGGACCAATCCCGCCTCGGGCGAAAAGAGCTGCATTCTCGCGGCCATCACGCGCCGCGACGGCACGGCGTGGTTCTTCAAGATGACCGGGGACGACGCCCTGGTGACCGGCCAGAAACCGGCCTTCATTGAGTTCCTTAAATCAGTGAGCTTTCCGGCGGGCGTGGCACAGGCGCAATTGCCGCCATCCCATCCGCCCATTGACGGTGGGAGCATGATGGCACAGGCCGGCACCGCAGCCTCCTCGGGCCAGCTCAAACCGAGCTGGGACGTGCCTTCCGGTTGGAAGGAAATCCCGGGCGGACAATTCCTGGTGGCCAAATTCGTCGTTGCGGGCGCTGACAGCGCGCAGGCTGCCGTCAACGTCAGCAAGTCACCCGGCGACGGCGGTGGCCTACTGGCCAATCTCAATCGCTGGCGCAACCAGCTTAGCCTTGGCCCGCTGGCCGAGGCGGACCTCAATAAAGAGACCCAGCCGCTTGACCTGCCGGGCGGCAAGGCATCGGTGGCGGATATTAGTGGACAGGACGCCAGGAACGGGCAGAAAGCGCGTCTCCTGGCCGTCGTAATCCCACGCTCGGGCGAAACCTGGTTCTACAAGCTGATGGGCGACGCGCAGGTCGTCGAGCAGGAGAGGGACGCCTTCCTAAGATTTGTCCAGTCCGTCAAGTACTAGCTAAGGCCCAGCACTGGATTCGCATGTCCCTGGATTACCTTCTGGACCGCCTGATCAGCTTCTTCACGTCTTTGCGCCTGACGGTCGTCTGCCTCGCCCTGGCACTGGTGCTGGTCTTCTGGGGCACCATCGCGCAAGTGGACCTCGGGCTTTACAAGGCCCAGAATGAATACTTCCGCAGCTTTCTCATTTATTGGGGACCCAAAGGTGCCTCGTGGAGAATCCCGGTCTTCCCGGGTGGCTACTTCATTGGCGGAGTGCTGCTGATCAACCTCATCGCGTCGCAGATTCGACGTTTCTCTTTCGCCGCCAGCAAGATCGGCCTCTGGATGGTGCATGTCGGATTGATTTTGCTGCTGCTCGGCCAACTGCTGACCGACCTGCTCTCCCGCGAAAGCACCCTCCACCTGCGCGAAGGCGAAGCCAGGAACTATTCCGAGGTCGAACGCGAAGCCGAGCTCGCCGTGATTGACACCACGGATCCCGACGCGGACAAAGTCGTTGCCATATCCCAAGGGGTCCTGGCGGCCCAGAAGAGCGTCGGCCCTGGCGACTTGCCGTTCACGGCCCGGGTGAAGCGGTTCTTCGCCAACTCCCAGGTTGCGGATCGGCCCGCGGATGCCGCCCTGCCTCCGGCCGCTACGCAAGGGACCGGCCGCCGTGCGATCGTCAACGAATTGCCTCACGTCACAGACATGGACCACCGCGACGTCCCCAGTGCAGTGGTGGAGCTGGAGACGCCGCAAGGCTCGCTCGGCACCTGGCTGGTGTCTGAGTACATTGACGACCCCCAGACGTTTACCTGGAACAACCGCACCTATGCGCTCGCACTGCGGCCGCTCCGGAATTACAAGCCCTACAGCATCCAGCTCCTCAAGTTCCGGCATGATGTCTATCCGGGGACGGACATTCCCAAGAATTTCTCCAGCCGCATTCTGCTGCAGCGCCCCCAAACGCGGGAAAAGCGCGAGGTCCTGATCTACATGAACAACCCACTGCGGTACGGGGGGGAAACGTACTACCAATCGGGCTTCGACCCTGATAACCGCGGCACCATCCTGCAAGTCGTCCACAACCCCAGTTGGCTTACCCCTTACCTTTCCTGCGTGCTCGTGGGCGTCGGATTGGTCGTCCAATTTGCTACGCATTTGCTAGGTTTCGCCTTCAAACGGAGGACCGCATGACCGCCTTTCCCACGCAACACGCAACACGCAACACGCTTCGCGTTTCAGGTTTCACGTTTCACGCCTCCCGTTCCACGCCTCCCCTCCAGGCGCCCGCATGAAGCTCCTGCTCAAGCTCATCCCCTGGTTCTTTGTCGCCCTCTTCGGGGCCGAGATCATCGCCGTCATGCTGCCCAAGCCGGACGGAGGGTATCACGTCCGCGCATTCGGCCGGCTGCCCGTGCTGCTCAACGGCCGCATCCAGCCTTTCGACTCGGTCGCGCGCAACAGCCTCCTGCAAATCCGCAGCACCGGGGACGTGCCGCTCGAAGAAGTGCCCTCCTGGAAATTCTGGCATCACCCGAAGAAACTCAAATCCACCGAGTGGCTGCTCGAGGTGATGACACGGCCTGAAATGGCCGACACGCGCCCCATTTTCCTCATCCACCACGCCGAACTGCTCGGTGAACTCAAACTGCAAGACAAGGGTGTCGAGAAGTCGGGCTTGCGCTATTACACCTTCAACGAGTTGAAACCGCTCCTCTCGGAAATCAACGAGCAGGCGCAGAAGGCCGGCGAGGTCAAGGCCGAGGACCAGACCACCTTTCAGAAGCAAGTCGAGAAGCTGGCCAATGCCCTTTCCCTCTACCAGCGCCTCAAGGTCACCCTCCAACCCGAGGGCGCCGACGATTTCGCGCAGCAATTGGCGGATTTCCAAAAGAACCTGGGTCCGGCTGAGGCGGCGGCGCAGGCCAGCGAGAGCGGGAAGCCGTTCGACAAGGATGTGCTCCAGCGCGTTGCCGGGCCGTTGCAGGAATTCCAGTTGATGGCCCGGTTCGGCTACCCACTTACCGTCCCGCCACTGACTCCGGCTGAGGCGCCCGACCATTGGCAAACCATGGGCGCAAGCCTGCTCGATTCCGGCCATGCCCACATGCTGCATCCCGCCGTGACGAACTTCGCCGCCATGGCCACCGCCTACCGCCAGCAACAACCGGACACCTTTAACCAGGCCGTGGCCAAGTACACGGCCTGGCTCACTCCGCAGTTCCAGAAGGCGCTTGAGAAGGGCAGGGCCGAGTTCTACTTCAATAGCGTCAAACCCTTCCTCCACGCGATGATCATCTATCTCTGCGCGTTCGTCCTGGCGTGCGGCGGGCTGTTGACCTTCACGGTCGCGCCCAATCTCTCCGAATCGTTGCGCCGTTCGGCGTTCTACCTGGTCATTGTGGCTGGGCTGGTCCACACCTTTGGCCTCATATTCCGCATGGCGCTCGAAGGCCGCCCGCCGGTGACCAACCTCTACTCCTCGGCCATTTTCATTGGCTGGGGCACTATGGTCCTCGGACTCATACTGGAGAGGATTTACCGGGTCGGCATCGGCAGCGTTGTGGCCTCGCTGGCCGGCTTTGTGACGCTGATGATAGCCCATAACCTCGCCTTGGGCGGCGACACCATGGAGATGTTGCGCGCCGTGCTCGACACCAATTTCTGGCTCGCGACGCACGTCGTGGTGATCACCCTCGGCTATGCTTCGACCTTCGCCGCCGGCCTGCTGGCCATCCTCTACATCTTCCTCGGTGTGTTCACACCCCTGCTTAGCCAAAAGCTCGGCGCCGCCTCGCGGGCATCTTCGTCCCCGGCACTGGCCGCAGCCAAGACCGCTGAGCCCGTCCGCGCGGCAAAGACACTTTCGGCGACCCTTGTTGTTCCTGATGGGCAGGGTAGGGCTGATAGGCAGGTCGCTGCCGCCTTGCCATCCCGAATCGAGAATCAAGAATCGCCGATGGCCCTGGGCCAAGCCCTGACGACGATGGTCTATGGCATCGTCTGCTTCGCCACCCTGTTCAGCTTTGTTGGCACCGTCCTCGGCGGCATCTGGGCCGATCAATCCTGGGGCCGGTTCTGGGGGTGGGACCCGAAGGAGAATGGAGCCCTGCTCATCGTGATCTGGAACGCGATCATCCTCCACGTCCGCTGGGGCAATCTCGTGGGTGACCGCGGCATCATGAACCTCGCGGTGTTCGGCAACATCGTTACCAGCTTCTCGTGGTTTGGCGTGAACATGCTCGGCATTGGCCTTCACTCCTACGGCTTCATGGATGCGGCGTTCAAGTGGCTTATGATCTTCATCGCCAGCCAGCTCGTCGTTATCGCCATCGGCCTGCTCCCGTTCAGCCTGTGGCGGAGTTTCCGCGTCGCCGCGAAGTCCCCCACGCCCGGCGTGCCCGCCCCCGCCAGTGCAATGTAGGCCGGGTAGTCTAACCCTGTTGCAGCAAGTCCAGCATCTGGCGATCGAGCTTGTGGCCGCGTAAGTCCTCGTACTCAACGTCACCACGCTGGCTGTCGAGCACGCCGAAGCCCCCCTGCAAGTTCCAAAGAGCCCAGCCCCAACCCGCCTCCTTCCATAACGCCAGGCAATCCCGCATCCAGGCCAGCACCACCTTGTGCGGCGTGCGATTGAACGCTCCCCATTCGCCGACGTGGACGCCCACGCCCTTTTGCTCAAGTTCCTTCCAGGGCCGGATGCGTTCTTTGGCCAGGGTTTCCTTGTCTACGGTGCGGTTCTCCCCAAGCTTCAAGGGCCAGGTCGGCTCGGGCCATGTATCCGAGCCGTGCATCCAGCTCGCTTTGTAGTGACTGATCTGCACCGGCTCGTAACCGCGCGTGCTCTGCGCGATGCCCAAGCCCGCCAAACCGTACACCGGCGCATTGCCCCATTTTAGCCCATCGGCGATGATCGCTGCGGGTCTTCTGCGCGGATGCTCTCCACGAGGCGCTTCACCACTCGCACGTACGTTTCCTCGGGAAGATCACCCGGCTCATTGAGCAGATCAAAGCTCAGGCGCTCGTTTGGAATGCCGTGGTAACGCTTGGCGAGGTGCCCCCAATGAAACGCGCAAGCCGCCAGCGCCTCCTCGTCCTTCCACAAGTCCAGCGGCTCCTTGGGCGGGTTGACGCAATAGCCGGGGGCGCGGTGCAGGTTGAGGTTGACATGCACGCCGTGCTTGCCGCCCAACGCGACGGCGTCATCAAGGTGCTTCAGCTCCTCCTCGCGCAGCTTGAGCCAGTCACTCGGGTCGGTCCAGCAAAGGTATGACAGCGGCAGGCGCGTGAAATCAAAGCCCCATTCCGCCACCAGCGCGAAGTCGGCCTCGCGGAACGGCGGGTTGCCTCCCGGTCGCATCACGAATTTCGCCAGCAGGTTGAACCCACGCCAGCGCGGCAGGTGACGCGCGGTCACGGTTTCCTTTTCGGTGGCACCCAACGAAAGCTCCGGCGCGGAAGCGGTCGCGACGGTGAATACGCCGGCGGTTTGGATGAATTGTCGTCTATTCATGGCTTTTTCTCGCGCTCAAACGACCGCGTTATCAGGCTTCCCTGTGGCGCGGCGCGCGAGCGGCGCATCAGCAGAAGCGCGGAAACGGCCGCTACGGCGGCCAAGACGAGTCCCGCAATCCAAAGGTTCAGGTGCAAAGTCAGCGTCCCAGCCGGAACGGCCGTGGCGTTTTGCACGGGCGGAGTCGGAAGGGACGAGGGACGGGCGGCATGGGGCGAAGGGGCAGAGGGCGCGGCTTGAGCCGCAGTCGAATTCGTAGCGGCGCTAGGCGCATCCTCGTGGGCTGCGGAAGGGGCGGGCGCCGGCACGGTCGGTACTTGCGGGGCAGGGGCGGGTTTGGGCTCTTCGCTGGTTGCGGGCTCGGGCCTTGGCGGGGGGGGGGGCGTCAGTGCCGGAGCCGCCTCAGGCTTCACCGGTGCGGGTTCGACTGGCTTTGCCTCGGACGCGCTTGCCGTTTCTGCTTTGGGCTGGGCGACAGGCATTGGGGCCGGTGCTGGCGCCGGCGCCGATGCCGTCGCAGGCATTTCGGACATAGGCGGAGGAGGCTGGGTTTTGGCGACCTCGACCGGTGGCGGGGCCGACGTTTCGGCTTTGGGCTGGGTGACCGGGGCCGGCGCCGGGGCTTGTGTTGACGCCGATGCCGTCACCGGCATTTCGGGCACAGGCGGAGCAGGCTGGGTTTTGGCGACCTCGACCGGAGGCGGGGCTGGCGTTTCTGCCTTGGGCTGGGCGACCGGCGCTGGCGCCGGTGCCGGCTTCGGCGCCGATGCCGTCGCAGGCAGCTCGGGCGCAGGCGGAGGTGGTGGTTCGACTTTCACGACTTCGACCGGTGGTGCGCCTGGCTCGGGCGGCGTTGCCTTGACGGGCTCGTTCGTAGTTGTCGCGACCCCCACCGTGGGCGGTGCCTCAACCTTGGCAGCCGCCGACTCCGATTTGGGCGCGGGGGTTTGCTCCGCTAGCGGCTTCGTCTCAAGTGTGACCAGCGGCGGAACGGCTGGAGTCGGGGTCCTGCGGACAGCTTCGGGAAAGTCGCTCTGTGCGGGCTCAGCAATCCTCATCTCCGGCGTAAGGAGGGGCATCCGCAGCGGCCACGGGGGCGTGTTGACAACACATTCGGCCAGTTGGCCGTCCTTCGCGCGCAAGACGGTGACGAAGGGCATCCGCTTCTTCTTCTGCTGCTCGCGCGATTGCTGGTAATACTTGTTGATTCGGTCATCGAAGGGCGTGCCCTGGATCTTGTCATCCCCGCTGGTGATCAAAACCACCGTGATGAGCTCGGAGTCCCTGATCACGTGCCCCAAGGCCGGGAGAACCTTGTCGAAGCTGGCCTGCTTCTCATACCTCTGGGCCCCCAGGAACGTCAGCGTGCGCAGCGTAATATCCTCCTGCGCTTGCGGTGACCACGTTTGCAGTGGGAACCGGCCCGCATACAGGTCTTCGTTGAAGGTCCACACACCCAGCGTATCGCCAGCCTGCAACTGGCCGTTCAGACCGGAGGCCAGCAACTCCTGCACGGCCCCGTGCACTGCGTTTGTCCGGCGTTGCATGGACTTGGAGGTCTCGACGATAAGCAGGCAGCGGTGAGACGGGGGCGCGGCCTTGGCGGCGTCAGGCTGCGCGCAAACCGGGCGCGGAGCCAGACCGGCGAGGAGTAGCAGCCCGGCCAGTAACTGAGGCGGGAGCGCCAAATGGACCCCGCTGCTAAGCCGTCCGCTTTCGGCCATGCCGTCATGTTGGTCTCGGTTGTTCATTTGGTCCCGCTGCGCCGCCTGACTATTTCCGCCGCTGAAATCGGTGCCGTTCCCGCCGGTTATGATGTTTAATGTCATCTCCGAGTCCCGCCAAGGCAATTTCAACATCCCGGATGAAGTTCCAGCAACTGGCGGAGCTGCCGCCCAGGCTGATCACTGTGTCCCGCTCGGCATGATCGTCGGTGACGGCCAAGACCTCGCCATAAGGGGCGAAACGGTGCACGGCCCGCTCGATCATCTGGTCAGCGGTCTGGCCCAGGCGTGAATACAGCACTTCGACTATGGTCGAATCTGAAGCATTTGGCTTGCCGACGGGCAGGCCAGTGCCGTCAAAAAAGACCGTAACGGGCGTCCCGGTGGCGTCCTGGTACAGCGTAAGCTGCCGGATGAGGGCGTCGCGAGCGGCCGCGGAATACCGCGCCCGCCCGGCCGCCAACTCGGGCCAGTTGTGCAGCAGGCTGTAACCGTCAACGAGAATCCGCACCAGGGCCATGAGTAATCATAACCGCGCTGCTCGGGCTTGGGAAACGCAAAACCAGCCAGACCGGCCCGCTGGTTGCCGCTCCACGCACTCAATGTCTCCACCCGGACGTTCCAGGCTGCGAGCCCGCTTGTCCAAATATGCTTTGCGCATTCCCGCGCTTCTGATAGTGTACGGTATATCGAGGGTGCGATGAGACATGCGGTGCTAATCCTGGTGGCGGCGTTGGCCTGTGGGTTCCCAGCGGGTCTGCCAGCGGCAAATGTCGGCCTGATCAAGGTCAAGGGCGCCATTGGCCCGGCCACCGCCAGCTACATTTCCCGCGCGATTGATGTCGCCAGCGAGCGCGGCGATGCCTGCCTAATCATCGAACTCGACACCCCCGGCGGCTCACTCGAATCCACCAAGGACATTGTCCAGAAGTTCTACGCCTCGCCCGTTCCCACGGTGGTCTATGTGTTTCCCGATGGCGCCTGGGCCGGCAGCGCCGGGTGTTTCATTACCCTGGCGGCCAACGTCGCGGCGATGGCCCCCGGCACCAGCATCGGCGCGGCGCACCCGGTTTCCATCGGGGCCGGCGGCGAGGAGAAAGTCAGCGACGTGATGAAAGAGAAGCTGGAGCAAATCAGTGGCAGCTACATCGAAGGGATTGCCAAGAGGCGCGGGCGCAACGCCGAGTGGGCCAGGTCTTCGGTGGTCGAAAGCAAAGCCATTGACGCCGACAAGGCGCTGGAGCTGAAGGTCGTTGATCTCCTCGCCAAAGACCTGCCAGACCTGCTCAGCCAGCTCGACGGCCGCGAGGTCAATGGCAAGGCCCTCAAGACGGCGGGCGCGAACGTCGTGGATATTCCCATGACTTTGCAGGAGAAGGTCCTGCAATTGCTCTCGCACCCTGAATTGATGATGATCCTCATGCTCGTGGCCATCTACGGCATCATCGGCGAGCTCAGCAACCCGGGCTCGATTCTGCCCGGGGTTGTGGGCGCGATTGCGCTGGTCCTCGTTCTGTATATGGCGACTATCCTGCCGGTTAACATCGCCGGCCTGGCGCTGATCGGCGTGGCCGTGGTCTTGTTTATCGTGGACATCTATTCGCCCACGCATGGTGTGCTCACGTTTGGCGGCATCGTCGCCTTCTTCCTCGGCGCCCTGATGCTCTTCAACCGTGCCGACCCTGCCTTTCGCCTCTCGCTGGTCTACATCATTCCCGCCACGGTGGTGACGGCGGCCTTTTTCATCTTCGTCGTCGGCGCGGGCCTGCGGGCGCAGTTTCTGCCCGTGCGCGCCGGCCGCGAGACTCTCATGGGCAAGACCACACCCGCCCTGGCGCGCATTGATGCCGCCAGCGGCAAGGTTTTCGTCGAAGGCGAATACTGGAACGCGGTCAGCGAGGTGCCAATCGAGCCCGGCCACCCGGTGGAGATTGTGGCCATCAACGGCCTGACGTTGAAGGTCAAGCCCAAGCAACCGCCAGCAACCTGAACAACCCCAACATACGGAGAACACCATGGAAGAACTCATTGCTAGACTATTCAACGTGACCGCCTGGACCGTGCCCATCATCATCCTGGCGGCCATCATCCTGCCGCAAGCCATCCGCATCCTGCGCGAATACGAGCGCGGGGTCATCTTCCGCCTCGGCAAATTGCTCGGCGCCAAAGGCCCGGGCCTCATTATCCTCATCCCGGTGGTGGACCGCATGGTCAAGATGGACCTGCGCGTCGTCACCATTGACGTCTCGAAGCAAGAGGTCATGACCCGCGACAACGTGCCCGCCACGGTGGATGCGGTCGTCTATTTCCGCGTCGTGGACCCAATTGCCGCCGTGGTGAAGGTGGAGAACTTCTGGAAGGCGACCTCGCTCATCGCGCAGACCACCCTCCGCAGCGTCCTCGGCCAGGCGCCCCTGGACGACCTGCTCGCCCAACGCGAATCAATCAACCTGAAGCTCCAGGAGATCATTGACCGCCAGACCGAACCGTGGGGCGTCAAAGTCACCGCCGTCGAGGTGAAGGACGTTGCGCTGCCCGACAGCATGAAGCGTGCGATGGCCAAGCAAGCCGAGGCCGAACGCGAACGCCGCGCCAAGATCGTCAACGCCGAAGGCGAATTCCAGGCCGCCGAAAAGATGGTCCAGGCCGCGGCGATGATCAGCAAAGAGCCGATCGCCCTCCAACTGCGCTTCCTCCAGACCATGCGCGAAATCTCCAGCGAGCACAACACGACGACCTTCCTGCCGATCCCAATTGAACTATTCACGCCGTTCATAAAAGGCCCGCCGAGGGCCTGATCACTCACCGTCCGTCTCTTGAAGGTAGGGCGTGGTGTCCCCACCGCGCTGCGGCGGACCGCCGCAACCCGCGTCTTTCCGGCAGCTCCACTCGCGGCGCGATGAGGGCACCGCGCCCCAGCCATTACCCGTTTCCGCACCCTGTCCCGACGCTCCACCCTGGCCTACATCTGGCTTGTGCCCAGTTTTCGCCGGGTATCGGAGGTTAGAAGTTCAAGGTTGGAAGCTCGAGGTTCGGTGTTCACCATAAGGATTCTGAATTTAACCCGCCGTACCAGCCTCCCTCGGGGTGCCCTCCCACCGGTCTGGTACCACCCTGGACATATCCTATACCCATAGAACCCCCTGCCAACGCCTTTTTCGATCAGACCAGCTTATTCAAGAGGGCTTCATGCGCTTCACCCTCTTTGCCTGGCCAGCGCCTGCTGCCCAAGCCGCCATTTCGGGTCGCCGACAATTCAGTTCACATTGCCGGGAGTCCGGGCGACTGCGGTTTTGAAGGAGGTGGCTGCCAAATCCACTTCCGTCGGCATTTTATGCCGAAGCTGAATGCTAATTGGCTGAGAACTACTGGAGATGTGCTCTGCGCTTGAAGCTAGGAATCCCGAAGGGATTCTATCACTCAGTCAGGGGTTGCGAGGAACGAGCTACCCCGGGGTGCCCCGCCGCAGACCCTACAACTCTGAAAGAGCTGCATCGGATCGCTCCGCTTGGCACCTCCAATGGAGGAGATGCAACCCTTTCAGCGTTGAGGCCCTTAGGCACGGATTAACCGGGGTAGCTCGTGCCTCGCAACCCCGGGCTGACCCATGGCATCCTTTCAGGATGCAGCCGCAACTCGCGAGACTAGCCAGGCTGGATGGTGTTCACGGCCGTCAGCACCTCCGCTTCGTGCTGGCCGATCGAAACCCTTTGCGCGCTCAGGCCACCGCCAGGCTGCGTTCGGCGTGTTCCAGCACGGCCTCGACCTGCTCGCGGGTGACGCCGGGGAACAAGGTGAGGAACTCGTTCACCGTGGCACCGTCTTCGAGGTCCTCAAACAGAGCGCGCACCGGCACCCGGGTGGTTTTGAACATCCAGGCGCCGCTCACCTTCCCGGGCACCCGTTCGACCGCCGGACATTGAGTCCAATCCAACATCGCCAGAAACATAGGTCAACGCTCGCAGCCCGACGAGCCTTTGGGGGCAGCCTTGGCGGGCGAGCAGCGACAGGCGGCTGGTGTGGTCGTGCACCCGCTCCCCGGATTTGAGCAGGAATCGTTGCGCGCGGGGGCCTTTGGGTGGCGCCATCGTTTATGCTTGAGTCTGTGTGCGGCGTGTGCAATTTTCTCTCGTATGAGCACAGCCACTGTTTCAGGCCGCATTGATCGCAAGATTGACGCTCTGCTGGTACGCCAGACACTGGGCAAGAAGCGCTGCCAAATCGTCAGCCGGGATGTGACCGAGAAAGTCCTGGAACGGGCCTACCCGGGAATCGGCTTTCGTGACGGCGCCGGGGAGCGGGAAGCTTATCTACTTGGACATCGGGTCGCCGTCTGGGAAGTGGAGCGGGTATTTCAGGAACTGGGCACGCTGGACAAGACTGCGGAGCATTTCGGCTGGCCGGTCAGGATCGTGAAGCGGGCAACGGACTACGCGCGAGAGTTCCCGAAAGAGACTGAGCGCTGCCGTGTGGCCCAGACCACATGAAGCCGCGGCTGTTGGGCGACGAAAACACCTCGCACAAGTTGGTGGCCGCCTGCCGCCGGTTGCACCCGGGAATCCCCCTGGCTCACCTTGTCGCCCATAACAAGGATTGGTGCGGACTGAATGACGATGATTTGCTTGACGCCTGCCTGGCTGCGGGCCTGATCCTCGTGGGACACGACCGCCGAACGCTCGCGGATGCGGCCACGCGCGCCATTCGAGAACGAGGCGGCCATGCGGGCATAATCCTGTTTCGCGCCTTTATTCGGCAGGCGGATTTCGGTGGGCAGTCCCGCGCCTTATGCGGTTTCTGGGAACACAGCCGGGATTGGGACTGGTTCAATCGCATGGCCTATATCCCGACCGACATCATGCCTCAACCCGCTGCTCGGTGAGCGCGCGCCGTCGGACAAGCTCCTGGCGACCCAGTGCAGCAATGGCAGAGCCTCACTCAGGGGCGGGGACGCCCAACCGTTTGACAAAAGCTGTGCTGCCGCCGCCGTGAGAAGCTCGCCGGCAATTGCGAGGGAGGCGCCGGGAGCCAGGGCGAGCGCAGCTTTGAAGGAGGTGCCAGCCAAATCCACTTCCGCCGGCACTTCATGCCTACGCTGAAGGGTAATCGACTGGGAATTGCTGTGGATGTGGACCGCATCCCCGGACCTGAGCAGGAATCTTTGCGTGCGGGTGCCTTTGGGTGTCGCCACAGCAGAATGGCCCCTTTATCGCCCGGCTGCGCTACTCGTTTGTAGGCCAGGGGGAAGGTTTGGTGTCTGCTCGTCCGTGAATGAGGGGTACATCCGGGATTGGCCGCCTCGACCAGCGGGCTTGACAAGAACACTGATCGGTGCAAGAATAATATTGAATTCGCGGATCAGCGTGCTTATGAAAAAGTCGTACGAAAAACCCAAGGTATTCACCAGCGCCAGCCAGAACACCATGGAAGGGGGCTGTTGCGTCAGAAGTTGCGGCGGCAAGCCGCAATACAGCCCTCCGAAAACTCGGGACCGAGCCGCTGACCGGTTGCGTGAAAAGCTTGCTTCCAAATAGATAGTGAAGGGGCGGGGGGCGTATAGTGGGGTGTGTCCGAGTTTGACGTCGCACTCGTCCTGGGGCGGGCCATGCTAGTCCGAATCCGACGCGATAACGAACGGTACTTTGCATACTTCCTAGACTCGCGGCGCCTAGTTGAAACAAACGAAGTCGGTGCGGGCATCTTGGACCTAGTCCTCAATAAGGACATGGGCCGCGGCGAAGCGGCAGTTGCCCTTGCACAGGAATACGGAATTGCGCCGAGTGACGCCCGGGCGGACGTCGACAGGTTCCTCGCCGCAGTTGCGGAAAAGCTTACGTCCCGGGATGGCTCAGGGCCAGACCAGGGGCAGCTCGCCGTTCCGCTTGCTGCGGAGCTTCAGATCACGCAGGCATGTAACCTGCGTTGCGCGCACTGCTTCCAGCAGGAGTACACGGAACAGTACATGTCCCCGCAGCGCGCGTGCGCAATAGTGGACACGCTCACAGCCGCCGGAGTGTGCGAGATAAATCTGATCGGCGGCGAACCTCTGAAACACCCCGGCCTGTTCGAAATCCTGGGGCATTGCGAGACTTGCCAATGTGCGACCAGCCTAACAACTAATGGCACGCTTCTGGGCGAAGCAACGCTCAACCGGCTTGCCCGTTTTGAGCGGCTTCACGTGTTGGTCAGCCTTGACGGTGTCAACGGGATTCACGATGCCCTCCGGGGAAAAGGAACATTCGGAGAGACGGCCAAGGCGATTTTGGGTCTCAAGTCGCGGCGCGTTTCTGTTGACGTTCTCTGCACACTCAACTCCCTCAACTTGCCGCATCTTCCAGAAATCGTCGGGTACTGCCGAGCTCTTGGCGTTGCGGTCAGCTTCAACCTGTTCAAGCCGTTCAAAGCCGGTCACGCCCACCTGATCCCCGTCCCGGAGGCGTTCTTCGATGCTATTGTCCGCCTCCATGAGATGCGGCAGAAAGGGGAGGCTGTGGCGCTATTCAACGCCGCTATTGCCAGCGAACTGATGGGATTGCCATCCAGGAACGAGTGTACGGCCAACATGAGCGGCCTCGTCATCGACTCGATGGGAAGGATGGTCCCGTGCCCTGGCCTTGTTGACGCAGGATACCAGAACGCAAAGGAGCTTCCCATGTTCACCAAGGACTTTCTGGGAACTTGGAAGTCCCATCCGGTTTTTGTCAGGTTCAGGGAGAACGGTCTTTCGGGGTGCCAAGTGCGCTCCTTCATTTTCTGCCGGGATGTTCAGGTGCCTGACCCCTATAGTCTCCCCGCATTTCGCAACTACCTGGCTTCTCGCCAAACGACCGCTCCGGTTGTGGGGCGTAGGAACGGTTATTAGGCCAAACCGCCACGATGGCGTTAGAGTTGGCGGAGCCACGCATCTGCAATCCGAAGCGGGGTCAGAACATAAGGTTTTAGCAACTGACAAGCCCAAGGTGGCCGACACCGTTGAGGCCAGAGGGCCAGGAAGGGAAGGAGGATGACGCTGGGGTGATTGGCGATCGCCTGCACAGGGGTGGACCAGTGCACGTAGCCGACCTGCCGTATTGGCAGCGGGGAAGGGACTGGTTTGTGAAAATACTATGGCCAGCTCCGAGGACCCGGTTATCCGGCTGCGATAGCTGCGAGATGCGGCTCGTTGTGAAAGATGCAACCAACGTAAACGTGCAGCCGTGTTGCTACCAGCAAGGACCGGTCAGGAACAAATTCGGTGGCAATTCCGACCAGCGGCAAGCGGACCGGCCATGTTTTCAAGGCTTCTTGGCTCCAAGCGTAAACGCCTCCGCCGCTCATTCCATGCGGCAAGGGGAACGTGGACGCCCTCCCTGACTTCTGGCTCAAAGTCTGTTTGCGATTGAATCGGATTACGATATGTAGGGACCGATTTAGTCCTAACGCCTCGTATTCGCTCTGTTTCGCCTCCCCTCCTGTGAACGTTCTGAAGTCCGTCTCAAGAGCTCGTTCCCTCACTCGGCTTTTTTGCGAAGGGTAACCTGCAAACGTGTAGTCGGTGCGCAGAGGAGGATCGGCTTCCAAGGATACGTCCCGACGTCCGAGCACTCTGCAATGCGGATGCAGTTCCTTGACGCAGTCGTTATCCAGCAAAAAGAAGGCTACATCCAGCTTGTCATCGGCGCGACGACCGGAGGCCGGCAAGCGCATGCTGGAAAAATACCCAGTTGCTGCGATGAAGCTTCGTTGCCCTGGAATCAAGAGGGTTCCCTCGTTCTGTCTGTCTGTCACATGGGCGGCGGTTAGCAGAAAGGTGCGGTTGGTGATTCGAACCAAAACGCCGGAAGCAATCAGTTCCGGCCTTTGGGTGCCGAGCCGTTCCAAAACGATTGGCACGGTTGCCGAGAACGTAGGATTTTCGCGTGTAATAGCCTCGAGCACCTTTCTAGCCTGCCCAAGCTCTTCTGCCAACGAGCCCGGTTTAGCCTCAGCAGCACAACGTTTCCGGAGGGGGGAGTAGATCTGGGTATAGTCAGCCACAGCGTCTGGGCCCGCGTTCTGAATCACTTTCTTGATGGTGCGTACAAATTCGCTTGGAAGGTCTTTTCCTCGCACACCTGACGGCACACCTTTGATGGATGCAGCCGCCTTTTTCGGCAGCGGGAAGGCTGGCGCCAAACCGGTCGTGCCTTGGCTTTCGGTAGATTCCTCTCTACGGTTGCGCTTCATTTTGCGGACGTAGCAGTGAGGCCGGATGCTCGTGATTGACTGGGGACTTGAATGCAATCAGCGGCAATAAAATCCTTTGGGTCCTCGATAAAGGCGGGCAGACCGGGCGGGGTGATGGATTCGTCTGGGGATTCCTTGGCGGCAAGAGCGAGGTTCAGACTGAGGAGGAAAGCCAGTGTGTCTTCGGTGTCTTTCACGCCGTAGGCGGCGCGGACGGCGGGGTCGGGGGCGGTGTGGGCGTCGCGGAGGCGGTTGCTGCCGGGGGTTTCGAGGGTGCGATAGAGGTCGCGCAGGGACCAGCCATTGACAGCCATGAGCTCGGGGCGCAGGAAGTGGGCTGGTTTGGGGCGCGGCATCAGTTGCAGGGCTTGCTCAACCTGTGAAGAGGGCGGAGAGTTCCGTGCTCCGGCCCTCTCGAAAGACCAGCAGCTTTTCTGGTTCCGCCACGAACCAGGCAAAGCTACCCCAGGCAATTTCGGAGACCAACTTGCGGAAAGGAGCAGCGGAGCGGTCTGCGAAGGCAGAGACAAAATAGACATTGGATTCAGCAAAGCCGGCGTCCGAGGCGACGCGCAGGAGTGCCTGCTTACGCTGCTCGGTGACTACGCCATCGGATGCGACGACTTCAATGAACACAACCTTATGCGCCTCACGGTGGACGTCGGCAAGTATCACGTCCGGGAGGTTGCGGGAGTAGTCCAACCGAAGCCCAATTGAGGTTGCGAGGGCTTCATCCCGCAGCACCACCTTGTCGCCCGACTCGCTAAGAAGGACTACACCTGGCTCGCGCAGGAAGCGACGGGCAAACTCTTCCACAACCGCTTTGGTAATGGTGGTGCTGGGTCCAGGGCGCATCAACCGAGTTTCTCCGTTGGGAAAGGTCACTTTAATTCGATCGGATGACGCCGAATGGATTGCCCCGCGCCGCAAGAGGGTCACGCGACTCAGGGCAGCGGACGTTAGGTGACGGCTCTGCCACTGTGTAATAAGCGCCCCGGGTTGGCTCGTACCGGAGGAGAGCTGTATGAGCAAGTCCGCGAAGTCGGCCGCTAACGCGTACCGTGGTTTGTCGGAGGTGGTTGCCAAACCTGGTCTCTCGACCACAGCACCGAGGACAACGAGGCCGCTCCGCAACGTCTCGTCTCGAATTGGTTCCCGCGTATCGGTTTCGTACCACCTGTCGGGGATGTTCTTCATGGCGCCCGACTTGAGCGACTCCTTTGCCCACGCTTCTCTGGAAGCGAGGTCTTTTCTGACAGCTTGGCTGTCCGTCATCTTTGTGACTTGATTCGGTCGCAGCCATCTGTTCGAACCTTCTATCGCGCCCGTGTAGGACATCACGAAGATCGTCTTCGCCGCCATTTCGCGCGTTACGTAGCCTCGGTTGGGCGTGCCTTCCGGAAAGATCTCAGGCAGCCATCTTACGATGGTTTTGAGAGGAATGGCTGGCGGTAATCGAGTTGTTGGGTTCATCTGGGGTGGTATAGAAACTGGCAATTTGGGTTTCAATCTCGGCCGACGACGTTCCCGAAATAATAGCCTTCTGGAGGCGTTCCATCTGATCGGGGTTGGGCAAAGCGAGCGAATTCAGTTCATACGCAGACACGGCTACGCTGCCGTTAATGCAGCGAAACGCCTGATCCAAAGTTGCCGAATTGAGCAAGGCGGCGAGGGTCCGTAGTGCGATCCGTGGCTTGGCCGACGAGCAGCAAACCATGTTCAGGTGATTCTCCACCACGAAACCAGGGTATTCCATCACAAAAGAATTGGGGATGACGGCGGCAATGAGCCGACGGCGTTGCTCTTTCGCCGTGGTCCTTTGAACAAGGATGCAAGGCTCGTGATTGATGAGAAAGTCCTGGCCCGACTTGATTTTCAAGTAAGGCAAATGGGAGCGCCGGGCTGCCTGGAACTGGAACGTTCCGCCGGAGCTGACTGCCTCCGCCCAGACGATCGGGTAGCACCCCGGATCGTAGGTCGCACTAAGTTGGTCCTTGTGCCGGTTCCAAACCAATTGCCCGGTCAGAACTCTGAAGCCATAGTCGGATAAGCGATGGGGCATTCCGTTGAACCGACGGAGCAAGTGCGCTTGGCTCCGCGAGCGCGGGAACAGCCAAGGCCTTCCGGTAGCAGAAATGTCCCTTACCTTGCCAATCGCCTCTACGGCTAATGGCTTGCTGGCATGTCCCGGACGCAGAAGGCTGACTTGCACAGCAGAATCTCCGGCAACGGGCTGGCGGGCGAAAACGGCCAGCATGGTTTCCTGGAGCACGCCCTCAAATATACCTTCCCGGTCCTGGACAAAGTCGAGGCGCCGCAGCGGGGCCTGATTGGCCAATAATTTGCGCAGGCTCTTGAAATACTCACCACCGAGGAACGAAGTCGGGGTGACATAGGCGATCAAGCCGCCGGGTTTGGCAAGCCGCACAGCCAACTCTGTGAACAAGCCGTAAAGGTTGGCATGGCCGAAGAGCGATTCGCGGTAGGACTCCCGCTGCGCAATGGTCAACGTGACCTTGCCGTAGGGCGGGTTTCCGATTACTAGATCAAATGGACCCAGCTCACCCGGGGAAACCGTCAGAGCGTCGCGCGAGATCACCAAAGGACGTAGCGGTCGCTTTGCGGCAAGGGTGAGATGCGACAGAGCCAGATCCAAGAGCACCATTGCCATCCACGCGGCGAAGGAATCTATCTCAACACCAAGAAGCCGCGCCTCAACGTCCTCCAGCACGGCGAGCGGAGATCCTGCTTCCGAGTTCTCAGCGATTTTAGGTGCAACCGAGGCCAGAAATGCGGCGCCGCCGCAAGCAGGGTCAATGATCGTTCCTCGCCTCCATGAAAAGCCGCTTTCTGTAATGAGCTGAAGAAGTCTTCCGACGAGTGCCGGTGGAGTGTAGAAGGCGCCAAGCTCCTTGCGAACCTCATCGGGCAGCAGAGCGGTATAAAGTTGGCCGGTGAGAAAGCCCGCTCGCGCCGCAGAGAAGGTGCCCAAAGCTCCACTTAGTCGGTCACTGAGGCCAGAAAAACGCTTTAGCGGAGGCACGACCGACTTGCGTAGCTCCCAAGTGCACCCCGTAGTCTCAGCGTGGCGTCTCCAGAGCGAAGCGATGACCGATGTGCAGAATTCACGCGCAAACGACACCCGGGCTTGCGAGCCGAGTTCGCTGGCAACCGCTTGGGCTTCGCTCTGCCCGAGGGAGAACAGAACCTCCGCGGTCGCCAGGGCATCTGCCAGGCAGCTCTCTTTGCTCTCTCGCGCTGTCCTCTTCACTTTGCCGGGACTCTAACCCCGGCAATGGGGCCTTGCCAACACGCTTATTTGAGGTCGCAGGGAGTGGGGAAGATTCATCGAGGGCTCGCCGCCGACGAGCCAGCAACCGGAGGACTGCTTGTAATGCTTGGAACGCTTGACAACACGGGACTCCATCTCGATGAGGCAGCGGCCAGGCCAGACGAAGTCGGCGTACTTGGTGCGCTCGCCAGGGAAGCGGACGCGGTATTCGAAGGTGGAGCCCTCCGGCAGGGTGTTGGCGTTGTGGCCGAAGGCGGCCAGCAGGTGGAAGAGGAGGGTTTGGGCCTCGCTCTTTTCGTCGCCCTTGAGTTTGGCGGCGAACTGGGCGAAATCAGGCAAAGCCTTTTCCAGTGAGGTCACCTGATAGTTGATAGTCGCTAGTTGATGGTTGATCGTCAACCGGCGCCGATTGGGGGAGCGTGGCAGACGGGTACGCTGCGGGCAAGGGGGTTTCTATCCGCGTCGGGCATGGTTCCAAGCAGCGCGAGTTCCTCCTCCGTCTATTCCGGACGCTCAGGGCGCATGCACTCAATCCGAAGCCTAAACCGCCGCTTTTGAACCGCCATTTTCGAGCGCCCGACCCGCCGGGCAACCTCATCGTCGGGCATCGTTCCGAGCAGCCGGTCCTGCTCTGGAGTCCAACAGGTCAGGATCGGGTCAGCTTTGGGCCGGCCTAATTCCCGGCGCTTAACCTCCACGGCGAACAGGGGATGGCCGGTGAGGGTTGCCACTTCTTCATCTGGCTTTCGTCCCAACAGCTCAAGCTCCTCAGGCCTCCAGCGCCGATTCTCATAGAAACAAGGGATTCCCAGCTTACGCCGCCGCCAAGCGACGTTCTCTATTAAGCGCCCAAGCAACAACGCCACCTGCCGGTCAGGGCGTGTCCCGAGAATCTTGTCGTCCTCCGGCTTCCATTCCTTGACCAGGGAAATCCCCTTTAACCGTCGTCGGGCTTTAACGGCTTTAACCGTCCTGCCAAATTTGCGCGCCAGGGCGCGATCGGACTTGGTGCCCAGAAGTGATTCCTCTTCCGTTGTCCAAGGTCGGCGAGACGAGGAGAGCGGCTTGCGTTGTGGCGCACTCATCTGAGCCACCCAAGTTCGGGCATTGTTACGCAATCTTTGCTCATAAACGCTGCTGCTTCCCCAGCCGAACCAGGTTGACCCGGCTGCGTAGTTTGTACCCGTTTGCCTCCCAGTCCGCAAGTTCCAGGTTTAGTGGCAGCGGGAGAAGTGATTTGACGCGAAATATGATCAGGCACGTGTTTAGGCAGCCTGCGCGGTGCGGCGGGCTTCAACGGCCGAGGCTGAAGATCTTGCCCGTCAGGAATGATCTCATGCTCAGCGTCAATGAAGGTGGCAGCGATCAACCCGGCGAGGAAGAAGGAGTAAATCAAGGCCAGCCAGGCCGAGTGCGCGCCGAAGGCGAGCCAGCAGGCGCAGAAAAGCATGGCCGTCAGGAGTTCGACCAGAGAATAGCGGACGGAGATCGGAGCGCGGCAATTCCGGCATTTGCCGCCGAGGTAAACCCAGGTCAACAACGGGATGTTCAGATACCAGGGGATGGCGTACTTGCAGGCCGGGCAATGGGACCCGGGTGTAACGACAGATTGTCCAAGCGGCAACCGATGTATGCAGACATTAAGGAAGCTGCCAACCATAGAGCCGAAGACGAAAAACACCACTGACCAGAAATGGAATGGCACAGCGGACCAAACGGCAGGATTCACTGCGGCGTTCACGATGATAGTTGATGGTTAATACTTGGTAAGGACGCGTTCCATCGCGTCCCGTTCATTCCGGGCAAAGACAGGGACGCGGTGGAACGCGTCCTTACCATCTCCGAAGACAGGTTCCTGGAAAGGGCCAGGGTCAGGGGCAACAGTTTGTGCTCCAACCCCAACCGCCGCACGGCTGCCAGACTTGTCAACCCCGGCAGAGGGTGGACACCAGGAAAAAGGCGATCAATGCCCCGGTGAGGATCAAGCCCCACACGCCCGCGCGGCGGTCCTTGTTAAGGACCATGCCCAGGAGGCTCAAGATAAAGCCGAGCGGCGTCGCGACAATGACAGTCAACCCGCCAAGGGTTGCAATGGGCGACCCTCAGCCAGGACGGCACAACAGCATGGTGGCCAGCGCGACTAGCGGGGCCAGCGAGATGCATAGGCCGATTCGGCCCAGACCAATCTTGTGGTCCGGCAGCGGCTCGGCCTGGATGACGGGAGGTTCTTCCATAAACAGGCTCTTAGAGCTGGACCTCGACGGGCTTGCTGGCCGTTGCCAGCGGCTTGAGGTCGAACTCGACGTTGACGGTGACTTTCTTGCCATCCAGATTCTTGGGTACTCGCCATGAGTACGAGCAGGTGCCACCTCAGCCAAACTCCAGGTTGCCGTTGGCGATAGTCCTTCCGGCCTGAACGATCGTGAACGTGGGTTTGGGAGGCTGGAATCGGAAGCCGTCGCCCTTTTGGAAGGTGGAGTAAATCTCCCCGCCGGCGCCGGCGACATTAGCGTTAATGCGCACCATGTTCTCCGAGTCGTCCTTCGCGGCGCCGGTATTTTGGCCAAGCATGAGCTGGTTCGCAGCATTGACTTTGGCGGCGGTGACCTTGATGTCCAGCGGGGCGCCGCAATCGAAGGGGTTGGCTTTGCCAGCCACAATGCTCACGGGCGTTTGCGGCACACGCTGCATACCGGAGACCATGACCTGGTCGCGCGCCGAACCTTTGCCAACGAGGTTGCACGCGTACAAGCGGTAATTCCCGGGCGGCACCATCACCTTGCCGTCGGTCACCGACGGCCGGATGAGCTGCCAATTACCGTTTGGGCCCTCCCAAGCCAGGGTGATGTTCCGGACCTGGTCGCCGTGCGGCTGCAACACCACTTCCGCCAGGGGTTCGGTCCAGCGCTCGACTCGCAGCGCTTTGCAGTCGGGCGTCAGGGCAACCTTGTAGGCCTTGGCGCCGAGATAGAGGATCTGGCCGAATGGGCAGACCTCGCTCTGGAGCACGTCGTTCTCAAAACGCCCCGAGCCATCCGCATCAACCAGGAACTGGTCGCCTGACTGGAAATACCAGGACTTCTGTCCGCCGCTGCTGTAAGTCTGCGGCTGGGCCACGTCTCCGAGGCGCAGGTTGCTGTTCCCGTCAATAATGCCGACCTTCTGTTTCAGGCCATCCAGCTCGACGGTCGTGTCCAAGTACCAACCCGCCTTGAGCGTCAATTGGCCAATGAACAGATTCGCCGCCTCCCGGCCCGCACTCAGGAACTGACGGTTGAAGATATAAACCTGCGCGTAATAGGTGGGTCGCCCGCCGGCAACCGCCTTGTCCGCCGGGGCCTGAATCGGGCCAAACCGGAACTGGTCGGGCGACGACGCCGCGCGCTCTCGGGCTTGCGTCATGCAGGGGGTCACAGGATCGTCGGTCAGGTCGCCGTTCTGGTTCATATCCACGATGAGCTGGTCATAGCCCCGGCCATCCCCCTTGGATTCATCCAGCCGGTAGACCAATGCGGCTCCGGTGGATGTGTCGCGACACTCTCCGTACAGCGGGTGCCGGGACACAGCCTTAGGCTCCTTCTTAAGCTTGTTGGGCTTGGCCAGTCCCAATTGCCCGTTGCTGCCCGAACCCCCGGGGAACGACATCACGTCCTTAGCCGGGATGGTCCTGAAGGTTAAGGGGAAATCCTCGGCAGGGGCAGCGACGACTGCTGCCAGCGCCATCAGGCCACAAACGAAAGTCGGTCTAATCATAGCAATACTTTCTGAGCCGATGCTGAAGCCAGCTTGCGCCCATGGCTGGGGATTGTCAACCACTGTCTTTTGATCTTCTCTCTTGCTGGCACATTACCGCTCCATAACATGGCTCGAGTGCGTATGCTTAAACGCCAATTATGCCCTGCGGACGTAATGCCAAACAGGACGTCTGCTCTGAATGCCTCAGAGGTTTATGCCTGGACCCGTAACAGTCTATCTTCCCTTTAGCGGCAACGAGCATACTCGAAGAACCACTGACCAGTTGAGCCAATCGCCGCTGGTCGAGACCATCTGCCTGCTCACCACGGGCGGCGTCAGCATCGTCCCTGACGGCTGCGTCCGCTTGGTGGTGGATTCTCTTTACGGCAGTCGCACGATGCGGACAATCGCGCAGAAGACCAAGACCCCCTACACGCTCTTGGTTATCCACGACACCAGCATCGAGTTCGGGCAGTTTGCGCTGGAACGGCTCATCTCAGTGGCGGGGCTTACCGCTTCGGGCATGGTCTATTCCGATTATAATGACATCCAGGGCGGACAGCGGATCTCGCATCCGGTAATCGAATATGCGTTGGGTAGCATTCGCGATGACTTCAACTTCGGCTCGGTGCTGTTGTTTGACACCAAAGCGCTCAAGACCGCCGTGGCCGCCACGCCCCGGCAGGACTTCCAGTTTGCCGGGTTGTATGCGCTCCGGATGGCCCTCTCGCGCCTGCGCCCAATCACTCGGGTCGGCGAGCATCTTTATGGGAAGGTCGAACTGGATGTCCGTAAATCTGATCAGAAGCAGTTTGACTACGTTGATCCGAAGAACCGCGCGGTGCAAATCGAGATGGAAGCCGCCGTCACCGACCACCTGAAGCGGATCGGCGCCTGGGTCAAACCGCGGTTCAAGACCCCCGACCTGGACGGCGCGGCCTTCCAAACCGAAGCCTCGGTCATCATCCCCGTGAAGAACCGGGCCAACACTGTCGGCGATGCCGTCAACTCGGTCCTGAAACAGCAGACCACCTTCCCCTTCAACCTGATCGTGGTGGACAACCACTCGACGGACGGCACGACCGACTTGCTGCGCCCCTACGCTCAGAAAGACAGCCGGATGATCCATCTCGTCCCCAAGCGGCAGGACCTGCTCATCGGCGGCTGCTGGAACGAGGCCATCATGCACCCGGCCTGCGGACGCTTCGCCGTTCAACTCGACAGCGACGACCTCTACAAGGACGAGACCACACTCCAGAAGATCGTTGATGCCTTCCACCGCGAGCAATGCGCTGCGGTGATCGGGTCCTACCGGATGACGAATTTCAAGCTGGAGGAAATCCCGCCGGGCGTGATTGACCACAGGGAGTGGACGCCCGAGAATGGCCGGAACAACGCTCTGCGTATTCAAGGCCTTGGCGCCCCGCGCGCCTACTACACACCGGTCATCCGGGGCATTAGGTTCCCCAACGTCAGTTATGGCGAGGATTACGCCGCCGTGCTGGCGGTCTCCCGCGAATACCAGATTGCCCGGATCTATGAACCGATCTATCTCTGCCGTCGGTGGGAGGGGAACTCCGACGCCGGGATAGATGTCGCCAGGCAGAACGCTTTCAACCTCTACAAGGACAAGCTGCGGACGTTTGAGATCATTGCCCGGCAGCGAATGAACAGGGGCGAGAAGGCGACGGCCTCGGCTGCACAGAAGAGTCAGAGCGGCAAGCGCAAGGGCCTGAGAATCGGCTGATAAGCCTGCAAGCCCACGCATGGCCAGACCTTTAGACCAGATCGCCATCTCGGTGCATGAGCTGGTGCCGTATCTTGTGGGGAATACCCAGGCGGATAAAGCGCACGCGCTGCTGGAGCAACAGAAGCGGTCGTGGGACATGCTGCGAAATGGTTATGACACCCTCCGGACGGTTCGCACCCGGGTCCTCGACTTCGACTCCTTCCAGATCAAGGTGCAGTTCAACCCGGGGCGGCTCATCTCCACCATCGCGAGGGTTGATCCTGTCTCAATTAGGGAACGGAAATGCTTCCTGTGCCCGGAAAACCTGCCTCTGGCGCAACGCGGACTTCCCTATGACAGCGAGTACCTTGTGCTGTGCAATCCGTTTCCCATCTTCCCCGAGCACTTCACCATCTCCTCGGTGCGCCATACGCCCCAGCTTATCCGTGATGGGTTTGCTGCGTTCCTCAACCTCACCCGGGACCTGGGCACGCGTTACACGACGCTCTATAACGGCCCGAACTGCGGTGCCTCCGCCCCCGACCACCTGCACTTCCAGTCAGGTACCCGGTCTTATCTGCCGATAGACACCGAGTATGATACTCTGAAGCAGAACCGCGCGACCAGCCTCGTTGCGTCCGGCCTGCTTCGGGCGTACTACCTCGACAATTATTTGCGGGGTGTCCTTACCTTTGAATCCCGCGAGATGCTCCTCGTGCAGCGGGCTTTTGACGCCCTTTACGAAGTCCTGCAACAAGACGGGCTGCCGGGGGAAGAGCCCATGCTGAACATCCTTGCGACTCACGACGACGGTACATGGCGAATCCATGTGTTTCCCCGGGCCAGGCATCGTCCCTCTTTCTACCTCAAGGAAGGGGATGAGCAACTCCTGCTCAGCCCCGCTGCCGTCGAGTTGGGTGGCATTTGCACGACCCCACGGGAGCGGGACTTCGACAAGGTCACCCGGGATCACATCGTCCAGATGTACCGGGAGGTCTGCTTCCCGCCCGAACGACTGGGTGCGATCGCCGAGCGGTTGGCCCCCAGGCTCGCCGCCCTCGTGTCTGGCGCGCAGGCTTGAACCATCCTTGGCAGGGAAGCGTTCGACCGCGTCCCCATTTTCGGCCCGGTTTTCGGAACAGGGACGCGGTGGAACGCGTCCCTACCCATCCCAAATTGAGAATTGCTGCTCTCGTGGCGAGTAACCTTGACAATGCTTCCGACGTCTGTGATGTGGGGGGGCGGTTGGGGAGCGCCGGGGGCGGCCGTGGGAAAGAGAGGAGTGGAAAGCCAGGAACAACATGGCCTGGCGAAAACACCTTGCCAGGGCCGCCTCGGTGTGGTTGCATAGCAGTGTGAGCCCAATTGCGGTCACCAATGACGGCCGGCCTTCACCAGGGACTTGCGCAGGGCCGTCACCAGGCGCGTCAATGACACCGGCCCACCCTTGGCTGGCCAAGGGGCCCCGTTCATGCGCGCCAGGAACTGCCGGCACGGAAACGGCGGCCGAAAGAGCAGAATCTTCAGGTTCTAATTTCTGTGATAGTCCTTGATAGAAATTCGCAGCTCCGCCTTCATAACCCTATGGAAATATCCCCCTTTCCAGAAGTCAATCGTGCACGAGCCCGTGCACGCACTCACGGCTAATAACACTGTTCCCCGGGCACGGGGCTGGCTCGCGGTTAAATTATTCTTTACCAGATGAGGGTAGCACATCATAGTCAGGCCAACGGCCCCAGTACTCGCCAGTCAACGAAGTTGGACTGGCGAGTACTGGGGCCGTTGGCAGAGTTTTAAGTTATGAGTGGGCGGCAGCTCAGTGGTTTGGAGATCACGTTACCGGGAGTCGGCGGCCCGTGCCCGGAGAACCACGCGTTGGAGCCATACGCGTGGCAGGTCTCCGAAGGCCCTCGTTGGCTCGGAAGGACTTTCACCCTCACCGGCCGCTCGGCTCAACTTATTCGTTGGGCGAACGGGTGCTGTGCCGCGCTGGGAAATCGTAACGGGTACGGCTTGCCGGAGTGGGCCCGCTCGCAAACCGGGCAGGATGGCCGCGGGGTCAGTCGCCAGCGCCTCGCCAGAATCGACGTGCCTTCGCTGAAAGAAAGAGTGCATTTTGAGGGTCGCTATGGCTGACCACATGAATGTCTTCGAACCGTACGTGAGCAAGGCGCCCCACCACGAGGATGCGTTGACGCGTGCATTCCTGCTCGTACTGAGGGGCGTCCCCGTCGCGCACGCAGCGTGGCTTGTGCTCGTCGACCGCGCACACCGCGCCAACCGCGGCGAGGGCATTCCACCGCTGCACGAGCTGGGCACGCCGGCCGTGGAAACGCAGACTTCGACAGTACCGAGTGTCGAGCGCGTGCTCTCGCTCCTGCAGACTGACGAAGCATACTTCCGCGACAAGGATGCCCTTCCCTCCCCCCGCCGACAAGTTCTCGACGGGGTCGTGAGCTATGGCGGTGCGTTCGCCATCGTGTTGGAGAACAAGCCCTCGAACCGCAATATCTGGGAGGACCAACTCGACGTGAGTCTCCCCTCCGATTCCATGCTCGACCCCAGAGTTGCCTGTGTGGCCTGGAAGGACATCGTTCTGGCTTGGGCCGCATTGCTCGAAGCCCAGCTCCTGTCGCCTGCGGAAGCGGTGCTGCTTGGCGATTTCCTCAACTACGTAGAAGAACGCTTCCCCAGTCTCCGACCGTACTCCAGGGTTTCGCTGTGCGGCACGGACATCGAACGTCTCCAGCGACGGTGTCGAATCCTCCTCTTGGCCATCGCCGGTGAAGGGAACGTGGCCTATCATCGCCCATCGAGCTGGTTTGTCCGTCTGGCCGACGGCCATTGCGCTGTGAAAGTGGCGCTCTTGCCGAGGCGTAGGTCTAAGGATCTGTGCCTGACGGTAGAAATTGCCCCCGGCGACACGAGTAGTCAGGCCCGCATCCTGTACCGCGATGTGTCCCTTCCGGACCTGCAAGCGTTGGCTTCCCACGGTTGGGAGTTGAAGGCAAATTTGCACTTCGCGCACATGCAAAAGAACGAGCTCCGGACGGATGTTGCTCTCACCATTGAAGGGTATTGGGACTTCTGGAAGAACCGCGTGGAGTGGATTCGCCAATGGAAAAGGCCCGAGTTCGAGCAGGTCCTTGCAGACCTTGTCGCCAAGGGCCTCGCGAGCGACCAAGACCGCAAGGAATTCGACCGGAAGTTCGTGAAGACGAACTGGTGGAAGTTCAACATGTGCCCCGGGCTCATTCTGAACTGGTGGCTGCCGCTGGATGAAGCTGCTCAGCTCGATCAGCAGGGTGGGCTCCAGGCCGCGGTAAAGGCCGCGATCGAAGATGCCGCGAGCGCCCTGAAGGCACGCCTCCCGTGGTGATGCGAACTGTGCTGCTCAGCCCACCGGCCCGAAGAGGCGCCGCCCAACAACTGCGTGCAGGCGACGCCGGATTACGCCTTGCTGTTTGTCGGTGCTCAGGTGTCCGGCGCGCCTGACGCAGAACGTTCGGCACGACCATGAGCGCCGACAAGATCATCTCGGAGGCAAGAGCCAGGGTTATCTGGGGTGAGCCATCTTTGACCGTCCGCGATTTCCTGATCTCGAATGGTGTCTCACCAGCGGTGGCAGAGGCCAAGCTCAAGGAGTTTGAATTTGAGAGAAGCCGAGAACTCAGGAAGATTGGCCTCCGAAACGTGCTGATCGGAGGTATTCTCACTGGCGCGGCAGGCGTCACGCTCTACTGGGCGTTTGCTATTGCCAATGCCAGTTCCGGCATCATTAAAGCGCTTGCCGTGGTGCTGCTGGCTGGAATGTATGGATTGTGGAAGCTGGTGAAAGGGCTTGTTTATCTTGTTCGTCCACAGTCGGAACACGGATCGATACCGGACATCGCACAGTCCGACCTGATCGAATGAATGCCGAACGAGGCGATGCACCGAATGAGCGGCACGCATGTCAGTTTGCCATTTGGGAGTGGCGATATGCCGCTCATCGGTGATCTTGGTCGTTGGGCCGAGTAGCGATATGTGCCGGACTTTGCACCTGAGAAATCGAGCGACTGCTCTGGACTTGCGTGGCCTCACGTTGATTGAGGTGCTATGCGTTCTTATCATCGCAATTATCCTTTTGATCGTAGTCATGCCACGGTATGGGCATGGAAATGCGCGGCTGACCGCCACCGTGACCCAGATTGCGGTGTTTAAAACACAGTTGAGTGTCTTCCGAGATGATAACGGGTTCTACCCAGTTGGAACAAACGGCTTGCAGGATTTGGTTCGGCAGCCCGCCGCGACCACGAACTGGCATGGGCCTTACGCTCAGGACATTCCGAAGGACCCGTGGGGCCGGGATTACGTTTATGAGATTCCCGGCAAGCACACATCTTCGGGTTATCCGTATGACCTCTTCTCGCTGGGGCCGACACCGGGCACAAACGTAATCGCAAACTGGGCGTTCCCGAGTTTGAAGCCTTGAGAGGATATGCGAACTTCGCTCTTGTTACGTTTATGGCCCAACAAGGCGATGCACCGAATGAGCGGCACGCCCATCTGTTTGCGGTTCGGATGGCTCTGAATAGGGGTTCGACCATAGCTTGGACCGTTTGCCCTGAGAAGGAAGTGAACCAAGCTTTGGTCGAACCCCCCTCTTCCGAACCCCTTTCCTTCACTTTCATAGCTACGCCGCCCTCCCAGGCGCGAGGGCAGTGCCTCGGCTGGAGCCGGCGCGCCGGCGCGCCGGGTAGCAGACGCGCCGACAGCGTTGACGGGCGGACTGCGTAACCCTGGGCCGACGGTGCAGTCGCGAAACTGCCCAAGCCTGTTGCTTGCGCGGTGTTCGGGGCGCTCTTCCAGGTTTGTTGTGGCCGGCCCGGCCCGTGTTGCAGGCGTGTTGCTTGGGAAGGGGTCCGGCAGTGGTCCGGCAGCGGTCCGAGGTGGATCGGGAAAGGCCCTTTGTTTGCAGGGGGTTTCTGCTGCTTTTCGCATCCGGCGGTCTTTGGGCTGCGGGTGTGGAGTAGTCACGCCGGATGGAATAATGCTGGCCGTTGAGCGGGCCGGACTGGCCCAGGCGGGGGCGGGTGCGCAGTTTGGATCCCGCCACAATACAGGCCCGCCGCTCTTCCTGGGTCAAGGATTGGCTATACTTCCGGGAGGCGGCGCCGAACTTCGCCCGCCAGTAACGTTGGGCGGGGTTGCGGGGGTCGCGCGGTTTGACGTACAAGCGCCGCCACTGCTTGGCACCGCGCATATACCAGACCCAGTCGCCACAGCGGCCACTTTTGCGGCGGAGGTCGAAGCACTGTCCCCAAGGGCCGTAATACGGGCAGCGGCGGCACCGATGGCGCGGCCGTTTCTTGGGCGGTCTGGCCGTCCTGGGCGCGGCGGGCGCGACTGACATGTTTGCTTTCATGAACGACCACGCGACACTGGTTAGCGCAGGCGGCAAGGCCGGCAGCCTCTTGCTGGGCGGACATCCCTTCAACCCAAGCCTGCCCGCTACGGTGTTTCATTTACTATAACCTGGCCGGGGTGGCAAGGGTTTGTCGCGGAAGAAAGGGTCAGCTTGTGGAGGCCGCAGGCGCGCAATTGGGGCAGTTCAAGCTCCGTCCTTCAGACAAGGAGATGCTCCCCCGCTCCTTCCTGACGCAAAATAGGTGTTGCGCACAAGGGCCGTTTGGGCGTAGTGTCGCGTCGTTGCTCGAAGAGTATTCGGGCAGCTACAACCTGCATCCCGTCCTGGCTTCCTCAACAGAGCAAGGTGCAAGGAAGAAAAGGCCCTGACGTATCCATTAGTTCAAGCTGTTCAGATTTCCGGCTGCGCCATGGCCTGATGAAGACAAAGAACACAATGAAACTACCATCGCCATGCACGCAGCATTCAATCCAACCGATCCCACTCACCATGCCCCGGGACCCTTAGCCCAACCCTCGGTCCCTCCACCGGGGCTCCTAGTCAACCTCCCTCGCATCGCCTCACTGGTCATCCTTGGGGTGGCCCTCAGCGGCTGTCGCCAGCCGCGCGACCATTCCCAAGGCGTGGAACTGGTCACGAGCACGGATACGCCCACACCGGCCATGACGTTCGAGCTGAGATTCGAACCGAGCATGGTCAGGGAAAGCGACGTAGGACCCGCCGCTACCAATTGCCCGCTGGTCATCACGCCCTCCCTTGCGGGCACGTTCACCTGGCTCAGCACGCACAGCGGGGTATTCGTTCCGACCGAACCACTGGCCTTGGGCCAACGCTATGAACTGACCCTGCGGCCCGGCTTGCAGCGTGCCGACGGCCAACTGGCCCGCGTCTCGTTGCGGCGGACGGTGACCACGCCTCCATTCGGTGTGACCGCTATTTGGCCGCAGTCCGCCAACCCCAATGCTTCCTCAGAGCCGGAGATCAAACTCCTCTTCACCGCCAATGTCCGCGCTCAAGAAGCGCAGCGCTTCCTGTACTTCCGAGACGAGAGCTGGCACCGCATCCCTGCCGATGTCCGGCAAGGCACGGTCGAGGAAGTGGGCTATGAACTGGGGGGAGGCAGGTCCCGCGGCACTTGGGCAGAGGAGTTCGCCCGAGCGAGAAATGCCAACCCCTCTGGCAGCGGGGCCGACGCCAGCGACAATCCGACGAACCCGGTCGCCAACATGCTGATTGCAGCACCACGCCCGCAGTTGCCGCTGGGCAAAGGCTGGAGGCTGGTCATCGGAGCCGGGCTGCCTTCTGCTGACCGTTCCTTCCGTTCACGAGAGGTTGCTGAGGTTCCGGTGGGCGACGTGACACCCTTCGTGGTGACCGACGTCACCGCCATGAATCACATTTACTCGGGGGCTTCAATCCGGCTCGCGCTCTCCAAGTCGGTGCCCGAATCACTGACGAATCGGGTCGCCGACTGGCTGGAGATTACCCCCAGCCCAACCAATCTGACGGTCCATACCGGGTGGCAGAGCCTGATTTTGAAGGGGGCGTTCCCGCCAGAGACCTGGTACACTCTCATTCTGAAGCCGCCCTTCGCATCTTCCGAAGGGTTCGCCTTGGCCGGCTCGAACACCTTTTCAGTGCTGATGCCGTCAGTTCCGCCACGCCTGTATTTTCCCGCCCTCTCGCGCGATCAACTGGCGGGCGGCAATCGCTCGTTCCCGCTGCTGGCCGTGAACGTCCCCCAGGTGCGCGTGCGGGCCAAGCTGCTCGACCCCCAAAACGCCATCCACGCCCTGCGCGGTTACGGAAGCTACTTCGCCACCTATGATGAAAGGCGGGGGAGCAGCGACTGGGACGAGCCGTATCGCGCCGTGGACTACAACCTGGTTCCCGGGCGGACGATCTTCGACGAGAGACTAGCTCTCGACGCTGCGCCGGACACAGCGAAAAGGCTCGACCTGGCATGGGACCGGCTCCTGGCTGGCAGAAGAACTGGTGTGGTATTCCTGGACGCGGTACGGGCTGACGGTGAATCCAGCCGCACGAGAGCGATCGGCACGCAAGCACTCATTCAACTCACCGACCTGGGCCTGGTGTGGAAACGTGCCCGGACCGGCGTGGACGTGTTTGCCTTCTCGCACAGCACAGGCCAACCGGTTCCCGGCGCAACCGCGCGGCTGTTCAGCAACGAGAATGAACCGTTGCGGCAAGCCCTCACCGATGCCCACGGCCTGGCGCACCTGGCAGGCCACACCAATGCCGACTGGGTGGCCGTCCAACTCAGTGACGACTTTCACGCGGCCGTGCTGAAGCAGGACGAGGGATGGCACTATCGCTTTCAGGTACCCTTCGATGGGTCGGATGAGCGAGAGCCCACTCGGCGCGTGATGCTTTTCAGCGACCGCAACGTTTACCGTCCGGGAGAGGAAGTGCATCTGGAAGCATTGGTGCGGGATTGGTGTGAGGAGGGCCTGCGCGTCCCCACGAGCTTGACCGGCAGATTGGATTGCGTGGACGCGCACGGACGCCAGTTCTTCCAGACCAACGCTGCGTTTAGCGCGTCGGGCTGCTGGTCGGCCCCGATCCAGGTGCCGACCGCATCGCGGGGCACCTACTCCGCCCGACTCCATTTGGGCACAAACGAATATCCCTACGCCTTCCAGGTGCAGGACTTCCAGCCCAATGCCTTCGAGGTTGTGCTCCAATCTAAGCCGGCTTTGGCTGCGGGCGAGAGCATCGCCGTGCCCGTATCGGCTCGTTACCTGTTTGGCAAGGCGCTCTCCCGCGCCCAGGTAAAATGGTGGCTTGAGGCCGAGGACATGGAGTTCAGGCCCCAGGGATTCGGCAGCTTCAACTTCCGGCGGGCCAGCTTTGAGGCCCGCTTCGGCCGCGGCAGCCTTTCGACGACACTGAACGGCCATGCCGCGCTCACCGAATCAAGTAATCTCGTTATCACTGCCGACCTGCCGGTCAATAATGCCGCCCCCCAGCCGCGGTCCGCCTCGCTGCTGGTGGAGGTGACGGATCTCAACCAGCAAACCATCTCCCGCCGCATCGAGTTCGTGCGGCACAGCTCGGACTTCTATCTGGGCTTGCGACAGGAAGCAACCGTGCTGAAGGAGGGTAAGGCGCCGGCGCTGGAGATCGTGGCCGTGCGGGCTGACGGCCAGCCCTGGCCGAGAACGGTAAGGGCCCAGGTAGCACTACAGAGGGTTGATTGGCAGCCCGTCCGCATCCAGGGTGCGGGCCGGACGATTCGCTACCGCAATGAGGCCGTAGTCACGAACGTGCTCCAACAGGAAATGGAGGTGCAACCGATCCCAATGCCCACCGGACTCGAGGACGAGGTCACGGGTGACCGGATTCCGAGCCTGCCGCCGCTGCCTGCCGGCCAGTATCTGCTTGCGGTCGAGGCCAAAGACTCCGAAGGACGCGCAGTGGCGAGTTCGCTCGATTTCGAGGTCTCGGCACCGGCGGCGATTGGCTGGGATTATCGCAACGACGTGCAACTGACACTCAAGCCTGACCGGAAGGTGTATGCGCCGGGTCAGGCGGCGGAAATCTTCGTCGCCGCTCCCTTCAGCGGCACGGCCTACGTCAGCGTTGAGCGCGAGAAAGTGCTGCGCTCCTTCATCACCCGGCTGGAAGGAAACGCGCCCTCGATTCACGTGCCACTGGAAGCGCGCGACGTGCCCAACGTATTCGTCTCCGTGACTCTGGTGCGCGGCGCCGACGAATGCCCGCGCAAGGTCAAGGAACCGGAGTATCGCACGGGTAGTTGCGACCTCAGCGTCGAGGACCCGCAGAGCCGGCTCGCGGTAACCGTGTGCCCGGGGGCGACGAATTATCTCCCAGCGCAGCAGGTTGATGTGACGGTCCAGGTCGCGGATGCTGGCGGTGGTCCTGTGTCTGGAGCCGACATGGTGCTGTACGCGGTGGATGAGGGCATCCTGCACCTGACCGATTACGGGCTGCCTGACCCGCACGGTTTCTTTTACGCGACGCGCCCGCTCGGTGTGCAAACGGGCATCTCGCTGCCCAACCTGCTGGCGGAGGACCCGCAAGAACTGCGCTTCGAGAACAAGGGCTACCTGGGCGGCGGCGGCGGGATGGAGCGCGTGCGCAAGAACTTTCTGGCCTGCGCCTACTGGAACGCCGCGCTGACCACCGACGGCCGGGGCAAGGCGACCGCCCACTTTGCGGCGCCCGACAGCCTGACGCGCTACCGAATCTTCGCGGTGGCGCATACCATCAGCAACCACTTTGGCGGCGGGCAGTCCGTCTTCGAGGTAAGCAAGCCGCTGGTGATAGAGCCGGCGTTGCCGGCCTTTGCGAACATCACCGATCACCTCATCGCGCGCGGCGTGGTCAAGAACCAAACCGCCACTGCCGGCGAAGTGGTCGTCACGCTCGCACTGGACAGGAAAGCGAAGGCGCCTGAGGCCGACGCAACCCTTACGCGGCGGGTTTCTGTCACGGTCAACGATTCAGCGGTAGTGGAGTTTCCGGTTGAACTGACCGATACGGGCAACGCGACTTGGCTCTGGAAAGCCCGCTTCGCCGACCCGGCAGCGGGGACTTTCACCGACGCAGTCCAAAGCTCACTCGAAGTCGGCCACGTCGTCCCCATGCTGCGCGAGGTGCTGCTGAGCCATGCCACCGGCAACTCGCAAACCAACTTGCTCGTCCGCGCCAACCCCCAACTGCTCGCTGGCCAGGGCACGATTACAGTTAGCATCGCCAACACGCGGCTGAATGACTTGGGGGAAACGGCGTCGCAGCTCTTGCAGTACCCCTATGGCTGTGCCGAACAGACCGGGTCGAGCCTCTTGCCGTGGATTGTCCTGCGCGATTCGCCGAGCCTGCTGCCGCTCCTGCACCACAGCACTAATGACGTCGAGGCCGCTATTCGCGCCGGCGTCGCGCGCCTCTTCTCGATGCAGACCCGCTCAGGAGGGCTGGGGTATTGGCCGCGGGCAAAGGAACCGATGCTCTGGGCCAGCGCCTACGGCGGCATGGTGCTGGCGCTGGCGCAGCGACATGGCATCGAGGTGCCCAGAGAGGACTTTGCCGCGCTCCTCAAGTACTTGCGGCAGGAGTTGCGGTTAGCCGGCGGTCAAGACACTTACCTGGGTGATTATTGCCTGGGCCTGTATGCGCTGGCCCTCTCTGGCCACGCCGAACCGGCCTATCACGAAAAGCTCTATGCTCTGCGCGAGAAACTGGGCGACGAGGACAGGGCGTTGCTAGCGCTGGCGGTTGCCGAGAGCCAGGGCCCGGCCGAGATGATCGCTCAGTTGCTCCGGCCCGGCCCAGGTTCCCGGCGGCGATTCGAGGCCTCGTTTGGATGCTCGGCACGCGAGCAGGCCATTCGTTTGCTGGCGTGGATTCGTTACCGGCCAGGCGACTTCAAGGTTGACCGGCTGGTGGACAACCTGATGCGCGACCAGAGACAGGCGCACTGGGGCACCACGCAGGGCGACGCCTGGTCCCTGCTCGCTCTGACTGAATACGCGCGGCAAGTCGAGGGGCAACTCCTGCCCGCCGAAGGCCAGTTGAACTGGGGCGGACAATCCGTTCCCTTTCATCTGGACGACCGGACGAAGCTCATTACGCAGACCTTGCCAATCACGAACCTGGCCGGCGCGGGCCTGACGCTCGTCAACGCCACCAGAAATCGCCTTTACACCAGCGTCTTGATCGAGGCACGGCCTCCGGTTGCGCAACAACCCAGGCAGGACCAGGGGTTCGGCCTGCAGCGCCGTTACGAACGCCTCGACGACGACAACCAACCGCAGGACGCGCACGTTCTACATGTCGGGGACCGTGTGCTGGTCACGCTCGACTTGGCCGTTCACGAGACGGCCCGCTACGTCGCCCTGGACGACGCCCTGCCGTCTATCCTGGAGGCGGTGAACCCTGAGTTTAGGACCCAGGAAGCCGGCCCTCGAGGCTCTCCTGGTCGTAGCGACGGAGAGTGGCTCAGCAGCTTCCGCGAGATTCGGAAAGACCGGTGCTTGTACTTCGCCGATTGGATTGCCCCGGGGAATTACACGATACGCTATGTAGCGCGAGTGCGAGCCGCCGGCACGGTGACCGCGCCTACCGCGAAAGTAGAGGAAATGTATCACCCGGAGCGGTATGGCCTGTCGGGTACGCAGGCCGTGTCGAGCGACAGCCAGCACTAAGGGGAGGCACTTACATCAATGGCTATCAGTGCATTACGTCGCACATCAGTATCTCGCATGACGAGCCCCCTGGCCCATCTCGGCCGGGAACCCGAAGGCAAGCCTTGCACTCGGGGCGGATCCCACTACATGGCGGCATTCACGAAATGTGCCGCGTTCGCGCTACTCGTATGCGTATTAGTCCTTCTCGCGGGCTGGCTGGTCCTTCCGCTCGTGTCCTTGCCGCGGGCGCTATTCAGTTCGCCGAGCTCTGAATGGGAGCTCTCTGACCGTACGGGGCAGCCCTTACGCGTGGCCCGCCCGAACAACGGGCCCTTCCTTCGCCCGCTCGAGTATGGCGAAATCCCACAGCCGCTGATCCAGGCGACGCTGGCCGCCGAAGACCGCCGCTTTTGGCGCCATCCTGGAGTGGATTGGCGGGCCACGGCCCGAGCGGCATGGCAGTGGGCCATCCACCGGCATGTGGTCTCGGGCGGCTCCACGGTCACCCAACAGCTTATCAAGCTCGCTCAACCGCGCCCGCGGAACCTCCGCACGAAGCTCATCGAGGCCGTGCAGGCCTTAAAGCTCGAACAGGTCTGGGACAAGCAGCGCATTCTGGCTGCATACCTCAATCGTGTGGACTATGGCAATTACAACCGCGGCTGCGCAGCCGCTGCGGACTTTTACTTTGCCAAGCCGCTCCGCGACCTTAGCCCCGCCGAGTGCGCTCTACTGGCCGCGCTGCCTCAGGCGCCGACGCGGTTGAATCCACACGCTCACTTCGAACGCGTGATCAAGCGCCAGCAATGGGTCCTGCGCCAGATGCGCCAGGCCGGCTGCCTGACCGAAGCCCAATTCCAGCGGGCAGCCCGGGAGCCGCTTCATCTGGCCGCCGCTCGCCGCGTGTTTGAGGCGCCGCATTTTGTTGACCTCTTGCTCAGCGGGGGGCAGCCGCAAGAACGGGAAGACGCGCTTGGGCACACGCGAGCACGGTCCGCCGGCCCGCAAGGTTTTGGAGTGCGCCTGTCCTCTGGCGCTCGTGGAACCGTGGCTGCCGCAGGCGAAGCGCCAGAGGACCGGCGCAGTCCAAGACGTTGGCACCTGCCCGCCGCTCCGTTCCTCCGCACGACGCTCGACCTGGGCTTAAACCGTTTCGCCGAAGCGGCCTTGCGCCAGCATCTTGCACACTTGAAGGAACAGCACGTTTCTGACGGCGCGATCGTGGTGTTAGATAACAAGAGCGGAGATGTGCTCTCACTGGTCGGCTCGGAGAATTACTTTGACGCGGAAGCGGGACAAGTCAACGGTGCCTGGGCGCCGCGCTCGCCGGGTTCCACCATCAAGCCTTTCACCTATCTGCTCGCATTGGAACGCGGCGCAACGCCGGCCACGATCGTCGCGGATGTGCCGACTGAGTTCCCCACGGCTACGGGCCTCTTCGCGCCGGTGAACTATGACCGGCATTGTTACGGGCCGATGCGTTACCGGCTGGCGCTCGCCAACTCGCTGAACATATCCGCGGTCAAAGTGCTCGCGTCCATCGGCGGCCCGGAGCCGTTGCAGCAACTCTTGCGGCAGTGCGGACTCTCCACCCTCGACCGCCCAGCCGAATACTACGGGCTTGGCCTGACCATCGGCAACGCCGAGACGCGCCTGCTGGAACTCGCCAACGCCTACGCCACTCTCGCCCGCCTCGGTGAATACAAGCCGTATCGGTTGGTGCTGGAACCTCCGAGGGAACAGACGTTTGCCATTTCCGACCTCCAGCCTCCCTCCGCTCGCCAAATCGCCGATCCTGCGGTGGCCTATCTCATTGCCGACATCCTGAGCGACAACGATGCACGTGCATTGGCCTTCGGCGTCGAAACCCCTCTGCGGTTCGACTTCCCCGTCGCCTGCAAGACCGGCACTAGCTCCGACTTCCGGGACAACTGGGCTTTCGGCTATACCCCGGAGTTCACTGTGGGCGTGTGGGTTGGGAACTTCGACGGCTCTCCAATGAAACACATCTCGGGTGTCACCGGCGCCGCGCCGCTACTCCATGACGTCGTCGAGCATCTGCACGAGCAGTATGGGACGACCTGGTACCCCGTCCCTGTCAACGTGGTTGAGTGCTGGATACATCCCGTCACGGGCAAACGCCTGGACCCAACTTCCACGCGGCGCATCCCAGACGCCGCCAGCGAGAAGTTCCTGGCGTCGAACCTGCCTCCGCTGGAGAGCCCGGCTGACTACGATACCACCGGCAGCCATCGTCAACTGGTCGTTCGGTTCGGCAACGAATACCGCGAGTGGCTGGCTACCAGCGATAACTGGTTGGGCGACCGCGCCGTGCTCGCGCCCACTCAAAGCGCGCTCCGCATCCTCTTCCCGCCGCCGGGCACGATCCTCTACCTGGACCCCGACTTGCCCCAGCAAGGCCGGCGCGTCAGTTTGCAGGCCGAAGGGCCTGACAACTTCCTATGGCAGTGCGACTCGCTGCAAATCACCCACGAAGGCAGCCGCCAGATCGCCCTGCTCACGGAAGGCCGACACCGCCTGACTCTTCGTGACCCTGTTGCCGGCGCCCAAGCCGATACGTGGGTAGAAGTGCTGGCCCGCTAAGCAATTCATTGGATTGGCAGGCTTCTTTGTGCTTTCACAGGTCCCGTCGCTTCGGGAAGATGGCCTGGAGCCAACATGATCCTCTGCATTGGTACAACGCCGGCGGCACAACGCGTGATGGTCTTCCGCAAGCTCACGCTCGACGTCGTGAACCGCGCCGTGACGACCCTCGACGGCGCCGCCGGCAAATCAGTCAACGTCGCCAAGGTGTTGAAGGCGCTGGGCGAGTATCCCGTGGCTACCGGTTTCCTGGGCGGAGACCGCGGGGAGGAACTACAGGTACTGCTCGGGGCGCAGGGAATTGAGATGGACTTCGTACCGGTCGGCGCGCGGACGCGACAATGCATTACCCTCCTGGATAAGTCCTCGGGCACACACACCGAGCTGGTCGAGGAGAGCCAGCCTGTCGCCGCAGCCGACAACGATAAGCTGATGAGCGTTATCCGACGGCGCGTCGCGGGTTGCCGGGCAGTCGTAATGTCAGGAACAATCACTCCCGGTGGCCCGGTGGACTTGTATTTCTACTGCACCCAACTGGCCCACGAGGCCGGTGCCATCTCGGTGGTGGATGCCCAGGGGACCCCACTCCGCGAAGCCCTCAGAGCCGGGCCGGGCGTAGTCAAACCGAACCGGTCGGAACTGGCGGCGACGGTGAAGCGCGACCTTCAGGACGAGGCCGCCGTAATGGCCGCCATGCGTGAGCTGGGCGAGCGCGGGGCCCAACGCGTGGTGGTCACAGCCGGGAACGAGCCGACGCTGGCATTTGATGGGAGCAACTTCTGGAGAGTTCAAGCCCCGCAGATTGACGCGGTGAATCCGATCGGGTCCGGCGATGCCTTTGCCGCCGGGCTGATATGGCGTCTCCTGCGGAGAGAGGACCTCGGGGAGGCATGTCGTTGGGGCGCGGCGGTGGGCGCGGCCAATGCGCTGACAATGATGGCCGGCGAGGTGGACGCAAACGATGTGAATCGCTTGGCCGCGCGGGTGACGGTGGAGCGCCTAAAACCGTAGGCTGCTCTGGACCTGCCGCCGGGCTGGCGCAGCTAGATGACTTCCGCGATAAGTGGCCGTGGAGCAGGCGGTTCCGCCGAAAGTTCGAATGCCCCTTCCAACCGTGCGCACGCGGTTTCCGCCTGTGCACGGTCGGTGGCGTGTATGCACGTCAAAACGGCGCCGGCCCGGACGGATTCGCCAGGTTTGGCGAGGGCATCCACCCCTACGTCGTAATTAATGTCCGATTCCTTGGTGAAACGGCCACCGCCCAGATCACGGACTACCTCGCCAATGATGCGGGCGTCGCAGCGCGAGACAAAGCCTGAGGCCCACGCCTTCAACTCGACCACTACCGGCGCCGTGTGGTCCAGGGCCAGCTTGCGATGGAAGGCGGCCAGGTCGGCGCCTTGGGCGGCAAGCATTTCGTTCCATTTCTCGCGCGGCTTGCCGGAGGCCAGGCTGTCCTCAGCCTGCGTGAGCGCGGCGTCAATGGTCTTGGCTTTGCCGGTTTGGACCAGCAGATGTGCCGCGCAAGCAAGCACCAGCTCCTTCAGATCGGTAGGGACGCGTTCCACCGCGTCCGTGTTCTTGCCCCCAGACTGGGACGCGGTGGAACGCGTCCCTACCAGGTTGCCTTCGAGGCAGGCGACGGATTCCTTGACTTCGAGCCAATTGCCGGCGGCGCGGCCAAGCGGGGTTTCCATGTTTGTAACCAACGCGCGCGTGTTCACGCCCGAGTCGTTAGCCAGTGTGACCAGCGCGCGCCCCAACTCGCGCGCCTTTTCCAGTGTGGGCATGAATGCCGCAGAGCCGAACTTCACATCCAGTACCAGCGCGTTGAGGCTCTCGGCGAGCTTCTTTGAAAGGATCGAGGCGACAATGAGCGGAATGGAGGGAACGGTCGCGGTCGCATCTCGCAAGGCGTAGATGGCTTTGTCCGCGGGGACCATACTGGCAGTCTGGCCGCAGATGACGCAACCGACGGTCTGCACGATTTCGACGATGCTCTCAGTGGAAGGCAAGCTGTTGAAGCCGGGGATCGAGTCGAGCTTATCGAGCGTGCCGCCGGTGATGCCCAGCCCGCGGCCGGAGATCATTGGCACGCGGAAGCCCAAGCAAGCCAACAAGGGAGCCAGCGGCAGCGAGACTTTGTCCCCGATCCCGCCTGTCGAATGCTTGTCCACGAGGGGCCGGGGGTCATCGGGAAAGCGCAGCACGTCCCCGGAGTCTCGCGTGGCCCGCACGAGCGCGCTGGTTTCGGCCCCGCTGAGGCCGCGGAAATAGACGGCCATCAGAAAGGCAGCCATCTGGTAGTCCGGGATCCTCCCAGTGCTGTAGGCAGATATGGCTTCCCCAATCTGGGCCGGGTCAAGGCTGCGCCCGTCCCGCTTGGCCTCGATCAGGGAGAGAAAATTCACTCGCTGAAATTGGCACACACGCACCTGAAGGCAACGCAAAACCGCGGACGCAATATCGTGGACGGTCCAAATGGAACCGCGGGCCCGGAGGTCGGGCGCCTTTTAGCCGTTGAACTTCTTGCCGAGAATGCTGGCATTGTGGCCGCCGAAGCCAAAGGAATTGTTGAGGACGGCCTCGACCTTCATCTGGCGCGCGATGTTGGGGACGTAATCCAGATCGCATTCCGGGTCGGGTACGGCGTAGTTGATTGTCGGAGGGACTGTCCCCGTCTGAATCGCCTTGGCGCAAACAATCATTTCAACGGCGCCGGCGGCGCCCAGCATGTGGCCGGTGGCGCCCTTGGTCGAGCTGACGGCCAGCTTGCGGGCGTGGGGGCCGAAGACGGTCTTAATTGCCTGGGTCTCCGCGATGTCGCCCTGTGGCGTGGAGGTCCCGTGGGCATTGATGTAAGAAATGTCCTCGGGGCAAAGGCCCGCGTTGCGCAAAGCCATCTTCATGCAACGGGCCGCGCCTTCGCCTTCCGGCGCCGGGGCGGTAACGTGGTTGGCATCGGCCGTGTTGCCGTAGCCGGCGAGCTCACAGTAGATTCTTGCGCCGCGCCTCCTGGCATGTTCCAGCTCTTCGAGGACCACCACGCCCGCGCCCTCGCCCATCACGAAGCCATCGCGTTCCCGGTCGAAGGGCCGTGAAGCGTGAGCCGGATCATCGTTGCGGGTGCTGAGCGCTTTCATGGCGCAGAAGCCGCCGATGCCAATGGGCACAATGGTGGCTTCGGCGCCACCGGCGAACATGACCTGCGCATCGCCCATCTTAATGGTCCGCCAAGCCTCACCCAGGGCGTGATTCGAGGTGGCGCAGGCGGAGCAGGTGGCGAAGTTAGGACCCCGCAGCTTGTGGTACATCGAGAAGAGACCCGAGGCCATGTTCGAGATGAGCATCGGGATCATAAAGGCCGAGAGCCGATCCGGGCCGCGTTCGAGCAGCACCGTGCATTGCTCGGAGACGGTCTGCAGGCCGCCGATGCCGGACCCGATGAACACGCCGATTTCATCCCGGTTAACGCGGTTCAGGTCGAGACCCGAATCCCGAAGGGCCTGGGCGCCGGCATGCACGCCGAATTGGGAAAAGCGGTCCGTGCGCCGGATTTCCTTGGGCGTCGGAAAGGCGGGGAGCGGGTCAAAACCCTTGACCTCGGCGGCTATCTGGCAGTCGTACTGTGAGGGATCGAAGCGCGCGATTCTGGCGATGCCGCACTGGCCAGCAAGGAGGTTTTGCCAGAACGCATCAACCTGGTGGCCCAGGGGCGTCACCACCCCCAGACCCGTGACGACTACTCGGCGATCAGTCCAGTTGCTGGCCATAAAATCAAACGGGGCAGCTCAAGCTGATGCCGCTCCAAGCTACCCCGGAATCGCTCAACTCACAGCTATTTCTGCTGGAGGTCCTCGATATACTTGATAACGTCACCGACGCTCTGGAGCTTCTCCGCTTGTTCGTCGGGAATCTCATGGCCGAATTCTTCCTCAAGCGCCATGACCAATTCCACGGTGTCCAGCGAATCCGCCCCCAGGTCTTCGATGAACTTCGCGTCGGGCGTAACCTGGTCGGCATTCACGCCCAACTGCTCGACAATGATGTCTTTGACTCGTTGCTCTATAGTTTTCTCAGCCATGGTTTACTCCGGTTCTAAGTGTTGTGTCTCCGGTTCTTGTTTTTGCAGTGTGTCTATGCGACGATTCGGAACCGGTCAAGCCCCGAATCGAAAAAAGTTACATGGCCATGCCTCCATCCACCGGCAGTACTTGGCCGGTGATATAGCGGGCTGCCTGACTGGCGAGGAACAGGACGGCGTCGGCCACGTCCTCAGGCTGGCCAAGGCTGCCCAAGGGTATCTGTTTCAGCAACGCCTCGCGCGCCTCAGGGCTGATCTTGGCCGTCATGGCGGTCTCGATAAAGCCCGGAGCGATGGCGTTCACGGTGATGCCACGGCTGGCGAGTTCCCGGGCCGCGGACTTAGTGAAGCCGATCACGCCCGCCTTGCTGGCGCCGTAATTGCACTGGCCGGCGTTGCCGATCAGCCCAATCACCGAGGCGATGTTGACGATGTGGCCCGAGCGCTGCTTGAGGAAACTCCGGCTAAAGGCCTTGGTGAAAAGAAACGTGCCTTTGAGATTGACGTCCAGCACCGCGTCCCAGTCCGCCTCGCTCATCCGCATGAGCAGGCCGTCCTTAGTGATGCCGGCGTTGTTGACCAGGATGTCCACCTTGCCGGTGGCCGCAAGGATTTGCTCCGCCGTGGCCTCTACGCTCGCAGCGTCAGAGACGTTGGCTGCGAAACTCCACGCCTTGCGGCCCAGCGCCTTAGCCTTCTGCACCGTCTCGGCGCAGAACTCCAGCTTCAGGTCCACGCAGGCCACGTCCGCGCCCGCGGCGGCCAGTTTCAAGGCAATGGCTTGGCCGATGCCGCGGCCCGCACCTGTCACCACCGCGACTTGGTTGGCTAGTTCATTCATAGGACGCGTGTCTTCTCCGCTATCCCCGGACGATTGTCAATGAGGGTTTTGTGAATTCAGGTAATGCCTCAGTGGAGGCAGGGCGCGTCACTCCGTGCGCGCCGTCGCGCCCTGCGGTTAACCGGCGCGCACGGAGTGACGCGCCGTACCGCCGTCACTGACCGATTACGAATTCAGGCCGCCAAGGCATTGGCGGTGGCGTCCAGGCTCGCCAAGTCCTCGACGTTAAGAATCTGTGCGGTCTTGTCTATGCGCTTCATAAACCCGCTTAAGGCCCGGCCTGGCCCCAGTTCGATGAAGCGCGTGAAGCCTTGCCCGACCAGGTAGCGCATGGACTCCTCCCACCGCACCGGCGAGGTCACCTGCTCCACCAACCGCGCGCGGATGTCATCGGGGCCGGCGTGGGGGTGCCCGTTCACGTTGGCAATGACCGGGACGGACGGCGCACCAATTGGCACGCGCGCCAGTTCCGCCTCGAGCTTGGGCTGGGCACTGGCCATGAGCGGCGAATGATACGCGCCGGCTACCGTCAACGGCACCGCGCGCAGGGCGCCTTTGGCTTTGGCCAGCGCGCAAGCCGGCGCCATTTTTTCACTCGCGCCGGAGACCACCAACTGGCCGGGGCAGTTCAGATTCGCCAGCACCACGCCGGTCTCCGCGCAGACTTCGCGGGTGGACGCCTCATTCAGCCCGATGATGGCCGCCATGCCTCCCTGCGTGGCGGCGCACGCCTCCTGCATGAAGCGCCCGCGCTGGCGCACGATCTTCAGCCCATCCTCAAAACTCATCGCGCCCGCCGCCGTCAAGGCCGTGAACTCTCCCAGCGACAAGCCCGCCGTGGCCCCAAAAGCCAGCCCGGGCGCCCTCTCCTTGAGCAATTGGAAAGCGACCCAGCTCACCAGGAAAATGCCCGGCTGCGCGTGCTCGGTCTTCGTCAATTCCGGCTCTGGTCCGTTGAAGCAAATGGAAGTGAGGTCGTAACCAAGCGCCGCGTTGGCGCGGTCGAACCAGGCCCTCGCGGCGGGCGAATGCTCCGCCAGATCCTTGCCCATCCCCACCACTTGCGCGCCTTGCCCTGCAAATAATAGTGCCGTTCTACTCATAGTCGGCGGCGACTAAACACCAAACCGTGCCCGGAGGAAAGAAGAGATACCACCAGAGTTGCGCTCGGCAGGGAGGTTTGTGCCCGGGTTCGGCCCGGATTGGCTGGAAGGCCCCTGGAACGCCGCCCGCAGAATCTGCATCGAAAAAAAATGTAACCCTCTCGGGGCCAACCGTGTCTATATCCTCAAGACTGCCGAGCGCCGAAAACGAGAAGCAGGGTGGGAACGAGGAATCGGTTCGGCGGGGGTGGGCGGCAGAAAGCGGAGGAAAGAGTCAAATCCTATGGAATCCGTATGGAACCCCTACGGAATCCCAATGGAATCCCTATGGAGCAACACGTGAGCAATACGCGAGCCAGGCGCCAGCAACACGCTAGCAACTGGCTTGCAAGTGGCTGGGCCTGCCAGTGCGGGGCGGTGGGGCTCCAGCGGGCGTCCCGGATCGAACCGTCCTCGAAAGCGTGCCCCGAGGTCACCGCCAAATGCTCCCGGAGAGGCTCACCGCAGCTTGACCCCGCCCCGACTCAGTTTTAGAATAGTCTCATTACCGGGGAGCCAACCAGTCGTTCCGCTCGGCGGGACGCGAAGGCTGAGAGTGCTGCATGGGAGTGCGGCAGACCCGTCGAACCTGCTCCAGGTAATGCTGGCGAAGGGAACACTCCGAGCCTTCCCCACCGGCTGCCTGCGGCAGAAGCACCTGAGAATATATGTTGTTACCGTTGACTAGTCCTGCCCAGTCCGACCCATCGGACCCCCTTCTATCAACTATCAACTTCCCCAACCATCAACAGTCTTTATGATCGCTCCAAGAGATTCCATTGAACCGCAGAGCGGCGACCCCCTCCCCAACTCCGCCCGAGTGTACGTGCCGGGCAAGCTCCACCCGGAGCTGCGCGTGCCGTTCCGCCAAATCAAGCTCAGCCCGACCAAATCGTCTAACTGCCAGGTCGAGGTGAACCGGCCCGTGCGCGTCTATGACTGCTCCGGCCCGTGGGGCGACCCCGCTTTCGCGGGCAACGTCGAGCATGGTTTGCCCGCGTTGCGAGGCAAATGGATTCTGGCCCGGGCAGACGTCGAGCAAACCGCCGTCTCCTACAAACCCATCCCCGGCCACAGTGACGCCTCCGTCCCACCCGCCCTCCAGCGCACACCACTCCGCGCCAAGCAGGGCAGGGCAGTCACGCAGTTGTATTACGCCCGCCAGGGCGTCATCACCCCCGAAATGGAGTTCATCGCCATCCGCGAAAACCTCGGCCGCGACCCTCACGCATCACGCATCACGCATCACGCACCACGCAACCTCGGCGGCCAACCCTTCGGCGCCTCCATCCCCTCCCACATCACCCCCGAGTTCGTCCGCTCCGAAGTCGCCCGTGGCCGGGCCATCATCCCGTCCAACATCAACCATCCCGAGAGCGAGCCGATGATCATCGGGCGCAACTTCCTGGTGAAGATCAACGCCAACATCGGCAACAGCGCCGTCACCTCCAGCATTGAGGAGGAAGTCGAGAAAATGCGCTGGGCCGTCAAGTGGGGCGCGGACACCGTCATGGACCTGTCCACCGGCAAGAACATCCATGAGACCCGCGAATGGATCATTCGCAACTCGCCCGTGCCCATCGGCACCGTGCCGATCTACCAGGCGTTGGAAAAGGTGGACGGCAAAGCCGAAGAACTGACCTGGGAAGTGTATCGCGACACGCTTATTGAGCAGTGCGAGCAGGGCGTGGACTACTTCACCGTCCACGCAGGCGTGTTGCTCCGTTATATCCCGCTCACCGCGAACCGCGTCACCGGCATCGTCTCGCGCGGCGGCTCGATCATGGCCAAGTGGTGCCTCGCCCACCACCAGGAAAGCTTCCTCTACACTCACTTCCGCGAGATTTGTGAGGTCATGCGTGCCTACGATGTCGCCTTCAGCCTGGGCGACGGCCTGCGCCCCGGCTCGATTGCCGACGCGAATGACGAAGCCCAGTTCGCCGAACTCCGCACCCAGGGTGAGCTGACGAAGATCGCCTGGGAGATGGACTGCCAGGTCATGAACGAAGGCCCCGGCCACATCCCCATGCACCTGATCAAGGAGAACATGGACAAGCAGTTGGAATGGTGCGACGAAGCACCGTTCTACACCCTCGGGCCCCTCACCACCGACGTTGCTCCCGGCTACGACCATATCACCAGCGCCATTGGCGCCGCGATGATCGGTTGGTACGGCTGCGCCATGCTCTGTTACGTCACGCCCAAGGAACACCTCGGCCTGCCGAACAAGAAGGACGTGAAGGACGGCGTCATCGCTTACAAGATCGCCGCCCATGCCGCGGACTTGGCCAAAGGCCATCCCTCCGCCCGGCAGCGCGACGACGCGCTCAGCAAAGCCCGCTTCGAATTCCGCTGGGAAGACCAGTTCAACCTGGGATTCGACCCTTTGACCGCGCGCGAATTCCACGACGAGACCCTTCCGCAGGAAGGCTCCAAGCTCGCCCATTTCTGCTCGATGTGCGGCCCCCACTTCTGCGCCATGAAGATCACCGAAGATGTGCGGAAGTACGCCGCCGAGCAGGGCGTTAGCGCCGAGGAAGCCCTCCGCAAGGGCATGAAAGAAAAGTCCCGCGAGTTTGTGGAGAAAGGCGCTGAGCTTTATACCCGTGGCTGACAAAGTAATCGGCCAGTGAAGTCGGTAGGGCGCGTCACTCCGTGCGCGCCGCTTAACCGCGGGGCACGCCGGCTCAGGCATTACCTGACAAGCTTCTTTTCCGTTGACGCCCCGGAGGCCCTTTGGTTTGTTGTGTCCCGATGCCGCCTGAATTGCTTAACGCGACCCTCCGGCCCCTGAACAGGGCCACTCGGTCTTTCTCCCGTCGTTCATTCCTCAAAACCCTTGGCGCCGCCGGTCTAACCGCCCCCTTCGTCGCGAGCGGCATGCTGGCCCGGCCGCCCAGCAGCGTGCTGCGTCATGCCAGCTTCGGCGCGGCCGGCATGGCCTGGGAGGACATCAAGGAAATCGCCAAGTATAAACGGGTCCAGTTGATTGCCGTGGCCGAGGTGGATTTGCAGCGCACCGGTGACGTGAAGAAGCACTTTCCGAGCGCGAGAATTTATCAGGACTGGCGCAAGCTGCTCGATGCGGAGGGCAAAAACCTCGACTCGGTGAACGTCTCCACCCCCGACCACATGCACGCGCCCATCGCTATGACCGCGATGCAGTTAGCCAAGAACGTCTATTGCCAGAAGCCGCTCACCCATGACCTTTATGAAACGCGCAAACTGACTGAATTCGCGCGCCTGAAGGGCCTCGTCACGCAAATGGGCATCCAAATCCACTCCTCGAGCTTCTACCGGCTGGGGCCCCTGCTCGTCCAGGCCGGCGCCATTGGCCGTATTAAGGAGGTTCACTCCTGGTGCCCGGCGGCCTGGGGCGACCCGGACCCGCGCCCCGAGGGTTCGGATCCGGTGCCTGTCGGCTTCAACTGGGACCTCTGGCTCGGCGTGTGTCAGACCCGGCCCTTCATCAACCACAATTACTATCATCCAGTCAACTGGCGCAAACGCCTGGACTTCGGCACCGGCAGCCTCGGCGACATGGCGTGCCACATCTTCGATCCGGTGTTCCGCGCCCTCGGCCTCACCGCCCCCACCTCCGTCCGCTCCGAAAGCCCGGCCCCAAACCAGTGGAGCTGGCCCCTGAACTGCCAGATCCAATTCGAGTTCCCAGGCACGCCGTTCACCACGGACAAGACGCTCCCATTGACCTGGTATGACGGCACGCGGAAGCCGCCTCCCGCCGTCCTTTCCCTGCTCGAAGGCGACGAACCGCCCGGCAGCGGCTCCGTCTTCGTCGGCACGCAAGGCGTGATGGTCCTGCCTCATTTCTCGCGACCGTTGCTCTACCCGGACAAGAAGTTCAAGGACCTCAAGCTCCCGGAGGTCACCTCCGATGACCATTGGGGCAGCTTTGTCCGAGCCTGTCTCGGCGGGTCCAGCACGACCGCTGGCTTCGACTACTCCGGGCCGCTCGCGGAAGCGGTCCTCGTGGGCACCGTCGCCGCCCGCCTCCCCAAGACGACGCTCCACTGGAACGCAGCCGCGCTGACCTTCGCCGAGAACGACGCCAACCATTTCATCCGCCGCCAATACCGCGCCGGTTGGGCCGTCAAGGGACTTTCCTGACCCCCCGCAACGCGGGAGACAGTGGACCTACCAGGAAGGTTACAGGCCACTGCCGCATTTTTGCACATTTTTGCCAAACGTCCCGCCTCGGCTTACCGTCCAACTGGTTGAATATGAACTACCTTAATTCTATGAACACTAAAGTTTGGACCGCGAGCACCACGCTCGCGGGTGTCGCGGCTCTGGTCACTAGCTGTGCGCAGCCGCAGGTCGCTTATGTGCCCGTGTACCACGTTCAACCGGCCTACGTGGTCCAGCAACCTTATCCCCCGCCGGTCGCTTACGAGGCCCAGCCGGTGCCGGTTCAGGCTCCCAACACTGCCGCGCCGGCTGCCCCGCCCGCCCCGGCAACGACCGACTGGCAGGCTCCTGCTCCGGCCCCGGCTCCCGTGGCCATGCAAGCGCCGCCGCCGCAGCCCGTCGCCGGGCCGCCGCAGACAGTCATTGTGGCTCCTGCCGCCCCACCCCCCCCTCGGGTCGAGGTCATCCCGGGCGCTCCAAGCCCCGCCTATGTCTGGATTTCGGGCTACTGGGCTTGGAACGGCCGCTGGGTATGGGTCGGTGGCCGCTGGGTGGTCCGTCCCCGGCCCACCGCCATTTGGGTGGGGGGCCATTGGGCGCCACGCGGCCACGGCTACGTGTGGATCGGCGGCGGCTGGCGGTAGTTCCTGACCGCCAGATCCAGGATCCTAGCCTGGATATTTCACACCCGCGAGACCGGAGCGCCGGCATATTGCCGGCTTAGGCCGTTCGAACCGCATAAGCCGACAATATGCCGGCGCTCCGGCCTGTCCGCGATTGGTGGCGGGTGTGAAATATCCAGGCCAGGACAGGTTCATCAAAACGGGGCCTGCGGGCATGCCGTAGCCCCGAATAGGGAGGCAAAATCAGTCGCCTAAGTCCTCTGGAACGTAAGTCCGGTGGCGTATTGTGATGCGGCACGGACGTTCCCGGGCGCGAAGCGTTTGGAGTGCGCGGAGCTTGCTCCCGCTTTCGGTACGGCCAGGTTTGACGATAGCGCCAGCGAGTTGGACGCACTTAACCTACAAGAGCGTCATCACTCCTGCGGCCTTACCACTGCGATCACCATAACCCCCGGCGTGAGGTACTTTCGGGCAACGGCCTTCACTTGGTCCTGCGTGACGGCCTCATATAGCGCATCTTCTTTCTCGGTGTGGGCATAGCCGAGGCCGTAGAGTTCATCGAGCGCCGTGGCCATAGCGAAGCCGCCTAGGTCCTGCCGCGCGATCTTCCGCTGGCCAATCACCTTGGCCTTGACACGCTTGAGTTCCTCCGCGGTGAGGCCCTCGCCGCCCAGCAACTCCGCCTCGTTGAGCAACTCTGTTTCCACCAGGGCGGCCTTTTCCGGCGCCGTGCCCGCATAAAAGGCAAAGTACCCGGGCGCAAGGCCCACGACATTCTGGGCGCCGACGTAATACGCCAGCCCGAGCTTCTCCCGAACGCGCAGGAACAGGCGCGAGCCCAGATCGCTGCACGCTTCCTGCACCAGCTCCAGCGCATACCGGTCGCCATCGTGGACGGTCGTGCCAAGGTAACCGATGACCAGCACCGCCTGCTTCTTGTCGCGGGTTTCGGTAACGCGCCTCACGGAGTCCAGAGTCCCGAGTCTAAAGTCTAAAGTCGGGGACGCAGCGGGATGCCAGGAGCCGAAAGCTTTCTCGACGGCGCTCCTGACCTCGCCGGCATTGATGTCGCCATAGATCGCCAGCACGCAGTTGTTGGGGCGCGCGAACCTGGTGTGGAAAGCGGCTGCATCGGCGGCTTGGATCTTCTGGACGCTTGGCTCCGTGCCAAGCGCATCGAGGCCGTAGCCGTGCTCGCCGAACAACGCCCGGCGCATGGCCAGGGCGGCGCTCTGGAGCAGGTGGTCCTTCTGGGCGCGGATGCTGGCCAATTGCACCTGCCGCTCCCTTTCCAGCGCCGGGGCGGGGAAAGTCGGGTTCAACAGCACGTCGGCCACCAAGTCGAGGCCGGTGGCGAAATCTCCGCTCAGGACCTCCGCGTTCACACCGAAGCTGTTGTTGCCGCCGTAGCTGTCAATGCTGCCGCCAACGGACTCGATTTCCCGGGCAACGTCTTCCGCGGACCGCCGTGTCGTGCCTTTGAGCAACAGTTTGCCTGCCAACTGTGTGAGACCGCTGTTCTCCGGGTTCTCCACCAGCACCCCGCCCTGGAAAACGGCGCGGAACTCGACAAAGGGAAGGCGATGGTCTTCTTTGACCAGCAGGCGCAGGCCGTTGGCGAGATCGAACTTCTGCACCGGATGGTCTTGTGGCGTCGCGCTCTCGATGACCCCCTTTGGCGTTGCGCCGGTGGGCAGCAGCGCGTAGAGCGTGCGGTTCTCCGGGCTGAGATATTCACGGGCGACCCGCTGCACGTCGGCAGGCGTGACGCGCTTAACTGCCGCCAGGTAGCGCTCGGAGAAATTCAGGTCGTTGGCTGCCAGCCAACTCCCGCCCAGGTCCTGCGCCTGGCCTTGCATCGTCTTGCGCGCCGAGAGGGTGGCCGAGACAAATTGCTTCACTGCCTTGCTCAACTCATCCGCCGAAATCAGGGTCACCTGCATCTTCTCGACTTCGGCCAGCATAGCGTCGCAGGCGGCGGCGAACTTGTCGGCATCCACCGTCGCGCTGAGGCCGAACAAGCCGGGGTTGCCCGGGCTGTAAGTCCAGGCATCAACTGAGTTCACCAGCCCCTTGTTCTCGCGCACTTCCTGGTACAGCCGCGAACTGCGGCCATTGCCGAGCAGGGCGGCCAACACATCAAGGACCGGCACATCGGGATGGCGCAACTCGGGGATGTGCCAGGCAAGATAAAAGTAGCCCAGCTCGATCGGCGCTTCCTCGATAACCTCCCGCGGGGCGGTCTGCTTCGGTTCCTCAGCCAGCACAACAGCCGGCAGCGGGCGGGCCTTGGACTTGGTGTAGGCCGCGCGAATCTGGCCAACCACCTCGTCCTGCTTCACATCGCCGGCCACGACGAAAAAGACGTTATTCGGGGCGTATTTCTCGCGGTAGTACGCGAGGATGTCCTCCGGCTTCAGCTCGTTGAAGATGTCCGGGTAGCCAATGACAGTGAAACGATACGCGCTCTTGGTGTAGGCGGTCTCGAACAACCGGCGGCTGGCGCGGCGGCCCGGGTCGTCCATGTTCATGTCCATTTCACGTAGGATGACCTGCTGCTCCTTGGCCAGCTCCTCCGGCGGCAACGCGGCGTTCTGCATGATGTCGCAGAGAATGTCCAGGGCGACCTTGGCCCCGGTGTTCGGCACGTCAATATGGAACACCGTGCGGTCGAAGGACGTGTAGGCGTTCATGTAACCGCCCGCTTCCTGGACCTCCTGGTCAATCCGGCTGCCGGGCCGGCTGGTCGTGCCCTTGAAAAGCATGTGTTCGAGTACGTGCGACAGCCCCGCGCCCAGCCATTTCCCCTCGTGAACGCTGCCCGCCATGCACCACGCCTGGGCCGAGACCACCGGCGCGCTGTGGTCTTCCCGCACGATGATGGTCAGCCCGTTGTCGAGCATTGTCACTTTCACCCCCGGCGGGATGGGGGGGATGGAGCCGGCGCTGGATGAATTGGGGGGCATCCAGGCGCGCTTCTAGGCTTTGGCCTTGGGCGATTGGGCAGGCGGGGCGTCGGGCGTCTGGCGGGGTTGCTTGCCTTTCGGCAGGAACGGTTTGCGGAATGCCTCGTCGAAATCGTAGCCGCCCTCGAAGTTCGCACGGCTGTCTTTCTCGGTTTTCGCCAGCCAGCCCACCTCGATCATGTTGAAGACGATCTCGCCAAAGTCCGGGCAGCACCGGACACCCCATTCCTCCAGAACCGTCTTGGTCATCGGCCCGAATTGCTGCAGCGCAAACTCGCGGATCCCGGACAGCAGTTCCTGTCCGGTGACGTGGCGGATGCGCCCGCGGGCGTCTTTGCCGATCGTCTTTTGGGTATAATCCAGAGCTTCGCGGACGAATAAGTAGGCTTCGCGGCGATAGCGCGGGTCCTTGGCCTCGATCTTCGCGAGGGCTTCTTCAAAACTGGCTTCGTGCATGTTACGGTTCTGCGGTTTCAACCGCCTGCGCCGGCGGGTGCGCTATCCGATACGTTTTGACCGCCCAACCGATCAGGAGCAAGCCCATAATGATACATAGCACTAGTTGTTCCTGTTTGGTCAAGCGAGGCACGCTCGGCAATATAGTAGCAAGCCGGCGCCCTCACAATAGCAGATTCGCAGCCGGCCGTAATCGGTCAGTGACGCCCCCTACCCGCCTCCACTGAGGCATTACAGCCGGCCTCAAACTGCCACAATGTTCACCAGCTTCTTCGGAAGGACAATCACCTTCCGGATCATCTTGCCATCGAGAAAGGGCTTCACTTTCGCAGACGCCTTGGCCGCGGCTTCCAGGTCGGACTGGGTCGCGTCGGCGGGGACCCTGATAACGTCGCGGAGCTTCCCGTTCACTTGCACGGGGATCTCAAGTATGTCCTCGACCAGGAGCGCCGGGTCGAATCTCGGCCAGGCGGTGTAGGGGAGGCTGGGTGCTTTCTGCTTGTGCGGAGTCGCGTGGAGCTTGGCCCACAGCTCCTCGGCCACGTGTGGCGCGAACGGCTGGAGCAGGATCAGGAAGTCCCGCAGGGCTGAGGCCGGCTTGGTTGCCCAGGTCATCGCCTCATTAACGAAGACCATCAAGGCGGAAATGGCAGTGTTGAAGCGCAGCCCGTCAAGGTCCTCGGTCACCTTCTTGATGCAAGCGTGCAGCGCCTTGAGCTGCGCGGCGCTCGGCGTGATCTCTTTGATGCCGGCAGAGAGGCGGACGTTAGCCAGGAGTTCGGTGCCGCGCTGCGGATCAGCAGTCAGGCTCTGCTCGAATTCAGTCTCGCTCTGTTCGTCCACGAACAAGCGCCAAACGCGGCCCAGAAAACGATAGACTCCCTCCACGCCCTTGGTGCTCCACGGCTTTACCATCTCCAGCGGGCCCATGAACATCTCGTATAGCCGGAAGGCGTCGGCCCCATACTCAACGAGGATGTCGTCCGGGTTGATGACGTTGCCGCGCGACTTGGACATCTTCTGTCCGTCTTCGCCGAGGATGAGGCCCTGGTTGACGAGCTTGAAGAACGGCTCCGGGGTCGAGACGTGCCCCAGATCGTACAGCACCTTGTGCCAGAAACGGGCGTAAAGCAGGTGCAACACGGCGTGCTCGGTGCCGCCGACATACAAATCTACCCCCTGCGGCTTGTAGCCGCCAACGACGGACGGCGCGGTCTTCTCCGGGGAGGAGGTCGGCGTGGACTGACCTCCGCCGTGGCCCATCCAGTAACGCTCCACCTCCGGGCCACACATAGCGCCTTCATTCCGGGCGTCCAGGTAGCGCAGGTAATACCAGCAACTGCCGGCCCATTGGGGCATGGTATTGGTTTCACGCTTCGAACCGTCGGCCAGGGTTACCCAGTCCTTCGCCCGCGCGAGCGGCGGTTGGCCGTCGGGCGTCGGTTTGTAGTCGTCCAGCGGCGGCGGCAACAGCGGCAGGGCCGATTCAGGCAGGGCTTCGTGGTGCGTCCGCCCATCCGGGCCGGTCTTCCAGATGATGGGGAATGGCTCCCCCCAATAACGCTGCCGGCTGAAGAGCCAGTCGCGGAGCTTGTAGTTGACGGTCCGCTTGCCAAGCCGCTTTGACTCCAGCCAAGTGGTGATCTTGCGCTTGGCCTCAGTTGTCGGCAGGCCGCTGATCGAGATATCGGCGCTGGAGGAGTTCACCGAGATGCCGTCTTCGACATAGCCGCGCCAATCCATGCCTGCCGGCGGTTGGACGACCTTGACAATGGGCAACCCGAACTTGGTGGCGAACTCAAAGTCGCGCGTGTCATGGCCGGGCACCGCCATAATCGCGCCGGTGCCGTAGCTGATGAGCACGTAATCGGCAATCCAGATGGGTATCTTCTTCCCGTTCACCGGGTTGATGGCGTAGGCCCCGGTAAAGACGCCGGTCTTCTCCTTGGCCAGTTCCGTCCGTTCCAGGTCAGACTTCTTGGCGGCAAATTGCTGGTATTGCTCGATGGCGATTCGGGGAGTCGGAGCGCCGCCGGTACAATTCGTCGGGGTTCCGGGCGGCCAGTCGCTCGGGATGACCCCCTGGGCAAGCCAAGCCGCGATAAAGGGGTGCTCGGGCGCGAGAACCATATAAGTCGCTCCAAAGAGGGTGTCGGGCCGGGTGGTAAAGACGGTTAGGACGAACGTCTGATGGATGATCTCCACAGGCTGCTCAATGTGGCGCTGGGGGGTGGCCCTGCCTTTCGCCTCGACGGTGAACCCTACTTCCGCCCCTTCCGAGCGCCCGATCCAGTTGCGCTGCATTTCCTTGAGCGAGTTGCTCCAGTCAATGGTCTCCAGGTCCTGCAAGAGGCGCTCGGCGTAGGCGGTGATGCGGAGCATCCACTGCCGCATCGGCTTGCGGACGACCGGGTAATCACCCACCTCGCTCTTGCCGTCCACGACTTCCTCGTTGGCAAGCACAGTGCCGAGTTCCTCGCACCACCAGACCGGGGCGTGGATGACATAGGCCAGCCGCTTAGAATCGCGGTAGTAGCGGCGTTTTCGCTCAAGCTCGGCGGGCGGTACGTCTGTTGAACCGGCAGGCCAAGCCGGTGCCTTGCTCTGCAACTCGGGAGGGTAGGGGAGCGTCTCGATTGGCTCCGCCTTGTTGGTCTCAGGATTGAACCAGGAGTTGTAGAGTTGAAGGAAGATCCACTGCGTCCACTTGAAGTACTGGGGGTCGGTGGTATCCACCTCCCGGCTCCAATCGTAGCTGAAGCCGAGCGACTTGATCTGCCGCTTGAACGTGGCAATGTTCTGCTCGGTGGTTTTGCGGGGATGCTGTCGGGTCTTGATGGCGTATTGCTCGGCGGGCAAGCCGAAGGCGTCCCAACCCATCGGATGCAGGACGTTGTAGCCGAGCGCGCGGCGATAGCGGGCGAGAATGTCCGTGGCGGTGTAGCCTTCCGGGTGACCGACATGCAGCCCCGCGCCAGACGGGTAGGGGAACATGTCGAGGATGTAGAACTTGGGCAATTGCTCTGGCTTGGCCTGTGAATGCCGCTCCGCAAAGGGATGGGTGGCCGGCACTGCTTCGCCCGGGTTCCACGCGCGAAATGTCTCCTGCTGTTCCCATTGGCTCTGCCATTTGGGCTCAATCAGATGAAATGGATACTGCCTGCGTCCGACTGCCATAACGCCACATGTCGCAATAAATTCTGTTCTAGGGAGGCGACATAATATGGCATCCAAGAATGACCGCAAGAACGTAGATGCCTTTCAGCCGCTGCGGGACCGTCCCCCAATGCTCGCCCCCTTCCACACCCCGGCGTGGCTGCGCCTTGTCGCCCGACGCACAACCCACTTGACCCTGCGCCTTTCCGGCCTACCCTCAACCACACGAGAGCTATGAAGACACGAATATTCCTCGCCGCAGCACTGCTCCTTGGCCTTTTCACCAGCGCCGCAGACAAGTTCCGGTGCGTCACTGTCGCCGCAACGCCCGGCCTCCCGGCTACCGTCCAAATTCAGCGTGGCGAGACCGCGGAGTTGGTGTCCTCGGTGTCTGCTCCCAAGAACGGCAGCGTCCAAATAACCTTTGTCAGGAGCGACGGCGGAGGCGGCGCGTGGGGCTTCGGGATTCCCATAACCGGCCCGGCAACCATCACGGCAACGTCGGGCCGCGGGAACACTGCGGTCATCACCGTCAAAATCACTCCCGACTCCTCCGACGAGAGCAAAACTCTTATCCTGCGCTCCGGCACCAACCAGGACTCCGTCACGCTGGAACCCAGCACCAACCAACTCTATGTCATGGTTGGATCCAGCACCAAGCAATTCTACGTCGCGCTTGAATCCAGCACCGACCTCGTCAACTGGGCCGACGCCACCAACGGCGTTTACGGCAGCCTGGACACGGTGCGCTTTTTCCGAATCAGAACGAAGGCGCTCGCTGCCCCCTAGCGCTTTTCAATCTCCTCGCCGAAAGCCACTTAAGGCCGGGTTAGGTCATCATTTGTCTTTCACCTTGCCCAAGATCCTCTGCCGGGGCATTGCTCCCCAAAAACGGCTGTCTAAGGAGTTGGTAGCGTTGTCCCCAAGAACAAAGTAGCAATCCGCAGGCACTCTGTATGGGAATGACACTTCGGCCTCGACCGCGCCCGGAACCGTCAGTGTGTAACGGATGCCTGCCAAGCGGTCCGGTTGCGCCTCGCGCTTGCCGTTGATGTAAATCCCACCGTCCCGAATCGCAACCTGCTCACCCGGCAATGCAATAACGCGCAGGATCCAAATGTCGCCGGCTTTGGCGACAGCCTCTGGCGGCGGGTGAAAAACAATAACATCCCAGCGACTCGGCCCCGTCTTGCGGTAGGCTGACAGGTCTGCGGTGACAACCTGATTCGTCAGGATAGCGGGAGACATCGCTGAACTAGTGTCCTGCCGGAAGCAACACTCCGAGCAGCCGCCGACCAGGCTCAAAAGAACCGCGACAATGATTGGCAGAAGCTTATGCATAACTTTCGACGCCGTCGGACAATAATTCAACTGACCATCGGCTCGCATTTTGAACCCTGTAAATCCAACATGCGCATCTATGTCTGGTGGCGGTCCCACGGGGATTGCGCAAAGTTCTTATATTAAGCGACTTGCGAAGCTAACCGCCGTGCCATAGTTCACGCCAGTGACCGATCCGGCGGGGTCCGGGCAGGGTGCGAAGCCTCGACAGCAGCGCAGCCGGGCGAAGGGGGCTTGGATGGCCTGAGCCCGAGCGGCATTGCACCGGTGGTGCTCCGGTGGAGGCATGGTAGCGGTCCCTTGTGCACGGTCTGTGCATAGGGCGGTGGGAGGGCAGGCACAGCGCAGGGGGCTGGGTCGGCAAGTGGTGACCATGCCAGACTGGCACTGGGTTTCGGCACGGTTTGGATATGGGGAATAGGAAAGGAGGCACGATTGTCCTGCTCTGGGCGGCCAGGCGGGTGACCGGAACAAGCCCGCTGACGTCCTTGGCTCTGTCCTCCCAACCATCGCGCTGCTGCCGAGCGCGGATAAAGACCTTCCGGCCGGGCTCGGGCTCACCAAACGTCTCCAGATACATCTCGGTGATATCGCTTATCCCGTTCTGCGGGGCGGGGAGCAGGCCGAGGCAAACTCCATGACGCCACTTTCTCCGGCCGGGGCTGCATGGGGCCTGTGCAAAGACCATGATGTCCTCGATCGCAGGCCCAGAGAGCTTCAGTTCAAGCCGCAGCCGCCCGTCAACGCAGCGGAGGCTCAGGGCCTCAACCGGGTTCGGGCCAAACGCCACCGGCACAGGCGGCCAGAGCAGCCAGTCGCGGCCAATACGAGCCCGGGAGCTGTTAATCCCTACGAAATGCTGTTGCCCGGTCAGCGGACCCCATTGACCCAGTCGCCGGCGACTCAGGACGTTCGCCGCCGCCGCGGTCCAGGCTTTCCGTTGCTCGTCCGTCAAGATAGTACGGTAGGCCTTGGAGAGTGCGCCGAAAGCTTCGCGGGCGCGTCCGGTGGCGGCATTGCGCACGTTCTTGGGAACGACGTACGTGCGCTCGCGCTGCCGGTTCCGGATCATGAAGAAGACGACGTCGCCGCTCCGGCCACTTTTAGGGCAATCCAGAATGTGCATCTTCACAATTCTCAGGTGTTTATTGCAGCGTTGACCGACCGTCTCGGGGTGCCGGTTTGAGCCACCTCCGGCTGCTGACAATCGGCCTGCAAACGACTATTCCAAGCTAACCACAAGGCTCGGTGACGCGCAAGTCGTTTCTTCCTTTGCGTCAATTCCTCTTTCATCCTTCATCATTTCCCGCGCTGAGCCCAGGGGAAAAAGAGTTTGAACGACAACGCCACGGAGGATAACCTTTAACCATGACGGCAATTGAAGCACAGAAACCGGTCGTCCATGGCCCGCAACTCTGGCCGCTTGGCGTCAAAGCCTACCATGCGCTTGGCGATCTCGGCCTCATCCCGGAGAAAACCGAACTGCTCTATGGCCAAGTATTCCAAAAAATCCCCAAGTCACCTTACCACACCTACCTGCTCCGGCTTTTGCTCGAAAACCTCCGGGCTGCGGTACCGCGGGGCTTCATCGTCAGCACCGAGCAACCCATCACCTGCGCGGACTCTGAACCGGAACCGGATCTCTCGGTCGTGCGCGGCGTGATCAGCGGCTTCCGCCTGGCCCACCCCACAACTGCCGAACTCGTCATCGAGATTTGCGTCGGCAGCCACGATCACGACCGCTCCAAACTTCGCGCCTACGCCGGTGCCGGCGTGAAGGAATGTTGGCTGGTGTTGGCGCCGGAGAAACAGATCGAAGTCCACCGCCAGCCGCAGGGTGAGCAGTTTGCCGAGCGCGCCGTCCACGGCCCGGGCGGAATGCTGACCAGCGCGGTGGTGCCGGGCTTCACTGTCGAGTTGGACCGAATCTTCGCGGCTTGACGCCTGAGCGGCTGGGATGGGATGAGGACCAACTGCGGGCGCGCCAACAGGGGCATCGGTCGAAGGCTAAGCTGGCGCGTCGCCTGCGGCAGGAAACGACCATGAGTCTGAAGTGGATCGCCCAGCGCTTGCAGATGGGCAATTGGACCTGCGTCTCCAACTTGCCCCCGCCAATCCCGGCGGCTATGGTGTCCCGTATGACCGTGGTGAAGGCCCATTTCGACGGCAAGGTGCTGATTCCGGATGAACCAGTGAAGCTGCCGGTTAACTGCGCCCTGGAACTGCATATCCAGCCGGTGGAAAAACGCATCCCTGCATCTGCTAACGCCAAGCCTCTCCTGAGATTGCTGAAAGCCCTTGAGGAACTTCCGGCCAATGATAACTGGCCTGCGGACGGCGCCGCCCAGCACGATCATTACCTTTACGGTTTGCCGAAGAGACGATGATCCTCCTCAATGGTCGCTGACGGACTGCATTTCCTTCCACCTCATGCAAGAGCGCGGCATCACTCGCGCCCTGGCTTATGACATCCACTTCGAACAAGCCGGTTTTGAGGCCCTGCTCCGCCAGGACCCACCAGTATAAGCTCCATCCCCTTCGCCTGCGCCTTCGTCACCGACTAGATCGCTTTTAAGCTAGTGGACCAGGTCAGCTTCAGCCAAGCCCAAGCGGGACATCTCCTATGGGATGAGGCGGTTTCCTTTCTGCTGGCGGTGGCGCCGCTAACCGCCGTGCTATAGTTCACGCCAATGGCTGGTCCGGCGAGTTTCGGGCAGGGCGCGAAGCCTCGGCGGTAGCGTAAGCGTGCGAGCAGAGAGTTGATGGCCCGTGGCTAAACGGTATTGCAGCGGTAGTGCTACGGTAGAGGTGTGGCTGCATCCCCTTGTGCACGGGTTGTGTCTGGGCCGGTGGGTATCCGAGCAGGGAAGTCGTGGTCATCGTCCAGGGCGGCCGCATCACCACTTCGTCCAACTGGGAACGTTGGAAGCCTGGCTTGCTCACTTTCCAGCGGGCTAAGTTCGAGAGCAGACCACACACCTGCCCAACGGTCGGCCAGACAATGAAACCAGTCATTGTAAGTCAGCGAAACACCTGTCATAAGACTTGTGAATCCTTAAACCATCCGGCCCCCGGCATTCCGACGATGGGCGCATTCAACAACACTTTCGCGCTCCGTATCTTAAAGGAATCCAGAGATGTTGAATAGATTGCGAATCTTGTTGCAAGACCTGAGCAATGCGATTATTCTGACCGTGGATGTTAAGTGACAACCATTGACATTCGTCTGATAATTGCGACCACGTTGGTGCTGGCCGAAGGTGCCCATGCACAAGATTGGACGTGGCAGCCTAACGCGCCGAGCGCAAGGCTTATCTCTATCGCCTCCTCGGCTGATGGAAACAAATTAGTCCTGGCAGCGCAACTCAACGGCTTGATTTACTCTTCTACAAATGCAGGACTGACTTGGAATGCAACTAGCGCGCCCAGCACAAACTGGGCTGTTGTTGCTTCCTCGGCAGATGGAAGTAAATTGGTGGCAACGTGCCTTCAATATGATGCAAATGGAGGGGCAATCTACACTTTGACAAATTCGGGCTTAACATGGAAGGCTGCTAATGTGCCGAGCGCAAAATGGGGAGCCGTTGCCTCGTCAGCGGATGGGAGCAAGCTAGTGGCGGGCATTTATAATGGTGGAATCTACACCTCAAGTGATTCAGGCAATACGTGGGTATTGAGGGTAGCGGATGATAGACCCTGGTATTGGGCTGCCTCATCGGCAGATGGAAGCAAGTTGGTCGTAATGTCCGCGAACTATTTAGTTTACAATTCGACGGATTCGGGAATAACGTGGGCTCTTAATATTACGCTGCCTTACAATTGGGAATGCGTTGCGTCTTCAGCAGACGGGAGGCAGATGGTGGCGGTTGCTTATGGGAGTGGCATTTTTGTTTCGACCAATTCAGGAGCATCGTGGTCATTAAACAGTGCTCCTAGTCCGTATTTGAGTGCCGTCGCCTGTTCATCAGACGGCAAACGAATAATTGCGCTAGCGGCATGGAATAATATTTATACCTCGACGAACTCAGGGCTCACTTGGGCGACAAACAACAGCATTCCCATTGATAATTGGGTGGCTGCAGCTTCGTCGGCAGAGGGCAATAAACTTGTGGTGGTGAGCAACAATGGTCTCGTTTACACTTGGCAGGCCACCGATTCTCCTTTATTAAACCTAACTGTTTCGAGCAACAACCTCGCTCTTTCCTGGCTGGTGCCTTCCAGTAGTTTCATGTTGCAGCGGAGCGCCGACCTGGCTTCCTGGGCAGTGGTAACGAACGTGCCAATGCTGAATCTCACGAACCTACACAACCAAGTCATTCTGTCCCGAGTTAAGACCAACGGATTTTACCGGCTCAAGCCGCTCTGAGCCACTACTTGCTTGCTGAACTCACCTGTTATTGGCCCGATCCCGCCCGATCAGGGCTTTATTGTTCGCTGGATCGTTCTTAGGTTAGAGGCGCATGTTCACTCTCGTAATAGCAACACGGAACGCCCACAAGGTTGGGGAAATGCGCGCGATTCTCGGGGGCGGCTTTCGCTATCTGACCCTCGACGATTTCGCGGGCCCACCTGAAGTGGTAGAGGATGCCGGGACGTTTGCAGGGAATGCGACCAAGAAGGCGGCGGCGTTGGCGAAGTGGTTGGGTCAGACGCAGATTCCTCGGGCTAACGCAGGGAGCATGGAGCCTGGGGAGTTGAGGGACCGGATGTTCGTGCTGGCCGATGATTCCGGGCTGGAGGTGGACGCGTTGAGCGGCGCGCCGGGCGTCCATTCGGCGCGATTTGCGGCGCTGGACACGGGCCAACCAGGCAATTCGCCGACCGCGCAGAATAATGCCAAACTGCTGCGCCTGCTTGAGAATGTTCCGCTCGACAAGCGCACCGCCCGGTTCCGTTGCGTGGTGGCGCTGACCCCGGTGCCATGCTCAGAACCCGAAGGGGCTTCGCCGGTCTGCTACGCAGAGGAAGCCGAGCTGCAGACGGAGCTGTTCGAGGGCGCGTGCGAAGGGCGGATCGGGTTTGTGCCGCGCGGGCGGGGCGGGTTCGGCTACGACCCGCTGTTTATCCCTCACGGGTACGAACAGACATTCGGGGAGCTGAGCGAGGAGGTTAAGAACCAATTGAGCCACCGAGCGCGGGCACTGGCGATGCTCAGGTCCAGACTTAGAGGTTGAGATTGGGGAGCGCTGATGAGCCTGCGTCAGTCTGGAATGCGCAGGCTGCGGCGCAGCAGACCATTGCTGGCGACCATGCGGTAGGCGTACTGACCCGGGATGGCCTCGTGCCAGAACTCGCCGCCGGCGCATTCGACGATCAAGCCGCCGGCTGCGATGTCCCAGAGGCGGATGCCTCGTTCGATGTAGGCGTCGAACCGCCCCGTGGCCACATACGTCAGGGCGAGCGCCGCGGAGCCCATGATGCGGAGTTTGCGAACGTGGTGCACGAGCTCGATGAAGTAGGGCAGGGTGGCCTCCAGGTTCTCGCGGCTCTTTGCGAAGCCGATGGACACGATGGCCTCGCCCAGTTTCCGGTGCCGGCTGACGCGGATGCGCTTGCCGTTCAGTTTCGCGGGCTCGCCGCGAACACCCGTCCATAGCTCACCGCAGAACGGATCATAAACCACGCCAATGAGGGTCTGGTAGCCGTCCTCGAAATCGGCGGTCTCTGGCGCTCGGGCCCGACTCTGCAGCGCGATGGACACGCAGGCATGGGGTATGCCGTAAGCGAAATTGACCGTCCCATCAATCGGGTCCACCACCCACCGGTATTCGGCGTCCGCCTGGCCGGTGATGCCTTCCTCACCCACGAGGGCGACATAGGGAAAGCTGTGCCGCAGGGCCCTCTCGATCAGCCTCTGGCACCGGACATCTAGCTCCAGCTTGATGTCGTGCTGCGTGACCGAATTTGCGCGCTTGCTGGCGTGCAGTTGCCGGCGCATCAGCGCTCCGACCGACTGCGCCGCACCAACGGCTGCGGCTTGCGCCTGCCGCAGATTCAGTTGCTTGCCTGGTTTCTTGGTCATCTGGATCATCCAAAGCCTGTTGTCCGTTACGCGCGACCAGACGCGGTGCGCTTCGAGTCGGCGCACGGCGTCTTTGTATTAACTACTCCACTTGAGACGGCTTCACTTCCTCCGCCGTCAGGGTGTAGGAGAACTGGTTAAAGTAGATATTCTTGTCACCCCATTCGAGTTCTCCGCGCTGGAAGTCAACATCATCGGAGCGCATCGTGTGCTTGGGCGGATTCAGGATTTGGCTGTGGTCGCTGTTGGCGATCATGCGGTATTGGTCCAGGCCGCCGAAGTAGAAGTCGCGGACTTCACGCTTCTGGCCCGGCTTGAGCGTATTGGCGTAGCGCATCGCCCAGATGCCCATGTAGGGGTCCACCGGCACCCACCCGTATGGGGCGAGGCAAATCTCCGACCAGTCGTGGTTGGATTTGTCGCCTGGGAACGTGTTCCAGCCTGATTGCCAGCGGGCGGGGATGCCGTTGAGGCGGCAGAGGGCGATGAACAGCAGGGCTTCCTGACCGCAGTCGCCATAGCCCTTGGAGCGGCAATATTCGCTGATGTTCCGAATGGTAGAATACTCGATGGCGTAGCTGTATTTGATGTTGTCGGCAATCCAGTCGTAGCACTTCTTCGCTTTCCAGTAGGGGTTGGTTTCGTCGCCGACGATCTGCTGCGAGAGCTTGCGGAGTTCGGGAGTGAACACGACATGGGGTGCCTGGCCCGTAAACTGTTCGAGTGCAGGGTTATTGAGGTCACAGGGTTGGACCTCAGACGGCTTGAGGTCGAATCGAACGGCGTGCGCGGTGTACTCATATTCGACCTTGAATTGGGTCGGCTTGTCTGCCTGCGCTGGTTGCTCGAGGTACGCGGAGCGAATCGGGCTTTGGGCGTCGTCCAGGTGCTTTACGGGCGAAGAGGTTGGCAGCAGCCTAACATCGCCCTGGAACGGATACTGCCGGGGGATGGGGATCCAGGCGCGGACGGTTTCACCAGCAGGCGCGCCATCGGCTTGGGCCGTAACGGTCATCGTGACGCGGAAACGTTTAGGGAGAACGTAGGGTGTTTGCTCGGCCAAGGCGGCCTGCTGGATGGAGAGGACGCTCTCCAGGCGCGCCTTATCCAGGGAAGCGGTGTCTTTCTGGTGCAGGCGGAGCGCGTTCAACTCGGGATAGCGCATGTAGAGATTCCTCACGCTGTCGCCCATGAAGAAGCGTGTGCCGTCAACGTCCCGGAAATCGAAGCGGCCTTCCTTGAGCCACTGCTCGTATTGCTCGGCGGTGAGATTCCTGACCGACTCCTTCAGGTCCGCGAACAGCGCCTCCTTCGTCAGGGGAAAGTCCTGCTTGATCCGGTCGAGGCGGTCCAGCTCGAACTCCAGCTTCTTGTGTTCGGCGGCGGGCAGCGATTTGTCTTGGAGGGCCGAGGTGAGCAGGCTCGCAGCCTGTTTGAATTGGCCCTGTTGCTCGAGCCGGCTCGCTTGCCCGGCGACATCTTGCTGGGCAACGGAGCTTGCAGCGAAGAGCAGGCACAGGCCTGTGGCGGCTAGAACGCACTTTTTCATAACTCCGTTGAAGATGCCTGTGTTCAGGAAGATAGGCAACCTCGCAGCCAGCAATTCTCATTATGGGGATGGGTCGCAGGGTGGGGCTCGTCACTCCGTGCACGCCGTTCGCTCGCAGGCGCTCCAGGACCGGCGCGCACGGAGTGACGCGCCCTACCAACCTAACAGAATGAGAATTGCTGCCTCGCAGCGCGATTTCTCAGCCCTGCAATATCTCCAGCGCCTTCTGGACGCGCTCGCGCTTGGTCTGCCACTCGGTCAGACGCTGCTGGTGCTCTTGCAGCACGTGCGGCGGTGCCTTCGACGTGAAGTTCGGGTTGCTGAGCTTCTGCCCGGCCTTGGCGATCTCGCTCTCAATCTTCTCCAACTCTTTGGCCAGGCGCGCCTTCTCGGCTGCCACGTCCACCAAACCTTCAAGGGGGAGGTAGAGGTCGCCCAGGTCGGAGTGGACGGTGGGGGTGCCTTTCCTAGGCTGGTAATTGGGGTCAATTTCCAACGCTTCGGCGTTGAGAAGCAGCTTGAAGACTCCGGCATCGTGCGGTAATAACTCACTGGCCGGCTTGAATACAAACCTGGCCTTCTTGTTCGCAGGGAGGTTGTGTTCGCGGCGGAGATTGCGGCCCTGGGTGACCAGATCGTACTTGGCGTTGACCATGTCGAGGTGGCAAGTGTCGAGGCCATAGTGGCGGTGGAAATCCTCGTCCAGCGGTTTGGGCCACGGGGCAAACATGATCGTGCTGCCGCCTTGATTCTCAGGCATATCCTCGTGGTAACCCATCCCGTGCCAGAGTTCTTCAGTGATGAACGGGAGAAAGGGATGGAAGAGGCGCAGGGTGTGGGAGAGAACGAAGTCAATGACGGCGAGAGTGTTGGGACGAGTGGCAGGGCGATGGATTGGCGGATTAATGGATTGATGGATTGATGGGGCCTCGCTGCCGCTCTGCGGTGTGTGGTGTGTGGAGAGGACCGCCTTGCTCGCCTCTACATACCAGTCGCAGTATTCGCTCCAGAAGAAACGGTAGAGGGTTTGGGTCGCTTCGTTGAAGCGATATTCGGCGAAGGCGGCAGTGATTTCCCTGATAGCCTGATCCAGCTTGAGAAGAATCCACTTGTCGTCGCTGGTGAGCAGCCCGGGGAGGATCTCGCCTTGGGCCTCGCCACCTTGCATCTGGCGGAAGCGGCAGGCGTTCCAGAGCTTGTTGCAGAAATTGCGGCCCAGCTCGACGTCCTTCTCGTCGAACAGCACGTCCTGGCCGAGCGGCGCGCTGCGCATGGTGCCGAAGCGGAGGGCGTCGGCGCCGTATTGGGCGATGAGTTCCAGCGGGTCGGGCGAGTTGCCCAGGCTCTTGCTCATTTTGCGGCCCAGCTTGTCGCGGATGATGCCCGTGAAATAGACGTTGCGGAACGGCAGGTCCCCCATGAACTCGTAGCCCGCCATGATCATCCGCGCAACCCAGAAGAAGATGATGTCCGGCCCGGTCACAAGGTCGGTCGTAGGATAGAACTTCTTCAGCGTATCCGTCTGCTCCGGCCAGCCCATCGTGGCAAACGGCCACAGCCAAGAGCTGAACCAGGTGTCGAGCACGTCGGGGTCTTGTTTCCAGCCGTCACCTGGAGGCTCAAGCTGGCATCGGACAAACGTCGTGTCGGTGTTGACATCCGCGAAGAGTTGGCTTACTAAAACAGTGGCGCCCGATGTAGGCCGGGTCGGCTTGTCGGCAACGGCAGCCGGCGTCGGAGACGCACCGTCGGGCGCGTTTGCTTTGAAAAGTTGGTGGTCGTAGAGCTTCTGCCCATCCAAGTGTTCTTTCACCGTGATCTTTACTTGGAAGAAGTCGGCCCCAACGCGGGCTGCGGCGAGGAAGAGGTGGACACACTTGAAGTGCTCACTTGCCGGCACGTGCCGGAGCGTACCCACCTTCAAGGCTGTGCGGATGACTTCCGGCAGGGCCGCTATGATCTTAATGTTCGCAGGGCCTTGGTGGGTAAAAGCATGCTCCAAACTGGCCGGACGCACCAGGATCTCCCATCCGGTTTCTTCGTTGGGAAAGGTCCGGTTAAGGAGGGAGTGTTGATCGGCGAAAGCCCAAGCTGAAGCGCGAAGTTCCTTAATGTTATCGCCGGGGAGCTCCTTCCCCGTTAACTCAATGATCGGGACCTCTTTCGACAGCTTGGTGGTTCCCTCCGTGTTGTACCAGACTGGCACTCGATGCCCCCACCAAAGCTGACGGCTGATGCACCAGTCGCGCAGGTTGAGCATCCAGTGCGAGTAGGTCTTGGTCCAGCGCTCAGGATGGAACGTCATCCGCCCCTCTTCGACCGCCTTTGTTGACGCCTCCACGCTCGGATACTTAAGGAACCACTGCTCGCTCAGGTAGGGTTCGATGGGCACGTGGCTGCGCTGGCTGTAGCCGACGTTGTGGACGTAATCTTCGACTTTGAGCAGCAAGCCTTGCTCGGTAAGCTCCTCGACCACAGCCTGCCGTGCTTCCATGCGATCCATGCCGTCGAAGTCTTCGCCGGCGGCTTCCGTCATGTTGCCGTCCGGGCCGATGACGACGGTGAGGGGCAGCTTGTGGCGCAGGGCTATCTCGTAGTCCGCCGGGTCATGGGCGGGCGTCACCTTCACACAGCCGGTGCCGAACTTAGGGTCCACTAGCTCATCGGCGATGACGGGGATCGGCTTGTTTTGCAAGGGCAGCAGGCAGCGGCGGCCGACGATGTGCTGGTAGCGCGGATCGGTTGGGTTAACGGCCACGGCTTCATCGCCGAGCATCGTTTCCGGGCGCGTGGTAGCGACCACCAGGAATTCGCTCGCCCTGGGCTGGCCTTTGTCATCGAGCAGCGGATATTTCAGATGCCACAGGTGACCCTTCTCCTCAATCATCTCCACTTCCTCGTCGGAGAGGGCGGTGCGGGCGGCGGGGTCCCAGTTCACCATGCGTTTGCCGCGGTAGATGAGCCCCTTCTTGTAGAGCTCGACGAAGACCTTCTGCACGCAGCGGGAGTAGGCGGGGTCCATCGTGAACCGCTCGCGCGTCCAATCGCACGAGCAGCCCAGCTTTTTTAGCTGCTGGATGATGATGCCGCCGTGCTTCTCCTTCCAAGCCCAGACGTGTTCGAGGAACTTTTCCCGGCCCAGGTCGTCCCGGTGCTTCATCACACCCTGCTTGCGGAGGGCTTTTTCCACCACCGCCTGCGTGGCGATGCCGGCGTGGTCGGTGCCGGGCAGCCAGAGCACTTCCTTGCCGTCCATGCGCGCCTTGCGGGCGAGGATGTCCTGGATGGTGTTGTTGAGCACGTGCCCCATGTGGAGCATGCCCGTGACGTTGGGGGGCGGGATGACGATAGAATACGCCGGCTTGGCCGAGGCGGGGTCGGCGACGAAGCAATTGTGCTTCAGCCAAAAGGCATACCACTTCTCTTCGACGGACTGTGGCTCGTAGGCCTTGGGGATTTCAGACATGGCACCCGGACAAGAGTTAAATAAGTTAAAAGGGTTAAAGGAGTTAAATCAGGAAGCCATTCACAACTTGCTCGCCCGGAACCCGGTCTGCGTGCTCAGAGCGTGGGATCTATACGCCGCGCTGGGTCTAAACGTATTCCCGCCTCGTTCGCCTCGGACGAAGTCTGCTTCAGTAACGCATATTCCAGGCTGTCCACCAAAGCCTGGAGGCTGGCCTCGATGATGTTGTAATTGACGCCGACGGTGCCCCATTCTTCTCTCCCATCGCTGGACTCAATTAGCACGCGCGTTTTTGCACCGGTTCCCGCTTCTTTTTTGATCAGCCTGGCCGCCGCCCGGGCAAACCTCTGAAAATAGTCACCTTGCTTCGCTTGCGCAGCCTTCCGGATGGCCTTAAGCAGCTTTGTCCGCCTGGAATCTATAATCCTGACCTTATAGTCAATCAGCTTAACTGCCTCAAGCTCGGGGAAAAACCCCACAAGGGCCAGACGCAACGCTGTATCTAGCGCATTTACTGGGCCGTCACCTTCGGCAGCCTTGGAGGCTTTCTTCTTGCCGACACGGACATGGACCGCGGCTTGGCAGGTGGACTCCCTCTTGGCGCGATGCACGAAAACCTGATACCCATCGACGGAGAAGGGGTGTTCCCTGTGCTGGAGCGTGCGACGGATGAGCAAGGCCAGTGAGGCTTCCGCGGCCTCGTATTCGTAGCCTTCGCCTTCCAGGCGCTTGATCTGGTCTGTGATGGCCCGCGTTTCCGGCGCGTCCGGCTCCAGCTTGAAGCCCAGCTCTTTGGCCTTGAGCAGAATGTTGGTGCGGCCAGACATGTCGCTGACCAGCACGCGGCGGAGATTCCCGACCGCCTCGGGTTGGGCGTGCTCGTAGCTGCGGGCCACCCGGCCAATCGCATGCACGTGCATACCACCCTTATGGGCAAAAGCGGTCTGGCCGACCCACGGCTGGCGGGGGTCGTGCCGCACGTTGGCAATCTCGTCCACGAACTCGGACAGCTCTTTAAGTTTCGGCAGCGAACTGGGCGGCAACACTTGGCGGCTCGTTTTCAACTGGAGCAGCGGGATGACGGTGGTGAGATTGCAGTTGCCGGTGCGTTCGCCGTAGCCGTTGATAGTGCCCTGAATCTGCGTGGCGCCAGCTTCGATGCCGGCCAGACCGTTGGCCACGCCGAGGCCACAATCATTATGGGTGTGGATGCCCAGGCGGGCGCAAAGCCTGGCTTTGGCAGTGCCGACAATGCGGGAGATGTCCTTCGGCAGGCAGCCGCCGTTGGTGTCGCACAATACAATGCACTCGGCGCCGGCTTTCTCGGCCGCCTGCCAGGTGGCCAGCGCGTATTCCGGCTCCTCTTTATAGCCGTCAAAAGCGTGCTCCGCATCGTAGATCACTGTCCGCCCTTGGTCTTTCAAATAGCGAATGGTGTCGGCGATCATCGCCAGATTCTCCTCCGGCTTCGCGCGCAAGACTTCGGTGACGTGCAGCAGCCAACTCTTTCCGACAATTGTCACCACGGGAGTCTCCGCCTCGAGGATCTGGCGCATCAGGTCGTCGTTCTCCACGGCTACGCCCTTGCGGCGAGTCATGCTGAAGGCGGCGATTTGGGTGTGCTCCCACTTGCGCCGCGCTGCCTGTTTGAAAAACTCCATGTCTTTCGGATTCGACCCCGGCCAGCCGCCCTCGATGTAATGAATCCCGAACGCGTCCAGCTTCTCCGCAATCCGTACCTTGTCGAGTGCCGAAAAGTTTATGCCTTCGCCCTGACTGCCGTCGCGCAGGGTCGTATCGTAGATTTCGACTTCGGGTTTCATAGCCATCCCCGCAAGAGCGGGAGGGAATATCTACGCTAAGCCCCCCTGGATGCAAAGTCCAAAACCAGGCCGGCCCCTTGTAATTCGCCCGGCAGAACCTACTTTAAGCAATATGGACCATAGGGCTCGAGTCTATGATAACGTCTTCGAGATGCTGCCGAGTGAGGAAAACCCGACTCCTCTGGTGCGCATCAACCGTCTCAACCAGGCGTCCGCATTCCCACTTTACGCTAAACTGGAATGGATGAACCCGTTCGGGTCGGTTAAGGACCGCGCCGCGTGGGCAATGCTCCGCGATCTCGAGGAGCGGGGCGAAATCGGCGGCCCGCGGGGTATCGTCGAGCCGACTTCGGGCAACACCGGCATCAGCCTCGCCGCCATGGCACGGGCGCGCGGCTATCACATGCGCGCTGTGGTGCCGAACCGGGTGCCGCTCGAAAAGAAGGTGCTGCTGAAGATCGCCGGCGCCGACCTGGATGTGGTTTCGGATGAGCTTTGCCCGGCGCCGGGCCTGGGCGAGGGCTCGATCAACCTCGCCAAGACACATGCCAAGGCCTCTAGTCACAAATACGCGATGCCCAACCAATACGAGAACGAAAAGAATGTCGAAGCCCACTTCCGCACAACGGGGCCGGAGATTTGGAAGCAAACCGGGGGCCGGATCACCCATCTGTTTCTGTCGCTGGGCACCTGCGGCACCGTCACCGGGACCAGCCGGTTCTTGCGCAGCAAGAAGCCCGGCCTGAAAGTCATCGCCGTCCAGCCGACCGAGGGCCACGACGTACCGGGCTTGCGCAATGTCGCCCAATTGAGCGTTTCAACGCTCTTCGACCGCTCGCTGGTGGACGACATTCTGGAGGTGGATTATTATCTGGCTTACACCCGCGCGCTCGACCTTTGCCAGAACGAAGGGTTGCTCGCCGGGCCGAGTTCCGGGCTGATCCTGGAAGGCGCCCTCCAGATCGTGGCGCGGGATAGGGAAGGATTTGGCGTTATGATCTTTCCGGACAATATTTTCAAATATACCTCAAGCATGGTGAAGCACATTCCCGGCCTCGCCGCCGGGACCAGCGCCTGAGGCGTCATGTGAGTTACAGGGGTTACAAGGGTTGAATTACGGGAAACGAGTGTAAAGAAAGGACAAGTATGGCAATGAATGCGAAACCGGAAGTGCTAGTTGAGACGGATTGGGTTAAAGCGAACCTGGGTAAGCCGGGCATCAAGCTGGTGGAGATAGACGTGGATACCAAGGCCTACGACGCCGGGCATATCCCCGGCGCGGTGGGTTTCAACTGGCAGACCCAGCTCCAGGACCAGGTGCGCCGCGACGTCCTGAGCAAGGAAGCCTTTGAATCACTGATGGGCGGCGCCGGCATTTCGCCGGGTGACGCGGTGGTTGTTTACGGCGACCACAACAACTGGTTCGCCGCCTATGGGTTCTGGCTGTTCAAGGTTTATGGCCATAAGGATGTGCGGCTCATGAACGGCGGACGGATCAAGTGGCTTAACGAAAAGGACAAGCCGCTGGTGACCGAAGTGCCGCCGGTGACCCCGGCGAAATACGAGGTGACGACAGTCCACTTGAATCTGCGCGCACTGTTGCCCCAGGTGGTTGACGCGCAGAAACGGGGATGGAACCTCGTTGATGTGCGCAGCCCGGACGAATTCACCGGCAAAGTAATCGCCCCGCCCGGCATGACCGAAACCGCGCAGCGCGGCGGCCACATCCCCGGCGCCAAGAGCATTCCGTGGAACATGGCGGTCAACGCGGACGGCACTTTCAAATCGGCGGATGAGTTGCGACAGATATATTTCGAGCAGAGGGGTGTGAATTCGGCGAAGCATACGATTGCCTATTGCCGCATCGGGGAGCGTTCCAGCCACACGTGGTTCGTGCTGAAGTACCTGCTTGGCCTGAGCAACGTGAAGAATTACGACGGCAGTTGGACCGAGTACGGCAGCGTGATCGGGGTGCCGATCGAGAAGGGCTGAGGTTGGCGCGGCCAGTTCGGCGGGGTAGCACCTTTTGGGGGCCGCGGGCTCGCCATTGGGTTGGAGCCTCGTGCCTTCGGCCAAGTGGGCGCGGTTGCCCTCAGGCGAGTCTGGGCTTGCCTTTTCTATTCGCGCTTCGTAGCACTGGCGCTGTCGGGTTGGGTCAGCGCGTAACGCCGCAGGATCGCAATGAGCTACACCGTTCAATATCTTGAGTCCGAAATGGCCGCCCAGGGCCTTGAGGTGATTGTCCTGGTCAACTGCCTGGTGCAGGACGCCATTCGCCTCGGCGCCAGCGACTTGCACATCGAACCCTGGGAGGACGCCATTGCCGTTCGCGCCCGCGTCAACGGTGTGCTCACAGAATTGGTCCGCCTCCCCCTCGACCTGCTGGACAAGATCTCGATGCGATTCAAGGTCATGGCCAATCTCGTCACCTACCAAGCCGGCACGCCCCAGGACGGCGCGGCGGTCGGCGGCCCGGAGGTGGACAACGTTCAACTGCGCGTTTCCATTTTTCCCACTGTTCGGGGCGAGAAGATTGTCATCCGGCTCTTCGACCCCCGTGACCGGCGCTTCGACTTGAGCACGCTTGGATTCGAAGAGACGACCCATCAAGGGCTGTTGCGCCTGTTGCAACGGTCGAGCGGACTGCTTTTGTTTACCGGCCCCACGGGCTCGGGCAAGACCAGCTCGATGTACTCCTCGCTTTGTCATCTCATTCAACGCGAGGGCTCGAGCATCAGCATCAGCACGGTGGAGGACCCGGTCGAGTTCAACCTCCCCATGGTCAGCCAGACGCAGATTAACCCGGCCCAGGAGTTTACTTACGCCGTTGCGTTGCGGAGCATTATGCGACAGGACCCGCAAGTCATCATGGTGGGCGAGATTCGTGATCCGGAGACGGCCGGGATTGCCGTGCAGGCGGGCCTGACGGGGCACCTGGTCATCAGCACCATTCATGCGGGTGTTTCGGCGGGCGCCTTCACCCGCCTGATTAACATGGAGATCGAGCCTTTTATGCTGGCCTCGAGCATTCTTGGCGTGATGGGTTTGCGGCTGCTGCGCCGCAACTGTCCCAATTGCTCCCAGCCCTACGAGCCAGCGCCCAGCCAACTCAAGGTTGTCCCCGAACCGCTGCTGCCCCAGTCACAATTCCTCCGCGGCCTGGGCTGCGACCAGTGCAACCAGACCGGCTACTCCGGGCGGGTGCCTGTCAGTGAATTGCTGGTCGTTACGGAACCTTTCCGCGAGGCTGTCCTCAAGAAGATGCAGACCTCCGCCCTGGAGGAAATCGCCACCCAGCAAGGCATGCGCACGCTATGGCAGAATGGTCTCCAGCGCGCCGTTACTGGACAAACCACGCTGGAAGAGACCATTCGTGTCGTGGCGGCGGGCCTGGCGTGAGCGGGAGGCCAAAGGTTCGGGCCAGGGCGCTATTCGGTCTGTTTTGACTCAGGCGCGTGGAGGAAAGGCAGCTTGACGGTCTTGCGCCAAAGGCGCAACAGCGTTTTTTTCTTCTTCTTCTCGGCGCCGATCGGCAGGCAGGGGTGGCTGCAGAGGGGGCAGAATTTCATGAGCTTCCCGCCGCGGCGTCTCAGCCAGTGAACGCAAGCGTCGCACAGCACTTCCCGGCAATGGGTGCACTGGTGGGTCGCGCGGGCTTGAGGATGGCGTGGGCACTGCAACGAGCCATCGGGCAAAACGACCGGCGGCGCGGGACGGGGCATATCGAACTTGGGAATGGAGATGGCAACCTCCGTAGTCTCAACCAGCAATTCGACCTCGCCCAGGTGCAAGGTCTGGGCGGCTGACAGTTTGGCTTCCTGGATGCGTCGGCCGTTAACGAAGGTGCCATTAGTGGAGGCGCAGTCGCGGACGACGACCGCGTCGTTCGTGAGCACGATTTCGCAGTGCAGGGCAGAGACCGAAGGATGCTCAATCTGAACATCACTTTTGGGGCTGCGCCCGAAGCGGTTGACACCCAGATTGAGTTCAATCACCCGGTCGCCAAACCCGGCGGATTTTATGACTAGCCTAGCCATTCGGCTCTTTCTAATGCGGTATGGGTACGGCCTGACGCGCCGGCTGTCGAGCAGAATACTCCCGCATTCCTCTGTAAGGGGCTTTCTGACAGTCGGATGTGGAGGTTCGCCCCCGACGGCAGCGCGTCCCGAGTCATTGTGTGCTAAATTTGCGGGTAATATAGCCAACAACAGACGGAGCGTGAAGGCATGAGTGCATTAGCTGAGAAACAATGTGTTCCCTGCAAAGGCGGGGTGCCGCCTTTGAAAGGGAAAGACTTAGCGCACTTGGCAGGCGAATTGGACGGCGGCTGGCAGGTTGTGGCCGAGCGTCAATTGGAGAAGGAGTACCAGTTCAAGGACTTCCGCGAGGCACTGAGTTTCACCAACAAGGTCGGCGAGTTGGCCGAGGCGCAGGGGCATCACCCGGACATCTATCTGGGCTGGGGCAAGGTGAAGCTCACGATTTGGACCCACAAGATCAATGGGCTGACGGAGAGCGACTTTGTGCTGGCGGCCAAGGCGGACAAGCTGAATAAGTGATGATTACGGTGTGCAGGATCAGGATGCCGTCGGCCAAGAGCGAATAGAGCCGTTGCATGAATTGGAAGCGGCCCGTTCAGTGGGGCTGCTACGGATGCGGTGGGTTCATCGCGAACGCATAATCCTCGACGACCTTGCCGTCCACGAGATGCTCCTGGATGATCCGTTCCAGCACCTCGAGCGTGCAAGAGTGATACCAGACCCCCTCGGGATAGACGACCGCGATTGGCCCCTGGGTGCAGACACGCAGGCAATTGGCTTTGCTCCGATATACCAGCGGCTCTGGGCCCGCGAGGTTCAGCTCCTTCAGCCGCTGCTTCAAGTACTCCCAGGACTCCAGGCCACGCTGCTTCGGTGCGCACTTCGGCTCGGTCTGGTCGGCGCACAGGAAGATGTGCCGCCGGTATTTCTCCAGCCCCAGGGATTGCGCGACTGCTTTTAACTCGCTCGACATGTCTGGACTCGTTGGAAGCAAAGGTAAGCAGGCGGCTGGGCACGGGCAAGCCGCTCTTGGGAACGCCTCGCGTATCTGTACCAATCTGTGGTTAGATGGATCGTGCTCCAGAAGATCATCTCCGGCGGGCAGACGGTCGCGGACCGAGCGGCGCTGGACTTCGCCATCGCCTGCGGCATTCTCCACGGCGGTTGGTGCCCACGCGGACGGTTGGCCGAAGATGGGACCATCCCCGCTCGTTATCAACTGAGCGAAACGCCCGGCCCGGACTACGCCCAAAGGACTGAATGGAATGTGCGTGATTCCGACGGCACGGTGATCTTTTCGATTGCGCCGGTCCTGACCGGCGGCTCAAGGCAAACCGCCGAACTGGCTTGCCGACACCGGAAACCTTGCCTCCACCTCGTACGCGAGCGGGATGGGAGGGTCGCTGCCAGGAAGCTGGTTGAGTTTCTGGCCGAGCACGAGATCAGGGTATTGAACGTAGCTGGGCCGCGTCAGTCACAGGAGCCGGATGTTGGCGCGTTCACCCGGAAGACTCTGGAGAAGGCCAACTTTGGCCTTTGAACCTGGCCCCCACTTGCCTATAACCAGCGCGTGTCCGGGCCCTTCTCACAACCGATTAATGCCAGCACGCGCTTCTGCGCCGTGTATGGGCACCCCGTGAGGCACTCGGCGTCGCCGGCGATGCAGAACGCGGGGCTCGCCGCACTGGGCCTGGATTGGCGCTACCTGGCGTTCGAGGTGCACCCGGATGATCTTCCCGCCGCTATCCAGGGAGCGAAGGCCATGAACTTCATCGGACTCAACCTCACCGTGCCACACAAACAGCTCGCCGTGGGCATGGTTGATGTGCTGGACGAATCCGCCAAGGGCTGGGGTGCAGTCAATACCATCGTCTTCGAGGGACGAGGCGAGACGGGCGCTTGGCAGCCGCTGCGTGACTTGGCAAAGGTGCCCCGGGAAAGGCGTTCTCGTGGATTCAATACGGACGCGGATGCAATTACACGCGCGCTGCGAGAGGACCTGGGGCTGGAGGTGAGTGGTGCGAGAATTCTGCTGCTCGGCGCTGGAGGCGCGGGGCGGACGGCGGGGCTGAAACTGGCTGCCGAGGGCGTCGGGGAGCTTTTCCTGGTGAACCGGACTCGCGGCAAGGCTGAAGCGGTCGCGAGCGAAATCGTCGCAAGGAATCCCGGGATTAAGGTGGTGGAGGGCTATCCGCCGGGCAAAGTTGATCTGGTCTTGAACGCGACGTCACTCGGCCTGAGGCCGGAAGATCCGGCGCCCTTTGACGAGAGGCAATTCTCGCTGCGGCAGGCGGCAGCAGTCTATGACATGATTTATCGGCCTGCGGATACGGCTCTGCTGAGGTCCGCCAAAGCCGCGGGGTGCCGCATTGCCAACGGCCTGGGCATGTTGCTATACCAGGGCGCCAAGGCCCTGGAGCTGTGGACGGGCCAGAACGCGCCGGTCGAGGTGATGCGGCGGGCGCTGGAAGAGAATGTTTATGGGTGAGAGCGCAGAAGACGTCCGAGTTCCTCGGGCCCGTTTGCCGATCGGATCTTGCTGCGGACAGGAATGTCCGCGCGCCGGGGTGGTGGCCGTGCCCAGATATACACGCTCGGAGTTCGGCCGTCGGACTTCGGGCTTCGGACTTTAAGCGACCATGCTCTCTACCAGCTTTGACTCACACGCTTGGGCTGCGGTGCCTTTCCATTTCTGGTCGGTAGTATTCTTTGTGTTCGGCTCGGTCATCGGGAGCTTTCTGAACGTGTGCATCCACCGGCTGCCGCTCGGGGAGAGCATCGTATCGCCGCCTTCCCATTGTCCGCACTGCAAGTATTCGATCCCGTGGTACCTGAACGTGCCTCTGGTCACCTGGCTCTACCTGCGAGGCAAATGCCGCAACTGCGGCGCGCCCATTTCGATCCGCTATTTTCTGGTGGAACTGCTGACAGCGGTGACCTTCCTGGGCTGCTGGCTCGCCTACGGCAGACAGTCCGTGTGGCTCGTGTTGGTATATGAGCTGTTTCTGGGCGGCCTGATCGTCGCCACATTTATTGACTTCGAGCACTTTATTATCCCGGACGAAATCACGGTGGGGGGCATGGTGGCTGGGTTTGTATGCTGCTTTGCGCTGGCGGCGTCGCAGGGACAGGCCGCGCTGGGAGTTGGCCTCCGGCACAGCCTGCTTGGCATGGCGGTCGGCACGGGGCTGATCTACTTCATCCTGCGCATGGGCAAACTGCTGTTCGGCCGCCAGCGGGTGACGCTGCCCGCCGATACCAAAATCATCTTTAGCGAGACGGCGGTGCATCTGCCGGACAAGGAGGTTCCCTACGAGGACATCTTCTATCGCCGGTCCGATGTGATAACCCTCCAGGCGCGCACCGTGGAACTCGTGGACCGGTGCTACAAGGAGGCCCGAGTGCGGCTGAGTCCGGCCACGCTGCGGATTGACGAAGAGGAATTGAACCCGGAGCAGGTGCCGTATCTGGAAGCGGTGAGCACCGAGATCGTGCTGCCGCGCGAGGCGATGGGGTTGGGGGACGTGAAGTTCATGGCAGCCATCGGTGCGTTTCTGGGGTGGAAGGCGGTGGTGTTCTCACTGATGCTCAGTTCCATGATCGGCTCGGTGGTAGGCATTACCCTGATCGTGCTCCACAAGCGCGAGTGGTCATCGCGCATCCCCTACGGACCTTACATCGCGCTGGCGTCGGCGGTCTGGATATTCGGCGGCAAACGCCTGGTCGAATGGTGGTTAGGGTGGTGAACTGGCCTACCCGCACTGGGCTTGGTGGCGCAGGGAGTGGTCCACAAGGACTAGGGCGGTCATGGCTTCGACGATGGGCACCGCGCGCGGCAACACGCAGGGGTCATGACGGCCCCGGGCCTTGAGCGTCGTGTTCTTTAACTTGATGTCCACCGTGTCCTGCTCATGCATGACGGTGGCGACGGGTTTGAATGCAACCCGGAAATAGATCGTCTGTCCGTTCGAGATGCCGCCCTGGATGCCGCCGGAGCGGTTGGAGGTGGTATAAACCTTGCCGGCTTTTGCGCGGAAAGGGTCGTTATGCTGGGTGCCGGTGAGCAGGATGCCGCCGAAGCCGGAGCCGATGTCGAATCCCTTTGACGCGGGCAGACTCAACATGGCTTTGGCGAGGTCCGCTTCGAGGCGGTCAAAGACCGGCTCGCCCCAGCCGGGTGGAACGCCGCGCGCGACGCCTTCGACAATGCCGCCGACGGTGTCACCGGCCTTGCGCATTTTCTCGATCAGTCGAATCATCCGCTGCGCGGCAGGCGGGTCGGGGCAGCGGACGATGTTGGACTCGATGTCCTTGGCTTTGACCTTTTCCGGGTCCACCTCGGCAAGGATGCGCTGGACCTGCTTCACGTAGGCCAGAACTTCGACGCCGTAGCGCTGGCGCAGGAGCTTTTTGGCAATGGCGCCGGCGGCAACGCGCCCGACGGTTTCGCGCGCGCTGGTGCGCCCGCCGCCCGGCCAAGCGCGGATGCCAAACTTGGCCTGGTAGGTATAGTCGGCGTGGGAGGGCCTGAACTTGGTGGCCATTTCGGTGTAGGCCTCGGGCCGGGCATCTTCGTTCCGGACCAGGAGGCAGATCGGAGTGCCGAGCGTCTTGCCCTCGAAGGTGCCGGAGAGGATCTGCACGATGTCGCTTTCCTTGCGCGGTGAGACGATTCTCGACTGGCCGGGGCGGCGGCGGTCTAAGTCGGGCTGGATGTCGGCTTCGGTCAGCGGGAGCCGCGGCGGGCAGCCGTCCACGACCACGCCGACTGCGCCGCCGTGCGATTCGCCCCAGGTGGTGATGCGGAAGAGGTGCCCAAAGGTGTTCGCCATGCGGCCAGAATGCGGGAAGAGTGGGTGCGGGTCAAACCTGGAGGGGGGTGAAACGTGATGCGTGATGCGTGATGCGTGGGGCGTGAAACGTGAAACGTGAAACGTGATTCTTGGCGGGCGATGCCTGAGGGCGTCACACTTTGCCCGCGCTTACCAGGCCGGCGAAGCGCTCGAAGCTGCGGTCATAGGCGCGCTCGACTTCTTTGGGGAAGCAGCAGGCGGGGAGCTGTCGCATGCCTAAGTGGTAGTGCAGGCACTCACAGCAGATGCCGTGCTTTTCACAGCCCGGATAGGTGCAGTTGCAGAAACGTGCGTTGCTCGACTTCTTGCATTCCATGGGCGCGGTGTACCTGGCCGTCGCCGCGGCGTCAAGTATTGAGCGCCCGCTCGCGAGGTGGAGGCCCGATTGGCAGGGAACGGGGACTTCAACATGGGCCGAACCAGGGCCGTGCACGAAGCGAGGCAGGAGGAAGCCAGGGACTCGGTTCCAATTCGGTTCCAAATCGGTTACTCATCGGTTCCATATCGGTTTCACATCGGTTACACACTGGGCCTGGGTCTTCGGTGGGTGCGTTGGTAATAAGGGTCTGCTGGTGGTGCTCTCTCCGGCGTTGACCGAGCTATCTTAGTCGAAATCAGCCGAATTTCTTGGTGAGCCGGTGCAGGTGGTAGGCGCGGCGCTGGGCGGCGTCCATTTGCTCAAAGTTGGGGGCGCCGTTGGGCAGGACAGGCCACTGAGATGGCTGAGGGATGAGGGTTGAAGGTTGAGAGGCGGAGGCTGGTCGCTGGAGGCTGGAGGCTGAAGGCTGGGTGTCCGCCCTGGCTGCGCTGGTGTGCGCGGGGCGTGGGGCAGCGGCAGGTGCGGAGCGGGAGACCGAGCGCGAGGCGGCGGTGCTCTCATAGCTCATGGCCTGGTCTGTCACCTCCAGGTCCTTGTCCAGGGGCAGCTTGGGTTTGATTTGCTTGGCTTGGAGCACGCCGTGATAGGCGCGGACGGCTTCGTCGGGGGTGAGCTTGCCGTCGGTGAGCTGGCGGAGCATCTCAATGAACGCGAGTTGGTGCTCGGCGTTGTTGATCTTCCGGCCAAAGAGAGCGACGCGGGCGCCATATTTCTGCGCGTCGTGGATCAGGCGGAAAGCGTCATAGGTCGTGCCCGCGCTGCCGCCGAGGATGCCCACCACAAGGTTCGGGTCAAATTGTGCCAGCTCCTCCATCGCCCGCGGGCCGTGATAGACGATTTTCAGGAAGAGCGGCCGGCCGGACTGAGGCACGCCGGCGAGCGCCCGGACAATATTATCGTTGATGAACTCGCCCAGCTTCTCGGGCGGGATGCCGCTGTTGACGTTCGGGTCGAAGACCTCCAGGAAATAGCGGAACTTCTTCCGCTCCGCTTCTTCGCGGAAGCTTCTGAAGGCGAGCAGCGTCTGGCGGTCCTGATCCAAGTCATTGACGAAGGTGACGGAGTAGAGCCCGAGATTGGCGCCGGGGAAGTCGTCCGTGGTGCGGTCGCACTCGATCTTGCCGCATTGGATTTGGTCAATGGTCGCCGTGCGGAACGGCTGCGCCGGTTCGCGGGTATAGCAGCCGTGACGGACGGCCCAGACATCGGTGGCATCATTGGCGCGCGCGGCGGGGGTGACATGTGAATTGCGGAACAGCCCTTCTTTGATCGTGAGCTGCTCGTTTACGTAGGCGGACATCAGCATGATGTCCACGAGCCCTTGGTGCACGATCTCGCGGATGATGTCGAGAAACTCAGGCAGGTTGCGGTAGCCATACTCCTCGCGCGTCCAGACTTCTGGGGAGAAGCGGGCGGGCCGTTCGCCGCGCAGGGAGAGATAGGACCGTGGGCCTGGTGCGCGCACGCCAAAGGCCATGTCGGCGTCCTTGGCGTCCGCGATGATGAAGGCGCGGGAAGCAGGGTTGGCTTTGATCTCCGCCAGCTTGGTGTCGAGAGACTTCATTTGCCCCCGCTCATAATCTGATCCGTGATGGCCTTTACCAATGCTTCAGCTTCCGGGTCGGGGGCAGCAGTGGGACCGCTCGACGCAGCCGAACTGTCCGGCACGGCGCAGGTCACGCCGGGGCGCCACTCGGCGTTGTCGCACAATTCACATTCCTTGAGGCCAAAGCGCGGGTCGGGGATGCCCAAGTTCTGCTTGATCTTGAGGAGGTCCTGGAGTTGAGCGGGGGTCATGGTTTTGACCGGCTTTCCCAATTGCGAGGCGACCAGGACCGTGCGGCAGTAGGCCTCGAGGATTTCCATCTTGAAATACGCGTCTTCCACGCTGTTGTGGCTCCAGGCGACCACGCCGTGGTTAGCCATGAGAATAGTGTTGTGCTTGTCCACGAGGTCGGCGACCAGTTGGCCCATTTCGGGGGTGCCGGGTGTGCGATACGGCGCGATCGCCACCGAGGCGAAGACCTCGAACTCCGGAATCATGCACGTCGGCGGCTCGACCCCCGCGACGGCAAACGCCGTGCTGTAAGGCGGATGGCAGTGCACCGAGGCGACCGCGCGCGGCTGGCGCTTCATGATCTCCAAGTGCATCAGGATCTCGCTTGTGCGCTTCTTCGTCCCGACCAGTTGATTCCCCTCCAGGTCCACCAGGCACAAATCTTCCGGCTTCATGAAGCCCTTGGATATCAGCGTGGGCGTGCAGAGGGCAATGTCCTCGCCGACCCGGATGGCGATATTGCCGCCGTTGCCGTCCACGTAGGCGCGCTGCCAGAGCCGGCGACCGATGTCGCAAATCTGCAGCTTGAGCTCGTGGATCGGTGGCGAGTTAAAGAACGCTTCGATGTCTGCCTTCGAACTTCTGGACGTGGGGGGCGTGGCTGGGTTGGGACTGCGGGCGCTTTCGCCCGGCCGTGCTCGCTGGTTGCCGGCCGTTTCCAGCTCGCGCAGGAAATCCCGCGCTGACGGCGTGAGCAGCGCGTCCACCGGGAGTGAGCGCACGTCTTTGCCATTACGCAGCATCTCCTCTAAATCTCTAAGGCTAATGACCTGTTTCATTTGTTAAACGGGTTGTAAAAGACGTGGTCCACTAACGCCCCGTTGATGGCATCCACCGGAGTGGGTTGATCAAACGGGCAAGCGGCTTCACGCCCCTCGATAAAACCAATAGTCTGGCCTACGCCGCCACCGAGGTCGTCATACACCACAAGACTAGGCTCTTTGCTAAGTCCGCGCGGCGCCTCGGAGCCCTGCTGGAAGTGATCCCGGGCGAAGGGGCTGATAATCAGCCAGCGCGCGCCAATGAGGGACGGGACCGTTCGACTGAGCGTCACGCGGCCAATGACAGTGCCTAGTCTCATGCGGGCGGGGTTTCGTCCACGATGGCGGTGATCATCCAACGGGCAGGACTCTTCTCGTCGCCCACGGCCTTGCGTGCGGCCACGCCATCGGAGGAAATGATGACGCGTTCGTGCATGCCGGCGCCGTGTGGGTCAATGGCAACCTGCGGCACGCCCTCCGGCTCGCCCGCCTGGTTGATCGGCTGGCAGATGATGAGCCGCCAGCCCTCCAAGCTCGGATGCTTCCGGGTGGCCGTGAGATTGCCTTCAACGCGGGCTAGGAACATGGCGGGAGCGCGGGGTAATGGAGTGATGGGGAAATGGAGTGATGGAGTAACGGAGTAGTGGAGTGATGGGACTCATTACTCCAGCACTCCAGCACTCCAATACTCCATTCCTCTTGCGCGTTCATCCTCAGTAAATCCTCAGGTTATCCACCATCACGCAGCGGCGGACGCGGGTGAAGGTGCGCGGGTTCGTGACGCCCTCACCGGTGGGAGTGGCGATGGAGTAACTCAAATAGCCCTCACCGCCCAGCCCCAGGCCAGCCATGCACGGGCCGTTCTTGATGAACAGGGTCGTGTCGAGGGCGCGCGCCATCGCCGTCATGTGCTCGACGTCATGCGAGTGGATGATGGACGTGTGCTTGTAGTTGTGCTCGGCGACGAAGGAGGCTTCGATCCCTTCTTCGACGGTCTTGACTCGTACGATTGGGATGAACGGCATCATCTGCTCTTCCTTGACGAACACGTGGTCCTTGCCGGTCTCGGCAAAGAGCAACTCGGTTTTGTCGGGCACGCTGGCACCGGCGGCTTTGGCCAGCACAGCGGCGTCCTTACCGATCAGCGCTTTGTTGATGACCGGCTCGGGGCAGCCCGCGCCGTGGCCTTCCTGGAAAGTGAACGCTTCCTTCGTCAGCCTGTCGAGTTGACCCGAGTTAAGGCGGACCGCGCCTGCCTTCTCCAACTCGGCCATGAGTTGGTCGGCGACCGTGTCCAGCACGAAGACTTCCTTCTCCCCGATGCAGAGGAGGTTATTGTCATAGGCCGCCCCTTGAATGATGTATTTGGCGGCGCGCTTCATGCAGGCGGTGTCATCAACGAGCACGGGCGGGTTGCCCGGACCGGCGCAGATGGCGCGCTTGCCTACCTGCATAGCGGCCTTCACCACACCCGGTCCGCCGGTCACGCAGAGCAGGCGGACGGCTTCGTGTGTGCAAATGGCCTTGAAGGAATCCAGCGTCGGCTGCTCGACGATGGTGACGAGGTTCTCGATGCCGGTTTCGCGTGCGATCGCCTGGTTGTACGCCCGCACGGCCAGGGCAGCGCATTTCGCGGCCGCGGGGTGCGCATTGAAAACCACTGCATTGCCCGCCGCGACCATGTTGACGATATTGCCGCTCAGCGTGGGAACGGAATGAGTCGAGGGTGTAATGGCGCCCACTACGCCAAAGGGGGTGTATTCCTCAAGAGTAATGCCGTGGTCGCCGCTGCGGCCATCGGGATGCAGCCATTCGACACCCGGCACCAGCTTAATGATCTTCAGCTTCTCGATCTTGTGGTCCAGCCGCCCGATTTTCGTTTCCTCCAATTCGATCCGGCCCCACTCGGCGGCATTGGCCTCAGCGAGGGCTTTTACGATCTCAACCACCTTGACGCGGGCGGCGACCCCTTTCTGCCTAAGCTGGAGGAAGCCGGCTTGCGCGGCTTCGCAAGCTTCGTTGGCGTCCTGGAAGACGCCGTGCTTGCCGCGGCCAATCGTGCTGCCCGTGGCGTGGCCGTTGCCGCCGCACGCGCACGCTTGTTCCGGCGGGGCAGGGGAAGGCGCAACTTTTGCGGTTGACCCCTGTCCGAGCCGGCCAAGGACTTCCGCGACGACATCACGGATTAGTGCTTCGTTGATGGCGCTCATAGTAGTTCAATTCCGGACTCCGATCTTCCCTTTCAGGCCCTGGCGCTATAAATCTGTTTGCCCAGCACATCCACCACGTCCACGATGCCGATAATGACGGCGTCCACGGGCGCGTCTTTGAGGTTCGGCGCGAGCCGCGCGGAACTGCCCTGGCAGAACATGACCAGCTCGCCGATGCCGGCCCCGACACTATCCACCGCCACAATCGTATTGGCGCCGGGGCGGAATTTCGTCGGGTCCTTCTCGTCCACGAGCTGCGGGCGCAGCAGCAACAGCTTGCGACCGTTCATGGACGGGTCCTTCTTGGTGGCGACAACCGAACCTTCGACTCGGGCAAGGAACATAAGCGTGAAACGTGAAACGTGATGCGTGAAGGGTAAGCCGACGGCCGGTGACGGGTCACCGGTCGCCAGCCGCCGATCACCTCACTGTTACTTCGCGACGGGTTTCTTCGGCAGCACGAATTCCACGTCCGAATGCGGGCGGGCAATGACGTGCACGCTGACCAGTTCGCCTTTGATGGCCTTGATGGCCTGGGCGCCGGCGTCGGTGGCGGCTTTGACCGCTGCGACATCGCCGACGACGACCGCCGTGACCAGGGCGTTGCCGACCTGAGTCATCGGGCCGGCCAGTTCCACGTTGGCGGCCTTGAGCATGGCGTCGGTGCCCTCGACGAGGGCGACGAGGCCGCGCGTTTCAATGAGTCCAATAGCTTGGGGAGTCATACTGTGTGTTTAGTTGATGGTTGATAGTTAAGAGTCTAGAGAATGATGCGTGTTGCGTGTTGCGTGATTACGATGTGACGAGTGGTGTCTTCTTGTTCCTCTCCGAGCCGGCGGTGGCGGGCGTGGCCTGCGGCTTTTCAAGGAAACGCTTTACTTCGCGGGCGACTACCAGTTCTTCGTTGGTGGGGATGACCATGACCTTTACGCGTGAGCCGGGGGCGCTGATGGTGGTCTCGGTGGCGCGGGTCGCGTTGTTCTTATCAGGGTCGAGGAGGATGCCAAGCTCGCTGAGGTTGTCGCACACCGCCCGGCGAATGGGCGAGTGGTTCTCGCCAATACCCGCGGTGAAGACCAGCGCATCCGCGCCGTTCAATTGGAGGAGGAGCGACCCGATCCAATGCCGGGCCTGCTGCACGAACACATCTATGGCGAGTTGCGCGCGGGCATTGCCCCGCACCGCCTCGTCCTGGATGTCGCGAATGTCATTGAAGCCACCCGACAGCGCTTTGAGACCCGACTCCTTGCACATAAGTCTCTCGGCTTCGTCGAGGCTCAGACCGGTCGAGCGCATCAGGAACGGCAGGACGAAGGAATCGAGGTCGCCGACGCGATTGTTCTGCGGCAGGCCGGACTGCGGGCTGAGCCCCATGCTGGTGCCCATCGCGACGCCGTTCCGAATGCCCGTAATCGAAGAACTGCCGCCGAGGTGGCAGGAGATGACCCGGAGGTCAGGCTGGCCCATCGGTGTCGCGCCGCCGTCCACGTAGAGCCGTCGCGCCCGTTCGGCGACGTCCTCACGCCCAAGCAGTTCCGCCGAGCGCTCCGCAATGAACTTGTGGCTCGCCCCGTGAAACCCCCAGCGCCGCACCCCCAGCTCGTACCAGGCCTCCGGCACCGCGTAGCGCACCGCTGCGGGCGGAATCCACTGGTAAAACGCCGTCTCGAACAGCCCGACGAGCGGGACCGCTGGCATCCGTTGAGCGAAGAGCCGGATGCCGGTGATATAGGGCGGGTTGTGCGCCGGCGCGATGCCGTTGAACGCCTCCATCGCCCTTACCACGCTTTCGTCGAGCCGCACGCAGCCGTTGACGCCGCGCGCCATGATCGTCTTGAAACCCACGGCCGCCAGGTCGCTTTCGCTTTGAATGTGGCCGGAGTCTTTGAGCTGCGCGAGGCAATCGCCAACGACCTTGGGATAGTCGGTCACGCGCTCGAAGCCGCCTTTATGCAGCATGCGCTCCTGCCCGTTCGAGAAATCAAACAGGCGCCACTTAAGCGACGTCGAACCCAGGTTGGCGACCAGTATCTTCATAAGACGCGAGGCGTGCGGCGCGAAGTGCCGTCATTCTGCACTCCGCATTCCGCGCTCCGCACTTACTGGAGCCATTTGCCCAGTCCGGACAACCCGTCGTGCGGACGAGGAATCACGTGGACGCTGACGACCTGGCCGACTTGCGAGGCGGCGGACGCCCCTGCGTCCGTGGCCGCCTTGACTGCCGCGACGTCGCCCCGGAAGAAGCCGGTCACGTAGCCGCTGCCGATCTTCTCCCACCCGACGAGCGTGACGTTGGCCGCTTTGAGGGCGGCGTCACAAGCTTCGAGCAGGGCGCACAGGCCTTTGCATTCGATCATTCCGATTGCTGATTGAGCCATAAGATGGTTGATAGTTGAGAGTTGATAGTTGACGGAGTTACTTCGCGTTCTTTACCGCCGTCTCCCCCAGGAAGGACTTCAGCAAGTCGTCGTGCGGGCGGGCGATGATGTGCGAACTGACCAGTTCACCGACTTTGGACGCGGCCTTGGACCCGGCATCAACGGCGGCCTTGACGCTGCCGACATCACCCCGGCACAAGATGGTGATGAGGCCCCCGCCGATGGGGATGGTTTTGACGAGGCTGACGTTGGCCGCCTTGACCATCGCATCGCTGGCCTCGACGGTGCCCACGTAACCTTTGGTTTCGATCATTCCTAATGCTTCGCTCATTTGTTAGTTGCTGGTTAATTGTTGGTATTTGAGAGACGAGAAGTGAGGGGGACTATTTAAGCAGTTCACAGGGCGTGCCGGGTTGCAGGTTGCAGGCGTTTCCTTCGTCGGTGTCAACGTGCACCTCCAGCTTGAAGCTCTTGTCCACGCGCGTAAGCAGGTTTTCGAGCGTGATGCCGCACGGCCCGCCGATCCTGAGCTTCATCGCGTCGCCGGCCTTCACGCCGTAAGACGCCGCGTCATCGGGGGCCATGTGTACGTGCCGCAGCGCGCGGATCACACCCTCGCCCATTTCAAAGAACCCCGCCGGCCCCATCAACATGCACCCCAGCGTGCCCTTGATGTCACCCGATATGCGCAGGGGCAGCTCAAACCCCAGCGCGATGCCGTCCGTGTACGCCAGCTCCACCTGGTTCAGACTGCGGCACGGGCCGAGTATGCGCAGGTTGGAAATCACCCGGCTGCGGGGGCCGATCAGCGTCAGGGTCTCCTTCGCCGCGAACTGGCCTTCCTGGTACAACCACTTGTGGACGGTCAGTTGCCCCCCCTTCCCGAAAAGCGTTTCCACCGCTTCCTGCGTCAAATGACAATGGCGCGCGCTGACATTCACCACCAATGCGTTGGGGCCCGTCGCCGTCGCCGGCAGCGGTTTGCCGAGCCGCCGATAAACGGCCTGACGGACCATGTGCTCGATCACGGCCCGATGCAATGTTGGACTGCTTGCAGCCATAACGCTCCCCAAACCTGACATATTCTGGAACTTTGTCAAATAAATCTTGCAAATTCTTTCATTATCTACCATATTCTTGCTCGGATGCAACCAGAAGCACGCCAGCACCGGATCGCGGAGTATCTGCAACAGGTTGAATTTGCTTCACTTGAGGAGATTGCCCAGCAGGTGGACGCCTCCGTTTCGACCGTCCGCCGGGACATGACCGTTTTGGAAGCGAACGGCAATATTCGCCGCACCCACGGCGGCGCGCGCATCGTGACCCCGCGTTCCGATGAGTTCACTTTCGTTGCGCGTGACACCCATCAACTGGCCGAGAAAGAGGCCATTGGCCGCGCCTGCGCCGAGCTCATCCGCCCCAACCAGACGGTCATTATGGACGCCGGCACGACGGTTTATCACGTCGCACGGTATCTGGAGAGCAAGACACCGCAGATCATCACGAACTCGCTCCCCGTGGCGAATCTGTTCGCTTCCGCCAACCGGCTTGAGGTCCTGGTATCCGGTGGCGTCATCTATCCCCGCTTGGGCGTGCTGGTCGGCCCGGGCGCAGTGGAAGCTTTCTCGCGGATTCATGCCGACGTGGCCATTATGAGCGCGGGCGGGATTTCGGTGGAGGGCATCACCAACTCGCACGGCCTGCTCATTGACATCCAACGCGCCATGATCAAGGCCTCGCAGAGAGTGATCTTCTGCTTGGACCATACGAAATTTGGCCGCCAATCGGTCCTGCCGCTCTGTGACCTGGACTCCGTTGACACGATTGTCACCGACAGTGCCGCACCCGCTGACTTAGTTGAGGCCCTGCGCGCCCGCTCGCTCGAAGTCATTGTCGCCCCCGCACCTCAGGCGGGACGGGAATTGAACTGACCTGGCGCTAAGCACTCTGGGGCCTAAGTCGGCTGACGCATTGCCACGGGAAGTCGTCCCCCTCGGTCGCGGAGCGTTTGGAGTGCGTGCAGCTTGCTGCCGCTATCGGGGATGCGGCAGCACGCCAAAGTGGCTGCTTTGCTCCCTCGGCTGACAGGTATCGAAGCCGCCAGACGACTGACGCACTCCAGGACTCTCTCCGTTCTCGGCTGCTCCGGGGTTGAACGGAGGCAATTGAGTGCGACGTTATTGCCCGAGATATGAAAACCAGACAAATAGCAAAGGTGCTTCTGGCAATCGCGGCTTGCAGTGCGCTAAGCGGCTTTGCGGCTCCGACAGTTCCCGAGCCGGACATTCCTCTGCGGCCCACGGCGGAAGCGCCGCCGGGGGCCAGTGGCGTGGCAAGATTCGAGACGGAAAACGGGGCAGCCACCCTGGCGATCACCGTCCAGGGCCTGAGCCCGGGACCGTACCGGCTCAGTGCAGTCAAGAAATCGGATCAGTCCGTCGTCGCCCTCGGCCCGATTGTCATTACCGACCCTGCCGCCACCCCAGGCGCCACCGCCGGCGGGAGCCGTAAAGAGCGGAGCACCCCACATCAACCGGTATGGTTGAAATTCCAGACCAAGGTCTCCCTGCCATCTGATTTGTCCCTTGCCGACGTTGCCGAGATCAAGGTAGCCCGCCAGGACGGCGTTATCCTGCTCTCTGGTAGGCCGCCGCACATAGTCCACCCGGAGCAGCAAAAGAGCGGCCCTTGAGGCCTGACTCGCCTTAGCCGCTCATCCCGATGACGCCCAAACCCGCGGGAACCCCGCAGGCAAGAGGAGGATGCCATCGCAGGTGATCATCCCCGACCACTGACAAAGTCAGCCTCCTGCTGGAGCGCTGGCGTCCTCGCCGGCTTAAGCCCTCTGCCGTTCCACCAGCAATGGCGCGCTTCCGGCGTTCCCGTGCTCCAAGCCGGCGAGGACAGCAACGCCCCGCCGCCTTTGTCACTGGCCATAAGAGCTCACTGTGGCCCCCGCGCCGCAGACCCGGCCTGAATGAGTTGGCTCCTCCGGCAGCTCAACCACCCGGTGCGCATGTCGCGTTGCTCGGAACTGTGCGCGGCCGAAAGCCGAAATAGCGGCCATCTTGATTGACCGCCCCGGGCGAAGGCGGCTTGGGGGTAGCTTCAGGGTGGCCTCGGGGTAGCCTCGGGGTAGCCTCGGGGTAGCCTCTGGTTGGCTTCAGGGTGCCTACCAGTTGCCTACCATATGGCTTCAGGGTGGCCTCAGGGTGGCCTCAGGGTGGCTTGGGCTGACTTGGCCAGAAGATCACGCTCCCACAGGCGCGAGCGTGATTTACTGAGGAACCCATGGTTCGGATCACACCACTGCGGCCTCGCAACTCCCCCGCCCCATCCGATGGGGAGAGGGTCGGGGTGAGGGGCTGCACAGTGGAGTCTATTCCATAGCCCGCTTATGATACTGCGAAAACCGGCGGAGGCCGCAATTGTCCCACGGGAGTGCCCAGCATATGTCCGGCGAGTAGTCCGTGAAGCACCCCAACGCGCCCGATCAGTCTGGTCGCCCACGGCGAAAACCGGTCGCCCTCTTCAGTTCCTCCCACACCTCAAACACAATCGGGCACTCCGAAAGGCGCCCAATCATGCTGAGCGTGCGCGCGGTGAAATCCGGTTTGTGCAGGTAAGGATAGTCACGGCAATTGGCCGGACGCTGCTCATACACCGTGCAGCGATTGTCCTTCAGGAAAGGACAGGGGCGTTCGCGCATCATCCAGGGGTTGTCTGCTGCGCCGTCGGCCCGGGTCAGATACTGTGCTGCGAATTCGGGGCTGCTCATCCCAAGGCGCGCGGCCAGGCGCTCGACCTCGCTTTCGCTCAGCGTCGGCGACACCTCGCGGCAACAGTTGGCGCAGGCCGTGCAGTCAATCTTCTTCCAGACCCGCTCCGTTATCTCAATTACCAACCGGTCCACCTCTTCCGAAGCGAGCCGCGTGCGGTGTTTCAGGAAGTCCCGGAACTTGTAATTCCCCGCGGCGCCAGCTTCCGCCATCCGCCGCAAATCACCAGGGTCAGGTGTCATATGCTGCCGTATTCTGTCATCTCACCAGCTGAGCAGGCAACACCAAGCCGATGCTCTCCCCCACCTCGCAAGAGGGCCGTACTTCCTGACTCACTCTCCGTCGCGGTGGGCGATCCCCTCAGTAGCCACGATCCCAACGGCGACTTCGCCCAGCCCCAGGCGGCTTGACCGGGCTGGTAATGAAAACTGCCCCCATCCCGGGTCAGGAACCAACCTCGGAACCAGCCTCCGGATTGACCGGCCTTCCCAAGAGTGGCGCATCGAGGCTTGGCGAAAGGACTGGACCTGCCGATAATTTCAAAAAATGCCCGGTCGTCGCTCATTCAAAACGGACGAGAGCTTCCTCGAAAAGCTCGCCCTACCTGCGCCACTGCGCCAGCATAGGCGTGAAACCCCACCCGGCGCGCTTCCCGGAAAAGCTGCCGACATTCTTCATCGAGTTCCTCACCGACCCCGGCGACACCCTTCTGGACATCTTCGCCGGCTCCAACACCACCGGCAGCGCGGCGGAGAAACTCGACCGGCACTGGCTGGCCTTCGAGAAGGACCGCACCTATCTCGCCGCGTCCGCGTTCCGCTTTGTGGACGAACTCTCCCTAGCGGGCATAGTCGCGCTCTGGGATCAACTGCACTCGAACGAACTGCCGGTCGAGGTGAATCGTCGGCAGCGGGAGTTGGTGTTGATGGAAGCACCATCACTCTTCACAGCGAAGAGGCGGAGGCAGAAAGGAATCCGACAATAGAAGTCGCCGTGAGGACTGGTATATAACTCAGCCCGCATCGCCGGGATCAAGTCTGCCTCCGCCAGGCACCCCGGCGGATTGAACCTCGTCGTCTTTCCCGACCGAATCCCTGTCGCGGCGGGCAATGTCCTCGCGGTTCACGATCCCCACGCCAACAAAGCCCAGCGCCTCGGCCCCTGAATCCGATGATAACGAAACCCGCCCCGCTCCTGTTCACCATAAAGGGGCGCACATTCGCACATTTTCTTCTGTCCCGGGGACCCAAAGGACTAAGAATATGTGAATGTGCGCCACTGACCCCTCGCGAGGACGGGTGTGGGAATGAAACGTACAAGTTTTGCTTGCCTTTTGGGAGCAACTTTACCAAAACCGGACCATGCAAATCCAAGAGATTCGGCTCACCAACTTTAAGTGTTTCAAGAGCGTGAAGATTCAATGCTCCAAGTTCACCCTGCTGACAGGAGCGAACAGCAGTGGTAAAAGCTCGGTTTTGCATGGCCTTCTCGGGGCGGTTCAAACGAAGGACTTCCCATTGTACTTTTCTCCCAACGGCACTTACGTAAGCATGGGAGATTTTGAGGAGCTGGCGTATCACCACTCGCGCCGGATCACCTTTGGAGTGGGCTTAAGCCTCATGAGCGAAAAGGCTGGTCTTTCAAATTTTGACTGTACCTACGGCCGGAACCCAAAGACAGGGCTGCCCAAGTTACGGACTTTGGACTACTCCTCCCCCGCCTTTTCCCTGCGAGCGCGGGCCCGGAGAGGCGCTTATGCCGCCGAGTTCGTTTACGAGCCGAACAAGAAGCCGGGCTTTAGTCCGCCGCTGCAAGATGTAATGAAACGAATGAGCCTCGGCTTTCTCGAGGTCGAGGAAAAGCGCGCTCACGAGAGCGTGAAGAAGGCCAAGGATCGGACCGTCGCAAAGAAAATGATACAGATGATGTACTCATCGAGAAAGAGGGAGGGTAGCTTTCGGTTCAAGGACTCGGCTCAGCTATTCGGGTTGCCGGGGAAGCGTAGCTTCCTCTTTCCGCCGCTTATGGAAATGAACTCGCTCTTGAGAACACTCGACGAACGGCTCGACTTCATCAGTTCCTTCCGGCTTTCACCAGAGCGAACCTACTACCAGAAAACAAAGGCAGCATTGAAGGTCGACAAGTACGGGGACAACGCCATCGATCAAATCGTCGAGTGGGAGCAGGCGAAGGCCGAGGAGCATTCTCGGCTAAAACAGGCTTTGGTTACGCTCCACCTCGCGACGGAGCTCCGCAGCAAGAAGTACGCGGGTGGCAGATACGACATCCGCGTTGTGCCGTCGGATTCAAACCTACCTTCGTCTCTTTGCGATGTGGGCTTTGGCGTTAGCCAGTTTCTTCCGATTCTTGTTGCGGACTTGCAAATGGGCAAGGGCTCAACGCTCGTGGTGTCGCAGCCAGAGATCCACCTGCACCCAAGCGTGCAGGCTGCCCTGGCCAATTACTTCTGCAAACAGTCTGACAAGTTCGAGAAGCGGTATATCCTCGAAACACATAGCGAGTACCTAATAAGCCGCTTCCGTCTGTTGGTGGCTAAGGGGGAACTGAAGGAGGATGACGTCTCCGCCTACTACTTCAGTCCGCGCGCTGGGCGGCCGGTGTGTCACAGGCTTCGGTTTCGGAAGAACGGGCGGATCGAAGGAGCCCCGGAGGATTTCTTTTCGACTTACATGATGGACGCGATGGACATCGCAATGAACGCTTGAGGAGGACTTTGTGAAGGACCTCTTCGTGGACAATTGCGCGGCGAAGAACTTCGCCAATCCTTTGGATCCAGAGTATAAGGCGCTCGTTCGATGGCTCATGGATGAGGAGGGTGCCCTGGTGGTGTCGAACAAGCTCCTTGGCGAATACGGACGAACGTCGGGGGGGTGCGCTGGAGCAACGAATATTTGGATCGTCGTAAAGCGCCTTACGGACACAGGAAGGCTGGTGAAAATCCAAAACTGCCAGTTGAGGGCCTTCGTGATTCCGAAGCGGATTAGTCGGAGGCTGCAGTCCAACCGCGAGGATCACGTCCACATCAAGACGGTTCTGCTTTCACACAGGAAGTACGCGTTAACTCTGGACACTAAGCTCTGCCGAGACTTGAAATGGTATCCGGGGTACAGCGCGTTGGCGGCAACCAGGCCCCAAGACATTCCATATCGTGTCTAGTTCGCCCGAGCCGCGACCGCCTTACGCCGGAGGATGTCGAGGTCATCGGAAAAAGTGTCAAAACTGGAGGTTGCAACTGGAGTCGAATGCGTGGTGCTATGCCGTTGGGTTCTCATTCGTCAGAGGAAACTCAGGTTTGTCTTCGTTTACAGCAAGAACTGTCGCCAGACCGGAGTTCCGAGCGCCTCACAAGCAAGTTCGCGCCGCCGCTTTTCCCGACGCATTCTTTCTTCATGCTGCCGGATGAGCAACCCAGCCCTGAACAGGTCGAGATCCTGCGTGCCATCCCCGGTGAACAGAGGCTGCGCCTGGCGGAGCGGCTCTATGGGTCAGCACGCAAGATGAAAGCCGCTGGCTTGCGCGCGCAGCATCCTGATTGACCGGAGGATCGGGTAGGTGCGGAGGTAAGACGGATTTTCCTCGATGCCCGAACCTGGGCTATATCTGGGCTAAAATGCTTGGGCTTTCAGGCTGAGGCGGCGAGTGCAGATCGAGGGGAAACGGTCGTGCTGGCTACCCCTGGATGCCGAACATCCGTTAGGGTGTGGTGGCCTACGGGTCCCTCAGAGACAGAAGGCCTTCGATAGTCGGGACAAACCTGCGTCGTTCGGTGACCGGTTATGAGGTCTTCCCGCGCCGTTTTCGTTTCGGCTGGGCTTGGCTCAGTTCGTTGGCTTGGTTCTCGAGGGCTTTTGAGCCGTCCACGAACTCCGCTTCGCCCTTGGCTTCGAGTTCGGCGCGGCGGCGCGGTGCAAAGGCGGCATATTGGGCCTCGGCCTTGCGATCCGCCTCTTCGCGGGCGACGCGACCCAGATCACCGAGCACCTGGCGCTCGTTGAAACGGAGAAAGTCGTCGAGTCTCGCGCGCCAGTCGCGCATAAAGACCTGCTTGCGCCGATGCGCCTGGTCTTCGGCGAAGTCGAGGAACATGGTCACAATGCAACCGAAGCACCCGGAGATACATCCGGCGTTCGCTGGCGCGGATGTCGCGGATGCGCTCGAGCAGGTCGTCGAAGTAGTCTGGCACGCCCGGCCCGGGAGGATTCTTCAGCCGCTCATCGTCGAGCACGAAGCCTTTGACGAGATACTCCTTGAGGCGAGCCGTGGCCCATTGGCGGAACTGGGTGCCGCGCGGGGAACGCACCCGGTAACCAACGGCCATGACCATTTCCAAACTATAGTGTTTGACCGGGCGTGTAACGCGTCTGGCGCCTTCAGGACGAACTATTAAGTAATCCTTAATAGTTGCCGCCGTGCTTAATTCTGCCTCGGCAAGGATGTTCTTAATGTGGAGGTTGATGTTGGGAACGGTCGTTTGGAACAGCTCGGCCATCAGTGCCTGGGTCAGCCAGACGTTCTCATTCTCGAAGCGGCACTGGATGCGCGTCTTTCCGAAACGCATCTCCGCCCTCCGCCTTTCGCCGGTCGTCCGTTGCGCGCTTACGGCAGACGAGCACGACGTCGAGTTGAATGGGTTCCTTGGCCTGCGATTTAGGCGCCGCCACGGACATCTCGGCCTTGAGAGGATGAGCATTTACGAGCGCAAACTCCGCCCCGAGCACCGCCTCGGCCAGGGACGTCCACCCCTCCGCCCGTGAATGGTGGTAAGTGAACACGAGCAGGCCGTCGTCCCGGAGCACCCGGTGAAAGTTTGACTTGCCGCCAGGTTCCACGATAGTCTGGCGTTGTGAAAGGGCATACTAGTCGACCCGCTGCCAGGTCTGAACCGTTCCACGAGGCTCCACTCGCCGAACCGATCAGAGTCTTGAATACAGATGCGCTGACCGGGCTCCAGAGTTTGGCGAGTGCGAGCGTTCAGGTGTGTCTGACCTCACCACCATTCTATCTGTTGCGCCGGTATGGGACCGCGACGACCTGGCCTGATGGATGGGTGGGGGAGTTGGGCCACGAGGCTCATCCAAACGATTTCGTCCGCCATTTGCTGCACGTCTTTGACGAAGTGTGGCGGGTGCTCCGGGATGACGGCTGCCTTTGGGTGAATCTCGCTGATACGTTCAACAACAAGCAGGGGAAGAAGGGAACCACCAACGCCCCCGATGGCTGCAACGGGCGTTTCGCCGCTGGCGGCAAGGGCTACGCCAACGCCCTCCGCCAGCAACCGGAGTTCTTCAAACACTTCGTGGCCGGTATTGCCCATAAGTCCGAGATGGGCGTGCCATATCGCTTCCACCTCGCGATGACCGACAGCGAGTTTCGTCGCTTCATTGGCGCACCCGAAGGCCCGCAGTGGATCTGCCGGCGCACCATTGTCTGGGCGAAGTCACTGGTCAGGCTGGAGTCGCAGAGAGCTGAAGGCAACGCCATGCCCGAACCGACCCGCGACAGGCCGTCACGCAATTACGAGTTTCTCTTCCTCCTTAGCAAGCAGCCGAATTACTACTTCGATCGCACGGCAATCGATGTGCCCTCGCGGGCGAGCGCCCGGCACGGGGACCGCGCGAACGCGGGCTCGGTCTGGCAGACGCTTGGCGAAATCCTTTCCATTAGCGAATCCGAGCCGGACGGGCTTCTGCGGATTAATCCAGAGGCCTCGCCGTACCGGCACGTAGCGATGTGGCCGCGTGCGCTTGTTCGGCAGATGCTGCTGCCGACGACCCGGGAAGGAGATGCCGTGCTCGACCCGTTTGCCGGCAGCGGCACTACAGGGCAGGTAGCGGTGGAAATGGGCCGCAAGGCGATTTTGATTGAATCATCACCGGTCTGCCAAGTGGCGCTCAAAGATCGTCTCCACAGCTTGAGCGGGCAACTCTTCTATTGACCCGGTGACACCGCCAGCCGACGAGCACCCGGGGAGCCCCGCCGCTGCACCGCAAGGCGTCATTGCTCGGGCGTTTGGCGCCGAGAATCGGGCTCGCCTGATTGGCCGCTACTTCGAGCAGGCACGGGCCATTACGACTGCCAACGCTTGGCAACACGTTTACCGGCTCCTGCTATGGATAGACCGCACAACGGCGCTGGCGCACTGCTACGAATCGGATAAAGCCCAGCCGGGTCGCCCCTGGTACGCGCGGTCACTCGCCTTTCACGACTGGGTGTCCACCCAACTTGGTGTCGCGCCGGCCGGCTTGGCCGAGGAAGTTGACTGGCTCTTCCGTGAGGCAGTAAGGGACTTGGCAGCGCGTGCGGTTGCGGGCCGTACCGCGGCTTACGAGCGCCAGCGAGCGGTGTACTCCGGGCGCGCCTTCCCTGAGCCGGGGGAAGATCCCGAACTGACGGCGATCATCCGGGAGGCCCTCGCACGCTGGATGGTCAGCGAGCCACCGGCCGAGGAATTGCGTACGCTCACCCGCCGCATCCACACTTATCTAGCGCAGGAGAACAAACGGAAGAATCTGGTCGGGGAAGGCTTCGAGGATGTGCTTGCCGCCGTGATGCGCCGGTTGCCGTCGTTTGAGGGGATTGACGTTCGGACGCGCGTTGTCTTGCATGAATTGCCCGGCTTCCATGCGTCGCCCCCTACGGAGAAGGTGAAGAAGGTTGATCTCGCCTTGCTTGCCGGAGTCGCTCGCGTTCTGGTGACGGCGAAGTGGAGCGTTAGGGCGGATCGTGAGGAGCAGTTCATGAGCGATTTCCAAGCCTACGAGCGCCTCGAATCCGCAGGCCAGGACTTCGGTTATGTGCTCGTCACGAACGAGTTCGACGCCGCGCGCCTTCGAGCCGCATGCGAAAGGCGGCGACAGAATGCTCCGCTGTTCTCGCAGGTCGTACACATCAGTCCCGCGGCAGTCGAAGTCGTTTACCGTGAAGGCAGCGCCGAAGGGGCTTCTGCGGTGAGGCAGCACATTGCCAGCGGACGGCTGATGAGCCTCCAGGCGTGGCTCGAATCAATAGGCGCTGGCCGGCGCCCCGGTGCGTCCCGCTTGCCGAGAAAGTGAGTCTGTCGCGCTTAGCGGCTTTCTTCATCCGTCGCTACGCAGCTAGCGACTCATCCGCATTCTGCGCTCTGCCGGCCTCCCGGAACGGGCGCATGGCTACTTCCTCTCCCTCGACGCCTTTAAGCCGAAACGCGGAGAATGAATGCTCACGTCCGGCGGAGGGGTTGCGCATAAGCTTAGGCACCAGCGTGTTTGCAGTCGGGTCGAAGGTGTACCCGGCAACAAGCTTTTTTGGCTCGCGGCGCGTGAGGCGGCCAACCTGCCGCAAGCGAGTGTCCACACGAGACCCCGCGGGCAGGATCAGCGTCTGCCGGTGAGCGGTACCCATGGTCAGCGCAAACGGGGTGGGCGATACATACATCTTGCGACCGCGCACCAGCACGCCTCCCCAACTCTCGAACCATCTGCGCGTTCCATTCGTCCCCTCGGTTGCGCCGCCGACATTCAGAAAGTCCCCGTGGCAGATAACCAGGTCCAGCACGGGGTAAGTGTCGCCATCCGGCTCCGAGGGGTATCGCCCGAACACATAGTAGATCGTCCGGCCATTGTGATTGCCCGACGGCACCTGGCTGTTGCAATCGTAATTCGCCTCGCGGCCTGGATATGCCAACCCCTTTACCTCAAACCCAATGGGCGGTGCAACCAGCCGAAAATCGGGGTACGTATTTCGACCGCCCACGTCGAAGTTCAGGCCCGATTCGGCGAGCCGCGCCTTGAACCAGTTCTGAAAATGAAACTCCTTGTCCTTTTGGCTCTCGCGTCTGATCAACTTGCCGGCCCGAACCGCGTCCGCACACCGTACGAACACGTCCAGCACCGGCTCCACGCGCCTGCTTCTATCCATTAGTTCCAGTTCCATCACCACCCGTGTTGTGCTCCATTTCCCGACAGTGTGCGAGCATTTTTAGTCGTGAACGGGCCACCAGGGGCGCACCTTTGCACATTTTCTTCAGTTCCGGCAACGTCAGGAGACAAGAACATGCGAATGTGCGCCAATGCCCCCCTAACGCTCTCTTGGATCCAGCAGGCAGGCGGGCGTGAGGCGCGTGGGTTCTTCAAGGATGTTCAGGAGGGCTTTGGAATGGGACACAATGCTCTTGCAACAAGTTGCCCCCAAACTACTCCGTTTGTGAGGAGTGGTGCTGCATCGCCCTGGGCTGGCAAAAGAGGATGAACTCGCGTAGGAAATTGATGAGAACCGGGTTCGCTATGTCGTTGTGCCCGCTCATGATCTTCTTGTCCACCGACACGATCATGAGCGGATCGCCGGCCCGATAGCTCTCGCGGGGCTCCAACCGGCAATCGTCAAACGAATAGACGGCGGGCTTGGGGGCATTCGGGTGCCACTTCTGACGTTGAGCGTGGACGTTCTGGATTGACTCCCGCAGCTTCTGTTGGTTGTGGAGCTCGTGTTTCTGTGTTCTCGGGTTGAACGTGCTGTGCCCGGCCGCGGAGGCGGGGGCGTTAGTGTTGTAAACCAGGTCGTGCGTGATAAACGGCCCGAACCAGCCCACGGCGTCCCGATTCGCCGCGCCCTGGGGCTTGTCGTGGCGGTTCTTCTGGAACACCGTTGAGAAGAACCGGCCAATGGGAAAGGCGTAGTGCGTCGCCCAGTCCCCCTTGGACGTAAACACCGCCAGCACGGGGCGTTGGGCTTCGGGGTAATGGGAAATCGAGACGGCCAACTCATTCAAATTGTAGTGGCGGGAGGCCTCGAAGGCGGGGTTCAGGAGAATGACCACGTCGCCCAACGGTTTGAGCGGCCTGCCACGTTCGATGGTGTCCACGAACCGCTCCGTCACGATTTGCGAGATGGCGGAATAAACCGCTGCGCCGCCGAAACTGTGGCCCAGGATAATCAGGTCCGTCCGGGGCCCATCGGCGCGGATCGTTTGGTTACTGGCCTCTTGGATGCTCTCCAGGTCAGCCAGGAGCTCGGTCATAGCGCCGTAGCCGATGTTGTGCGCGGTGTTCTTGCGTTCCCAAAAGCTCAATTCTTTGAACGGCTCCCACTTGGCGGATAACCCGCGCCAGCCGGCATAGACGCCGACGATTTTGCGCGGGGCGTGCTGGTCGGGACCGCTTTGATTTTGTTCGGCCTTGCCAAGCTCGCTCAACACGGCGCGGAACATCTGCACATTCTCGTTGTCGTAAGCAGCATTGTTCTTCCAGCCGTGAGCGAACAGAACAATGATGATGCCTGCGGCATTGTTGGTTTGACCGATGCCGGCCTCGGTCTTGAGCATTTTCTCCACCACCCCCAGTTGCGCACGGTCCCAAAACCAGCCCTGGTCGTCGAACTCCACAAAGCCCAGCTTGTAGTCGGGCGTGACCTCGATGGCGGCTTTGGCGCAGGCCGCATTAGTCTGGGTAGTATCGCACGGGGCAAAGCTCGTGCGAAAAGGCCGGTTGCTGGCGCAGCCAGCCGTGAACAAAAGCAAAACGCCGGCAGCCGCCGCCAGCAAAGCCAGAGCAGTATTCATAAAACCTCAGTTCGTTCCGCCTTGATGTAATCCCTCTCTACAAACCTATCTACGTCATTCACGTCCATCGGCGTTCGTTCCTGATGCGGGAGACTAGGGAAGGGAGCCGAGGCCAGCAACCGAAATCGTAACTGTTCAGGTAGGGACGCGTTCCACCGCGTCCCTGAGGTGTTCGCCAAGAAGTGGGACGCGGTGGAACGCGTCCCTACCAGCAGGGGTTGCTCCCGCAGGTGGGGCACCAGAACAGTCAGCCGAAATCCACCAAGCATAATCGGGGTTCTGCCGCGGTTGGTTACAGTCGGAAAGCCGCGTGTCCAATCTCCGGGAACGATCTCCCGCCTCATGGGCCGCGGGGATCACGCGCGCCGACTGTCCACGGCTGGGGCGAAGTGCTCAGGACAGGGCGCCACTCGGTTCCGGCTGCCGGGGATTCGTCTCTGAACCGCACGTTCGACACCGAGTTTGCCCGTGACTTTGGATGCGAGTCGCGTAAGTACACAGTGCGGCACAGCCGCAACCGAAAATGGCAACTGGCAACTGGCCCATGGGCACCCGCATAGAAAACTTGTGCAGGCTGCGAAAAGTTTCATGCATAATAGTTACAACGACCCCAAAGGGTTCGAGCTTGGACATGATTATGGAAACGTTTGGACGTTGAACAGAACAGGAGACATCACGATGAGCACGAGCTATAGCCAATTCACTGTTCCTCATGGCGGGAACAAACCAACCAGGACGCCACTAGCAGCGGCAGTTCTGTGGAGACTGGGCCTTGCACTATTGCTGGGGGCAACCCGCGTCCCGGCCGCTCCCGGCGAGCAAACGGTCGAGGAGAAACCACGAAGCATCGTGGCCGTCTTTCGGCTGGATGGGCCGGTGACGGAGGCGCCGGGCGATGACCTCCAGCAGATGCTTGGCCAGCCCGGTGCTTCGTTGAAAGACCTGGTCATGCGCTTGAACAAGGCCGCGGGTGACCCGGCGGTCAAGGCGGTAGTCATCCTGCCCGAATCCGACTGGCTGGGGTCGGCACAGATCGAGGAGTTGCGCGCCGCGATGGCGCTCATTCGGAAGCAGGGCAAGGAGGTCTTTGTTCATGCCGATTCGCTGGGGCTGGGGCAGTACCTGCTGGCTTGCGGGGCGTCGCGGATCAGCGTGGTGCCGACCGGCGAGCTGATGGTTCCGGGACTGCACGCCAGTTCCTTGCACGTTCGAGGGTTGTTGGACAAGCTTGGCGTCAAACCAGACTTCCTGACCGAAGGAGCCTACAAGAGCGCCGCCGAGTTGTTTATGCGCGAGCAGCCCAGTCCCGAAGCCGACGAGATGATGAACTGGCTGATGGACAGTTGGTACGCCAGCTTCAAGGAACAAATAGGCGAGGGCCGAAAAGCGGACGCCGCCAAGGTGCAGGGTTGGCTCGACAGCGGGCTCTTTACGGCACAGCAGGCCAAGGCCACCGGTCTGATTGATGCCGTCGAGCAACGCCAGGACTTCGAAGCGATGCTCAAGGCACGCTATGGCGAGGACGTCATCTTTGAGAAGAAATATGGCCGCAAGGGCCAAGCCGGGCTGGATTTTTCCTCGCCGTGGGACTTCCTCAAGCTCTGGTCCCAGCTTTTCGGCACGCCATCCAAGAACGAGGAACCCAGACCCGCGGTCGGCATCGTCTATGTGAACGGCCCGATCCAGACGGGAACAGGCATGCGCGACCCGTTCGGGGGGAACCTGGGGGCATTCAGCAGCGACGTGCGGGAGGCCCTGGAGAAAGCGGGAGCGGATCATTCCATCAAGGCGGTGGTGTTGCGGATTGACTCACCTGGCGGGTCCGCCACGGCCAGTGAGATCATCCTCGACGCGACCCTGCGCCTGAAGGCCAAGAAACCGTTCGTGGTCTCAATGGGCGACGTGGCCGGCAGCGGCGGGTATTACGTGGCGTGCGGCGCCGACACGGTGTTCGCCGACGCGACCACCCTAACCGGCTCCATCGGCGTGCTGGGCGGAAAACTAGCGACAACCGAGATGTGGCGAAAGATCGGCGTCACCTTCAAAGAGTATAAACGCGGCGAGAACGCCGGCATGTTCTCCACCGATGACCTCTTCACCGAGAGCGAGCGGGCCCGGGTGCGGGCTGTGCTGGACGAGATCTATGCCGACTTCAAGAAGCACGTGACCGACATTCGTGGCAACCGGCTCAAGAAGCCGATCGAGGACTTGGCTGGCGGCCGGGTCTATACGGGCAAACAGGCGCTGGAGTTGGGGTTGGTGGACCGCCTCGGCACTCTGAGCGACGCAGTGGCATTCGCGGCCGACCAGACGAAGCTCAAGACCTACGACGTGCGGGTGGTGCCCGAGCCGAAGAGTTTTCTGGAGAGGTTGATGGAACGGGCATCTGGCGGCAAGGATGAGCCGGGCCACGTTTCGAGCGCCGCCGGCGGGAATGCCCTGTTCAAGCTCGCGGCTCCCTATTTGCAGGACCTCGATCCGCGGCGCACCGCCGCCATCGCCTCGGCCCTGAGCCGGCTGGAGATTCTGCAAAAAGAGGGCGTGGTGCTGACCATGCCTGAGTTCCTGCTCCAGCAGTAGTGGAAACCAGAACGTGGTGTCGTTTTTTCGGTGGAACGGCGTGTTAAACTGCTTACATGAAAACAAATGAATTACCGGCTTTATTGCCGACGCGGGAAGAAATGGAGCGCGCCTTTGCCAGGAAGGATGCGGGCTACGACGGTGTTTTCTATGTGGCGGTGAAGACGACCGGCGTCTTTTGCCGGCCTTCCTGCCCGTCGCGGCCCAACCCGGAGAACGTGGAGTTTTTCTCCTCAGTGAAGGACTGCCTTTTTGCCGGGTATCGTCCTTGCAAACGTTGCCATCCGCTGGAGACAAACGGGAAGCCGCCGGAATGGGCGCGAGAACTGATTTCGCGCGTGGAAGCCGTCCCGGATGCGCGTCTCAAGGCGGCGGACTTGCGCGCGCTGGGCGTCACCCCGGAACGCGCCCGGCGGTGGTTTCAACAACATTACGGGATGAGCTTTGCCGCTTGGTGCCGGGGTAACCGTCTCGCCACGGCGTTCATGCGCATCCGCCAGGGCGCTACTCTGGACGACGCCATCTTCGACAGCGGGTTCCAATCTCACAGCGGGTTCCGGGAGGCGTTCACGCGGGTCTTTGGCGACGCCCCTGGTCGGAGCCGCGAAAACGGCGACCGGGTAGTCATCACGATGCTGGAGACCCCCTTGGGACCGCTGCTCGCCGGGGCGACGGACCAGGGAGTTAATCTGCTGGAATACACCGACCGGAGGATGTTGGAGCACAATTTGAAAGCCATGCGCCGCCGGTTCGGTTGTGCGATTGTGCCAGGCCAGCATCCTTTGCTCGAACGGTTGCGCCAGGAGTTGAACGAATACTTCCTGGGCGAGCGGCGGGAGTTCACGTTGTCCCTGGCTTCACGAGGCACACCGTTTCAGGACAAGGTCTGGCAGGAATTGCGCCGTATCCCGTATGGCCAGACGATCTCGTATGACGCGCTGGCCCGGCGGGTGGGGCAGCCGACGGCACAACGAGCCGTAGCTCGCGCCAACGGCATGAACTACGTTGCCATCCTGATCCCTTGCCACCGGGTCATCGGCAAGGACGGTAGTCTGACGGGCTACGGAGGCGGACTGTGGCGCAAACGATTGCTGTTGGAACTTGAACGAACGGGCAGACTGCCGGGCTGCGATGAGAACAGCGAACACCGGGAAAGCGAGACCTTGTTGACGCCCTGAGAAGTCCTCGATCCCCGAAGACAGCCCCGCCCTTGCCACTGTACGTTCCCCTTCGGATGCTCCCTTCGGAGAAGGTCCGGGTTCTATTTCGCCGGGCTTGCCTTGACTCGCAGCACGGTGAAGGAATTCGCGGGAAATGTATGCGGAAACTCCGCGCCAGGAATCGGAACGCTTACTGCAACTGGGGCGACTTTGGCAGGCTCCTCGAAGGAATTGTGGTCACTCTTGGCCGTGCCGGTCAGCACCTCGCCGCGCGCCTCTGAGCCGATACTGCCCGCACCGGCCAACTTGAGCAGTACTGACGCAGGCGCATCGCCCGCGTTGACAAATTTAACGATCACTTCGCCGGCAGAATCGTCGCGCGCTGCGGATACAAACCATTGAGGCGCGGGCGAAACGACGGAACCCTCCGCCCGCGCAATTCTGGCAGGCAGAACGACATCACCGCGATTCTTGCCGAAAAGCTGCTGCACGAAATAACTCGGTGTGGCGTAAAGCCCCAGGCTGTTCACCCAGATCAAATCCGGCGTCCATTGCCACGCCTCGGCATTGGCGAAGAGCGGGGCGTACGAAGCCAGGCGCACCACGTCGGCATTGCGTTCGAGGCCGGTCATGTAGGCGGCCTCGGCGAGGGCACATTCGAGGTTGTTCCGGTTAAACACGCTGACGACCTTGTCGCTTTGCGCGGCATATTCGCCCATGAACACTTTCGGCCCGCTGCGGTCGTAATCGTCGTAACGGTGTGCGTTGGAGAGAAACCAAGCAGGTGCAGCATAGCAATGTTCGTCAATGATGTCCGCGTTCAATACGCGGAGCTTTGACCACGCGAATTTAAAGCGATCATCGGCGGGCTCGGGGCCGGCGGCGGAGACCAGTTGCATTCCCGGATGCCTCGCCTTGATCGCCTTGGCAAATCTTTCGTAACGCTCAATGTAAGCCGGCCCCCATTGCTCGTTGCCCACCCCCATCATTTTCAGATGGAATGGTTCAGGATGCCCGAGCGCAGCGCGCCTTGCCCCCCATTCGCTGGCGGTTGCTCCATTAGCGAATTCAATCAGGTCGAGCGCGTCCTGGATGTAGGGGTCGAGTTGATCGAGGGGACAAAGCTCGCCCGAGTTAAACTGGCAGGCCATTCCGCAGTTTATAATCGGCAGCGGCTGCGCCCCGATGTCTTCGCACAATTGGAAGAACTCAAAGAAGCCGAGGCCGAATGATTGAAAATAATCCGGCGTCGGGCGATGCAGAAACTCATAGTTCCAGCGATTGACAAGCAGCGGACGTTCGGCGATTGGGCCGATGGTCTTTTTCCACTGGTACCGCCGCGCGAGGTCACTGCCTTCGACAATGCAGCCGCCGGGGAACCGCATGAAACCGGGATGCAGGTCGCCCAGCGCCTGCACCATGTCGGTGCGCAGACCGCCGGGGCGATTCTTCCAGGTGTGCTGCGGAAAGAGTGAGACAAAGTCAATGTCCACCGTGCCTTGGCCGTCAACGAGCACGTAGAGTTTCGCCTTCGCGTCGGTTGCTCTTGGACGCAGCACGGCGGAATATTGCTTCCAGTTGGCGGAGAACTGTTCCAGCTTCACCGTGTCGAGCAGCGCGCCATCGCCCGAATAAAGCTCAATGAGCAGGGCGGGCGTGCCGGAGACGTTTCGGATTTGCATGGAGAAGTCGTACGCCTCCCCTTGATGTACCCCCATCCCGCGAAAGCCTTCGTTGGCGACACCGAACAAATCCGTGCCCTCGGATTCGAGGCGCAGGTAGTGCGGGTTCGCGGCGTTGAAGGGATTCTCGTCGCGAATGGATATTAGCCCGCGCGCCTTGCTGGGCGATAGTTTGCTCCAGCCCATCATGGGGTCGGGAAACTCAAAGCCGCGGTTCTTTACCAGCTCCGCATAGAGTCCTCCGTCCGCGCCGAAATTGATGTCCTCGAAGAAAATCCCCCACATTGCCGGATTGATTGCCGCTCCCGGCTTGTCCACCTGGATTTCGACGGTCGCGGCCTTGGTCGCGGTGGAGAGGGTGAGCATGCCGGCCAGCAGGAAGGAAGGGAATGTGATGTTCACGGTCTTTAGGTTATCTGTTGAGGAGCATCGGATTCAGAGCGCTCGCCGCCAAATCGCCCCGCTGGAGGCCCGGCAACCAGCGGGTAGTCGGATGCCAAGCCGGGTCGGTTTCCCAGGAGGATGTTCATGGCAGTAGTTTCAAATGGTAGTGATTCGTGCCTTGCGGCGTCAATCGTTAAATCTTGCATGCGCGATGGTCGCCGCCTCGGGCGGTCTGTCCCGCCATGAAACACCGGCGGCTGCTCCCTGTGTCCATCTGTTGACCACGTTGGCTAGGATCATTGGATACGCGCGTGAATTCGGAAAGACCAGAATCTGAGGGCGAGTCAATGCTCTGGTTTTGCGTCCTCACGCAAACAACCTGGGTGACGCTCGGGAGAACAAACAGAGGCGCCGCGAGCCTGAGATCACAGCGGAGTGCCGTGAACCGGGATCCAAGGCGAGAAAGCCCCCAGGCCATGTAGTCTGACGTTTCGTTTCCACACCTTCTTTCCGCAGAATGCAAAGAGCGTGTCCTGGTTAACGCCTCCCAGGCACACGCCGACCACACGGCTGCGGTCCGGCATCGGCAGGATGACCTGAGTCGGCCCGTCGTCCGCGCAAACCTGAATGCCGAACCGGGTGGCGACAAGCAGTTGGCCTTCCTGCGCGTAGCAAAGCGACTCGGCGCCGGCATCGTCCTCCCAGTCCGGCACGTGCAGCCAGAAGAAGCGTTCTTTGTTGATCAGTTTGCCGGCATCGCTGATCTGATAGCTGTAGGCCCATTTCGAGTCACCGTCGGCCACCGCAAGCAGCCACTGGTCGGGACGGCAGGCCAGCCCCGTGGCCCGCTTCAGCCCCGAGTGAACTACGGTTGCCCTCCCTTCCTTGACCCGCCAAATGCGGCTCCCTGCCTCAGGGATCTCCCCGGGGCCCGTGAGGAACAGCGTGCCATCCGGGCGGGCGAGAATGTACCGACCGGGGATACCTTTGGCGAGCACGTGGCGCGAACCGGTTTCCTCGTAGCATAGGACTTTCCCGGTCGCTTGTGAGACGGTATAAACTTCACCCTTGGGCCCCACGGACACCGCATTGGCATGTCCTGAATCGGCCAGGAATACGCTGGTTTTGCCGTCCAGGCCGATGCGATACACCTTGTCCGCGGCGGGGTCGGCAAAGAATACCTCGCCTTTGGCATTGCAGGCCGGGCCTCGCGCGTCGGACATTCCCTCGGCCGCCAGCGACCAGCCTTCTCCGGGCAGGAGCACGTCGCGGACCCGCGGCGCACTCGAACCGGCTTTGACTGGCTCGGGCCATCCCTTCCAAATAAAACGCATCGCCTCGGGAAAGCACTCGTTCCAGCCCGCGACGTGCGGCCCTTCGATGGCGCGGAAGAGATAGTCGTAGCCGGAGAAGCTCAGTGCCTTGTCCATTTCCTGATCCAGCAAGTACCAGTCACCGGCGCAGTTCACCATGTCGTGCGTGCCGGTCGTCAGATAGGCGCGGATCGGCCTGGCTTCAAATTTACGAATCAAGGCTGGGAATTCGTGCCCGCCGCGGAAGGCGACGAAACTGCCGCTATTGGCATACACGCGGCTAAAGGCGTCGGGCCGCTCCCAGGCAGCGTTGAAGGCTGCAATGCCGCCGCTGCTACCCCCGGCGATGCAGCGGTCGGTTCCGTTCGTGGACAGATTGAGGTTAAACTGCTTAGCGACATACGGCAGCAGTTCCTCAACCAGGAACCGGACGTAAGCGTCGCCGACGGCGTCGTACTCGAAACAGCGGTTCCGGCGTCCCAGCGTGCCGGGCATGGGAGCGGGCAGGTCGCCGGGACGAACGAAAACACCCACCGTGACGGGCATGTCGCCGGCGGCAATCAGAGACTCGAGAAGGCCTTTCTCCGCCGGATTGTAGCCGTCCTGCCGGACATAGACACAGGCCGGCTTGGCGGGATCATACTGGGCTGGAATGAACACCGAACCACTGCGCCGGGTCCCAGGGAAGATGTGGCTCTCTGAGAACGAGAATTCTTTGACGAGCGTGGAAGGTCCGCTCCCGTCCTGTGCCTGCGCTCCGCCTGTCAGAATTCCGGCCAGCGCGAACGCCCGGAAGACCCACTCGAGAAGCGGCGAAGCAACCGGTGGGTTCATGCTGTGGGTTCTTCTTTTCGGAGCACGCCAGGGTTGACCAAGGCCGTAACGCCGACTTGTGAGGCAAGGTGTGATGCGCATGCTAAGGCGACAAAAAGTGACTCCAATGTGTCTGGCCTTTACCCGAGCGTCAATCCTCCGCAGAATCGGTCGCGGCGGTCGGCTGTACCGGGATCACAGCACATGAGAATAATCCAGGCCTCGTTGAATTGCGAGCCGTACGGGCGCTGCATTCTGCGCTTTCGTGCCGGCTCCCGCTGTGCTAAGGAAATGCGACCTGCGTCCAAGCATGAAGAGATTTGTTGATCAATGCATGGTTGTCGGGCTGGCTGGCCTGCTCGCCGCCGGCGCCCGCGCCGAAACCGAATCCACCGCCATCCGGTGCGTGAAATCCGCCACCTTCCTGGCGCCGACGGATTCGCCGGACTACCGCAAATATGCGCCGGACCGTTCGGTCCAGATGGTGCACCTGGCGCTGGACATCACTCCCGACTTCAAGCAGCGCACGATCGTGGCCACCGCCACGCTCCGTCTGAAGCCGGTGGTCAAGCCGGTCCAGGAGCTCAAGCTCGATGCCGTGGACCTCAACGTTCGCTCCGTGACGGCCACCGAAAAAGTCCAGGCCTACCAGGCCACGGATAAGCAACTGATCGTGACTTTCGCGGAGGCCATCCCGCCCGACAAAGAGGTAGGAGTGACTATCGCCTATTCGGCCGAACCGACCCGCGGGCTCTACTTCCGGACACCGGAGATGGGTTATAAAGCGGGCGACACCCACCTCTTCACCCAGGGGGAAGAAATCGAGGCCCGTCATTGGTATCCGTGCCTGGATTCGCCCAACCAGCAGTTCACGTCGGAAATCGTTTGCCGTGTGCCCGAGGGCATGACCGCCATCTCCAACGGCCGCCTGGTCTCGGAAGCCAAAGATCCGGCCTCCGGACTAATGGCGATCCACTGGTCGCAGGAAAAGCCCCATGCGAACTACCTCATCACGCTGGCGGCGGGTTATTTCCAGAAGCTCGAGGACAAGGCTCACAACATCCCGCTTGCGTTTTACACGCCACCGTCCGAAATCCAGGAAGCGGCCACCTCTTTCTGCGACACGAAAGACATGGTGGAGTTCTTTGAGGAGGAGATCGGTGTCCCCTACCCGTGGGACAAGTACTACCAGGTCTGTGTCAATGACTTTGTCGCGGGCGGCATGGAAAACACCAGCGCGACCACTCTCACCGACAGCACCTTGTTCACCGCGGCGACGGAGAACATCCGCGATAGCGAGGGGCTCATCTCGCATGAACTGGCCCACCAATGGTTTGGGGACCTCGTCACCTGCAAAGACTGGAGCCACGTCTGGCTCAACGAAGGCTTCGCCACGTATTACGAGTCCCTCTACAGCGCCCATAAGCACGGCCGCGACGCGATGCTTTACGAACTGTATCATCGCGCCCGGCAGATCACCGGCATCGCCAACGACACCACCCCCATCGTCCGCCGCACATATGACGAAACCTCGGAGATGTTTGGCTACCTTGCCTACCCCAAAGGCAGTTGGGTGCTCCACATGCTGCGCTGCCAATTGGGCGAGAACCTCTACCGCCAATGCATCAAGACCTACCTCCAGCGACATCAGCATGGCAACGTGGTGACCGAGGACCTCCGAGCCGTCATCGAGGAGCTTTCCGGTCGCTCCTACGATCAGTTCTTCGATCAATGGCTTTATCACGGCCGCTTTCCCGAGCTTGAGCTGGACTACGTTTGGGATGAAATGGGCAAGCTGGCCAAAGTCTCCATCCGCCAGACGCAGTCGGTTGACCAAAATGTTCTCCTCTTCAATTTCCCGCTCACTCTCCGTTTCCAGACGAAGACCGGCGCGGTGGACCGCCTGATTCGCGTGACCCAAAAGCAGGAGGATTTCTATTTCCCGGTGCCTGCGGCGCCCGAGCGCGTGCGGGTGGACCCCGACTATACCTTGCTGGCCAAGATCAAGTTCAGCGTGCCCCAGAAGATGCTTTATGCGCAACTGGCCGACCAGACCGACGTCGTTGGCCGGCTCCTGGCGATCGAACAACTCTCCGGCAAGCGGGACAAGCAATCCCTGGCCAAGTTGCAGGACACGCTCAATCACGATTCCTTCTACGGCGTGCGGATCGAGGCGGCGCAGGCGTTGCGCTCCGTCCACACCGATGAGGCGCTGGAGGCCTTGCTCGCCTCGACCAAACAGTCCGACGCGCGCGTCCGGCACGAAGTGGCGGACGCCATCGGCGATTTCTATGCCGACAAGGCGTTCGCTGCCGAGCGCGAGATATTGCGGGAGGAAAAGAACCCCGACATTCTCTCGGCAGTCCTGCGCAATCTGGGCGGCTACGCCAAACCGGAGGTGCGCGAGGAACTGCTCAAATTCCTCAACTCGCAGTCTTATCTCAACGAGCTGGCCGGCGCGGCCGTCAGCGGGTTGCGCCTGCAGGATGATCCATCCTGCATCGCGCCGTTGCTTGAAACGCTGGGCCGGACAGAAACCAACTTTACCAGCCACGGTTTCGCCCAGGGTTTGGAGACGCTCGCATACCTCGCCCGCAACGAAGAAAAGAAAGATAAGGTCCGCGAGTTCCTCGTGGCTCGCGTGAACGATAAGCGGCGGAGCGTTCAACTCGCTAGCCTCAACGCCCTCGGCACTCTAGGCGATCCCACCGCCCTCGGTGTGCTGGAGAAATTTGCGACCGCCTCCAAGACCAGCCCGGAACGCGCGACGGCCGAGAGGGCTGTGGCCAGCCTGCGCGCAGCCCGTAAGCCCGCGGACGACTTCAAAAACCTGCGCCAGGAAGTCCTCGATCTTCAAAAAGAGAACCGGGAGCTGCGCAAAGACATGGACGACCTGAAAAAGAACGTCGAAGCCGGCCGGCCCGCTCCGGTGGGTGCTTCCAACCAGCCGCCCCCACCTCCCGCTCCGCCGTTAAAGCCTGCTCTGCCCGGCCCAAAGCCCAAAGTCCAAAGCCCGAAGGGTGACGGTTAACCCGCAAGGGGTCATCACAACCACTTGACTTCGGCGGGCTGCGCCCCATAATCACGGCGCTTGGGTGAATTATGCTGAAACTTGTGGTCCTCAGTCCGGGAATGACAGGGCGCACGCACGAGCTGAAGTTGGACAAGACCAGCGTGGGCCGGCTCGAGGACAATGCCTTCCAGGTCGCCGAGCCGTCGGTTTCCAGTCACCACTGTGAGGTTCTGTTGCGCGGCGGAGAAGTGTTGGTTCGGGACCTCAATTCCACTAACGGCACCTACGTCAGCGGTGAAAAGGTTACCGAGCGCACGATCAAACCGGGCCAGATTCTACGGCTGGGTCAGGTGGAGATGCGACTGGAAACGAATGCGCCCGCCGTTCCCGGGAAAATGCACTTCGACCGCACCGCGGTTATCTCCGGCGGCGTGACCCTGACCGAACTGGAACGTGGGGCGCGCGGTGGGGGGTTCGAGACGACAGGCTCGGGTTTCTCGAAGAAGGACAACCGGGTAAACCAGATCTTCATCGTCATCGGCGTCGTTCTTGGTCTAGTGATCGCTTTCCTGCTCATCTACATCGCCACGACTATCAAGAAATAGTGAGGCCCAGGTAGCTATGCGCGTTGTTTCCGGGACATGCTACGGCGCGCAGGGCGGGCGGCGGGATGCGGTTCGCCACGCACTTTCGGTTTGGCGAGCTTGGCTGATTTGCCACGCACCTGCAGTCGGATTCTTCCCACCTGACCCTCCAGGTTCTTTTCCACCTGTTCTCGCCAAACGAACCGACACGGGCAGTCCTTGTTCGGACATTTTTCCAGGCGGGCCAACTGCTTCCGGCGTTCCCGTACTAGCGCGTTAAGTCTCAGCAGTTCGTCCTCAAGGTCCGTTGCTTCTCGCTGTTTGCCATTCATTATCATGGATCTGAACCCCCACACTAACCCTTCCTGCGGTGCTTGTCACCTGGATCGGCGCGGGTTTTCCCACTCTGAGGCAACGTAAGCGCGACAAGAACCGATTTGCCCTGCCAGAAGTGCGATCCTGTCGCCGACAGACCGGGGTCCGGGGTGGGGAGCCAAACATCGCGGTCAGCAGCCGGCGTCTTCCTCATCTTCCTTTGAACGGAACTTCGGCGCCCCGGTCAAATAAGCAGGGGTTAGGTTGGGGGTTTTCATGTGGTTCGGCGCAGTCTCAGCAGACTGCGCCGTTTTTCTTGGGCTTGGGTCACCCTTTTCGCATTTTTGATCTGGCAGAAGTCATGCTTACCCAGCTCGGAGAATATGAAGACGGTCAACACCCCACGGGGCGATCCCCCGGAACAGCTCCTGCCGGGTCGCCGGCTGCGCAGGGGCTGGGTCTAGCCGGACTACGTCCATGGAGGTGGCCTTGTTCAAGTCCCACTCAACCGCTCCGCGGCTGGCCGCGAAACAGAGTAAACTCCTGCGGAAGCGCATCCTGCTGGTTGACGACCAGCGACCGGTGCGGGACGCCATCAACCTCCTGCTGGGCCTCGACGGACATACCGTTGTTGGCGCCGCCAGCGGCGCCGAGGCTCTCGCGTTGTTCATGCCGGGCCACTTTGATCTGGTCATTACCGACTTTGAAATGCCGCAGATGAGAGGCAACGAACTGGCCGCGAGAATCAAGCAGGTCTCTCCCGCGCAGCCCATCTTGATGATTACCGCCTATGCGGAACGGTTGGGTGACGCCGGCAACCCGGTTGACGCCGTGTTGAATAAGCCTTTCCAGCTTGAGGACCTCCGCCGGACGATGGCGGAGTTGCTAGACTGAGGTAAGAGAAAAGAGCGGTCACCGGATTGGGACCGCTCTACAACACAGTCCGGCAACTCGCCCCCTTGCCGAGTCGCGGTTTTGCACGAGGCTCTTTATTGCACGGATTCGTGGGGTTTGCTATGGGGTGAATACCCCATTCGCCAGCAGAAGGATGTTGGGGGGCAAAGGAACAGGGGCGAAGATCCAACCGACAGGCCCTGTGGCCTGCCGCTCTACAGAATGGCCTTGGCAGCCTTGACCAGCGCTGCCGCTTCATCCGGCCTGCCGATGGTGATGCGCAGGCAGTCGCGGACGGCGGGGTCACTGAACCATCGCACGAGGATCTTGCGACCGCGCAGTTTCTGGAGCCAGCTCCGGGCTGGGAATCTCGGCGGGCGCACGAGGATGAAATTGGTTTGGCTCGGGAACACCTGGAACCCGAGGGCCTCAAGCTCGCCGCTCAATTGCTCGCGGGTGACCATGATTCTCCGCAAGTTGGCCCGATACCGAGGCAGGTCGTCCAGTGTCGCCGACGCCGCGATCTGGCCCAGGCCATTGACGTTATAGCTGTCCCGGATCTTATGGAGCGCGCCGATGAGGGCCGGGTGACCGACACAATAGCCGACTCGCTGGAAGCACAGCGAATAGGCCTTCGAGAAGGTCCGCGTGACCAGCACATGCGGGTATTTCAGGGCGAGCGCCAAGGCGTTTTCGCTGGCGAAATCCACATAGGCTTCGTCGAGAAGCACGACGCCCTTCTGCGCGCGGCAAAGCTGCTCCAACTGCGCGGTGCGGTAGCCGCGACCGCTGGGGGCGTTCGGCGTGGTCACAAATGTCAGGGCCGCCCGGAAATCCCAATGCCGGGCGTGTTCCAGGTCGGCCAGAGAGGGGAGCGCGAAGTCGGCAGGTAGCGGGACGGCGTTGCGTGCCGCCCCGTGGATGTCCGCCAGCACCGGGTAAAGGGAGTAGCTGGGGGTGAAGAACTGGACGAGGGACTTGCTGCAACGCAGGGCAGGGGTCTCGCCTGCACGAGAAAGGCGAGACGCCTGCCCCATTGTTGGCTCCACAAACGCTCGCACGGCCAGGGCCAGCAACTCATCGGAGCCGTTGCCGACGATGATGTTCTCGGGCCGGCAATCATGCACCCGGGCCAGCTTTTCGCGCAGCGGTTGGGCCGTGGGATTGGGATAGAGCCGCAGCCGTCCATCCGCCGCCGCCCGGGTGGCCGCCAGGACCCTGGGCGAAGGTGGATACGGGTTCTCGTTCGTGTTGAGCTTGATCAGGCCTTTGATCTTCGGCTGTTCGCCTGGGACGTACGGCGTCAGGCCCCGCACGAGAGGGCGGATCAGCGTTTGCATTTGGCGCGATGACATCTGGGGCATGATCGGGTAGAGGCTGGGATTTCGAGGGTTCTGGCACCTAGGCGGGCCCGGTTCCTAGAAGCGCTATTTGCCCGCCCGGACTTCCGCGCTCCTCCCGTGTGCACTGAGCCCTTCGACCTCGGCAAATTTCCGCACGGCGGATAGTGCTTTCCTGAGCGAACCGCGGTTGTATTCCACAACGCTGGTGCGCCGCTGGAATTGGTCAATGGTCAGACCGGCAAACGAGGCGCCCGCGCCGCCGGTCGGCAACGTGTGGTTCGGGCCGGCCACATAATCGCCCAGCACCGTGGGTGAGTATGGGCCGAGGAAGATTGCGCCCGCCGTGACGATGCGGCGGCTCACTTCTTCCGCCTTGCGCGTCATTACCTCGCAATGCTCGGGCGCGAGCTGGTTTGCGACGGCCACTCCGGCCTCGAGCGTCCCGACCTGGATCAGCCAGCCATTGCGGTCGAGGACCTGCTTGAGCAGTTCCCGCCGCGCCAGCTTCGCCTGTTGCCGCGCAATTTCCTTCTCAACCGCTTTAAGCAGCTTGGCGGAGGTCGTTACCAGCCAAACACGCTCATGCCCGGTGCCGTGCTCGGCTTGCGCCAGCATATCCGCCGCCACGAATTTCGGATTGGCCGTGTCGTCCGCCAGCACCAGCAGCTCGCTGGGCCCGGGGAGCAAGTCAATGGCAACGTGGCCGACCACCAGCCGTTTGGCGGTGACCACGTAGGAGTTGCCGGGGCCAAAAATCTTCTGCACGCGCTTAATCGTAGCCGTGCCGAAAGCCATGGCCGCGATGGCCTGGGCCCCGCCGACCCTATAAACCTCCGTCGCGCCCGCCGCGCGCGCCGCAAACAGGACCGCCGGGTTGATTGTGCCATCCTTGCCACAGGGCGTGCAAACGACAATCTCGGGACACCCCGCCACCTTGGCCAGCGTGACCGTCATTAGCGCCGTCGAAACCAACGGTGCCGTGCCGCCGGGAATGTAGATGCCGACACGTTGGAAGGGATCAAACCTTTCCCCAACGGTAGCGCCGTGCGAGTTGAGGGTCTGCCAATTCCTGCGCCGGGACTTCCGGGCAAACGCCGCGATATTGCCTCCCGCGTCGGCCATCGCCGCCCTCAGTGATTCGTCCGCCTTGAGCGAAGCGGTCACCAGCTCAGCTTGGGTGACAGCCAGTTGCTCCGCGGCAAGGCGTGCGCCGTCGAACCGCTCAGTCAGCTCCAGCAACGCCGCATCGCCCCGCGCTCGCACATCATCGAGAATGGCCCGCGTCCGCTGCTCGATGACCGGGTCGAACAGGCTGGACGCGGCGGCCAGGGCGCTCAGGCGCTTGGAGAAGCCGGCGTCGGTGCAGCGAACGGTATTCATGGGCGGGGAAGCTAGAGGATGGGCGGCGCGAAGTCAAAATGGGACTCCCTGCTTGTTGCGCCGCCTCTTTACAACTACAATCCGTACATGCGGAACCACATCATTGTTGCTTTAGATGTGCCGACGGCTGACGAGGCGATAAAGCTCGTGGAGCAACTCACCCCCGTTTGCGGCGGATTCAAAGTGGGCAGCGAACTCTTCACCAGCGCGGGGCCTGACATTGTCCGGCGGATTCGCGGCCTGGGCGCCCCTGTGTTCCTGGACCTCAAATTCCACGACATCCCCAACACGGTCGCCAAGGCCGTCGCCGCCGCGGTGAAGCTCGACGTTCAAATGCTCACTGTCCATGCGAGCGGCGGAGTGGAAATGCTCAAGGCCGCCGAGCAAGTCGCCCAGGAGAGCGCCTGGCAGTTAGGCCACACGCCACCTCTCGTGCTCGCCGTCACCGTGTTGACCAGTCTGGATAGCGACGCTCTCAGTCAGATCGGCCTTGACCCCAACGTCAACCGCCAGGTTCGGCGCTTGGCCAACATGGCCAATCAGGCCGGGCTCCGCGGCTTGGTCTGTTCACCGCGCGAAGTGGCCGAAGTGCGCCAGATGGTGCCCGCCAGCACCCAACTCGTCATTCCCGGCATCCGCGCCCAATCTGCTCCCGCCGATGACCAGAAGCGGACGCTCACCCCGCGCGAGGCGCTCGCTCTGGGCGCCAACTGGCTGGTGATTGGCCGCCCGATTTGCGCTGCGGAAGCGCCGCGTGCCGCCGCGGAGCAGATTCTGAAAGAGATTGCCGCATAGGCCGGAAGCCGCTAGCGTCGGCTTTAATGTGAAGACTATGAGAACATCTATCCCCACCCAGTCTAACCTCCGTCCCCAACTCCTGATCGTTGCTGCCGTGCTGGCTCTCGCACCGGCCTTTGGCTTTGGCGCCGCCACGACCCATCTGCTCTTCGACGGCAAGGACCTCGCCGGTTGGCGCGCCCCCACCGGCACGTGGACGGTCGCCAAGGGCGTCTCGCTGGACCCGGCGAACCCAGAGCATTTCGCAATTGCCCCCGGCCAGGGCGTGCTGGTGAATAGCGCCAGCAGCCACACCGTTGATCTCATTACCGAGGCGGAGTTCGGCGACATGGAGGCCCATGTCGAGTTCTGCATCACTCGCCATTCCAACTCAGGGGTGTATCTGATGGGCCGTTATGAGATCCAGGTCTATGACAGTTTTGGCGTAGAAAAGGACCAGTATCCGGGCATCGAATGCGGCGGTATTTACCCACGCTGGATCAATGAGAAGGACGTGGAGGGCCATTCCCCCCGCGTCAACGCCAGCAGGCCGCCCGGCCAATGGCAGACGTTTGACATCACCTTCCGCGCGCCACGATTTGACCCCAGCGGTAAGAAGATCTCCAACGCGAAGGTTGTGAAGATCGTGCACAACGGCAAAATCATTCACGAAAACGTTGAGCTCAATGGTGTCACCCGCGGCGGCATGTCAGAGGACGAAAAGCCGACCGGCCCAATCCGGCTGCAGGGCGACCACGGGCCAGTGGCCTATCGGAACCTGTGGGTCAAACCGATGGAGCTGAAGTAGCCTGGCAGGGGCGCTGGACTGCGACGATGAGACATTATGCGAGACAGCAAGATTAGACTTTCCCGCCGGGAGATGATTCGGCAGTCGGTCCAGGCAACGGCCTGGCTGGCGCTCGCGGCCAGTTGCGCCCCGTTATTCGCGGCAGCGGATAAGCGTCGCTTCAAGCTCGGTGCATGTGACTGGTCCATCGGCAAGATGGGCGACCCGGGCGCGTTTCAGGTCGCCAAAGAAATCGGGCTCGACGGTGTGATGGTGAGCTTAGGCACCGCGGCGGACAACATGCGCTTACGCCAGCCGGAGGTGCAGCAGCAATACAAAGAGGCAGCGAAGAAGGTCGGCCTGCAAGTCGCCTCACTGGCTATCGGTGAACTGAACAACATCCCCTACAAGAGCGACCCTCGCACCGTGCAATGGGTGAGTGACAGCATTGACGTCTGCAAAGCCCTCGGCGTGCGCGTGGTGCTCCTGGCCTTCTTCGGCAACGACGATTTGCGCGACGATAAGGCGGGCGTGGATGAAGTTGTGCGCCGACTCAAAGCGGTCGCGCCGAAAGCGGAGAAGGCGGGCGTCATTCTCGGCATCGAGAGCTGGCTCAGCGCTGACCAGCACCTTGAGATTCTGGAGCGGGTGGGTTCGAAGGCAGTGCAGGTCTATTATGATGTCTGCAACTCGAACGACCGCGGTTACGACATCTACCAGGAGATTCGTAAGCTGGGCAAGCGCATCTGTGAATTCCATGCCAAGGAAAACGGCTCATTGCTCGGCCAGGGCAAGGTGGACTTCCACAAAGTGCGCGCCGCGATGGATGACATCGGCTACCGCGGCTGGGTGCAAATCGAAGGCGCCGTGCCGGACGGTAAGCCAATGCTCGAAAGCTACCAGGCCAACTGCAAGTTCATGCGCGGGATCCTGGCGTAAGACAACCTCACAACCCCGCCGCTAACCTATAGGAGGTAGGGCGCGCTGTCCCCAGCGCGCCGTGGTAGTTCGTCCAAGCCCTCACGTTTCGGACATCTTCGGACGCTCGCGGCGCGCTGGAGACAGCGCGCCCTACCCACCGACTTGTTTTTGAGCAGCCCGCCCACGAGCTGCCCCCTCCGCCTCAGTCTTTCAAAAGCTCGTCCCGGTCCGCCAGGTTGACGAAGACGAGCTCGGCCGAATGCGGCCCGCGCCGGACCAATGCCGCCGGCTTGGGCACCAGCGCCAGGAGTTCATCATCGTTTATCTCGCGAACTGGCACACCGGTCTTAGCGGTGACGACAACGTTGCCGGTCTTCGCGGATACGACGACGTTCGCAGGGGAGAATGGTCTGGTCGCCACCCAAGCCGCCGGCGGCAGCGGCTGGGTGCGGACGATCGCATAAGGCTTGGCTGGGAAGCCTGTGGGACGCAGGTTTGAAGTGAGGCGATGCCAGACTAGCAGCCCTAAAGCGAGCAGCACCGCCAGGGCGGAGGCTACTCGCCGTCCCTCGCGAAAGCGCCGGCGCCGCCGGGCTAGGCGCAATGTCTGGTTGAGGAAGCCTTCGCGAAAGTGCGTAGAGATCCCTTCCCCGAGAACGTCACTGAGCAAGCGCTCGTTTTGCCTGAAATCACTCATGCCTCAGTCCCTCCAGTATGGCGGTCTTGAGTTTGCGACGAATGCGTGCCAGCCGCGACTCGACTGCTTTCTCAGAGAGGTCAAGTTCTTCGCCAATCTCGCGGACGGAGCGGCGCGCGAAGTACTTAGCCTCAAGCAGCCGCCGCTCATCGAAAGGCAGCGCTCCCAGGCTGGTTTCCAGCAAGGTGACCAGCTTGGCATCAGCCTCGGGATCAGCCGGAGCCGTCTGCTGCGCGCGGGTGTGCCACGTGAACCGGTCCAGCAAGGCCAGGTAACGCCGCCGTTTGCGGGTCTGGTCGCTGAGGGCGCTTCTGGCCAGCACGGTGAGCCAGCTCCAGAAGACGGTGTCGCTGGGGAAGACCTTGATATGGCGCACGACGCGCACCAGCGCGGATTGCAGCGCCTCGCGCGCGGCGTCCTCGTCTCCGGCGGTGACGACGAGCAGGTAGCGCGACAAACGATTGAAGTAGGCGTCATAGAAAGCGCGATACGCCAGTTCGTCCCCTTCCGCCATGCGGCGCGTCAAGGCAGCCACGTCCAACGGCTCCGGCGGCGTCTCGCCCGCCGGAGTCGCGCAGTCGCTCGGTTGATGCGCTGGAAGGCTCAAATCGATCCATCATGCGCTGGCTGAGGGCGGTTATGGCCCGGCTTCTGGTCTCGTCGCTTTTTTGGCTGCCGGAGCGGGAGCGTTCGTGCTTGGCGTCGTCGGTTGGAATCCCCCACCTGCGAATCCCCCGCCTCCGACCCCTGGGCCTCCGACCCCTGGGCCTCCGACCCCTGGGCCTCCGAACCGTCCGCCTATTCTGCCGGTCATTGGCGGCTCCAACGCCTTTAGCGCAGCGTCTATAGTCTCCAGCTTGCTCTCTTCGCCGACAGCGATCAACAGCTTTGTGTCCTTGTGGAAGCTGATCGTCGGCGGGGACGTTTCGCCCAGCATTTTCCAGCCGGTTTCGATGGCTGTGGTGATGTCATCGACGCTCAAGCCACGGTCCACGTAAGGCCTCAGCGAGTAAAAACGGCAGACTTTGCCAGAAACGGAAAACGGGACCTGCACAGGCTTTTCGACGCGGAAATACCAGATCGTGTCGTCGGTTGCCCTTCCCTCAGATCCTTGCCGGAAACCGTAGCTGGTATCGACAAACGAGATGTTGCTGGGGCCGAGAATCTGCGCTTCGCTCTTGCGTGAGGCAGCGGCCAGGGCCTGGAACAACTGGGAGACATCTACACTGTTCATCTTGAGCGCTGGCAGCCGTGTAGCGGCCAGCTCGTCGGGAATGATCGCGTTTAGGGGGCGCCCCGTGGCCTTCTCGATGGCCGCTACCAGTTCCCTGGGTGTGCCGCCGGGAAAGTCGAGGCTGAACTTGGTAAGGCTGGGCTCGGCCGATGGCGGGGCACCAGCGCGCTGAATGATACTCTGAAGACGCTCGCTAAACTGCCCGCCCGGGGGCGGCGCCGGCGAAGGCGCCATCGGGCGTGGTGGCATTACCGGCGGGGGAGGGGACGGTTCCTGAGCCAACGCAAGGGTGAGGCCGAGCGTTGTGAGGCAGATGATTGTGCAAAAGGCTGATTTCATATAAGGAGTGCTTTCGTTGTATGTCGTCATCCAGAGACACGACGCTCCCGGCCAAATCCTTCAGTGGGAGCGATTTTTTACTTGAAGAATTCGAGTGGGGAGGCGAAAGTCTGCATACAGAAGCGCGCGGGACATCGGATGAGAAAGACCGCAGCGCCAGCTCTTTGGAATGTGAGAGATCGCAGAATTTACCCTGCCTATGCTCGTGATTAGAAACTATGTCCTTGAACCGTAGTAAATAAATCAAGGGGCTTTAGCCGAGGTTGTGGCCGACAGGCCTTTACTGGAAGTCGTAAGCAATCCGGCGGGTCCCGACTGTTTCTAAGAAGTTCAAAGGAACTGTTACACACGGCAATGGCGGGGTTCTTTTTTGCTGGGGAGATTAGGCGCGCCCGGTGGCGGGCTTTTTTGTTTTGGGCAACGCGGGCGCTGACTGGTATCTTAATGCCATGTCGCGGGACGAACTGTTTTCCACCACACCGGAGGCGAAGCCGGCGGATTCAGGAGGGCCGGAAGAACGCGCCGTTCGGCACCAGCCGCTGGCGGCGCGCATGCGGCCGCGCGACCTGAGCGAGTTCGTCGGGCAGTCGCACTTCCTCGGCCCGGGCCAATTGCTGCGCCGCGCCATCGAGGCGGACCGCATCCAATCCCTCATCTTTTACGGCCCGCCAGGCACGGGCAAGACCTCGCTCGCGCAAATCATCGCTCGCCAGACCCGGAGCAAGTTTGAGCGCCTCAGCGGCGTGGAATCCAACGTGGCGGACATGCGCCGCGTGCTGGCCCTGGCGGCGAATCGGCTGGAGAATAAGGGCCAATCCACCATCCTCTTCATTGACGAGATTCATCGGTTCAACAAGGCGCAGCAAGATGTGCTCTTGCCGGACGTCGAGGGCGGCGTGGTGCGGTTGATCGGAGCGACGACCCACAATCCCTTCTTCTTCGTCAACTCCCCGCTGGTCTCGCGCTCACAGATATTTGAACTGCGGCCTTTGGCGGAAGACGAACTTTATGCACTCCTCCAGCGGGCCCTGGCGAACCAGGAACGCGGGCTGGGTTACCTCAACCTTCGGGCGGACGAAGCGGCGCTGCGCCATTTGGCCAAGCTGTCCGATGGGGATGCGCGCAAGGCCTTAAACGCGCTGGAAATCGCCGCGCTCACGACTGCCCCCGACTCCGGCGGGCTGATCCATCTCGACCTCACCGTCGCAGAGGAAAGCATCCAGAAGAAGGCGGTGGTGTACGACGACGAGGACGCGCACTACGACACCATTTCGGCCTTCATCAAATCCATGCGCGGCAGCGACCCGGATGCTACGCTCTACTGGCTGGCCAAGATGATTCACGCGGGTGAGGACCCGCGCTTCATTGCGCGGCGGATCGTGATCCATGCGGCGGAAGACGTCGGACTGGCGGACCCGATGGCCCTGGTGCTTGCCAACGCGGCCTTTCAGGCAGCGGAGTTCATCGGTTGGCCGGAGGCGCGGATACCGCTGGCCGAAGCGGCGATCTACATCGCCACGGCCACCAAAAGCAACAGCACGGTTATGGCCATAGACGCCGCGCTAAAGGATGTCGAATCCGGGCGCACGCTGGCGGTGCCGGAGCACTTGCGCGATGCCAGCTACCGGGGCGCCAAACGGCTGGGCCACGGCGAGGGCTACCAGTACGCGCATGATCACCCGGGCCATTTCTTCGCGCAGGACTACCTGGGGGCGGACAAGCGTTACTACGAACCGACCGAACAAGGGGTGGAGAAGAAGATCAAGGAGCGCGTCGAGAAGTGGCGGGCGCAATTCGCGGCATCCGGAATCCGAAGTCCTAAACCCGGGTCCTAGTCTGAGGCAACGCCACTATTGGCGCGAGGACATGGAGAACTCAATTGAAGAGGCCAAACGGGCGCTGCGCCGTCAGGTGCGTGCGGCTTTGCAGAGAATCCCAGCCGGGCAACGAGTGGCCGCTTCGGCGCAGGCAGGCGCTTTGTTGAAAACGCAGGGCCGCTGGAGAGCCGCGCAGTCAATTCTGTTCTTCGCCCCCTTGCGGGAGGAACTGAACATCTGGCCGCTACTGACTGAGGCGCTGGCCGCCGGCAAAAGGGTTGCGCTCCCCCGCTTTGTGGCAGCGACTCAACGCTACGAGGCCTCTGAAGTCCTCGATCCCACAACTGATTTGGAGTTGGGGCATTTCGGCATTCGGGAGCCCCGTAGCCAATGCGCCCGGTTTTCCGCAGACTGGTTGGATTTAATCCTCGTTCCCGGAATAGCCTTCGACCTGCAAGGCCGCCGATTGGGCCGGGGCAAAGGCTTCTACGATCAACTCCTGGGGACATTGCGCGGGACCAGATGCGGCGTGGCGTTTGATCAGCAGGTCGTGGACGAAATCCCCATGGCGCCGCATGACATGACCCTGCATTGCATTCTCACCCCGACACGCTGGGTGGAGTTAAAAGCCTGACGGAGATTCTGACGAGACAGCGGGCGCCGGCTATTCTCTTACTTGTATTGGTCGTACATGCTGCTGGGCATGCCGTTTTCCCATGTTTGCGGCGAGTTCCACGGGCGCGCCGACATGTTGTCCGACTCGGTGCTGGCACAACCGGCCAAGGCAAGCCCGGCTAAAACCAGGAAGAGCAGAAGCGCTTGCCGCAAAATGGAAACGGGTAATTTCACGAGGCGGGATGGGCGGGAATGACTTGGTCGCCCTCCATGACTTCGCCGAGTTCCCAACCGGGCATGACGTTGGCGATGCTGCGGTCCTTCTGCACGGTGCGCACGATCACCTTGGCCACCAGCTTGCCATCGCGATTCACCAGCAACTCCCCGCGCTCCAAAACCCCTTGGTCTTCGCCTATGTTGAGCACCACAAAATTCCACTTCGGGTCCGTCACCAGCACTTTGCCCTTCAAGTTCGCCGGCAGAGTCACGAAGTAATCCGGAATCTCATAAACCGCAAGCCGGCTCTCGAGCTTCTTGATCTTCTGCGCCAAAAGCTTGTTCTCCGTATTCGCCACGACCAAATTATCCTGGACCGCCTTGAACTCCTTGTTCATGCTCAGTATCTGTTGCGGCGTCACTCCCGTCGCCTTGTATGCCGCCAAATCCGCCTGGGCTGCGTCCCGTTCCTGCCGCGTCTTGTTCAAATCCTCCGTCAACTTGTCGGCCCGCTTGGTTTGAGCCGCCAGGTCCGATTCCGCCTTATCCTTGGCCGCCGTGGTGGCTTCCAGCGTGGTCTTGGTCTGCGCCAGCTCGGTCTTGGTCTTGTCCAATTCCCTCTTGGTGCTGGTGTACTTGCCCTCGAATTCCTTGTGTGCCTTGGTCTCTCGGTCGAGGTCGGACTGCAAGGTGGTGATCTTCTCCTTGACCTTGACGAAGTTCAGGGTGCCTACCGCCAACCCGGCGATGATGGCCACAATTAAGCTGATTCGCATCAACATGGTTCGGTGTTCAAGTTAAATGTTGGAAACAAATTAGGCGTTGGCGCCGGCCATGTCAACGCCCGAATCAGACCAAACAATCGCCGTTATTCCAGGCGCTTGAGGACCACCAGCCAGGCGGTCGAGTTGGGGGCGTTTCCGCCCAGGACGAGCATCTCTCCCTTGGGCAGGGCCTGCTTGCGTCTCACCACCTCTTTACCTTTGCCGATCAGAGTGACCTCCAACTCGGGACCGATGCCCCTTGTCACGTTCAACTGGCATTTCTCGCTGATGGGCACCGGTGAGGTCGCGCCCTGCACCACGCCGATGTCCTTGTGCCTGACCTCAAACCAGTTGGTCCATTTGAGCGGGAGGTCTTTGAGCTTCTGCCGGACATCAAGCTGGACCGGTTTGTAGTCTTTGCCCTCAGGCGGCTTGCTGTCATCTGTGCCCCAAAGCAGAAAGGCCTGGAGCTTCATGTCAGCCGCAGGTGCGTTAACCTGACCACCGGCCAGCAGCGCCAGCGCAATCGCAAACCACCCAACGCCAATTGTCCGACCCAACTTCGCTCTCATTGATTATTCAAGGGTGCCGATCTCGTCGCTCTCCGCATCCTCGTTATCCGCCGGATAGGTGAGCCAAACCAAAGTCGTGCCGGCCGAATAATCCCGATAAGTAAACGCCCCTGAGTCGGACAGCGCGGTCTCGATCTCGGTTCCGGCCGTGCCGCCCAACGGCCCCGCTGGCCGGATGACCATCACGGTGGCGGCGAAAACCAGCGCGAGCGCCGAAGCGGGAACCAAGAACCGGCGCAGCACGGTGAAAAGCGGTGCGCGGGCGGGCTCTGGGGCCGGTGTCTCCCGGCGCTGAATTTCCCGTTGCACTTTGGACCAGAAGAACTCGCGCGACTCCGGCAATTGGGTTCCCGTCTCGAACCCCGCCAGGGCCTCGCGCGTGTGGCGCAACTCCTCCAGCATGGCCGCCGCTTCGCGGTCCCGGGCCACCCATTCAGCCGCCTCTCTTGCCTCGCCCTCCGGCAGCTCGCCGTCGAGGAAGGCCTGCAACTTCAATTGTTCATCGTGATCCATTACACCGAATCCTGTTTCTTCAAATCTGCCAGTAAGACCGCCAGCTTCCGGCGCGCATAAAACAACCGTGACATCACTGTGCCGATCGAGCAGCCCATCGTCTTGGCGATCTCTTTATATTCCATCTCTTCAAATTCATGCAGCACCAACACGGTGCGATGTTCATACGACAACTGCCCGAGCGCCCGGTCAATCCGCTGCCGCAGTTCTCCGCGCTCCAGACCCGCCGTCGGGTTGACCATAACCACCGGCATTTGCCGCTCGACCCCACCCGACTCTTCGTCCATCGCCTCGATGGACTCGGTCCGCTGCCGCTTGTGCTTGCGCAACTGGTCCAGGCAGAGGTTGATGACAATCCGCGTCATCCAGGTGCCGAAACTCGACTCCCCCTGGAACTGGCGCAACCGCTGCCAACCTTTCACCCAGGCCTCTTGAGAAAGATCAATCGCTTCTTCTTCATTGTGCATCATGCTGTAAGCACGCGCGTAAAGCTTATCGCGATGTCGCGCCACCAATTCCTCGAACGCAGCCATGTCACCCCGCTGCGCTGCCCGCACCAATGCTTGATCATCGGCGGAGGAATGATCTTTAACAGTCATCGGTTTGACGGACGGCAAAGCATGGGTATTCAAGCCGGCCTAGAGTTTGCCCTTCGTGGTGGGAAGCCGGCCGGCCAGGCGCGGATCACGCTGGCAGGCCGCATCCACGGCCCTGCCAAACGCCTTAAACAGCGCCTCGACGATGTGGTGCGGCTCATCGCCGTAAAGCAGTTCCAGATGCAGGTTGCACCGGGCCTCGTTGGCAAATCCCTGAAAAAACTCACGGGCCAGGCCGAACCGGAACGCACTGGACATGTCCTGTTTTCTCTCAGCTTTACTGACGCTTTTGAAGGCGAACGCATTCAGTCCCCGCCAGGCCAGGCAGGGCCGCCCTCCAAAATCAATGACACACCGCGCCAGGCATTCATCCATCGGCACGTAAGCCTCGCCGGTGAAGGGGTTTCGGGGGTCAAAGCCAGCCCCGTACCGGCGAATCCCCCTCTTATCTCCCAACGCCCGCCCGAACGCCTGCCCCAAGGCGATCCCGCAATCCTCCACCGTATGGTGCGCATCTACCGCGAGGTCCCCCTCGCAGCGGAGCTTCAAATCCAGGACCGCGTGCCGGGCAAACAAGGTCAGCATGTGGTCGAGAAAAGGGATGCCGGTTCGGATGGAAGACCGCCCCTCGCCGTCAACGTTCAGTGAAACCGCAACACGGGTTTCTTTGGTCGCGCGGCGAATTGCTGCCCGTCGGTTCTTCATCTTCCGGCGCATTTAAGCAAATCCCGCGGCTGGCACAAAGCCCAAACCGCGCGGCGAAACCGCCGGGCAGGGTGCATTCAACAAAAGGGGCGGGGATGGCTTGTCCCCGAGCAATGGACGCCAGCGCAGGTTTGTCGAGGACGAGCCGTCCGCGCCCCGACTTGGTAAGATCACTGAATCCACCCTGCACGTCCTCTAACCTGCACGATTCGGCGTTGGCGGTTCGCGAATCCCTCTCTATCCTGACGCCTGTGATGGGCATTACCCGTCAGGCAGGAGAGATGAATTCCAACGCCTCGGGTCAGGCCGTACGGGGCGGCGAGGCGGAGTCGGCGTTTTGGAGGACTTTGTGTTTGCCCGATCGGGGCGGGAGGCGCAACTGCCAGCCAGATGCGAACAAAGGCGCTTCTGCGACTTTGTCTTTGTACCAATGACGTTGGCCCAACCATATCGTTGGCCGTCCAGAGCGTAACCAGACAACCATCTTTGCCGTAAAACATAGAAAGGAAAACATGATATACAAATATGCAGCAGTCCTCGTCACCACCCTCAGCCTCGCAGCGGTCGCGTACGGACAGGTGGTTAGTAATGCAGCAGGTGCGCTACGAATCGCCTCTCCCCGGTTCAAATCGTATCCGGGCGATCGGCCGACGGTGTTCTTGCTCAAGTCTAATGGCGAAGTAATTGCGGAGTTGCGGGCGCTGGCTGGCACGGCGTCTGAGCTCACAAGCGGCCGGGCCGAGTTCAATAAGGCAACCCGCGGAGTGACGGCAACTGACGGAGCTGCTCTCGAGATCACGGACGGCACCAAGTCGGTCTCGGTGCGAGCCGATGAGATTCAAACTGGGCCCAGGGAATTGGCCGAAAAGCAAGCGTCGGGGGAACGAATGTTCTTGCTCAAATCGGGCGGTGCTACGATAGCCGAACTTCGGGTGCGAGCGTCCGAAGCAGTCAGTATCGAGAGCGCCAACTCTTCCGGCCATTTGGAATACAGCACGGGCACCGGGACGGTCGTCGGCAGAGGCGGGGTTATCCTAGAGGTTACAGCGGGAACAAGCTCGACCTCACTGCGAGCGGATGAGATCGAAAGCGTTTCTGGCTCGAAGTGAGGATGAGCATGCCGGCCAACAAAGAGCGCTGCAGGCAAGGGCGGGATTGCCGCTCTCTTTGCAGTCGAACCTGATCGGCCCGGCGTGCCCGACTCGGGCCGTTAAGCGTTCTCGCGCCCGAGATATGCCCTTCTCGCCACATCGGATCATAAGCAACGAACGACGCGCCTGGATGCGACTCGCCACTCACACAGTCGTATTCGACAGAGAACCGGACTTTGCGCGGTACTCCAAGGACCCGAGCGGATCGGTAATCCGCATAGTGCACTTGCGGTTGGCTGAGGCGGGGCAGGGTCTGCCGACCATTCGCCATTATCTTGGGAGCGTTCGCCGCTGTGATTGCAGCGGATGGGTTTCCCGCTGCGAACTGGCGCGTCTCTTCCACCGGGCCACGGTCGCTGCCTATCTGGTGGGAGAAAGTGGTCTGGGGCTTCGGCACATATCTGCGTGAATACTTCAAGGCGAGACATGAGCCGGACTCTTAAATCGCGTCAGCAAGCGCCAGGAGAGCGCGCTCGCATGAACCCAGGGCCTATGGCCCGGCGTGGCAGCGCTCATCGTTCGGCGTCACCCGGAGACTATTATGCAATTCACTGACCATGAGCTAAGCCAGTGTGACGGCGCGCTTGACCCAGCGGATTCTGCGGCAACCCCGCCCCGATCCCGGTGTTTCATATTTTTGATATGAAAGCCAAACGGGTCGTACTGCTGCACAGCGCTGGCAGCCTGCTGGTGGCGATCCACGCCCTTTGGGGCACATGGTCGTATGCGTATCGCCGAGGCTTCGATTGTGGGTATTATCTAGGCGGTCGTGACGAGTTTCTCCGTTGGAAACAGGAGCCTGCGAGGTTTGATGGGTCTTGGGACGGCATGGTCACTGGGCGGCGCAACATGAGGGAGAAAGCGACACTGTTTGTGGGGGAGTCCCGGCCCTGGCCCGTAAACGCTTGGTCAGCCCCTTTCAACGCCACCGGAACGGCCAGTGTTCCAGCCAGTCAGGCACCGCAGAAATGACCAGTTCCGCGCTGCCGAACAAAGCGTGATCAAGGCGACGGCCGAATCCCGCTTCAGTTCCATGTCGGGCGCCCCCGGCCCACGGCGACTCATCACGAGCGTCGCCCGTGCTATACGTCTGCGGGTTTTGGTGTAAGATTACTGGGTGATGAAGCCGCCTGAGCGATATCGAAGCAGTAGTCGGCTTGTGCAACGGGGAATGCGGCCGGACTCTCGCCGCGATGCAGGGTTTGCGAGGCGAGAGGTGCCAGACAGGCCCGCGCCGCGCCGGACGCTTCGGCACTACGGCTTCTGAGAAAGGTAATGATATGATTGTCATCGAGAAAAGGCCGGAACGCAACCTCCACTCCGGGCCCGAAACTGAACTCCGCGTGGAACGACCAGACATTTCGTTCTACGATTTGCCCGGCGACCGGGTCCGGGTTCAGGTCACGGTGCATAATGCTGGGGTGCACCGTTCGCCTCCGACACCAATGAGGCTCGAATCCGCACCGCTGGGAGCATTTGTCCACTGGCAACCTCTGACTCGGTTGCTCGTGCCCGCGCTGGAAGCTGGCGAGTCACGTGAACTCACCACCGAGGTAACGCGCTCGCATCCCACTCCGCTCGGGGATTTCAACCGCGTCCCGCCGAAAAGGCTGCTCACCGCAGTGAACTCCCCCGACCGATCCACACCGCCGTCCGGCACCGGATTTGTAGGGATGCTAAATCTTTTTCGCCGGGAAACAACGGCCCGCCCATCAGGGAGAGATCCGACCGAAAAAGCCTCACTGGCCCCCGACCTTTGGGATCTGCTCGGACGGGGCCAGCCGCATTGGGCAGGCAACCTCAACGTATTTGTTGGCGCTCGGCCCGTCGAACGACATCTGGCGGGGGCGCTACGAGTTTATCCTGGGCGGACCAACCTGGCCATGTTCCTGGCAGGGGGCCTGGGGAGGCGCGATGCTTACGCATTTGAACTCGTGGGGTTGTCCCCGGATTGGAAAGCTGGCTTGTACGATGTGAGGAACAATAGAAGCCTCCTGGTCAATCCCGCGGATGTACCCATTGAAGAAACCCAATGGGTGGAGTCGCCTGGAGGTCTGATAATCATGTTGGCCACCCATCCCCCGGCTGACTGCCAGACCGGGAACCTGGAAGTGCATGTCACGCGGCGGTCCCCCCGAAAAACTGTCATCGTCGAATTCAATCTGGATCCTAACGCACAAGGAACGGGCTGCTATTTCGTCTGAACCCCAACGCGGGGTTCGGAGTTGAAGCACGGATTTGAGCCGCATCAGCGGGTGCAGAAAGCAAAAGCCAGAAAATAGGATACAGAAATCTGGTTCTTCGCTATTTTCGGGGTAATGGGTGGAGCAGCGTCCCCTACCGCCCGCTCATACCCCCGTAGCTCCGGGGAGGCTCCGGTGCAGCCCGCAGAACCGTCTGGTGCAGGGTTGGAGGAATAGGGGGAGCAAGACTCGGCTGTTTAGGGCGGCAAGCTGGGTTCGGATCGGTCGCCGAGACGCGGGAAACGGGCAAACGGCCAGAGCCGGGGCACCGCCTAGCCCGAATCCCTCATAAACCGGTTGAACAAATGGGCGGCAGAGGCGTCAGAGAGCTTGAAAACACTGAGCTTTATGACGATCCATTCTACCGCCCAGAAGCCGACAGACTGTACTGATCAAC